>JACCDO010811656.1_pt1 | contig 265536 bp, 199 predicted proteins | sample 7446101 | NCBI WGS metagenome assembly JACCDO01 (sample SAMN15323440, study PRJNA562643) | freshwater metagenome | isolation source: river surface water | place: USA:Blue River Watershed | collected 2017-08-16
CCGCTCGTTTGCGGTGTGCAAAGGTAATCAAAGTTTTTAATCTCACAACACTTTCTGAAAGTTTTTTTTTATTTCCCTACCTCAAGTGTCAATCACCGCTCGATTGCGGAGTGCAAATATAGTCACTCTTTTTTCATTTTAACAAACTTTTTAAATAAAAAATACAATTATTTTACAATATATTAATAATCAGGTAGGTGAACAGATGATTAAACTGATTATAAAAGAGAAAATTTAAGAAATTAATATCTAGTAAGCATTTTCTTCAATAATTTTAATCGTTCTAAATCTGGAGTATTGTGTAATTTAACAGCTGTTTCAAGTGATGTCGTAATTAATTTATCACCGTCAGAACCTATCATAATTCCTTTTTGTCCTTCCAAAATCAAATCAACAGCATAAGAACCCATTCTTGTTGCTAGTATTCTATCAAATGCAGATGGACTACCTCCCCTTTGAATATGTCCTAATACTGTAGGCCTTAAATCATAACCTTCCAACATCGGAGCGACCTTATTGATCAATTCTATGCTTCCTCCCTCCTGCTCTCCTTCTGCAACAATAATAATACTACTTCTTTTTCCTTTATTTTGACTTTGAATTTGAGCAACAAGTTCATTCAAGTCAGGAATTTCTTCAGGTATTAGTACACTTTCTGCTCCACTGGCAACAGCGGCATTTAATGCGATAAACCCAGCATGACGCCCCATTACTTCGATAAAAAAAATACGATGGTGACTAGATGCAGTATCTCTTATTTTATCAACCGCATCAATTACCGTATTTAAAGCAGTATCATACCCAATGGTATGATCTGTTCCAAATATGTCATTATCAATAGTTCCAGGTATACCTATAACAGGAATACCCATTTCTTCAGATAATACAGAGGCACCCGTAAATGTTCCATCTCCACCTATAACAATTAGACCCTCAACCCCCTTTTTATTTAAATTTTCAATTGCTTTTTTACGTGTATCTCTATTTTTAAATTCCAAACATCTTGAAGAACCCAAAATTGTTCCTCCGATATGAATAATATTGTCTACGTCTGAATAATTCATTTCAAACATATCACCATTGACCATCCCTTTATATCCATCATAGATTCCAACCGGTACAATGTTGTAAAACAAACATGTCTTGACAATAGCTCGTACTGCTGCATTCATTCCAGGACTATCACCGCCAGATGTTAAAAGGGCTATTTTATTCATAATTGAGTAGATTTATTCTAATAAATATAATAAAAAAAAGAGCTTTCAACGAAGCTCTTTTATATTTAGTTTTGATAAACCATTCTTTTTAACAATGGATTAGGACGATATCGATCTTCTCCATATTCTTCAAATAGATCATTTAATTGTAGTAAAACCTTTTCTAACCCTATCTCCTCTGCCCACTCTAACAAACCTTTTGGGTAATTTACACCAAATTTCATAGCTGTATCAATATCTTTCTTAGAAGCTACATTCATAAATAAAGCATCAAACGCTTCATTTATTAACATACTTAGTATACGATTGAAAATATATTTCCCAGTTTTTTCATCTTCAATAGGTTTAGGTAAAATCGATCCTTCTGAGTAATCATAATAACCTTTACCAGATTTTCTACCTAAAAGACCTGCTTCTTTATGACGTTTTTGAGTAAAAGATGGTTTAAATCTCGGATCATAATAAAACGCTTCGAATACAGTTTCAGTCACAGTATAGTTAATATCGTTACCAATGTAATCCATTAAAGTAAACGGCCCCATTTTAAAACCACCAAAATGGGTCATCGCCCAATCAATTGTAGCAAAATCGGCAATTCCTTCTTCGTAGATGCGAAGGGCTTCTCCATAAAAAGGTCTTGCAACACGATTTACAATAAATCCAGGTGTATCTTTTACTATAACCGCTTTTTTATTCCAAGATAAAATCTCATCTTTTACAGTTTCAGTTACTTCAGAACTAGTCTGCACACCAGGTATAATTTCAACCAAAGCCATTAAAGGAGCAGGATTAAAAAAATGTATCCCTAAAAATCGAGATGGTTTATTCAAAACTGCACTAATTGATGCTATCGATAAAGAAGAGGTATTAGAAGCAAGTATACATGAATCATCAACGACCTCCTCAACCTTTTTGAAAACAGCGTGTTTAACTTCCAGATTTTCAATTATCGCCTCAATTACTAAATCAGCATCTTTTAAGGAAGTGTAATCAGTAGTGAAGATCATTGCGTTTTTGAATGAATTCACTTGTTCAGCAGTTAGTTTCTCTTTTTCAACTAATTTTTCGAAAGTCTTAAATAAATTTACTTGAGATTTACTAAGCACTTCTTCATTCGCTTCAATTACAATAACTTGTTTGTTATTTTGAACAGCAACTTGGGCAATACCAATACCCATCGTTCCTGCTCCTATTACACCAACTACTTTCATTGTTATTTACCTTTAAATTCTGGAGTTCTTTTTTCTAAAAATGCACTAACACCTTCATTAAAATCAAATGTTTGACCAGCTTCCGTCTGTAAAACTTCTTCTAAAGCTAATTGAGTTGATAAATCATTAGAAAAACTTGCATTCACCGCTTTTTTGGTCAATCCCAACCCTTTTGTAGGCATTTTAGCGATTTGATTTGAGAATTTATACAATTCATTTTCAAAAGCTTCATCTGAAACTGCCTTGTAAATCATATTCATTTTTTCAGCATCGTTTGCAGAAACTTTATCTCCAGTCATCATCAATGCTAACGCTTTTTGTGTTCCAATAATTCGAGGTAAAAAGAAAGTACCTCCTGAATCAGGAATTAAGCCAATTTTTGAGAAAGCTTGAATAAAACTCGCTGATTCTTTAGCAATTGTAATATCGCAAGCCAAAGCAATATTAGCTCCTGCACCAGCAGCAACACCATTAACTCCTGCAATAATTGGTTTTTCAATTGAACGAATCAACTCTATTATGGGATTATAGTGATCTTTTACGATAGTTTGTAACGCGGGTCCATTTGGATCTGTAGCTTCTGCTAAATCTTGACCAGCACAAAATGCTTTTCCCTCACCCGTAATAATAATCGCTCTTACTTCTGTATTTGTTTCCCCTTCTTTCAAAGCCTCTTGAAGCTCCAATGCCATTTCTCGATTAAAGGAATTAAAAACAGATGGACGGTTTAACTTTAAAGTTAAAACTCCATTCTCTATATTTTTTAAAATACTCATAAATTAATATTTTGACAATAAATCTTTTGCTCTTTTAATAAGTTGATTCCTTAAAGAAATAGGTTCAATCACTTCTATGTCACCTGCATAACTCAAAAATGCTCTGATTAGTTCTTCAGATATAATTACAGATAATTCGAATGTAGTTTTATTTTTACCTTCTTTTACTAATTGTTGAGAATGATGAAAAGGTTGAGAATCAATATATTTTGAAGCAATATTTTCGGCTTTAAAAATCACTTTTTCAGGAGCACCCTCCATAACTGTTATTCCTACAGCATGCTGAAAAAATCGCTTTGTATCGAATGAAATATTTTCAGAGTAAATATTGTCAGAAAGTTCAACATTCGACATACGATCCAATGCATATGTTACAACTTTTGATTTTACACAATCAAAACAAACTAAATACCAACGGTTTCTATATTCCTTCAAGACAAATGGAACAACTTTTCTAGATTTACTTTTATTTTCAGACTGGAAACTAGTATAATCAAAATACACATATTTTTTTGAACTAATACCTTGTAATAAAGGAGTTAAGAATTCATTTCCTTTAACTGAAGTTCCTGTTTCAAATTGCACAAAATTAGTTGTGTCTTCCGCTAATTCGGAAGTTTTTAAAGCGACTCTATCTGCTATTTTATCAATAGCAAAGCCAAATTGTTTAAACATTTCAACATCTTTAAACTGAGATAGGGTACTAGCTGCAAACCTAATAGCCATCAAATCATCTTCAGTTAAAGGAATGTCATCTAATGAGAATGTATCTGATTCGTAATAATACCCTCTGTTCTTCTTACTATATTTAATAGGGGCATCATGCTCCATTCTTAAGTAAAACAAATCTTTTTCAATCGTTGAATCACAAATACTTTCACCTTCAGTTGAGCCAAAAAGTGCATCTTCACAAGCTGTTCTTAATTGATCTTTAGAAGGAAAAGGTTTATATTTATTTCTGAGGCACTTATCAATAACACGGTACCTGATTAAAGCATTTTTAATCTGTCCCATAATTAATTATAAAGTAACTGATTCTGTTTTTTTTGAATAACCGAAAAGTTCAAAAAACTTAATTGCTTTCACAACTTCTTCAGGAACATCTTGTTCCCAAGTGGAAGATCCCGCATTAATTTTAGCTAATACATCATCCGATAAAATATGCAATAAACGCGTGTCAAAGTCATGAATTGATTCTATTTTATTAGCATCTTTTAAATACTGTAGTAAGCCTCTATATTTTTCAGGAATATCAAGTACATCTAAGTCATACAACTCACCCGTTTCAACATCATTTGCAGGGTAAACAAATAACTTTACATTGTGACCAAAACCTCGACCAAAAGCCTCGAGTAATCCACCTTTCAAATTATCATAATACCTATCATCAAAAATGGAATGTATATTATAAACACCTAAAATAACCCCCATGAGTTGTTCTTTCGCAATGGTCGCTAAATAATCTATCATTTTGTAATGCTTCAGATAATTTGAAATCATTACGGTGTAACCCAATGAACCAAGTAAATCTGCACGATCAATAAAATCTTTGTCTGAAATCTTACCATCTGCAGTTAGATCCTTCAAAGTCAATTCAAAAACAACAGCTACATTGTCTTTTTTGACCCCTTGTTCACTCAAAAATTGTTGACTACCTTTTTCAATCATATCAATATGAACTTTGGTAACGGGTCTAAAACGTCCGCGCATCAACAAGATATTCTTCTTGTATAAAGCAGTAGCTGGTTGAAGTACTTTTCCACACAAATCAAACATAGTTGCATCAGTCAGTCCTCTTTTCACAAGATTCAATGATAAAATACGATTATCCCAACCTTCAAATGCAGGACCAGAGACACGTAGCATATCAATTTCAATTCGCTCACGCGTTACTCGATTGGTAAGACCAGATAAAAAATCTTCAATATTTTCGGCGCAGAAAAAAACAGAATGTATCAAATTCACGCCTAATATACCAAGTGCAATTTGTTGACTTCTATTGTTATTATCATGCATATTAACATGAAGTACAACATCACTAGCAGATTCACCAAGATTACGTTGAAAACGAATCCCAATCCAACCCTGACCTTGATTTGTACGATGATAATTTAATGATTCTACAGTATTACAAAACGCAAAAAAACGAGTAGACTTTGCTTTTTCTGGTAAACGATATTTCATCGTTTCATATTCAGTTTCAAGCATTGTCATCAACCTTTCCTCACATACATATCTTGATGCAGGTCCATACATAGAATCTGAAACCTTCATATCATAAGCAGACTGAGTATAAGCGATGGTACCTGAACTACCACCAGCTTTGAAGAAATTTGCTGCAACTTCCTGACCTGCACCTATTTCTGCAAAACAACCATAAATATCAGGCGTTAAATTAATTTTCAAAGCCTTGTCTTCGGTTGTCAATCGTGCTAAATTTATCATACGCGTATGTGTTTGCTAACAAATGTATGAAAAAATCATTAGTTTATTCAACAATTTTTCAGGAAGCTGCGACTTGTAATAATTCTAAATTAGAAGTATAAAAAAGATACCCTTTTACAGATTTTAACTCCATTTGTGAAAGTACACGCACGTATTCTGATACCTGTTTAATGTGCTTTTTACTCTTTAAACCTGTTTTAAAATCTACTACAATAATTTCATTTTTTTTATAAATAATTTTATCTGGAACCTTAGTTTCGAAATTACTTGATATAATTTTCTGTTCACTTAAAACAGATATGTTATCTTCTAATAGATTTTTATAATTATGATTTTCAAATATTGATATCAAATCCATTTTCAACCTACTTTCAAATTCTTTTTCAATGAAATTTTCTTTTGTAAATTTTTCAAGTATTGATTCGATTTCATTGATTGAATTTATCGCTGATAACAAGAAATGTAATTGGTTTCCATATCTCTGCGCTACAGACAATTCGAATTCTTCATTTGAAAAATCTTTAATTAAAGAAATCTTAGGAAACCATAATCTATCATTTAAATGTACAGGTAAAAACTGATTATTTTTAGCATCTTTATCTACGTTTGTCTGTACTTTTTTTTCACCAAATACAAAATGATTATTTTGAACTTTAATGCCTAATTCAGGTGCAATCAACCTTAGTGATTCATCGAATACACCACCAAAATTCTTTTCTTCAACAAAATAATTACCAATGTATAACCTCTCAACAGGTCTAGTTGTCATTACGTAACATAAATTCAATTTATCTAAAAAAATATTAGATAGTTCTGTATTGGAAGCCTCTCTAATATTTTTTACCTTACTGTTCTTTGATATTGGAACATAAAAGAAATGATTATCTTGTTCTACAAGTAGTTTGGTTCTTTTTGAATCTAAAGAGAAATTCATATTTGGTAAAATCACTATCGGAAACTCTAACCCTTTTGATTTATGTCCTGTCATGATTTTAATTGCATCTCTATTTTCAGGAATTTGTATCGAACTTGATTTTGACTTATTTTCATATTCTTTTAAAAACCCACTAATATCTGAACCAATATTTAAATCAAATTGATACAATAAATCTACAAAATGATGTATATAAGGGTTATTAATTTCATCTATCCCGATTAAGCGATAAAAAGATTGAACTAAAGAATATAAATTTTCAAAACGAGGAAAAAAATGAGCATTAGAATTAAAATAAAAAGCAATAAAACGTGATTTATTAAAAAATTCAATTTTTCTTTTTTCTACTTCAATTATGTTAAATAAACTTTCAAATGAACATTCTGGGTTTTCCGAAAAACACTGAAAATAGAGTTCTATAAATCTTTTAGCTTCTAATTCTGACTCCTGAGCGACGTACCAATTTAAATATGAAACTGTTAATTTGACAAAATCATCTGATTGTACAGTCAAACTATCATCGGAAACAACTTGATATTTTTGAGACAATGCAATTGCCCATGCATTACATTCCATTTTTGTATTACCTAAAATACAAATATCACCTGGATAATACCCATCTAAAATAATAGAATCAACCCAATTCAATAGATTAGTTATGACATCAATTTCCTCATTAGACTCGAATTTTTCAGAATGAATCTCAATATAACCTCCTTCATTCCCTTTAGGTAATTGATATACATCGTTATAAAATTCTCTCTGTTCATTCGTTAAATTATTCGCTATTTGCTCATAAAAATGATTATTAAATAAAACAATATTCTTTTGAGATCTAAAGTTATTTTCAAGTACTCTTTTAACACCTTCTTTTTCAAAATAATTAGATTTTAAAGAAATTTCAGGTTTGTTTTCAGGATTATAGATTTTTGGCAAAGCAACAAATTGTTCGGCAACTCCATTTTTAAACCTATAAATTGATTGTTTTGCATCTCCTACTATCAAATTATCAAAACGATTAGATAAAGATTCATATACCAAGGGTACTAAATTCATCCATTGCAACCTAGAGGTATCTTGAAATTCATCTAATAAGAAATGTTTGTATTTAGTCCCCAGTCTTTCATAGATAAAGGGTGCGTATTCATCCTGAATCAACTGAGAAATTAGTGTATTAAATTCAGAAATGCGAATTATATGTTCTTTTTCTTTTACCCTTGCTAGTTCAGATGAAATGAACTTTAGTAGCGCAAGATTATGGAAGTGTTTTAATGCTGTTTTAAGCACTAAATATTCCTCAACAGCTGTAATAAATCGTTCATTAAAAAAATTTGCTTTTTCAACCACATGTTGAGGGAAGATATCTCCTTTTGGATTTTCTTTTTGCAGATTTTCAAGCATTGAGTTTGTAAAAAAACTGCCATCTTCCTGTGCATGATCGAATATCGAATCAGAATTTAGTTTATCTATCGCTGATCTCGATCTTGATTTACCGGGTAATCGATCAAAATCTAAATCATCAAACTGATCAAATAATTCTTTAGACTCGTTTTTAATCGATAGTTCTAAATCATGTATTTTAATTTTTAATGCTTTATAATCATCATTTGAAAAATCTAGTTTCATCAAATCATCTATTTGAGAAAAATACTTTTCGTTTGTTAAGATTAGGGAAAACAATTTCAAGTCTTTTTGAAAATTCCAGGATTGCTCTTCATTTAATTTTTCTCTAGAATAATTTAAGACTAAATTTGTTAATTGAACTTGTGCTTGATTATCTAAACTATCTAATAAATTTTCAACAACATTATCTAAAACATCTTCCTCATTTAGCACAATTTTAAAATCACCAGATATATTTAGTTCTTTTGAAAAGGAACGAATTAATCTTAAATTAAACTTGTCGATTGTAACAACATTGAAATCTTCAAAATGATGTAAAATTGACTTTAAAGCTTTTTCAGATCGATTAATTACTGTTGGGATATCTATTTTTAACTGAGAAGCTAATTCTCGACAAATACTCTCTATTTTTTCATATTTATCCTTTTCTAAATCATTTAAAATCGATATATTATGAAGATAAGTAATGATACGATCCTTCATTTCAAATGCGGCTTTATTGGTAAATGTCATTGCCATAACCTCACTGAAAGCATTTTGATCTTTCGTGCTATCAAGAATTAACCTCAAATAGGTTAAAACTAAATTATAGGTCTTCCCACTACCTGCTGAAGCATTTAAAACTATTAGACTCATATCAAAGGTTTACATTATTACATAAAAAAAGCGGAGATATAACACCTCCGCTCAATAAAAAATATTTGAAAATTACTTAACTAAATTCACATGACCAGTTGTATAATGTTCATTATCGTTTGCTTTTTCTTTAAAACCAAGTTTCCAAACAAAAGTATCATTTCCTAATAATTTGTCGCCATAAGTTCCGTCCCAACCAACATTTGGATTTTTAGATTCAAATACAATTTGACCCCATCTATCAAAAATTGTAAACGAATAATTTTGAGGATCAAACCCAGAAGTAAATATCGGTTGAAATGTATTATTAAACTCATCTCCATTAGGAGTAAAAGTATTAGGTATAAAGTAAACAACTTCTTCAGGGAAATCAATCCAAGTTACAGCAGTATCGCTACATGTTGCATTTGTTGTTGAATTACTTACAATCAAGTATACTTTAAACTTCCCAGTTACACTAGGATCATATTTATGCTTAACTATAGGTTCATTCGAAAAAGAAGAATTATCACCAAAATCCCATTTGTAGAAAGTCCCATTTTGAGATAGTTTACTATTAAATTGAACAACATTTTCATATACATTCACAATATTTCTATCAGTAGATATTACAGCAATTGGAGAATTTTTGACATGTATTTCATCTACTTTTACAATTTCACCAGAACATCCATACTCATTTATAACTGAGTATGTAATAGTGTAATCACCTTGTTTTTGATATGTAAAAGATGTAGTTCCTAAATCTTTACTTGAATTTGTTCCAGTGCCAAAATCCCACGTTACATCAGTAAATTTTTCACCAGATATATCTGTGAAATTTATTTTTAATGGATAACAACCAATTGTATCAGAAACAGCAAAACTTGGTGTTGGATTTTTGTGAACCGTTACTAATGATGTCAAACCAGTCAAACTACTTTCACAGTTATTTGCATCTATAACTTTAGTTACAGACAATGAATAATTCATTTCTGATTTAGCTGAAAACTTTATTTCTAAATTAGCAATATCTTGATTTGTAGATAAAACATTATTTAGTGTGTAATCAACTTTTAGAGGAGATTTACCTTGAATAGGCTGAATGAAAGCAGATACATCATTATCATCAATACACAAACTCGTTTTTACTGGTTGTATAAGTTTAACATTTGGTAAAACATTAATTAATAATTTAATAGGAGTTGATTCTTCAGAGCACTGACCTGTTTGCTTATCTGTAAGAACAACTTTTACTAAGGCATTATTCATATATGATTTAGTAACTTGAGATGATAAAATGTTTGTAGTACCAGTATTTGCAAAATCTGTAAATGAAACATTATTCCAAGTTACACCTGCATCAGTACTAATTTTCCATTGGAAATTTGCAGTTAAATCATTATTCACTCCGTTTACTGTAATTGGAGCTCCCTCACAAACAGCAGTTACAATTGGATCAGCAGGTTTAGTTGGTTTTGTACATGGAGTTGGTATTCCACTAAACCCATCAGAAGCTGGACAAAACAATTCGGTTTTAGTAGCATCCTGCTTTGGAGTTACTATAATATAAGCTTTTTTACTAGAGTTAATTCCTCCAACTGTAAATTCTGTAGTTGCACCTGTAACTAATGGACTTGTTACATTTTTATATTGAGCTAAAGTCGGTTGAGCAGCATTTATGTTGGTAATTGCTGTATCAATATTCCAATAATCAGGTAGAACTGATGATGTAGCCCAAGTAAACTTAACATTGTTAAAGTCATTAACTGCAGCAAAATTTACTGGTTTTACTGTCGGTTTAACCATGATTTTGAACGTTATGGGCTGACCTACACATTGATCTAAAGTTGGTATGACAGTAATAATTGAAACAGCGTCAACAGTAGGGTTAGAAGTTGTAAAAGATTCAAATTCTGAAACATTTTTAGTCCCATCCGTACTATTTATACCTTCAAGCTTAACACCAGTCGTTTGTAAATCACTTTTCCAAGTAAATGTTGGAGAGCCAACTTGACTAACTTTAAAATCAAAATCCTTAGGTTTTAATGGATCGTTAACAAGAGTTCCAGGACAAAAAGACTTATCAGCAACAGAAACCATTGTTGGTAAAGGTTTAACTGTTAATAATACCTCTTTAGAAACAGTATTACAAGATCCACCTGCTGTAGCCGTTTTTAATACTACTCTGAATTTGATTCCATCTAATCCATTCACATTACTAATAGATAAAGTTGTGCTTGAATTAGTAGTGCCGGTAACCGAATATACACCCGTAAGTGATAATGGTGTCCATATCCCACCAGGTGTTAAAAACTCCCAAGTCAGAGGTGTATTTAAATCAGCAGAATTGTATCCTAAATCAAATGAAGTTGAAGCTGGATTTGTAGTTGTTCCTTCACATATAGTAACATCAGCTAAATCTTTTGTAATTATAGGAGCATCACATGGTATAGCAGTTAAATCAAAAACTGATGAACCATAACAACTTGGAGTCGCTAGAGGTGAGTTATCTTTTGGTGTTACTTTAATGAAGACTTTGTCTCCTGGTTGTAAGTTATTTTTAAGGTATTCCCACTTCGAGGTTGATGTATTGTAAGTTAAAGTTCCTGTTGCTGTACCATATGTACCTACTGTAGAACAACTATTACAAATATACTCTTCAACCAAATAATTATCTTCATTTGCACCCGTTTGTGTATTTAGACCTGTTAAATCTGACCATTGAAATGTTACTGATGAAACATCAGTTCCTTTAGAGCTTATCGAAGGAGTTTGTGTTGCTTGAACTTTAAAAGAAGCAATTGTAATATCACTCGATTTACAACCTGTAACCGTATTTTCTAGTCTAACTTTTAGTCCACTATACGTATTCACAGGTAATTTAATTGGCAATCCAGATATAATTATAGGTGAAGTACTCACAGGAATATTAATTGGTGAAACTAATGGTAAGTTAGGATCAAAAACTATTTGATTTGGATTACCTGTTAAATTTGTATATGCTAAAGCAGGATCATTTCCTTCACAAATATCAGATACAGTAGGTAAGAATGATGGTATTGGATTAACTGTTAAAGTAGCCACAACTGAAGTTTTATTACATCCTGTACCCGAAGAAGTTTCTGTAACTAAACATTGGTATTTAGTCCCATTTAATCCTTTAACATCACTAATGGATAAAGTTGAAGTGTTAGCTCCACTATAAACTCCTGTATTTGTTAGGTTAGTTGGGGTTCCTGCACCATTATTAATTTGCCATTGATAAGACAATGTTGCAGTAGAAGAAGCTGTCACTGAAAAACTAGTACTCGTACCATCACATTTAGTTGAATTTGTTGGTTCTTGAGTAATTGTTGGAGTTGGACAATTATCTGCAGTACAAGTCTTAATCGTAGATGCCTTAAAACATCCTGTACCTTTAGGAGTTACAATAATCGTAACAGATTTACCAGCAGGGACATTTGAAACAGGGTAACTAGTAGATGTATGTCCAGTAACCGTTTGATCTCCTCCATTATCTTTATTATATACAATATCATAGGTAGTAGCGCCTGTAACTGCACCCCATGTAAAAGTAACGGAGGTTGCCGTTGATGTTCCACAAGTTACAGTTGGAAACAAAATTGGATTAACGGATACCGTTGTTTTAGCAGAACAACCTTTATTATCTGTATAAGTAATTTCAGACGTCCCATTACCTCCGGTTACACCTGTAACAACTCCTGTATTTGACACAGTCGCATTTGATGTCGTTGCAGAAACCCAAGGTGATGTGGTTGCAGGCGTACCGGTACCTGTCAATGTAGTTGTAGAACCTTCACATACTGTTAGCGTACCACCAATTGTAGGTTTTGGATTTACAGTTACTTGTTTAGTTGCTGTACATTGTGTCGTATTATCTGTTGCTGTTATAGTTACGGTACCAGCTTTGTAACCAGATAGTGTACCTCCAGTACTAACACTCGCAACAGTAGCATCTGAAGAAGACCAAGTTACTCCAGAAGTAGGTTTCCAATCTATTGCTGTTGTTCCTTCACATAGAGATGTAGTACCTAAAATTGTAGGTGGGGTACATGCACAAGAATAAGTTCCATTAAATGTTTTTACACAACCGATTTCATCTGTTACACTAATTGTATAACTATCATTTTTAGATAAACCTGTAAGATCTATAGTGCCACCAGAGGTAGCTAATGAAGATGCTGATAAAGTTCCTTTGTTCGTGGTAATATTATATTTTTTTCCAGATATGAATTCAGGTGCACCCCCTTCAAATTTCAAGGTAACTTTAGAAGAAGCGCAAACTTCTGTACCTGTGATTTTTATATCATTTAGATAAGTTACTTTATAACTTTCATTTTGATAATCCATATTATAGCATGTTGGATCGTACATACCAACAGTATTTGTAGAAATTGGCACCCACCAAATTGTATTGTTATTAGGTTTAAATGTAGTTGTATTTAAATATTGAAGAACAGGGCTAGTATTACCTGTGGAAGTTTCAGATAACTGATTTAAATTTAGTTTAAAATCACCTGTAAATTTTACTGTTTCAGTTGATGGATCATTCGAAGTAGGTGCTCCGATATAAATACCATAATCCACACTTGGATTAGCATTTGTTGTCGTAATTGAAAATACATCATTATAACATAAACCATATGAGTTTGTAGCATAGACTTTTGTAACAGGTGGGATAGCATTATTTATTTTAACTGCTTGTGTTCCATTATCAGCAGGACAAACATTACCTACGTTATAATAACCTAAACCTTTAATTTCAACAGTAGCACAAAACATCATAGGATCAGCTTTCATCGTAAAACACAGTATGTAATCTCCTGGTGCTAAATTATCCCATTCAGGATTAAATCCACTTGAAACAGGTTGAGCATTAGTTCTAGTTGGTGTTATTATTGTTCCGCAACCTACTGGTTTTAATTCATAAGTAACAATTTGTTCATTCTTGTTTCCACAACCTGATGGAGCAGTTTCTGTCTTCATTTTAAAACCCATAGCTGTTGACCCTTGAGGAACTTTAACTGGAACACATATAGTAGCGGATTCGTCAGGGATTAATATCAAACCACCATATTGATCACCTGCACTAGCTAATGCTGTAGTAATATCTGTCCGAGCTTTCGATAATGTAGGTGCAGTTATCGAAGTTACCTTACAAGTTGCTGTTGCACATGTTGAACAAGTTGGAGTAGTTCCAGAAAGATAGGTAATATGTATCGCCTGTCCTAAATCGTAACATCCGTCTAAATTTTCATCTATTCTATCTTTACCATCTGCCAAACTAACATCTGTATCAAATGTTACAGGAACAATCCATACTTCAGATATACCTGAAAAAGCATTAGAAGTACCAGATACATTTTGATCTGTTGCTGTTTTTGATGCACCTTTAAAACAACCTGTGGCAACACCATTTGAAGGATCCGTTATATCAATTACTGCTGGTGGTTTACAAGTATACACTAAATAACCCATAAAACTACCGCCATTTCCAGCTGGTGGTAAAACAAAATTATTATGCTTAATAGTCCATGTATCTCCTGGATTTACAGATAATTCATTTCCTGTACCAGTAAGATTTGTGAGTGCAACAGTTCCAATAGAAGCCGTACAACTAGATTTTTTTGGATAATATATATCTAAACATACCGCATCGATTTTACTTGAACATGCTGTAGGAACAGTTATAATAGTTTCAACAATATAATCTGTAGAAGGAGATAAATTTGTCCATTGAGGATTAAATGTGCTACTATAATTTGTGTTAGTAATTAATTGATCGTAAGGAATTGATGTTCCACCACAGCTACCAACAGCATAAAGGTTTGTTTGTCTCGAAGACCATAAGCTCGATTGTTGTTGACAAGTAGGATCGGTTACCGCAATATTTTGAATAAACCCAATTGTTCCATCTGCAGAACTTTTAACAGTATGATAAGTTTTAATTTTCCCACCAACTTCAGGTAAAGTTTGCATACAACTAGAGAAGTCATTTCCATTATCTTGTGACCATGTTCCTTCTGTAACTGTAAAAAATTTTGCGTTTGGTGAGGCGCATGATCCAGTTTGTGAAATTAATAGGTTATTATTTAGAATAATTAAAAAAAGAAATAACAATCCTTTGATTAATTTAGAAAATAAGTTATTACTCATAATTTATAAAATCAATATAATTATATGACGAAACAAAAATCAATAGTTGCCAAAATTACCAAAAAAATGGAGAAAAAGGAATATTATTTATTAATGAATATTAATCTTAATACTAATGATTAACAATAAATTGATACTTTTTATCTTTAATTTCAATAAAATACAATCCAGAATCCATATTTGAAACATCAATCGTTTTATTATCAATCAAAATAGGATGTATTTTTCTTCCTAGAAAATCTAAAACAAAAAAATCATCAGGTAAAATTTTGGTAAAATTTAATTTATGATTTGAAGGATTTGGATATAATTCAAAGCTATCATCGTAGAATATATTTTTTATGCTTGCATGGATTGAGTCATTTGAAACTACTAAATCATTCACAAAATAAAAGCCTGCAACAGAACTAAAAACATTTATACCTTTTGGAACAGTTGTAATGATTTCTAAAACATAGTCTCCTCCTTCAATTTGATGCCATTCTGGATTAAACCCACTTTTTATATTATTTGCATTAGATACTGAAATGTTTATTGAATCTTCGTTACAGTTTTTTCTTAAAATAGCTCGTCGTGTTAAATTCTCAATTCCCGCTAAGTTTGGAATTTCTAATAATTGTTTTACTCCAAGTAAGTTTGTTCCCTTTGGTAGACTAATCGTATAAAAATTGCGTATAATCACATTAAAAGTGTCTATTTTATTAACATTTACACTATAGTTTGAATTCAATTTATAATCAATAGAATTTGACAAATCAAGATTTCCTTGATTAGAGCTAAGTGATTTGATAGAAACTATTGGACATCTATCAGCACTACATATACCACAGATATTTGTTATACTATCCTTTTTATATATTATTTTAATTAGTTCACCAACTTTGAAACAATTATCACCATCATCATCTAACACTAAACCTCCCTCGCTTTTATCAAATACAGAAGGAATAAACCATAAACTAGTAGCGCCTGGAATAGATAATGAACTACCATTTAGATTTTTATCAGTAAATCTTATTCCTTTAGCAATTCCTTTAAATCCAGGTAAACTTGAGATTGCACTAGGTGAAAAATCAGTAAAAGGTAAATTAGGTTTTTGACTAAAAACAAAATAGCCATAGGTTGATGTCGAATTAGTTGAGATTGAACTGGGTGAAGGAAGTATAAAATCGGAACTTGTGAATGAAATAGTATCTCCTTCTTTAGTCAAATCATATTCGTTCTTAAATACAGCAGTACCTCCACTTACGGTAACTTTTCCTACACTTGCTAAACAAGATTTTTTTGTGGGATAATAAACATCTAAGCAGATAGATTCTATTAATCCTTCACAAATGTTGGGAACTGTGATTATTATTTCTACTATGTAACTAGCTGAAGGTTTGAGCGATGCCCACTCTGGATTAAATGTAGAACTATATTGTTCATTTACGACAAGTTGATTATAAGGAATATCTAAATTTCCGCAATTTCCAAGTTCATATAATCTAGCTTGACGTTTAGAAAGTATCTCTCCTTTTTCTAAACAATCTGTAGCATTAATTAAAGATAAATTTTGGATTAATCCCAAAGTTCCATTTTCGGAAGACTTTACCAAGTAATAATTTTTGATCTGACCAGACTCAATTTTAAATGATTGTATACATTTACTAGTATCTGGACCATTTAACTGACTCCACTCACCTTCTTTAACAGTAAAATATTTTTCAGATGGATTTTGACATGAATTAAATTGAGCAAAAAAGTTTCCATAAAAAAACACAAATATTATAGAAGGTAAAAATGAGTTTCTTAAACTAAGTATATTATTTTTCATCATAACAATTAAATATTTTTATTGTAGACTTAAAATACTTAAACAAGTTGCTTCAAAATAAATCATTTGATATATAGCATACCACTTTCAACATGTAAATTACTTAATTCATTATTCACATACAAACCACCAGTCCCCAAACCTTGTGGTAAATTATTTTTAAAGGTTGAGGCAAATTGAGCTATTGCATTCAATCCTATATTAGATTCTAACGCAGAAGTCATCCACCAAGGAATATACTTTTTCTCAGCAATGTTTATCCATTCTGTACTTCCTTTTAAACCTCCATGTATGCTTGGTTTTAAGATGATATACTGAGGTTTTATATGAGATAATAATTGTTTTTTATTTTCCATTCCATAAACACCTATTAACTCTTCATCTAGGGCAATTGGCAAAGGAGTTTTTAAACATAACTCAGCCATTTCTTGAATTTGACCTTGCTTTATCGGTTGTTCAATAGAATGTAATTTAAATTTTGATATTTGATCTAATTTAATCAGTGCATCTTTCACAGAAAAAGCGCCATTCGCGTCTACTCTCAATTCTATTTCAGATGGGGAAAATCGATTTCTAATGCTTTTTAGAATATCTAATTCCTGATCAAAATCAATAGCACCAACTTTCATTTTCAAACATGTAAACCCTTGAATTAGCTTTTCCTCAATTTGTTGAAGCATATTTTCTTTTGAACCCATCCAAATCAAACCATTAATGGGAATTCCTCTTTCTTTTCGAGTGAAATAGGTATCAAAAAAGACTCCTTTTTTTTCAGAATTTAAATCTAATAATGCTGTTTCTAATCCAAATAGAACAGAGGGGTAATTTTCTAATTCAATTTGATTTTCAATATAATAATCTATTTTTTGACAGACTTCTTGAATTTTACGTTCATACTCTGTAAAATCAGTAAAATCAGGTGATAAACCAGGAATAATACTACACTCTCCTACTCCAATTCTATCTGTTCTATTGGTTGAAGTTAAATAAATAAACCAAGCATGCTTTTCGGTAAGTACCCCTCTACTCGTTCCACTTGGCTGTTTGAAGATATAGGTCTTTTTTTCAAACTTTGCATGATAGTTATTCATCGCTAAAACAAGATTGAAATAATGGCAAATAATAGACTTAAAAAGAAAGTAGATAGTGCTACCTTTTTTAATTCAGGGTCAAAATCTTTTGGATCTAACACCTGAACCACTTTCTTTAAATGAATTAATAAAAAAACAAAAGGTGAAACATAAATCAAACTAGTTAACTCAAATTTAAAATAGCCCCAATAAGAAATTAACGCTACCATAATTAAACAAAAATGATAGAATTTTGCGCGATTAAATCCTAACTTAACGACTAACGTGTTTTTATTGGATAATTTGTCGTTAACTTGATCTCGCATGTTGTTTAAATTCAATACAGCAGTACTCAACAGACCAATTGCGATTGCAGGAAATAAAGTAACAAAATCAAAAATTTTTGAATACAATGTGTAACTTCCCATAACACTTACCAAACCAAAGAAAACAAAGACAAAAATATCTCCTAATCCATAATACCCATATGCTTTTTTACCAACAGTGTAAGTTATTGCTGCTATAACAGACAAAAGGGCTAAAATCATGTAGATATATATGGTATTTTGGCTCATACCTTTTGAACTGATATAAATCAAATACCCTGCAGAAATCAATGATAAAACACTAAAAATAAAAACTGCTGTTTTCATTTGTGATACTGAAATTTCACCTTTTTGAACAGTTCGTGCAGGGCCTACTCGATTTTCGTTATCTGTACCCTTCAAGGAATCTCCTAAATCATTCGCTAAGTTTGAAACGATTTGAAATAAAATGGTTGTTAAAAGAGCAAATATAAAAATGGAAACATCCCAAAAACCTTTTGATTTTGCAATAAAAGAACCCATAATAATACCAGAAATAGAAAGTGGTAATGTTCTTAATCGGAATGCCTCAAGCCAACTTTTAATCTTCATACAGGTCTACAATTTGATGTATTAAACGAACGAATTTAACCAATAAATCGAAAAGACTTTTGTATTTTAGTCGTTTTGATGGAAAGTTTCTCTATGAAAAATAAACTTACAACTTTACTTAACATACAATATCCTATCATTCAAGCTGGAATGATTTGGTGCTCTGGTTGGGAATTAGCTTCATCCGTTTCAAATGCGGGAGGATTGGGAATACTTGGTGCAGGTTCAATGTATCCTGAAGTGTTAGATTCACAAATACAAAAATGCAAAGAAAATACTTCAAATCCTTTTGGCGTAAATCTACCACTACTTTACCCTGATATTGACAAACATATTGAAACAATAATTAAACATAATGTTCCAGTTGTTATAACATCTGCTGGTAACCCTAAAATATGGACCTCCAAACTTAAATCCGAAGGAATCATTGTATTACACGTAGTTTCTAGTTTAAAATTTGCATTAAAAGCCCAAGAGGCAGGAGTTGATGCTGTTATTGCTGAAGGATTTGAAGCGGGTGGTCATAATGGTAAAGATGAAACGACTACTTTATGCTTGATACCTAAAGTTGCTAAAGAAATTCAAATTCCACTTATTGCCGCAGGCGGAATTGCAACAGGAAGAGCAATGCTGGCTGTTATGAATTTAGGTGCTGATGGTGTTCAAATTGGAAGTCGTTTTATAGCTTCTAAAGAATCTAGTGCTCACGAATCTTTTAAAAATTCAGTTCTAAATACTGATGAAGGTGGAACAATGTTAACATTGAAAGAGCTTACTCCAGTAAGATTGATCAAAAATGCATTTTATCAAAAATTAGAAAAAGCCTACGAAGATGAAGCAACTCAAGAACAATTAACAAAACTATTAGGAAAAGGTAGAGCAAAAAAAGGAATGTTTGAAGGAGATTTGGTTGAAGGTGAATTAGAAGTTGGACAAGTTGCAAGTTTAATCAAAGAAATAAAACCTGCTGCTGAAATTATTCATGAGATAATAAATGAATTCAAGATAGCAATACAAGAACAAAATACTGAAAAATTCAATTTTTAATGATACAATTTGAACGATTTACACTATCAAATGGGTTACGTGTTATATTTCATCACGATCCAACAACACCATTAGCCGTAGTAAACACTTTATATGATGTCGGTGCGCGCGATGAACATCCTGAAAAGACAGGATTTGCACATTTATTTGAGCATTTAATGTTTGGCGGATCTATCAATATACCAGACTTCGACTCGCCTCTTCAATTAGCAGGAGGAGAAAGTAATGCATTTACTTCAAATGATATAACTAACTATTACGATATTATCCCTGCTGTAAATTTAGAAACTGCACTTTGGTTAGAGTCTGATAGAATGTTATCTCTAGCTTTTACTACAAAAAGTTTAGAAACACAACGCAATGTAGTAATAGAGGAATTTAAACAACGTTATCTAAATCAACCTTATGGAGATGTTTGGCTTGAATTAAGACCACTAGCATACGAAGCACATCCCTATCAATGGGCAACGATTGGAAAAGAATTAAAACACATTGAAGATGCTACAATGGACGATGTGAAAGCTTTTTTCACTAAATTTTACAACCCATCAAATGCCATTTTGTGTATTGCAGGAAATTTTGAATTAGACTACATCAAACAAGTAGTAGAAAAATGGTTTGGAGGTATTCCTAGTGGAATAAAACCAGCACGTATCCTACCTAAAGAACCAAAACAAGAATTATTAAAAGAAAAAACCATCGAACGAAAAGTTCCTTCTGATGCAATTTATTTTGCATTTAAAATGCCTGAACGAAAGTCGTTTGAGTATTATGCAAGTGATTTACTTTCAGATGCCATTGGACGTGACAAATCTTCAAGATTGTATGTTAAACTTCAAAAAGAATTAAAATTAGTTACTGATATATTCGCATATATAACAGGGTCTATTGATGAAGGGCTATTGATTATAGAGGCAAAATTATCAAACAATACTACTTTTAACGAAGTAGAAAGTGCTATTTGGAAAGTTTTAGACGAAATCAAATCGGAAGTAATTAGTGAAAAAGAATTAAAAAGATTAAAAAACAAAATAAATACTGCTAAAGCATTTCAAGAACAAGGTATGTTGAATCGTGCGATGAATTTATCTTTTTTTGAATTACTTGGTGATGCAAATGGTGTAAATGAAGAACAAAAAATTATTGATGAAATTAATGAACGTCATATCTACACTATGGCAAACCAACTATTAAATCAAACCAATTGTTCCGTTTTAAAAGTAAAAGCTATCTAACATGTTAAATCGATCTCAAGCACCTATTTTAAATGAAATTGAGAAAATCAATTTTGTCTACCCTAATGTCAGAAAATTAAATTCAGACACTGAACTTATTTGGATGAAAGAAGTATCAGATGAAACGGTTCGTATTGAATTACATTTCAACGCTGGAACAATTCATTCTGAAAACAAAGTAGCTTCTTTTACCAATGGGCTACTGTTAGCTGGTACATCTACCAAAAATAGCATTCAAATCAACGAAGAAATCAATGAACTTGGTGTTTTCACTGACTTTGAAACAAATCAGGAATCAGCTGTAGTTGCCATCTATTGTTTGAGAGAAAACACCTCAGCAGCAATCCAATTGTTATGTGAAGCGATACGGGATTGTCAATTTCCTGAAAGTGAAATTCAAGATTTAATACGCGAAAGAAAACAACAATACTTAATTTCATCTGAAAAAGTAAGTTATCTAGCTCGTAGAGAATTTCAAAAGAAAATGTACTCAAATTCTGAAAGATATTCACGTCAAATAAACCTGGAAGAATACGATAGTATTACAAAAGAACAAGTACAAGCTTTTCACAAAAAGTATTATTTAAAGGGTTTAAGAAAAATAGTTGTTGTTGGAAATTTAAATGAAGACCAAATAACGCTACTTACAGAAGAAACAAAAGATTGGCAGAACGAAACAGAAACAAACTTCGAAGGAAACTTTATAAATCAAATAGGTGAATTTCATATTAATAAAGTAGATGCGCTTCAAACAGCTATTCGAATAGGTATGCCATTATTCAATAAATCCAACCCGGAATTTATTGATTTTCAAATATTACAAACCATTTTAGGAGACTATTTTGGAAGTCGATTAATGTCAAATATTAGAGAAGATAAAGGTTATACCTATGGAATAGGATCTGCAATTTTAGAATCATATCTTTCAGGATCATTTGTTATTGCTACTGAAGTTGGAAGCGAATTTGTGAAACCAACATTGGATGAAATAAAAAAAGAAATTGAACGTTTATCTAATGAACTTATTCCAGATGATGAACTAAATCTTGTCAGAAATTATTTATTAGGCCAATTACTAAAAAGCGCTGATGGACCGAATTCACTTATGGACTTATATTTAGGAGTTAGTATGCATGGATTAAATTTAGAATATTATAATGATGTCATTTCTAGAATAAATACAATATCCTCAAATGAACTTAAAGAACTAGCTAACAAATATTTGAACTGGAATAAACTTACAATAATTACTGCTGGTAAAAATTAATTAATGATTCGCTTTTATATATTATTACTATTTATAACAATATTATTTAAAGTCAATTCTCAAGAAATAAAAAAAAGATGTGGAATTGACTTTCCTAAAAGTGTGTGTGTCTCTGAAGAGATAAATGGTGATATTACATTAAATTGGCGTAAACCAAATGATAATCAAGGGCTTTTTCTCAAATATGAATTATTCTCAGTTGAATCCCCTTTTGTACCCATTATCAGCATAAATAATATTTCAAATACAACTGCATCTATTCCAAGTACTTTTAAACACAACAATTTTTTTCTTACTACAAGTATTTTATGCAATAGCAATGAAATTAAATTTAAAACAGATACAACTAAGATACTAGAAATAAATGGTATAAAAATCGAAGAAGGAATTGAACAAATTAAATGGAACAATAATATAAAACTAGATAAAAATCAAAGCTATATAGAACGAAAAACAAATACTAGCACATGGGAAAAAATTGATAGCTTTTTATTTGAAACAAAAAACTTTTTCGACACAATAGATATTTGTAACAAAAATCTAATTTTTTATCGCCTTGGTGTTTTAAAAAATGATTGTATTAATTATTCAAATTTAATATCTGATACACTGGAGGATAAATATCAACCTAATATACCTTCAATTACATCAATTGGTTTTGATACAACAAATCAAAATTTAAAAATAACTTGGAATAAGTCAAAAGAAAGAGATATTCAAGGCTACATTATCTATCAAGAGATAAATGGACTAAGCAGTACTTTAGATACCGTTTTAAAAACAAATAATACATTGAATAACTATTATACTATCTTTAATCCAACGACAAAAATGATATCAAATTATAGAATTGCTGCATTTGATTATTGTTACTCTACTCCCCCTAAATATCAAACTAGTGCGCAATCAACCAATTTTTATTCAACTATTTTGAATTATAATTACGACGTCTGTTCAAAAACTACCAATCTAACTTGGAATAGACTTAATATTCAAGATGAAATAAAAATTTATAGAATATTCTTAAAAAAGAATAACAAATGGAATCTAATTGATTCAACATATACAAGTAATTACGAATTAACTTTAGAAAAATTCACTAATAATGTGGTTACTGTAGAAACACACTTAAAATCTGGTCATACTTTTTTTAGTAATTTATGTCCAATTTATTCAAAATCACCTACTGAACCTAAAATAAGTTATACAAATTATGCAACCATTATAAATAATGAATTTGTTGAATTAAAACATACGATAAGCCCAACTACAGGATTAAAACAACTAGCCTTATTTAAACAGAATCTACAAAATGAATTTGTGGAAATTGATAAAATAGATGCAAATAAAAATGAAATTATTTTCAAAGACTTTGATGTCAATCCGTTAAATTATAATTACAGTTATTACGTACAACATGTAGATAGTTGTGGAAATTATGATCTTAAACATTTTATACAAAAAACCATACTATTGAAAGAGAACAATTTACAGGAAGACTCTTTAATATCATCAACATTTTTTAATAATTACTTTGGATTCTATGGTGGAGTAAATAGTTATATAATTGAAAAATCATATGACAAAATTAACTTTAATAGCATCTACAAAATTGTTTCTGATACAACAACTTTATTCAACTATAAAATAGAAAATAAAGAAAATTTTGAGGGTCAGATTTGCTTCAGGGTTAAAGGAATAGAAAACATAAATAAATTTGGAACAAAATCTGAAAGTTACTCAAATACAATCTGTTATTATTTTAAACCAAAAATATTCATTCCGAACTCTTTTACACCAACTGGTAAAAATCCTATGTTTTTACCTATTATTAACTTTGCAAAAATTAATTCATACGAATTAACAATTTATAATCGTTGGGGGAATCCTGTCTTTAAGTCAACAGATATTAATGAAGGCTGGAATGGAAATTATGGAGTAGAAGAATGTCCTAATGGATTGTATATGTATAATTTAAAAATAAATGATAGCTCTGATAAAGAAATTATCAAGCGTGGGCTAATTAATTTAATCAGATAAAATGAAAAAAAGAGTTGAAGTTTGTTTATCTCCTAGAGATTTTGATTTATATAGTGAAGGTTTTGAAATTATTGTTGTTATTGATGTTTTGAGAGCAACATCGGCTATATGTGCTGGTTTAGCAAACGGTGTTAAATCAATAATTCCTGTTGATAGTATCGAAAAAGCTTTAGAATATAAAAATAAAGGATATTTAGTTGGTGCTGAAAGAAAAGGTCAGGTTGTAGAAGGATTTGATTTTGGAAATTCACCATATAGTTTTATGGATCCAAAATTTAAAGATAAAGAAATTGTTTTAACAACAACAAACGGAACAAAAGCAATTGAAATAAGTAAATATTCTGGGCAAGTGATAATTGGATCACTAGTCAATCTTGAGGCACTTACTAACTGGCTTATAAAACAAAACAAAAATGTACTTTGTCTGTGTTCTGGTTGGCAAGATAAATTTAATCTTGAAGACTCTATATGTGCAGGAGCAATTGCTGACATTTTAATATTTAGTGGTAATTTCTATTCAGAAGAGGATTCAACAATCTGTGTAAAACAATTATACAAAGAAGCTAAAAAAAGTCCATTTGCTTTCTTAAAAGCAAGTTCTCATAGAAGAAGATTAAAAAAACTTAATTTAAATAAAGATATTAAATATTGTCTAACGCCAAATCAACTTAACGTAATACCATATTTAAAGAAAAACGAATTAGTTTCCTTAAATGAAGAAGAAAGCCTATTCTAAAAAAATATTAGCGGGTATAATTTGTATTGGTTTTTTTTCTTTTGAAAATCAAAACAAATGGGGATTTCAAGGACATAAATTAATCAATCGAATGGCTATTTTCACTTTACCCAGTGAAATTTCAATCTTTTTTAAAAAAAATATAGAGTATATCACCGAACATTCAACTGCTCCAGATAGCAGAAGGTATTCCAATAAAAAAGAAGGAGCTGGTCATTATATTGATATGGAATTTTATGAAAACATAGATAGCTTACATTCTCTATCTTGGAAAAAAATTTCAACTTTAATACCGGAAGATACTCTCTACAAACATGGAATATTACCTTGGAGAATTATTCAATACAAATTCCTTCTTCAAGATGCATTTGAAAAAAAATCATATAAAAATATTTTAAAATATGCTTCTGAACTAGGTCATTACGTTGCGGACTCACATGTACCATTGCATACTACCAATAATTATAATGGTCAGTTGACAAATCAACATGGTATACATAGCTTGTGGGAAACAAAAGTAGTTGACTATATTATTAACGATATTAAATATTTTACTAATAAAGCAAAATACATAGATAACCTAAATAATTTTATTTGGCACATTATTTCTAAATCAAATGGAGATGTTACCTCTGTTTTAAATATTGATAAACAATTAACCTCAGAAAATAAAATCACTAAATATACATTTCCTTTAAAAAATGAAAAGAAAACATATAGCTATGCTTACATAAGTGAATATAATCAAAAACTAAACGGAATGGTTGAAAAGAGAATCAAGCTTGCAATAGAAAATCTTGGTTCTATTTGGTATACAGCTTGGGTTGATGCCGGTCAACCAGTTTTAAAAGAAGAAATAATCTTTAAATCATTTTCAAATAGACAAGATTATCAACACGAATGTGAATAATACTTTAAAAAAAATTTAATCTTTAATTAAAAACTTGTTATATCAAATTAGTATAAATAAAAAAGAGGCTGTTTATAACAGCCTCTTTTTTATTTATATTCTTAAGTAGAATTATTTTGTTTTTACCTCAAATTCAACTCTTCTGTTAGCTTCTCTACCTTTTTCAGTTTCGTTTGATTGCTTAGGTTTAAGAGTACCGTGACCTTTAGTTGTAATTCTTGAAGCAGGTACACCTTTAGTAACTAAATAATCTCTAACTGAATTAGCTCTGTCTAAAGATAATTTATTGTTTAATACGTCTTCACCGATATTATCACAATGTCCGTGTAGGTTAACTACTAAATTAGTATTAGCAATTAAAATTTTAGCTAAACCATCTAACTGTTTTTTAGACGTCAATTTAACAGCTGAACTTTTTGTTTGGAAATTAATATCAGTAGTATATTTTTCAATATCATACTTCAATTGACCTTCAACTTCTTTTTCTTGTGATTCAGCAGCAGAAACAAATGCTGAAGGACATCCTTTATATTCTAATGATCCCTTAACTGTAGGGCAGAAGTCTTGAGAATCTTCTATACCATCACCATCAGTGTCAGTTACTTTTTGACCATGAGTGTTAACAATTGAACCCTCTGGAGTACTTGGTTCCAAATCTAAATAATCAGCAACACCATCTTTATCAGTATCAACTAATTTGTTTTCAACTTGTTTAACTCTGTTTTTAAGAGCTTCTAATTCAGATGCTGTTTTATCAAATTTAGGAGACCAATCAGCGTGAACCTTATCTTTTTTAGCACCAAAGCAATAGTAGTTAACACCAATTGTAGCAGTTCCAAAATACTTTCCTAGACCTACATCACTTTTAGCAGACTGCATGTCTAAAGTAAGTTGTTGCATCTTTTGTAAGTTCAATACAAAATCTAAATTAATAGCTAATTTATCATTGATTTTATATTGTGGCATTAAACCAGCATTGAAAAAATAAGCTAAATCTCTAGATGTAGTAGGCTTATAACCTTGTCCTTTCTCAATAGTATTGATTGAACCACCAGCTCCAACGTGAGCTAATAAACCAAGTTTATTTGAAAATTCACCAAAATTTAAGAAACTTCTTAAATTTAAAAACCCGTTTAAAGAAAAAGAATAAAAGTTAGTACTAATATCTTTTACATTAGTCTTACCAGAAAAATTATTGTATGCTAAATTAGCAGAAACTCCAAAATCACGATTTAACATTACGCGATATCCTAAATTCAAAGAAAGCGGATCAAAAAATTTCCCCTCATAACCTACACCAGATCCAGGAGAAAGAATATTAGCTACTCCAACTCCAAAATCAATCGATTTGTTGTTGAAAATAGAATCTTGGGCATGTGTTAATCCTGAAATTAACAGAGCTACAGAAAGAATAATTTTTTTCATAAAATAATTAAAATCTAAATTTCTTAACAAAACTAAATATTTTTTTGAATTAAATTAACTAAACTAATCAAAAAATAATTTTTAAGTCTTTTTTAAGTATTGATTTGAATAACAAAAATTTACTTTATACCTGAAGTTTTAACAAAGAAAATTTCTTTAATTTTGTAGATTATTAAAAGAAAATGATTTTCCCTAATAAAAAAACACCTATTTGGATAATTTTATCCATAGATTCGATATTATTAATTTTATCTATATTATTATCATATTACATTCGTTTTGAATTCATTTTTAACCAAATTAAAATTGAAATTCTAGAGAAGTACTTTCATCAGACAATAATTTATCTTTTTTTGAAAGCCATTTTCTTTGTCTTTTTCAAAGTTTACCAAGGAATAATAAGACATACATCTATCCAAGATGTTAAAAAAATATTTTATGCCATATTTTTAGTAACTGTGAGCGGTTTTACTGTTAATATGTTGTTGTTTTTATTCGGAAAACCTTACTTTCTACCTTTCTCAATCTTAATCATAGATTTTCTTATAAGTATATTTTTAATTCTAGGATTCAGATTTATGATTAAAATTTTCTACATTGAAATCTATCAAAAATCAAGTGATAAAAAAGAAAAAGAAAACATAATTATCTATGGCGCAGGAGTGTCTGGTTTGATAACAAAGCGAACAATTGACAAAGATATAAACTCTAATTTTAAAATAGTAGGATTTATTGATGACTCAATAAAACTTAAAAATACTAGATTACAAGGAGTCAAAATTTATCATTCTAGAGAATTAAAAACATTAATTAAAAAACACAATATCAAAACGATTATAATTGCTATTCAAAATCCTGATTATGAAAATAAAAATAATATTATCGAAATATGTGTTTCAAATTCAATAAAAATTTTGACCGTTCCAAGTTCCAAAAAATGGATAAATGGGGACTTCTCAACTTCACAAATTAAAAATATTAATATTGAAGACTTACTTGGTAGAAACCCAATATACTTGAATCCTGAAAAGATAAATAACGAAGTTTCTGGAAAAATAATTCTAGTAACAGGAGCTGCAGGCTCAATTGGTAGTGGCATTGTAAAACAATTAGCAAATTACAATCCTTTAAAAACTATATTACTTGATCAAGCGGAGTCTCCTTTATATGAACTAGAGCAAGAATTAACCCAATCTTTTCCGAACTTCAACTTTGAAATTGTGATTGGCGACGTAAGTAATCAGATTAGAATGGAGAAGTTATTCGATCATTTTAATCCAAAATTAGTTTTTCATGCTGCAGCTTATAAACACGTTCCGCTAATGGAAGACAACCCTTCTGAAGCAGTTTATACAAATATATTAGGCACTAAAAATCTTGTAGATTTATCCATTAAATTTAAAATTGAAAAATTTGTATTAATATCAACTGATAAAGCAGTAAACCCTACAAATGTAATGGGTGCATCAAAACGAATCGCTGAAATTTACGCGCAAAGCTCTACTAATGAAACAACTAAATTCATAACAACTCGTTTTGGAAACGTTCTAGGTTCAAATGGTTCTGTAATTCCATTATTTAAACGTCAAATTGAACAAGGTGGACCAATAACTATAACTGATAAAAGGGTTACTCGTTTTTTTATGACAATACCTGAAGCTTGTCAATTAGTATTGGAAGCAGGTGCTATGGGTAACGGTGGTGAAATTTTTGTTTTTGACATGGGTAAACCAATTAAGATTGAAGATTTAGCCAAAAAAATGATTCAGCTTTCAGGTTTAGAGGAAGGTAAGGATATAGAAATTAAAATCACAGGTTTGAGACCTGGAGAAAAACTGTATGAAGAACTTTTATCTAAAGAAGAAAATACTATTCCAACACATCATCCTAAAATTTTAAAAGCTAAAGTTAGAAATAACGATTCTAATCTTAAAATTGACATTCAAACCTTAATTAAACTTTTTGATAGTCAAAATAATATAGAGATAGTTAAATTAATGAAAAAAATAGTTCCTGAATATATAAGTAACAATTCTGAATATGTAATGTTAGATAAATGAAAATTCAAAATTTACATTTAACACCTCGTTTTAATGATTGTGATTTAATGGGACATGTTAATAATGCTATTTATTTAAGTTACATTGAAGAGGCAAGAATATTTTTCTTAAATCAAATACTTACAAATGATTGGGATTGGAAAGAAAATGGTATCATAATTAAAAAACATGAGATTACTTATGAAGAACCTATTTTCCTTGGTGATCAAATTGAAATAAAAACGACAATAGGCAAAATTAATAATTCATCATTTGAGCTTTATCATTCAATATTTGTCAATGATAAAATTAAAACGAATATTACTTCGACACTTGTATACTTCGATTACAATCGATTAAAATCAAAAAAACTTGATAATCAAATTTTACAAAAATTAAAATTATGTTAAAATCACTTAGTTTAATTTTTCTACTTTTTTTTTCTTATTCTTTTTTCGGACAAATTCAAAAAAATAAATGTTTTGAAATTGGAAATAAACAAAGAAAATATACGGAATGGGAATGTGGAAAGACTGCGGGTATAGTTGATTGTAATGAAAAAATAGATTTTGACGATAGAACCAAAACTTTTCTATCAATGTCAGGAGGGAAACCATACACAGGTATGTGCGAAACTTGTTTTGAAAATGGAGTAAGAGAAAGAAAAATCAACTTTGTTAACGGAAAAGAACATGGTATTGATACCACTAAATACATTTCTGGTTGCCCTATGGTAGTTAGAAATCACATCAATGGTTTCGAAAACGGTACATGGACTTATTTTTATGATAGCACAACTATCACAGCATGGGAAATGAATTTTCTACTTGGTCAAAAACATGGTAAACATGTTTACTTTAGTAGATATGGAGACACCACATTATTTGAAAACTATAAAAATGATCAATTACATGGAATAAAAAGAACGTTTTATAAAGGGGGGAAAATTCATAAGCATGTTACTTACAGCAACGGAATTATAAATGGCCCTTTTTATTCTTACAACAAAGAGGGGAAAATATTAGAAAAATTAAATTATAAAATGAGTAAAAAAGATGGAACATTTACATATTACTATGACGATGGAACATTACTTAAAACAGAAAACTGGACAAATGACATAAAAAATGGTTCTTTTACCACGTATTACTACCAAGGTTTTGTCCAATCATTAGAAAATTACAAAAAAGGGATTAGAGAAGGTTGGTTTGAAGAATATTACCCAAACAAAAGAATGAAAATTAGATCATTATATAAAAAAGGTGTTTTAATCGAAGAACATGAATTTAATGAAAAAGGCAAAGAAATCCGTACATTTCCAGAGGTAATTAAAGAAAAGGAAAACGAAGATGATGATATAGAAGAAGAAATTGATAAAGACAATAAAAAGAAGAAAAAAAAGAAGAAAAAAGAGTAATTTATTTTCGCTTTAAATCGCCCTTTTTCCAAGCATCAACGAATTGACTCCAGGCAACTGGATTAAACAAATTATTTACTGGAGTCTGACCCATTGTATACAATTTAGTGAACTGTTGATTTCTTTGCCAAGAATAAGAAGAAATTGCATCACCATCTATTACACTCGATAAATACGCTAAATTTGAGCCAGATAACATTTTTTGAGCTCTCCTGAGTGCATCATCATAAGGTGTCATTTCTACAAATGCTCGAGCAAAATCCTCTTTTGAAGGCCATGGATAAATAGTTATTATTGGTGGATTAGTTGAGTCTAAGTTCAAAATATGGATTATAGAATAACGATCATCTTTTAATGTGTCTGGAATTATAAAAGATGAATTAATATAACCAAACCTATTAAAAATGATTGTATCTCCTGGTAGTACAACAGTTGAAAAATAACCATATATATCTGAAAGAGTCCCTCTTTTAACAGTTTTATTGTATACAGTAGTATAAGAAATTGGTTTTAAACTATCAGAATTGACAACGACACCTGAAAGCTGAATTAATTTCATGTTATTTTGGGAATAAACATTCCCTAAAACAACCATTAGAAAATAAAAAAAGATAATATAGCTTCTCATTGTTCTATAAAGGTAAAAAATAAAGGTATAAACACGTTTAATTATTGTTAAAATATATAAGGCTTAAATATTATTAATAAATTTGTGAGAATTTATACAAATATAGATTCAATATGGCTTTATCTAGTCTTAACTCAGTGAAAGAAGGTTTAACATTTGATGATGTTCTTTTAGTTCCCTCTTTTTCAAAAGTTCTACCAAAGGATGTTGTTTTAAAAACAAAAATAACAAGAAACATAACTTTAAATACTCCAATTGTATCTGCAGCAATGGATACAGTTACTGAATCTAGTTTAGCAATTGCTATAGCTCAGCAAGGAGGTATAGGTGTTGTACACAAAAACATGTCAATTGAAGAGCAAGCTCTTGAAGTAAAAAAAGTAAAACGCTCCGAAAGTGGTATGATTTTAGACCCTGTAACTTTGTCTCAAAATGCAAATGTTGGTGACGCTCTCCAAATTATGAAAGAATATAAAATTGGAGGTATTCCAGTCGTAGATCAAAATAATGAATTAAAAGGCATAGTTACCAACCGAGATTTACGTTTTGAAAAAAATATTTCAAAACCAATTATTGAGGTAATGACTAGTAAAAATTTAGTTACAGCAAAAGATGGTACTGATTTAGCTACAGCAGAAGGCATTCTACAATCAAACAAAATTGAAAAACTACCCGTTGTTGATTCTAATAATAAATTAGTTGGTCTTATTACTTACAGAGACATAATTAAAGTCAAACAATATCCTAATTCTTGTAAAGATTCATTTGGAAGATTAAGAGTTGCAGCAGCAGTTGGAGTAACACATGATACCATACAACGTGTTGATGCACTTTATGAAGCTGGTGTTGACGCTGTAGTTATTGATACGGCACATGGCCATACAGAAGGTGTCGTTTCAAAATTGAAAGAGGTTAAACAAAAATTCCCAAATCTAGAAGTTATTGTTGGAAATATTGCTACGGCAGAAGCTGCGAAGTACTTGGTAGATGCTGGAGCTGATGCAGTAAAAGTAGGTATCGGACCAGGTTCAATATGTACTACTAGAATAATCGCGGGAGTTGGAGTACCTCAATTAACTGCCATTAATGATGTTGCATTAGCACTTGAAGGTACAGGCGTTCCTGTTATAGCAGACGGTGGTATTAGATATACTGGTGATATTGTGAAAGCTATTGCAGCTGGAGCAGACACTGTAATGATTGGTTCAATGTTTGCAGGTGTAGAAGAATCCCCTGGTGAAACCATCATTTACGAAGGAAGAAAATTTAAAACATACAGAGGGATGGGTTCTTTGGAAGCAATGCAAAAAGGTTCAAAAGATCGTTATTTTCAAGATGCAGAAGATGATGTTAAAAAACTGGTGCCTGAAGGTATTTCAGGAAGAGTTCCATATAAAGGAAATCTGTTTGAAGTAGTTTATCAAATAATTGGAGGTTTAAGAGCTGGCATGGGATATTGTGGTGCTCCTACAATTGATACGTTAAAAGGCTCAACCTTTGTAAGAATAACGAATGCGGGAATGAAAGAATCTCATCCTCACGACATTACAATTACAAGAGAAGCTCCAAATTATAGTATTAAATAAGTATGAAAAAAATTCTGTTTTTAAGTATTATTTTATTAAACCAATACACAACTTTTGCTCAATCTAATGAGGTAGCATTGGAAATAAATGGTATACCAATATATAAACAAGAATTTCTTCAGATTTATTTAAAAAACAACAATAATCCAAAGTTTGATAAAGCATCAATAGACGAATATTTAGAACTCTACAAGAAGTTTAAATTGAAAGTTACAGAAGCAGAAAATTTAAAATATGATACCATAAATAAATTAAAAAAGGAGTTAGAAGGTTACAGAAAAACACTTTCTAATTCTTATTTAATAGATAAAGAAGAAAATAATAAGCTAGTTGAAGAAGCATATAACAGACTTAAAACTGAAATAAGAGTTTCACATATATTAATAAATATTAAATCATCTAACCCTGCTGATACATTAGAAGCTTACAATAAGTTAAATGATATTCGTGAACGAATAATTAAAGGTGAGAACTTCAATACACTTGCAAAAGAATTTTCTAATGACCCTTCTGCAGTTTATAATAACGGTGATTTAGGATTTTTTACAGCATTCCAAATGGTGTACCCTTTTGAAGAAGCAGCATATAATTTAAATATTAATGATATTTCTCCTGTAATTAAGACAAAATTTGGTTATCACATACTTAAGCTTACAGATCAAAGACCTGCTAGAGGAATAATGAAAGCTTCTCACATTATGATTTCAGTAAAAAAAGATGCTCCAAAAGATGAAGTTGAAAGCGCTAAAAAGAAAATAGATGAAATTTATGAAAAACTAAATAAAGGAGAGACTTTTGAAGATTTAGCACAAAACTTCTCAGATGATCCAGGATCTAGTGACAAAGGGGGTAAACTACCTGAATTTGGTAGTGGTTCTAACACAAGAATGGTAACAGATTTTGAAAATGAAGCATTTAACTTAAAACAAAATGGTGATTATTCTAAACCTTTTCAAACTGATTTTGGTTTTCATATAGTAAAAAGAATAAACCATACTCCCCTAGCATCTTTCGATGCTCTGAAAAAAGAAATACAATCAAAAGTTAATAAAGACGAAAGAAGTAAGATTACACAACAATCTTTAGTCAAGAAGCTTAAAAAAGAATACAATTACACCTTAGTTGATAGAAAATCACTTAAATGGTTTGTTAAAAATTTAGATTCAAACTATTATAAAGGAACATGGAACTATGATAAATTAAATTCTGATAAAATCATTTTTTCTATAGTAAATAAAAATTACACACAAAAAATGTTTGCTCAATTTTTGAAAACAAATTTTAGAATTACAAAACAAGAAAATCAATCAGTTGTTTCTAAGCAATTTGAAAATTGGGTTAGCCAAGAAATCTTAAAGTATGAGGATGCAAATCTAGAGACTAAATACCCTGAATTCAAAGCATTAATGCAAGAATATCATGATGGAGTATTATTGTATGAAATCATGACTGATAAAATTTGGAATAGAGCAACCCGAGATACATTAGGGTTAAAAGAATTTTATAATTTGAACATAAACAAATACCAATGGAAAGATAGAATAGATGTTACAATTTATGAGTGTTTAAATAAAGAAATTGCACAAAATGTAACTAAAATGTTAAAATCAAATGACACAATAAATTCAAAGCATATTTTAGAAAAAATAAACAAATCTTCTGAATTGAATGTAAAAGTAAAAATGAATAAATATGAAAAAGATGAATTAAGTTACGTTCAAAACAAAAAAATAATTAAAGGTATCAATCCTATAATTGAACATAATAAAAAATTTTATGTCCTAAACGTTTCTGAAATAATCCCTTCTGGACCAAAATCTTTAAAAGAAGCAAAAGGTTTAATCACAAGTGATTATCAAAATCATTTAGAGAAACAATGGTTAGAAGAATTAAATAAAAAATATACAATAAAAGTAAATTCTGAAGTAATTTACAATTTATCTAAATAAATATGATCAAATATTTCTCTCTATTAATCGTACTTTTTTTTTCAGCTAATATTAAAGCACAACAAACTAAAACGATTGATAAAATTGTAGCTTACATAGGTGATCAAATCATTCTTAAATCAGATATAGAAAACACAAAGATTCAAGGATTACAAGATAATAGTAAAGTAATTAATGATTGTGAAATTCTTGATTTACTTATTATGCAAAAATTACTTTTGAATCAAGCTGAACTAGATAGTATAAAAATAAGTGATGCACAGGTAGATGCAGAAATGGAAAATCGTCTACGAATTATTGAAAACCAAATTGGAAGCAAACAAAAACTTGAGGAATTTTACGGAAAAACAACAACTCAAATAAAAATTGAGATGAAACAAGCCATAAAAAACAAACTACTTTCAGAAGAAATGCAAAGAAATATAACCTCATCAATTCAAGTTTCACCTAAAGATATCGAAAAATATTTTAAAAATCTTCCAAAAGATAGTATACCTTACATAAACACAAAACTATCTTTTCAGCAAATTGTCATTTTCCCTAAAATTACTCAAGAAGATAAAGAAATAACTTACAAAAAACTAAATGAAATAAGAGAAAGCATTTTAAAAGGTAAAAGTTTTGAAAGTCAAGCTAGACTTTATTCACAAGATCCAGGTTCTGCTGCTCAGGGTGGTACTATTTCAGCTTCAAGAGGAATGATGGTGCCTCAATTCGAATCAACTGTATACAATTTAAAACCAGGAGAAATTAGTAAAATTATAGAGACTGACTATGGTTATCATATTATTCAATTAGTTGAAAGAAAAGGGGATGATTACATATGTAAACATATATTAATGATTCCTGAATTTAATCGAGAAAGTTTAAATTCTGCTTCAATTAAAATGGAGGAATGCTATTCAAAACTAAAAGAAAACCAAATCACATGGAATGAGGCAGTGAAATCATATTCTAATGACAATAATACTAAAAATAATTATGGAATAATAACGAACCCAATTACTGGTGAACAAACTTGGAGTTCAGAAGACTTAAATCAGATTGACCAACAAATTTATCTACTAACTAGCTCATTGAATAAAGGAGAATTAACAAAACCTACCTTATATTTTGATTTTTACGAAAGAAAACAAGGGATTCGTATCGTTAGATTAATGGATAGGTTACCTCAGCATATCGCTAATCTTAAAGATGATTATGTTCTAATTCAACGAGCTACAGAAAATAATAAAAGACAAACTGTTTTAAAAAAATGGGTAACATCAAAAATAAGTAACAATTACATTCAAATTGACACCGATTATAGAAATTGTTCTTTTATGTTCCCTTGGAAAAAATCTTAATTTATGGAAGATGTATTGATTGCTGAAAATTTCAAAACAGATTTTGCTAATCTTAAAAATGAAATTCATAAAACGATAGTTGGTCAAGACGAAATTGTTAATCAATTATTGATCTCAATATTTTCTGGTGGACATGCGCTATTAATTGGCGTTCCAGGTTTAGCGAAAACTCTTTTAGTGAATACTATTTCAAAAACACTTGGGCTTTCTTTTAATAGAATTCAATTTACTCCTGATTTAATGCCTTCAGACATAATAGGAACTGAAATTTTAGATGAAAATAAAGTATTCAAATTCGTTAAAGGACCAATATTTCATCATTTACTATTAGCAGATGAAATAAATAGAACACCTCCAAAAACCCAAGCCGCTCTACTTGAAGCAATGCAAGAAAAATCTGTAACTTCTGGAGGGAATACATATAAATTACCTAACCCTTTCTTTGTTTTAGCAACACAAAATCCAATCGAACAAGAAGGAACCTACCCTTTACCAGAAGCGCAACTTGACCGATTCATGTTTAATATATGGGTTGATTATCCATCTTATATTGAAGAGATTGCAATTGTCAAATCAACTACAAGTAATACAAAGATTGATGTAAATCAAATTCTTAACGAAGAAAAAATCATACAATATCAAAACTTAGTACGAAAAATACCTGTATCAGATAATGTTTTAGAATATGCTGTTAAATTGGTTAACAAAACCAGAAAAAACGGTGAATATGCTAATGAAATAGCTAATAAATATATTTCTTGGGGAGCAGGTCCTCGCGCATCACAAAACATCATTCTAGCTGCAAAATGCCATGCATTAATCAAAGGAAAACTTTCACCAGATATTGAAGATGTTAAGAGTGTTGCAAAACCCATTTTAAGACACAGAATCGTAGCTAATTATAGGGCAGAAGCAGAAGGTTTTTCGATTGATCGTATTATTGAAAGCTTACTCTAATTAACAATTTTTCTTTTATAAGTAAATCTTCGTTATTTAAAATTTATAGGTTGTAGTCATATTTTTGCAATATATGGAAGAAAATAAAGCCATACTTGCGCTAATTCAACTACTTGAAGATCCTGATGAAAATGTTTTTCATCATGTTTATCAACAGCTATTAGCATATGGCTCGAAAGTAATTCCAATTCTAGAATCTAGTTGGGAACTAGATGTAAAAAATCTAGAACATCAAAGAAGGATTGAACAACTCATACATGAAATTCAATTTTCTGAAACTCAATCAAAACTTATAAATTGGAAAAATACAGAAGAAAAAGATTTAATTGATGCTTGGATAATTATTACCAATTGGAAATATCCTGGAATTAACAAGGAGATCATTAAAGATAAAATAGATACAATTAAACAAGATGTTTGGCTGGAAATAAATGAACAACAAACAGCTTATGAAAAGGTGAAAATTTTAAATAAGATATTTTTCAACTATTATAAATTCAAAGGAAATAATCAAAATTATCATTCACCTCTTAACTCATACTTAAATACGGTTCTAGAGACAAAACAAGGCAACCCATTAAGCTTAAGTATTATTTATAGTTACATTGCTCAAAAACTTAGTATACCAATTTATGGGGTTAATTTACCAAACCACTTTATTTTGGCTTATTTAGATGAAAATAAAGTCAATAATCTTATTGGAAATGAAACTAACTCGGGTGTTTTATTTTATATCAATGCGTTTTCAAATGGTTCCATTTTATACGAAGAGGATATTCGTAATTTTTTAAGTCAATTAAAAATTAAAGATCATAATTCCTATTATGAACCTTGTGCAAACTCGTTAATAATACAAAGAATGATCATAAATTTAATTGCATCTTACCAATCTATAGGAAATAAAGAACAAGTAGATGAATTATTAATTTTAAAAGATTTAATTAAATAAAAAAAGAGGTTTTAAAAAACCTCTTTTTTTATTTAAAGTATTTATTAATTAGTTTTCCAATTTTTGAGCTAAAGCATTATCAAAAATGTCTTTTAATTCATTACAGAAGCCATAATGTTCATCATCAACCACAAACTTACCTTTCGTTACATGTCCAAGTAATGTAAAGTTTACTCCTGTTGTTATCATGTACTCTATAAAATCTTCTTCTTTATCCTCTGGAAGAGTTACCACTACTCTACCTTGAGATTCACCGAATAAGAAAGCGTCTTCACGTACTTCAGAATCAGAAACGATATCAAACCCTAAACCTCTTGGGAAAGACATTTCAGATAAAGTAACAAATAAACCACCGTCAGAACAATCGTGAGCGGCATTAATCAATTTAGATGAGATTAATCCTTTAACAGCTTGGTGTAATTCAAACTCTTTATCTAAATCGAAGTGAGGCGCCGGAGAAGCCTGAATTTTGTGGTAGGAATATAAATACTCAGATGAAGCAATATCTTCAACAATATCACCTAATAAGAAAATTAAGTCTCCTTTTTGTTTGAAATCTAAAGTCATTAAATCTTCCTTATTTTCAATAACACCAATCATACCAATAGTCGGTGTTGGAAAAACTGGAATTTCCTTCCCAGCAATAACAGATTGATTGTAAAAAGAAACGTTTCCGCCAGTTACTGGTGTTTCGAATTTTAAACACGCAGCTGACATCCCTTTAATCGCACCAACAAATTGCCAATAAGATTCTGGATTGTATGGATTTCCAAAGTTCAAACAGTTTGTAATAGCACTTGCATTTCCTCCTGCACATGTTATATTTCTAGCAGCTTCAGAAACTGCTATCATCGTTCCAACTTCAGGATCAGCATTCACATAACGAGAATTGCAATCTACCGTCATTGCTAAGGCTTTGTTCGTGCCTTTAATATTTACAACCCCTGCATCAGATGGACGATTCGTAACCATATTTTTAGTACCAACCATTGAATCATATTGTTCATAAACCCAACGTTTTGAAGCAATATTTGGATGTTGCATTAAGAATAAAGCAACTTCTTTTAAATCTTTTGGTTGATGAACTGAATTAATGTCAAACTTTTTATATTCCTGATAGTATGCGGGTTCTTTATACTCTCTTTGATATTGTGGTGCACCACCTCCTAACACTAATGATTCTGCAGGAACATCACCAACTAATTCACCGTCCATATAATATCTAATACGTCCTGTGTCTGTTACTACACCAATTTCTTCAGCATGTAAATCCCACTTATCAAAAATACGTTTTACAACATCTTCTTTACCTTTCTGAACAACAACAAGCATTCTTTCTTGAGATTCAGATAATAAAATCTCGTAAGGCAACATATTTTTCTGACGAGTAGGAACTCTATCTAAATGAATTTCCATCCCTACTCCTCCACCAGCACTCATTTCACATGTAGAACAAGTAATTCCTGCAGCTCCCATATCTTGCATTCCTACGATTGCATCCGTTTCAGCCAATTCCATCGTTGCTTCTAACAACAATTTTTCTTGGAAAGGATCACCAACTTGTACAGAAGGTAAATCTTGAGCTGATTCTTCCGTAATATCTTTTGAAGCAAATGCCGCACCTGCAATTCCATCTTTACCTGTTGCTGAACCAACAATGTAAACAGGGTTCCCAGGACCTTTCGCTTTTGCAGAAATGATTTTTTTAGTATCGATCAAACCAGCAGAAAATGCATTCACAAGTGGATTTTGATTGTAAGAGCTATCAAAGAAAACTTCTCCACCAACAATAGGAATACCGAATGAATTACCATAGTCTCCAATACCTTTAACAACACCTTTTACTAACCATTTAGTTCTATCAGAATTAATATCACCAAAACGAAGTGAATTTAATTGAGCAATCGGTCTAGCTCCCATAGTAAAAATATCACGATTGATACCTCCAACACCTGTTGCAGCACCTTGATAAGGCTCAAGAGCACTTGGGTGATTGTGTGATTCTATTTTAAAAGCACAACCAATACCATCACCTAAATCAACTAACCCAGCATTTTCTTCACCTGCTTTAACAAGCATGTGAGGTCCGTCTTTAGGGAGTTGTTTTAACCAATAAATAGAATTTTTATATGAACAGTGTTCAGACCACATTACAGAATAAACACTTGTTTCTGTGAAATTCGGGGTTCTTCCCAAAATCTCTTTAATCATCTCAAATTCATCAGCACGTAAACCAAGTTCGATTGCTTGCTCAACAGTTGCTTCTTGTTGTAAGGTACTTTCCATATGATAATTGTAAATCGAATGCAAAAATACACATTCACAATGTGAAAAACTTAAATTGAAATTGAAATTTATTAACTATTTGGTCATAAAAAGTTATACGAAAAGTATCTTTGAAAACTAATGGAACTATTTTACGTGTTCAACTTTCAAACCATATTTTTAATCACAATTATAATTTGTTTGATTTCAAACAATTGGCTAAATATTTCTGTGTATTCTAAGCTATTTACCTTGGGTATTTTTTGTTTAAAAATTCTATTTGGATTAGCTATTTGCTACTACTTTGTTTTTCATTTAAAACTTGGCAAAAAAACCGATCTTTTTATCTATTTCAATCAAGCTGCCAAACTATTTGATACACTGAATGGTGATTTAAAATCAATCATTTCAATAATTGTAGGAAACGAAAGTCAATATCAAAAAATTCTATCTCAATTATCCCTTTGGAAAAGAGATTTTGATTATGGTATTCCAAACGACAATCAAACTATGATTCGAATTCATTTATTTCTTATTTTATTAGTTGGAAAATCAATCTTAAATCATTTTTTAATCTTCCTTTTAGTCTCTTTTGTAATAATATTGCTCTTAATTAAAGTAATTGTAAACAAACTATTTATAAATAAAAATTATTTACTAGTACTATTTATACTACCATCGCTTACTGTTTGGAATAGCGCAACATACAAAGAGGGTATCGCTTTGAGTATACATGCCATGTTAATTTCTCTCATTATAAAATTTAAAGATCAAATAAATATTATAAATTTAACATCATTAGCATTTATCAGTTTTTTACATGTTTTTATTAAACCTATTTATTTAATTGCAATTTCTCCTTTTTTAATCTGCTATCTACTTTATCAAATAATACCGATTTTAAAATACTTAAATAGAATTGCCATTTTAATATCAATAATTATTATAACCATATTTTCATTTTTTCATAATAATTCAGGGATTGACAAAGACGAATATAAATATGGAAATAAGTTCAATATATTAAAAATGATAGAATATAAACAAGATGATTTTTTCTATGAAGCCTATACTCGAAAAGCTGAAACACTTCTAAAATTAACCCCTATCAAGTTTAATGACTTTACCTATATAGTGACTTTTAAAGAAGCAATTTTAAACGTGTTTTTTAGTCCATCTCTTCCTAATATAACAAATCTTGAAAGTATTCCGTTTTTAATAGAAAACTTATTCTTTTGGTTTTTAATTTTGTATGGTTTGAAAAATAAGAGATTTTGGAAAATTTCTACTGGAGATAAATTTCTACTTTTGAGCGGTATTACGATTTGTATTTTTGCAGGTATAATTTCTCCTGTACTTGGAACAGTATTGAAATTTAAATCAATCGGTTACTTTTATCTTTTTATTGCTTTATTTAAATTGAATTTTCAAACACAAAAATGATTAACCTAATTGTACTCATTCTTTTTTTCCTATTTGTGTTTTACAAGCGTAAAAAACCCATTAACAAATATTTGTTTTTAGCATTTATATTTAAGCTAATTGCAACAATTTCTGTCTGGTACATTTATACTTATTATTACACAGACACCTCATTAAATGACATATACAAATATTTCAACGACGGGAAAATCTTACAGAGATCTTTTTTACAAGCTCCTAACGAAACCATTCAGTTCATTTTAGATGGTTCGATTAGCGAAAACACTAAAGCATTATCAAATAAGTTACTCTTTTGGACAAAACCAAATCAATATGGACTACTTAATGATAACCAAACAATTATACTATTAAATTTTTTTCTATGTTTTCTTTCCAATTCTAATCTTTTAATACAAAGTTTACTTATATCAAGTATATCATTTTATGCAACTTATAAGTTATATGAAACTCTAAAAAATCACTTTAGTATTCCTTCTAGAATTCTATTTTTATTTCTGTTTTTTAACCCGTCTTACTTAGTATGGACTTCTGGTAATTTCAAAGAAACGTTTATTTATATCGGCTTGATGTTTTTATTTTCAAATTTAATTCGCTTGATTTACAGGAGAAATGAAATGAAATTACATCTATTGATTATTATCAATTTAATTTTCATTTTATTCTGCAAAAATTACTTTTTTCTTTTTTTAACTCCTGGAATTTTCGCAATTTATATTTATTTATTTCTACTGAAAAAAGAAAATACAAAACTGATTTCATTTTCATATCTTACTTTTCTGCTACTCATTATTTTCGCAGGACTATTTTATAATCCTGTGAATTTTGAAAATAAAATAAAAGATCCTGTAAAGCGAAAATTATACATCAAAAAAATCAACAGTGATTCCTACGAGAAAAACGCATTGGGCGAAAATAGAAACATTTTTGAAGTACTGAGATTTAAACAAAGAGATCAACAATTTGAAGCAAAAGCTCAAAAGGCAAGATCGGTAATTTATGCTCCTACATTAGACGGAGATCCAATTACCATACTAAGGTGCGTTCCTTTTGCTTTGTTTAATGCTGTTTTTAGACCAAATATAGTAGACATTAAAAATGTCCTTTTTATACCCGATTTTTTACTAAACCTACTATTATTTATAATTATTTTACTTTCTATTTTTTATAAAAACCACTTTTTATCAAGTAAAGAGAAATTAATACAAAGGTTTATACTATGTTTTGCCTTAATGTCCTTGATTATTATTGGGACCTTGGTTCCAGTACTCGGAAACTTGGTTAGATATAGAGCTCCTATACTACCTTTATTTACTCTCGTAATTTTATTGAGAATAGATTTTAAAAAAGTTCCTTGGTTGAATAAATTGCAATTTTAAATTAAAAAGAGTGGAATATTTTCTTTCATTTATTTACTTGTTATTAATTCTAATTTTCATTAGGAAAAGTTCCTTTTTTTCAAATATTAATCTTAAAAACAATACATTATTCATACTTTTTTTCATAAAATTAGTTGCTGCATATTGCTTATTCTTAGTATATACTAAGTACTACACAGACAGGTCAACAGCAGATATTTTCAAATATTTTGATGATTCTACTTGGTTATATAAAAATGTATTTTCAAAATCACCCATTAATTATCTGAAAATAATCTTCGGAATTCATACCGATCAACCTTATATTCATTATGAACTAAAACAAACACAATATTGGTTTAAACCTCACGAAACAAATGTTTTTAATGATAACAGAACCGTTATTCGATTTAATCTGATTATTTATTTGATTTCACTGGGTTATTATCACATACACACATTAATTCTTTGTTTTCTTTCATTTATCGGATTAACAGGGATTTATAAAACATTTCAAAAATTATTTCCAAATAAAACATTAGTTTTAGTTTTAAGTATTTTCTTTTTACCCTCTGTCTTATTTTGGGGTTCAGGGATTTTAAAAGAAAGTATACTTCTTTTTTCTGTAGGAATATTTATTTATCAATTTTCAGAAATGTTTATTCATAAAAAGAAAACCATTTCAACTTTTATTTGGATTGTTATTTCATTTTTAATGCTAACCATTACAAAAACCTATGTGATTTTAACACTCATTCCAAGTATTATATCTTTTATATCTTTTAAATATTTTAAAAATTCAAGAATAACTCTTCACTTCATTCTAGTTCATATCTGCTGTATTGCAATTGCTCTATTAGTAAATTTCTTGATTCCAAGTTTAGACATATTAGGGAATTTAGTTTACAAACAACATGATTTCTTAAACGTAGCAAGAGATTCAAATGCACAGAGTACAATTTATGTTGAGCGACTAAATAATTCCATCTATTCTTTCCTTCATTTTAGTCCGTTAGCATTCATAAATGGAATGTTTAGACCTAGTATATTTGAATTTAATTCAGTAAGCTACATCCCTGCCATTTTTGAGTCGTTCATATTAACTTTGGGTATTATCTTACTTATTAAAAAAAGAAATAAACTATTTGATAACAATCAAAAACTACTCATATTTTTCTCCGTATTTTTCTCTTGTTTTTTAGCATTATTAATCGGTTTAGTTGTACCTGTACTTGGCGCAATTGTTAGGTATAGAGTGCCTTATCTTCCTTTTTTATACTCAGCTATTTTAGTAAGTATAAACATACCTATGATTGATTTATTGAAAAAAATTGAAAAAAAAATATGCAAAGCAGAGTAATCTTTTTACTAATACCGCTAATAATTTCAACAAGTTGTATAAAAGGAAAAAAAGTTGATTCAGTTCTACATAACACTACAATTCATTCTTGTGATGAAAACGATCACAATTTTGAAGCTGTAGCTATTAATGATGGAAAAATAATAGAATTAGGTCCAGAGAGACAAATTTTAAATAAATACAGATCAGAAGAGAGTTTAGATCTTAGAGAGGAATTTGTATATCCAACTTTTATTGATGCTAACTTTAAATTATTTGATATTTTAATAGAACGTCTGTCTATTTCTACAAATAAAGTTGAAAACATAAATCAACTTAGTTACTTAATAGAAAAAAAGTTAGAAACTTTCAAAGAACCAATTATAAATCTGAAAAATTCAAAGTTTACCACAAAAAATTTAATTGATTTAGTTGGAAAAAAATTTAATTCAAACAAAATCTATATTCAGACAAAAGATTCTTTAATTGCGATTAATAAAAAAACCATCCATTATCTAAACGTAAAACAAATAGAAAATTTTAAAGATGAACTACTTGAACAAAATTTCAAAACTTTGAAAAACATTTTTATTGAAATTCAACAAGAATTATTAGAGCATGGTTTTTATGAAATTATCATTCACAATTGTAATCCAACCGAACTTCATTTTTTACAAAAACTTGATAAATACTTAGATTTAGAATATTATCTATATTTAAATTTTCCCCTAAAACAAATTAAATCAGAAAAATTACATTTGAATGGTTTTCACCTATCAAGTAAAAATACTTCATTGATTGAGAAATTCATTTCATATCAGAAACCTTTAAGTTTTACTAGTTCATTTTTTAAGAGTAAAAACCAACTTATTGCAAATAAAATAAATACCATTAATCAAGATCATAGATGGGCTTGTATAATTGACTCCAATTTGAACCCTACTGAATCAAATCAATTAAGCGAACTAAATATCTACCCTATTATTGAAAATCAAACAAATCAAATCGAAAAAAGCAACTTCCTAAGCTGCTACAGTTCAAGTAAAAATGACCCTTATTCATCGCTATTGCATTTTATTAAAGACAAAGAAATCGAACCAAAACAAAAATTAAAATTACTCTGTTCGAATGGTCAAAAATTAGTCATCAAAGAAAGATTTTTAGGGAATTTCGAAAAAAACAAATACTTTAACTCAGTAACAATCAAAGACAATCTTCTTAAAATAAACACCTTAGATCAACTCTATATTCAAAAACTTTTTATTAAAAACAAACTAATCTATCAGATTGAATAACACTAATTCATTTTTTATTATATTTAATAAATGTAAAATCATACGATTATGAGATTATTCGACATACCATTTCATCAACAAAACCAATTTCCTAATGAAAAAATGTTTTCTACTAAGGTAAATGGTATTTGGAAATCTATCTCAACGAATGATTTCCTTGAATTAGTTGAAAAAACCGCTTTAGGTTTATTAGAACTTGGTGTTCAACCAAAAGATAAAATAGGAATTATTTCAAGCAACAGATTCGAATGGAACGTACTTGATGTAGCAACCCTACAAATTGGAGCCATAGTAGTACCTATTTATCCAAACATTTCAAAAGATGACTATACATATATATTGAATGATTCTGGAATTAAAGTCTGTGTAGTTGGTGACAAAGATCTTTTTGATAAAATATCAGAAATAAAATCAAACACTCCTAAATTAGAAAAATTATATTCTTTTAACTCCTACGAAAACCTACCCTGTTGGACTGAAATACATCAAATTGGTAAAAAAGAAAATATATCAGTTATTGAAGAACGAAAAAGTACTATTGACAAGTTTGATTTAGCCACAATAATTTACACCTCTGGAACGACAGGTAATCCGAAAGGCGTTATGCTTTCGCACAACAATATTGTTTCGAATGTACTAGCTTGTGTTGATAGAATGCCCTGTGATGAACACTCAAGAGTGTTAACCTTTCTTCCAGTTTGTCACGTTTACGAGAGAATGCTTCATTATCTTTACATGTACATGGGTTGTTCAATCTATTTTGCAGAATCACTTGATACAATTGGAGATAATATCCGAGAGATTAAGCCTCATATGTTTACAGCAGTGCCAAGATTGATTGAAAAAGTATATGATAAAATCATTCAAAAAGGGGAAGCTTTAACAGGTATTAAGAAAAAACTATTTTTCTGGGCAGTATCCGTTGGAGAAGAATATGAAGTTGGGAGAACTGATTTTTGGTTTAATTTAAAGCTAAAAATAGCTCGTAAACTGATCTTTTCTAAATGGAAAGAAGCTTTGGGAGGTGAAGTTAAAGCAATTGCATCTGGTAGTGCAGCCCTTCAACCTCGCTTGGCTAGGGTGTTTTTAGCAGCAGACATTTCTGTACTTGAAGGATATGGGTTAACTGAAACTTCCCCCGTAATTTCTGTAAACTGTCTAAAAAATGGTATCAAAATAGGTACAGTTGGAACATTAATTCCAGAAGTAGAAGTTAAAATTGCAGCGGATGGCGAAATATTAGTAAAAGGTCCTAATGTGATGATGGGTTATTATAATCTTCCAGATAAAACAGCAGAGTCAATAATTGATGGTTGGTTTCATACAGGTGACATTGGAACTTTTGTAGATGAGAAATTTTTAAAAATTACGGATCGCAAAAAAGAAATTTTCAAAACCTCTGGAGGAAAGTACATCATTCCACAAGCAATGGAAAATAAATTCAAAGAATCTAGATTTATAGAGCAGATTATGGTTTTAGGTGAAGGTCAAAAGTTTCCTGGAGCATTAATTGTACCTAGTTTTATTCATATAAGAGAATGGTTGATTAAAAAAGGTGTTAATTCAAGTCAATTATCTAATTTTGAAATTATAAATCTTGACTTAGTTAAAGAAAAACTTCAGAGAGAAGTTAATTATTACAATCAAAACTATGGTGGTTATGAGCAAATCAAAAGATTTGAACTATTAGAAAACGAGTTTAGTATTGATGGTAATGAATTGACTCCTACACTTAAACTAAAAAGAAAAATTATTCTTGAAAAATATGCTTTGTTTGTAGAGCGTATCTATAATGTCTAGAAAATGAATCAAAGTATTGAACTTGTATTAAAATATTTTCCAAACCTAGAAGCGGAAAAAATCGAAAAATTTGAAAAATTATTTCCGTTATACGAATCTTGGAATGAACAAATTAATGTTATTTCAAGAAAAGATTTAGATTCCTTTAATGAGCGACATTTATTACACTCATTGGGCATTGCAAAAGTAATAGAATTTGTGCCTGGAACGAAGATTCTAGATATTGGTACTGGAGGAGGTTTTCCTGGTATACCTCTCGCGATTTTTTTTCCAGAGGTAAATTTTACACTTGTAGATTCTATCGGAAAAAAAATAAAAGTAGTAAATGAAGTTGCAAAAGCTTTGGAGCTAAAGAATGTACATGGTATTCACGAACGAGCAGAAAAAATTAAAGATAAATTTGACTTTATCGTGAGTCGTGCGGTTACTGCAATGCCCCAATTTTTACCTTGGGTAAATGGTAAATTTTTAAAAGAAAACAATAATAAACTCAAAAATGGTATTCTTTATTTGAAAGGAGGTGATCTAACAGAAGAAATGAAACCTGTTAAACAGACTGTGACTTATTACAAACTAAGTGATTTTTTTGAGGAAGAATTCTTTGAAACAAAAAAAGTTGTTTTTCTAAAAATGAATATTTAGATTTTGTACTTTTTTTCTACAGCGTCCCAATTCCAAATAAAATTAGATACTATTTCATCCATTCTTTTTAAAAACAAAGGATTGGGTGCTTGCATATTTCTAAAATATTCTTCTTGGAAATCATTCAAAGCATATTTGTGAAAAATAGCTTTGGACATCCCATATAGCACATTTTTAGATGGATAATTTACCCTTGATATAAAAGACTTGTAATCAGAAATAATATCAGAAAATTGTGTTTCAGTTAAACCGTAAATAGTTGCAAACTTTTGAATGATTAAACTTTCCACAGAAACAGCTTGATTATAATCAAAATGAGACTCTAATTGTACCAAATTGCCTACGATTATTATCATTGTAAATTCATCAATCTCTGTCGGAGCAATATCTGGAGAATAATCAAAAGCAGGATCTTCATTAATCATCGAAGCCACTTCTTTAAAACCATTATCTATAACCTCAAGCAAACCATTCACAAAAATATTTGCTAACTGATTATCTGTCAATCGTTTTTTAAGAAATGATCTAATCATAAATAATGACTTATATAATTTTTCAAAAATACACTTTTTTAATTTGAACTTTTAATATTTACATAATTTAAAATTCAACAAGTTATTAACACGAAATAAAAAAAATGTACTTTTACACATATGAGATTAGTCACCTCTCTACTATCTATACTACAAATAGTTATGCTTTCTTTAGTGCAAGCACAAGATATACATTGGTCACAAATTCATCAATTACAAGCATTTCAAAACCCAGCAACAATTGGTCAATATGAAGAGGAAATTAAATTTACTTTAGCAGCGAGAGATCAATGGAGAAGTGTTACAAAACCTTACCAAACCTATTTAGCTACATTTGATACTAAAATTAGAAAGATAAATTGGCTCAGCTTAGGAAGTATTTTTTTTACAGATGTAACCGGAGATGGAAGTTTCAAGACAAATCAATTGGATTTATTAGCTAAAGTTGAAAATAAGATAAATTCTAAATTCTCATTATCCATAGGTGTTGATTTTGGATTAACTAATAAAAATATTAATTTAAATAATTTTAAATTTGATAATCAATATGATGGATTTAAGTATAACAATACTCTACCTACAAATGAATCTTTCAGCAACACTTCTTTTAACCATCTGACAATTGGGGCTGGTTTATCGATTAACTTTAAAATCAATAAATATCAAGAAATAAATGCAGGTTTAACATTTAATAATTTGAATAAACCTAAAGAGAGTTTTTACCAATTAGAGATTATTAGACCAATTAGAAATACATTTTTTATCTCTTACAACTATTTATTTCAAAAACATTCACTTAACTCTTTTTTAAGCTTTGAAAAACAAAATAGTTATAACAAATTACTGATAGGTATAATAGATAATCAAAAACTGAATAATCTAAAAATACATCAATTACATTATGGGCTTATGTTACGATATTTGGATGCATTTATTCTAAACCTTGGTTTATCATATTTGAGCACAAGATTTAGTCTTTCTTACGATATAAATACATCAAAACTAAAAACAGCAAGTAATGGTCGTGGTAGCATAGAAATAAATATTCAATATTTATTAAAAAAGAAACCTTTAACCTTCAAAACAAAGCCTTCATGTTTAGATTATTTTTGATTTTGATACTATTTTTCTTTCAAATAGATGTTTATTGCCAAAATGAATACAAAATCAACTATTTGAAGAAAAAAAACGCAATCATAGATTTAAAAGATTATTACGAAAATAAATATGAAGAAGATACAAATAACCTTCGAATTCTTCAGGAGCTTATAGTTTATGAATTCAAAAATAAAGAATTTGAGAAAAGTATAAATCACATTAATAAATTGATGAAAGACAAAAAAATAATTACGCCAGAGTTATTACTCTTATATGGAAAATCCTTTAAGGCTATAGAAAATTATTTTCAAGCTAAAGAACAATTCAAAAATGGATTAAAATTAGCAATACAAACAAAAAACAGATATTATATTAATCAATTTAACCGAGAAATTGAATCTACTGATTGGGCTTATAAAAACAATAAAATGAATAATGAATATCATACATCAGCAATTAGTAAAATAAAAAATGATTTTGCTATACACAATTCTAATTGGTATGGGAATTCAATATTTTTAAACAACTTCATTGTTGGAACAGACTCTTTAAATATTGAATTATACAATCCTTTAGAAGACAACAAAAAAAAACTTAAATACTTCTTTAAAAAGAAGAAAATAGGTAATGTAACTCACTTTAAAGATAATAAAGTATACTTTAGTATCTGTGATTCTAACAATATCTGTCAAATTGGTTTAGGGGAAATAGAAAATGACTCGATAATTAACATTAAAGTAGTAAAAGGTTTTGATTATAATGAAAGAACAACTTATACAATGCCATTTTACTTTTTAGAAAACGAAAAGTCTTATCTACTTTATTGTTCAAATAATCATAAATCAAAAGGAGGTTTAGATTTATTTTTTAGTGAACTCATTTACGATGATAGTATTACTACAGAGAACAATATATTAAGTCTAAATACACCTACAGACGATGTAAGCCCATTTTATGATTTAAAAAATCAAACATTATATTATTCAAATTCTTGGTTTAATGGTTTTGGAGGACTGGATATCTTTAAAGCTTCATTTAAAAACCTCAGAGCAACAAATGTTGAAAATATTGGCAAACCTTTTAACAGCAGCTATAATGACTTGAATTTTAATATAAAAGATAGTATTTATACATTTACATCAAACAGACAGGAAAACTATCATTGTTGTAATAAATATTATCACTTATCTAGGAACTATTTGATAAATGGTATGAATAAAGATACCATCAGTTTGAAAGTTAATAAAGATTCAACTATTCCTGACAAGAATTTTTATGCTTTCAACAAAAACATAGAAAATTTATTTCCTATAAAATTATATTTTCACAATGATATTCCCAACCCCAAATCTATTGATACCTTAACTAAAATAGATTATGGAACAACTTATCATGATTATATAGCTATGATTAATGAATATTTAGAACAAAACAACAAAAAATCACAAGAAGAAATCGATTCGTTTTTTAAAGTTGATATACCAAAAGGATTTCGTGATTTAAACTTACTATTAGAAAACATACAGAATGAATTAAATACTGGTTGGAATTTTAAAATTTTAATTAAAGGATTTGCAAGTCCATTAGCGAGTAATTCTTATAACCTTAAATTAAGCAAGAGAAGAATTAATTCTATAATAAACTATATAAATCTGTATGAAAATGGAGTATTTAAAGAAAAAATAGGAAAACAGATAATGTTAGAATTCTTACCCTACGGAGAAGAAGTTGCTGATAAAAAAGTAAATGACGATCCTAAAATTAAAAAAAAATCAATTTATTCAATTAATGCAGCTAAAGAGCGAAAAATTGAATTAGTAGGTATAAAAGTAAGTAAATAGAACTATGACACAACAAACAAAATTTTAATTCACATATATTATATTTTTTTTTTAATTTAGGAAGTATGGAAAAACCAAAAAGAATATTGTTTTTAGATTTAATGCGAGTTATTGCATTATTCATGATGATACAAGGTCATACTACATATGATTTTCTGGATTTGTCAATACGCGATGGACATAGTACTGGAATTAAAATATGGACAAGTTTAAGAGGTTATACCGCTCCTTTTTTTATGATGGTCTCAGGTGCTGTATTTACTTTTTTAATGTTATCTCAAGAAAAAAGCGATGGAACGAACCCGAGAGTGAGAGCTGGAATTAATAGAATATTTACTCTATTATTTTGGGGTTATCTACTAAATTTTCCAGTTTACGAATTCAAACAAATTTTTACTCCTGAAGGTTTAAATCATTTTTTAAGTGCGAAAGTGGGTGAAACACTATTTACAATTCTTTGGATTTCATTATGTCTTTATTTGTACAAAGCTATTATCAATACAGAAAAAACATTTGAAGAAAATGAAATAAAAAATATATTCAGAGAAGATGCATTGAAACATACACAATTTAGAAAATCACTTTTCAATAAAAATTATTTTAAACAAGAACATAGAAAAAAAAGACTTATGTCCTCTGTTTTTTGGGGGGTAATTATAAGTATTCCATTCTTAATTATTTCAAATGTACTTTCAAAAGAGGAATTACAAAGAGCATTTAGAGTTGACGTACTACATATTATTGCTTTAGGTCTTCTAACTATAATGTTAGTATACTTAATTTCTAATCACAAGAAAGGGCTAATGGCTGTTTTGTATTTTATACTAATGTTGATTATTATTTCAATGTTCCCACTAATCAATAATGTTGATTTATCTAACCTACCCATTTTTGTTGCTCCATATTTAAATGATTACGATACAAAATCTATGTTTCCATTAACCCCTTGGCTAGCATACATTTTTGCTGGAGCTTTGCTTGGTTTATGGTTGAACTATGAAATTAAAAAAGATAACTTTGAAAAGAAAATTGGTGTAAAGTTAGCTGTAGTTGGAATAAGCTTTATCTTCTTATCCATTTTAGGAGATAAATTCGAACGATTTTATTTTGGTAGAAGTTATTTTTGGCATGATAGCCCTAATTTAATTTATCATAGAATAGGAATCGTTATTTCTGTAGGAGCTGTTATGGCATTTTTAAGTTTATATGTAAAAGATTTACCTAAATTCATGAAACAAATGAGTAGAAATACATTATGGTTATATGTTGGACATTTAATAGTAATCTACCAAATTGTTAAACCAATTATAGGGTATCATACAAGATTCAATGTACCTGTAACGATGATTTGTATTCTAATAATGTTTATCTTAATGTACCTTCAAACTAGAATAATAATCTATGTACAGAATAATAACGGTTACTTTGAAACCTTAAAAAAATTAAAAGGCAAAAAAAAGACCATTTAAAATGGTCTTTTAAGCGTTCAAAATTTTATTAGCAATAACTTCCAATTCTGTAGAATTTAATTTTAATTTTTGATTTGAAAAATTCATATCATGAATTGAATTAATTGGAATAAGGTGAATATGTGCATGAGGCACTTCCAAACCTATTACCGATAAACCAATCTTTTCACAAGGAAAAACTGATTTAATTTTTATAGAAACGAATTTGGAAAATAATATTAATTCAGATAAAATATCATCATCTAAATCAAAAATATAATCAACTTCAATCTTAGGAATAACCAATACATGTCCTTTGACTAGTGGATTGATATCTAAAAATGCTAAAAAACGATCGTTTTCAGCAACTTTATAACATGGAATATCTCCATTTATAATCTTAGAAAATAATGTTGCCATAAAATATTATCTGGAAATATCAACGATCTCAAACTTAATAATACCATTTGGAGTGGTTACATCTGCTACATCACCAACCTTTTTTCCTAATAGTCCTTTTCCAATCGGAGAATCAATTGATATTTTCTTAGCCTTAAGATCAGCTTCATTTTCTGCAACAATTGTATATTCCATCTCCATTTTATTTGCAATATTTCTTATTTTGACTTTAGAAAGAATAAAAACTTTAGAAGTATCAATAGTAGATTCATCAATTATTCTTGCATTAGCAATCACAGCTTCAAGTTTAGCAATTTTCATCTCTAATAAACCCTGAGCTTCTTTAGCAGCATCATATTCAGCATTTTCAGACAAATCACCCTTATCCCTTGCTTCAGCTATCTGATCTGAAATTTGAGGACGTAAAACAGTTTTCATTTCATGTAATTCATCCTTTAATTTTTTTAACCCTTCTTCTGTATAATAAGTAACTTGTGACATAATAATAAATTTAGATTAAACAAAGAAGAGAGCCAAAAGACTCTCTTATTATAATAAACAAATTTAGGAAAAATTATTTAATAGCAATAGTGGTTCCAAAAGTGTGAATTAGACCAAAAGGTGTAGATGTTCTAACCCCATATTCTAAACCAATACCTGTATTCTTTCCTACGTTAAAATCCATTGAGAAACCAGCAGTTAAACCTGTTAATGCAGAAGTTCTATTTTCAATACTAGTTAAGTTTTTTTCGTAAACGTAACCAGCTCTTAGACCGAATGCTAAGCTACTAGCTTTGAAAGAATAATCAGCTCCAAATCTGTATTGATCATTTGAAAATGAGTTAGCAGTGAAAGAAAACATCGTAGTTAATGTTTGAACAGAATCTTTCAATAAATCATAAGATGCTCCCATATTCAATAGCGATGGAATTTCATATGGTTGAGATCTTTGCTCTAATGTTGCATTTTTTTCAGTACTAGCGTATACAATTTGTGTAGCTAAACCATCACCTTTAAATTTCATCTTAGGTCCAAGATTTTTTAAAGTAATACCAATCTTAAGTTTTTGGTTATCCATTACATACTTGATCCCAGCATCAAATGCAATACCAGTAGCTGATAAATTAGAAATTGACTCCGAAACTAATTTAAAATTTAAACCACCTGATACATTTCTAGTAAATAGCTTTGCATAACCAAAGTTAATTATACTAGTCTTAGGTGAAAATACACCAATACCACCTTCCGGATTTTCAACCGTTGTAATGTTATTATCACCAAAACTCATAGACTGAACAGCAATTGAAATAAAACTTGTGCTATCTAGTTTTTGACCATAACCAACTGAATAAAAACCTATTGAAGCTGAAGATAACCAGTTAGTGTGATTAACTTTAATCTGTGATTTGGTTATAGAAGTCAAACCAGCAATGTTAATGTAGGAAGATTCAATTCCTGTAACAGAGGCAACAGAAGCATCCCCTAGAGATAAACTACGAGCCCAGGGATTTATCAACAACTGGCTTGCGCCTGCAGAACCAACTCTATCTTCATTTCCTGCAAACAAAAGAGTACAAGAAAACAAAAGAGTATAAAAAAAGATATTTATTTTAAAATAATTCATAATTAAACGTTTTAAAATATTTTTAGTTAAATATTCTCTAAATCAGGTTGACGCATTCCACCAAAAAACTTAAGAATTGTTTCACCTACACCAGGAACTTCAACATGAATTAAATATACTCCACCAGAAATTGGAATCCCTTGTGAATTTTTCAAATCCCAATCTATAGATGTAACTTGTCTTGGGTTATCATCATAACCTGCAGAAACATCAATTTTAAAAGATTTAATTAATTTTCCTGATAAATTAAATATTTTAATATTACACTTTCTTGGTAAATTAGTTATTTTGACCCTAGTATCAAACTGAGATCGTTCAATATTTGAAGTTGCCTCATATGCTGAATATGCATAATAAGGATTAGGCACAACATTAATTAAAGAAAGAGCTTCTTTTTTAACATCTATACTAGCTACTTCAGCAGCAATTTTATCCATTGACCAACCAAACATCGGTTTAGTATCATTTAAATTTGAAGCTTTAAAGTCTGAATATTCCTTATTTACTCTCACTTTAAGTGTTAAATCTGTAGCTAAAATTGTTTGATTAGTAGTTAATACAGGATTCAAAATCCATTGTAAACTATGATAAACATCAAAATAAAATTCATAATTAGTAGGAGAGTTATACTTAGCTAACTTTTCGTATACCCAATTGTTTTTACCATCGTAGTAAGGACAATTTTTAGTATCATCATTTCTATAGCCATGGACATTATAACCAAAGATATAAATAGGATGTTGTCCACCCATATGAGGCTGATCATTATCATCATAAATAGTTGAAGAAGGATTCCAAATCATATCTCGACCATTATCGATAACTAAACTTGAATTTTCACCAAAAGCCATATGTAATCTCATACCAGATTCAAGATCTATAGCATATCCAGGGAACCAACCCATACCAATAGAATCAGCTATTCTCTTGCCTGTTTTGTCAACACTCTTACCTCTTCTGAGTGTTCCTGCTTCTGCTCCACCTTCATTTAATAATTTATTTCTTCCTAGTTCAATAACTGGACATCTAGTCCACAAACTAGTATCAGAGGTGAAAACGATATCAATACTTGAAAGTCTTGATATACTAGAATATTGTCTAGCCTGAGAAAATTGAGATCTATTAAAAAATGACGGATAAGCTAATGGCATATAATCAGATTGATACCCAACAAGACAATGAGGAGCAATACCACCATTTAAAATTTTAGCATATTTTTTATCAGGATCAACACCTTTTTCATCAGGATAAAGGAATGGATTTTTCCAACCTAATGAAGTATTATTCTCGCTTGTTGTTGGAGTGTAATCACCAGATCTAATCCAGTTTGTAGGTTCATATGTATCAACATCATTAATAAAAGACAACCATTTTCTTGTTGAGTCTTTGTAAGCAATTGATACATCTGAAACTGTTGGAGCAATTGGATCTGTAAATCTTAAAAACTCTTGAAAAAAAGCATCTGAAGCAAAATAATATTGACTTTGATAGATATTTAATGAAATACCCCATTTAGGAATAATCTGTTCATTATCTGCATCAATTGTTTGGTCAGAAGACACACTATCAATTAAGCTACCTCCCTCTTTATCATACTTATAAACAGTCCATGACGCTTTATCAGCATTTATACCATTAAAGTTTAGATAATTCTTATTTGTATCAACATCATAGCCATTAAATTTACATACATAATAACCCTTTGTAACATTCAATGGATCAATTACTTTAACATTTAAAGGTCCCTTACCTTCTTTATACTCTACAACATCAGATTTACCATTCTTAATGATATCTTCTCGAGATTTATCTGTTAATTCTAACCAACGATTTCCATTTCCTTTACCGTCAATTCTCTTAATTGAAGGAGATGAGCCATAACTTGACTTTATAACTTTTTCTTCAACTACAGTCAAATGAGGTACAGCAGAACTTACTTTTATAGTACTACCATCGTATGAATTACGCGAACGAATAAATGGTGTTTTTTGTCCATCTAATGAAGTAGGTTCATCAGGCAAATACATTTTATAATTATTATAAGCATAAGCAACAGCAACATAATAATATGTTTTATTATTCACCAAAGTTCTAGCCTTAGAGAATTTATCTTCTTTGATAATGAATGAGTGCTTGATTCCTTGATCTCCAGATTTATCAACTTTTTCTACCGGAGTAGCAAAACCCAATTCTTCATCATACTCAAAATTTACAATTCTGTTAATACCATTTTTTATATCACATCTTGCAACTAAAGCAGCTTTATCAGTATTTTCCAATTCATCAACCTTAACATCTTTAGATTTTAATTGATAAATTAAATAACCCTCAAATCTATATTTTTTATCTGTATATTGAGGATCGATGTTATTATCTTCTTCCTCATATAATTCGTTATAATTATTAGAAGTCTTTGGATTTGATAAAGTTAAAACAAGAGATTTATCTAATTCCTGTATATCTAACTTGGGTGCACTCGGCGGTTCAAGAATCTTAAAACAGTTATCAAACAAGTTTTGAGCTTTTGTATCTGCACGTTTTAAAGCAGCTACAGAACCATCACCCTCACTACTTCTAGCCCATACAATACCTACTGTAATGTTATTTACAGCACCTGGACGTAAGGTAAAAGGCCCAGCAGATTGAACGAAACGTCTGTCCCCTGGTGTATTACCACTTGACTTTTCATCCCACTTTTTTGATCCGGGATTAACTCCAGCAGTTGACCAATTTAAAGTATCAGAATCACCTGGAAACATATGGTCAGAAAGAATATTAGTAGCCCCTTTACTTCCAGGAAAACCGGTTCCACCGTAAACCATATTATCTCCAAATTTCCATTTACCACTCATATAGTTATAATATTGAGGTGCGAAATCTGGGTCAGAGACATTATTTGCAGCACCACCAGTATAATATGTGAAACGCTTCATTCCATATCGTTCATTATCAACAATACCATCACCATATCCAATACCTAAACCATTATATACAATTCCATTATCTTCTAGAGCTTGAGCAACAGAAGGTACAGACCATTTTTTGTTTATAAATTTTGGTCCAATATTATCTTTACCATCAGCATCTTGATATGGACCTTCAAAGAAATCAACACCAACGGCAGGTGGATTTAAACCATAACCTTTTTGGTTTCTATAATCTTCATCATTTGCATCTCCATTGTAACAGAAACCCAAACCTCTTGTCACATCACAACCAACAAAATCATCAGGAGCACCACCTAAGTCACTGTCAACATATTGAGCGAAATAAGTTTTATATAAAGTCTGTGTACCACGGTTTATCATTTCATAATTATAGAAAGTCATCTTATTTACTTCATCTGAAGTAGCAAATGCAAATGCTTGAGCTCGAACCTCCATACCAATTGGTTCACCATTTGTTTCAGTATGTATATTCCCCTTATCATTGAATACCCACCAATGAGTCTCATCACCGAAAAGTGAAATTCTGCGATCAGAACCACATTTAATATCATCTCTACCCATAATATCATCATACCAAGGATAGTCTCCTTTTAATGGATCATATTTACCATCATTATCAACATCTTTAAATGGAGCAAGATAATAATCTTGGAAAAGAGAAACATCACCGTGAGCAGGCCATGCATAAATTCTATTTAATACTTCATTTGAAGGAGAAACACAATTTGATTCATTTTTTGCTTTACATTCAAACCAAGTTATAAATTGTACAACCTCTGATTTTCGAATTGTAAAAAATCTATCAAAAGCTTTACATGTTTCTGCTGAAACATTTCCGTCTCCATACCCACGAATTGCTCCATCATCTACAGGCTTAGATGGATCATAATCACCTGCAAAACCATCTTTAGTAGAAAGGGGACCTGTCCAAAAATCATTACCTGAATTTCTAAATTTTTGTGCAGCTATTTTTAATTGATTATTTACATCCACACCACCCATCCAAAGCGATGCTGCATAAATTGCGGTAGAACCAGAACCAGCTGGAACCTCATAGCTACTTTTTCCATTTGCTCTATCAAGGAACATCAAACCAGCAGGCTCCATAAGTGCAGAAACATCATTGTACTGAAACTGCAACCTCGTATTACTAGGTGCACAACTTGCTTTTAATACTTTATTTTGATTTACAGTCGGCTTATCGTAACTATACGAAAAACCAAAAACATAAACTAAAAATGTTAAACTCAATAATAAATACTTCATAACTAACTATTTTGTATATTATTTAAAAATCAACTCTAATACCAAATCTTAAAGTTCTTGGTGCACTTAAGTTACCAGGGTTTTGTATTGCTAATGTGTAATAATCTATATAAGACTGTACATTCAATTGATTCTGAATTGCATTTTGATTTTGTGCAGCTGCTAAGAAACCATCATCTTTCCAGCTACCTGTACCAGGATAAACACCCAATATATTTAATTGATTAAACAAATTTGTTGCTCTCAAATAAACATTGATATTTAACCTTGTTGGTTCTTCATTCTCAGATTTTTTTATTTCCTTAACAAAATTCCTATCTAATACTAAATCCAATCTATATGTCCAAGGAAGTCTAGATCCATTCACCGTACCTGTCATTCCAACATATTGAGTCGTTGCTGGGCCTCCTTGTGCAGTATATGGTGAGCCAGAATAAATATTTGTTGTAATATTTAAACCTGTATTTTTTAATAATTCAAATTTACCAATCATTGGTCCTTCATATTTTTTACCCGGCTTAACATCATATCTATAATCAGCAACAATGTTTAATTGATGTCTGATATCATAACTATAAGGGAAAATATATCTAAAGTTATAACCAATACTAGTTACATTTTGTGTGATAGCTGAATTAGCACCTGTACCTTCTGCAAACTGTAATGTATAATTTGCTGTCATTCTTAGGTTATTTACTCTCCTTAAATCGTAAGATAAAGTTAAACCTTTAACAGTTCCAAAGTCAATATTGCCGTAAGTAGAATAAGAACTTGGATATGCATCTATAATTCTAACTAATTGAATATCGTTTCTTTGTTCTCTATAAAAACCAGCGATTTTAAGAGCTGAATTTTCAGAAAGCTCTTGTTGAAAACCAACTTCATAATCAATAGTTTGTTTTGGCTTAAGTCCTGGATTACTTATTGTAGGAGTTGAAGTAGATGATAAAAATTGATAGTCCGTTGGATCAAACCTCGTTATGCTATTATTCGGTCTAATCGTTAAGATGTCATAATGTGCTGTAAAAGCTGCTTTTTCAGCAATAGGGAATGAAAAAGCCAAACGAGGCATTACATTTACCTGTGGAGTATAATTTTTAAAAGCGTCTGATTTAATATTATTTTTTTCTTTATCGGTAGGATCTAATAACCAAGGAGTAATACCTCCCGGACCTCTTACTTCACTCGACTTTTCTGTAGGATTTCCATTTGCAGTATACCACTGAGATTCAGATCTAAAACCGTTAATCTGAGTAGGATTGTTCAAATCATCTACGTAAACAATTGAATTATCTGAAACAGAATTTGGTACAACTGCCCAAGAATAAGTTTGAGGATTTTCTTTAATTAAGCTTCTAACTTCACCAGCTGTTCTTGCTTGATATAATAGATAAGGATCTTTTAAAACTGGTTGATTTGCATCAAAAACGTCAACACGAACACCAACATTAAAAACTAAATTATTTACTGCAAACTTATCCATGATGTAACCAGCCACATATATTGGTTGATATGCACCAACAAAACGCTTGTAGTTATTATTTTTATCAAAAGCAGTGAAATAATCTTGTACAGAAGTATTACCTGAAACTTTATTTCCAGCTATGTCATAACCATAATATGCTATATAAGAGTTACCGTTATTTAACAACTCATCTTGAGAAAACATATCAACTGATAATAATGAAGGATTTAAGCTTAATACATCAACAAATGAACTATTTGCACCACCACCAGCTAGATTTAATTTTCTTCTTAAGTTATAATCAAAAAATGATTGTACATCTAAATTTTTTTCACCACCAAAAACACCATCATTAGCTGCAGCATAAGAAGCGTTTATGGGTTTGTAAGTAATCTTATTTATTCCATTTGTAACTTCTACACTTTCAATCTCAGTTCCTACAGGGTTAATGTGAGCGTTTGCTTTAAGTCTAGCAAGTGTCCAAAGTGAAATAGGATTTACAGACCAGCTTCTATCCCATCTTTTTTCATATTCAAAACCAATAGTTAACGCGTGCTCACCAATAATTGCATTTCCAGAACCTGTTACTCTAAATTGTTCTAAACCTGTTTTACTCATAGAGGTGTAAGGAGTTCCAAGATTGCCCCACAATCCATAAACACCTTGAGGAAGAGTACCATTGATTAATGCATTACCTTGTTGAATTTGAGTAATATTTTCAAAATGGCCTTGAGGCTGACCCTTGTACATATCATAATATTGAATAGTAGTTGCAGCAAGCTCCATGTTATTTGGATTTGGCAAAAAGTCAACCGAAACGTCTCTATAACCATTCAGAAAAGCAGTAGAGTTAGACAAATTATATGCATATGTAGGTACACGATTAGTAGTAAATGTACCAACATGTCCATAACTAAAAGCATCAAACTTATATCTTCCATCATAAGTTTCACCACCACTATTTGAGTAATCAACCATCAAATTATAACCTGCAGATTGAATTAATGGACGCACACTATCTTTAGATTCTTTAGCACTAAAGTATTGAGAAAATCTAGCATAGGTATTTATAGATCTACTTACATAATCACCGTTATTTGTAAAATTTAAAAGAGAAGAATTTCTCGAATAAGCTTTACCGTATGAATAAGAAAAGTTACCCCCAAATACTAAGTTCATATTTTTTGGTAGTTTGACAGATATTTTAGCTGTACCCGACAATGCAGCAGATGTAGCATTCATTCTCCATGGGTTTTGTTCAAAATCATCTTTATTCAAGAAAAATGCGTTGCTGATTGGAACTTGACCATCAGGTCTAACTTGCAAAGGATTTTCTAATAAAAAATCTCTAACTTCTTTTTTAACTCTGTAAGCACCACCATATGCTATTGGAGAATTGTCTAATTGATGAGTATAATTTGCCGTCAACATGAAACCTAATATAGGTGAAGTTTTTTTACCGGTTGAATCTCTTCTCATCCAAAGTGGACCAGAAAGTAACCCTTCAAACAAGTTGTAACCATATTTATCCAATCCAAAAACTTTCCCATCATAACCGTGAGGGTCTTTCCCTTTTACATAAAAACCTGAAGTTTGGATTTCAGCACCTCCGAAGTAATAAGCAGTAGGCCCTTTAGTGGTTATAGAGATAACCCCTCCAACTGCATCACCATAATTTGCAGGTACACCACCGGTAATTACAGAAATTTCTTGCATCGCACCTTTAGGAAGATTTGGAGTAGCTCTTACTTTAACACCATCCATCATGATAAGGTTTCCATCAGTTGAACTACCTTTGATATTAACCCCACTTCCTCCCTCTTGTTTAGTCACTGCGGCAGATTGCGCAACAACATCCTCTGGATTACGTGTACCCATATTCTCCATATCCTCTGCAGTATAAGAAGTAATACTCGGACCAGAAGGGTTAATTAACGGTGGTTTCTTTTTAATTACTACTGTCTGAGTTTTTTTAGGTCCTACTTTAATCTCACCTAAAAAGACAACACCTTCAGATTTGACAACAATATCTGTTAAATTCACTTTAGGGTAAGTTGCATAACCAACAATGATTTCATACTTACCTGCTGATAAATTATCAAAACGAAACTGACCTTTATCTTGGGTTTTACGCTTACCTTTTTCGTTACCATTTTGTTTTAAAACAACAATGGCACCGTATATTGGAGCATTACCTTTTGATTCGTCAACCACCACTCCTTTAATGATACCAGAACCATCTTGTGCGAATGATGCACTTACAGTTAGGAAAAATCCTAAAACAATTAAATTAAATTTCTTTAACATAGTATTTAATTATAATTCATTCTAAAGTCTGAACAAGACTATGGAAGTTGGTAAAATTATATAATTTTAACTAAATGTTAAAGGATTTTATTAAAAATAGCAAAAAGTAAATTTTTAACCCTCCTAAATATAAACAAAGACAGTAAGTTTGTTAAATAATTTTCAAAACATAGATGATTGATTTCTCCAAATATCAAATATTAAGCTCAACTATTCTTCACTCTAGATTAATTGATGAAAATAAAATTAATCTATATATAAATCAATTAAATAATGATGATCTAATTCTATTTAACGATATTAAAAGTATAAAAAGGAAAAAAGAGTTTATAACAATAAGGGTATTATTAAAACAATATTTCAATATTGAATCTACTTTATATTATATAAACCAAAAACCTTATTTAAAAAATGATTATTTTATTTCTATTTCACACAAAGATCAAGAGTTGATTATTGGCATAAACCAAAAACATCAAATTGGAATAGATATTGAAAAAATTAATCCAAAAATCAGTAAAATAAAATCAAAGTTTTGCAATCGTAAAGAGTTAGTAAATCTAGATAAAAATGAAAATATTGAAATACTAACAAAACATTGGTGTGCAAAAGAAGCCACTTTCAAATGCTTAGATTTTCAAGAGAATATTTTTTTAACAGATATCAACGTAGATCTTTTTTCTGAATATGAAGGCAGAAGTGAAAATAAAAATCTAAAATTCAAGTTAAACTTCAGTATTAGTGATAATGAATACGTAATTTGTCATGCTCAAAAAGAAAATTGAAATGAACATTTTAAACAAGATAAAGTCGAGTGAAGGTGAAATTGCTGTCTTAATTGATCCTGAAAAAATAAAAAAAAAAAAGAGCGTTGAATTGTTAATTAAAAAAATTAACGAATCGAAAGTCTCATTTATTTTTATAGGCGGTAGTACATTAAAGAAAATAAACTTAAATCCACTAATTTTAAAAATTAAAGAATTAAGCTCTTTACCAATTGTTATCTTTCCAGGTAACCACACCCAAACGTCCCCTTTTGCTGATGGTATTTTTTATTTAAGCCTACTCACAACCAGAAATCCTCAATTTTTAATAGAAGAACAATTAAAAAGCACAAAGAGTATTGTTAAGTCTAATTTAGAAGTTATTCCGACAGGTTATATTTTATTAGATGAAACTGGTAAATCTTCAACATCAAAAATCACTCAAAATAGTACAAAAAAAGTCACTCAAAATGAATTACTAAATTTATCGTTTACAGCTAAATTTATGGGAAAAAGTTTACTAATTTTTGACAAAGGAAGTGGCTCCAAAAATTCAATACAAAATATTGATTTTAAAGAAATAAAAGATAAAACAAAGCTACCGATTATTGTTGGAGGTGGAATAAAATCAACTAAAGAAATAATTAAACTTAAAAAATTAGGTTCAAATATAATTATAGTTGGTAATATTATAGAAGAAAACCTAGACTTTCTAGACGAAATAAAGAACATGTATCTTAACATTAATTAAACATAAAATTACCTTCAGGTTAAGACTTGTTAATTTAAATTAACATAGGTTTAATATAGAAGTAAGTCACAAAAAATCAAGAATATTAAACTTTGTACCAGATAAAAAACAGGTATGAAAAAAATAATTATTCTTTCGATTTTTAACTTGATTTCGATAGTAATTTTCTCACAAAACACAATTAAAGGAATCATCAAAGATTTTGATAACAAAGAAACATTACCAGGGGTAATGATTAAACTTGATACTATCAAAAAAGTAGCAAAGACAGATTTAGATGGTAAATTTAGTTTTGACAATATTCCCAATGGGAAATATACATTGATATATAAATACCCAATGTATGAATTGAAAAACGATACATTAACCTTAAACAATCAAGATGTTTCACTAGAAGTTTTCCTGGAGAAAAAAGTCATGCAAGGAAGATTAATAGTAATTAAGGGAAACGATCCAAATAAAGGTAGTACTGATAAAAGAATGTTATTAGAAAGAAAAAACGCAGTTACTGTTACTGACGGAGTTTCTGCTCAATCAATAAAGAAAACAGGTGATAGTGATGTATCTGGTGCAGCTAAAAGAATTACGGGGGTAACCATTCAAAATGGCAAATATATCTATGTCAGAGGTTTAGGTGATCGTTATACACAAACAACTTTAAATGGATTAGTAATACCAGGTTTAGACCCTGATGTTAATGCCATCCCGTTAGACATTTTCCCTACTTCAATCATTGATAACTTGAATGTTTACAAAACAATGTCGCCAGATCTATATGGAGATTTTACAGGTGGTTTAGTTGGAATTACAACAAAGAAGTTTCCTTCTAAAAAGACTACTGAGATAGGTCTTGGCATAGATTACAACCCATCCATGCATTTTAATAAAAACTTTTTAAGTTACACTCACAGTAAAACTGACTGGTTGGGTTTTGATAACGGACAGAGAAGCTTACCAAGTGTAGATGGTACTAAAATTTCTAACATGAATATCCCCGATGAAGTACTAGTAGATCCTATTTTAGAGAAAGTGACAAGATCGTTCAATAGTGAACTAGGAACGAAAAATTCTACAAGTATGCCAAATGGTTCTTTCTCAATAAATCACGGAAACAAATTTTCAAAAAAAGAAAATTTAACTACTGGTTACTATACTTCACTAAGTTACTCAAACGACAATATTTATTATGATAAATTTGAAACAAACGAATTTCTAAAAAATGAAAAAAGTGAGGTTAACGAATTAGAAAAATGGTCTTCAAGATTAGGAAATGTAGGTAAAAACAATGTAAACTGGAACTTATTAGCATCAGGATCGATAGCTTACAAGAAAAATATGTTTGATCTTACATTATTACACTTACAAAATGGTGAGTCAACCTCAATGAAAAGAAAAAGTCAGGATTATATAAATAACATATCCTTACTTGAGGAAAATATAATAAGTTATGCTAGCAAAAGATTAAGTACTGCCATACTAACAGGAGCTCACGAGATTGGTAAAACAAGTATAACTTGGGGTAATGCCTTCTCGCTTTCAAATGTGTATGAACCTGACTTCAGAGAAACTAAGATTTCGATTACAGACGGGGACACAACTTTAAGTACTGGAAATGGAGCAGGGATAGATCGTTTTTGGAGAGAATTAGATGAAATTACAAACTCAATTAAAACAGATGTTGTACATTCTTTTACAGAAAAAACAAAATTAAAATTTGGTTTAACAGGAACATATAAAAGCAGAGACTTTTCAGTATTTGCATACAGACATAGACCAAAGAATTTAAATCAAATCGAAATTGACCCAAACTGGTTTTTAAGTGAGAATCAAATTTGGAATGCTACAACTAGACAAGGTACATATACAATTGGTAATTATGAGCCTACAAATAATTATAAGGCAAATCAAAATACAATAGGTGGTTATATTCAAATGATTCATCCGATAAAAGAACGATTAAACTTATCCTATGGTGTTCGAGTAGAAAATTTCCAAATGTATTACACTGGACAAAACAATTCAGGATCAATTGTTTTGAATAATCAGAAAACATTAGAGAACTTTAATGTTTTACCATCTGTAAATATGAATCTCAAATTAAATGAAAAAATGAACATACGTTTAGCTGCAGGAAACTCAGTTGCTAGACCATCATTTAAAGAAGTATCTATTGCACAAATTTATGACCCTATTACTAAAAGAATTTATAATGGAAATATAGATTTAAAACAAACTAAAATTTCAAATTTTGATGCTAGATATGAATTTTACATTGGAGATTTGGAATTGTTTGCAGTTTCTGGATTTTATAAACAGTTTGAGGGTCATATTGAACTTGTATCTTTTGCAACAGCACCTAATAATGTTAAGCCAAGAAACTCAGGAAATGCAAGTATATTAGGGACAGAAATTGAATTCAAAAAAGCATTAGCTAAAGCTGAAAAAAATAAAATATTAAATCGATTCAAATTAAGCGTAAATGCATCTTTTGTTACATCTAGAGTAGATTTAACATCAGTAATCGTCGATGAAACTGGTCAAAACGAACTTGAATTAAGAAATAAAAATAGAAGAAAAGACCAACCAGAAATCGCTAAATACAGACCTATGGCTGGACAATCGCCATATTCGATTAATGGTACTATTAGCTATGAAATCCCTCAAAATGAAACGAACATCTCTTTATCTTATAACATACAAGGGGAACAACTAACTGTAATTTCATCGGGTAGAGTACCAGACGTATATACTGATCCTTTTAATAGTTTAAACCTAAATATGTTTAGAAAATTTGGAACGAAACAAAACTCTAAAGTGACAGTTACAGTAAATAATATTTTACAAGATAGAATTGCTTTACTATACAGATCATACGGTTCAACTGATGAAATTTATTCATCTTACAACCCTGGAATTCAATTTTCAATAAAATATAACTACACTTTTTAAGTGACAAGTTAACATAATTCAAAAAGTTTAAAGCTGTCTAAACAAGGCAGCTTTTTTTATTAACAAACTATCTATAAGTCATTTAAAAAACTACTAATATTTTATTTTAATTGATATAACAGAGAATTAAATTCAACTTTATATTTCGGTAATCTAGCCGCATTTATATTAATCAATTATTAACCTATAAGTAAATTAATGCTAACATCATCAAATGAAGAAAATCAGAAATTTGACAAAAAAAACAGAAAAATGAAGAAAAAAACTTTTAAACTAATTTTATCAAGTTTACTACTTGGTACTGTAGTTGTTTTAACATCTTGTGAAAAAGAAACAACAACTCCAACAACAACTGTTACACCAACTGGATCTAAATCTGTTACTAAAGCAGGTTTAATTTCAAAAAACGAAACTTGGTCCGCTGATTCAGTATACTACCTAGGAGGAAAAGTTGTTGTACCAGCAGGGGTTACATTGACAATTCAACCAGGTACTATTATCAAAGGAAAACAAGGTACGGGATCGTTAGCTTCAGCATTAATTATTGCTCAAGGAGGAAAGTTAATGGCAGAGGGGACAGCTGATAAACCAATTATCTTCACTTCGGAATTAGATAACATTAAATCAGGAGAAACATTTGGAACAAACTTACAAAAAACAGACAATCAAAAATGGGGTGGTTTAGTTATTCTTGGTAATGCTCCAATCAGTGCAGCAACAGGAGATACTAAGGCACAAATTGAAGGAATACCTGCTTCTGAGTCTTATGGAAGTTACGGCGGAGACAAAATAGATGATAACTCTGGAAGTTTAAAACATGTTTCTATCAGACATGGTGGTGCATTAATTGGTGAAGGTAACGAAATCAATGCATTAACACTTGGAGGTGTTGGAAATGGAACAACAATTGAAAATATTGAAGTTTATGCAACATTAGATGATGGGGTTGAATTTTTTGGAGGAACAGTAAATTGTAAAAACATCTTAGTTTATTATCAAGGTGATGATGGTATTGATTTAGATCAAAACTATGCTGGAACAGTAGATGGTTTCATGGTAATTCATGGTGATGGAATTGGTACAGATGAAGGTTTAGAGTTAGATGGCCCTGAGAATGTAACCTACAACACAGGTATGTTTACTTTAAAGAATGGAATTTGTAGAGGTGAAGGTACTGAAGGTACAGGAGCTGATATCAAGTCAAAAGCTCAAGGTACATTAGAGAATATTACGTTTGAATATGCAAACGGATTAAAGAAACAAGTTAAAGTTTCTGCTTCATTCGATGCAACAAACTGTTCAAGTAAAACAGATGCTTTTTCTAACTATTTAAATAACAAACTTACATTTACTAATAATAAATACAATACGAATAAAGTAACTGCATACACAAGTGCAACGACTTGTACTGATGCGTTAAAATCTGCTCAAACTGAATTAGACAAAATTACAGAAGGTTCAGGTGCAACTTTTACTGCTAGTACTTTTTCATGGACATGTGCAGGAAAAAGAGGAGAAGTTAAATAATTCGTCTAACTTTCAATATATAAGGGGCTACTTTAATTAGTAGCCCTTTTTTATTTAGGTCAAAATGTCAGCAAAAAATTATAGGCATTATTATTGACAAAATCAAAACATGAAATTGAAATTTTCAATTAATTACGAGATAATTATCATCCCTTTTTTAGTCGTAGTCCTAATGTGGGTTGTTTTTTGGGGTGAATTTGTATCCTCAATAGATTTAACTAGATTAGGTATTTTACCAAGAACTTTATCAGGGATTTTTGGTATTTTATTTTCTCCCCTACTCCATTCAAAAACAGATATTAATCATATAATTAATAACTCTATCCCCATTTTTTTATCACTTGTTACCTTATTCTTTTTTTACCCACAGATCGCATACAAAATTTTTATCTTATGTTGGCTTAGTTCGGGTATACTTACTTGGTTGATTGCAGAAAATGAAGGTAGTTTCCATATTGGAATGAGCAGTGTTATTTATTCCTTAATTGTTTTCTTATTCGTCAGCGGCATCATAAAAAAACAGTTAAAATATCAAGCTATTTCTATGCTTATTGTTCTAACCTATGGCAGTTTAGTTTGGGGTGTTTTTCCTGTGGAAGAAAAGATTTCATGGCAAGGTCATCTAGCAGGTGTAATATCTGGTATCCTAATGGCTCTACTTTATGTAGATAAAGAAATAGAGCAACATAAAGAAATACAAAGCTTTATTCCTAAAGAAAGCATTGAAACCGAATTAAAGAATTATAATATTGAATTTAAAACCAATCAACATATATCTAATTCAAATACAAATATCAACTATGAGTATATTAAAAAATAAATTGACTGATAAACCCTGTTTCTGCAGAAATATATTCTGTTGATCTAAAATCAAACTTTAATTCTAAAAAATTGGCTGTATTCATTAAAATTCTTTGTCCTGTCAAATAACTAGCTAGTGCTGATATTCCTTCATTGTGCGCAACAATACAAACAGAGTCATTTGATTTTAAATCATTTATAAATCCTAACATTTCAGATGATGAGGCGAGGTATAATTCAGGCAAATATCGAACTTTGTTTTCTTCAAAAAGCAATTCAAACGTTTGTACTGTTCTTTGACTTGAAGAGACGAAAAAATGTACTTCACTCCAATCAAAGTACTTTAATTTACTTCTCAATTCAACACATTGAGACTTACCAAAATTTGAAAGATTTCGATCGATATCTTTTCCAGTAAATGAATTTAGTTCAGCGTCAGCGTGTCGAATTAAGAAAAGTGAAATCATTTTATTTTTTATTTACTAAAACAGTATCATACAATGTTGAAGAAGGATTGAGCAATAGTGCTTTTTTGAATAAGGAAATTGCCTCTTCTTTTTTTCCTAAATTATATTTAGTCCACCCTGCTAGATTTACACCATCAAAATCAAAAGGATAAAGCGATAAATAAGTTGATAAATACGTTTGAGCAGTATTAAAATCAGCTCTATTAAAATATATCATAGATATAAAATATAATGCTTTAGCATTCCCTGGATCGATTTTCAATATCTCTTTGTACTGAGTCAAAACATCTTCCCATTTTTCAAGAGCTGCCAAACTGTATACATATCCTAAACGTGCCTCAATACTTTTGGGGGCTGATTCAATGCATTTTTTATATAAAATAGCTGATTGTTGATATTTTACATTCACATAATTTAGATATGCTAACCTAATATTAATCTCATAATTTGATGAACTTGCATATAAAGACAACTCTTCTATTGCTTTTGCATATTTACCAATGTATTCTGCTTCATAACTTTTTTTAAAAGCATTTCGCAGATCAATATCAGCCTGCGAAACCTGTGCATTCAGACTTGAGAAAGTAAAGGCTAAAAAACCATAAACTACTGCATTTAAAATTACTTTTTTCATGACTATAATTATTTTTATTATTTGATTCCTAATATTTTATTAAAAGTGGTGTCATAAGGATTCACCATCAATGCTTTTTTGAAAAAAACGTAGGCTTCCTCTTTTTTTCCAACATTATATTTAATCCACCCCGCTAAACTATTTCCATCATAATCAAATGGATATAAATTAATATATTTTTGTAAATACTTCCAAGCATTTCCATAATCTAAACGATTATAATAAATTAAAGCAAGACGATAATTTGCAGTAGCATGAAAAGGGTCGATTTTTAATATTGATTTATATTGATTTACAACCTCATCCCATTTTTCTAACGCAGCGAGCGGATAAACAATTCCTAATTTTGCCTCGATGCTAATTGGCATTTTCAGAATGGCTTTTTTGTAATAGGAAATTGATTCAACGTGTTTATTATTTTTATAATTCAACCAACCTAATCGAAGGTTTAGTTCATAAGAACTCGCTTCATAAACAGCTGTTAATTCTTCGATTGCCTTGTTGTATTTTAATTGGTACTCTGCATCATAACTCTTTTTTAAAGCATCTCTAATTGCATTATCTGATTGAGAAAAAAGAGAAAAAGAGAAAAGTAAAAAAAAGAAAGTAGAATGCACTTTTTTGATTAAAATTTCCATATTAAATTAATTATAAATGAATTATTAGAATAATTATCTTCCATTTTAAATTGTGAATTTGATAAATATCTAACATAATTTGATGATCTTCTTAAATAGTCATATCTAAAATTCAAGGTCCAATTCGGATTTATATAGTAAGCAAGATTAATTCCAGATTTAGATTTTATAACATCAGAAATATTATAAACTACATATGTATTAGATTCATGAAAATTCTTCAAATTTCCTTGATAATGGTAGATTTCGAACCACCAATTATCTGTAATTCTTCCTACTACTTTGGCAAAACCAATATTTCGTTTCGTAGTATCGACAGATAGATAATAACCTCCTATAAAATTTAAATTGTAGTTCCCTAATGGACTATAGGTTAATTGTCCACCAACTTGATAAATACTTGTTTTATCGATATTAGCATAACCAATGCCAATCGATGAATTGAAATTTGAAAATGTTTTTGATAATGAAACAGATGTAACAAAATTATTCAATGAATTAGGATTTATTTGATACTTATAGTTATAAACTAAAGTATCAGAATTTTGATTTTTAATAGAATCACTTGTTGCCACTAATTTCTGTTGTGAATAGAACATATTTTGAAATCCTACCAGTAGAGCAAATCTATTAGATAGATTCATCGTTGTTCCTAAATAAACTTGATATTGACTTAAAGTGTAATCTTGAGCAGTATCTTTTAATTTGATTGATTTATTAAAAACCGCATTCTGATAATCATATATGTACGAAATATCATTGGAATATATATGTCTTTCCCTGTTATTCTGCACATAAGACATTCCAGTATATAATTTCATTTTTTTAGAAATAGGAAAGTTTACTCCTATCTGGTAATATTGTAACGATTTCATTCGATCAGATTCAGAATAAACACCGTCGCTGCCCATAAATGTATTCGCCAATTGATTATTCGTATATGATGTTGTTTGATAACCACTTTCAATATTCAACATCTTTTCTTTTCCTAACATTTTAGTATAATAAGATTGTGAGTTCAAGGGTAATTTTGACAAAATTTGTTTCGCTTCATCCAAATTATTCAAATAAAGATTACAATAAAAGAGATATTCTTTTGTGTAAAAATCACCAGGATAATATTCTAAAGCAATACTAAAATGTTCAGCCGCTAACAGATATTTTTTTTGATTGAAATAGGAAATCCCTATTCTATAACGTAAATAATAAAAATCAATCCCTGCATCAAACGATTTTTTCGCTAAAGAAATCAATTCATTATGATTTCCATTCATTGAATAAACATAAGATAAACTATCTACATCGAATTCTTTTAACAGTTTCCTATTTTTTTGAGCAAAAACAGAAAAGCCAAAAACTATAAAGATTACTATTAAACTTACTCGCATATAGCCTCTACTTTCAATTTATTAGTAGTGATTTCAAATCTTGAAATTTTGTTTTCCGAAAGATGAATTTGATAATTAAATCCTTTCTGTTTTATTCCAGCAATTCTTATTTCTGCAGAAGAAGTAAGTTTGATTTTATTCGTCAAATTAACATCATCTATTTCTGCATAATTCAAGACAAAAGAAGTTTTCACAAATTGATAAAAAGGTGCAACAAAATCTTGTAATACAGACAATAGTTTAAGTGAAATGGTTGCCATCGGATACTTTTCTTCAATTTGAAGTCCCTTATAAAAACCTAAAACTACCTTATAATTTGCTAAATAAAAATGGTAAAGTAATCCCTTTTTATTCCCTATATAACTTGTAAATAAAATCATATTTCCATCATTGTAGAAATAAGAAATTTCTTTGGTTTCATGACAGAAAATGTAAGAGTGATTCAAACTATCTGTAAATACTTCCCAATTTTCGGTATAATCTATTCCATTTTTAGAAAAACTCCATTTCAATTTCTTTCCTGGAATTAAGTCGTAGGCTGATTTCATCAAGGGATTTACATCAATTGAACTGATTAATTGCCCCTCTTTTGGCTTTTCAAATGTTTTTAATGAAAGCGTGTTGTTTTCTCTTAATAAATAATACGCTAAAGGAAAATCCAATGTTATCGCACCAATGGTAGGAATTGTCTGTAATTGAAAATGTAAATGTGGTTCAGGTGATCTTCCAGAACTACCACACAATGCAATAATCTCTCCACGTTTTACAAAATCTCCAACTGCATATTTTATAGAACCTTTTTTCAAATGACTAACCTGACTATATAAACCTTCAATGTGATAAATAACCATAGTATTTCCCCAATTTTGAAGCGTATTAACTTCATTCGGATCATTATCATCAATATTATCCTGAATAGCAACCACATACCCATCAGCACATGCCAGTACAGGTTTATTGTAACAATAAAAATCTTCAGTAATTAATCCAGGTAATTTATAGGACTTTAATTCATCATCTAAAACAACAAAATCAAAAGCTTTACTCCAATCACCAAGGTGCGTAATTTCACCATCGTGACCTTGCGAGACCATCCATTCACCCCAAACTGGCAAATGTATAGGGAAATAATTAAATTGTCTTAAACGATGATTCGAATTTAAAAAACCATATAAATTTTGTTCAGGTTGGTACGTTTGGTTTATCACTTTGTAGATACCCGTTATTCTCGATCGATGATTTAAAACATATAAAAATAAAATGGTAATTAATGTGAAAGGAAGTGAGTATGGTGCTATTCCTACTAGATATAATATTTTATTTAATCCAAATAAAACAATAATCAATAAAGGTGTTAATAAGATGCTAGTCAAATAACTCCAAATTGATGGAACTAAATAAATTCCCCCAATTGCAATTGCTTGAAATATAAAATTTAAACCGATAAATTTTTCATAGAAATCAGAAATATCACCACCTAACAATGGGTAAAAGAAATAAGCAGTTACATAACCCAAAATAGATAATGTAAAAGCTATTCTAGAATAAAATAATAAACATAATGCAATTAATAAACCGGATAGAACATTCGATTGAAAAAATAAAGAAGAAAGTGATTTCAGATATACGATAATAATTTGAGGAAGCGCAAGATATTCTTTTTGAGTATGTTCAATTAATTGAAGCCATTTTATATTAGAAAACCCTTCTGATTTTTGTATTTCATTGAGTTCATATAGCAATTCATTTTTTATGTGAATGGTATGCATTGATGGAAAAGCACTAAAAACTAACCAAATTGAGATTAAAAAAGGAAAACTTAAAGATGGTAAATGATATTTGTGAAGTATTCCATGTACAAAGGATGAAATCAATATGGAAAAAATACCTAAACAAATAATTACTAAAAACAATGTGAAATTAAACTCATAAAAATGGGCTATTCCAACTGAAACAAGCATTGCATCGTAGCCGTGATATCCTTTTCGAATAAAATCTGAATTTAACCCTAAAACCGATGCGAAAATATTCGCTGAAACCAACCCTAACAATCCACATGCTCCTGCTATTGGATCTACAAAAGAGGCCAAAAGCAACAAAATGCCAAAAAAGCGATTATTTGAGAAAAAGACTACTGCATAACTATTGATAACAGAATCAACAATATGCAATAGCCTCTGATTTATATTTTTAAGTTTTAACATTAACTTAAATTAGTTTTATAAATTGAAAGCGCTTAAATGCGCTGGTAAACGTTCCATCTCTTTCAAGGTATCAACTGTTTCATTTTGACGAATCACATGATGATTTCCATTTGTATCAATTAATACCACTTTTGGTCTCATAGCGATAAACTGCATCCATTGAGTCATATTATAAGCTCCAACTTTGTGAACGACGACATGATCTCCTTTATTCAATGCTGGTAATGTAACACTTTGTCGAACAACATCTATATTCATACATAAAGGTCCGTATAATACCATATCTTCTGTATGCGTAGAAAATTCTTGTGCTGGTGTAATCTTATGCTCATACCAAAAAGCTGTAAATAAAATATTTACTCCAAAATCCATAATAGTTGCTCTTCTACCATCAGAAAGTCGTTTGTTTGCTATTACACTTCCCAATAGATATCCAGCATCATCAATTAAAGCACGACCTGTTTCTAAAATCAAAAGAGGAAGTTCTTCTTTTTTATATCCGTAATTTAAAATTGTAGAAGTAATTATTTCTGCAAATTCATCAATTGTTGGAATCACATCTGAACCAGGTAAATATGAACCCCTTAATGTATTAGCAGAAGGAAAACCTCCACCTAAATCTAAATATTGTATTGCTTTGTTATAAACATACTTAATATTTACTGCTAAATCGGAAAGTTTCGACGCTGCAACACCATAAGCACTTGGAGTCAACATAAAAGTTCCAATATGGCAATGTAGTCCAACTAAATCTAAATATTCAGAGGCCATTATTTTATTAATAGCATTCCAAGCCTGTCCTGACTCATAATTAAAACCAAAGCGATCCCACATTGGATAGACACCAGTATCCATATTCACACGAATGGCAACTTTTGCTGTTTTCTTTAATTCAGTTGTAACTTCAATTAAATCATAAAGTTCATCAAAATGATCAATGTGAATATAAGACCCATTTTCAATAGCAATAGTCATTTCCGCTTTTGTCTTCTCAGGACCATTGAAAAGAATTTTATTTCCAGGAACACCATTAGCAATTGCTTTTGAATATTCGAAAATAGAAACTACTTCCGCCCAAGAACCTTCTTGATGAAAAACGTTACAAACAGCATCTAAATAATTTGTTTTATAACTCCACGCAAATTGCACCTTCGGATAACGTGTTTTAAAGGCTCTCACCGCATTTTGATAAGTACGGCGAATAGTTCTTTCAGAAATCACAAAACAAGGAGAACCGTAGTTCGAAATTAATTCCTTAACTGAAACACCATCAATATGTGTAAAAGGTGCATATTCAGTACGTGTTCCAAATTTATTCATTAATCCTGTATTCATTTTTCGAATTGCAGGTCGTTCATATTTTAATTTTTCAGTGCTCATAATTTTAGTTTTTTAATGTTTAATTTTTCTCATTTGTCTTCGACGGGCTCAGACTGACATTCGAAAAGTACAGACTGACATTCGACTGTCTCAGTATAAAAGGGAGATTTTTAATTATAACTCTCCGAAAGCTGAAATTTTTTGAAATTCAGAAACGTCTGTGATTAAATCCCAAGCATAACGAATGAAAAGTTTACCAACTTCATACGAACTAAATGGTTCTACTTTTTGCCCTAATGCCATTTTTACCAAAGATGCCGGTTGATTTTGACCTGCACCAACTGTTAAGTAGATCCATGCTGGAAAACGGGGATTTACCTCCATAATATAAGGTTTTCCATCTTGTGTAAGCATAATCTCAATTTCAAATCCTCCCCTCCACTTTGTTGCTGAAATGAATTTTTTAGACAAATCAATTAATTTATCTTCTTCGATGGTAATACCTGCCCATGCTTTTCCTTTATCGGTTATAAAAAGTTTTCGCATTGGAACAGCACTAATTGTATTGCCTTCACCATCACCAAGAGCTGCAACATTAACTTCAGTTCCAGTAATGAATTCTTGAACAATAATAGGCAAACCCCATTTCGCATTTAATTTATGAAACGCTTTTTGTGCTTGCTCCAAAGTATAAGCGATGGTTGCTTCGTAGTATTTCCCTTTAACAACAATTGGATAACCAAAATCTTTTGCAACTTGAGGTAATTCAGATAAATCATAAATTGTTTTATCTCTAGGAACTAATAATCCATGTTTTTCACCAAACTTAAAAAGATTGATTTTATCACGAGCCTCAAACTGTTCTAAAGAGGGTAAAAAAGTACCTATACCCATTGCTTTTAATCGCTCAGAAATCTTAATGAAATTATGTAATTCAGCATCAAAATTTGGAACAATTACATCAATTTTTTCAATTGCATGAATGTATTCAATTCTTCCAAGAAGCGATTCAGAACCGGCAGCTGGATATGGAATTTGATACACTTTATCAGCGATACCCTCCATATAAATCCCTGGTTCTAACGATTCGTATGATAGACCGATTATACGAACATCAAAATCCTGACAATCGCGAATCCCCCGAATTACAGCAACTCCAGGTCCTGGACTATCAACCGCATTCAATCCTGTTACGGCAACAGTCAATTTTGTTTTTTTAGGTTGATTAGTCATTACTTACTAAATAATAATCTTGTAATTGAGAAACGAAATCATGAAAATCTTTCTCAAAAAGTATTTCATCGACTTCATATTTTTCTACTATTTCTTTTTTAATTGAATCGAAAGAATTTCCAGCTTTTAAAAGCCTAATAATATCTGAACCAACAGTATTTGTTGAGAAAGAGTCACCATTTGAAGGATTAAAGATAAATCCACTGTCACTCACTGCTAAATTTGATTTTATTTTCATACTTGTTAGGATTAGTTATATCACAAAACAAAAATGAAAAAAAAGGAAATACCAAATTTTAAAAAGATACGAATACCGAAAATGTAGAGACGAAAAAGCCTTTTTCTGCGAAAAATTAATTTTCTTCAGGTATATCTAAACCTAATGCTTTGAATAAAGCATCTTTATAATTATCTCCTATAAAGATTTCACTATCATGCACAAATAACCTCGTTTTCTTAATGGAAGTAATTTTACCCATATTCACAATAAAAGATTTGTGAACCCTCATAAATCCTAATAAGTTCAAACGTTCATCAATCGTTTTCATACTCATACGAGTAACGATTGGTTTTTGATGTCCTGATAAATATATTTTGATATAGTCTTTTAACCCTTCTATATAAGCAATTTCTGGAATAATCACTTTTACAAGACTATAATCAGCATTTACAAATAAATAATCTGGCGGTAATTGTTTTAAGGTTGTTGGAGTTGAATTATGGATCAAATTGTACGTTTCCTTTACCTTTATTACACTTTTATAAAAGCGATCAAAAGAAAAAGGTTTTACGAGAAAATCTATCACATCTAATTCAAACCCTTCGATTGCGTATTTTTTGTAAGCTGTTGAAAAAATTACAAATGGTTTATTTTTCAATGACTGCACAAATTGAACACCATTTATTTCTGGCATCTCAACGTCAACAAAAAGTAAATCAATTTGATTAGAATCTAAAACATCGTATGCTTCAAAAGCATTCCTACAAGATGCAACAAGAGTTAAAAATGGTACTTTATGAATAAAGTCTACCATCATTTCAAGCGCTAATGGCTCATCATCAATACAAATACATCGTATCATTTTCTCAAATCAATAAATAAATGTACAATAAAAAAATCATCTATAACCTCAGTATGTAATTGATGACAAGACGGATACAATAATTCGAGTCTTCTTGTAACATTAGACAAACCTATACCATTATTCTTCTGATGATTATAAGTATTTGTTTGTTCAATTTTAAAACGATTTTTTGTTGTTAATAATATTTTACTTTCTTCATTATAAAATTCAATTTCAATGATTGGTTCTTTTAAAACCAAAGTACCATGTTTAAAAGCATTTTCAATAAAAGGAATTATTAGCATAGATTCTAAAAAATTGTCTTTAAGTGATTCATCAATAAGTATTTTCTTACTTATTTGAACGGTGTTACCAAATCGTATTATTTGTAAATCAATGTAACTTTCTAAATACTCTAATTCTTCTCTTAAAGTGATTTTTTCACTATCACTCTCATACAACATATATCGCATTAATGAAGCTAATTTTATTAATGCTTCTTCTGCTTTTTCACTTTGCTTTCTAACAAGAATAATACTGCTATTTAAAGCATTAAAAATAAAATGAGGGCTTATTTGTGATCTTAAAAAAGATAATTCTGTTTTTAACTGTTGGTTTTCTTTTTCTTTTTGTTTCTTTTCATTTTTATATTTCACTATTAATAAACGATATAGCGTACTTACTAACAAAATAAAGAAAAGTGGAAACAATAAAGATATAATTTGATTTATCCTCAATAATTCTCGATGAGGAAATCTTGGTGGTTTATGACTAGTTAATTTAGGAAATTTAAGATGAGGAAACAGAACATATGATAACCAGGAAATAAAGATCAAGGAAGAAAAAATTATTAGAAAATAGAGGATATATTTTTTCTTCAAAAGATATTTTGGAATAAAAAAAGAAGAATTTGCGTAAAACAAAAAAATAAAGAAAAAATAAAGAAAAAATAAAGAAAAAATAATTTATTAAAATATGTGGATCTAATAAGAATGAAATATTAATATTAGTTATGGAGTGAATTCCGCGAGGATCAATGAATGGAACCAAATAAAATGCTAGCCAAAAACCAATGTGAATAAATGAAATGGCTAAAGATGTCGATTTATTAAAAGGCATAAAAAAAAGCCGTTTTGACAGACGGCTAAAACTACTAATTATCTTTCTTTTTCTTCTTTTTCTTCTTCTTATCTTTTTTATCCTTTTTGGCTTTAGATAAGTCATCCATAGGTTGAAGTAATCGTTGTTCAGCTAAATCTGGATCAAAATCCATACCTCTAACAAACCCCTCCGTTCTACGATTTAATGCATGTAATTTTTCAAATTTGATTGGATCTTTTTCTTTAAATTGATTGATATATTTTTCTGTTAAAAGCACCGATTTACCTCTTTCATCAACCCATTTTACAGGTTCTTTTTCACCTTTTCCAGCAGGTATTAATCTTCTTACATCAATTCCTTTTTCTTCAACTAAATATCTAATACATTCTTTTGCTCTATTGTTAGAAAGCATCAAATTCAACTCATCTCCACCTCTTGAGTCCGTATGCGAACTCAATTCAAGAATCATTTTAGGATATTTCATCAAAACATCATAAACAAAATTCAATGAATCTTTAGAACTAATTGTAGAGTCTTGTAGTAACTCCCATTTTCCAAATGCATACCTAACCTCTGGAATTCTAATTTTTTCTTCAGGAATGAGCAAAGGAACGTCAATTATAAAATTTTGATCTCTTCTTAAACCACGGGTTGTAAATTGAGTTTCGCTTTTATTTTTTTCAGAACCTACTTTATATGCAGTAATTAAGTAATCTGTATTTTCTTTGATAATTCTTTCACCATTTGGTTTTAGATCAAAAAATACATTTCCTCTTCTGTCTGTTGTACCTTCTATTTTAGAACTGTCTGACCCCGTGATGATTACCCTTATATTACCCAACTTTTTATCAACAGAACCTAGTTTACTAACAATTACCTTTAAATCAAACATATTAGGTGGTAATTGATATTTATACAAATCAGATTTCATATTTCCACCCGTATTTCCTTTACGTTCAGAGGTGAAATATCCTTCAGCATCGTTAATTTCAATTAAACTAAAATCGTTACCCTCAGAATTTCTTGGTGCGCCAATATTGACAGGAGTTTCCCATTGATACTTACCATCTTTTTTTGTCGCTCTAAAAATATCTAATCCACCAAGTCCAGGATGACCATCACTAGCAAAAAATAAATCTTCGTAAGAGTTAAATGTTGGAAACATTTCATTTCCAGCTGTGTTAATTTCAGGTCCCATATTAATTGGTTGAGACCAAACATCCGCTTTTTTTGAATACGTTGAATACCATAAATCAAGACCACCTTGACCTCCAGCCATATCCGATACAAAAATAAGTGTGTTACCATCTAAAGTTACACAAGGATGACCGATAGAAATTGAATCGGCTGTTTTAACAAGCACCTTAATTGGTTCGCCCCAATCTTTACCTTTTGATTCTGACATCCAAATCTCACAACCTAAGTTTTTATTTTTTTCAAATGGACATCTTGTAAAAAACATTTTCTTAAACTTTCCATCAAAACATACCGTTCCCTCGTTGTGCTCTGTATTAATCTTCTCTCCTCCAAGCAACTGAGGCTCACCCCAGTTTCCTTTCTTATCTTGTTGAGAAATCCAAAGATCCATATGACCTACACAAGTTCTAGGATCTGAATCTCCATTGTTTGGACTAGTTCTGTCTGAACTAAATACAACAGATGATTTCTTTTTATCACCAAACACTGGAGACATATCAAACCCTTCTTTATTTAGAATGGAAATATTTGATATTAGATGATTTGATTTTGAAGCAGCAAATTCAGCTGATTTTTTACAAGACTGAATACCTGCATCTGCACGAGTATCTCTAGGAACTAATAATTTATATGCATTGTAATTATCTAAAGCTAATTTATGATCTCCCAAGTATCTAATCATTTCAGCAAAATAAAAAAGTACCTCCGGATTAAATTTTTGATAATTTAATAAAATTGCTTTTTGATACCATTCAATTGCGCCTTTAAAATCCTCCATTTTTCGAAAACACTCTCCTGTTTTAAAGGCCATTTCACCTTTACGCTCAACTGCTTTTCTACTTTTTGGATTGACTTTTTCAAAAGCTTCAATCGTGTATTTAGAAGCTTCACAATAATTTTCATTATTGTAGTATTTATTTGCTTTTCTAATTTCTTTTGGTTCTTGGGCACTTGCTTTAAAAAAAACAAAACCTAAGAAAACCAACAATATAGAAATATTTATTTTCATATTTTACAAATGAATATGTATAAGGGTATGAAGGTAAAAATATTTAAATTAAAACACAACAAGCTATCACAATTCTATTAAATAGTGAGGTTATTTTCATTCAAATTTGAAGTGTAATTCACCCACTTTGTTAAAATATCTTGATACCCTTTTGGTAAATCAGAATCAAAAAACAACCTTTCTCCTGTTTCAGGATGATCAAACCCTAACGTTTTAGCGTGTAACGCTTGCCCTGGAATTAACTGAAAACAATTATCTATAAACTGTTTATACTTTGTACTAGTTGTACCTCTAACAATCTGATCACCTCCATATTCTAAGTCATTAAATAAAGGATGACCTAAATACCTCATATGAGCGCGAATTTGATGCGTTCTACCAGTTTCTAATTTACATTCAACCAAAGTAACTAAACCAAATCTTTGTAAAACAGCATAATGTGTTACTGCATGCTTTCCAAAATCACCATCTGGAAAAACAGTCATCATTTTTCTATTTTTTAAAGACCTACCAATGTTCCCTGTAATTGTTCCTGAGTCTTCCTCAATATTCCCCCAAACCAAAGCCTGATACCTTCTATCTGTTGTTCGATCATAGAATTGCTTTGCTAAATGTGTAAGAGCAAATTCTGTTTTTGCTACAACCATTATACCAGTTGTATGTTTATCTAACCTATGAACTAAACCTGGACGTCCATAAAATTCATCGTTTCTAACAGGTAGATTATCGAAATGATAAACTAACGCATTCACTAATGTTCCTTTATAATTCCCATACCCAGGATGTACAACCATATTTGAAGGTTTATTAATTACAATTAAGTGTTCATCTTCAAAAACAATATCTAGTGGAATATCTTGTGGTATTAATTCTATCTCTCTAACAGGATAAGGAAAAACAACTGAAATCTCATCTGCAGGTTTTACTTTGTAATTTGATTTAACCTCTTTTTTATTGACAAGTATGTTGCCATTTTTCGCAGCAATTTGAATTTTATTTCTGGAAGTATTTGCAATTTTATCCATCAAAAATTTATCGATTCGAACCATCTCTTGTCCTTTATCAACTATAAACTTATGATGTTCAAATAATTCTTCTCCTGAATTAAATTCTTCTTCCTCCCAACTTTCCAAATGTGCTTGTTCCATTATTCTATTATTATTTTTTGAGATCGCCCAGACTTAATTGCTGTAACAAAGTAAACTCCTGATTTTATTGAGGAAACATCTAATCCATTTGAATCGTTTATAAAAGTAGTAATTTGTCTTCCCTGTATATCCGTAATTACAAACTGCTCTTCAATAGAGGAAATAATCAGAATATCACTTACTGGATTTGGATAAACTTTAAAATCAGTCGAATCAACAATCTGATCAACAGATACTTTACTGTTTAGATTTGATAAAAATGCTGGTCTAATCATCAAAGACCCAACTGAATCAACTTGAGACCTATTCCAATTTGTTTTGTCTAAAGAATAAAATATTCTAGATATATTTTTAGTATTTCGATCAAAACCAATATTCAGATAATCATTATCTATTTGTCGTAGACCAATAAAAAAAGAAGTATCTACCCAAAATCGTTTAAAATCCTTAAAATAATATGCCATAAAATGATCTCTTGCGTTTCCATACAAAGGATTGTGAAGAGAGAAATCATCATCTTCGTAAATTATATCGCCTGGAATTCCGTTATTATCTTTCCAAATGGTGAGTGCAAATTCCTTTTTAGACTTATCATTGACCGATGGCGAAAAATAGATATAGGCACCTATCAAAGAATCTGGTATCAAAGTATTTATTTTATATGCAACAGATGCTTGTGCTGATTTCAAACCATAAGCAGCTTCAGCTGTCCCGTCATCATAAGCATAATAATCTTGAAATTTTTGAATAAATATAGAGGAATCATTCTCGGGTAAGTTAGTAAAAGATGCTTTAATATTCGCTTTTATTGTGACTGAAGTTGAATCTTCATTGATTGTATATGGAATATTTATTTTATCCATAAAATTATGAAAAGATAAATAATTTGTAAATTTTGAATAGTTTACTTGTCCATTTGTTAATTTTTGACCTAGTATTTCAAATTCATTAAACTTAATCCCTTGCTTATAAAGACTAAGATAATTTGATTGATCGTTGTTCTCATCAACATTACTACCATTTCTTATAAAATATGCAATCGAATCTGATAGTGGTTTCTTGCTAGATTTGTTAAAATGAACCCATGGAACAGAGGTATACTTTTTTAAAATTGAATTAACAGGGTAAATAATTGCAAAATCTTTAAAAAGAGTGTCTTGGTAACCTGAATTTTTACGAAATTTCACATAATCTAGATGAAAATGATCTAGGCTACCAGATAAATCACCATAATTTACAAATCGAAATTGAAAATTATTTTTTAGAAAGGTAGAATCTTTTATTTTAAAATGAACCTTTTTAAAGTTGACAAACTCTTTATTTTGAATCTCTGGAATTTCACTTACTGTTCTAGACCATACTGAAAACCATTTATCATAAGTAGGGTTATAGAACTGTAAACACAAGGAGTCGTGCTTTGAAGTTGAACCCACGTTAATATTTTCAGGAGCGTCTCCAAAACCCTTCGGTTGGTATAGAAAGCTGAAATAAATGGAATCTTTCAGTTTCAAACCATCTAAATTTATTGGCTTAGAAGTTAAATAATCTCCATACCCTCTAATGCTTGTATTTATCGAATATGGGAAGCCATTCGCTTTCAAACCATCAAAAGTCGCAACTCCAATGGTCCATGGGTTTACAGCAAAATGGGTGTTTCTATAAACATTTGAATCGATCCAATAAGCATCTTTATTCGTTACTTTATTTTCAAAAACCAATACAGAATCTTGAAAAAATTCGAGATTTTTTAACCAAACCGTATCTTCAATATTACCCTCTTCAAGAGTGTCATATATACTATAATTCGGAAAAACCGACTTATCTAAATAATTTATAGGATATGCTGTTAAATCAGCTATTTTAATTTTAGTTGATTTTGTAGCTATATCAACAATTGAATCTTTCTTTTCTTTAGGTAAATGAATATATTTCTTTGGTGTTGAACTTGAAAATTTATTAATCTCTATAAATTCAAGGTTTTGTCCTGAATATTTGTAATATTTTGTTTGTTTAACATTTAAACCAGAAGTTTTACGTTCGTATCTCTGAAAATGATCCTGAGAAAAATCGTCAATTATTGGTAATGTAAGTGTATCCGTAACAAACACAAATAATGTATCATCCGAAACTCTTTTATTTAAGCTTTGATTACCCACTTTTAATAGTGGAGATAAAACTTCTACTTGAGAAAGTAAACTAAATGAAAATGATATGAATAAGAATAATATTTTGAATTTCATGTTTTGAATAAACGAGAAAAATGATCTTTTATTATTCTTCATCCTCAGTTTTAGCTTCACGGTTATCTTTGAAGTTTTTATCTAAGAAAATAACAATATCAGAACCAGGTGGTCTTGTATTACCTTCAAAATATTCTGGTGTTTGACCTGTAACTCTTGCAGATAAACTATCTCTTTTTGACTTACAGCCTAAACACTCTCCAATAATTAAACTAACTGATGGTAAGTCAATAGTGGCCGAATCTGCTTGAGCTAAAGTTAGACCATATAAATCAGGAACCTCAAATGGTTCGTCTTTTGATGCTTTACCGACAATCAGATCTATTACAGAACCATAAGGCACTTTTAATCCCTCTACTGCTTTACGTCCATTATATCTTTGTGAAACAACTGCATCAATATCATTCGGACTAATTGTATACTTTAATCTAAATTTTAAACCTCTGTTTTTTAATATACTTTCAGCATACCTTTTTGATTTATGCATCAAATCAGGAATCACAACATAACGAACCTTTTTTGACAAGCTAATTTCTAAAATTCTAGAACTTTTAACAAATACTTTAGTTCTAGATGTTGCTTCTGGTATTTGTTTTACTATTGTTCCAGCAGGTAATTCAGGTCGATATATCGAATCAATAATAATATATTCTAGACCAGAATCATCTAATAATTCTTCAATATTATCAGAGTGCTTACCTATTAAATTAGGTACGGCTATTTTTTCACCGTGATGTGTGCGAATATCAAGATATAAGAGAGTCCCTCCAACAATTAATAGATAAGTTAAAATAACTAAACCGACTTGTTTGATAAAGTGTTTCGTTTTTATAAACTCTTTTATATTCTTAAATCTACTCATTCGAAAATAATTAGTGTGAACAAATATAAGAAATCTTAAAATCAATTTTTTTAAAAAAGAAGTGCTTAAAACTTTCAAAAAGAAAAATAGAATAAAACATTAGGATAGTTAATTTAGTAAAAAAATAAACTATGAAAAAAATCGGCATTCTTTGTGGTGGGTATTCCTCTGAGTATGAAATATCTGTAAAAAGCGCAACAACAATTCTTAATAACTTCCCTACAAATTATGATGCCTTTTTAATTTTAGTCGAAAAAGATAAATGGACAGTAAAATATAATAATGAGGAGTTCGATTTTAATCCTTGGACTTTATCATTTAAAAATAATAACGAAGAAATAATAATAGATGCTGGAATTATTTATATACATGGAAACCCTGGTGAAAATGGTAAAATTCAAGCATTATTTGAAATGAAAGGTATTCCATGTATAAATTCAGGATCACTTGCTTCAGCACTTTCATTTGATAAATGGTACTGTAATCAATTTTTGAAAAGCTTCGGGATATCTGTTGCAAAATCAATTTTGCTAACGAGTCATTCAGAACTAAACGAAGATGAAATTATTGATTCACTCGGCTTACCCTGTTTTGTAAAACCTTCTGATTCTGGTTCTTCTTATGGGATCTCTAAAGTAAAGTCAAAAGAAGAACTAAATCCAGCACTTGAAAAAGCATTTAAAGAGGGTAGAACAGTTGTTATCGAATCTTTTTTAAGCGGAACGGAAGTTACTTGCGGAGCTTATCAATCAAAAAAAGGGATTCATACATTACCTATTACAGAAATTGTAAGTGAAAATGATTTCTTTGATTTTGAAGCAAAATACCATGGTAAATCTGAAGAAATAATTCCTGCTAGAATTTCTCAAAATGAGGAAATTAAAATAGAAGCATTAACAAAAAAGATTTATAATTTATTAGGTTTAAAATCTGTTGCTAGAATCGATTTTATGCTTGTAGAAAGCGAACCATTTGTAATTGAAGTAAATACAACACCAGGATTTTCGCCAGCAAGTATAGTACCTAGAATGTTAAATCACAAAGGTCAAAGCATTACAGATTTTTGGAATGAAATAGTAGAATTTGAATTACTGTAAATACATAGCATTCATTAAAGTCTCCATTTTCTTCATTATTGCAGCATTACTACAATTGTAATTATTTACTATTAAAGCAAAAGTTAATTTTTTGCCACTTGTAGTAGATACATAACCGGCATATGATTTTACACGTTTCATTGTACCGCTTTTAGCTTGAATTTTACCTTCTGAGCATTGACCTTTACAAAAATAGGTTAAAGTTCCTGACTGACCAGTTACAGGTAATGTACTCAAAAATGCTTCTTGATTTTTTGAATAATACATATATTTTAAAAGCGAGCAAAAATTTCTTGCTGTAACACTATTAGATCTAGACAAACCACTTCCATCAGTTAAATTCATCCCCTCAACAATTATTTTACCTTTCCAGTAGTCTTGAATCGCTTTTACTCCATTTTCTGTAGTTCCAAGACCTGTTTTTTCATATCCAACCCATGCGTTTAACGTTTCAGCAAAAACATTAATACTTTTCAAATTTGTCCAATAAGCCACCTCTTTTACTGTAGCTCCTAGATGTGTATAAATATTTTTCTTATTAGTATATTCTAATTTGAAAGTATCCGTTAAAGTCCTAGCTCCTATCAAATTACCTTCTAAAATAATCCCTCTTTTTGAAAAAGCGTCTTTAATAGCTTGTAAAAATTGCATTTCTGGATCTGGAAGACTTCCTTTTACAATGAATGCCTTATTGTAAGCGCCTAATGACCCTCTAATAGATCTTTCATACGAATAAGGACCTCCATAAATCCACGAGTTATCTCCTACACCATTAGCAGAATAAAGTGAATTTCTTAGTGTTAAATTTGGTATCAAAGGAAAGGTAGATAATAGAATCGGTTTTGTTTTTGGTGCTCCTACATAAAACTGAAATTTTAACACGTTATCATAGATAGATAGCCCAGATGGAAATGCACCATAATAATTACCTAGATCTTCCCAAGCCCAACCATCAGGTGCTCCTTGATAACCAAAAGCACTTCCATCTCCAATCAAATTACCTCTAATTACTCTAATACCTAGCTTGTAAATAGTATCAGCTACCTTTTCAACATGTTTAAATAAAGAATCGTTCGGAGAAAAATATTGACTAGCAAAAGAAATATCTGCCCCACCTTTTATATATAAATCTCCAAATACAACTCCTGAAGTATCGGGTAATTTATCTACGTAAAAATTAGTTTTAGGCTTGTAATCCTTTCCTAGAATCTCTATTGCAGAAGCAGTTGAAAAAAGTTTAACAGTTGATGCTGAGACAATGGAACTCGAATCATTAAAAGCAAAATAGGTTGAGTCTGTTGTCAAATCTTTAACAAGAAAACTTATAGATGCGAACTGTAATGATTTATCTTTTTTAAAATCAGAAAATACACTATCAAGTTTTATTTGACTATAAACATTTGTATAACAAAAAACTACAATAAAAACACTTAAAAATCGCACCTTTAATACTTTTAAAACACAAAAATCAAATTAAATCCAATTAGAAATTATTGAAAAGTAATAAGTTGTCAACAAAAAAATAGTTATAAAAGTTAACTAGTTTCTTTCAATTTAAAAAATTAATTTTGTGAATTAGTTTCAACTCGAAATAATGCCAAAAGTATTACGTATTATCAATAGGTTTAATCTTGGAGGTCCCACCTACAACGCTACTTTCTTAACACGATTTTTGAGTACTGATTTTGAAACTCTTTTGATTGGCGGATTACCTGAAGAAGGAGAATCAGACTCTTTTCATATACCGAGAGAGTATGGTGTTGAACCTATGTTAATTAAAGAATTAAAAAGAATACCTAATCTTAATTCTGACAGGCAAGCGTATAAAAAAATCAAAGCAATAATTGAAGAGTTTAAACCAGATATTGTACACACACATGCTTCAAAAGCAGGTGCTTTAGGAAGAAAAGCAGCATTCGCTTGTAATGTCCCTATTGTTGTACATACGTACCATGGACATGTCTTTCATTCTTATTTTTCTAATTGGAAAACAAAAATCATCAAATTGATCGAAAGAAAACTAGCAAAAAAAACTACTGCAATCATAACCATAAGTGAAACACAAAGAAAAGAAATATGTCAAATTCATAAAATAGCTGAGCTAGACAAAACACATGTAATTCCGCTAGGATTTGATCTAATAAAATTCAATACTAACATAGAAGAAAAAAGAATTAATACCCGTAAAAATTTTGACCTTAAAGAAGATGAAATTGCAATTGCAATTATTGGAAGAGTTACAAAAATCAAAAACCATCATTTTTTTCTAGATGTTATCGAAAAAATACTTTCTGAAACACCTAACTTAAAAATACGTGTTTTTATAGTCGGTGATGGTGATTTAAAGCAAGAGATAACAACAAGAGCTGAAGAAATAAACCAAAAATTCGGAAATAAAATCAAAATGACATCTTGGATTTTTGATATAGCATCTTTCAACCCAGGAATGGATATAATTTGTTTGACCTCTGACAATGAAGGAACCCCCGTAAGTTTAATCGAAGCCCAAGCATCAGGTGTACCCATAGTCACTACTGATGTAGGTGGTATAAGAGATATCGTTTCAGATGGAAAAACAGGGTATATTGTTCCTAAAGATAATATTGAGACATTTAGTAAAAAATTATTGGAATTAATTACCAATACAGAAAAACGAACAGAATTCTCAAAAAATGGTTGGAATTTCGTTAAAGAAAAATTCCATTACACAAGATTAGTGAATGATATTGAAAAATTATATAAGAAATTATTACTAAAATGAAATTTATACGTTATCTAATATTCTTTGTGCTGTTTTTATTTATGCTAGATTCTTGTTCATTGCAAAGAAATAAACTTTTTAAAATTCCTAAAGGAAGCGATTTTACTTTTGATACTTTACCAGCTGCTCCCTACCCTGATTATAAAATTGCGGTAGATGATAAAATAACATTTAGTGTAATGGCTAATAATGGAGAAAAACTATTTCTTGGTAATAGTCAAAATTCATTAGGTACGGGTGACTTTACAGTGAGAAAAGATGGAAAAACGTATATACCTCTTTTAGGAGACATCACTTTGTTAGGTTTAACTGTTAAAGAATGTGAAGAGCTATTGACAAAGGAATTTTCAAAGTACATTAATGACCCTTATATAAAATTAACCATTTCAAATTCAAGGGTTATTGTATTCAAAGGAAATGGAAGTACAGCATCTATCATACCACTAAATAATGCTAAAACAACCTTATTAGAAGTAATTGCTCAATCAGGCGGAATACCTGAACGAGGTAGTGCTGACAATATTAGAATTGTTAGAACTGTTAATAACAAACGAAAAGTATATGTAATAGACTTATCAACGATTGATAAACTTGAACTTGGCGAAATGTTAGTTCAAGCAAATGATTATATTTTCATAGAAGAAAGAGTTAACATTCCGTTGGAAATCACTAAAGAATATACTCCATACCTTTCACTAATAACAACTGCTATTTCAACATACACCTTCTTTAAAATATTCTCAAAATGAGTACACCTGCGAAAAGTTTTGTTGTTAATAAAGGATTTTATCCTCATATTATTCGTAATATCATAGTAAGACACTGGTACTTTCCAGTATTGACAACGGGCTTATTCTATGTAATTAGTTTTTTTTATTTACGATACACAAAAGCTGTTTATGAATCAAATAGTGTAATACAAATTGTAGATAAAGACCAAACCGCAGAGATTATCGGAGTGGCAAATGCAAATGCAAACAATGATATATCTGCTGAAATTCAATTTTTAAGTTCCCCTTTCTTATTTGAAAAAGCATTAGCCAAGTTGGATTTAAGAGTTAGTTTATACTCTGAGGGAAAAATTTTGACAGAAGATCTTTACAGGAGAAGTTCTTTTAAAGTTTTACCTGAAAAACTTTTAGACTCTTCACTCTGCAATATACCAATCACAATAAAATTTGAAGAGGGCTCATTAATTTCTCTTAATTATCAATTCAGAGGTAAAAAGTTTGTGAAATTTGGCAGAATAAACACACCAATTAGTACCGCTCATTTTGAAATTATAATTCAAACTCCTGATTTCAATAAATTCAAAACTACAATAACATCAAATAAAGTTTATTTTTTATTCAATAACAGACAAACATTAATATCAACTCTAATTCCAAGTCTTGTTGTTGCACCGCTTGATCCTAATGCTAAAACTATCTCCGTAGGTTATTCTGGTCACAACCCCATTTTTTGTCATGATATCGTAGAAGCTATCACAAATTCATTTTTTGATTATGACGAAGAAATTCGAACTCAAGGTGCTGATAACAGTGTTCTATTTATTGACAAACAGTTAGACTCGCTAACTGCAGAAATTAAGAAAGCTGAAGATAGTATTCTATACTATCAGAAAATGAACAAAATGATAAGTTCAGAAAGTAAAGAATTAGACATACTAAACACATTAGAAAATAGAAGAAAAGATATTAAAAGACTGAAAGAAGACTTAGGCAGTCTGAATGTTCAGATTTCTATGATAAACAATGAACCGAATAGAGTTGAGCTTTATAAGAAAAAACCAGATTTAAATAGTGAAACATTTAATATTCTAATAGATAAAAACACAGAACAACTACAACAATTATTATCAAAAAGAGAAGAATTACTTTACACATTTACAGAACAAACAAGGGAAATTAAACAGATTAATAAAAAGATAAAATCAACATTAAGTACAATACGAAACTCTTATCGTTTAGTAAAAAATGAACTTTCTGACAGTATAAATATTATTCAGGAAAATGTAAATAAGTTAGAGAGCGAATCAAATAATTTCCCGAAAGTTAAAGAAAGATTCAAACGTTTAGAAAGTTTAATAGAGGTAAGTGAAAAATATTATAAAATGTATGAAGAAAAGAAATTCACTTATGCAATTTCCAATGCTGGTTATGTAAATGAAAACAGGATCTTAAGCGCTCCAACAAATCCAACAGAACCATTTTCTCCTAATAATAGAATTATTTATTTATCCTTTATAGGTGTTGGTTTAATTATTGGTTTAGCGTACCTAGCATTTAAATATTTAACATTTAATGAAATAAATAACTTAGAAGAGTTAAAATCGCTTTTACCTCAAACCATTAATATCCTTGGAGGTGTTCCACTAACAAAACAAAGCATGGAATTCTCTCAGCTTGTAGTTCAAGACGCTCCAAAATCAATGTTAGCAGAAGCTCTCAGAAATATAAGATCTAACATGGCATTTATAAATAAAGATGCAAAAACAATTGTAATTAGTTCTTCAATCTCTGGGGAGGGAAAAACATTTATCGCTTTAAACTTAGCAGGAATTATATCCATGTCAGGAAAACGTACTATAGTACTAGATTTAGATTTACGTAAGCCAAAAGTACATTTAGGTTTTAATTCTACAAATGAAAATGGTATGAGTAATTTGATAGTAAATCAAATCTCATTAGAAGATGCTATTCAAAAATCTAAATTCAACAACTTAGATTTTATTACTGCTGGACCAATTCCTCCGAACCCATCAGAATTAATTCTAAGTAAAGAATTTCAAAATATACTTGTAACACTTAAATCTTTATATGATATCATTATCATTGATAACCCTCCAGTAGGTCTAGTTTCGGATGGTATTCAATTATTAGCAAATGCGGATATACCAATTTACGTATTTAAAGCACATTATTCAAAAAGAATTTCTGCTTATAAAGTAGCGGAAATAATAGAAATGCAACATGTTAAGTCTTTAAATATTGTATTGAATGGTATCGATGCTAAACGAAGTGGATATGGATATGGGTACGGTTATGGGTACGGTTATGGATATGGATACGGATATGGGTACGGTTATGGGTACGGTTATGGGTACGGTTATGGTTCAGGGTATTACGATGAACAAGAACAAGTAAACGAAAATTTTTGGCAGAAAATATTAAAAAAGATTAGACGCAAATGAGATTTGAATCAACAGAAATTGAAGGATTAGTCATCATTTATACTAAAAAATTCAATGACGAAAGGGGTTATTTTTTTGAGAGCTTTCACAAAGCAAAATTTGAAGAATTTCTAGGTTTTTCTGTCGATTTTGTTCAAGAAAATGAATCACAATCTTTAAAAAATGTAATAAGAGGATTACATTTTCAAAACCCTCCTTATGCTCAAGGAAAATTAGTTCGTGTACCTTTCGGAAAAGTGATGGATGTTGTTGTTGATATTAGAAAAAATTCACCTACATACGGCAAACATTTTTCAATAGAATTATCAGATGAAAACGGTATACAATTGTGGATTCCATCAGGATTTGCTCACGGCTTTGTGTCATTAGTGGATAAATCTATTTTGACATATAAATGTACAAATTATTATAACAGAGAATCAGAGGGTGCAATCTTGTGGAATGATCTTAACCTAGCAATTAATTGGTTGGTTGAAACACCAATTATTTCAGAAAAAGATCAAATTGCAACAGAATTTTCTAAATTTACCACTCAATTTTAGTTTTGGAAAACATTTTAGCATACATAGCATTTTTCATAGGAGGTATATTATTCTCATTATCTGCAAATAAACTTTTATTAACCTTCTCTCAATCATTGGGAATAAGAAACAAAAATGATGTTGTCGTAAGATGGAGTAATCAATCTAAACCTTCATTGGGTGGCGTTAGTTTTTACATTGTATTTCTTTTTTCATTTATTGTTTACAGTTTTGTATCAGACAAACTATTTCACAATCAAGAATTTATAGGATTACTACTTTCAGGGACGCTAGCATTTGGTATGGGTTTAGCAGATGATGCATATAACACTAAACCACTCGCTAAACTTTTCATACAAGTACTTTGTGGTGTCATTTTCGTGTATACAGGTTCAGTTATTGATTTGACACACAATCATTATTTAGACTCAGCTTTAACTATTTCATGGGTAATTATTTTAATGAATTCATTGAATATGCTTGATAATATGGACGGTATAACGGGAACTGTTTGTTTATTCATTTTAGGAACTTCTTTAACAGCAAGATTTATGGTTGAAGGTTTTCATTTTGATATCAGTTCAATCTCAATTGTAGCAGTCATTGGAGCATTGTGTGGTTTTCTTTACTACAATGTAAATCCTTCAAAATTATTTATGGGTGATGCTGGTAGTCAATTTATCGGTCTTTTTGTAGCTTTTGTAACGACTCATAATTTATGGAATGTGGGTACAAATGGTGTTGCGCCTTCTTGGACAGGATTTGCAATCTGTTTAGTTGCTTTCACTCCTGCAGCTTCAGACACATTAACAGTAGTAATCAATCGCCTTAAAAGAGGACAATCACCAATGGTTGGAGGAAAAGATCATACAACACATCATTTGGTTTATGCAGGTTTGAAAGACAAACAAGTTTGGTACTTATTTACCGGAATAAGCATTTTAGCATCTGGCATCTCATTACTAATGATTTACCTAACTTTAAACAAAAACTATTTTCCAGTTGCTTTATTTGTAGGATTCTTTTTATTGGTTTTTATTCCACTATATAGAATAACTCTTAAATACAAACAACCATAACATGTTTCGTGTCAAATTTATTATGACAATGTTTGCATTGTCAGTATTCTTTAACGCGTGTAATCAAAAAATTGAGAGAAAAATTCAAATAAAAGAAACAAAAACACAAAATAGATTACCATCAATTCCCGAAGAAATGTATTTTGCAGGGGAAAAGATTATACTTAAAGATTGGGACATACGAGAACGTCTTGACAGAGAAATTTTAGTTAATACCTATTTTCAATCAGCCACAAGTTTAATTATTAAACGGTCTCATCGGTGGTTTCCAATTTTAGATCAACTTCTTAAAAAATCAAATATACACCCTGATTTTAAATACCTTGCTGTAATTGAAAGTGCACTAGTAGAACAAGCAACCAGTCATGCAGGTGCTCAAGGATTTTGGCAATTTATGCCTTTTACAGCAAAAGAATTTAACCTTATTATAAATGAAGAAGTTGATGAAAGATTAGATGTAATCAAAAGTACGAAAGCGGCTTGTTCATATTTGCTAAAAGCAAATCGTACATTAAAGGATTGGATTATGACTGCTGCATCGTACAATAGAGGAGTACACGGGGTACTTGCAGATAAAACATGGCAAAAAGCAAAAAGTTATTTTGATTTAGAACAGAATGATGAAACCGCTCGATACGTCTTTAGAATTTTAGCTATGAAACTCATTCTAGAAAATCCTGAAAAATACGGTTTTAATATACCAAATGAACATCGTTACCCTACATTAAAAGTGAATTCATTATTAATTAAGCATTCCATCTCTAATTTATCCGAATGGGCATTATCGAAAGGAATCAATTTTAAAATTCTAAGAAAATTAAACCCTTGGCTTAAAACAACTAGACTCACCATTAAAAACAAATACTTTACTTTATTGTTACCTTTAAATACAGAAAACTTGAAACCTTACCATAACTACTAAATTTTAACTCGTGGAAAACAACATAGAAATTTTTGGTGCACGTGAACATAATTTAAAAAATATTGATCTCACCATTCCACGAAATAAATTAGTTGTTTTTACTGGCCTTTCCGGTTCTGGAAAATCATCTTTAGCATTCGATACTATTTTTGCAGAGGGACAGCGTAGGTACATTGAAACTTTTTCTGCATATGCTAGACAATTTTTAGGGAATTTAGAGCGTCCAGATGTAGATAAGATAAACGGTTTGAGTCCTGTAATCTCAATAGAACAAAAAACAGTTTCAAAATCACCTCGTTCAACGGTAGGCACCATCACTGAAATTTATGACTTTCTAAGGTTATTGTACGCTAGAATTGGCATTGCAATCTCTTACAATACTGGAGAAGCAATGATAAAATATTCGGATGATCAAATCGTTGATTTAATTTTAGAACAATACAAAAATAAAAAAATAAGTATCCTCGCCCCTAAAATTCGTGGTAGAAAAGGACATTATAGAGAGCTTTTTGAACAGATTTCAAAAATGGGATTCTCTAAAGTAATGATTGATGGTCAAGTAGTAGATATAACACCTGGTTTGCAATTAGATAGATATAAAATTCATGATATATCTATTGTTATCGATAGACTTCATATTCAAAATATTGACCGAAAAAGAGTTTATGATTCTGTTGTAACAGGAATGAAGCATGGAGACAAAACCATCTCCATACTTGATTTTGAAACGAATGAATTAAGACATTTTAGTAGACTTTTGATGTGTCCATCGACCGGAATAAGCTATCAAGAAGCTGAACCTAATTTATTTTCTTTCAACTCACCCTATGGAGCTTGTGAACATTGTAATGGTTTAGGAGAAGTTACTGAAGCTGATATAACCAAAATCATCCCAGATGCCTCAAAAAGTATTAAAAAAGGAGGAATAATACCTTTGGGTGAATATAAAAAAACGTGGATTTTTGAAAAACTTCAAACCATATTAAACAGAGAAGATTTAAGTATTGATTCACCCATTGAAAAAATTCCTCAAGAGATTCTACAAATCATTCTATACGGAAACGAAGGTATTGAATATCAAAAAAAATACGAAAAAATATCTTTTGAGGGAATCATAAATTTTATAACTAGACATTCAGACGAAGGAAATACAAGTATACAACGTTGGGCTCAAACCTTTATGAATAAAGTGACTTGTCCTTCTTGTAACGGAGCTAGATTAAAAAAAGAAGCCTTATATTTTGTTCTTGATAATAAAAACATTGGCGATTTAGCTAAAATGGATATCGAAGAACTTTTTACATGGTTTGAAAAATTAGAAGAAACATTAACTCCAGCTCAGAAAACAATTGCAACTGAAATACTGAAAGAAATCAATTCACGTTTGAGTTTTATATTACAAGTCGGATTAAATTATCTTGCTTTAAACAGACCTGCTGGAAGTTTATCTGGTGGTGAAGCTCAACGAATACGTTTAGCAACACAGATTGGGGCAGAATTAATGAATGTGCTCTATGTTCTTGACGAACCAAGTATTGGACTTCATCAACGAGATAATACAAAATTGATACAATCCTTACAAAATCTTCGTGACCGAGGAAACTCTGTGATTGTAGTTGAACATGATCAAGAAATGATTGAAGCTGCTGACTTTTTAGTTGATATAGGTCCAGGTGCCGGTGTTCATGGTGGTCAAATATTAAACGCTTGTAACTTCAAAGATTTAAAAACTTCCAATTCATTAACTACAGATTACTTACTAGGAAAAAAAGAAATTGAAATTCCAAAAACTCGTCGAACTGGAAATGGTCACTTTTTATCACTCAAAGGTGTTACGGGAAATAATTTAAAAAACGTATCTATTTCAATTCCTTTAGGAACATTGACTTGCATAACTGGTGTTTCTGGAAGTGGAAAATCAACACTAATTAATCAAACACTTTACCCTATTTTAAATGCACATTTTTTCAAAGGTGTAAAAAACCCTATGCCCTACGAAAAAATCGAGGGTTTAGAACATTTAGATAAAGTAATCGAAATTGATCAAAGTCCGATAGGACGTACACCAAGATCAAATCCAGCTACTTACACCAATTTATTTACAGAAATCAGAACTTTATTTGCAGCAGCACCGGAATCTCAAATTAGAGGTTATAAACCTGGAAGATTTTCTTTTAATGTTGCAGGTGGCCGCTGTGAAACATGTGGTGGGGGTGGTGTAAAAGTCATAGAAATGAACTTTTTACCAGACGTATACGTAAATTGCGATGTGTGTAATGGGAAAAGATACAATCGAGAGACTTTAGAAGTACGTTTCAAAGGAAAATCAATAAGTGATGTACTTGAAATGACAATTGAGGAAGCTACTGCTTTTTTTGATAAAGTTCCTAAAATTTACCGCATTTTGGAAACCTTACTTTCTGTTGGTTTAGGTTATGTCAAATTAGGTCAGGCATCTACTACTCTGTCTGGTGGAGAGGCGCAAAGGATTAAATTAGCAACAGAACTTTCAAAACGAGGCACTGGAAAAACAATCTATATTTTAGATGAACCTTCAACAGGCTTGCATTTTGAAGATATACGTATGCTTTTAATTGTGCTTCAAAAATTAGTTGATGAAGGAAACACAGTATTAGTAATTGAACATAACCTAGATATCATAAAAGTGGCTGATTATCTTATCGATTTAGGACCAGAAGGCGGAAAAAAAGGTGGTGAAATACTTTTTTGCGGTACTCCAGAAGAAATGGCAAAACTTAAAAACACACGTTCTGAAACAGCTCCTTATATTAAGTCACTCTTAAAAAAATCATAAAAGATAATTTAATACTCGAAACAAATTCTTAAATTACTTCGTTATACAACTAAGATGCAATTTCTGCGTCTTGTATTAAAAATACGATCATGAACAGAACGAGAAAAGACTGGACAGATATTAAGACAAATGATAGCTGGGCCATATTTAAGATAATGTCAGAATTTGTGGAAGGGTATGAACGCATGTCAAAAATTGGACCTTGCATCTCTATTTTTGGTTCAGCACGAACTAAACCTGAAAACAAATACTATCAATTAGGGGTTGAAGTTGCCCAAAAACTTGCTCTAGCAGGTTATGGTATCATTACAGGAGGTGGTCCCGGTATCATGGAAGCTGGGAATAAAGGAGCTCAAGAAGGAAAAGGTAGATCCGTAGGACTAAATATAGATTTGCCTTTTGAACAGAATCATAATCCGTATATAGACCAAGAGCATAATTTAGAATTTGATTACTTTTTTGTTCGTAAAGTGATTTTTGTAAAATATGCACAAGGCTTTGTTATTTTACCTGGAGGGTTAGGAACCTTAGATGAATTATTTGAAGCGTTAACTTTAATTCAAACAAAGAAAATCAACAAACGCCCAGTTGTTTTAATCGGTCACAGTTACTGGGATGGTTTAATCGAATGGATTAAGGAACAAATGCTTGAACAAGAAGCAAATGTTTCACCCGAGGATATGAACCTATTCAAGATTGTTGACACAGCCGACGAAGCAGTAAAATACATCGAAGACTTCTATAAAAGCCACGATTTATCGCCTAACTTTTAAGAATAACATTCATACAATGAAAAGGCTACCTATCGGTAGCCTTTGTTATTTATAATCTTTAAAACTCTCCGAAAAGAAAACCTTATCTCGATCAACTTTTTCTTCGAGTTTAGTGACAAATGATTGTCTATTTTCTGGTTTGATACACTGTGTAGGAAAAGACAATTGTAATTCTTTGATATAATCAAAAAAGATACTTTGTTGATGTACAGAAACCTTTCTTAATCCAGAAAAATACAACACTTTAAAATCTCGATCGGCCACAACAACCGCTTTATTAGTGATTCCAACACGCCATAGTTTTTTTAGGTTCCCAATGATACAGAAAATCAAGTGATCTAATCCTAGTGCAAAAAAAACACAGGATATCCAGATAGATTTTGGGGTTAGAATCAAAAACACCATTGAAACCATAAAATGAATCACAGCCTCGATAATCAAGTATAAGTTAACTTGCGATACTCGTTGCCTATCGACTGGTTCATTCCATTGAAACTTGGCAATTTGATTCACCATACGAATTCCTGACCAACGTTTTGAGGTTCTTCTAATCCCCATTAAGAAAAACAAAGCAGCAAAAGAAGCGAAAATCGTCTTCTGAAAAGGGATGAACTTCCCGCTGGTTCTTAAAAATTCAATGGAAATATCAAAACCTACTACTATCGAAAAAGCAATGGCAGGAATTATAAATAAAACCAAGAAAATATTAATAGACTTATTCATTTATAGTCAATAACTTAATTTTATTTTTCATATCCTTGATTCTGTTTTTCGCAATTGAAATTTTGTGTTCGACATCTTTTCGTAATGCATCACCTGCTTTCGAACGAGATACAAATCCAAGGTTGTTTTCCAATTGAGAGATCTCTTGTTGTTGTTTTGTAATTTGCTGCTCTAAATCACGACGCTCTTTTTCAATCAATTTAGAGGCATTTGGATTTGCTTTCAAAGTATCAAGATGTGCTTCGAACATCACTTTCGCTTTCTCCTCACCTTCTAATTTGATTTTTGTATAATGAGCATCTATTGCTTTTTTATATGATTGATATATAGCATCTTTTTCTTTAAAGGGTACTTTACCAATTGCATTGAAACGATTTGCAAATTCTTTCAAATCTTGAATCACTTGTTGTTTATCTTCACTTACTTCATAAGTTTCAATTTCAGCAACCAACGCTTTTTTCAATTCTAAATTTTCAGTATTTGCTTTATCCTCATTTTCAAAATGCTTCTTTTTATTATCAAAAAAAGCATCACACAAACTTCTAAATTCTCTCCAAAGTTTTTGTTCGTTACGCTGACCAGCACTTCCTAATTTTTTCCAATCTTCCTGTAAACGCAATACTTTATCAGTAGTAACTTTCCAATCAGTACTGTCTTTCAAAACAATCATTTTATCAATAATCACTTGTTTCTTATCAGCAACCACATCAAATTTTTCTCTAATCACTTGATAAAAAGCTCTTTTCTTTTCAAAGAAAGCATCACAAGCACCTCTGAATGATACCCAAATTTCTTCGTTTTCCTTTTTTGGTCCTATACCAACAGTTTTCCAAGTTTCTTGTAAACCTAGAAGTGTTTGTGTTGCATTTTCCCAATCTTTAGTCGTTTGAAATGTATCTACTTGTTGAGTAAGTAATTCAACTCCGGCAACTAATGCTTGTTTTTTCTCAATATTAACACGTTGCGCTTCTTTTTTAGATTCGTAGAATTCACTGATTTTTTTATAAACCGCTTTAACTGCTGTCCAATACTGTTCCTTAATCTCTTCCCAAAGTTCTCTTGCTACCGGACCAACCTCATCAAATTCATTTTGATATAATTTGATTTGCGCTTCTAATTCTTTGATATTTTCAGAGTGAAACAAAGCCTCTACTTTCTGAATAATTTCTTTTTTTAATTGTAAATTTCGCTTGAAGTCGTGATCTTTTAATTCTTTGTAAATCTTTAAATTAAAAAAGAATGACTCTAACAGCTTAGAGTATTCAGAATGAATATCTTGGCGTTTATCGCGTGGAATCTCTCCTACCTCTTTCCAAGATTCGTGAATCTCTTTATAAGTACTTACAGCAGCACCAATATTTTCTTCGTTTGCAATTAACTCTTTCAATCTTTCGATTAAATGTTTTTTCTTACGAAGGTTCGTCTCCTGCTCTAGCTTTTGTTCAGAAACTATTTTATTTCTTTTTTCCTTGTACTCAGTATAAATCGCATAAAATTCTTCTTTTATCGCATCTTGCTCGTTTACAAATTCTACTTGTTCGCCATTTGCTTGGGCTTCAAGTAAAGCAACTTGTGTTTTACGTTCTTCTTCTAAACAAAAATCTTCAAATTGTGAACGTAATTCATTGACATCGCGTGAAACTGATAATACGTCTTCTGTTGAAGTTAATGCTTGTAATTTTACTACGAAATCTTTCTTTTCCATAATTGATTTAGTTAGAGTAGTGAGAGGTCGACCTCCTAGAATAAAAATATTAATTTGCTTGATATACCATTTCAAAATTTGATAACGCAACAAATTCTTGTATACGATTATCTAAGTCTTGTTGGTTAATTTCTTCTAAACGTTGTGTTCCAAATTTTTCAACACAAAAAGATGCTAATGCAGAACCAGCAATGATAGCACGTTTCATATTTTCAAAAGAAATATCATCTGTACTAGCAAGAAAGCCCATAAACCCACCAGCAAATGTATCTCCCGCTCCTGTTGGATCAAATACCTCTTCCAATGGTAAAGCTGGTGCAAAGAAAACTTTTTCTTCATGAAACAATAACGCACCGTGTTCTCCTTTTTTGATAATCAAATATTTCGGTCCAAAAGCACGAATCACTTTTGATGCTTTTACCAATGAACTTTCACCAGACAATTGTCTTGCTTCCTCATCATTGATAATTAACACATCCACCAGTGCCATCGTTTTTTTCAATTCATCTAATGCGATATCCATCCAGAAATTCATGGTATCCATAGCGATTAACTTTGGTCTTTCAGTCAAACGCTCAATTACTGCACGTTGTACTTGCGGACTTAAATTTCCTAACATTAAATACTCTGCACCTTGGTATTCAGCAGGAATAATTGGATCGAAATTTTCTAATACGTTCAATTCTGTTATCAAAGTATCGCGTGTATTCATATCATTGTGGTACTTACCTGACCAAAAAAACGTTTTCTCGTCTTTTTTGATTTGTAAACCATTTAAATCAACTCCTTTGCTTGACAACAAGTCTAACATTTCTTGAGGAAAATCACCGCCTACAACTGAAACTATGTTTTGATTTTTCTTGAAAAATGAAGATGATAATGCAATGTATGTTCCTGCTCCACCTATAATTTTATCTGTTTTACCGAAAGGTGTTTCGATTGCGTCAAAGGCAACGCTTCCTACTGTTAATAAACTCATGTTGTGTTTTCTAAAAAATTTAAACCAAATTTACGACTTTACTCACTAATTTCAACAAATAAAATACGATTTAAGTTCATCTATTTAGGCTTTTATTTGCAGTGATTTCGAGACGGATTATTTTTATTTATCTTTGAACGGACTGCCGTGCTATGAATCTGTACTCAAAAAAACAACGTTGGAAAATTGGATTATTATCAATCGCATTGATTTTGATAGCATTATCTCTATATTTTTCAAATACAATCGTTCAAAAAGTAAGTACGCGAGAACGGTACCGAGTAACCCAATGGGCAGAAGCAATCAAGAAAAAAGCAGAGTTAGTTCAACTTACAAATCAAACATTTACTCAACTAAGGGACCAAGAAAAAGATAAAATGGAACTTTGGGCACTGGCTACCAAACAAATATTAAAGCCTATTGAAGACATGGGCATGCCGGATTACGAAATTCCATTTAAAATTATTGGAAATAATGAAAATATACCTGTAATCTTATATGATAACCAAAGTAAGGAAGTGAGTGAATTTAGAAACTTAGGATTTGAATTTGAAGATTTTAAAAAACAGCATCCTCATCAAAATGATAGTTTACTCAAAGTCTTGTTTAACAAACGCTTAATCCACATTGCAAATTCTTGGAAAAATCAAATCAGTATTGAAATAGATAAAAAATGGACGATTATTTGCGCATATACAGATTCTAAGGAAATTACAAAACTGGAAAACAATCGTGACTCTTTGATCAAAGCATTTAATAAAGAGTTAAAAACGAATAAAGGGGCTGTTCCTGTACTTTTAGTAAATGCAGAAAATAAAAAAATAATTGCGTCTAACATACCTAATATTTCAAATCAAAATATTAGGAATCACATTCAACGATTGAAAATCAATAACAAACCTATTTCAATTGTATTTAGTTCAAAACAAAATAGTTTACTCTATTATGATGATAGTCCAGAGTTAAAACAGTTACAATATTTCCCATATATTCAGTTCATTATTTTTTCGTTATTCATTTTTGTTGGTTATTTAATTTTGAATACCTTTCGTAAAGCAGAACAAAATCAAGTGTGGGCAGGAATGGCAAAAGAAACAGCTCATCAATTAGGAACTCCACTATCCTCTTTATTGGCTTGGGTAGAGTATTTAGAAAGTATGGAACTCGACCCTACCATTACTTCCGAAATGCAAAAAGATGTGGCACGTTTGGAACAGGTAGCAAATCGCTTTTCAAAGATTGGTTCAACTACACAGTTGGAAAATACTGATATCGTTCAAACAGTTTCAACCGTATTTAATTACCTTAAAACCCGTGTTTCGAGTAAAATATCCTTTGAATTTTCAGCTACCTCATCCGAAATTTTAGTTCCTCATAACCCAGCATTAATCGAGTGGGTAATTGAAAATATTTGCAAAAATGCCGTAGATTCAATGGAAACAGAAGGGAAATTAACAATAAACATTCATACCTCTGAAAATGAAGTCTATATTGATATCACCGACACAGGAAAAGGAATACCGCACAATCAATTTAAAAACATTTTTAAACCTGGGTTCACCACTAAAAAACGCGGTTGGGGTTTAGGACTTTCCTTGGTAAAACGAATTATTACAGAATACCACAAAGGAGATGTATTTGTTTTACACTCCGAAATTGATAAAGGAACTACATTTAGAATAACTTTGAAGACTATTAGATCTTAGACATTAGACACAAGACTACTATAATAAATAATATAGACTTCTTCTCTTCCCTCCTTGAGGAGGGATAAAGGGAGGTGACGAATTAATAACTAAATAAACATGAAACAAAAATTTAAAAACCCGTTATTCGTTTTTGCATTTGGAGTAATGCTTACTTCTGCAATTTTCTTCCTATTCCCAATCAATCTTTTCGACGGGGAAATCGTGTTTGAAATTGGTATGAAAACGTGGAAGGAAAAAGCAAATATTAGCCTTTCTTATTTCTTAGGAATTGGTGCTGAAAAAGAACAGTTAGAACAACTTGGAGTGAAAGATTTTTACTTGCTTCCTCGTGGATATTTGTTGGCTTGTATTGTCATTTTAGGTTTCCCAGGGATATGGGCTTATAGAACTTATATTAGGAATAAGTGACAACAAAAACGCCCCACGAAATGTGAGGAGTTTGTCGGTTATAGAAAAACTAAAAATGAACAAAAAAACATTATTTTATTGACTATACAACTACTAATTTTTGATGAATTAACATTCGTTTTTTTTATTTCTTAGAATATTTTTCACTAAATTAAGGTAACTATGAAGAATGAAATCATAATATACCGACCAAATGAGGCAGATGAACACATAGAAGTTCGAATTGAAAATGAGACTGTCTGGCTAAATCAGGATCAAATATCTATTCTTTTTCAACGTGATCAATCTGTAATTTCGAGGCACATAAGAAATGTTTTTAGGGAAAAAGAACTTGATGAGAAAAGCAATATGCAAAAAGTGCATATTCCTAATTCCGATAAACTTGTTGCTTTTTATAATTTGGATGTTATAATTTCAGTTGGATATAGAGTAAAATCCAAGCAAGGAACACAATTCAGAATATGGGCAACAACTATTTTGCGTGAATACTTACTCAAGGGTTATGCAATTAACCAGCGTGTGGATCGAATAGAAAATAATCTTGAGGCTCTTTCAAATCAAGTGAATAGAATCTCTTTACAACTCAATACCAATGAACTACCAACTCAAGGCATATTTTTCGAAGGACAATTATTCGATGCCTATGTTTTTGCTAACGACCTAATTAAAAGAGCTAAAAAGACCATTATTTTGATTGATAATTACGTTGACGATACAACCCTATTGATGTTGAGCAAACGAAAAACCAATTGTAATGCTACCATTTACACACAAAAAATAAGTGCTCAGTTGCAATTAGATTTAGCAAAACACAATATACAATATCCCACCATTGAAATTAAAACACTGAAAACTGCCCACGACCGATTTCTAATCCTTGACGGAAAGGAAGTTTACCATATCGGTGCTTCTTTAAAAGATCTGGGTAAGAAATGGTTCGCGTTTTCTAAACTAAATGAATTTCTGCCAACCATTTTGGAGAAATTGAATGAAGAACAACACCTCCTTGAATAACCCAATGTTTTCCTGTTTTTCAAAGGATATATGATCCTTCGAAAATTTATGAGACCAATTAAATTATAATTATTGGCGAAATGTTATAGTAACAGGCTGGCTCATATTGAGAAACGTGTAATTTCTTACTTGTATTGTCATTTTAGGTTTCCCAGGGATATGGGCTTATAGAACGTATATTAGGAATAAATAACAAACCAAAACGCCCCACGAAATGTGAGGCGTTTGTTTTTTAAAGTGTTATTTTACTATTATTCTTTTATGAATTTAAAAGTCTGCTCATTTATATGAATCATATAACTACCTGAAGCATATTGATTAAAATCAATTTGATTTATCGTTTTTTCAAATGAACCTGAAATCAATAATTTACCTGCAACATCAGTTACAAAATAGTTTTTACCAACTAATGTTTCATTTATTTCAATCATTAAATAATCAGTAACTGGATTTGGATAAGTTTTAATAAATAAATTATCCAAATTTTCAATACCAGCACAATTGTTAACTATAATATCAACTGGTTGTGAAGTTTGTGAACAACCATTAATATCCGTGATTTTAACAAAATAACTACCCGTTTGTGTTGGTTTTATTGATTTCGTAGTCTCTCCACTATTCCATAAATAACTAGCAGCTGTTGTTGATACCAATTCAGTTAAATTAGTTGAACAATAGGTTGAATTTCCGTTTAAAGTTATAGACACTGTTGGCAACGTGAATATTGTAACTTTAATGCTATTAGAAGTATTTGAACAACCATTATTGTCAGTAAAATTTAACGAATATACACCACTTTTAATAGGATAAATATTTTTAGTTTTTTCACCATTACTCCATAAATAACTACCAACAACATCTGTTGTTAACTCTAAATTTGCATCTTCACATGCTTTATTAGTTGGGTTACTTGATACAATCTGAACAGTCGGTATATTATTTATAGCAACACTGATCGAAGCAGCTTTAAAACATCCGTTTGCATCCGTTCCTGTAACGGTATATGTTTTCGTTGCACTTGGAACAAAAGAAACTCCATTAATTACATTATTATCCCATACGTAAGTTGATGCACCTGTTCCTGTTAATGTTACACTTTCGCCTGAACACACTACTGTTTTTGTCGCAGTTGCGATAACTGTTGGTGACGTATTAACTATAACTAATACATTAGCACTATTCTTACAACCATTTGCATCCGTTCCTGTAACAATATATGTTTTAGTTGCACTTGGCACAAAAGAAACTCCATTACTTACATTGTTGTCCCATGTGTATGTTGATGCACCTGTTCCTGTTAATGTTACACTTTCGCCTGAACACACTGCTGTTTTTGTTGTTGTTGCAACAACAGCAGGTAAAGAATTAACTGTAACCATTACATTCTCTGTATTCTTACAACCATTAATATCAGTTCCGGTAACACTATAAGTTTTCGTTGCACTTGGCACAAAAGAAACTCCATTACTTACATTATTGTCCCATGTGTATGTTGATGCTCCAGTTCCTGTTAAAGTTATATTATCTCCTGAACACACTGCTGTTTTTGTTGCTGTTGCAACAACAGCAGGTAAAGAATTAACTGTAACCATTACATTCGCTATATTCTTACAGCCATTAGCATCCATTCCTGTAACTGTATACGTTTTGGTTGCACTTGGCACAAAAGAAACGCTATTACTTACATTATTGTCCCAAACGTATGTTGAAGCTCCAGATCCTGTTAATGTGACATTATCCCCTAAACAAACAACAGACTTGTTTGAATTTGCTGTAACCGTAGGTAACGAATTTACCGTAACTATTAAATTCGCTGTATTCTTACATCCATTAACATCCGTACCTGTTACTATATACGTTTTAGTTGTATTAGGCACAAAGGAAACTCCATTAGTTACATTATTATCCCATACGTAAGTGGATGCACCTGTACCTATTAAGATTACATTGTCTCCTGTACATACAGTTGTTTTTGTTGCATTAGCAACAACTGTTGGTAATGAATTTACTGTAACTAACACATTTGCTGTATTCTTACAACCATTTGCATCTGTTCCTGTAACTGTGTATGTTTTTGTAACGCTTGGCACAAAAGAAACAGCATTTGTAATATTATTATTCCAAGTATATGTAGATGCTCCTGAACCTGTTAATGTGACATTATCTCCTGAACAAACAATAGACTTGTTTGAATATGCTATAACCGTAGGTAGCGTATTTACCGTAATTATTACATTCGCTATGTTCTTACATCCATTAACATCCGTACCTGTAACACTATATGTTTTTGTTGCACTTGGCACAAAAGAAACGCCATTACTTACATTATTGTCCCAAACGTAAGTTGATGCTCCAGATCCTGTTAACGTTACATTATCACCCAAACAAATAGCTGTTTTTGTTGCATTTGCGACTACAGTTGGCAAGGCATTTACTGTAACTAACACATTCGAAGTGTTTTTACAACCGTTTGCATCTGTTCCTGTAACTGTATACGTTTTTGTAGCGCTTGGCACAAAAGAAACTCCGTTACTTACATTATTATCCCAAGCGTATGTTGATGCTCCGTTTCCTGTTAGGGTTACATTGTCTCCTGTACATACAGCTGTTTTATTTGCATTTGCTAAAACTATTGGTAACGAGTTAACACTTATTGAAACAGATGATGTATTCTTACAACCGTTTGCATCGGTTCCTGTAACATTATACGTTTTTGTTGTATTAATTGCAAAAGAAACTCCATTACTTACATTGTTATCCCAAGTATAAGTAGAAGCACCTGATCCTGTTAATGTTACATTATCCCCTGAACAAACAACAGACTTGTTTGAATTTGCTATAACCGTAGGTAAAGAATTAACTGTAACTAATACATTCGCTGTATTCTTACAACCATTAGCATCAGTTCCTGTTACGGTGTATGTTTTAGTTACACTTGGTACAAAAGAAACTCCATTACTTACATTATTGTCCCATGTATATGTTGATGCTCCAATTCCTGTCAATGTTACATTATCTCCCATACATAGAGCTGTTTTTGATGCATTTGCAACAACTGTTGGCAATGAATTAACTGTAACTAATACACTATTTGTATTCTTACATCCATTAGCATCTGTTCCGGTAACGGTGTATGTTTTTGTTCCTATTGGAACAAAAGAAACCCCATTACTTACATTATTATCCCAACTATAAGTTGTTGCTCCAGTTGCTGTTAACGTTACAGTTTCCCCAGTACACAAAGCTGTTTTTGATGCTGTTGCACTTAAATTAGGAGAAGGATTAACAATTATTTTAGTCACTTGTGAAGTACTTTTACAACCATTAATATCAGTTACTTCAACAGTATAATTTCCTGATGAAATAGGACTTATACTTTGAGTTTTTTCACCATTAGACCATAAATAAGTATTGCCATTAGATGCGATTAAATTAAAATTTGATCCTTGACAATAACTCCAGCCATTTGGAGTTAAAGAACCTGTACCACTAACTGTTACTCCATTTAATGGTAACGAGTTAACAACTACATTTGTAGTTTTTGAAATCGCCTTACAACCATTTGCATCTGTCACAGTAACGTAATAACTGCCTGAAGAATTTACTGAAATACTAGAAGTAGTTGCTCCAGTTGACCACAAATAAGCACTACCTACGGATGATGATAAAGTAACATTACCACCTTGACAAAAAGTTGATGGTCCATTTGTAGAAATTGTAGCTACTGTCAATAATTTTATTGTCAGTGCAATTGCATTAGAGCTAGTAGTACAATTCGCAGCATTACTAACATCTACAGTATATGAACCCTCTTGCTTTGCATAATAATTATATTTAGTTGCATTCGAAATTACCACTCCGTTTAATTTCCATTGATAAGAATACCCTATACCCTGATTTGCTGTTAACAATAGTGAATCACCCGAACAAAAACTGGTTGATGTTGGTGTATTAATTAAAGCAGACGGAAAAGAATTTACATTAACCGTAGTTGGAATTGAAGTAAAATTACATCCTGAAAAAGTTGTTGTAACGGTATAACTACCAGATTTATTTGCATCCACATAACTATTCACCGGGATTGTATTTGTCTTATTGGAAGTTATAATATTCCCGTTTAATTTCCATGTTGAAGACACACCTGTACCATGCTCTGTACTTAATCTTATTGATTCTCCTTGACAAATGTTAACGGTACCTTGTGCAGAGATGATTGGCTGTTCGAGAGCAATAACATCGATAACAAATCCTGAAGCTTCACCAGAACAGCCCTTTGCATCTGTAAAAAATACGGTATACACTCCAGATTCTTTTACGGTATAGGATGTTTTAGAGGCACCTTGTATAGGTGTAAAATTTTTCTTCCAAGTATATGAAACAGCTGTTGAACTTACAACACTTAATACTATAGAATCACCTTGACAAATTGTTCTTGTATTATAAAGACCTGTTTTACTGGCTGTGATTGTACCTGTTGGAGTTGGGTTTACTACTACATAAATTGGTTTTGAAATTGCTTTACAATTGTTTGCATCTGTTGTAACCAAGGTATAATTACCAGCTGTTTTTACTTCAAATGAAACATCCGGTTTTGCAGCTATTGTATCTATCCCATTCTTCTGCCAAACACATGTTAAATTTTGGGATCTTATAGGGTTTATGTCTAAAAATAAACTTTGAGATTGGCATAAAGTAGTATTGCCAGTCTTAATAATTAAAGAATCGACAAGAGGCAATGGATTTACAGACAGAATTATAGGTGCTGATGTATTGCTACACCCATTCACATTAGTAACTTTTACTGAATAACTTCCAGCTGTTGTTGGTGTAATACTAGCTGTTGTTGCACCTGTGGACCATAAATATGAACTACCAGCAGATGATGTCAATGTTACACTACCTCCTTGACAAAAAGTAGTTGCTCCACTTGCTGTTATCGTTGCACTCGGCAGCGCATTTATTGTAACTGTTTCAGAACTAATAGGGCTTCCCAATACATTCACCACTTTCACTTTACCAGTTAAAGCAGTTGTAGGTGTTATGGTAATACTTGTTGATGAATTAACTACAAAAGGAACTTTTGTTTCACCGATGTTAACCTCCATTATATTTGTAAAACCAGAACCATTAATTTCTAGTGATGCACCTATACACCCTTTTACATTAGGAACAGATGTTATAACAGGAGCAGAACCTGAATTATAAATATCTAAACTTGCAAAGAACGGTTGGTATCTACTATTGATTTGTTTGAATCTTCCTCCAACATACGCTTTATTTGTACCTAATGCAATTGTTCTGATGATGTCATCAGGTTGTGGTTGCCAATACCCCAAGAAACCACTCTTTGTTTTAATGGTTGCTAAATTGGAGATTGGCTGCCCTGAGTTATAATATTGATAACCTCCTCCACTATATACAGAAGAATCTTGAATAACAATTGAATTTACAGAACTTCCATTAATCACATTGGTATTCAAAGTGGTTGCGTTTCCAGTAACAACATCAATTTCAGCAAAATTATAACGCAAACTTGACCCCACTAATGAAAAGGCTCCTCCTACATAAAGTTTACTTTTAGTGGAAGCTAAAGCACTTACAGTTGCATTTATATTTGGATTAAATGCTAACAAGGTTGAATTTGATAGTTGATAGGATGCTAATCTATTTCTTGTTTGTCCTCCAATTGATGTAAAATCACCACCGATATATAGGGTGTCTCCATTAATAGCTAAAGCATTAACATTACCATTAGGCGCAGGATTAAAAGCCGATGCAGAACCAGATACAGCACTTAAAACTGCGAACTTTGATCTTGCTGCACCTCCGATGTTTCCAAAGTTTCCTCCAACGTAAAGTAAATTATTCATTAAGATTAAAGCATTTACAGAATTATCTGCATTTGGATTCCAACCAGTAGCAACACCTGAAGTGGCATTTACTTGTGCGATTCTATTTTTAGTAACTGTTCCGTTAACCGTTGTAAAATCACCTCCTAAATACACATTATTATTATCCGCAGCGATAGCTCTAACAATTCCATTTGTATTCGGGTTCCATGGTAAAATTTGCCCTGTAGTTGCATCAATTGCTGCTGCATTATTTCTTACTGTTGCACCAACACTGTAAAAAGTACCCCCTACATATACTGCATTACCACTTGTAGCAATCGTATTAACGGTTGGATTAATTAGTTTTTCACCAATGATAGATGGATTCCAAGCTGTTGCAACGCCTGTTGTTACATTTAAAGCAGCTAATCGGTTTCTTGATTGACCCCCTATTGCAGAAAAATCACCTCCAACTATTAGATTTCCTCCCGAGACAGCTAATGAACGAACAATACCATCAGCAGTTGCATTAAAACTATTTGCTAGTACATTTAAAGGATTCAACCCCGCCAAATAATTACGGTTTGCACCACCGATGGTTGTAAATTGACCTGCTGCATACAATACATTATTGTTTGTAATAAAATCATGTATACGACCATTTGCGCCAAAGTTATACCCATCTAATGTGTACCCTGGGAGTGAATATCCTGCACCATACCCTTTTGCTATAGTTGAAATCGTAGTAAAATCACCACCAACATACAATTTTGTGCCAGTTGTATAAACCTTATACACTTTGTTATTTGGATTCGGATTCCAAGTACTTGCTTGAACGTAAACCGTATCTAAAGAGGCTAAATAATTTCGTGCTTGTCCACCAATGGATGTAAAATCTCCACCAACTACAATCTGGTCAGTTGCTAATGCGATACTTCGAACAATACCATTACATTGGGCATTCCACAAAACGGATGCACCTGTGTTTTTATCAATTTTGGCAACATAATTGTTTGCAATACCCTGTATGGTTGTAAATTCTCCACCGATATAAAAACTAGATCCATTTAATATCATAGATAAAACAGCTCCATTTGGCTGTGGCTTAAAAGCAGTATCGACAGAGTTATCCACTTTAATATGAGCTAAATTTGAAATAGCATAGTTTCCTACTTTTGTAAATTTACCACCTATATACCAACCACCTGCATTATCACTAATAGTGGTGTTTATTGTTCCAACAATTCTAGGTAGAGATGTTTTGGGTTGACCAGAAACATTATCTATGTATGTACCCGAACCAGTAACAGGACCTACCGCATTAAAATCACCTCCGTAATAGACTGTATTTCCATTCTTAAAAACACTATACACTTCACCGTTTGGAGATGGTAAAGAATCTTGAGACTCAATTTTGCCAATCGAGATAGAGGCTACATGGTCCTGATTCCCAGTAAAACTTGTATTTGTTACTTGACACGTATAGGTACCAGCATTACACACTTGAATAGATTGTGTTGTTTCTCCTGTTGACCAAAGATAAGTATCACCTGAACCTCCAGCTGTTAAGGTTGTGCATTGATTTGTTTGTAATGGAAAAGTGTTACTTGAATTTGTGAAAATTAGTGGCCGTTCATACAACTCGATTTCACCTATATTTAATGGACAACCAGATAATGTTGAGAAACCACAATTCACTAAAACATTAGGACAATTTAAAATTTCTATTTTCCAATATCTTGATACTTTATTAGTTATAATATTTAAATCAGAATTCGGAACAGTTAAACTAGTATCTAATATTTTGTCCCAAGAACCCAAAGAAGATAATTGAGTAGATATTCTAAATGTTGCATTAATACTGTTATAATTAATTGTGCCAGTTCCAGAAGGAGTTATTCCAGCAGTTAAAATATTTTTTAAATGTATATTAGTTATGTTTTTGAATTCTTTTAAATCAAAAACATAAGTGCTCATACCATTTAAATTTCCCAACCAATTGTAACAAATATGACCTTTAGCATCACCTGCGTAGTTTATATTTAAACTAGGAGTTGATAAATTATTATCAAAGAGAGTGTTTATGTTAGATGGCTGAGGACCACTTGTGCTAATTAAATAATTTTGTAAATTATTTATTTTATTTTGTCCGATTGATAAAAATGTTGAAAAACAAAATAAACTTAAAATTAGTACTTTACTAAAGTTGAAACTTTTTTTCATAAACATTAAGATTTAATTAAGATTAGAAATAAAATATCCTCACTTTCTTTTTTATCCTGATTTTTTAATAATTGGACATATTCTTGAAATGCGTTGAACATTTTGAAGTCATCAGAAGAATTTAATAAAGGGTTATCGTCAAGATTAAAAATATTTTTTGAACTATCTAATTCTTTAGTAACTAAATCTGAATATTTTTCATCTAATATTTGTGAAATTTTAATATCCCTTTTTTCAATTTTGCTACAGATTGTTAAAAGTTTTCCAATATTACATTCTAACACCATCTCTACAAATTTCCCCCATCTGCATACTTCAATTTTCTTTGTATCAATTTTTATTTTATCGGAAAATAAAGCGTTTAAATAATAAATAGTTTTTGATTGATTTATACCGAAATCAATTTTTTCAGGTTTATAAAAAATAAAATGTTCTAGGGTATTTTTTCGAAACTCTGAGTTTAAAAATGTTGGTAAAGCATAATAAATAGGTAGATTACCTTTTAAAATCTTTTCTTGTTGATTCCTTTTGAATTCAAATTGTAATTTGTCTTTAGGTCTTTTTAATTGCAAACCGATTAGCTTTCCTCTGAAAAAATAATTAATATCAGATGGAAAGTGTTTTTCGTCATGAGGTGAAATAGCAAACACTTCACATCTTACTCCAATATTCGAAAAGTAATTTTCTATTTGTGATGATAACCAACCCTCATATTCTCTTTCTAAAGGAATATTATACTTAAGATTTAAATGACTGCTCATTTTATTATTATTAAAATTGTTTCTCCTACTCTCTAAGCTTTTCGGAATCCGCTTTAAATTAAAATCATCCCACCGAAATATCTTTTCAGCTGATATTTATAAATTACCAGTGATAAAAAAGTATACAACTAATTAAACACAACTTTATAAACATGAATGATTCTATTTTTATCAAACACATTCAAATAATACACACCCTGCTCTGAAAAATCAGGCATTGATAAGTTAATTGTAGGTGAATCGATTGATTGTGTATAGATCACTCTACCATTGATGTCTGAAATATTCAGTAAATCACCCATAGTAAGGTTTTTAATGTGGATAATTCCATTTGTTGGATTAGGGTATACCTGTACAGAAGCTAATTCATTGTCATTGATGTAGGAACATTTTTCTACAGTCACATTCAAATGATTAGATGTATTAGTACAGCCATTTATATCTGTAACTTTTACAAAATATTCTCCACTATAATTAGGCTTTATGGAACGAGTTGTTGAACCATCATTCCATAAATAGTTTACACCAATAGTAGAAATTAATTCGGACAATTGGTTGTCACAAAAAGTTGCAGGGCCATTTAGAGATATTGTAACTGTTGGTATTTGATTTACTGTAACTTTAATTATATTAGAAACAGCCTCACATTCATTTACATCTTTAAGTTTCAAGAAATAAACACCCGTTTTGTCTGGATATATATTTGGTGATGTTTCACCATTATTCCATAAATATGATTTGCCTTGTAAGTTGGTAAACAATTTTAATCCTGAATCTTTACAGATCGTTGTATTACCGTTAGCAGAAATAGTCACAATTGGAAGATTGTTAAGAGAAACACTAACCGTATCCATATTTTTACATCCGTTTGCATCTGTACCAGTTACGGTATATATTTTCGTTGCACTTGGCACAAAGGAGACTCCATTAGTTACATTATTATCCCAAACATAAGATACAGCACCTGTTCCTATCAAAGTAATATTATCCCCAGAACAAATTGACGTTTTTGATGCAGTTGCTACTACTGAGGGCAATGAATTTACTTTAATAATCAAAGAATCTGACCTTATACAACCATTAGTATCAGAAATGGATACAGTATATGTTTTAGATTCACTTGGTATAAAAGAAACACCATTAATTACTTCATTATTCCAATAGTAATTTGAACCACCAGTTGCACTTAAAGTTATATTTTCTCCTAAACAGATTGAATCTTTAGATGAAACAGCTTTGATTAATGGTAAAAGATTCTTTACTACATCTATTTTTACACTAGCTGAATTAAAACAACCATTAGAATCAGTTCCAATTACAGAATATAATTTGGATTCAACTGCAACAAATGACTCGCCATCAACAACATTGTTATCCCAAACGTATCTTTGCGCGCCAACTCCTTTTAAAACTAATTGATTGCCCTCGCAAACTTTAATACTACTTGATTCAATAGTTACTTTTGGTAATTTATTTACTTTAATAGTTATGGTTGCTGTATCTTTACAACCATTAATATTATCTCCTACTACTGTATATTTTGTAGTAGATGAAGGAATAAAAGAAACTGCATTAGTTACATTATTATCCCAATTAAATTTACCATAAAAACCATCACTGTAATAAGCGAACATATTTAATTCATCACCTTCACAAATTTGCTCTACAGAGGCTGATATTTTCAACTCTGGTTTCTTAGGATAAATTGTTATATATTTTCCTATACTTGTAGCAATACAATTACCTTGTTGAACCCTTACAGTATAAAGACCAGTATTATTTACCTTAATAGCTGAAACATTTAGTTTATTAATTAATTTACCATTCATATACCAATTATAAAAAAAATTTGAATCATAACTTGTAGATAACAAAACGGTATCAGGTGAACCAAAGCATTTCAAACTATCATTGATTACTGGAATTTCAGGATTCACCTTAACCTGAAAAACTCTACTTCTAGTTTTACACCCTGAATTTGAAACATCCACAAAATAATTACCGCTTTTTACTATTTTAATTAGGCGTGTACTATCATTATTATTCCAACTATACTTATATAATTTATAAAAATCATTATTATCAACATAGACCTGTACACTTGTACCTTGACATAAAACAGTATCACCAATAAATTTTAGTGCAACAGAAGGATATTTTAACGCTGTAACTTTTGTAGAAATACTCATTTTTTGGTACGGGCCTTTCGTTACTCTAACAGAATAATATCCTGAAGCTTTTACTTTTAAATACGAATTAGTAGCATCTTTGATTAGATCGCCATTTAAATACCATTGATAACTATAATTCTTATCAAAATAAGCGGTTAACACTGTAGAATCTCCTTCACAAAATGAGACATCTGATTTTGGAAAGATAGTTGCTATTGGTAAAACATCATATTCCTTATCCTTATAATAATCAAGCTTATGCAAACTTCCATTAAAAAAAAACCAAACAGCACCATTTTTATCAATAGAAATTGAAGTTATTTTATTATCATACTTTCTTGGAATCGGAAACGTATCTGTAATTGAACTAGAATCAAATAAAACAGCCAAACCTACATCAGTACCTATCCATTTATTCCCTTTATTATCAATTTTTAATGAGAAGATATTATCCGAAGTAAGACCTGTATGGTATTTTACCGAAAAAGTCACATCGTTTCTCCAATAATTTGAGCCAACAAATGTAGCTCTGTAATCAAATCTAAATAGACCAACACTTGTAGCAATCCATTTCATACCATTAGCATCTGAAACTATAGATCTAACTTTATAATTTAAACCGTTATTATATTCAGGATAATTATGGTATATTAAAGGATTTAAACTATGCCAAGTTTCATTTTGTAATAAAGTAACACCTCTATCAGTTCCAATCCATATATTATCTTCAACATCTATATGAAAACAATTAATTATTGAATTGATAAAGTTTGTGTTTGCATAATCACTCCACTCATTTTTCTCCACATTATATTTAGAAACACTATATTTATTTGAATATGATTTGCTTTCATTGTAAAATCCTATAATCAAATTATCATACCTATCTATTTCCAAAGCAGTAATAATTTGTCCATGTAAACTACTATTATATGTTGTAAATTTTTTTCCGTCGAATTTTACTAGAAAAGATTTTAAAAAATAACCATCTATAAACCAAATATTACCTTTACTATCTGAAACAAAAGGATATATATCAGGAGTCATTAAACCATCGTCTAAATGATAACCATCAATTCGTCTCCAAGTTGTATCATTATAAGTTGCCAAACCATTAAACCGGCTAATGAAGTATTTTTTACCTAATGAATCAATGTAAATATTCAATCCATACCCCAAGTAGGTAGAACCAAAAACAATATTAGAATCCAATACAGGTATTGAATCATAAGTGGTCCATATCGTGGTGTCTTTTTGACAAAAAACTGGATTAAATAGAAAAAATAAAATAATAAATAATAAATATTTCATACGAATATAATTTAGTATAAGAAAAAGTTAATACCAATTAACCTACTGCTTAAGCTGAATAAATCATTTTTTAGATTTTAACTTTTCATCCTACTCTATTTAAGCTTTTCGGAATCCGCATTTTACAAATTAAAATCATCCCACCGAAATATAATTGCAGTAATGATTTACTTTTAAACAAGTAGATTAATGTTTCTTTTTGTCCCAAAACGTTTAATTTACAAACTGATTTTAAACAAATATAAATAAACAAATATATTATGTAGTATTTTAAGGTTACAAAAATATTTCTTTTTAATTCGAATTTTCAAATATGAAAGTAATTACAGAAAACAGAATTGAAGAAATAAAAAAAGAAACTGGAATACTGATTGGAAAAGCGATCAAAGAAACACGTATAGCACTTCATATCAAACAAACACAATTAGCCATAGCCATAGGAAAAGACAGGCAATACTTACACAAAATTGAAAGCGGTAAAGTAACAGCCAACATTTCTACCATCAAACTAATAGCAGAAGCGATGGAAATTCCGATGGAAAGACTAGTTACTAATTTATGATTCATTTCATTTTTCTTTCCAATTTAAATCTATCTTCCCTTTTTCTGTAAAATAGTATGTCTTTGTTTTTCGACAGTATTTTATAGGTGCATGAAATTCTTTTTTTAAGATAGAAACATAAAAAAAAACCAATCTTTCACTTACACCAAGTTTGTTGGATACTTGTTTCGGAGTTCCTGTATTACCGTTCGAAATCAATTCAATAAATTCTTTTAGTTTAACAATATTCATGAATATAGATTTTCAATTAGTTTGCATTTGCCATTCCCAAATAAGCGCTCCTTCTTCTGTGTAGCAATAAGATTTTTTATATCGATTGTATTCAATCGGGGCATCAAAATGGGTGCGTAACACATTCACATAATTATGTATCATTCGATCACTGACTAATAATTTTTTAGCCACTTCCTTTGGCGAACCTGTTCGTTCCTTTTCTACAAGCTGTATAAATTGCTTAATTTTTATAATGTTCATACTCTTTTTTAATGGCTGTAGAATAACTTTTCAAATAGTCCCAAAATTTATTGTACAAAAAAATACAAGTCGAACGAAATATATTTTCAGTTTGAAGAATATTGGTAAATAATTAGAAAACAAACGTATTTTTTCTAATTTTGAAGCGATGTCACTTAACGATTTTTGGTATTTATACACTTCGGGGCAAAACCACGCTTTAGGAGACTTATACAAGTCGACACATCAAAAACTATTCTTTATTGCTTTTAAATACACAAAAAATGAAGCAGTAGCATTCGATTTATTACATGATACCTTCGACTATTTATTACACGTACCAATAAAACAACGCGAAGAACACTGGTCTGACATTCAAAGTATAGAAGGATTTTTAGTTACCCTCATCAAATGTAAAGCATTGGATTATGGTAAAATACAACAAAATAGAATACGCATACAACAAGAAATCATATATCCGCAAACAAAGCATGTAGAAAACAGCGACTTTGAAGAAGAGCTACAACAATTAGAAAATCTCATACAAACATTGAGTGAAAAAGAACAACAATTACTTCGTTTACATTTAGCAGGTTATAAGAATGAAGAAATCGCTACCTTGCAAAACCAAAGTGAAAAAAGTATACGCAATAGATTGAGTGAATCGCGAACTAAATTACGCCTATTATGGAAAAAGAATTACCTCCTTTTGATCCTATTACCCTGGATTCATTAGTCGATTTGTTAGATTCTCCAGCGGAATTAAAACAAAAGATAAATGTACTCGAGCAAAATTCACATCCACTTCCGGATGAGGTCGAAGGGTTTATTCAATATTATAAATTATATGAAGGAAATTCTGAAAAAATCAAACAGCAATTAAAAAAGTTAGAAACAAACTTTGTTTTACCTAATTCCGAAAAACGAAACGTTTATTTGCGATGGGCGGCAATTTTTATATTGGTTCTCGGAAGTTCTATCACCTACTATTTAGTACAATCAAGTAATACTAATCAAATAACAACCCCTTACGAAGAAATTGGGTTGCCTAATTACTTAGGTGAAGACAAATCAAGTCAAATTGATTGGAAAAATGTGATGTTTTTGTATAAAACAAAACAGTATCGAAAACTTTCATTCATAGAAAATAAACAACAAAACGACACGCTCTCCTACTTTCAAGGTATAGCTTACATCAAAACAGATCAACCTAAAAAAGGAATTAATACACTAAAAACAATAAACGCAAAGAGTCATTTTCACAATAAAGCGTTGTATTTTCAATGCATTGCGTATATAAACCTAAACAAGAAAGAGGAGTTTAACTCATTGTTATCAAAAGTCAAGTTGGAGAAAAAAGACCCAGAGTTTAATGAGAAGCTGAAAAAATTAAAAAACTACTCTTCGATTTGAAATTGAAAAAAAAGGATCCCAATATTGTGGAGAAGCGTACCCATTTTTATTTTCAATTATAAATTTTCTTTTAGCACGAATCAGTGCATCAGGAACATTGTAACCTTTTTTCAAGTTCATGTAAAAATATTTAAATATTTTAAAAGATACATAATCATCGACTTGATCCTTGTTAGCAATTATGTTTCCAGCTCCTTTGTTTAATAATTGCAAATAGATTCCTATATCATATACCCAAAACGCACTCACTCTCAAACCACTATAACAATTTCCAAGAATAACTAAATCAGATTTAATTTCATCATTGTAATCTAATGTTTTAATTGTTTCAACTTTATTTTTTTTATAAATGACTAGAGCATTTTTGTTTTTGAACTCACTATCTAAAAAACCATATTTTATTCCATGACCAACAATGTGTAAAATGCCAGGTTTAGAAAATTCTTTTCTAAAATTTTCAGTAGTATAAGTTTGAAATTTATTTGATTTTAAAATTTTATTTGGGTTAAAATTTTCCATAAAATACAATTTCGTGGAATCTGAATTTTTTAATTTCATATATGTTAATCGAGATGCGTTACAAGGTGGTTTATTAAAAAAGTTTTCAATATTATACACTTTAACAAATTCATGATTTTTAATAACATAATGTAATTCTGAATAGGTAGATCCTTTATTTTTAGAAATCATAATGTCAAAATTTGTATCATCATCAAAAAGTGTATAAACTTTTTTTAAATCAGGTTTGAATGAAAACAAAGGATATAATTTCAATAGGTATTGTTTATATGCCCATTTTTTGAATTCTTTAAACCCAATTGTTTTATATTCAGGTGCATCAACAATATCATTATCATGTTCGGATTTTATAAAAGAAACTCTATTCTTGGTAATTAAAATTCTATACTGATCAAAAAATTTATTTAATCTATATGATAAGAAAATACCTTCATTCATTTTAAGTTTATTCATAATCGATTTAATATCAATACATGGAGCTCCTCTTTTTTTATAGGATAAATCATGATATGAAATAGATATTATATCATTTACCTTTTTTCGTGTTTTTTTATCAAGTTTTTTTAATTCATATAAAGATGAAAGTTTTCTAAATGAATCGATATTACCATTCATTTTTTTAATTTTTAGAAAATGATTTTTTTCTAATAATAAATATTCAACTGCTCGAATAGCATCTATCTGTTTTTTCGAATGAAAATATTTTCTCGTATAATAACAAAATAACTGAAAATAAGGGGATGTAGAATATATATCGTAAATATAACCCTTCGAACTTTTTATATACTCAACCCACTGCGGGATTAATTTTTCTAATCTATTAATGGCTTTTTGATTTTCAGAAGCATTATACTTCAAATTGAAAAAATTAAATCGCTCATATGTTAATGCATTTAAATATAATTTTGGTGCTGATACTGCAATATTGCCTTTTAACTCATAAATTTTGTGCATTGTATCAAAATATTTTTGAGCAGTGTATACTTTTCCAATACACATGTAAGAAAGACCTAACAATGAATAATTAGTTACTCTTTCTATGTTATTTGATTTTAATAAATATTTATTAGCTAAGTGATAATATTTGATTGCTTTATAAAATGAATACCAACCTAACCTAGAGATTTTAATTCTATTAGTGCTTGTATAACATTGGTAACCAGATACTAAGTCTAAATATCGATTGCCATACCCTCTATAAATCAATGAAATATCTGAAAAATGTTTGTATGGATATTTTTTTTGAATTAAAACGGAAGAGTCATAATACTTGAATAATTGTTTCCACTTATAATCCATACCATAAATTCCTTTCATATGTTCATATTCAGGTTTATTATCGATATAAACATAAGAAAGTCCAATAATTTTGTAATATAAGGGCACTTCAATTTTATCCCACTTCTTCTTTGATCGTTCAATAATTTTTTGTGCTTCATAGGCATAATATCTTACACTGTCAGGCCAAGATAAATGATTAAACATATAAGCTTTTTCTATATAATATTGTGCCTTATAAATTTCATCGACGTTCCTCATTACTTCATAAGCTTTTCTATTGTACTCATCATATTGTGGCATATCCAATTCTTTCAAAAAACAACGTGCTATCAGTTTTAATACAGAATAACTTTCATTTTTAGTTAGACTCTGACTTTTTAATTCGTGCTTTAATATAAAATAAGCAGTGTTCGTAGCTCCTTTTTCGATGAGATCCTCGGCTAACGTAACATTTTCTGAGGGGAAACTTGATGTTTTCTGACTTAGAGCAGGTGTTGCTAAACAAAGCAAAAGGAACATGATTAGCTTTTTCAACACCTTCATAGAATTGATTTTAAAAACAAAATTAAAGAATTAAACTACTAAATTGGTGTAATTTCTTTTATTGAATGTTCATGTTCTTCATTGATACTTTTTCGGATTGAATTCCGAAAAAGTAGGGTGTTTTAGACTTAGTAACAAAAAAGGGAGAACGTAATGTTCTCCCTATAAATCGATTTCGACTTCGCTCAATCTGACCTGACTTCGCTCAATCTGACCTGACTTCGCTCAATCTGACTTTGAACCGCGTCAAGCTGAGCGTAGTCAAAGCCTATGCCTCTACATTCGCATAACTCTCAACACTTGGACAAGAACACACTAAGTTTCTATCTCCAAATGCATTGTCAACACGGCGAACAGGCACCCAATATTTAAACTCTTTCAAATAAGAAACTGGATAAACTGCTTCTTGTGGAGTATAAGGATAATTCCAATTTTTATTGATAATACAATCCGCAGTGTGCGGTGCATTTTTCAATAAGTTGTTTTCTTTATCTGCATGTCCATTTTCGATTTCAGCAATTTCTTTTCTGATTTTGATCATTGCTTCAATGAAACGATCTAACTCTGCTTTGTCTTCACTTTCCGTTGGTTCAATCATCAATGTTCCTGCAACAGGGAAAGATACTGTAGGAGCGTGGAAGCCGAAATCGATTAAACGTTTTGCCATATCAGCCACTTCTACGTCAGCAGTTTTCTTGAATTCACGACAATCTAAAATCAATTCGTGCGCTACCGTTCCGTTTGTTCCTGTATATAAAATTGGGTAATGATTTTTTAATTCAGTAGCAATGTAATTTGCATTTAAGATTGCATTTTCAGTAGATTCTCTCAATCCTTTAGCCCCTAACATTTTGATATAACCGTAAGAAATCAATAAAATCAAAGCACTACCATATGGAGCAGCAGAAATTGCATGAATCGCTTTTTCACCACCAGCTTTAATTAATGGACTTCCTGGTAAAAATGGGATTAAATGTGCTCCCACTCCGATTGGACCCATTCCAGGACCACCACCACCATGAGGGATAGCAAAAGTTTTGTGTAAGTTCAAGTGACAAACATCAGCACCAATATTACCTGGATTAGTTAATCCAACTTGCGCATTCATATTTGCACCATCCATATATACTTGACCACCATTTTCGTGGATGATAGCTGTAATCTCACGAATACCCTCTTCGAAAACTCCGTGAGTTGAAGGATATGTTACCATTAATCCAGCTAATGTATCTTTCAATTCAATCGCTTTCGCTCTTAATGCATCTATATCAATATTTCCGTTCTCATCACATCCAGTAACTACTACTTCAAATCCAGCCATTACTGCTGAAGCAGGGTTTGTACCATGTGCTGATGAAGGAATAATCATATGTTTACGATTAAAATCACCTCTTGATTCATGATATGCTTTGATTACCATCAATCCTGCATATTCACCTTGAGCACCAGAATTCGGTTGTAAAGAAACACCTGCAAAACCAGTACACTCACTTAAATCTTTTTCTAATTCACGGAACATTTCGTGGTAACCTTCTGCTTGTTCAACTGGGCAGAAAGGGTGCATATTTGCAAAATTAGGATTTGTAATTGGCATTAATTCTGAAGCAGCATTTAACTTCATAGTACAAGAACCCAAAGCAATCATGCTATGAACCAATGACAAATCTTTATTTTCTAAACGCTTCAAATAACGCATCATTTGAGATTCAGAATGATGAGTATTAAATGTTGGGTGCGTTAAAATCGCTGTCGAACGTAATTGATTTGAGTTTAATACTGTATTAGCTACTGTAGTAAATTCAGGTGTTGTTTTAACTGCAATTTGAGCAAAAACATTCACCAACGTTTTCAAATCAGCACTTGTAATTGATTCTCCAAAACTAATAGTAACTTGTGAATCATTTACATAACGTAAATTTATTTCATTTGCTTCTGTTTGGTATTTCAAAGTAGCCACAGAAACAGTTTCTGGTAACTCAACCCACAACGTATCAAAATAAGAATTAGATTTAACAGTATATCCTAATTTTGATAATTCAGTTGCAACAGTTACTGCTTTATGATGAATATCAGTAGCAATTTCTTTTAAGCCATTAGGCCCGTGGTAAACCGCATACATACTTGCCATAACAGCCAACAAAGCTTGAGCAGTACAAATATTTGACGTTGCTTTATCACGTTTGATATGTTGCTCACGCGTCTGTAATGCCATTCTTAAAGCTAAATTATCATCTGCATCTTTAGACACACCGATAATTCTTCCTGGAATAGTTCTTTTGAACTCATCTTTACAAGCAAAGAAAGCTGCGTGAGGACCACCATATCCCATAGGCACACCGAAACGTTGAGCAGAACCCAACACTACATCAGCACCAAGTTCACCAGGAGATTTTAATAACACTAAAGACAAAATATCAGCAGCAACAGCCACTTTCACCCCAGCCTCGTGTGCTTTCGCAGTAAATGCCCCTAAATCTTGAACTCTTCCTAACGCATCAGGATATTGTGTTAAAGCCCCAAAGAAAGTAGCATCAAAAGCAAACGTTTCAGGGTCAGCAATAACTAATTCAATTCCTAAATTTTCAGCTCTACCCTGAACAACATCAATTGTTTGTGGGAAACAAAATTCAGAAACAAAGAATTTGTTTTTTCCTTCTTTGATATCATTTCTAGAACGAGAATTATACAACATAATCATCGCTTCAGAAGCAGCTGTAGCTTCATCTAATAAGGATGCATTTGCAATTTCCATTCCTGTCAAATCCAAAATCATCGTTTGGAAATTCAACAACGCCTCTAAACGACCTTGCGAAATTTCTGCTTGATATGGAGTATAGGCAGTATACCATCCTGGATTTTCTAACACATTTCTCAAAATCACAGAAGGTGTAATTGTATCGTTGTAACCTAAACCAATGTATGATTTAAACACCTTATTTTTAGCACCTAATTTGTTTACATGTGTTAAATATTCTTGTTCTGTTAACGCATCAGAAACGTTCAACTCTCTACCTAAACGAATAGGTGCAGGTATTGTTTTATCAATTAATTCTGCAATTGAGCTCGCTCCAATTTTAGCTAACATCGCTTGTTTTTCGGCATCATTTGAGCCAATGTGTCTTTCAGAAAATGCACTCATTTTATACTGCTTTAAATGTGGGACAAATATACGATGATTTAGATGAATTATTTTCGAATTTATCTAAACAATCTAATGGTATTTATTAACCATTCAAACACTAAATTGTTCTTATTTTTTATAAATAAATCGATTACTGATATCTATTTAACGTATTTTTGATTTAGTAGAACTTATATTTTATGAAAATTCAACTTGACGCATTCCCAATTATTCCAATTGAAAAATGGAAAGAACAAATTGCGAAAGAATTAAAAAAAGAAAATACCACAGAAAGCTTTCAATATGAGGATGAGATTGAAAATTTAACTTTTTCAATTACCCCTGAAAACTATCATACCATAGAAATTGAAAATGATAAACAATCGGGTGACTGGGAAATCGGATATAGTATTGATATTACAGAATCAAACTTAAAAGAATCAAATCTAGAAGCTTTACAGGCACTTAATTTTGGAGCAAATTCAATCACTTTTGATTTAAAAACTGATAAAACAATCGATTTAAACATCCTTTTGAACGAAATAAATATTGAATTCATTGATTTACATTTTAATACCAAAAATGAAAATCAAAATTCATCCCTACTCTCTTTCAAAAAAGGAAATAAACACAAGCGTATTTTTATTAATTCTGAAAAAAGTATCGATGACTCAATTTTTATTTCAAGTTTTCTAATTCACCAGATTGGAGGAAATGCAACTGAAGAAATCACTTATCTATTAAACAAAATAAATCAAACTATTTCCGAACAAGAATTCCAATCGATTCATCTAGAAATGGGAATTGGAAATAATTTAATGTTAGAAATAGCAAAATTTAAATCCATTCGAATTCTAATCAATCAACTTTTTAAAACTTATGGCATAAATCCAACGGTATATCTTACTGCAAAATCTGGATTTGTTAATAAATCATGTTTGGATCCACATTCAAATCTATTAAGACAAACTACCGAAGCATTTTCAGCAATATTAGGTAATGTAGACCAACTGATTTTAAAGCCTTACGATTCGTATTTTATTCAAAAAGAGACATCATTTACTTCCAGAATGGCAATCAATATATCGAACTTACTCAAAGAAGAAGGGAAACTACACTTAACCAATAATCCATTCGAAGGAGCTCGATATATTAATCAATACATTCACTTAGTGTCAGATGCTGCTTGGAAATTATTTAATAAGATTGAAAGTCAAGGTGGAATCAACTCTGAAGGCGGATTAAAAGAATTAAAAAATACCATTCTGACAACAAGAGAAAAGAGAATCTCCTCATTCAAGAATAAAGAGAGATTACTCATTGGAATTAATGCTTTTCAAAATGAAAGTAAAAATGACAACCAATGGGATACATCCTTGTTTGAGGACTTCTTAACTATTCCACAACTTATTTTAGAACAAGAACTTGATTAAAATGAAGAAGAAAATTGACTTTACAAATATCGACTGGAAAACGAATACATCTTCAGTAAAACTAGAAGCGAATCAACACACCAAATCGGTTTCCGGATTCCCACCTTATTTAGGCGGTCCTTATGCATCCATGTATACTTCAAAACCATGGACAATAAGACAATATGCTGGTTTTTCGACCGCAGAAGAATCTAATGCGTTTTACAAACGGAATTTAGCTGCAGGACAAAAAGGATTATCTGTTGCTTTTGATCTAGCTACACATCGTGGATACGATTCAGACCACCCTCGTGTTATTGGAGATGTTGGAAAAGCTGGAGTTGCCATTGATTCGGTTGAGGATATGAAAATTCTTTTTCAAGATATTCCGCTAGACCAAATGAGTGTTTCGATGACCATGAACGGAGCGGTTATCCCTATACTTGCATTTTTCATTGTCGCAGCAGAAGAACAAGGAGTTTCAAAAGAATTATTATCAGGTACGATACAAAATGATATTCTAAAAGAATTCATGGTTCGAAACACCTACATCTACCCACCTACTCCATCTATGTGTATCATCGCAGATATTTTTGCATATACCACGAAGCACATGCCAAAATTCAACTCAATTTCAATTTCTGGCTATCACATGCATGAGGCGGGTGCAACAGCTGCCCAAGAATTAGCATATACTATCGCAGATGGAATGGAATACATCCGTGCAGGATTGAATGTAGGGTTAGATATTGATGATTTTGCTCCTCGGTTGAGTTTCTTTTGGGGAATTGGAATGAACCCATTAATAGAGATAGCGAAATTAAGAGCAGGAAGATTGTTGTGGGCGAAAGTAGTGAAACAATTCAATCCAAAGAAAGAAAAATCAATGGCGTTAAGAACCCATTGTCAAACTTCTGGATGGTCTTTAACGGAACAAGACCCCTTTAACAACGTGGCTAGAACATGTATCGAAGCATTGAGTGCAATAATGGGAGGAACACAATCATTACATACAAACTCATTAGATGAAGCGATTGCATTACCTACAGATTTTTCAGCTCGAATTGCAAGAAATACGCAACTATATATCGAACATGAAATAGGAATTACCAAAACAATAGACCCTGCCCAAGGAAGTAAAGCAATAGAAAAATTAACAGAAGAACTTTACGATGAAGCTTGGTTGCTTATAGAAGAAATTGAATCTTTGGGAGGAATGACCAAAGCGATTGAAGCTGGAATTCCAAAAATGAGAATTGAAGAAGCGGCTACAATCAAACAAGCAAAAATTGATTCCTATGAAGAAATCATCGTTGGTTTAAACAGATATCAATACGATAACAACACAGAAATTGACACATTAGAAATTGATAATACAGCTGTTCGAGATTCACAACTTAAAAGATTAGCTGAAATCAAAACATCAAGGAATCAAGAATTAGTAGATAATACATTATCAGAATTAGAAAATATTGCTAAAACAGGAGAAGGAAATTTACTCGAAGCAGCTGTAGCATGTGCTAAAGTTAGAGCAACTCTTGGAGAAATATCCTTAGCTTTAGAAAATATTTTTGGAAGATATCAAGCGAAAACACATAGTATTCAGGGAGTATATGCGAAAGGAATTATGAAAAATGAATCATTTCAGGAAGCCATAGCATTGGCGGATAAATTTGCAAAATTAGAAGGCAGAAGACCACGAATTTTAGTAGCAAAAATGGGGCAAGATGGGCATGATCGAGGAGCAAAAGTAATCGCTACTTCTTTTGCAGACATGGGATTTGATGTTGATATTAGCCCCTTATTTCAAACTCCAGAAGAAGTTGCTAAACAAGCTATTGAAAATGATGTACATATTCTAGGTGTTAGTTCGTTGGCAGCAGGTCATAAAACATTGATTCCAGCAGTAATTGAAGAGCTTAAAAGATATGAACGTGATGATATTATGGTGATTGCAGGTGGGGTAATACCAGCAAAAGATTATGAATTTCTTTATGATAATGGAGTATTCGGAGTCTTTGGTCCAGGTACAAAAATTCCAGAAGCAGCGATATCAATCTTAAAATTGTTAATAAAGAGTGTTGAATAGGTAACTAATTAAAGACATTAATTTTCTATTTTCGAAATCTAATTATCAATCTCATGAAAAAATATATTTTATTATTAATTGTTCTTTTGAGTATAACAAAATTTTATGCCCAACCTCCTTTATATAATGATCTTTTAATCTTATACGTAGATGGTAATTATAAAAAACTTGCCGCAAAAGCAGAAAAATATACATTAAAGGACGAAACAAAAAACGATCCGTATGCATATTTATGGACCTCAAAAGCATTATTCAAAATTTCTCAAATGAATGAGAAAGATGAAATGTATAAAAATGCTTACAAAGACTGTATAGGTTTTATGGCAAAATGCATAAAAAAAGATAAAACACACGAAGTTTACGATAAAGAAAAAGATTTTATTTTCGAATTGAAAAACTCAATTATTGAAAATACAATCAATGAGTACGTTTCTAAAAACTATAAAAAAGCACAAGATTATTGTAAAAAACTTCTTTCAATTTTTCCAGATGATGTCTCTACTAAATTTATGGATGCTGCATGTAGATTCCAAAACAAGGATATTCCAGGAGCAAATACGATTTGGAATGAAAATCAGCGCGCTTTTGAACTAATTAATTCAATTGAAAATCTTAACGATAAAGAAAGGGAATTTTTACGTTTAGCAGTCATAGAAAGTATGAAATGTTTTAAAGAAAATAAACAACCTGAGAGAGCTAAAAATATTGGTGAAAAAGCTAAAAAATGGTTTACAGACGATGATTTTAAAGCTACTTTAAACTCGCTATAAAAAAAGAGGCCTTGAGCCTCTTTTTTATTTTACTTTCCATACTTCAATATATTCATTTACATTGCGTGGATTTAAATCATGTACAATTTTATCAATAAAGCTAGGTTCACAAACTTTATGTAATTTTAAAGTAGGGTATAGTTCTTTATAAAAGAAAATTCTTTTTTCCAAATTTCCTTTACCTGTAAAGAAAATATAGTCAATATTTGGTTTTATAGAATCTTTAACCAAAGTTGTTTTCTCTAAAAAAGAAGCATGCCATTTGTTCGCATAAAACTTTGGCATAAGAGAAATTCCAGCATCTCCGGAACCCTCCATTAAAATTAAAGGATTATTTATTTTTTCATTATACAAAGAATACATTGCATTAATTCTAGAATATTTTGATGACATTATACTAAAAAAACAAACCAATAGTATATTCAATCCCGAAAATATATTGAATGATATATTCCAGATTTTATTCCAAAAACTTCGCTCTTTTAGTTTTTCAAAACCAATAACTCCTAGTATTATAAAAAAAGGTAAAATTGAAAGAATAAACCGTTCTTGTCTATTTGGATATAAGGTGTGAAAAATCAAAAAGAATAATGTAGGAATAAATAACAACAAAGAATTTTTATAGCTCTTAAAAAACCCTATTCCTACCAGCAAGCCAAAAGGAAATAACAAAACTCCAAACAAAACATAAAAATACATGAAGTAATTAGTATTGGGTAAATATTGAGTCCCTTGATTCATGTTATAGGTTACATAACTTAAAAACTCAGCAAAAGGATATCCCCATACATAAAAATCAACTGGACCTTGTGTCAAAATAAATGAAATAATATTTCCTAAAGAAAAATAAATCATTGGTAATAATTGTTTTTTGAAAAGTAAAAAGGTTGCTATTCCAACAGAAAAAATTCCTATTTGGTACCTAAACGAAATAGCTATTCCACACATTACTCCAGCAAGAACTACATCTTTCCATTTAAGATCGTTAGACTTCAAAAGATACCATACTCCCCACATTAGAAAAGGGATAGCCACCATCTCTACTAAATTTCTAACAGACATAAAGGGCATTAACCATAATAATGCTAAAATCCAACCAACTATAACTGCATTTTTGCGATTCGAGATTTGCAAGGTTATTTTTATTCCAAAATAGATAACAAGAGAAGATAACAATGCATGAAAAACACGATTAACAATCATTAATCCTTTAGGATCAAAAAAACCAAGAAGTTTAAAAAAGGAAAAAAAAAGATAATTAAGTCCAACATAGGTGAAACTATGTCCTTCTGGTTTTCCTGTACTACCTTCAGTCCAAGGGAGCCAGTGATTATAATCATAATGATTTGCCCAGGAAGCTGATGCCTCTATCGTTAAAAAGTGATCATCATGCATTCCATATCCTTCAGAAAAAATTGCTGCAATTAAACGGAAGAATAAACCGACTAATACAATTGTTTTGAAAGAATTTAATTTGAGCTTTTCAATCATATCAATGAATTTCCAATATTTGTAAATCAAAAATCAAATCAGAATATGGCGGAATAATGGATACTCCTTTTGTTCCATAACCTAAAAAATAAGGTATATATAAAGTTACCTTACCATTCTTACCCACGAGAGCAAGCCCTTCTTCAAATCCTGAGATTAAGGATTGTTCTTTATATTTAATATCAAATGCTTGATTTCTATCCAAAGAAGAATCAAACTTTTCATCATTAAACAACTTTCCAGTATAATGTAAAGAAATTATATTTCCTTTTCTAACCTTAGAAGTATCTCCATAATTATGAACTACATAAACTAAACCAGATGCGGTTTGTATTAACTTGGGTGATTTAAAAATCAATGAAATTCTTCCAAAAAGTGATTTAGAAAAATCATTTTTAACTTTCTTTTTAACCTCATCGAAAATGAATTCTTTATACTTCTCTTCAGATAATGCTTTAGCTTGATCTTGATGTTTGGTCAAAATTGATTTTTTAACATCAATTTTTGTGTAACAGTTCAAAAATGTTTTTGACGGATCATACTTTTTATACTTTTTACCTACACGTAATATTACAATACTATCTATAATATCATTTTGTTGAATTGCATCAACTACACTCTGTCCTTCTAACACATGACCAAAAACACTGTGTTTATTGTCTAACCATGGTGTTTTAACATGTGTAATAAAAAATTGACTCCCATTCGTATTAGGCCCCGAATTAGCCATCGATAAAATTCCAGGACCAACATGCTTTAGATCAGGATGAAATTCATCGTAAAACTTATACCCTGGCCCACCTTCTCCCGTACCTTGTGGATCTCCACCTTGAATCATGAAATCCTTGATTACTCGATGAAATTTGACCCCATTATATAGAGGAGCTTTAAATTCTTTACCAAGAATATTAGAGTTACCTTCAGCCAAAGCAATAAAATTCGCAGATGTCATAGGTGCTTTTTCAGTTTCAAGGTATATTAAAATTTTACCCTTAGAAGTTGACAATCTTGCATATACCCCATCTTTCAATACTTGCGAAAAGATAGTAGAAGAAACTATAAAAAAGAAAATAATTAAACTAAATCGAAACATACTTATTGTTCAATAGAAAGAAGTTCAACATCAAATATTAATACAGAATAAGGCTTGATTTCTTGTGAAGGAGCATTAGCTCCATAAGCTAACTCTTGCGGAATGTAAAATCTAAATTTAGAACCGACAGGCATAAGTTGTAATCCTTCAGTCCAACCTGGTATAACTTGATTTAAACCAAAAGTAGCCGGTTCGCCACGATTTACTGAACTGTCAAATACTTTACCTTCAATAGTCGTTCCATGATAGTGGACTTTAACACGAGTTGTTGCTTTAGGTGTTTCACCAGTACCCAACGTAATCACTTTATATTGTAAACCTGACGCAGTAACAACTACGGATGGATCTAGTTTATTTTGCAATAAAAATCGTTCACCTTGAGTCTTATTCTCAATAAATTGACTTTCCTGCTTTTTTTTGAAATATCGATTTACCACAGCATTTGAAGGATCTAATAATAAAGCATTTTTTCCATATAGTTTATCAGAGATTCCTTTCAAAATCATCTCTTTATTTGCTTCACTCAAATCACTTAATACATTACCAGCAATCATATTACCAATAAGGTAAGAAACTGAGTCCACATCACTTTTAAATTGAACTTTACTTGACTTTGTAGTTTGAGCGTTTAGTAAAGTAAATGAACTACTTATAAGCAAACTAGTTAATATTCTTTTCATAGATAATAATTTAAAAACCTTTTAATAATTCTAGAAAAATTATTAAAACTCAAAATTAATTAAACTAAGCAAGCAAATAACAACACTAACAATAAAATGAAGTTATTTTTACATGAAAATTTTACAACTAAAGTGTATTTAAAAACACTTGATTAAATTTGTAATATGGAACAAAGAGAAGACAAATTAAAGGAAGTTATTTCCCACGCGAAAGAGTATGGTTTTGTATTTCCATCCTCAGAAATATATGATGGTTTAGCCGCAACTTATGATTATGGTCAATTAGGTTCTGAGTTAAAAAACAACATCAAAACGTATTGGTGGAAATCAATGACTCAAATGCATGAAAACATTGTTGGTATAGACGCTGCAATATTTATGCACCCTACTACTTGGAAAGCATCAGGTCATGTTGACGCCTTTAATGATCCCTTAATCGATAATAAAGATTCCAAAAAAAGATATCGCGCTGATGTTTTGATTGAAGAACATATTGAAAAGATCAGACAAAAAATAAATAAAGAAGTAGAAAAAGCTTCTAAGAAATTCGGTGAAGCATTTGACGAAACTCAATTTCTAGCTACAAACCCTAACGTTATTAGAAATACACAAAAAATTTCTGATATCGAAGACAGAATGCGTGTCACGCTAGAAAACAATGATTTGGAAGGTGTGAGACAGTTAATTATTGATTTAGAAATCGTTTGTCCTATCAGTGGTTCTAAAAATTGGACTGAAGTCAGACAATTCAATTTAATGTTCTCAACTGAACTTGGTTCTGTAGCAGGCGATGCTGCAACTATCTATTTACGACCAGAAACAGCACAAGGTATTTTTGTAAATTTCTTAAATGTTCAAAAATCAGGAAGAATGAAAATACCTTTTGGTATTGCTCAGATTGGAAAAGCATTTAGAAATGAGATTGTAGCTAGACAATTCATTTTTCGTATGCGTGAGTTTGAACAAATGGAAATGCAATTCTTTGTTCGCCCAGGTGAAGAAATGAAGTGGTATGAGTATTGGAAAGATACTAGAGTAAAATGGCATAAAGCATTGGGGCTAGGCGATAGCGCATATCGATTACACGACCATATCAAATTAGCGCACTATGCAAATGCTGCATGTGATATTGAATTCGACTTCCCTATGGGATTCAAAGAATTAGAAGGTATTCACTCACGAACTGATTTTGATTTAAAACAACATGAAAATCATTCAGGAAAAAAAATGCAATATTTTGACCCGGAATTAAACGAAAGCTATGTTCCATATGTGGTAGAAACATCTGTAGGTTTGGATCGAATGTTTCTTGCAGTATTAAGCAACTCATTAAAAAATGAAACCTTAGCAGATGGATCTGAAAGAGTTGTGCTTTCATTACCTTATGCATTGGCACCTTTTAAAGTTGCTGTCATGCCATTAACTAAAAAAGATGGATTGCCTGAAAAAGCAAGAGAAATTATCAATAGTTTAAAATATGATTTCCAATGTCAATATGATGAAAAAGATTCTATTGGAAAAAGATATAGAAGACAAGATGCAATAGGTACTCCTTTTTGCATTACAGTAGATCATGAAACTCTTGAAAATAATTCAGTAACATTAAGAGATAGAGATTCAATGGAACAAGTTCGAATTTCAATTGATGAATTAAATAATTATATTGATACTAAAGTAAACCTTAAATATCTATTAAATCAATTATAAATAAAGCCCCAAATGTAAATGCCCCCAAGCTAGACTAACTTAGGGGCATTTTTTATTTCCAAAAATGCTGATTCAATAAATTCAAATCTTTTAACTTATGAAAATAGGGATGAGTTGCTGTTCGTTGTAATATTTCTAAATGATCAATTCGATGACAATCGGTAGCAACAAAATCTACATACCCATTATCAATCAACCAATACGCTTGACGTTGAACATCTGGTCCGTAATGTCCTACGATTGACAATAAATTAACTTGAATTAACACCCCTTTTTCTCGATAATTTGCTACAATTTCGGGTTGATTAAAGTAGTAAGGATAACGTTCAAAATGAGCAATTATAGGTTTAAAACCGTTTACTATTAACTCAAATATAAATTGCTCCGTTTGATTCGGTTTTGAAAAGAATGAATATTCAAATAAGATATATTTATCGGGAAAAGGAACTAATTGATTTCCTTTAATTTTATCCATTAAAGAATCCTCTATATTATATTCAGCTGAAGCAGAAAGTTCTATTTCAATATCCAGTTTTATACATTCAGCTTTTACTTCTTCTAATTTTGCTGTAATTATTTCAGGAGTATTTGGGTAACAATCCTGCATCACATGTGGTGTGAATATCAGCTTTTTATACCCCATTTCTTTAAACTTCAACAACATCCCTATGGTATGCTCCATTGAAGGGGAGCCATCATCTATCCCTGGCAGTAAATGATTATGCATATCTACTTCTAGGTATCCAAAATCAAAAGGAGGTAATAACACCTCCTCTTTTTTATTTTTTCTAAAAATTGAAAATAACCCCATTATCTATTTGAATACATTGAATCATAATATTTTTGATAATCCCCACTTGTAACTTCTTTCACCCAATCTTCATTTTCTAAATACCAATCGACTGTTTTTTCAAGTCCTTCTTCAAATGTAATTGAAGGTTTCCAACCTAATTCTGATTCTAATTTTGTAGCATCAATGGCATATCTCATATCATGACCCGATCTATCTTTGACATAGGTAATAAGCGAAGCTGAAACTCCAGGTTCACGATTTAATTTCTTATCCATCAAGTTACATAAGAAATGGATTAAATCAATGTTTTTCCATTCATTTAAACCACCAACATTGTATGACTCTCCATATCGACCATTAAAAAATATAGTTTCAATAGCCCTAGCATGATCTTCAACCCACAACCAGTCTCTAATATTTTCACCTTTTCCATAAACAGGTAAAGATTTCATATTAATTATATTTTGAATCATTAATGGAATTAATTTCTCTGGAAAATGATGACTACCATAATTGTTTGAACAATTAGACATTTTCACAGGAAAATTATATGTATGAAAGAATGCACTCACAAAATGGTCTGAAGAAGCTTTTGATGCTGAATAAGGACTTCTTGGATCATATGGAGTTGTTTCCATGAACAAACCTTCTTCTCCTAACGAACCATATACCTCATCGGTAGAAACATGATGAAAGGTATGTTTTTCATTCAGATCCCAATGTTTTTTTGCAACATTCAATAAATTCAATGTTCCTATCACATTAGTCATTGCGAATTCCATTGGTCCTTCAATTGATCTATCAACATGAGATTCAGCCGCTAAATGTATTACATCTGTAATTTTATACTTTGTAAATGCATTATTTACGTCGTCAGCAGAACAAATATCACCCTTAACAAATTTATAATTTGACTTATCTACAACATCTTTGAGATTTGATAAATTTCCAGCATAGGTTAACTTATCAAAATTAACAATAGTGTGTTCAGGATATTTGTTAACCAATAATCTTACTACATGTGAACCAATAAACCCAGCACCTCCTGTTACTAAAATATTCATACTAATATTTGTTAAGAACGATTATAAACTCCAATATTCTAATTCATTAATTTGATTTCTGAAAATTCCTTTAATATCTACAAAAACACCTTTACCATCAACTAATAAGTCTTTAAATTGGGCTTCTTTTAAATCTAGATATTCTTTATGGTTTACTGCAACAATCAACGCATCGTATTTCCCTTCAGGATTAGAATGTAACCCTATACCATATTCATGAATCATCTCTTCTGAAGACGCATGAGGATCAACAACATCTACAGTTACTTGGTAGGATTGTAATTCTTTTATAACATCAATAACCTTCGTATTTCTAATATCGGCAACATCTTCTTTAAAAGTTGCACCCATTACCAATACTCGGGTATCTTGAATATGCTTACCTTGAGCAATCATTTTTTTAACCGTTTGTTTTGCTACATACCCTCCCATAGAATCATTCACGAAACGACCACTCGTAATCACTTTTGAATTATACCCCGCTTTTGCAGCTTTATGAGTCAAGTAATATGGGTCAACACCAATACAATGTCCTCCAACTAGTCCTGGTTGAAATTTCAAGAAATTCCATTTTGTACCAGCTGCTTCAAGCACGTCAAAAGTGTTTATTCCAAGCTTATTAAAAATTATTGACAACTCATTAATTAATGCAATATTTACATCTCGTTGTGTATTTTCAATAATTTTTGCCGCTTCAGCAACTTTAATTGTAGTTGCTCTATGTACGCCAGCATCAACAACTAATTCATAAGTTTTTGCAATATTATCTAAAGATTCATCACAACATCCAGAAACAACTTTCATTATATTCCTAAGTGTATGATTTTTATCTCCTGGATTAATACGCTCAGGAGAATAACCTAAAAAGAAATCTTGTTTGAATTTCAAACCTGACTCTTTTTCTAATACAGGAACACAATCTTCTTCTGTACAACCTGGGTAAACAGTAGACTCAAAAACTACGTAATCGCCTTTTTTAAGAACTTTCCCCACAGTAGAACTTGCTCCTAATAATGGTTTTAAATCAGGAACATTTGCAGAGTCAATTGGAGTTGGAACTGCAACTATGAAAAAAGTTACATCTCTTAAATCCTCTAAATCAGCTGTAAAATGAATGTCACACCCTTCAAATGCTGAACTTTCCAATTCTTTGCTCGGATCAATGTTATTACGCATTAAATCAACACGATGCTGGTTTATATCAAAACCAACTACTTTTATTTTTCTTGCAAATTCTAAGGCAATTGGTAAACCAACATACCCTAATCCGATAACTGCTAACTTAGTTTGTTTATCTATTAACTTTTGGTAAATTGAGTTGTTCATTTCTTACTTTGTATATACGTTCTATAATTTCTACTACTTTTAATCCTTCTAAAGCATTGGTTGTCATTGATGTTCTACCTTTGAGTGTGTCAATTACATTTCCAATCAAAAAGTGATGATTCGCTGCTGACCCCTTATAAGGACCATAATCGTTTGCCGGACTTGATTCTGCCAATACAGGCATTTCATAACCAGGAATATTACAAACTTCAACTTCGTTCATGTATTGACCTCCAATCTTAACACTTCCTTTACTTCCAATGATGGTCATCGAACTTTCTAAATTCTTGTCAACTACAGCTGTTGAATAATTAATACACCCCTTTCCTCCATTTAAGAAATCAAAATTAACAAACCCTGAATCTTCAAAATCGGTAGAATCATGATGTGAAAAATCGGCGAAATTCCCTTGTATATTGTCAATATCACCAAACAACCAATACATAATATCGATGAAATGAGAAAACTGGGTAAATAAAGTTCCTCCATCTAGATCTTGCGTTCCTTTCCACCCCCCTTTTTTATAATAACGTGCATCTCGATTCCAGTAACAGTTAAGTTGTACCATATAAATATCACCAAGTATATTTTCACTTACAACTTTTTTAATCCATTCAGATGGAGGCGAATATCTATTTTGCATTACACAAAAAACACTTCTAGACATTTGCAATGATTTAAAAATCACCTTTTCACATTCATCTTTTGACAAACCCATAGGCTTCTCACAAACTACATGTTTACGTGCTTCTAAGGCCTTAATGGATTGTTCTGCATGAAGCCCATTAGGGGTACAAATATTTACAACATCAAAATCTAAATTTGAAGATAATAAGTCTTCAATAGAATTAAAAAATGGTACTTCTTTATCAAATTCACAAGCCTCTTTACCTCTTACATCAACCATAGCGACAAGCTCTCCCTCTGGATCTCTTGATATCATCTCTGCATGGCGTTTACCGATATGACCAGCACCAACTACAGCGAACTTTACTTTATCGTTTGTTACAATCATTTACCAATTTTTTGTACTTGATTATTTTTTAATTCATATTTTTCATTACTCTCAGGACAAATAGCAATACCATTATTATCAAAAGTTAAACGGTGACCAAATTCACTCATCCATCCTAACTGACGTGCTGGATTACCTACCATTAAAGCATAGGGAGCTACCGTTTTTGTAACAACTGCACCCGCACCTATGAAAGCATATTCACCAATATCATGACCACATACTATCGTTGCATTAGCACCAATTGAAACCCCTTTTTTAACAACGGTTTTAAGGTATTCCCCTCTTCTATTAATAGCACTTCTAGGATTTAAAACATTGGTAAACACCATAGATGGTCCTAAAAAAACATCATCTTCACAAATCACTCCTGTATAAATAGAAACGTTATTTTGAACTTTAACATTATTACCCAAGACAACGTCGGGTGATACAACAACATTTTGACCTAAATTACAATTTTCACCTAATTTACAATTAGACATTACATGAGAAAAATGCCAAATTTTTGTCCCTTTACCAATCGTGCAATCAGCATCAATTACCGCTGTTTCGTGTGCAAAATAATCCATTATTTCACAATGTATTTTTCAAAATTATTATGCTCTTTATGATGTAATTCTTCAGAAGTTAAACTTTTAAAATAATCGTAAGTTATTTTTAATCCTTCTGCTCTACTTACTTTCGGTTCCCAATTCAACAAAGTTCTCGCTTTAGTAATATCTGGCTGTCTTTGTTTTGGGTCATTCACAGGTAAGTCATGATATACAACTTTTTGAGAAGTATTTGTTAATTTAATTATTTCTTCTGCAAATTGCTTAATTGTAATTTCATCTGGATTTCCAATATTTACTGGTTCAGCATAATCTGACATTAACAATCTGAATATACCTTCTACTAAATCATCAACGTAACAAAATGATCTTGTTTGTGAACCATCTCCAAAAATAGTCAAATCCTCTCCTCTCAAAGCTTGTCCAATAAATGCTGGTAATACACGACCATCATTCAATCGCATTCTTGGACCATATGTATTGAAAATACGAACAATTCTTGTTTCAACATTATGGTAAGTATGGTAAGCCATAGTCATAGCTTCTTGAAATCTTTTAGCTTCATCGTAAACACCTCTTGGGCCAACAGGATTCACATTTCCCCAATAATCCTCTGTTTGGGGATGAACTAACGGATCACCATATATTTCGGAAGTTGATGCAATCAAAACACGTGCATTCTTCACTCTTGCTAAGCCTAAACAATTATGTATACCCAAAGAACCTACTTTCAATGTTTGGATTGGAATTTTAAGATAATCAATTGGACTTGCTGGTGATGCAAAATGCAAAATATAGTCTAATTTTCCAGGAACATGAATAAACTTAGAAACATCATGATTATAAAATTCAAAATTTTCTAAATGGAAAAGATGTTCAATGTTTTTTAATCTCCCCGTTATCAAATTATCCATACCGATAACATGATACCCTTCTTTTATAAAACGATCACATAAATGTGAACCTAAAAATCCAGCAGCACCAGTTATTAAAATTCTTTTTTTCTCACTCATAACTATGAAATTATTGATCTACCAATTGATGAATAATAAAACCCTCTCTCATTCATTTCATTTAAATCAAATAAATTCCTTCCATCAAAGATCACTCGATCTTTTAAAAGTGAATTAATTTTATCAAAATCTGGGTTTCTAAAAATCCCCCATTCCGTACATATCACTAATGCATCTGCATTTTCTAATGCACTATACTCATCATTTGAATAAGAAATTTTATCTCCCACAATGCCTTTTACATTTTCGATTGCTTCAGGGTCATAGGCCACTATTTCAGCACCTAAACTTAGCAATTCATCTATAATATACAAAGCTGGTGCCTCTCTAATATCATCAGTATCCGGCTTAAAAGCAAGACCCCAAATAGCAATTTTTTTGGACTTTAAATCTCCTCTAAAATAGTTTTTAATCTTTGGGATAAGAACAGTCTTTTGTTCTTCATTCACTTTCATCACCGCGTCTAATATCTGAAAAGAAAAATTATTTTCTTTTCCAGACTTAACTAATGCTTGAACATCTTTAGGGAAACAAGATCCTCCATACCCAATACCTGGAAATAAAAATCTTTTTCCAATACGATCGTCCGAACCTACTCCAATTCTAACTTTATCCACATCTGCACCTACTAATTCACAAAAGTTAGCAATTTCATTCATAAACGTAATCTTCGTAGCCAAGAATGAATTAGCAGCATATTTAGTTAATTCAGCAGACTTCTCGTCCATAAAAATAATAGGGTTTCCTTGTCTAACAAAAGGCTTGTACAATTGCTCCATGACTTTCTTAGCTCTTTCAGAAGAAGTACCAATAACTACTCTATCTGGCTTCATGAAATCATCAACTGCAAACCCTTCTCTTAAAAACTCAGGGTTTGAAACCACGTCAAAATCCACATTCGAGTTTGCTTTAATAGCAGCTGTAACCTTCTCGGCAGTACCAACTGGCACCGTGCTTTTATCAACAACGACTTTATAGTCTGTTATTATTTTACCAAGGTGGTCTGCAACACCAAGAATATAAGACAAATCAGCAGAACCATCTTCACCTGGCGGTGTTGGTAATGCTAAAAATATAATTTCTGCATCCTTAACTCCCTCAACAATATCAGTTGTAAAAGTTAGCCGACCTGCTTTGATATTCCTTTCAAATAAAACATCTAAATGAGGTTCATAAATAGGAATTACTCCCTGTCTCATTTTTTCAACTTTAGCCTCATTAATGTCGACACAGATAACTTGATTTCCAGTCTCGGCAAAACAAGTACCTGTTACTAAGCCTACATAACCTGTTCCAATAACAGCAATTTTTTTCATGCAAAAGATTTTATAAAATGTATAACATGTTTAGTAATGTATTCTAATTGTTCTTGTTCCATTTCTGTATGAATTGGTAAGGATAAGACACATTCTGTTAAATGATTTGTAATCGGTAAATCTTGGTTTTCTTTTCCGAAAGATTTAAACATACCCTGTTTATGCGCAGGTAAAGGATAATAAATCATCGATGGAATACCATGCGAATTAAGATATTCGATCAATTCTTTTCGATCAACACCTGATAGCTTAATTGTATATTGGTGATATACATGTGTAGTATTTGGAGCTTTATAAGGAGTAGTAATTTGCTTTACTTCAGAAAAAGCTTGATTGTAATAAGCTGCGACTTTTTGTCTAGCAGCACAATAACTATCTAAAAAAGGAAGTTTGATTTTTAAAATAGCAGCTTGAATGGTATCTAAACGTGAATTACAACCTACAACTTCATGATGGTATTTTATTACCTGTCCATGATTTGCAATTTTCTTAAGACTGGCAGCTAAGTGAACATCATTTGTATACATCGCACCACCATCTCCATAACAGCCTAAATTTTTAGATGGAAAAAAAGAAGTACATCCGATATCCCCCATAGTACCGGCTTTAGATACTTTACCGTTTTTATGGGTATAATCTGCACCTATTGCTTGAGCAGTATCTTCTACTACTTTCAAATTATGTTTTTTGGCTATTTCTAAAATAGCATCCATATCTGCACATTGTCCATATAAGTGGACTGGAACGATAGCCTTTGTTTTCGCTGTAATTGCAGCTTCTATCTTAGAAGGATCAATACAAAATGTATCAGAAAGCACATCTACAAAAATAGGAGTAAGACCCAACAAAGCAATAACTTCTGTGGTTGCTATGTATGTAAAAGAAGGAGTAATCACCTCATCCCCAGGTTTTAAACCTAAAGCCATTAATGCTATTTGGAGTGCATCAGTACCATTAGCACAAGGTATTACGTGTGATACATTTAAATATCTCTCTAAATCAGATTTGAACTCTGAAACCTCAGGTCCATTGATAAAATTCGCTTGTTCAATTACGTTGATTATCGCTGAGTCAACATCAGATTTAATTTTCTGATACTGAGATTGCAAATCAACCATTTGAATTTTCTTCATTACTTAAAATTAACAAACGTTTGTTTCACGTTTAAATAAACGACAAATATAGTTATTTTGAATAGATTGAAAACTTGATTTATTAAAACAATCCTTAATAAATATTATTCTATCTTTGATTTATTTTGAACTTAAATTTCTCTTTTTAATGAAGATTTTTACTCTGTGTGTACTTTTGTTTTTAATTTCTAAATATAACTTTAGTCAAAATACTTCATTAACCAATTCTGAACCTAAAACATATGGACATCCTGTTTTATCATTTAACTATTCACTAAATAATCCAACTGCAAATTGGTCAACTAGATTTGGTATGTTCAATACAATTGGAGGAGAAATTGGTTACAAAAATAAAAACAACTGGATGTTTTTGACAGATGGTCATTTTATTTTTGGAAATCAATTCAAGGAACCTAATTTATTAGACAATCTGAAAGATAGTTACGGGAATATTACTGATGATCAAGGCAATATTGCAACTGTTCCCATTTTTACACGAGGTTTTACTTTTTCCTATTTGACAGGGAAATTAATCTCTTTTAAAAGCGCAAATAATGGTTTATTAATTAAGGGTGGAATTGGTTTTTTATCTTATAAATACAGAATTGAAACAAATAGTATAAATGTTCCTCAAATTGAAGGTGATTACAGAATGGGTTATGATAGACTAACACAGGGTATTTTACTTTCCGAATTTATAGGATACCAATATGTTTCTGAAAAAAACTTATATAATTTTTATATCGGTTTATTCCTACAACAAGGCTTTACACGAAATATGAGAACTATTTTTTATGACCAACCAAACACTTCTATATCAACCAAATTAAGAAATGACAATTCATACGGAATAAAAATCGGCTGGAATATTCCATTTTTTAATGATAAACCAAAAGAATACTATTATTACTGATTATGTTTATTTATAACCTAACCATTCGATTTTATTGGTTCATTATTTTGTTCGCTTCTTTATTTAATAAAAAAGCAAAACGTTTTGTTTTAGGTAGAAAATACATTTGGCAAGAATTAAGTAATTTAAAAGAAAAAAATCTCTATTGGTTTCATTGTGCATCATTAGGAGAATTTGACCAAGGGCTACCCTTAATGTTTTTATTAAAAGAAAAAGATCCTTCTATTAAAATTTTGGTGACCTTCTTTAGTCCATCAGGAATGGAACATTATCACAAAAGAAACCACTGTGCTGATTATGTTTACTATTTACCAATTGACACTAAGAAAAATGCTAAAAAATTCATCCATTCAATTCAACCAAAAAAAATATTCTTTATCAAATATGAGTTTTGGTTAAACTATATTTTCGTTGCTAAAGAGAATAATATACCATTATTTTCAATAAGTTGTATTTTAAGACCGAATCAACATTTTTTTAAAAAAAGTGGGGTTATCTTTCGAAAAGGGTTGCAATGTTTTGACTTGTTTTTTGTTCAAAATGAGGAAACAAAATCCTTACTTTCAACAATAAAAATTAACAACGTAATTATCACTGGTGATACACGTTATGATAAAGTAATAGATAATAAAATAAACTTAGTTGAGGATATCACGATTTCAAACTTTCTACAAAACAAAAAGGGATTAATTCTAGGGAGCAGTTGGAATATGGAAGAAAGCATTTTTAAACAAGTACTAGATTCAGGTTTGATAGAAGAAAAAGTAATCATAGCACCTCATGATATCAGTGAAAAACACCTCAATCAGATTGAAACATTATTCAATAAAAATATAATTAGGTATTCTAATTATTCAAACTACAACAATGAACAAATATTATTAATTGATTCAATAGGAAAACTTGCAAATGCCTATCAATATGGAATGTTTGCTTTTATTGGTGGAGGATTTTCAGGGAGTTTACATAATACGTTAGAACCTATTGTATTTGGAATTCCAACTGTATTTGGACCCAAGCACTCAAAATTTCCAGAAGCAGCATTTTTCATTCAAGAAAAGGTTGCATTAGAAGTTACAAACAAAACTGATTTTTTAAACGCTTATACTTATTTCAAAAAAACTGAAAAAGAAGTTAAAAAGAAATGCGATTTTATTATAGAAACATCAAAGGGTGCTTCTCAAAAAATAATAGATAAAATATTTATCTAAAATTACTTATTATTTAATTCCATTGCTTTCAGTGTATTAATCATCAATGAAGCAATTGTCATCGGTCCAACCCCACCAGGTACAGGTGAAATATAAGAAGTAACTTCTGCTACTTCATCAAATTTCACATCTCCGACTAATCTCCAACCAGCCTTCTTAGTATCATCTTCAACGCGAGTTGTACCTACATCAATCACAACTGCGCCTGGTTTAACCATATCCTTTGTAACAAAATTAGGTTGACCGATTGCAGCAACTAGAATATCTGCTGTCAAACAAACTTCTTTTAAATTTTGTGTCATACTATGAGTTAGCGTAACAGTACAATTTCCAGGATCTGTATTTCTTGTCAACATAATACTCAGAGGTGTGCCTACGATATTTGATCTTCCTATAATCACGCAGTTTTTCCCTGCTGTTTGAATCTTATTTCTTTTCAATAGCTCTAAAATACCTGCAGGAGTAGCAGACAAAAAACCAGGTAGATTCAAAACCATTTTACCTATGTTTTCAGGATGAAATCCGTCTACATCCTTATTAGGATCTATCGCCTGAGTTACCTTCATTTCATCAATATGTGAGGGTAAAGGTAATTGAACTATAAAACCATCGATACTTGGGTCATTATTTAAAGCTTCGACTTTTTTTAACAATAAATCCTCAGAAACAGACTCGTCGTATCTTATAAGCGTACTCTCAAAACCACATTCTTCGCATGCTTTTACTTTAGCATTTACATACGTCAATGATCCACCATCATTCCCGACTAAAACAGCAGCTAAATGAGGAATCTTTTTCCCTTCCATTTTTCTTTGTTTTACAGCCAACGCAAGTTCCTTTTTAATTTGCAAAGATGTTGCTTTACCGTCGAGAAGATTCATAAATTTGATTTTTTACAAAGATAGATAAATAAAAAAGAAAGTTAGTATCTAGCGTAATTGTTTAATTTTGTATTATAACTTTCTTTTCATGCTTAAAAAAATCATTTACAAGTATCTTCTATTTTTATTTTTTTGGATTTTACTTTTTGATTTACATAGAATTATCTTCTCCATATTTCACCTTCAAAAATTAAAAACTGTTCATTTTTCTGAATGGTTTATGGCGTTTTTACACTCCATCAGGTTAGACTTAGCTATGGCAGGAGCGTTATCTATTCTACCTATTTTAATTCTATGTTTCTTAATTAATTACAATAACAAATTTTTAAAAATACTTTTTTATATCATTCTCTACATCGAATTAACTTTTGTAATTCTAATCAATAGTGGCGAAATCCAAACCTATGAAGAATGGAATCATAAATTAACATCACGAGTTTTTAAGCACCTTTCAAACCCAGACGAAGTTTTTAGAACAGCATCGTGGACATCAACTATTTTATTTTTTATAATCGGTAATATAGAGTTTATTTTTTCCTACTTCATTTTGAAAAAAATGAATCTTATTTTCTCTAACCCATATGAGAAAAAAAATCATTTCATTAGAATAATCACTTCTTTGTTCGGTTTCGTTGTGTTGGGAATTTCAAGTTTTTTACTCTTGAGAGGTGGTATTCAACAGATTCCATTGAATATTAACAGTGCAATATATAGTAATAAGCCTGTTTTGAATGATTTAGCAGTAAATACACCCTATAACTTTGCTAAAAGCTATTTAATATATAACAAAACTAATTTAGATGATTTTATTCCTAAAATGGATGCTGCAAGTGCTAATCGAATAACAAAGAAATTATATAATTATACAGATAATACTTCAATTCAACTATTAAATAATAAGAGACCGAATATTGTTTTAGTAATTTTCGAAGGCTGGAGCTCTGAGGCAATTGACTGTTTAGGACAAACTAAAGGAGCAACGCCAAATTTCAATAATTTAGCAAAAGAAGGATATTTATTTGATAATATATATGCTGCAAGTGGCACCTCTGAAATTGGGAATGCGACTATTTTTAGTGGTTTTCCTGCTCTACCTGAAGTTTCAATCACTATGCAACCCGAAAAAAGTAGAAATCTCAGAACAATCAATCAAGATTTACAAAAAGTAGGATACGAATCTGGTTACCTTTTTGGAGGTGATTTAAAATATGGAAATATTGGTGGCTTTTTAATGGATCATAATTTTCAAAATATCATAGATGAAAACAACCTTCCATCTAAAAAACGAGGGAAATTAAATTATTATGATGAAGATGTATATGATTTTCTTCTCGATGAGATCAAAAACAGAAAAAAACCATTTTTTCAATGTGTATTCACTGGTAGTTCTCACGCTCCATATGATCACCCTCCAAAAACTCCAAAGAAGTTCAAAGATATTGAGAGTGATTATATGAATTCAATCATTTATGCAGATTGGTGTTTAGGTAATTTCATTAAAAAAGCAAAAAAGAAATCTTGGTTTTCGAATACCTTATTCGTTTTTATTTCAGATCACGGCCATACAACACCCTCTGCACAAACTCCACATGAATCTCCTTTTTTTAAAATTCCTTTGTTGTTTTGGGGACCTGTCATTAAAAATCAATTACAAGGAAAACGAAATTCAATCCTAGGAGCGCAAGCAGATTTTCCAGTCACTTTGCTAAGTCAACTAGACATTAAATCTAAAGATTATCCTTGGAGTAAAAACCTATTAAGTTATAAGTGTCCGCAATTTGCTATTCATACGATTAATAAAGGTTTCGGTTGGGCTACACTAAAAGGTAATTTTACCTATCAACTTCAAGAAAAATTATATATTCAGCAAACTTTTACAAAAAAAGATCTGAAACAAGAAGAAAGAAATGCAAAAGCGATGCTAAATAGCATCTACAACTATTATAAAAAAATGTAACATGACTCCCAAAAAAGAAAATATTCGAAACTTTACTTTAACCGAACTTCAACAATTATTTAAAAACTTAGATGAAAAAAGTTTTAGAGCCAAACAAGTTTATGAGTGGCTTTGGAAAAAAAATGCTTCTTCCTTTGAAGAAATGTCCAATTTAAGTTTGCCTTTACGTGAGAAATTAAATAACCATTTTTTTATTGATAAGATCAAACTAGATGACCAACAGATAAGTAAAGATAAAACTATCAAATGTGCTTTTGAAATAGAACCTTCAAAAGTAGTTGAAGGTGTATTAATCCCAACTACTAGTAGAACAACAGCTTGTATTTCATCTCAAGTTGGTTGTAGTTTATCATGTAAGTTTTGTGCAACAGGAAAACTCAAATTATTGAGGAATTTAACCCCAGGTGAAATTGTAGATCAAGTTGTTTATTTAAAAAACTTGGCTGAAAATAAGTACAATCAATCGCTATCTAACATTGTTTACATGGGTATGGGTGAGCCTTTATTAAACTATAAAAACGTTGTCCGTTCAGTAGAAATATTAACCTCAGAAGATGGTTTAAATATGTCCCCTAGAAGAATCACTGTTTCTACAGCTGGAATTGCTAAAATGATAAAAAAATTAGGTGATGATGAGGTACGATTTAACCTTGCACTATCTCTTCATGCTGCTAATGATGAGAAAAGAAGTAAAATCATGGAAATTAACGATACTAATAACCTAGCAATACTTCAAGATGCATTAATCTATTTTTATGAAAAAACAGGCACCAGACCCACTTTTGAATATATTATTTTTAAAGATTTTAATGACTCTTTGATGGATGCCAAGGAATTAGCAGAATTTTGTAAATGTGTACCTTGTAAAATAAATATCATTGAATATAATTCTATCGATGATGAAATGTTTCAAAAAGCAGATGATGAAAGAGTTGCTAACTTTGCTTCTTTTCTAGAATCTAGAAACTTAATAGTAAATGTTAGAAGAAGTAGAGGAAAAGACATAGATGCAGCTTGTGGTCAATTAGCAAACAAGAATAAAGTCATTTTAAAAGAAGAACGAATTCTAAAATCATAAAAATCAATCATAAAAAAACCGACTCAAAATTAAGTCGGTTTTTTTATGATTATTTAAATCTTAACCTGCACACATTTCACAAGAATCTGGATCGTCTAATGAACATGCAATCGCTTCAGCTGAATTATTTGTAGCATTCACTGTTGCTTTCACTTCAGGCTCTTGAATAAATGATTTATCTAATGTGAACTTAATCGCATCTGTAGCTGCTTTCGTTCTCAAGTAATACATACCAGTTTTTAATCCTTTTTTCCATCCATAAAAATGCATTGAAGTTAATTTACCAAAGTTTGCATTTTCCATGAAGATATTCAACGATTGAGACTGACAAATAAATGCACCTCTATCAGCAGCTAAATCTAAAATAGCTTTTTGAGAAATCTCCCAAGCAGTTTTATAAAGTTCTTTTAAATGCGCTGGAATTTCAGGGATATTTTGAACAGATCCGTTAGAAGCCATCAATTTCGATCTCATTTCTTTATTCCAAAGACCTTCTTTCACTAAATCTTTTAATAAATGCTTATTTACAATAATGAATTCTCCAGACAATACTCTACGGGTATAAATATTAGAGGTATATGGCTCAAAACATTCGTTATTACCTAAGATTTGAGCAGTTGAAGCGGTTGGCATTGGAGCTAATAACAATGAGTTTCTAGCACCATGTTTGATTACTTCTTCTTTCAACAAATCCCATTCCCATCTATTCGAAGGTTTTACTCCCCACATATCAAATTGGAAAACTCCTTTTGACAATGGTGAACCAGCAAACGTTTCATAAGGTCCTTCAACTTTTGCTAAATCTTTTGATGCAGTCATTGACGCATAATAGATTGTTTCAAAAATTTCCTTATTCAAAGTTTGTGCTTCCGGAGATTCAAACGGGTAGCGCATTAATATAAAAGCATCTGCTAAACCTTGTACACCTAAACCAATTGGTCTATGTCTCATGTTTGAATTTTTCGCTTCTTCTACTGGGTAGTAGTTTTCATCGATAATTCTATTCAAGTTTACTGTTGCTTGGTAAGTTACATCAAACAATTTTTGGTGATCAAATTGTCCATCTTCAGTAACAAATTTAGGAAGAGCAATAGAAGCTAAGTTACATACTGCAACCTCATCAGGCGCTGTGTATTCAATAATTTCAGTACACAAGTTAGAAGACTTAATTGTACCTAGATTTTGCTGATTAGACTTAGCATTTGCAGCGTCTTTATACAACATATATGGTGTTCCTGTCTCAATTTGAGATTCTAAAATCTTAAACCATAAATCTTGCGCTTTAATTGTTTTTCTTCCTTTGCCTTCAGCTTCATACTTGGTGTATAAAGCTTCGAATGCTTCACTATGCGTCTCAGAAAGACCTGGACACTCATTTGGACACATTAAAGTCCAATTTCCATTACTTTCAACACGTTTCATGAATAAATCTGGAATCCATAGAGCATAAAATAAATCTCTTGCTCTAGCCTCTTCTTTACCATGGTTCTTTCTTAAATCTAAGAAATCAAAAACATCTGCATGCCATGGCTCAATATACATTGCAAAAGAACCTTTTCTCTTTCCACCTCCTTGATCTACATATCTTGCTGTATCATTAAATACACGTAACATTGGAACAATACCGTTAGAAGTACCATTTGTTCCTTTAATGTACGAACCTGTAGCTCTAATATCATGAATAGCAAGACCAATACCACCTGCTGATTGAGAAATCTGAGCACAAGACTTTAAAGTGTCATAAATACCATGAATACTATCTTCTTTCATCGTTAATAAGAAACAAGAAGACATTTGAGGCTTAGGTGTTCCAGCATTAAACAACGTAGGTGTTGCATGAGTGAACCAACCCTCTGACATTAAATTATAGGTCTTTACAGCAGATTGAATATCGTTTTTGTGAATTCCAACTGAAACCCTCATTAACATTTGTTGAGGTCTTTCAGCTATCTTTCCATCTACTTTCAATAAATATGATCTAGATAAAGTTTTAAACCCGAAATAATCATATTTGAAATCTCTATCGTAAATGATGCTTGAATCTAAAAATTCTTTGTTATTCATAATTACCTCATATACATCATCTGCTAGTAATGAAGCTCTTTGATTTGTCTTTGGATCTATATAATTATATAAATCTTCCATTACATCAGAGAAAGACTTTTTAGTCTCTTTGTGTAAATTCGAAACAGCTATTCTGGATGCTAACAACGCATAATCAGGATGGTCAATTGTTTTTGCTGCAGCAACTTCAGCAGCTAAATTATCTAATTCAGAAGTTGTAACCCCATCATAAATGCCTTCAATTACTTTCATTGCAACAGCCTCTGGACTCACTAATGGATCTAACCCATAGCACATTTTAATAATACGTGCTGTAATTTTATCAAACTTTACAGACTCTTTACGACCATCTCTTTTAATTACGTACATAATCCCTTTTTAATCTTTGTTTTTTTTTAATTTATACTAGTTTTTTATTAGAATTCCGCATCAAGTGTAAAACCATGACTTTCTTGTCCTGATGTTAATACACCCGCTTTTTGATATTCTGACACTCGTTTCTCAAAGAAGTTAGATTTCCCTTGAATTGAAAGCATATCCATGAAATCAAATGGATTCGTTACATTAAATACTTTATCATTGCCTAATTCTAACAATAATCTATCAGCAACGAATTCAATATACTGAGACATCAAGTCACTATTCATTCCAATTAATTTAACCGGTAACGCTTCAAGAATGAATTCTTTCTCTATTTCAACAGCATCTAGAATAATTTCTTTGATTTCATCTCTAGATAGTTTGTTCACTAAATGGTTATTATATAGCAAACAAGCAAAATCACAATGTAAACCTTCATCTCGAGAAATCAGTTCGTTTGAAAAACCTAAACCTGGCATTAAACCTCTCTTCTTCAACCAAAAGATTGAACAAAACGAACCTGAAAAGAAAATACCCTCTACTGCTGCAAAAGCAACTAAACGTTGAGCGAATGAGCCTTTTTCAATCCACTTTAACGCCCAATCTGCCTTACGTCTTACACACGACATTGTATTGATCGCATTGAAAAGGTAATTTTTCTCAGCAGAATCCTTGATATAGGTATCAATTAGAAGAGAGTAAGTCTCAGAATGTATGTTTTCAATAGCAACCTGGAAACCGTAGAAAAATTTAGCTTCAGTATATTGTACTTCAGATAAGAAATTTTCAGCTAAATTTTCATTAACAATACCATCAGAAGCAGCGAAAAATGCTAAAATATGTTTAACAAAATGTTTTTCATTTTCATTCAACTTATTTTCCCAATCGATAATGTCCGCTGACAAGTCAATTTCTTCAGCTGTCCAAAAACTTGCTTCAGCTTTTTTGTAAAAAGACCAAATATCATTGTGTTGAATAGGAAACAACACAAATCTTCCGTCATTAGGCTCTAAAATCGGTTCGTAACTCATAACCAGTGTTTTTATATATTTAAATTCTGAATTAATTGATAATCAAAACGTAATACCAATACTTATCAAACAAATATCGGACTACAAAAATTGCTATTTAAATCAGTTTGTGCAACAAAAGAAATTCACATCAATCTCAAGTTTATTAACATGGATTTTGGAAACCCTTGAATTTATTGAGCCAAACGGAATTTATTCATAAACAAAATGATATTAACAATAAAAAATCAACTCTTGTCAATAATTTTTTTCAAAAAAAAAGAAAAAATCACCAAAAAAAAAGAAAAGATTTTTAAGTAAATTTACCTCAATATTGATTCGGTGTCAATACACTTTTTTTAATACATTTTAACATTGAATTGTTCAATCAACCGCTATTACAATTGAATCAGGTCTATACCAAATTTATTAATTATTTTGAGCACCTTTTTTTTCCAGATGAATGTATCATTTGTGAAAATGAAACCCCAAATAAACAAACTTTCATTTGTCATTTATGTGAACAAGAATTAGCATTCTCCAAAATGGAGAATACAACTATTGATCAAAAAACAAAAAAATTATTTTGGGGCAGAGTCCCAATAGAAATAGGGTTTAGTCTTTTGTATTTTGAAAAAGCAAACTCTACTCAAAAAATTTTACACGCTATAAAGTACCAGAATAGAAAGGATTTTGCTATTGAATTAGGTAGAAAGATAGGTAAAGCTATAAAAAAATCAGAAATCAACTTTCAAATTGACGCTCTTATTCCAGTACCACTTCACGTACAAAAAAAATTTGATCGTGGATATAATCAAAGTGAGCTACTGTGTAAAGGTATTTCTGCAATCCTAAACATTGAAACGAATAAAAATTTGGTTTTAAGAAAAAAGAATAGCCGAAGTCAAACGAAACTGAATAAATTTCTTCGTTGGGAAAATGCACAAAATACATACGAAGTATCCAAGGAAATAAATACCAAAAATTGGAAACATATTGCAATCGTTGATGACGTCATCACAACTGGTTCAACGATAGAATCAATTGCAAAAGAAATTCTTTCTATTAATCCGTCAATCAAAATAAGTGTAATTTCGCTAGCTTTAGCAATCTAAATATGCAAACAAATGGGTCATAAAGTTTTAATCGCAGGAGGAGGTTTAGCAGGAATATGTTTAGGGTATCAATTAGCTGAAAATAAAATTCCATTTATTCTAATAGATAGCGGTGTCAACCATAGTTCATTAAAAGCAGCTGGTCTAGTTAATCCTATCGTTTTTAGAAGAATGCTAAAGAGTTGGCGCATTGATGATTTTCTACCCTATGCAATCCAATTTTACAAAAAAACGGGAAAGTATACTGACTCAGAATTTTTTCATTATTTACCCATGCGACGCGGTTTCGCACATCAACAAGAAACGGAACTTTGGGAATCAAAACAAAACTTAGAAGAATATAAGATCTATCTCAGTAAATTAACAAATGAAGATAAAACCTCAGAAGTATTGATTAATAATTTTGGAACAGGCATAGTTAAAGAGACTGGTTATATAGATACAAAAGTATTTTTAGAAAATTCATATGCCTATTTCAAATCTATTGACAGTTATCAAAAAACTGAATACAAATACAATGAATTTGACCTATCAAAAAAGACTTTCAGAGGGGAAAACTTTGATAAAATCATTTTTTGTGAGGGTTATAAAGGAATTTATAATCCATGGTTTAATTATTTACCACTTCAAGCAACAAAAGGTCAAACAATTATTATTAAATCTAACACATTAAAAGACAGCGAAATTCTAAATAGAAAATGTTTTTTACTTCCATTAGGGAATAATGAGTTTAAAGTAGGGGCTACATACGAGTGGAATACAACTGATCTTTCTACTACAATTGAAGGATTGAATACTCTTAAGGAAAATATTGAACAATTAATCCACGATGACTATGAAGTAATCCACCAAGATGCTGGTATTAGGCCTACTGTTAAAGATAGAAGACCATTACTTGGAGAACATCCTGAATTTAAAAACATTTTTATATTTAACGGATTAGGAACAAAAGGTTATTCTATGGCTCCTCTTTTATCGAAAGAATTACTTAATTATATATATGAAAACCAACCTATAGATAGAGAAATTAATATTTCTAGGTTCAAATAGATTAATTTTTTCCTTCAATAATAATTACAATTTCACCTTTAGGTGGGTTAATTTCGTAGTAAGACTTAACCTCAAGAGCTGTTCCGCGTTTGAACTCTTCATATATTTTAGAAATTTCTCTGACTACACACACACGCCTATCTTCGCCCATAAACTCAACAATCTGTTCTAAAGCCTTGACCAATCGATGTGGTGATTCGTATAGAATGACCGTTCTATCTTCCTCGGCAATTTGTTTAAATTTAGTTTGTCTTCCTTTTTTATGTGGTAAAAACCCTTCAAAAGCAAATCTATCTGTTGGAAAACCACTTGCTACTAATGCTGGTACAAAGGCAGTAGGACCAGGTAAACAAGAGACATCAATACCCTGTTCAATACACGCACGAACCAATAAAAACCCAGGATCTGAAATAGCTGGAGTACCAGCATCAGAGACCAATACAGTTAATGTATTCGAAGCAATCTGAGAAATTACATTATTTAGAACTTTATGTTCATTATGAATATGAAAAGACTGAACATTTTTTTGAATTTGTAAATGATTCAAAAGCTTTTTAGTAACTCTTGTATCTTCAGCTAAAATAAGATCGGCATTTTTTAACGTATTGATCGCTCTTAATGTAATATCTTCTAAATTACCAATCGGTGTTGGAACTAAAACTAATTCACCCATAAAATTAAAAAGAGGATAGAAAACCTATCCTCCAAAATAAATTGATTAATTACGCAATATTTGTAAAGACTTGTTGAACATCATCATCTTCTTCAATCTTATCTAAAAGTTTTTCAACATCCACCATCTGTTCTTCAGTTAAATCAATTGGTGATGTTGGAATACGTTGTAAATTTGCTTTTAATACTTCAAGCTGTAGATCATCGATTGCTTTCGATAGGGTACCAAAAGCTGTGAAGTCACCGTACACAAACATCTTATCATCTTCTACTTCAATTGATTCACAACCCGCATCGATTAATTCTAATTCAACTTCTTCAGGGTCAACCCCTTCTTTTCTAGCTAATTCAAAAACCGACTTTCGTCCAAACATAAATTCTAATTGACCATTTGGGACAATAGAGCCACCTACCTTATTAAAATAAGATTTTACATTAGCTACAGTTCTCGTAGGATTATCTGTTGCACATTCTACATATACCAATACTCCGTGAGGGCCTTTTCCTTCATAAATAATTTCACTAAAACTCGCTAAATCTTTTTGCGTTGCTCTTTTAACTGCTGCTTCAATGTTATCTTTAGGCATATTTTGTGCCTTTGCATTCTGAATTGCTGTTCTCAATTTAGCATTCATAGATGGATCATCACCACCTTCTTTTGCTGCCATTGTAATAGCTTTACCTAATTTCGGAAACAACTTAGACATTTTATCCCAACGTTTTTCCTTAGCTGCTCTTCGGTATTCAAACGCTCTTCCCATCGTGTACTATTTTATTTTAATTAATTCCTTATTAACTGAACATAACCCTGTCCCTTTATTTTTTCTCCACTTGAACCTTCAATTTCGTATTGGTAGAAATAAACACCTTCGTCAGCATCTTTGCCATTTATTGTCCCATCCCAAGATTGAGATGTTTCTGTCATCTCATAAATTGGATTGCCCCATCTATTAAAAATTAAGACATGTATGTCTTTTGCATTTTTAACAGTTAAAAAGAAAGCGTCATTTGTACCATCATTATCAGGTGTAAATACGTTAGGAGCAATTTCAACACGAGGAGTATCTAACTTATCAATTTTTATAGAAATTGAACTTGAATCAATACATTTTCCATTTTTAGAAATCAATGTTAACACATATATTCCAGGTTTTTTGTAAAGAGCTGTTACCGGTTCAAGCGTATTTTTCAATAAAGGAGATGGATCACCATTTCTAAAATACCATTCAAAATCATTAGAAGCTGTACTCTTATTAGTTAATAATACATTTAAAGGCTTCAAATCTGATGCTAAACCAGACTCAGGTGTTGCTGTGAATTTTGATACTGGTTTATCAATCACGTACACATTGACCGTATCTGTATTTTTACAGCCCAAATTATCTTTGACACTTACAATATAAGGATTTACTCCTTTTTTAGGCATAAATGGCACACCATTTAAAACTCCATCGCTAAAAGTATATACATTATTGTCCTTACCTTTAAGTACTACTAATTGTGGGTCACCACAAACAACAGGCTCATCAATATTAACATCTGGTTTTCTATAAACTACAACATCAAATTCAGTTGAATCAAAGCAATTATATTTATCTGTAACAAATGCTTTATAAGTCGTATTTTGTGTAGGTTTTGCAACAACAGGATTACAAGTAATACAAGAGACATTTGGTGTCCATACATACTTCAATTCTGCTCCTAAACCTTCAAGTAAAATCGAATCTCCTGGACAAACTGTATTTGGAGCATTGATTTTAGCTTTTGGTTTTGGTCTTACAACAATATCAAATTTCATGGTATCTCCAGTACACTGACCAACTGAAGGAATAACAGTTATTCTTGAAATATTTGTAGTAGAACCAGATGAATTCTTAGCAACAAATGGCAAAATATTGCCAATCCCTGCCCCACCTACGCCTACGGTTGTATTATTTGAATACCAATCATATTTTGTACCAGTTACTCCACCTGTAAATTCAATTGTGTCAGACTTTTCATTAACACAAACATTAATATCTTGTACTTTATTGACTTTTGTACCAGGTGTTACATTTAAATCAATGTTTGAATTTACATTGTTATTTTGACAGCTAATATTATCACCATCAGAAATACTAACTATTTTATAATTAAATATTCCAGAAGTACTTGTAATTGCTTTCAAAGACACGCTGTAAGATGCATTAGAAGTTTTAATAGTCTGATTTCCAGAGTTATTTACACTATAAACAAAAGTAAACGGAGGATTTCCATTAGCAGCGGTAAATTCAATCGATGCATCTCCATTCATACAAACCCCTGATGGTTTAGAAATTACGTTCCCTGTTGGTAAAGGTTTTATTGTTACCGTTTGTGAAATATTGATATTATTAGAACAAGACAAATCATCTCCATTCTTGACAATGTTAACTGTGTAATTATAAACACCAGAAGACGAGGTGTTTACTGGTATTTTTGCTAAATGTTGACCTTGAGTAGTACTAACACTTTGTGAAGATCCAAAAGGATTACCGTCTTTGGATATAAAATAAGTAAACGTAAACGGAGACACCCCATTTATACCTGTTATTCTAATTTCTGGGCTAGATCCTCCTGTACAGACTGCAGTGGCTGTAGTTGTAATCTGAGCGGTTGGTAAATCATTAACAATTACATTTTGTATACCAAAAACATTTGAATTTTTACATTGAGAAGAACTGGATTCTTCAACGCTAACTAATTCGTATGTAAATAACCCTGATTTATTTGTTGGTACAGAAATTGAAACCTCATCTTTTCCAGGATCAGATGAAATCATTTGAATTGCTCCACCATTTACCTTGTATCTAAAAACATAAGGTGCTACACCATTTATTCCTTTAAATTTAATTTGAGGAGAAACCGCATTAACACATACAGTATCTGCACCAGATATTGTTGCACTTATTAATGGATTAATAAAAAGATAGGTAGAGTCCGACTTAGGACACACCCCATTAGTAGTATATTTTACACTATAACTTCCAGTTTTAGAGGATATTGGAAATATTTCTCCCGAATTTGAATTTAGAGCTAAACCAGTAGGAAATGCTGTAAATGTTCCTCCTTTTAATCCATTTATCGTAGGAACAGTATTTGTTGTTTCATTTGCACAATATTGAGCTAAATATCCATTAAATGAAGGATCATCCAGCTTATTTACAACAACTGAAAATTTCATAACAGGTCCAATACATGTTTTATTAATTGAGGAGATCAAGTATTTTGGAGTCACTGAAATAATAGCCGTTTGCTTTGATGAATTTGTATTATTTTTTGCAACAAAACCATTAATATTTCCTGTACCATTAAAACCAAGACCAATATTTGCATTAGAATTTGACCATTCAAATGTTGTGCCGTTTAAGTTTGAAACAAATGGAATCGAATTAATTGAAGAACCCGCACAAACTGTAGTATCTCGTTTTTGATCAACTTTAGGATTAAATACATTAATCGTTAAAGTATCATAATTGTAACAACCGAATTGAGATTGACCTCTGACTATGTACTGTTGTGTAGTATCGGTTTTTGTGGTAACAATTGCACCAATGCCAAGATTTCCAACTAACGAAGTATGCGGAGTCCAAACATAATTTTCATTTTTATTAGCCCCTGTAGCTGATAGAATAGCACTTCCTCCTCTACAGAATGAAGTATCTTGTTTACTTGTATTAGAGATAGAAGCTATTATTTTAGGATTAGCCCTAACCTTATATTTATAATTAACGAAAGAACCTATACATGTTCCGACTCTTGGAGTTACCGTAATTGTTGCTATCGCATCACTACCACCATCAAATGTTCCCGATGCCTTGAAACCATTTATATTTCCAATACCAGACGAAGGTATACCTATGTTTGTATTTGAATTGACCCACTCAAAAATTGTTCCAGCATTTCCAGTAAAAACAACAGGATCAAACATATCACCTTGACAAAAACTTTGATCATCTACATCATCTACTGACGGGTTAGAACCGATACCTATTATAACTGTAGAATCATCTTTACAATTTCCTGGAGTTGTATATTTGATTTGATACATACCAGCTGTTGACGTTAATAAATTTATTTTACCAGTTGATGTATTCAATGATAATCCGATTGGTGTTGATGAAAATACTCCACCTTGAGTTCCATCAATTTTAGGAGTCGGATCAGACTGAGTTGTACAAAATGAATTATCACTATAATGAAATGCAGGATTATCGATAGGATTTACAGTCATATCGAATGATTTAGCTGAACCAAAACAACCATTTATCTCAGGTGTGACAGTAATATTTCCAGTAACTGAACTTCCACCAAAAACAGTTCCTTTAGCAATAAAAGCAGGAATATTTCCAGTTCCTGAAGCCGCTAAACCAATGTTAGCATTAGAATTCACCCAATTAAACTTCGTGTTGGCCGTACCTGAGAATGTAACTGGGTTAAAAGAATCTCCAAAACATCTATTTTGGTTAGAAATGGATGTGACTTCAGGTAAGCCATTAAGCTGAATAGTAATTGTTGAATCTTTTGGACATGAGCCAATTGTAGTGTAGGTTATACTATAAGTTCCTACGAAAGATGTACCAATAGTTATTCTACCAGTTGTTGGATTCAATGATAATCCTGATGGGGAAGAAGTAAATCCCCCTCCAGTTGTACCTGTAATAATCGGTAAAGGATTTAAATCAGTTTGACATATTGACGATTTAGGATATTTAAAAGTTGGATCATCTAGTGATAGTACAGTAACAGGAAAAGACATAGTACTACCTTTACAACCATTTATTTCAGGTGAAACAGTAATAATTCCAGTTGCGCTAGCACCATTTTTTACAGTGCCTGATGCGGTAAACGATGGAACTAAACCAATACCCGAAGCAGAAAGTCCAATCGAGGTATTAGAGTTTTTCCAATTAAAAATAGTATTTTGAGAACCCGTAAATGTCATAGAAGTAAATATAGAACCTTGACATTTTGGTGAAACTGATATGTTATTTACATACGGTAGTGGGTTGATAACTATAACTTCAGTTTTTGCTTTTGGACAATTACCATTTGTTAAATAAGTTACATTGTAATTTCCAGGCATAGAGTTAGATACATTGATCTTACCTGTAGCACTATTTAAACTTAAACCAATAGGTACTGATGAGAACGTTCCACCATTGGTTCCTTGAATAGAAGGACTTAAATCAGAATCGTTAAAACAAATATTCGTTGATGAATAGCTAAAAGTTGGGTCATCTGAAGGACGAATTGTTAAATTAAATGTTTTCGCCAAACCAATACATGTTCCCACAACTGGAGTTACTGTTATATTAGATGAAATATCTGATTTCGTATTATTAACACCTACAAAACTTGCAATGTTTCCCGTGCCTGATGCAGGTAAACCTATATTTACGTTTGAATTAGTCCAATGGAATTGTGTTCCTGCTGCTCCTGTGAAATTGATTGTGCCGAAAGTCGCACCATTACAAATAGGGGCTACAGACACCGTGTTTACGGTTGGAGTTGAACCTACTGCAACAGTAGTACTCGATGAAGTTGAACATTGAGCATTCAAATTATAATTTACAACATAATTTCCAGGACTAGATAGTGCAAGATTAATCAAACCTGTGGTGCTGTTAATTACTAAACCTGAAGGACTAGCTGAAAAAACACCATTTATTGGACCGGTTTGAATTGGTGTTGGATCTGAATCAGAAGTACAATATGAAGTTTGTCCGTATTGAATTGAAGAATTTTGAACAGCATTGACACTCAGAGTAAATGTTTTTGATGTTCCCGCACAAGTACCGATAATCGGAGTTACTACAACAATAGAATTACCCACAGCTTGAGATTTAAATGTATTTATATCTCCTGTTCCAGAAGCGGCTAAACCGATTGAAGAATTAGTATTTGTCCAATTAAAAACAGTACCTGAATTTCCAGTAAAACTTATTTTAGAGAAATTAGAACCCAAACAAACGGTTTGATCATTAATTGAATTTACAGTTGGATTCGAACCTATCGAAATCGGAAACGTTGATACATTTGGACATTCACCATGTGTTGTGTAAGTAACTATATAATTTCCAGAAGTTGAGGTTGAAAGATTTATCGTTCCAATTGAATTCATAGAAATACCAATTGGTGTTGAAGTAAAAGTCCCCCCAACTAAACCTGAAACTACAGGTGTTGGATTTGTTTGATTTTTACAAAATGAAGTATTGGAATAAGTGAAATTAGCATTGTCTAAAGGTTTTACTGTCAGTGTGAAAGTAACTGGTAAACCTATACATGTGCCAATTTTAGGCATTACAGTTACTGTTGAACTTACATTCGAACCTCCTACGGTTGTTCCGCTTGCTGAAAAAGCATCTATATTACCAACCCCGCTACTCACTAAACCAATTGCTGTATTCGAATTAATCCATTCGTAAACCGTTCCTGGTGCACCTTGAAAATTTATTGCATTAAATTGTGACCCTTGACAGACTATTTGAGATGTAACAGGCTGAGCAAGAGGTGCAGAACCTATTGACATAGATATTGTACTATCATTTTTACAAAAACCATTAGTTGTATACTTGATTAGATAATTTCCTGCGGTTGCTGACGATAGATCAAGTGTACCAGTTGAAGCATCAATTACTAGTCCAGTTGTTGGTAAAACTGTAAATGTTCCACCAGTTCTACCTGATATTGTTGGTGTCGGATTCGATTCTGTGAAACAAAAAGAATTACTTGAGTAATTAAATGCTGGATTATCTAAGCTATTTGTTGTAAGAATTAATGATTTAGAAGGACCACTACAACCATTCATAGTTGGAGTAACTGAAATAACTGCACTTGTAGGTGAACCACCTAGACTAGTCCCCTTTGCTTTAAATGAAGGTATATTACCTTGTCCTGATGACACCAAACCAATAGAAGGATTGCTATTAGTCCATGAAAAAGATGCTCCTACTGTACCATTAAAACTAATAGGATCAAAATTAGACTCCTGACATTTTTCCATGTTGGTTAAATCACTAACAGTAGGTGTCTCATTAATCTTTAAAGCAAATGATTTTATACTAAAGCAGCTACCAGCAGTTTTATAAATAATTGTATACAAACCAGGAATAGATGTAGAAATATCAATTTTTCCTGTATTTGAATTAATTGATAATCCTACTGTTGATGAAAAAGTACCTCCAGTTGTACCAGAAATAACAGGGGTTAAATCAGTATTATTCTGACATACTGAATTAGAGCTGTAAGTAAAAGTTGCGTCTTCTGATGGGTTAACACTTAGCTTAAACGTTTTAATTGCTCCTATACAAGCGCCTGATCTTGGTGTTACTGTAACCGTTGAACTGATTGCTGAATTACTTGAATTTATTCCCGTAAAAGATGAAATATCACCTATACCATTATTTGCTAAACCGATCGATGTAATTGAATTTGTCCATTCATAAACAGTTCCAATTGTTCCAGTGAATTTAACATCTGAAAAATTTATCCCTGAGCATACTGTCTGATCTGGTATATTATTAACCAAAGGAGAATTATTTATACCTACAATTGTAGTCGCTGTATCACCACAAGTTCCAGATGTAATATAAGTAACCTTGTAAATACCTTCTGCCGATGCAGGAATATCTATTATACCTGTTGTTGAATTTATTATCAAGCCAATTGGTGAAGAGGTAAATACTCCTCCAATAGCACCAGTGATAACTGGAGTAGGATTTGAATTTGATGTACAATAGGATGATTCTGAGTAAGCAATTTTAACATCATCTTTGTAGCTAACTGACAAATTAAAAGATTTAGAAGCTCCAGTACATGAACCAATTTTAGGAGTAACAATAATGGTTGAAGTAACGAGCGGGTTTGCTAATGTAGCTCCGGTACCAGTAAATGCATTTATATTACCTACTCCATTAGATGGTAAACCTAGTAAAGCGGGATTACTTGATGTCCAGTTAAAGGTAGTACCTGCAGTACCTGAAAAGTTAATAGCGTTAAAATTACTTCCTGAACAAATTGTTTGAGAAGTAATTGCATTTACAGAAGGATTACTACCAATAGTGATGGTTAGAGATTGTGAATTTGAACAAGTCCCATTGGTTGTATATGTCAGTGAATAAGTCCCAGCATTAGAGGAAGCTAGTGTGATCGCACCAGTATTTGCATTAAATATGGCTCCAACTGGAGACATAGTAAAAACACCTCCTTGTTTACCTGTTATATTCGCTATTGGATTTGGGTCAAGCGTTGAACAAAAGGAATTACTTGGATACGTAAAAGCAGGATTTTCTTTGGGATTTACCGTTAATAAAAAAGTATCTCTTACACCTACGCAAGAACCAGAAGTTGGGGTGACTATTATTCTTCCTACAATCGAATTTCCACCAACTGAAGTTCCTGTTCCAGTAAAAGAAACAATATTACCAACTCCAGAGGCAGCTAATCCTATATTTGTGTTATCGTTAGTCCAATTAAAAATAGTTCCTGGTGATCCTGCAAAATTAATCGCATTGAACTTTGAACCTTCACAAGTTTGTTGATCTGAAACCGCGTTTAAAGTCGGTAAATCTGAAATAGCAAAATCGACAATTGAATCGTTAGGACATGTTCCGTTAGTTCTATAAGTTATTTGGTAATATCCTGATTTACTATTTAATAAATTAACATTTCCTGTAGAATTATTGATGATTAAATCTGTGGAAGAAGAAATAAAAGTTCCTCCCGTTAAACCTGTGATAACAGGTGATGGGTTGGCATCGAGTTGGCAAAATGAATTTGATGCATAATTAAAGCCTACATTATCTAGCGGCTTAACAGTGATTAAAAATTGTTTAGTTGAACCTGTACAACCATTTGCAACAGGTGTAACATTGATTACAGCAATTTCAGAAGTCCCACCAATAGTTGTTCCTTTAGAAGTAAAAGAATTTATATTTCCTGTACCTATTGCAGCTAAACCAATTTTAGTATTAGTATTTGTCCATTGATAAACTGGAGAACCAGTACCAGTAAAACTGATGGTATTTACATTAGCTCCATTACAAACATCGATATTGCTAATCGTGTTCACTGTAGGAATTTCATTTACTGTAAAATTTACGGAGGCGAATTGAGGACATACGCCATTGGTTATTACATCGTATCTAATTGTCGTTGAACCAACTGAAACAGAAGTTACAAATCCATTAGCATTTACAGTTGCTACTGTAGGATTCGAGCTTGTCCATGTTCCACCAGAAGTTCCATTAGTTAGTTGTGAATTTGCACCTATACAAATAGAAGTGGTACCAATTATTGCTGAAACACCTAAAGCTTCCTTAACAGTTATTGAAGCACTTACATTTGAGGAGCAATTCGCATTAGTAACTTTATAATTTATAATTGTAGAACCTCCCGCTTTTCCAGTAACCAAACCAAACGCATTTATAGTTGCAATACTTGTATTTGATGAGCTCCAAACTCCAAGTGGAGTACTATTAGTGAGTTGAATTGTTGAACCAACACAAACATCTGCTCCTCCTGAAATTGAAGGAACGACTGGGTAAGAATTCACAGTAATATCTAAGGTTTTTGAAGAGGAACAGCCATTGGTCGTTACTGTATAACTAATATTAGTTTTTCCTACAGACAAACCATTCACTACACCATTTGATACAGATGCAACACTTGTATTTCCCGAGCTCCAAACCCCACCATTTGTGGTATTTGTCAATGTAAGATTATCACCAACACACAATGAATCTTTACCTGAAATATTAGAAACTATTGGTAAAGAGTATACATTAACAGTAGTACTTATACTATTTGTACATCCACCTATTGTAACAGAATAATTAATTATGGTTGAACCTCCAGACACTGGGGTAACAACACCTGAACTATTGATGGTTGCAACTCCCTGAGAAGTACTCGACCACGAACCACCAATCGTTAAGGAAGATAATGTAGAAGTTTCACCCATACAGACATCCGTTTTGCCTGTGATTGGTGAAATAGTAGGTTTTGCATTTACAATGATTCTTCCAGTGGCAAAAGTATTTCCACAACCACCTGTAAGTGGAATCGAATAATCGAAAATTCCAGATTCTGTAGGTGTTCCACTTAATGTAATTGTATTACTAGCCCAAACAGCATTAATTCCTGCAGGTAAGTTTGATGATAAACCAATACCAGTAGCACCAGTAGTGCTATGTGTAATATTTGTTAATGGAGAATTAATACAAAGTGTTGGTGTTGAACTAGCAATACTAGCGGTATTTGAAGGTGTAACATTAATTGTACCGGTGGCTACAATATTTCCACAACCTCCCGTTAATGGTATGGAGTAATTAAACGTTCCAGACTCAGTAGGACTTCCTGTAATAGTAATCGTGTTACTTGCCCATACCGCTGTTACACCGTTTGGCATATTACTCGCTGTTCCTATTCCTGTAGCTCCTGTAGTTGTGTGCGTAATTGAAGTTAATGGTGTATTTATACATATTGTCGGTGTTGAACTAGCGAGACTAACCGTATTTAAGGGTGTTACAGTTATTGTTCCAGTTGCTACTATATTTCCACAACCTCTCGTTAATGGTATGGAGTAATTAAACGTTCCAGACTCAGTAGGACTTCCTGTAATGGTAATCGTGTTACTTGCCCATACCGCTGTTACACCGTTTGGCATATTACTCGCTGTTCCTATTCCTGTAGCTCCTGTAGTTGTGTGCGTAATCGAAGTTAATGGTGTATTTATACATATTGTCGGTGTTGAACTAGCGAGACTAACCGTATTTAAGGGTGTTACAGTTATTGTTCCAGTTGCTTCGATATTTCCACAACCACCTGTAAGAGGTATGGAGTAATTAAACGTTCCAGACTCAGTTGGTGTACCAGTAATAGTAATTGTATTATTTGCCCATATTGCCGAAACTCCAGCTGGTAAACCATTAGGAATATCTATTCCTGTAGCGCCAGTGGTTGTATGGGTAATCGAATTTAATAGTGTATTGATACATAAAGTTGGAGTTGAACTAGGAATACTAACTGTATTTAAAGGAATAATTACCACAGAAACCTCTGTTCTTGATGAAGACAAACAACCAGTTACTTGATCTCTTGCTTCTGCAAAGTAACTTGTAGATGAAGTTTCATTTGTAGTAAACGTGTTGCCAGTAAAAATAATTGAACCACCTACTGAACTGTTATACCAATCTACTTCTTGTCCAGCATTAGGAGTTGCATTCAAATTAACTACTCCTGGACCACAACGAGTCTCACCAGATGCAATTGGTGGGCCCAAGATAGAATTTATCGTCACTCTTACTGGTACTCTGTTTGTCGATTTACAACCAGTTATTTGATTTACAGCATCAGCATAAAGTGTAGTGTCTTTATTTATTGAACCAGTTGTATAGCTAGTACCCGTATGAAAGGAAGATTCAATTGGATTCGTTGTTAAATACCATCTAGCATCTTGATTAACCCCATTTAGAACTACATCTAATGTAACTGTACCTTCACCACATCTTGATTTATCAATAGGTGATGGAGCTAAAGGAATAGAATTTACTGTTGCTGTGACAGAAGTTCTATCAACCGAAGTACAACCTGTTATTGAATTTTTTGATTGTGCATAGTAGGTAGTAGTGTTTTCAATTTCTGGTGTGGTGTAATTAGAAGAACTACCTCCTGCTAAAACAGTTCCACCAGAAGATAACGCATACCATTCTATTGATTCTCCGACTCCTGGAGTAGCAGATAAATTAACGATACCCTTACCACACCTACTGCCAGATGTGACAAGGGGTTTAATAGGTGGTGTGTTTACTATTGCTTTAATCTCTTTTTTTGATGAAAGACAACCCGTCAGTGTATTTTTTGCTTCAGCGTAAAAAGAAGTTGTACTTGAGATTGTCGGAGTAGTTATGGTTAACCCTGTTCCTAACACCGTCACTTGGTCTGCTGCATACCATTTGACAGTAGTTCCAGCAACAGTTGAAACTTTCAAATTAACGTTTCCAGATCCACATCTAGAACTATCAGAACCTACAGGAGCTAATGGCGGAGTTTTATCCTCATAAATGATAATACTATCTTTACTGGAACAACCATTTGCGAGAAAACCTGTAACAATATATTTAGCAGGGTTAGATATAATAATACTTGAAGTATTACTCCCTTCTGACCAAGAATAACTTACCCCACCGCTCGATGATAATGTAATATTTTGTACATCACAGGTTAACGTATCAATCGATTTGTCATTTATTGTAATAGTAGGTAGACTATTTACATTTATCTTGCCAAATAAAGTAGAATCCTCTGAAACGGGGCAAGCGCCACTCGCTGTCACAGAATAATTGTAGGGAGAAGCTACATTTGTTGTTGGTGCGCCATATATCTTTAAAAATGGGTAGGAATAATTAAAAGTGACACCAGCCGGTAAACCTGATGCGATAGCAGTAGTTGCGTTTGCATCAACTTGGTACTTTATAGTATCTAAAGGTGAATTTAGACAAACCGTTTGATTCGATGAAGCTAAAGATGATATTAAGTTAATTTCATTACCTTTAACATAAAAAGTCTCTGTTTGATCTATGCCAGGACTGAAATCACCTGTACATGTTGCAGACATTTGAACTGTATATTTTCCTTTTTTAGAAAAATCTCCGACAGTAGTGACATTAACATATCTTGACCCTCCAGGACTAATAGAAGTTCCTGAATTTAAATCTGTTGAATAAGATTGAACTACTGGTCCTGTAATACTTATGGTTATGGTTACTGGAGTAGATACAACATTCAAACTACTTGTACCATTATTTACAATTTTGACTTGCAGAGTTCTTCCAGTAGCGGGACACATCCCATCTTCAGGATGTGGATCACCACTAGTAGTTAAAGCTGTCGCCGCAACATTAACTGACTGAGCTTTAGAATTTAAAGTAAATACAAAAATAAATATAACACTTAACAAAAATTTAAGTGAAAATTTATTCTTGTTTAATATATATTTAGTTTTCAACATATTAACGAAAAAATAAACTTTGTATTATTGGAATACAACCTTCAAAAATAACATTATATATTCAAAAACATTACGTATAATTAGTAAAAAGGTTTGTTGATTTTCTAATTTATTTTTTCAATTTTTAAAATATCTAAATTTTAAATGAATTGTAGATTAATGAATTCGAAAAATTGTTTGAACATATTACATTTTTTGATTGTTTCAATACCACAAAATAGGTATTTTTGCACTGTAATTTTGTTTATTTAAAATTAGTCTAAATAAATATAAGCAATTATCGATATGATTAAAGTAACGGATAACGCTAAAAAACAAGCCATTAGATTAATGGAAGATGAAAACAAGGAAGGATATTTCATCCGAGTTGGAGTTCAAGGAGGTGGATGTTCAGGTTTAATGTATCAACTTACTTTCGACAATGAAATGAAAGAAGATGATAAAGAATTTTTTGACAACGACATAAAAGTGGTGGTTGACAAAAAAAGTTTCTTGTATTTAATCGGAACTACACTTGATTTTTCAGGAGGATTAAATGGAAAAGGATTTGTTTTTCAAAATCCAAATGCTGATAGAACGTGTGGTTGTGGAGAAAGTTTCTCCGTTTAAAAAATTAAACAATGGCATATACAGAAAATGAATTAGCCAAAGATTTACAAAATCAAGAATACAAATTTGGTTTTGTAACCAACATTGAAGCTGATCAAGCTCCAAAAGGATTAAACGAAGATATCATTCGATTTATTTCTGCAAAGAAAAATGAACCAGAATGGTTGTTAGAGTACCGTTTGAATGCTTTCAGAACTTGGTTACAAATGACAGAGCCTGAATGGGCACACGTACATTACGAAAAACCAAATTTTCAGGATATCATTTATTATTCTGCTCCAAAACAAAAGAAAAAATACGAAAGTTGGGATGATGTTGAACCTGAATTGAAAGAAACCATGAAAAAATTGGGTATTTCAATGGATGAACAACAACGACTTACTGGTACAAATGTAGCAGTTGACTTCGTGATGGATAGCGTTTCTGTTGCAACTTCATTCAAGGCGAAACTACAAGAGTTAGGAATTATCTTTTGTTCTTTTTCAGATGCAGTGCAAGAGCACCCTGAATTAGTAAAAAAACACATGGGAACTGTTGTACCTCATACAGATAACTTCTATGCAGCTTTAAATAGTGCTGTATTCACAGATGGTTCTTTTTGTTACATACCTAAAGGGGTTAGATGTCCGATGGAATTATCTACTTACTTCCGTATTAATGAAGGAGGAACAGGTCAGTTCGAAAGGACCTTGGTAGTTGCTGATGAAGGCGCTTATGTTTCTTATTTGGAAGGTTGTACAGCACCTCAACGCGATGAAAACCAGTTACACGCTGCGGTTGTTGAATTAATTGCTTTGGATAATGCTGAAATCAAATATTCAACTGTACAAAACTGGTATCCCGGAGACGCAGAAGGAAAAGGTGGTGTTTTCAACTTTGTGACAAAACGTGGTTTGTGCGAAAAAAATGCTAAAATTTCATGGACGCAAGTTGAAACTGGATCAGCAGTAACGTGGAAGTATCCTTCTTGTGTGTTGAAAGGGGAAAATTCGGTAGGTGAATTTTATTCAGTAGCGGTAACTAATAATTACCAACAAGCAGATACTGGAACGAAAATGATTCATTTAGGAAAGAACACAAAAAGTACCATAATATCAAAAGGTATTTCTGCTGGTAAATCGCATAATTCTTACCGTGGTTTGGTGCAAATTCACAAAAACGCAACTAATGCTCGTAACTTTTCACAATGTGACTCTTTGTTGATGGGTGATACGTGTGGTGCACATACATTTCCATATATCGAGTGTAAAAACAGTAGTGCGAAAATCGAACACGAAGCAACTACTTCAAAAATTGGGGAAGACCAAATCTTTTACTGTTTACAACGTGGTATCAGCGAAGAAAAAGCAATTAGTTTGATTGTAAACGGTTACTGTAAAGAAGTACTAAACCAATTACCAATGGAATTTGCTGTTGAGGCTCAAAAACTGCTTGCGATTAGTTTGGAAGGTTCAGTGGGGTAAAAGATTGGAAGATTATTTTCATCTCCCTCCTTGAGGAGCCCCGATAGAAATCGGGAAAGGGACGTGATAGTATAAAAATAGTAATTAAGGGTGTGTCCTCCCCCTTTCTCCCCCTCCAAAGGGGGAAAAAATGAAAAGAAAATGATTAAAATAGATAACTTACACGCTTCCATTAATGGGAAGGAAATATTGAAAGGCTTAAACTTAGAAGTGAAAGCTGGAGAAGTTCACGCGATTATGGGTCCAAATGGTGCTGGTAAAAGTACCTTGGCTTCTGTATTAGCTGGTCGTGAAGAATATGAAATTACAGATGGTGAAGTCACTTTTGATGGAAAGGATTTATTAGAACTTTCTACGGAAGACAGAGCACGTGAAGGACTATTCTTGGCATTTCAATATCCAGTAGAAATTCCAGGAGTTTCTAATGTAAATTTTTTGCGTACTGCATTAAACGAAAAACGTGAATATTTAGGTCAAGATCCTATTTCAGCGAAGGACTTTATGCAAATGGTTCGTGAAAAATCAAAGATTGTAGAATTGGATTCTAAATTAGCAAACAGATCTGTAAACGAAGGTTTCTCAGGAGGTGAGAAAAAACGTAACGAGATTTTCCAAATGGCAATGTTAGAACCGAAATTAGCAATTCTAGACGAGACTGATTCAGGGTTAGATATTGATGCTTTACGTATTGTAGCGACTGGTGTAACTAAATTGAAATCAGAAGATAATGCTACAATCGTAATTACACACTACCAACGTCTGTTAGACTATATCGTACCTGATTACGTTCACGTGCTTTACAACGGAAGAATTGTAAAAACAGGTCCAAAAGAATTAGCGTTAGAGTTAGAAGAAAAAGGATACGATTGGATTAAAGCAGAGTTTGGGGAATAAACTTCGTCAGGCTCAGTTTGACAGGCTTCGACAAGCTCAGCCTGACTAAATCGACGAGCTAAGTTTAACAAAAAGTTAATTGTCAGATTGAGCTTGTCGAAATCAGACAATAAATAAAATAAAACAGGGTAACCAAATTAGGTTAAAATGGAAGAAACTAAAAAATTTCACGAGCGAATTACAACAGATGGGTATACTTTGGTGTTACCTAAAGAACTTCGTGAAAAATCATTCGAAATATTAAACGAAACTGCTTTCCCAACGACGAAAACGGAAGCGTGGAAATATACACGTACAACTCGTATTAGTAATGGGACTTTTCAATTAGCCAATCCAACGGTACAATCTGTTACTCCTTATTTAATTGAAGGATTAAAAGGAAACATATTAGTATTTGTTAATGGATTTTACCAAGCAGATCTTTCAACAATCATAGATACTAAAGGTCTTACTGTTTCGTCACTTGCGTCTACTCCAAACGATTGGGTAAAAGCAAATACTAAAGTAACCTTAGAAGGTGAAGTTTTCAATGCTTTGAATACCGCTTTTACAACGGATGGAGTTTGTATTGAAATAGCTAAAAATGCAATCATAGAAGAACCTATTCAGTTAATTTATATCACAACAGGTTCGTCTGTGTTATCAACAGTTCGCAATATTTTAATCTCAAACGATAATTCAGAGGCGACTATTACGATGAACTATGTGGGTGAAAATGCAGAGGCAAACTTTACGAATGTAATTACAGAAGTAACTGTAAAAACAAACGCTTCGTTGTCAATTCACAAAGTACAACAAGAAAACAACACCAATTTTCATATAAACACAGAAACGATATCACAAGGGAGAGATTCTCGTTTTACTTTATCTACTTCTACCTTTTCGGGAGCAATCGTTCGAAACAACGTATATGTTCACGTAGATGGTGAAAATGCGGAGACAAACTTATATGGTTTGTATTTGACAGACGACAAACAGTTAGTAGATAATCATACCGTAATTGATCACAAAGTTCCAAACTGTAATTCAAACGAATTATATAAAGGAGTGTTGGATGGTCAATCAACCGGTGTTTTTAACGGAAAAGTGTATGTTCGTGAACAAGCTCAAAAAATCAATGCATTTCAATCCAATGGAAATGTATTATTGAGTGATAACGCTTCGATGAACTCAAAACCAGAATTGGAAATCTATGCCGATGATGTCAAATGTTCACACGGTTCTACCACAGGTCAAATTGACGAAGAAGCAGTATTCTACTTACGTGCGAGAGGTATTTCTGAAAAATCAGCAAAAAGTTTACTAATAAACGGATTTGTTGGTGAAGTAGTTGACCAAATTTCAAACGAAATTGTTCGTGAACATATTACAAAATTGATGGCACAGAAGTTAGGATATTCTTTTGAATAAACTACTTTTGACAATAGAGATTCTTCAGTAAATTATGGAAGAACGTTTAGATAAAATACTCATTCAGCGCGGTTTGATTTCTACCCGTGTTCGAGCCGAAAAAATCATTCTCGAAACAGGAGTAAAAGTGGGGGGTAAACTCATTAATAAACCTGGGAAAAAATTTCCGTTGGATGTAGAAATTGAAATGCTTGCTGAAGAAATTCCCTGGGTTTCTCGTGGTGCTTTCAAACTTATCCACGGTTTAGATTTTTGGGGTATTTCTGTTGCTGGACTAAGCGCAATGGATTTAGGAGCTTCTACTGGAGGATTTACAGAAGTGTTACTTTCTAGAGATATCGATAAAGTATATTGTGTTGACGTAGGTACAAATCAATTGCATCCATCTATCAAATCCAATGAAAAGGTCATTGATATAAGCAAAACACATATTCGTGAATTGACTAAACATCAAGTATCAGAATTAGTAGATCTTGTTGTAATTGATGTCTCTTTTATTTCCCTTGAAAAAGTATTACCATTTGTTCATCCATTTTTGAAAGAAGGAGGACAAATCATCACCTTGGTAAAACCACAATTTGAGGTTGGAAAAGAAAACATTTCGAAGGGAGGAATTGTTAAAAACAAACTACTCTACCCTATGGTAATAGAAAACATCAAAAAAGTGAGTGAGCGTTGTAATTTGGTATACCAAGGACATATTGACTCGCCGATACTTGGTGGAGATGGAAATAAAGAATTTTTAATGTGGCTTACTAAAAAGCCTTTATAATAATTGGTATGGAAACGACCGGTAAAAGAAAGTTTAATTTACGTGAAATCAGAGAAGACTTTCCTGCTTTGCGTCAAACGGTTTATGGTAAAAATTTGATTTATTTCGATAATGGTGCGACCTCTCAAAAACCGCAATTTGTTATCGATGCAATTAACCGATACTATACCAAAGACAATGCTAATATTCACCGTGGCGTTCACCATTTAAGTCAAAAAGCAACGAACGAATATGAGGCTTCCCGTAAAACGATTGCCACGTATTTAAATGCAAAACATACACACGAAATAATTTTCACCAAAGGAACAACAGAAGGAATAAATTTGGTTGCATATTCTTTCGGACAATTATTACAAAAAGGAGATGAGGTAATTATCTCAGCTATGGAACACCATTCAAACATAGTTCCATGGCAAATGCTTTGTGAACGTGTAGGTTGTGTATTAAAAGTCATTCCGATTAACAAAAAAGGGGAAATCATCTATGATGAATACCTACAATTATTAACGGAAAAAACGAAACTTGTCGCTGTTACACATATTTCAAATTCTCTGGGAACCATCAATCCTATCAAAAAAATGATAGATGATGCTCACAAGGTAGGTGCGAAAGTGTTGATTGATGGTGCGCAAAGTATTCAACATACAAAAATTGATGTTCAAGCATTAGATTGTGATTTTTATGTGTTTTCAGGTCACAAAGTATTCGGACCTACTGGAATTGGTGTACTTTATGGGAAAGAAGCAATCTTAAATAAAATGCCTCCTTACCAAGGTGGTGGAGATATGATTTTAAAAGTAACGTTTGAAAAAACGACCTACAACGAATTACCATTCAAATTTGAAGCAGGTACCCCTCACATTGCTGGTGCTATATGTTTAGGCAAAGCGATTGAATACCTAAATCAATTTAATATCGAAGATTTAGAACGTCACGAATTGGAATTGGCAGATTATGCCACTGATTTGTTGTTAACGTTTGAAGGACTTCACATTATCGGTGAATCAAAGAAAAAAACGAGTGTTGTATCGTTTGTGGTAGATGGCGCTCACCCGTTTGATATAGGTACACTATTAGACAAACAAGGAGTAGCAGTTCGTACAGGACACCATTGTACCCAACCGATTATGGACTTTTACAAAATACCTGGAACTGTAAGAGCATCTTTTGCCTTTTACAATACCAAGGAAGAAATAGATTATTTTATAGCTGCGCTTGATAAAGCAATAACGATGTTAAGATAAGGATATGACCTTAAACGAGAAACAAGTAGAATTAATTGATGAGTTTTCAGTCTTTGATGATTGGATGGACAAGTATCAATATATCATTGATTTAGGAAACGACCTTGCACCTTTCGATGAAACGAAAAGAACGAAAGACAGAATCATTGAAGGTTGTCAATCACAAGTTTGGTTAGATGCTTCGTATGATGGAAACGTGATGCATTTTGAAGCAGATTCAGATGCAATTATCACGAAAGGAATTATTGCGATGTTAATTCGAGTGCTGGATAATGAAAAACCGGAAGAAATTGCAAAATGTGACTTCCATTTCATCAACGAGATAGGTTTGTATGAGCACTTATCCCCTACTCGTTCGAATGGTTTAGCAAGTATGGTTAAAAAAATGAAAATGGCAGCTTTGATGGCTGTTGGTCAAAACGGATAATTATGGTAGAGTTAGAAAATAATATTGTTTCGATGTTGAAAACAATCTATGACCCGGAAATTCCCGTGGATATTTACGAGTTAGGATTGATTTATGAGGTGAAAATTTCCAAAGAAAACGATGTTGCAATAGATATGACATTGACTTCGCCGAATTGTCCCGTAGCAGAAACGTTACCGAGGGAAGTGGAAGAGAAAGTAAAATCCGTAGATGGGGTGAATTCTTGTATCGTGAATATTGTGTTTGACCCGGCGTGGGATAAGGATATGATGTCGGAGGAAGCAAAACTAGAATTAGGTTTTTTGTAAGTCTATTTTAAAAGCCTCTTTCTTTGTTGGTTTTCAAAATTTATTTCCTCATATACTAGTGTATACTGCGGAATAAATTTTTCACCCGCCTCGAAATAGAACTTTTAAAATAAACTTACTGTTGGTTACTGTTAGATAATTTACTATATTTAAGAAAGACACTTTGCACATTAAATGTCCACTTCGACAAGCTCAGTGTGACATATATGTGCTTAGAACAAACAAAGCATTATGAGAAGAGTTGTAATCACTGGAATGGGGGCGTTAACGCCAATTGGAAATTCAGTAGAAGCATATTGGGAAAATCTTAAAAATGGGGTAAGTGGTGCAGGGCCGATTACCAAATTTGACACCGAAAAGTTTAAAACGACTTTTGCGTGTGAATTAAAGGGATATGACCCAAAGGCTCATTTTGATGTAAAAGAAATCAGAAAGTACGACCCATTTACACAATATGCCTTGGTAGCTGTGGATGAAGCAGTAAAACAATCGCAACTAAACTTTGAAGAATTAAACGTAAACCGCATTGGAGTGATTTGGGGTTCTGGAAATGGAGGAATTCAAACTTTCCAAGACCAAATGATGGAATTTTGTCAAGGAGATGGAACACCAAGATTTACACCATTCTTTATACCTCGTATTTTAGTAGATATTGCATCAGGAATTATTTCCATTAAATACGGATTAAGAGGCGTAAATTATTGTCCAGTTTCTGCATGTGCTACTTCAAATACCGCATTGATTGATGCTTTCAACTACATTCGTTGGAACAAAGCAGATATCATTATTTCAGGAGGTTCAGAAGCGGCGATTAATCAAGCGGCGATTGGTGGATTCTCTGCTGCACAAGCTTTATCAAAACGCAACGACGATCCAGCAACAGCATCTAGACCTTTTGATGTAAATCGTGATGGTTTTGTGATGGGTGAAGGTTCTGGTGCCTTGATTTTAGAAGAATATGAACACGCTGTAAAACGTGGCGCAACGATACTTGGCGAAATTGTAGGAGGTGGAATGGCTGCTGATGCTTACCACTTAACAGGTACACATCCAGAAGGAGAAGGCGCAGTACTAGGTATGGAGTTGGCTATCGAAGAAGCTGGAATTACTGCTTCAGACATTGATTACATTAATATGCATGCAACCTCTACTCCACAAGGAGATGTAAGTGAGTTAATTGCTGCAAAACGCGTATTTGGTGAAAATCAGAAATTAAGTGTTTCTGGAACGAAATCAATGACTGGACACTTATTGGGTGCAGCGGGTGCGATTGAGGCCATAGCGTGTGTGAAAGCATTGCAAGACCAAATTGTACCGCCAACCATCAATACAGAAACAATTGAACCAGAATACGCTTCGATGTTTCACTTCCCTTTACACAAAGGAGAGTCTAAAACGATGACGTATGCGATGAGTAATACTTTTGGTTTTGGAGGACATATTGCTTCGGTGATATTTAAAAAATTCGAAAAATAACAGAATACAAAATGATATTCAAAGCCTTACAGAGATGTAGGGCTTTTTTGTTTTAAGTTATATGTTAAAATTATTTGTACTTTAGTGAACCTCATGGCGGTTAGCCAACAAACCATTGTTGAATAACATAATATTTATGGGGGTGTATAAATAAGTTATGCGGCATTTTAAAACAGACGACAATGACAGATAATCAAGACAAAAGAAAATACATACTTGAAGGACTTGAAAAATATTTGAAAAGTAAAGGATTTAAGAAAAAAGCTTTTACATTCAAACGCGAAACAGAAAATGGTCTATTACAAATAATTGAATTAAGACTTGGACCTTCATGGTCAATTACTTCTGGAGGAATAAATTTAGAATTTGGAATTTTCATTGAAGAATAGCATAAGTATTTAAACAGGTGGAAAACACCTTCGACAATAAGAACTGCAGACTGTGAGATTAGAGACTGTTATTGCAACATTGTTGACAAAGAAAATAATAATAATTGGTTCACACTCGCAGACAGTTTGGACAACCTAATTTTGGATATGATAAATGTTTTAGACAAATCGATTATCCCATATCTAGACAAACACAAAACAAGGCAAGATATTTTAGAAAGTTACTTACTTAATGGCGAAATAATGGGACTACCACCAAGACACAAGCTTTCAATTGGAATACTAACACTAGCAATGGGGGAAATAGAAAAGGGCTTTAAATTGGTTTTCGAGGAATATATCGCAAATCAGAAAAACCCATTTTATGTTGGAGTATATGAAGCAATTAATGACGAATATAAAAAAACGACCGCATAACAGCACCTACCCAAAAGGCGGGTTTTCGCGTTCCAAAGACAATCTTTTGGTTAATAAAACATTAGTTTTTCAAATCAAGTTTTGTGGTAAAAGTCCCGCCCTTCGGGTAGCTGCAAAACGTTGTGAGTAATGGTGAGAACCCACTAAAACAGTGAAGAACTCAATTTAAAATATTAAAAAAAATGATAATTATGAAGATTTTAAAACATTTTTTGATAATTAGCTTTATAGCCGCAGTAATGACAAGTTGTGCTCCGATAAATTTGAGCAAACTAGGTACATATTATGCTCCGATTCCTGAAAGCTCCAAGAAGCTTGATATTCCGAAATACGGAAATGAACACCAGTTTAAAGGTTATCCATATACTTATTGGAATTTTTGTAAGCAAAAACAAAAACAACTTGGACTGGAAAGCCCAGAAACTTCCATAGACAGTTTAATTTTTCGAATGTGGATAACAAATCCTATTGGTAAGAAAGCACAACCACATGGATTAGTTGAAATAAAATATGATTCAACAGGGTGGAATGGTAAATTAGTACTAATGCATGTTGATTTTAAGTTAGGTAATTTATCTGAAACAATAACTGATTCAAAAGTAATTGATTTAAAACCAATGAAAACTGATTGGACAAAAGTTGTTGATAGTTTGAATAAATTGAAGATCTCAGAATTGCCAACAGACGACTTGATTCCAGAATATTATTCAAAAAATTCTGGATATGGAGGCAATTCGCCAACTTTTTCATTTGAATATTCAACAAAGGACTTATATAGATTCTATCAATATAATGACATTTATAGAGTAGCTGATAAATTTTGGCAGCCAAAAAATATAATTGACATTTTGGAATTGTTAGAGGATGAATTTCAATGGGATACTCAAGCGAGAAAATATTTTTAATAAATTACAAAAATGGTATAATGCATACGCGTTTCAGAGGTTTGCGAGTATGCATGTCTCTTAAAAAAGTAGGGGTAAAATGATAAAAAAGTAGTTCCGAGCTCCCGCGCGATGCCATACTCTCAACCGTTAAATAAAACCCCACTCTTAAAACCTCTCAATCACCTCCCCTGTCAATAACTGGTACGTTTTAAAACAATTAGCAGTCAAACACGAATGTACAGGAAGAATATATAACACATCTCCTACTTTGTAATTAGAAAGAAGCTCGTCTGAAACGTGAACTACCCCATGTTCTTGAGATAAACTTTTGATGTAGATTCCATCTTTGATTTCTCCCCACCCTTCTGGAGTTTGTTTTACCACTCGACCGTATATGGTACCCAGTTTTTCATCTACAAATGAGTCTTTTGCGAAGTGTACTCCTCCTCCGTGCATAATCATCACGTTTTTCTCTGGGTGAATTGCCACAATAGGGCACGCCATAGCAATTGCTATCTCTTCAATGGTGTTAGAACCTATTGAAGCTTGCTGAATGTCGTAAAACACAAAATTTCCAGGTCTAATTTCATCAACCATTGAAAAATCTTCCACCACACTACAAGTTGGTGTATCACCTACAGAAATAATTAGATTTGGATAATCCGCTTTATACTTTTCTTTAAATGGTAAAATGATTGAAATGCTTTCTTTGTGTGTCGTTTCAATTTCCTTGTAACTTGAAGATTTATAACTATGACCAGCATGACCTAAAAATCCAAGGAAATTTAACTTATCACTTTCTTTAGTTTTATTAAGAATGGCATCGATTAATTCAAGGTTATCCGGTTGAATTCCTGTTCGCTTATAGCCCACATCAATTTTAATGAAGAAACCGATGGAATGAGAAAGATTTGCTAAAAGAAAATCAACAGCCTCCAAATTTACAATCACTATATTCAATTGGATTTTCGAAGCCAACTCATTGATAGTATCAATTTGCAAAAAATTTACTGGAAAAGCCACGGTAATATCGTTCCATTCAGGAGCGAAATACTTTGCCATATCCAACGAAGAAACGGTAATCTTATTCACACCCGCATCCTTAAACCAACGTCCAATTGCTAACGATTGATGTGTTTTAAAATGCGCTCTAAATTCAACATTGTTACGTTTTGCTTTATCCGCAATTTTTTGAATGTTCGCACGACATTTTTTTTCATCAACAAGGAAAGTAGGTTTTGTGATCATGATTTGAAATTATGAGTTATGAATTAAAATTGATACAAAAAATGGCTACCGTTTCGGATAGCCATTTTTATAAGATGTATTTTATTTTAGTTACCTTTTAACGCTTCTGCACCACCAACGATCTCTAAGATTTCGTTTGTAATTGCAGCTTGACGTGCTTTGTTGTAACTTAATGTCAATGTTCTTTTCAATTCTTTTGCGTTGTCTGTTGCTTTGTGCATTGCAGTCATACGCGCACCGTGTTCAGAAGCATGCGAATCTAAAAGTGCTTTGAAGAATTGAGTTTTCAACGATTTTGGAATTAAATCCTCGATGATTTCCGTTTTGCTTGGTTCGAAAATGTATTCCACATTTGTAGAAGAAGCTTCGTTTGTAATTGGAGCAATCGGCAGTAATTGTTCCGCTTTTACATCCTGAACACTTGCGTTAACAAATGAGTTATATACAACCACTACTTTGTCAAATTTCTTTTGCAAGAAAAGATGAGTAACATTTTCAGCGATTTCTGCTGCGTTAGCGAAAGTTAAATTAGCGAAGATATCTTCATTACCAACTTCTTTGTTATCAATACGGATATCGCTTCTTCTAAACGCATCAGTTACTTTCTTACCAAAACAAATGATATTTACATTAGCATTTGCGTAAGTTTTATTCACCAACTCATTTACTTTCTTAATGACGTTGTTGTTAAATCCTCCACATAAACCTCTGTTGGAAGAAATAGCTAACACAAGAATATTGCTTTCTTGTCTGATTTCTGAATACGGATTTTCAGAGATATCAGTCGTAGCACTCAAATTACCTAAAAGTTCTTGCAATTTATTTGAATACGGTCTCATTTGCGTAATCGCATCTTGAGCCTTTTTCAATTTAGCAGCAGAAACCATCTTCATAGCAGAAGTAATCTGCATCGTTGAAGAGATTGAAGTAATTCGGTTTTTAATTTCTTTTAAGTTTGCCATAACTTTAGTTCAAAGAGGGTATTTTTTCAAACACCCTCTAGATTATAGACTTATTAATATTTTGAAGCGATTTCTTTAGCAACTTTTGATAATACATCTGTTGCTTCGTCTGTGTATTTACCCGCTTTCAAAGAAAGTAATACATCAGCGTGTTTAGCCTCTAAGTAGTTTAAGTATTCTTTTTCGAACTCTTTCACTTTATTTACAGGTACTTTTTGAATTAAACCTTTCGTACCAACATAAATAATAGCAATTTGTTTCTCTACTGGGTAAGGGTCACCGTCTTGTTGTTTCAAAATCTCAACGTTACGAGCACCTTTGTCCAATACATATTTAGTAGCAGCATCTAAGTCAGAACCAAATTTAGCAAACGCTTCTAATTCACGATACTGAGCTTGGTCTAATTTCAACGTACCAGCTACTTTTTTCATTGACTTAATTTGAGCGTTACCACCTACACGTGATACAGAGATACCAACATTAATTGCAGGACGGATACCAGCGTTAAACAAGTCACTTTCCAAGAATATCTGACCATCTGTAATCGAAATTACGTTCGTTGGGATATAAGCAGAAACGTCACCACCTTGAGTTTCGATGATTGGAAGAGCTGTCAAAGAACCTCCTCCTTTCACTTTACCTTTTAAACTTTCAGGTAAATCGTTCATGTTAGCAGCAATTTCATCATCATTGATGATTTTAGCAGCTCTTTCTAATAAACGAGAGTGTAAGTAGAATACGTCACCTGGGTAAGCCTCACGACCTGGAGGACGACGTAATAATAAAGAAACCTCACGATAAGCAACCGCTTGTTTAGATAAATCATCATAAATAATTAATGCAGGTCTTCCTGTATCACGGAAATACTCACCAATCGCAGCACCAGTCATTGGAGCATAGAACTGCATTGGAGCAGATTCTGAAGCATTAGCAGCAACAACAACTGTATAAGCCATTGCACCAGCCTCTTCTAATTTTTTAACGATACCTGCAACTGTAGAACCTTTTTGACCTACAGCAACGTAGATACAGAAAACAGGCTCTCCTCTATCGAAGAATTCTTTTTGATTAATAATTGTATCGATAGCAACAGTTGTTTTACCAGTTTGACGGTCACCAATGATTAACTCACGTTGTCCACGTCCTACAGGGATCATTGCATCGATTGATTTGATACCAGTTTGTAACGGTTCAGTTACTGGTTGACGGAAAATAACTCCTGGAGCTTTACGCTCGATAGGCATTTCAAACAATTCACCAGAGAATTCACCTTTACCATCGATTGGGTTACCAAGTGTGTCAACAACGCGACCTACCATTCCCTCACCTACTTTTACAGAGGCAATTTTACCTAATCTTTTTACAGTATCACCTTCTTTTACTAATGAAGATTTTCCAAGTAATACAGCACCAACGTTATCTTCTTCTAAGTTAAGTGCGATTCCTTGTAAACCACCATCGAATTCAATTAATTCACCGTATTGAACTCCATCAAGTCCATAAATACGTGCAATACCGTCACCAATTTGTAATACGGTACCTACTTCCTGAAGCTCCGCTTCTGTACGGAAGCCAGAAAGTTGTTCTCTTAAAATTGCAGAAACTTCTGCTGGTTTTACATCTGCCATATGTGTTTCATTTTGCGCCTTGTTAGGCAAATCAAACTATCGTGTTAAACGTTGTTTTAAATTTTTCAATTGATTAGCTACCGAAGCATCTACTTGTGTGTTTCCGATTTTCACTACAAAACCACCTAAGATTTCTTCATCAATTTTCTCAGTCAATTCAATTTCTCCTTTTACTGCTGGTTTCACTTTCGCTAAAATAGCAGTTACAGTAGCTTCGTCTAATTTTTTAGAAGAAACCAATGTTACAGGAACAATTCCTTTGTGAGCTTTTAATTGATCTTGAAAAGAAGCAGCAATTTCAACCAAGATATTCTCTCTACCGTTTTTCGTAATCAATGCTACGAAAGATAAAGACAACTCATCGAAATAATCGAAGATTTGGTTAAAAATAGACACCTTCTTATCTGCTTGAATCAACGGACTAGACAAGAATAATTGAAAGTCACGTGTTTCATCGTTAGCAGCAACAATTGCGTTCATATCATTAGAAATTGCCTCAAGCTTATTTTGCTCAATAGCCAATTCTAATAATGCTTTTGCGTATCTAACTGCTGATTTAGTACTTTTCATTGCGAAAATTAATTCAAATTAATATCTTCAGCTAACTTAGTTGCTAATGCTTTTTGTTTGTCGTCAGAAGCTAATTCAGTACGAACGATTTTTTCAGCGATTTCAATAGACAAAGAAGCTACGTGTAATTTCAATTCAGAAATTGCAGCAGATTTCTCTAATTCAATAGCGTGGTGAGCGGCAGCTAAAACTTTTTCTGCTTCAACTTTAGCATTGTTTTTAGCGTCTTCAATCATTTTGTTCGCTGTTTCTTTCGCATCTTTCACGATAGCATCTCTTTCAGCTCTTGCTTCTTTCAATAAGTTATCGTTAGCTGCTTTTAACTCAGAAATTTCTTTACGAGCATTTTCAGCCATATTGATTGCATTTTCAATTCCTTCTTCACGCTCTTGTAACGCATTCAAAATTGGTTTCCATGCAAATTTTCTCATTAATAAAATCAATACTAACAAGATTACTGATTGCATCACAAATAACCCTGGAGAAAAGTCGTTTAATAATTGTTCCATTGTATTCTATTTATTCTTTGTTTTTATTTATTGCTTTTTTGTTTTTTTAAAAAACATTTTCCACGACCAACCGTCATGGAAAATGTTGATTTCTCTTGGATTATTTTCCTAAGATCAAAGCACCGAAAGCAAGACCTTCCAATAACGCACCGATGATGATCATCGCTGTTTGGATTTTACCTGCAGCCTCTGGTTGACGAGCAATACCTTCCATTGCTTTTCCACCAATTTGACCTAAACCGATACCTGCTCCGATTACTACTAATCCCGCACCAATTAAATTGTACATAACTTATAGATTATATGTTAAACAAAAAATTACTAATTAATGATGGTCGTGGTCTTCCACAGCCATTCCAATAAACAATGATGACAACATTGTAAAGATAAACGCTTGTAAGAACGCTACCAACAATTCTATCACCATAATAAATGATGTTAACAAGAAAGAAACACCTGTAGAACCAACTGGTCCAAACATTGCTTTCATTGTAATCATCAAGGCAATCAAACTCATTAAAACGAAGTGACCCGCTGTTATGTTTGCGAACAAACGAATTGTTAATGAGAAAGGTTTTGTGAATAATCCTAGCACTTCGATTGGTGCTAAAATGATTTTCATCGGAACTGGTACGCCTGGCATCCAGAAAATATGTCCCCAATATGATTTGTTTCCGCTGAATTGAACGATAAAGAAAGTAAACAATGCCAAACACAACGTTACAGCGATGTTACCCGTCACGTTAAATCCAAGTGGAGTTAAACCTAATAAATTCAAAATCCATATAAAGAAAAACACTGTTAACAAGAACGGCATAAATCTTTTGTATTTTTTCTCACCGATGTTTGGTCTTGCGATTTCGTCACGAACGTACAATACTAACGGCTCTAAAACTCTTCCTAAACCAGTTGGGATTGGACCTTTCTTATAACTTCTTGCTAATGAACCGAAGAATAAAATCATCAATAAACCAGCAATTAAAATACCCAAAGCACTTTTAGTGATCGATAAATCTAACGGTTTGTAATTTGATGGGTGTTCTCCGTGCATATGGATTGTGCCCTTTTTGTCTGTACCATAAATTTTTCCGTGGAATAATTTATAATGTTTCCCATTGCTTTCTACAACAGATTCTCCGTGATTGAATTTAGCAGCGGAAAAAACATGTAACCCGTTGTCTAACAAAATTACAGGCAAAGAAAAACCAACATGTTTTCCTGTTGTTCCATCTGTATATAAAACAAAATCATGAGCATCCTGTAAGTGATGTTTGATATAACCTGTTATCTCATCAGGAGTATTAATTGGTCCTTCAGAACCATGAGATTCTTTGTTATTGTGTCCTGATTTTGCATGTTCGTTAGCATATGTTATTGAGCTAAAAACCAAACAAATGAATGTCAAAAGGATTCCGAGTTGCAATGTTACTTTTTTCATATTTCTGTGATCAGATTATCTATGAGGTACTTAAAATCGAGTGCAAAAATACATAATAATTTAAAATAAAAAACTTTTTTTATTGTTTGTCTGTCTTTTGCATTAACAGATTTGACACTACCAAGGTTTCTAAAAACAAGAAAACAAAAAGTGGTATAAGGATAAACATTTTATCTAACAAAAGAATGGTTTTTAAGTCCAGCATTTTTGAGTAAAAAATCATTATGAAAAGCCCCATTTTGACAAACATTCCCACTAAAAAACCGTATCCAGCATTATTAGGCATTACTGAAAAAAGTAATTCAATGCCAGTTACTATAACGACAGAAGAAATCCCAAAAAAGGCATATAAAGAAAAAACTGAGAATGGTAAACTCCAGTTGAAAAACACAGACTGTAGAATCGCCATCAAAACAGCTATACCAAGGATTATACTATTAAAAATCAATACTCTTTTAACTAAACTACTTTTTTGCATCATCTTCATTAGACATTTTAATAACCTGTCGAATAACCGAATAGGTCGAACCAAAAACAGCAAACAAAGTTAATACTTTATCATAGCCAAAAGTTTCACTTGGGTGATTTTTATCCAACCACACACCCAACAAGTGACAGATATAAATTGTTAACCCCATTTGCAAGCCAAGAGAAGAAAACTTCAACCAAACATTAGAGGTTTTAGTTGCTTTATTTTGTTGTTTATTTTCCACGACACTAAGTTTTAATACAAGATACGTAATTTAAAAGAATATTGACGCGAAAGAAAGGAAGAATAATTTCCCTTCTCAAAAAGTAACTCTTATATTTGTTGCACATATGATGACTGTAGATGAAATAATGCAGCCCATTGAGGCTGAAATGAAGGAATTTGAAATTCACTTCAAATCGCATTTACAATCAAAAGTTCCTCTTTTAGATAAAATTACCCACTACATCATTAAACGTAAAGGAAAGCAAATGCGCCCTATGTTTTTGTTTTTAACCGCAAAAATGTTGGGTGAAATCAATACTAAAACCTACCAAGCAGCTACCTTAGTTGAACTGCTTCATACAGCTACCTTGGTACATGATGACGTTGTCGATGACGCCAATGAACGCAGAGGCTTTTTCTCTATCAATGCCCTTTGGAAAAACAAAATTGCGGTATTGGTTGGTGATTATATGTTGTCTCGAATTTTATTATTATCAATTGAAAATAAAAACATTCGGGTATTGGAAATTGTAGCAAGAGCGGTAAGGGAAATGAGTGAAGGAGAATTGTTGCAAATTGAAAAGGCAAGGAAATTAGACATTACAGAAGAAGTTTATTTTGAAGTCATTCGTCAAAAAACAGCGTCCTTAATAGCTACAGTCTGTGAATCTGCAAGTGCTTCTGTCGATCGTGAAGACCAAGCAGCAAACATGCGTAAATTCGGTGAATTAGTGGGATTGGCATTTCAAATTAAAGATGATATTTTCGATTATGGAGATTACGAAGATATTGGAAAACCAACTGGCTTGGATATTCGGGAGCGTAAAATGACTTTACCTTTGATTTATGCTCTAAATAATAGTGATAAATCTGTTCGTAAAGAATTGATTAACATTGTCAAAAACAAAAATGAAGACAAAAAATCAGTTAAAAAAGCCATTGAATTAATTCATCAATCAGGTGGAATTCAATATGCTGCAAAAAAAATGCATGCATTAAAAGAAGAGGCTTTAGATTTAATAAAAGATATTCCAGAATCGGCCTCTAAGCAAGCATTAATTGGTTTAGTAAATTATTCTATTGAACGTAAAAAATAAAGTATGAAATTGAGAATTAGTTTGGTGCTTTTAGTATCCCTAACCATTTTATCATGTTCAAGAAACGAAAAGACGGAAGAACAGGCTCCTGAGAAAAAAGAAAATATAGAATCTCTTGTAGAAATCAAAAATGGTGTTTTCACAGAATACTATCCAGGGAAAAAGCAAATTAAATTCCAAGGAGAGCAAGATAACATGGGGAATCGCCAAGGAAAATGGACTTTCTACAGCGAAACTGGGATTGAATTGAGTTCGACACATTATGAACACGGAAAAAAACACGGTGCATCATTTGCAAAATATCCAAACGGCGCTTTACATTACATTGGGGAATACGAAAACGATAAAGAAGTAGGTATTTGGAAAATGTATGATGAAAAAGGAAATCTAGTAACAGAAAAAGACTACTGTAAACCTTAATGTCAAGAATACCCCCGCATATCATAGATGAAATCATGCAAACCTCACGTATCGAAGAGGTTATTGGGGAATTTGTACACTTAAAAAGAGCTGGTTCTAATTTAAAAGGGCTTAGTCCATTTACAGATGAAAAGACACCTTCATTCGTGGTTTCACCTGCAAAACAAATCTTTAAATGTTTTTCGACAGGAAAAGGAGGTTCAGTAGTTACCTTTTTAATGGAAAAAGAACACTATTCTTATCCAGAAGCACTTAAATGGCTAGCGAATAAATACAATATAACCCTCCCAGAAGAACGAGAACCAACAGCAGAAGAACTTGCTCAAATCACTGAAAAAGAAAGTCTTTACATTATCAATGAATTTGCAAGAAATCATTTTGTTGAACGTATGCATGAAACAGATGAAGGAAAAGCAATTGGACTTAATTATTTCATCGAACGGGGTTTTCGAAAAGATATTATTGAAAAATTTCAATTGGGTTACTGTCTTGAAAAAGGAAATGATTTTACTGAAAACGCCTTAAAAAAAGGTTATAAACTCGAATACCTTGAAAAAATTGGACTTGTTAAATCCAAGGATGATCGTCATTTTGATTTCTTCAGAGGCCGTGTTATGTTTCCGATACACTCCGTTTCAGGACGTGTATTAGGGTTTGGTGGAAGAACATTATTAGCTGATAAAAAAATAGCCAAATATTTCAATTCACCAGAAAGTGTCATTTATAATAAAAGTGATATTCTCTATGGATTGTATTATGCAAAAGGAGATATCGTTAAGTACGACAATTGTTATTTGGTTGAAGGATATACGGATGTCATCAGTATGCACCAAGCAGGAATTATTAATGTCGTTTCATCTTCTGGCACATCGTTGACCCATGGACAAATAAAACTTATCCGTCGCTATACACAAAATGTAACGATTTTATACGATGGTGATGCTGCTGGAATAAAGGCATCATTCAGAGGTATCGATTTATTGTTAGAAGAAGGTTTAAATGTTAGAGTAGTTTTATTCCCCGATGGAGATGACCCAGACTCTTACTCCAAAAAAGTTTCAAATGAAGAATTAAATCAATACATAAAATCTCACATGAAAGATTTCGTTTCTTTCAAAGCAGAGATTTTATTAGGTGAAAACGGTGGTCAAGATCCAATACAACGAGCAAAATTAATTCACGACATTGTACATTCTATTTCATTGATTCCAGATGAGATAAGTAGAACGGTTTACTCTCAAGAAATCTCCAAAAGATTTGAAATAGATATCAATATCATTCATCAGGAATTATTTAAATTACGTAAAAACCAACTCGCTAAGCAACAATCACTTCCTACTCAAAAAGAATCGTTAGAACCAGAAATACCATCTTATGAATCAGCAACAACTGAAAAACAAAATACACAAACCTCTGATAACAAGCAGCATTTTATTTCCTTAGATCATGCTGAGTATGATTTGATTCGTATTTTAGTTAAGTATGGCGTTTTGGCCGTTGAGATCGAAATAACCAATGAATTTCAACAAAAAACAAAAATAGAAACATCAGTAACTGAATTAGTATGTGCAGAAATACATAAAGATCAAATGTATTTTGAAAATGCTGTTTTTCAACGACTATTCAATGAGGTAAATGAAAGTTTAAACCAAGAAAAACGCTTTTTAAAGGCTAGTCATTTTCTAAAATCAACCGACATTGAAATTGTAAAATTAGTTTCAGACATTGAAAACGAACCTTATGAACTAAGTCACAATTGGTTGAAAGAAAAAAATATTGAAACAAATTACGAAATTGACAAACTTTCGGACGCCGTTTTAACATCCATTTACCATTTCAAAATGAGTAGAATCATAAAACGCATTTACGAAATACAATCAGAACTTGCTAACTTAAATGCTGCCAATGATGATGAATTTGCAACGATGAGTTTATTGTTAATGGAACAAGTGAAATTAGAACAAGTAAAATCAGTTTTATCTAAGGCATTGGGTAGAACCATTTTATAATAAATATGAGTGAAACATTATTCGAATTAGGTCCTTACAAAGTATGCATGTGGAATTTGTTAGCCTTGTCTATCATTTACACCATTGCGTTTATATTAAGTCGATTGATTCATCAATCATTAAAAAAATACCTAATCGACAACAACATAAAACTAGAAGGTAGAAAAACAACTCTTTTAAAACTGTCTAGTCAAAGTGTTTATTTCTTAGCTGCTTATATTTCTATTTTAAGTTTTAAAATCAATAATAACCACGTATCATTTACTGATTTCTTAAATTATAAAATTGTAGAATCAAAACAAGCTAATATTTCATTCTTCCAAATAATCATTGTAATAGGTGTGTTTTTTGCGGCAAGAATATCCGTAAACTTCATGAAATTGTATTACAACAAGAAGTTAAGACAAAAAGAAAGTTTCAATCCAAGTACAGAATATATTTATGTTCAAACAACAAAATACGCCATTTATGTATTCTCTATTTTATTCAGCTTAAACCTTTTTGAAATAAACATTTCTTTGCTGCTTACCGGTTCTGCAGCAATGTTAGCCGTAATTGGTTTTATATTCCAAGATGTATTTAAAGATATGTTTTCTGGATTGGTATTACTTTTTGAGGGAACCATAAAAATCGGTGATATTGTAGAAATTAGAGATTCAAAATTCAAAGAACCTGTATTTGCTAAAATTCTAAAAATCAATGTTAGAAGCACCCAAATTGAAACGCGTGAAGGAAATGTATTCATCATTCCAAATGCAAAACTCACTCAAGAATATGTAGAAAACTGGAGTCAAAACAATGAGTTAACTCGTTCTACTATTTTTGTTACAGTGCAATATGGGACAGATACGGAACTGGTTAGTAACTTATTAAGACAAGCAGCATTAAGTCACCCAAAAGTGAAGAAAAATCAACCGATACAAGTTCGACTTCGTAATTTTGGTGAGAATGGTTTAGAGATGGAATTGTTATTTTGGTGTGATAACTCCTGGGATATAAACAATTATAAATCTGAAATACGCATGGAAATCAATCGATTATTCTTACAATATGAAATTAAAATTCCGTATCCACACAGACATTTAGTTTACGATAAACCTGTTCAAGAACAAAACAACCATTTCAATGATGAAAAAAATAGTTAGTCTCCTCGTTTGTATCAGTTGTGTATTACAATTCGGTTTTAGTCAAAACTGGGATATTAACACGTTAAAAACAATCAATGGTCAATATACAGAAACCGTTGGTAAACCGATGTATGTAGTTACAGAAAGTATAACACCTGTAGCGGTTGCAGCTCCACTTGGTATCTTTTTGGCTGGAGTGATAAAAAAAGACGACAAACTAAAACACGATTCATATACCATTGCTGCAGCACAATTATTTTCAAGCGTAATAACTGTTGGCTTAAAATTAGGTGTTGATAGACCTAGACCCTTTGTGACCTATCCAAATGAAATTACAAAGTACTCCAAAGCAGGATCCCATTCATTTCCATCTGGACATACAAGTATGGCTTTTAACGTTGCAACTGCAGTAACCCTATGTTATCCAAAATGGTATGTATATATACCTGCCTATCTATGGGCTGGAAGTGTGGGTTATTCTAGAATGTATTTGGGAGTACACTATCCCTCAGATGTACTTGTTGGTGCTTTAATTGGTAGTGGAACGGCTATTCTTACTGAATATGGGAGAAAGTATTTGCAAGAAAAAACAAATAGGAAAGTAGAAAGTCAGTTTTAGATTCAAAGATTACAGATTACAAATTGTAAAATGTATGATTACAATTTATGAAAGTTTATCCGCTAGGATTTTCATTTCGATCACTGGAGAGATTTTTTCGTAAACAATGTTATAGACTGCTTGTATAATAGGCATGTCTACATTGAATTTTTTATTGATTTCTACCAAGCATTTAACCGCGTAATACCCTTCAGCTACCATTTCCATTTCAAGTTGAGCACTCTTTACAGAATACCCTTTACCAATCATAAAACCAAAAGTTCGGTTACGAGAAAATTTAGAGTAAGCGGTTACTAATAAGTCACCTAAATAAGCACTTGACTTCACATCACGGTGTATCGGGTGAACAACATCTATGAAATTTTCGATTTCTTGTATAGCATTAGATACTAAAACTGATTGAAAATTGTCTCCATATCCCAATCCTGCGCAAATACCAGATGCTACAGCATAAATGTTTTTCAATACCGCTGAAAACTCTGTTCCAAATAAATCATCGGAAACAGTGGTTTTAATGTAACGACAAGCCAATGCTCTAGCCATATTATTTGCTATCACCTCATCTTGACAAGCGATAGTAAGATAAGATAAACGTTCCAATGCAACTTCCTCCGCATGACAAGGACCGCAAATGATTCCGATTTTTGAATAAGGAACACCAAATGATTTATGGATAAAACGTGCTGGTATTGAATTATACTCTGGTATTATACCTTTCACGGCAGAAAAAACTACTTTTCCATGAAAAATATCTTTCGGAACGTTTTCAAACAATTTCGTTAAAAAAGCAGAAGGAGTAGCTATTATGATGTAATTCGCTTGATTGATAATTTCTTCTAAATTCGAGGAAACCACCAACTTTTCAGTATTAAACTCGACTGACTGTAAATATTTTGGATTGTGTTTGAACTTAAGAATATGATTGACAGATTCATCTGATCTTAACCACCAATACACCTTTTCTTGTGTATTACATAGAATTTTCACTTGAGCTGTAGCCCAACTACCACCACCAATGACTGCTATTTTCTTTTCTTTCACCATGCAATTGAAAACAAATTTAGTATTATTTTAGGGTTAATTTACATTAGAATCATTTTTTTGAAAGGTTTTTGAAATCAAAACCTTGATTTAAATTATCTTATATAGATTCTAGTACAACTAACATAGATCATTTTTAGTTTATAAAAATTAATGTATATTTATTTCAAACTTTATTTCGATGAGCTTACAAGATCTAAAAATCAAAACTTTTGAAGAATATCAATATCAATATCAGAAGAGTGTAAATCAACCTGAACTTTTTTGGGATGAAATTGCCTCACACTTTACTTGGAAAAAAAGATGGAACAAGGTGCTTTCTTGGGATTTTGAAAAATTAGATGTCAAATGGTTTGAAGGTGCTACATTAAATATTACTGAAAATATTTTCGAACGAAACTTATCTACTTTAAAAGATACACCTGCTATTATTTGGGAACCGAATTCAACAGATACTGAAAACAAAACACTCACCTATCAAGAACTTTACGAAGCTGTAAATCAATGTGCAAATGCATTGAAAGCACTTGGAGTTGGAAAAGGAGATCGAGTATGTATCTATTTACCAATGGTACCTGAATTAGCAATTTCTGTACTAGCATGTGCTCGAATAGGTGCGGTTCATTCTGTTGTATTTGCAGGATTTTCAGCAACTTCATTATCAGATAGAATTATCGATGCAGAAGCAAAATTGGTCATCACAGCAGATGGTTTAAGACGTGGTGCAAAAACGGTAGCATTAAAAGAAGTAGTTGATGAAGCGGTAAAAAACACACCGTCAGTAGAAAAAGTATTGGTTCTAAATATATTAAACGAGAATATTCAATTCAACCCTTCTTTAGATGTAAAATGGGAAGAGATTGTTCCACAACAATCAACCGAATGTACTGCAGAAGAAATGAGTAGTGAAGATTATCTATTCATTTTATATACCTCAGGGTCAACAGGTAAACCAAAAGGCGTGGTACATACATGCGGTGGATATATGGTGTACACGGCGTATAGTTTTACCAATGTTTACCAATATACACCTGGTGATATTCATTGGTGTACAGCTGATATCGGTTGGATTACAGGTCATTCCTACATTATTTATGGACCTTTATTAAGCGGTGCAACAACAGTAATGTTTGAAGGTATTCCAACATATCCTGATGCAGGAAGATTTTGGGGAATTGTAGAAAAATACAAAGTAAATCAGTTTTTAACTGCTCCAACTGCGATTCGTTCATTAATGGCTTTTGGAGAAGAGCCCGTTGAGAAATATAATTTAAGTTCTTTAAAAGTAATTGGAACTGTTGGAGAACCCATCAATGAGGAAGCATGGCATTGGTATGCGAAACACGTTGGAAAAGATGTGTGTCCGGTGGTAGATAACTGGTGGCAAACAGAAACAGGAGGAATTATGATTTCGGGAATTGGAAATCTTTCTCCACAAAAACCAACTTTTGCAGGCTATCCCCTTCCAGGAATTCAGCCTGTTTTATTAAATCAATCAGGAGAGGAAATTCAAGAACACGAAGTAGAAGGATATTTGTGTGTGAAATTCCCATGGCCTTCTATGATTCGCACGACTTATGGAGATCACCAACGTTGTATAGATACTTATTTCTCTAATTATAAAGGTTATTATTTTACAGGAGATGGAGCAAAAAGAGATGCAGATGGAATGTATCGCATCATTGGAAGAATAGACGATGTAATTAATGTTTCGGGTCACCGCTTTGGTACAGCAGAAATTGAAAACGCCATTAACGAAGATCCGCAAATCATTGAATCAGCAGTAGTAGGTTATCCGCATCCAATCAAAGGACAATCCATTTATGCCTTTGTTGTTTCAGATCATCCGATTGACAAACAAGATGAAGCACGAAAATCAATTCTTGAAACCGTAACAAACATTATAGGTAAAATTGCTTTGCCAGAAAAAATTCAGTTCGTTTCTGGTTTACCAAAAACTCGTTCAGGCAAAATCATGCGTCGAATTTTACGCAAAGTAGCAGAAGGCGAAATTGAAAGTTTAGGTGATACCTCCACCCTACTTGATCCTTCTGTTGTTGAAGAAATTGTGAAGAATAGAATTTAGGAAATTATAAAGTTAAAAAGGTGACTTTTGAATTTAAAGTCACCTTGTAATTTTATAAAAGAAATATAATTTGATTTTATTTCAACTCTTTTAATTCTAAACCAATATCATATACTCCGTAAAGCACTTTTTGGATGACCCCTTGTTCTAGTACGAACGTATATTTTCCTGATGTTGGAAATTTTCTATTTCTAAAAACTAATTTATTCTCAACTATAGACCCTGTTTTTTTACCCAACCAATATCCTTTATCATCTGAAATTTGAATTTCATAAGGATCTCTAAACCGCTTTTTATCAGGTGTTATTGAATTCAAATACACCCATGCATTACGGTATTGATAATGCGTAGAAGTTCTTAAAGTCAAAACCATGTCGTAGGTTTTATTTACATCTTTGATATCAATAACGAAGGTTGGTTTTTGCTTTCTAGACCATGTCAAATTAGTAAAAGACACAGACTCTTGAAAATAAGGACTATCTCCACACGAAGTAAAAACAAACAGTAGTAAAAAAATACCCGTAAATAATTTTTTATTCATTGTTAGTATTGTTTGAATCCGGACGATTTTGATTTCTGTTTTTATCAAAATTTCTTCGGTTATTATTTCTTCGTTTGTTATTGTTATTTCTATTTTTCTGAGCTACATCACTTGATTGATTCACTTCAACATCCGTATTTTCAGCAGTTACAGTTACTGGTCTTTGATCTCTATCGACACGTTGAGGTTTATTTTGATTCGGATTAGTTAGTTGATTTGGGTTTCTTGCTGGTTTATTTTTTTTCTTCTTTCCGAAATTATCATCAAAACGACTCAAACTATCCTGACCAACTACATTCTCATACGCAATTTCTGCCACAACTGTTTCTTGAATCATAAAATCCTTCAAGGTATGAGGTTTTTTCTTTTGTTGATTCATACTTACAATCTCCTTTACTCGATCTGGAGAAAGCGGGATGAACTCATTTTCACCATCCATCACAAACCACATTAACTTTTTGAAAACGTCTGTTTTAACATGAAAAGCAGTTCCTTTTTCAGTATATAATTTAGTTTCAGCAGGTGGAAAATGCTTAATTGCATCCAAGTACATATCCAATTCGTAGTTCAAACAGCATTTCAATTTACCACATTGTCCTGCTAGTTTTTGAGGATTTAGTGACAATTGTTGGTATCGTGCAGCCGAAGTTGAAACAGATCTGAAATCTGTTAACCAAGTTGAACAACATAGTTCTCTACCACACGAACCAATACCTCCTAAACGAGATGCCTCTTGACGAGATCCAATTTGACGCATTTCAATACGCACCTTGAATTTCTCTGCCATGTCTTTGATTAACTGACGAAAATCAACACGGTCATCAGAAGTATAATAAAAGGTAGCTTTAGTTAAATCCCCTTGATACTCAACATCAGATATTTTCATATCCAAGTTTAAGTTTACCGCCAAGGTTCTCGCTTGATACATTACTTCTTTTTCAAGATTGCGCGCTTCCATCCATTTCTGAACATCATCTTGATTTGCAATGCGGTATATTTGAGGGGTTTCGGTATTCTCCTTATTCCCACTTTTTTTATTTACCTGTATTCTGGCTAACTCTCCTACGATTGAAACAACACCCACATCAAACCCTGGGCTAGCTTCAACCACCACGATATCTCCCACATTTAAGGAAAGATTTTTCGTGTTTTTATAGAAACTTTTACGACCATTTTTGAATCGTATTTCTGCTATATCAAAAGGTTTCATTCCTTGTGGCAACTTCATATTTGCCAACCAGTCAAAAACTCCTAATTTATTACAACCACCAGAACTACAGGTTCCGTTACTTTGACAGCCACCCGAAGAACAACCGCCAGTGCCACAATTAGAACATCCCATAGTAATAAAAATTGAACTGCAAATGTACTGAATTTATCCGTGAAGTGTTTTGATTTAAAATGAGAAATTAAAAAGCAATCTAAAATTCTAGAAATACAATCCTTTTACATAACAGACATTATTCTGCCAATAAATAGTAGGGAAAGGAATTTTAATGGCATTAAATGGTTTAATCAAGGATTTAAGTGTTTTGTTTTTAATATTTAATTGAGTTAAATCAATATCAAACGATAGTAAAAAACGACGTTGCGCATGATAAGTAACCCCATTAAAAACGGATTTGTTTTCTGTTCCATACAACTTCCCATCGATTCCATACCCAACTGACAAACAAAACCATTTTGGTAAAGGGATAATAGAAGAAAATTGGGCTGGAGCAAATGAAAACCAATAGGTTTGACCATTGTAATCTTTCAAATAGCGTTGCACGAAATTATCGCCTAACACTTGTGGACGCAACAAAGCATATTCTGTTGGATGGTAACTTTGTTTTAATAAAATGCGTTGATTATCATAAAAATATTCTTGTGAAGCATAGGCAGCTGCACCCAACGTATTCGCAACCATATCTCCCCAAGAAAATCCCCAATCTGCACTTTTTCCATCCAAAATCTCTAAAGTGGTTTGATATCCAAATGCAAAAGCAGAACCAACAATCGCAGCGGGAACTTTTTTCATTCCTGCCCAACGATTAAAAAATGCTACACTCTTACTAATATGATAGGCTGTATAAACATGTCCTAACTTATCCATTTGAAGCCATTCATCCCAATCATTAAACGTATGGATTTTAGTTGAAGGATAATCGGCATACCAAACGTAATTCAAAGCCAAAATACTGGAAGTCCACGAGGTAGTGTATAATGCTGTAATCCCAATTGTTCTATTCTTATGTAAAGAATCAGCGTTTTTGAAAAAGGATTGAGAAAAGGAAAACTGAAAACTGAAAACAAGACTTAAAACCAATATGATTTTCTTCGCTTGCATATCAGAAAGTTCTCACGAAATTAATGAGCAAGTCTTTGATATCGTTAAATTTCGCAAAAGATAAATTTTCATAAGTATCAAATACATCGTGGTAATTTTTATTCGGTCCCATAGTGTAAATAAAAAAAGCTGGAACACTCATTTTACTAAACCAATAATGATCTGAATTCGCTGCTTCCCCTCGAGGTTTAATCAATGATAATCCTTTTTTCTCTTCATTGATTTTAACCAAACGATTAAATTCCTCCGTGTGTTTAGTCCCATTTACAACTGTTATTCCCTCTTCCCCACTACCCATAATATCTAAATTCACCAAAAATTTAATGTTCTTCAAGTCTAACCAAGGATAACGGGCAAAATATTCTGAACCTAATAACCCAGCTTCCTCACCTGCAAAAGCAATAATCATCACATTATAATCCAAAGGGTTTTCTTTGAAATATTTGGCTAATTCTAGTATCATTGCCACACCGGAAGCGTTATCATTTGCCCCTGGAAAATAGGTCTGACTTCCCATTGCTCCCAAATGGTCATAATGTGCTGTTAAGACGATAGTTTGTGCTTTTTCACGGTCTTTTTTTTTCTTCAAAGCGGAAGGAATAAAACCAATGACATTCGATGAAATCTGATTAATTAAATAGTTCGCTTTGATATCGGTGTAAATTTCAGCCGATGGTTTAAACTTATTTCCATTTAAATAAATCAACCCATAGCCTAATGGTTCACGACCCACTGAAAATGTAAATTTTTCATCAGTTAATACCAACACATCCAGTGCCTGTGCCAACATCGGAATGTAATCTAATCTCGCCCTTTTTAAAGAATCCCCTTTTAACCCTCTTATATCAACAACTACACTAAAAATCCCTTGTTTTTCTTTTTCTTTAGAAGATGCAAAACGGTATTTTAACTGATCATCAAATAATTCCGAGATAGATAACTGAACATAACGCCAATATGCTTTTACAGTTCCACAATTTGGATCGACCATATAATCTACACCTGGAACGAGCGTGTCTTGATTAATGATCAAAGTCATTGCACTTGGAAAAGCAACCACAGGATTTTTAAATGACTGGAAATACGATTTTCCCGGATATGGATCAATATTTAATTTCTTAAATTCACCCTCTAAAAATCGAGCAGCAAGAGAATCTCCTTGTTTTACATATCCTCTTCCAAAAAACTCTTTTGAACACAATGTTTTGGTTAATTGTTTCCCATACTCCTGAGAGTAAACAGTTATCGAAAAAAATATGCTTAAAACAAAAAGAAATTTACGCATATCTTCTTGCGATCTTTTGAACAAATTCGGTAACCAATGTAGCATCCAAATTCCAAGAAAATTCCTCTTTGAATTTATTTAATACATCTTTTGCCTGGGAAAAGTTATCTAATGTATCAAATAGTTGAACTGCTTGGTAAAACGATTCACTAGAACCATTGAAAAGTTCGTGCGTCATTTGTAGTTTTTCATTCAATCCAAAAGCACCATTCAAAGAATCTAATTTCTTTGCCATTAATTGAGAACCTAACGAATTATCTGAAACTTCTAACATTTTATCAAAAGCATCTTTCTGACCTTGAGAAGCCACTTTTACAGGTTCTGATGAAATAACAACTTCAACAACAGGTTCAACAACTGCAATCTCTTCTTTTATTTCCGAGATAGGTTCAACAACAGTTTCATTCATTTGAACCGTCTCAGTAATTATCGGTTCTTCTTTCGCTGATTCTATTGGTTTACTATCTGATTCTAATTCGTCAAACAAAGAAAAAGACATATCAAAAGTTGGTTGTTCAAATTCTTTAACAGTCTTATTTTCTTGTTTATCAATTGTTTCTGAAATAATTTCAGGAACATTTTCAATTGGAGTTTCAATCGTTTCTTCTAGTGGAACAAGAATATGTGGCTCTAGGTTTTTGATAACACTTTTCTCATATGCTTTATGTCTCAATACAATCGCTCTTTCGTAAAGTTCTCTTGTATGATTAACAAGTGTTTCCAATTCATTTAAAGATAATTCACCTTTGTTTAAAGAATGAAATAATGAATTTACTGATTCTAACAATGAATCTTTTGTATCAAATGAAGACATACCTACAGAATTTATGGCTGTAAAATTAAAAACTTTTTAGAAATCGTTTGGGGTGTAAGCGGTTTATTTCTTACTTAAAAATCCCCAATAGGTCGAGCGATTGAGTGCAAATTGTCCTGCCTCTGGGTAGTATTTTTTGAAACTCAACGGAAATTTAGGTTTACGTCGTTTGTCCCAAATGGATTTGTACGCCATGATTTGTCCCGCTTTTTCTTCGATGAAGTCCATCTGCAAGCGGGTATGGGTTCTCCAAAAATAATAGGTATTCGTATTTGCATTAAAATCATTCCACTTGATACGTTCTGCAATCAACCAGTTTTTCCAAAGTGCATCGACATCGTTTCGTAAGTCCAAAGGGTGGAAATTTTTGATAATTGCATTACGGAAACCGTTGTCCATAAAATAGACGATGTGTGTCTTTTTCAATTCGTAACGATGGTCGTTAAAATAAGAAGGTATTTTTTTTAGGATGAAGGCTTTTTCCAACAAATCGATGTAGCGTTCCACCGTTTCATTGTCTAAACCAACTCGAAATCCTAAATCGTGATATGAAATCGGCTCTCCCAAATCAAAGGCTAAACATTGCAATAACTTCAACAATTTTGCTCCCTTATTGATACGTTCTTTCGGATTTAAATGGGTGAAAACAGCTTCTTTTACCAATCCAATCAAATATTTATCAGCATTTTCTGGATTTGCTAATACCTCCGGGAAATTTCCATAAATCAAGCGTTCTTCCAAGCGTTTATCAAACTCCACAACTCCCATTTGGTTCGCCATTTCCTGAAACATCAACGGATAAATTCGCATTTCCAACCCTTCCATTCGCAATACATCACGAAACATTTTTTCAATGACAGGTTCATACGAACAACACAACACCAAATGAATCTCATAGCGGTTGTAAATCACCTCTTCTATCATCTCTTGTAAGCGAGTAAAAAACTGCGCATCTTTGAAAAGCACATACTTTTTTCCTTCAAAAACCTTGATAAAATCGCCTTTTTGGGTGTTTTCTAATTTTTTGATGATCTTCTTTTTCGAACCATCTAAATGCAGAATTTGTTCTTTGTCTTCTATGACACTTTCTACCAATAACTCGGATTGTACCCCTCGCATTCCCAGTAACAACAATAAAGGATTGTTGCTCAAATGTTCTTGTATTTTGGGAGCGATATAACGTTGCATAGAGAAATGTTTAATTCTGCGAAAATAATCATTGGAAAATTGAATATCAATTAAAATAAAGTAGAATGTCACCTCTCCTATTTCAAACTTTTCCAAATCAGTCTTCGACAGGCGCTGACTGACAAGGAAATTAGGCTTACTAGAAGCAAAATGTAAAAGTCACCTCCCCTGCACCTCCTCGAGGAGGGAAACTAAAAAACAGATACTTTTTCGAAGAACGAAAGATAGCGTTTAGAGTTCATGAATTTGTTCCCGCCGTAGCAATACACTCTGTAAAAGTGGTCGTTGTAGAGGAAAATACGCATCCAACACATTCCTACTCCATATTGTTGAGAAATACCTTCATACGCAATAGTTCCGTCTTTGAGTTTTACACGTTTAATCACAGCTTTTTCGGGAGCGTTAAATACACTTTCCACGTAACGTTCCAAAGTGAAATTCTTGTAGGATGGCTCTATTTCAATTTTGTAGGTGTTTCCTTGTCCCATTTCTTGATAAACAACTTCGGTATGTTCCCCATCACGAATGACTAACGGTTTTCCTCCAAATTCAGCCTTGAAATGTAATTGCTCGTTTCGGTAAATGAAATGATTGTTCTGTTGAAAGGTTCCGATGATTTCTGTGGGTTGACCGGTAAATGTGGCCGCTACTTGTCGTACTTTATAGCCTCTGTCTCGCAAAAGTTGTATCAATCCATCTTTTCCTGATAAATGGGCGGCTCCTACCGCCATAAATACACCATATTGTTTAGATAGTGTGTCGAAGCCATCCATCATCACATAATTACGTTCATTTATCAACCATTGGTAACCATCTTTTACATTTTTCAATTGATTTTCAACAGATTTACGCAAGCGTTCGATATCACCTTCTTGATAGGCTTTGATGAGCATTTCTTCGGTTACTTGTTCAGTTGGTGTACTAATTCTTGGAAAAGTAGATTTATTTAACATCTCATACGCCGTTAATTGATCGTCCACACTTTCCAAGGTAAAGCATTTTTTACCTGAATTATAAGCATATAACTGTAACGATAAATCCAAAAATTGAGGACGTCCATCTTCGTTTCCGTAACGTGTTCTAGATGCACTTCGGCTTGTTGTCGTTGGATTTCCAGTTGCATCGAAGGTTAATTCAGCTGATTTAAGCCGGGTATCGACCGAAGAAAACATACTGTATAGATCGGCTTCAATAACTACTGCTTCGGATTTATACAATGCCGTATAAGTGCTATCGGTAAACTGAAAAACACGGGGGTCATTCGAATGATATGTTCCGAAAATATAGCATGGCTTTTTAATCCCTTTTCCAGTTACCCTCCACAACAATTGATGGTTCGAGTTTAAAGCATTTTGTTGGGAATGAATAATAAAAGATTGGAAAAAAACAAAAAAGCAAAGCCCAACTAAGGAATTTCCTTTTCGTAAGTTGTGTTCTATATGCTTAAAAGTAAGTACCAATCAATTCTTAATGAGCATCTAACCAATTATCAGCGATTTTCATCTCTACCTCCATCGGCACCACCAAATGTATGGCATTTTCCATTGCGTTGCGCACTAATTTTTGCATTATTTCGTGTTCGCTGTGATGTACATCAAACACCAATTCATCGTGTACTTGTAATAGCAACTTTGATTGTACTCCTTGTTCTTGCATCGCTTTATCTACTGCAATCATTGCCAACTTGATAATGTCTGCCGCAGAACCCTGTATCGGCGCATTCACCGCATTTCGTTCCGCATATCCTCTTACAATCGCATTTGCAGAATTGATATCTGGTAAATATCTTCTGCGTTTACGAATAGTTTCAACGTATCCTAATTCTCTTGCTTCGCTTACCATTTTATCCATAAAAGACTTTATAGTAGCGTATTGTGCAAAATAACTATCGATGATGGATTTTGCTTCGGTACGAGAAATACCTAAATTTTGTGCCAATCCAAATGCCGATTGACCGTATAAAATTCCAAAGTTTACCGCTTTCGCTGCGCTTCGTTGGTCTTTCGTTACCTCATCCATCGGTACTTGAAACACTTTTGCCGCTGTCGCTGTATGGATGTCGTGTCTTTGCTGAAACGCTTCAATCATCGCTGGGTCTTCACTCAATGCTGCGATGATACGCAACTCAATTTGTGAGTAATCCGCCGACATTATTTTGAAATCTGCATTGCGGGCAATAAAATTTTTTCGAATTTCTTTTCCTTTCTGCGTACGAATTGGAATGTTTTGCAAATTCGGATTATTCGAACTCAAACGACCCGTGGCAGCAACCGTCTGCATATAGTTTGTGTGCACTCTTCCGTCTTTTACATCACGTAAGGTTGGAAGCGGGTCTACGTAGGTACTTTTTAATTTTTTATTTTGTCTGTATTCCAAAATCTTACCAATAATCGGGTGGTCGTTTCGGAATTGCTCCAAGGCGTCTTCCGACGTCTGATATTGACCCGTTTTGGTTTTTTTCGCTTTGGCACTTATTTTCATTTTATCAAACAACACCTCACCTAATTGTTTCGGGGAATCAAGATTGAAATCGGTATCTGCAATTTCCTTAATCTCTTTTTCAAGTTGTTTGCTTTCTTCTTCTAACACAATTGAATAATTCTGTAATCCTTCCACATCAATATTCACCCCTTCTTTTTCCATACGTTGCAACACGCGCACCAAAGGCATTTCCATTTCGTAAAAAAGTTCCTTTAAATGGTCTTTTTGGATTTGTGGTTCCAAAATTGCTTTCAATTGCATTGTAATGTCTGCATCTTCACATGCATAATCAGAAACCTCACGCGGTTCTAAATCACGCATATTCCCTTGATTTTTTCCTTTTTTACCAATTAAGGTTTCGATGGAAATTGGCTGGTATTGCAAGTAATATTCTGCCAAGAAATCCATACTTTGTTTCGATTCAGGCTGAATCAAATAATGGGCAATCATCGTATCAAAAAGCGGACCTTTCACGACTACGTTGTAATTCGCAAGTACGTGTAAATCGTATTTGATATTGTGTCCTACTTTTTCGATGCCTTCGTTTTCAAAAAACGGTAAAAACGCATCTACAATTTTTTGTGCATCTGCTTGTTCGTTTGGTACAGCGACATAAAACGCTTCACGAGATTTAAACGAGAAAGACATTCCCACTAATTCAGCATTCAACGCATCTTTATTGGTCGTTTCTGTATCAAAACACACGCTTTTTTGTTGTAACAACAAGGCTAACAATTCAGCACGTTCTTCTTCTGAAGTAATTAAATGATAGTTTGGTTTCTCGGTTACAATCGTTTTTAATTCAGCAGTAGGAAGAGGTTCTTGAATTTCCAATAAACTCTGTGTTCCAAACAAATCAAATTGTCCTGCTTCATTTACAGGGGCAGTTACTGAAATTTCTTCACCTGTAATACGTTTTGCCAGTGTTCTAAATTCTAATTCCGTGAAAATCTCCTTGATTTTTTCATTATCTGGCTCTTCTAACACTAAATCTAACGGGTCGAAAGGAACATCAACATCTAAAATAATCGTAGCCAATTTTTTAGAAAGTAATCCTTGTTCTGCAAAATAGATTACATTTTCCTTTTGCTTACCTTTCAATTCATTTGCATTCGCAATTAGGTTTTCCACTGAACCATATTCTTGCACTAATTTCTTTGCTGTTTTTTCTCCTATACCCGGAATTCCTGGAATATTATCCGATGCATCTCCCCATAATCCAAGAATATCAATCACCTTCAATGGGTGGTCCACCTCAAATTTCTCACACACCTCTTTTACTCCTAAAATAGATGCAGGGTCTCCTCCTCTTCCCGGTTTGTAAATGAAAATTTTATCCGACACTAACTGACCAAAATCCTTATCCGGGGTCATCATATAGGTGTAAAACCCTTCCTCTTCAGCAATTTTAGCCAAGGTTCCAATGATATCATCTGCTTCAAAACCAGACTTCAATAAAATCGGAATATTAAACGCTTCGATGATTTTTTTAATAGGGTCTATCATCGAACGAATGTCTTCAGGCATTTCCTCACGGTGCGCTTTGTAATCTGCAAATTCTTCTTGTCTATTAGTAGCACCACCAGGCGCATCAAACACCACCGCCATATGTGTCGGTTTCTCTTTTTTGATTACGTCAATCAAAACATTCGTAAAACCGAAAGCAGCCGAGGTATTCTGACCTTTTGAATTCACTCGGGGATTTTTAGCAAAAGCAAAATAGGCTCTGTATATCAAAGCAAAAGCATCAAGTAAGAATAATTTTTTATCGTGAACAGGAGTTAGCATTTTTATAAGTTATGAGTTATAGATTATGAGTTGATCTAAACTTTCCCCGTACCCTGAGGCTCTCGAAGGGAAGGGGGAAGTAAATTTATTTCCAACTAGTGCCGTCTTTTCCGTCTTTGACAACAATTCCAACCGCTGCTAATCCATCACGGATTTGGTCAGACGTCGTCCAATCTTTGTTTGTACGTGCTTGTTGGCGAAGATTTAAAACTAATTCCATCACACCGTCTAATTTGCTATCGTCTTGTTCAGTAGTCATAGCCAATCCTAGTACATCACTTACAAAACAGTGCATTTCAGTTGATAATAGCGATAAATCGTCCGCAGTAATAGTCGCATTTCCGTCTGAAATAGAATTGATATATTTCACACATTCAAATAATTGTGCTAACAACATCGGTGCATTAAAATCATCATTCATCGCAACATAAAAACTATCCACTAATGCTTTTACATCGGTAGAAGAACTTGCTACAGTTGGCAATTTTTCCAATTTCGAAAGCGCTTCTGAAAGTCTTACGAACCCTTTTTCTGCTGCATTTAATGAGTCGGTCGATAAATCAAGTGTGCTTCTATAATGTGCTTGCATCATACAAAAACGCAACACATTTGCAGGATAGGGCTTTTCAAAAACATTGGTCGTTCCTTCAATAATCTCTTTCGGTAAGAAATAGTTGTTGAACGACTTACTCATTTTCTGTCCATTCACATTCAACATATTTGCGTGCATCCAATATTTAGCAGGATTACAGCCTAATGCGCCACAGTTTTGAGCAATTTCATCTTCGTGATGTGGGAATTTCAAATCCATTCCTCCACCGTGTATATCAAAATGATTCCCTAAATATTTTGTACTCATTGCCGTACATTCAATGTGCCAACCTGGATTTCCATCACCCCAAGGCGAGCGCCAAATCTGCATATCTTCTGGATTTGCCTTTTTCCAAAGAGCGAAATCTGCAAAGAAACGTTTTTCGTCTTGCGCATTTAAGGTTCTTGTTTCCTCGGCTAACTCATCTACCTTACGTCCACTCAAAATTCCATATTCGAACTTTTCACTATACGCACGCACATCAAAATAAACGGAACCGTTTACGACATACGCCAATCCATTATCAATTATTTTCTCAATGATTTCAATTTGTTCTTGTATGTGTCCTGTTGCCGTTGGTTCAATGCTTGGTGGCAACATATTATATATGCGTTGTAATTCTTGAAATTTGACATTGTATTTATAGACAATTTCCAATGATTGTACTTGTTCCAATTTCGCTACTTTCCCAATGCTATCCACATCTTCCCCAGCACTGTTTGTAATGTGTCCTGCATCTGTAATATTTCGAACATATTTCACTTGGAAACCTAATTTCAATAAGTATCTGTAAATCAAATCAAAATTAATGAATGTACGCATATTCCCCATGTGAGGTTCGCTGTAAAGTGTTGGTCCACAGACATACATCCCTACTTTATCTTGGTGAATAGGCTCAAATTTTTCTTTTTGACCACTTAAACTATTGTAAATATGTAAATTGTTCGAAATTGTACTCATAATTTATTTCCTTAGAAGAACAAAGATAGTAAAGAGGACTATTTTTAGATACAATATAAAAGTATAATGAAACTTTCTGAATTGAAATAACGTAAATTATGTTACAATTCTTTATATTTAATTAGCAAACGTTTTAATAATGAAGTTGAAAATAATTTATATCTGTTCTATTTTAGTTTTAATGAGTAACTTTTCATTAGCACAAAACAAGTTTTCTCTTTTTGTTGATGATGAAGAAGATGACTCAATTACAAAACGTTATTATGAACTTCATGATGGTCATTGGGCTGGGATTGATTTTGGATTGAATTTAATGTTAGACAATTCATTTAAAAGAAATTTTGATAGAAATACTCAATTCAAAAATAATCTAATTACTTCTTTTGATTTCAGAATCAATTTTATTGATCATAAATTCGTTATAAAAGAAGATCGATTTGGTATAACCATTGGTGCAGGTTATCATCATACTTCATACGATTTAATTAAGAACTATACTTTGAAAGAATCTTTTGATAAATCAAGTAGTGAGAAGAAAGTCATACAATCATTTGATTCATTGAATTTCACTTACAATAAAATTCGTGCATCTTATTTACAAATACCCCTTTTATTAGAATACACACCTAATAAATTCACTTGGGCATCTATAGGAGTAATTGCTGGTTATCGATTTGGTTCATCTACTAAAAATTTATTTGAATATCAAAAAGTTCAGTACATTACAAAAACTAAAGGAGACTTTAATTTAAATACTTTCCAATGTGATGCTACTTTAAGATTTGGATATAAAAGTCTTGGTGCATATGTTAGCTATGCTTTGATTCCACTTTTTGGGAATAATGATATATATGACAATGAGGATGTAAAAAGTAATATTACTACTATCAAACCATTATCATTTGGATTAACGTTCAATTATTAGTTTAATTAAATGAAAAAACGGCTATATATTTCTAGTCTCATCTTATCTGTCGTTTTTTTTTATGCGTTTTTTTCCAAAAATGGAAAAGAAGACTTATCAATCCCTGCAACCAATAAAAACGAACTAATCATTTGTCATACAGGTTATTGTCTTTCATATAACTCGGATTTTAAGTTAGCAAAATGGGTAGCTTACGAGCTAACTATGGCAGAAACTCAAGGAACCTTTGCTCGAAATGATAAATTCAAACCCGACCCACTTATAACTCGAAATAGTGCATCGTTAGCAGATTACAAAAAATCGGGCTATGATCGTGGTCATCTTGCCCCTGCGGCAGATATGAAATGGTCAGCAGAAGCAATGAGAGAATCTTTTTACTTATCCAATATGTCACCCCAAGACAAAAGTTTCAATCGTGGAATTTGGAAAAAACTAGAAGAACGAGTACGTGATTGGGCAATAGAAAATAAAGCAATTTATATTACTACCGGGCCAATACTTGAACCCAATTTACCTACAATAGGACCAAACCAAATTCCAATACCCAAAGCATTTTACAAAGTGATTTTAGATTATACTCAACCAGAAATCAAAGCGATCGGGTTTATCATTCCCAACCAAGGGAGTAGTTCGCCATTATCAACTTTTGCTTTATCCATAGACGCAGTAGAAAAACAAACACACATCGATTTCTTTTCCAAACTACCAGACGAAATTGAAAAACGAATCGAGCAGACGGTTTGTAATCAATGTTGGGGGTTGTAAAAAAATTTGCACATTCAAATAAAATAACTAAATTTGTTCCAGTTTTAAGAATTAATTGATTGAGGGGATGAAAAGTCCCCTCTTTTTTTTCACAATGATTACAAAAGATTTAGTTCGCAAATTAGCACAAGAGCGCATCGATGAATTAGACCGAGGTTTATTTATCGTTGACATTTCCATTTCTAAAAAATCGGTTATTGAATTAGAAATAGATAAAGTAGAAGGATACGTAGCGATTGAAGATTGCGTTTCTGTTTCAAGAAATGTTGAACACAATCTAGACCGAGAAGAACAAGATTTTGAACTGCATGTATCCTCAGCAGGATTAGACAAACCACTTCGTGTACTTCCTCAATATATTAAAAACATTGGAAGAACGATTGCATTGACTTTAAAAAACGGTTCTGAAAAAGAAGCCGTTTTGAAAGAAGCAACTGAAGAAGCATTGGTTGTAACAACCACCCGTAAAGAGAAAAAAGAGGGAAGTAAAAAGAAAGAAACCATCATTGAGGATGAAACCATTCCAATGACAGAAATAAAAGAAACAAAAATTGTTATTTCATTTAAATAAAAAAACAGGCGATGAATAGCTTAGAGTTAGTGGATTCGTTTTCGGAATTCAAAGAATTAAAAAGTATTGACAAACAAACAATGCAACACGTTTTGGAAGATGTTTTCCGTGCGATGTTGAAGAAAAAATTCAATACGGACGAACACATTGCGGTGATTGTTAACATCGAAAAAGGTGACGTTCAAATTTTCGTAAATAAAGAAATCGTTCCAGATGGAGAGGTGGAAGATTCAAATACGGAAATTGCATACTCTGACGCCATCAAAATCGAACCTGATTTTGAAGTTGGTGAAGAAGTATCTGAAGAATTTAAATTCGAAGATTTTGGAAGAAGAAACATTTTGGCTTTACGTCAAAACTTAATCTCTAGAATTTTAGAATTAGAAAAAGATCATATTTATAAAAAATACAAAGAGCGTATTGGTGAAATTGTTACAGGTGAAGTTTACCAAGTTTGGAAGAAAGAGATTATGGTATTGGATGATGAAGGTAACGAATTAATTTTACCTAAATCAGAACAAATACCGTCTGATTATTTCAAAAAAGGCGAAGCAGTTCGTGCAGTAGTTGCAAAAGTGGACATGCGTAACTCAAACCCAGTAATTATTCTTTCAAGAACAGCTCCGGAATTTTTAGAGCGTTTATTCGAACTAGAGGTTCCTGAAGTATTTGATGGTTTGATTACAATCAAACGTATCGTTCGTGAACCAGGAGAAAGAGCGAAAGTTGCAGTTGAAAGTTACGATGATAGAATTGATCCTGTTGGAGCATGTGTTGGTATGAAAGGTTCTAGAATTCACGGTATCGTTCGTGAGTTAAGAAACGAAAACATCGACGTAATTAACTTTACAACAAACCCACAATTATTTATCCAACGTGCATTATCTCCAGCGAAAATCACATCAGTTGATATCGTTGAAGAAGAGAAAAAAGCGAAAGTTTCATTGAAACCAGACCAAGTTTCTTTAGCAATTGGTAAAGGTGGTAACAATATCAAATTAGCTGGTAAATTAACAGGATACGAAATCGATGTTTACCGTGAAGGTGAAGTTGATATCGAAGACGTTGATTTAGATGATTTCGCAGATGAAATCGATGGATGGATCATCGACGAATTAAAAGCAATTGGTTGTGATACAGCTAAATCAGTATTAGAATTAACTATGGAAGATTTAGTAAGCAGAACCGATTTAGAAGAAGAAACCATAGAAGAAGTTTTAAGCATTTTACGTGCTGAATTTGAATAATATTTGGGGCTACATAGCCCCTTTTATACAATTCAACTAACAAAAACAAAAATAAAACCTATATTTAGTAGGAAGAAAATAAAAATATGGCCGGAAAAGTACAAAGATTAGGTAAAGTAGCAAGTGAATTAAATGTTGGAGTTTCTACATTAGTAGAATTTCTTCAATCTAAAGGAGTTGCTATCGACCCAAACCCTAATTCAAAATTAGAAGGGGAACATTTTGAAATGCTACAAAAGCAGTTCGCAGACGACCAAACGCTTAAAGAACAAGCGAAATTGACTGCGATCAAACGTGAAAAAAGAGAAACCATCTCTTTAAAAGATACAAAACCTGAAACGAAAGAAGTTCAGGATGAAGAAGATGATTTCGATGTTTCCATCCTTGAAAAAGTAAAAAACATCCCTACTGAACCGATTGTGGTTACAGAGCAAATTCCAGTGGTTGAAACTCCGGAGGAAAAAACACAAGAAGTAGAAGCTTCTGTTGAAAATCAGGCAAAAACCATTGGTGAAGGAGATGTTCAAATACAAGTAATCGGTAAGATTGACTTAGATAAGATCAACTCAAAAACGAGACCTGATAAAAAGAAAAAAGAGGATAAAAAATCTGCTAAAGAAAATCAACCTACTCCAGCTGCTAAACAGGAACCGGCTAAACCTGTTGCACAAGAGAAAGTGGTAGAAACTCCAAAAGTGGAAGAAACTCCTAAGGTAGAACCAGTTGTTGAAGCTCCTAAAGAAATCGAAACGATTCGTGTTGAACGAAAAGTACTTTCAGGTCCAACTGTATTAGGTCGCATTGAACTACCTGTAGAGAAACCAAAAACTTCTGATAATAAAGGTGGACAAAAACCTGGTGATGAGCCTCGAAAAAAACGTAAGCGTATCAAAAAAATTGATCCAGCTAAAGTTGCTCAACAAAATACAACAGGAAACCAACAAAACCAGCAAGGAGCAGGAAACAATAAAAAAGGGAATAATAAATTTGGTAATAGACCAAATCCAAATGCACCCAAAGTTGCTCCTACCGAAAAAGATATTCAAAAAGAAATTAAAGACACATTAGCTCGTCTATCTAATAGCGGAGGTAAATCGAAAGCTTCTAAAAATAGAAGAGCGAAACGTGACTCAATCATGCAGCGTCGTGAGCAAGAAATGCTTGATGCTGAAATGCAAGAAAAAATCTTAAAATTAACTGAATTCGTTACTGTTTCTGAATTAGCAGCAATGATGAATGTTAGTCCTACACAAGTTATTTCTGCTTGTATGTCATTAGGAATCTTCGCATCAATTAACCAACGTTTAGATGCTGAAACCATTCACATCATTGCGGAAGAATTTGGATTCGAAACTGAATTCGTTAGTGCTGAAGTTCAAGAGGCTATACCAACCGTTGAAGATAGAGAGGAAGATTTGATCTCTCGTCCTCCAATTGTAACAGTAATGGGACACGTTGACCACGGTAAAACTTCATTACTTGACCGTATTCGTAACTCGAACGTTACGAGTGGTGAATCTGGAGGTATTACGCAGCATATCGGTGCTTACTCCGTTGTTATGAATGATGGACGTAAAATGACTTTCTTAGATACACCTGGACACGAAGCCTTTACAGCGATGCGTGCGCGTGGTGCTCAAGTAACAGACGTTGCTATAATCATTGTTGCAGCGGATGATGATGTGATGCCACAAACAAAAGAAGCAATTTCGCACGCTCAAGCTGCTGGTGTACCAATGGTGTTTGCAATTAACAAAATTGATAAAGACGGTGCAAATGCTGATAAAATTCGTGAGCAATTATCTGCTATGAATATCTTGGTTGAAGAATGGGGTGGTAAATACCAATGTCAAGAAATTTCAGCGAAAAAAGGATTAAACATTCAAGAACTACTTGAAAAAGTATTATTAGAAGCAGAAATCTTAGATTTAAAAGCTAACCCAAATAAAAATGCTGTGGGTACAGTGATTGAATCTTCATTAGATAAAGGAAAAGGGTATGTTACAAACATGCTTGTTGAAGCTGGTACCATGAAAGTAGGAGACGTAGTTTTAGTTGGACGTCACTATGGTAAAGTACGTGCTATGCATGACGAACATGGTAAAAACCTTAAAATTGCGGGACCTGCTACACCTGTTTCTATTATTGGTATTAGTGGAGCACCAAATGCAGGGGATAAATTCCATGTGATGGATGATGAGCGTGAAGCTAGAAACATCGCTACAAAACGTGAGCAATTATATCGTGAACAAGGTTTACGTACTACTAAACATATTACATTAGACGAAATTGGACGTCGTTTGGCAATTGGAGACTTCAAAGAGTTAAACTTGATTATCAAAGGAGACGTGGATGGTTCTATCGAAGCTTTATCAGATGCATTACAAAACTTATCAACTGACGAAATTGCTATACGTATCGTACACAAAGGTGTGGGTGCAATCTCTGAAGCTGATATCAACCTTGCTTCTGCTTCAGATGCTATTATCGTAGGTTTCCAAGTTAGACCGTCAGCAGCAGCTCGTAAATTAGCTGATCAAGAACAAATAGATATTCGTTTGTACTCAGTAATTTACAAAGCAATTGAAGAAATCAAAGATGCAATGGAAGGAATGTTATCACCAGATATCGAAGAAAAAGTATTGGGTGCAGCTGAAATTCGTGAAACATTTGATATCACTAAAGTTGGAACAATCGCTGGATGTTTCGTTACGGAAGGTACGATCAAACGTACTTCTAAAGTAAGGGTAATTCGTGATGGAATTGTGATACATACAGGTAAACTTGGTTCATTGAAACGATTCAAAGACGATCAAAAAGAAGTGAAACACGGATATGAGTGTGGTTTGAATATTGACAAATTTAACGATATTAAAATCGGAGATATCGTTGAGGCATTTGAAGAAGTAGAAGTAGCGAGAAAACTATAATACTCAAAACACAAAATAGAAAGGGCGATTTATTGAATCGCCCTTTTTTATTTCAATAAAAAGTTGTTATTTTGAATCAAATGAAAACCACATGAAATTCATATTAATCTTTATTATAAGCTACTTCTTTATTAGTTGTAAAAAAAACAATGAATCGAATTGTAAAGACTGTGATTTAATTAGAGAATTCAAAACAAATACATTGTTGCCTCAAAAATATGGAGAAGACACCCTTTTTGTTTATGATATAATCACAACCAATTATTGTAGTAACAAAACCAAACAATATTTTTTCGAAAGTAATACTTTCTATAAAAGAAACATAAATGAGTGCCTAGAAATCAAATGTACAACAGATTCAAAAGGCACTCAAAAATGTGAAATTGAATAAATATTACTTAAAAGACCAATCGTAATTATTTAAATCAGAAACACAAGCAGTCAATAAATCGATACTAGCTTGAATATCATCTTTATTAGCCATTTCAATCACTTGATGTAAATGTCTAGTAGGTACTGAAACTGCACCTGCAATAGATCCTCCATCCGTCATTAATTGAATTCCAGCAGTATCGGTACCACCTGCAGTTAAAATTTCAGGTTGCCACTTAATATTATGTTTGTCAGCAACTTCTTTCATATAAGTAACCATTCTATAATCACAAATAGACGAAGCATCCATGATTTTGATTGCAGTCCCCTCTCCTAACTTAGTAATCATTTCATGAGCAGCAGCACCAGGCAAATCAAAAGCAATGGTCGTATCTAAACCAAAACCAAAATCCGGTTTGATATTTAAAGCCGCTACTTTAGCTCCTCTAATTCCAACCTCTTCCTGAACAGTAAATACACCATAAATATCATAAGGAACTTCTTTTCCTTTTAATTGTTTGAACATTTCAATTAAAATGAATACAGCCAAACGATTATCTAATGATTTACAATTTACATTATTCCCCATTTCAATAAATTCACGTTCACGGGTAATTGGATCACCAATGGAAATAGATTCTAATACCTCTTCTTTCGATAAACCAGTATCAATAAAATAATCAGATAATTTAGCAACTTTGTTACGCTCATCTGGAGTCATCACGTGAATTGGTTTTGAAGCCATTACACCAATAATGTCTTTTTTACCATGAATAATCACACGTTGGGCAGTTAACGTTTTGGGATCAAAACCTCCCAAGGTCGTAAAACGAATAAATCCTTTATCGTCGATGTGAGTCACCATGAAACCAATTTCATCCATATGTGCCCCAATCATTACTTTTTTAGATTCTTTACCACGTTTGATTGCATAAACGTTTCCTAAATTATCAATGGTTAATTCATCTGTATAACCTGCTAACTCTTCTAATACTAACGCACGAACTTTTTGCTCAAAACCAGAAGTGCCAGGTGTTTTACAAATACGTGCTAATAAATCGATATCTAAAGCCATAGTAATTATTTTTTTGTGGAAGTTAATAAAATATTTTTTGAGTGAAAAATAGAAAAAAACATTCATCTATTGACTAACAACTGTTAACTATTGACTAACAACAAAAAATTATTACTTTTAACTTTAGACTTTAAACGAACCACTATGATAACCGTAGAAGCAACAATAAACGCATCTTTAGCAACCGTTTGGGAATGTTTTAACCAACCAAAACACGTAATTAATTGGTGTTTTGCTAGTGATGATTGGCACGCACCACGAGCAACAGGTGACCTAAAAGTAGGTGGACAATTTACTACACGTATGGAAGCGAAAGATGGTAGTTTTGGTTTTGATTTAACAGGTTTTTACGATGAAATCGTTCCCAATGCATTAGTAAAATACCATTTAGAGGACAACCGCAACGTAGAAGTGCATTTTTCAGAAAAAGACAATGAAGTACACATCGTCGAAAAATTTGATCCTGAGAGTGAAAATCCATAGGATATGCAACAGATGGGTTGGCAAATGATTTTAAATAATTTTAAGAAGTACGTAGAAAGTTTGTAATATGAAATCAAAAGTATCCATTTTTCTAACCATATTGAACCTATTTGTACTAATTACATTCTGGATCGTTATTCAATTAGATGTAAAATTTTCCTTTGGACCTGAAAAGGATCCATATATTTTTGAGAAAGGACAAGAATTAGGGTTTAAAACATCTTTATTTATTGGTATTCTATTAATTATAAATATCATTTTATTTCTTTTCTCTTTTTTTTCTAATAAGAAGAAAATAGAATCCCACAAAGTTGATTAAATGAATATTGAAACCTTTCGAAATTTTTGCTTATCACTACCAGCTACAGATGAAAAAATGCCTTTCGACCAAGAAACGTTGGTGTTTACAGTCTGTGAGAAAATATTTGCATTGGTTAATATCGAAAAATTTGAAAGTTTTAATGTAAAATGTAATCCAGAATTAGCCCTTCAACTTCGTGAAGAATATCCAGCAATCATTCCTGGTTGGCATATGAATAAAAAACATTGGAATACGATTATTATAGATGGTAGCTTAAATGACGATGAATTAAAAAAATGGATCAAACATTCCTACGATATGGTTGTTAAATCTTTACCTAAAAAAATACAAAGGGAACTAGCAAATTCAATTTAAATATGAGCGAACAAGTAAACATTGAAATTTGGAGCGATATTATATGCCCATTTTGTTACATCGGAAAACGAAGATTTGAAAACGCAATCAGTCAATTACCAAAAGATTATCAATTTAACATTACGTGGAAAAGTTTTCAATTAGCCCCTGATATGGTAACTAATTTGGACATTTCCATCGATGAATATTTAGCAAAACACAAAGGTTTTCCTTTGGAAAAAGCCAAAGAAATGAATGCCTATGTGACAGGAATGGCTAAAAATGAGGGTTTAGAATTCAACTTTGAGAAAGCAATTGTAGCGAATACCTTTTTGGCTCATCGATTTCTTCATTTTGCTCATACTAAAAAGAAACAATACGAAGCAAAGGAATTACTTTTTAAGGCTTATTTTACAGAAGGAAAAAACATAGATGCCATTAGTACGCTTATTGAAATTTCAAAAGAATTAGCATTTAATATTGAAGAAATGATTGAAACGTTAAATGGTTCAGCATTTTCTAAGGACGTTGACAAAGATGTTTTTGAAGCTCAAGAAATTGGTGTTCGAGGCGTACCATTTTTCGTTGTGAATAGAACACACGCAATATCCGGTGCACAACCCACAGAAGTATTCATGGAAACTATCAAACAAGCCATTGAACATAAACATGCTACTATTTCAAAAACAGATGGAGCTTCGTGTGATGTTGATGGGAATTGTTAATTCAGCGGATTTCTAATTTTTATCATTTTTTAAATTACAATTTAACTTTAATTTCACGATCTAAAATTACTTTGATGAAAACTCGTATCATTTTCTTATTAATTCTAGCAGTCGTTGGGGTTTATGTTTCATTTAAAATCAAAACTTCAAACGACAATAAAAAAGTGCTTCCAGTATACAATCCTGTTGATTTAAAAGAAGAAATGGTTGACAGTTCGATTCAAAGAGTGGGTTATGGACATACCATTGGAAATTTCTCTTTTTTAAATCAAGATGGAAAAACAATCACACATGAAGATGTAAAAGGTAAAGTATTTGTCGCTGAATATTTTTTCACGACGTGTGGAACGATTTGTCCAAGAATGAATAAACAAATGCAACGTGTTCAAAAACAATTTGCAAATAACCCGAAAGTAAAAATATTGAGTTTTACCGTTATGCCCGAAGTGGATACGGTGGAACAAATGAAACTATACGCAACTGGACACAAAGCGATTTCAGGACAATGGCATTTCTTGACAGGAGATAAAAAGGACTTATATGATCTTGCACGTAAATCATTTTTTGTATTGAAACCTGCCGAAGCTGAAAATTTAGGGGATGCTGGAAGTGATTTTATTCATACAAATAATTTCGTTTTAGTTGATCAGGACCTACAAATCCGGGGCTATTACGATGGAACTTCAGCCAAAGATGTATCCGTTTTATTGAAAGATATGGAATTGTTGTTGAAAGAAGAGAAATAAAATTTCAACCAAACTAATTAACAATCCACCTGTCATAAATTAAAATCAACCAAACCTTTACCATTCGTTTTAGGCTTATTTTTGCGCAAAACAAAAAATTATGTCAAACGAAAAAACCAATTACGGAGCCTTATTTACCTTAATTACCGTTTTCTTTTTTTGGGGATTTATAGCCGCTGGAAACAGTGTTTTTATTCCTTTTTGCAAACATTATTTTGAATTAGATCAATTTCAAAGTCAATTAATTGACTTCGCTTTCTACTTTGCATATTATGTAGGAGCATTAGTTCTATTCATTATTGGAACAGGAAAAGGAACTGATCCCGTAGCTAAATGGGGTTATAAAAACAGCATCGTATATGGTTTGTTGTTCTCTGCTTTAGGAGCAGGAGCTATGATAATTTCAGTTTACAATAATGTTTTTACAGGAATGTTATTTGGATTATTCATAGTAGCATTGGGCTTTTCATTACAACAAACTGCAGCAAATCCTTTTATGATTTCCTTGGGAGATGAAAGTACGGGTTCAAACCGTATCAGTTTAGGTGGTGGTATTAACAGTTTAGGAACCACAATTGGTCCATTAGTTGTTGCCTTAGCCCTTTTTGGGTCAGCAGCAGTATCAGAAGAAGATATTCAATCATTAGGCTTAGATAAAGTGATTTTATTGTATATCTGTGTCGGCTTGTTGTTTGTTGGAATAGCAGCACTATTTGGTTTTTCTAAAAAATTGCCTTCGGGTAAAAATGAAGAAAAAATAGAAGGTGCATCTAAAGCTTTACGTTCTCTATTGATCATAACCGGATTATTAATTGTTTGTTTTGCCCCAGTATTCAGTAGTTATAAAAGTGACAAAGCTCTTCAAATTTTAAATAAGGAGGAGCAAATCAAAAAATTAGAACATTTGGTTTCAAATTCTAATACCATTGCCATTCTTGAAAATGAAATAATTAAACTCAGAGAACCTTTAGAACAGGAACGAATGATTTGGTTAAGCTTAGGGTTAGTCGTTGTTGTTGGTGGTTTAATGGTTTCACTTTCTCGCTCGAAGAAAAATCCAACTGGTTGGGGAGCAATGCAATTTCCACAACTTATTTTAGGAATGTTGGCCATTTTCATCTACGTAGGAGTTGAAGTCGCTGTAGGAAGTAATTTAGGAGAATACCTCAAACATCAAATGAATTTAAACGCCTCACAAATTGCTCCTTATGCAGCACTCTATTGGGGTAGTTTGATGATTGGTCGTTGGGCAAGCGCCGTACATGCATTTGAATTAAAAGAAAAAACAAAACATTTATTAACCGTTTTGATTCCTCTCATTGCTTTTGGTGTCGTAATTGGATTAACCAAATTAGCCGGCCACGACATTACTGATTTATATGCCTACATCGTATGTGTTATAATTCAAATCATTGGGTTTTATTTAGGAAAAAACAAACCTGCTCGTACGCTATTTATTTTTAGTGTATTAGGTTTAATTGCTACCATTATTGGTTTTACAACCTATGGAATTGTTTCTGTATATGCATTGTTGAGTGTTGGTTTATTCTGTTCTATCATGTGGCCTTGTATTTTTTCACTTTCATTAGGGGGATTAGGAAAATACCAAGCACAAGGTTCCGCTTTCTTAATTATGATGATTCTAGGAGGAGCAATAATCCCTCCTCTACAAGGAAAATTAAGTGATATTATTGGAATTCAACCATCGTTTATTGTTGGTGCAATTTGCTTTATCTACCTCACTTTATTTGCTTTGGTTGTAAAAAGAATACTCAAAAAACAAGGATTAAACTTTGAGTAATTTATTTAAAACTAATCTAAATAAGAACTTAACGTCAACTCGTTTGTTCTAACTATTAAATTTGTTGTCAATTATTAAAAATTTTTAACTAAAATGAGTAAATCTGTGTTATTAAAGTCCTCATTAGCCAAAAAATACTGGATGGCTTTGACAGGATTGTTCCTCTGCCTATTCTTGGTGGGACACTTACTGGGTAACTTGCAATTGATTTTCAAGGCAGGCGAAGAAGGAAGAAGAGCTTTTAATGAGTATGCGTACTTCATGGCTCACAATCCACTGATCAAGGTGATGTCATATTTGACATACATCTCGATTTTATTTCACGCGATTGATGGTATTCTATTGACTATCGAAAACAAAAAAGCGAGACCGGTGAATTATGCTTACAGCAACCCGAAAGCAAATTCACGATGGGAATCAAGAAATATGGCGCTTCTTGGAAGTTTGGTATTGATATTCATCGCTTCACACATGGCTCATTTTTGGTATAAAGCAAAAGTGAAAGATGATATGAAATTACATACTGTTTCTGTTACGGCTCCTGGCTCAAATGAAGCTCAAGAATTGTACATTACAACAAATGGTAACTATTTACCAGTACAAGGAGTTAAGGTAAAAAACCATACTGAGTTTTACGAACCGTCTGTTGATATTAAATTAGGAGAAGGTTATAAAGATTTACATTCTGTTGTAAAAGCATTTTTCTCTGGAAAAGAAACAAATGGTGTTCCAGGAAACTCAATGGCATTAGCTGCAGTAATTTTCTATGTGGTATCAATGATAGTTCTGTCTTACCACTTAATGCACGGTTTCTCTTCAGCTTTTCAATCTTTAGGTTTGAGACACCCTAAATACACTAATTTAATTGCAAACGCTGGAAAAGTTTTTGCTTTTGTAGTTCCATTAGCATTTGCCATCATTCCTGTATTACTTTTTATCAAAGGTTAAAAACATTAAACGAAAGTTACTATGTCAGTATTAGATTCAAAAATACCGGAAGGTCACATTTCAGAGAAATGGACTAACCACAAAAACCACCTTAAATTAGTTGCACCAAACAACCGTCCTAAAATCGATATCATCGTAGTAGGAACAGGTTTAGCAGGTGCTTCTGCTGCTGCTTCTTTAGGAGAAATGGGATATAACGTGAAAGCGTTCTGTTTCCAAGATTCTCCAAGACGTGCACACTCAATTGCTGCTCAAGGAGGTATTAACGCTGCTAAAAATTATCAAAATGATGGTGATAGCGTTTATAGATTATTCTATGACACTATCAAAGGGGGTGACTACCGTGCAAGAGAAGCAAACGTTCACCGTTTAGCTGAGGTTTCTGGTAACATCATCGACCAATGTGTCGCTCAAGGGGTTCCTTTTGCTCGTGAGTACGGAGGTTTGTTAGACAACCGTTCATTTGGTGGTACACAAGTTCAACGTACATTCTACGCTGCAGGACAAACAGGACAACAATTATTATTAGGAGCTTATTCAGCATTATCAAGACAAATCGGATTAGGTCGTGTAAAAATGTATCATCGTCACGAAATGTTAGAATTGGTAAAAGTAGATGGAAAAGCACGTGGTATTATTGCTCGTAATTTAGTTACTGGAGAATTAGAAAGACATTCTGCTCACGCAGTAGTATTAGCGACAGGTGGTTATGGAAACGTTTATTTCCTTTCTACAAACGCAATGGGTAGTAACGTAACTGCTTCATGGAAAGCACACAAACAAGGTGCTTATTTTGCTAACCCTTGTTACGTTCAAATCCACCCTACTTGTATTCCAGTTCACGGAACTAACCAATCTAAATTGACGTTAATGTCAGAGTCTTTACGTAACTCTGGACGTATTTGGGTTCCGAAGAAAAAAGAAGATGCTGAAGCAATCAGAGCTGGAAAATTAAAACCAACTCAAATTGCTGAAGAAGATAGAGATTATTATTTAGAGCGTAGATATCCTGCATTTGGAAACTTAGTACCACGTGATATTGCTTCTCGTGCTGCTAAGGAAAGATGTGATGCTGGATTTGGTATCGAAGCGAATGACACAAACGAAGGAGTTTACCTAGATTTCTCAACAGAAGTAAAAAATAAAGGAAAACAAGCAGCTTATGCTGCGGGTGACCATAATCCATCTGAAGAGAAAATCAATCAATTAGGTAAGAAATGGTTGGAAGAAAAATATGGTAACTTATTCCAGATGTATGAAAAAATTACTGGAGAAAATCCATATGAAACACCAATGAAAATTTACCCTGCAGTTCACTATACAATGGGAGGTGTTTGGGTTGACTATAACTTACAATCTACTATTCCAGGTTGTTTTGTGACAGGTGAAGCGAACTTCTCAGACCACGGAGCTAACAGATTAGGTGCATCAGCTTTGATGCAAGGATTAGCAGATGGTTATTTTGTATTACCATACACTATTTCTGACTACTTAGCTTCAGAAATTAGAACAGGTAAGATTACAACAGAATCTCCTGAATTTGAAGCTGCAGAAAATAATGTTAAAGCTCAAATTGAGAAATTCATCAATAATAAAGGAACAAAGTCTGTAGACTACTACCACAAAAAATTAGGTTTAATTATGTGGAACAAAGTAGGAATGGGAAGAAATGAAGAAGGATTGAAAGAGGCTATTGCTGAAATTGATGCTTTAAAAGCTGAATTCCATAGTAATGTATATGTTCCTGGAGACGCTAATGAATTGAATCCTGAGTTAGAGAAAGCACTTCGTGTTGCTGACTTTATAGAATTAGGTCAATTAATGGCAAGAGACGCATTACAAAGAAACGAATCTTGTGGTGGTCACTTCCGTGAAGAATACCAAGATGCTGAAGGTGAAACATTACGAGATGATGAAAACTTCAAATTCGTTGGTGCATGGGAATACAAAGGAGATGATATCAAAGAAGAAGTATTACACAAGGAAGAATTAAAATACGAATTCATTAAGATAGCAGCTCGTAATTATAAATAAGAGATTAGTCATTAGTTTTTAGTCAATAGTCAATAGAACGTGAGTAAGATACAGTCATATAAAGATTTGTTAATTTGGCAAAAGGGTATAGAAATAACTGAAAAGGTATATTTACTAACCAAATCTTTTCCAAGTGAAGAAATCTATTCATTGACAAATCAAATCAAACGAGCAACCGTTTCTATTCCAAGCAACATAGCAGAAGGTTTCGGAAGAAATTCAACTAAAAGTTATGTGAACTTTCTTAAAATCTCTAGAGGTTCACTATACGAGTTAGAAACACAATTGATTATTGCTGAAAAACAAAATTTCATTTCTGATTTAGATTTATTACAAAGTATAATTGAACTAATTTCAGAAGAAGGAAAAATGATTAATTCCTACATTAATAAAATAGAATTGAGCAATATAAATGTTTAATAAAGTTGTTAATTAAAGTTCTAGTGACTAAAAACTAACAACTAAAAACTAAAATTATGGCAACTAAATCAATTAGTATAACCCTTAAAATTTGGAGACAAAAGAACTCTAAAACAGAGGGTAAATTAGAAACATATAAATTAGACAATGTTTCTACAGCAAGTTCATTTTTGGAAATGTTAGACCAATTGAATGAACAACTAATTAACGAGCAAAAAGAACCTGTGGCTTTTGATCACGATTGTCGTGAAGGTATTTGTGGTATGTGTTCTTTATACATTAACGGACGTGCTCACGGACCTGATACAGGAACTACAACTTGTCAGTTACACATGCGTATGTTTAACGATGGTGATACCATTTATGTTGAGCCATGGAGATCTAGAGCATTCCCTATAGTAAAAGACTTAGTAGTAGACAGAAGTGCTTTTGATAGAATACAGCAAGCTGGAGGTTTCGTTTCTGTAAACACTTCAGGAAGAACGATGGATGCAAATGCTATTCCTGTTCCTAAAGAAGACGCAGACAAAGCGTTTGAAGCTGCTGCTTGTATTGGATGTGGAGCATGTGTTGCTACTTGTAAAAACGGTTCTGCTATGCTTTTTGTTGGAGCGAAAGTTTCACAATATGCATTATTACCACAAGGAAAAGTTGAAGCTACTCAAAGAGCTTTGAACATGGTTCGTCAAATGGATGAAGAAGGATTCGGTAATTGTACAAACACTGGTGCTTGTGAAATTGAATGTCCAAAAGGAATTTCTTTAGACAACATAGCTCGTTTAAATAGAGAGTTTTTAAAAGCTTCATTGAAGTCGGATAAATAAAAACACCTAATACTATAAAAAAAGCCCGCTAATGCGGGCTTTTTTAGTTTAATTGAATATATATAATGTATTAATTTGTTTTTGCAGAAGACTTTTCTTCGTGTGTTTTACCAACAGTAATATTAAAACCAAAAGCGATAGAAGCTACCCTTGTCGCTTGATAATTAATTAATGAAACTAAATTATCAGTAAGAATGTAGAAACCTCTTAGACGTAAACCTACACCGATATTTGAATAGGAACCAGCGTACATACCGTAATTCAAAGTCATTCCAAACCAATGACTAACACTTAATGTCGAAGAAAGTATTAAACCCGTTCTGTAAGAAGAATTATAAATTTCATTATACCATGTAGCACCAGATGATAAATATTTATTCCAAATATAATCTCCACCTAAATAGATACGAGTTGGTAAACCTGTTGCATATGAGTTAGTAGACTTACCCGTATTAAAAATTGAATTTAAAGAATCTTGAATTGTAGTAGAATTTTCTTTATTATTAATTACATCATTTAAATTAATACCACTAAACTTATAACTAAAAGGTTGTACTTGATAATTTGCAATACCTTGATCCCACTTAATAAAACCTAAATCAATAATACTAGCTTTGAAAACAATATTATCAGTATACTTATAAGTAGCGCCTAAATCTAGACCCATTCCGAAATTAGAAAAATTATAAGCCATTTTCGCTATCCTCATAGGATCCATAGTACTAGCATAAGCTGAATCAGTAAAAATTGCTGTGTTAGAGGATTTAATATCAGCTTGGCCATCAATGGTTAAACTATAATCAGATGCATCAGTAGTAACACCAATTTTGGTATTTGTACCTTTCAGATTTGCAATACCTGAAAGAAATTTTAATCTTCCGCCAACTGATAATTTATCATTAACTTCTCTAGTATAACCTAAACCATATTCAACATAAGATAAAATGGAAGCTCCTAAACCATCAAAACTAGCTCTACTCCCAACTAAATCACCACCATTACCTTGAACTAAAAATTTTAAAAGATCAGAACCTAAACCTATTTCAGAACTCAAACGATTGCTAATATCTAGTGTGAAATAATTTTTTTTCACCTTGAAACCAAATGCAAAGATTTGATTTGTTAATTCAGCACCCACATAGGTTTTGGACCCCATTCTATTAAAAAAAGATTCGCTATTATTTAGAATTAAAGAATCCCCATTAGAATTAGGAACAAAAATATCATTAATAGCAGCAATACGATTCGTAAACTGAAAATTATAGGTACCTAACAATGGAATGGAAACAAATACCTTTGATTCAGGAATTATCGAAGGGTTTACACGATACGAGTAGGGTGTTTTTAGATCAGCTAGAGTAATATTGCGCTGAGCATGTAAATTGTTTATAAGAACAATTGTAATAAAAAGTAATATTGAATTTTTCATCTTTTTTATAAAAACTAGTTATTTCATAGGAACATTTCCTTCGACATTTGCAAATAATTTGATTGTCAAACCGTAATAATCGTATAAAGTTACGGGTGATTCCTTACTGCCTTGAAAAGTTTCAAATGAACCAGAAAAAACAACCTTAGCTGCATTCTTTAAATAAGGTAAATCTGATTCTTTAACGTTCAAAATAACATTTTGGAAAGGTACCTTATCTAAATCACCTTGATCAAGTTTCCAAGTCAATGTTTTAGTATCATACTTTAAATCAGGTGATTTTATCAATTTATCAGTTGAAGAAGAAAGTAAGTTTAAAACTTGATTTCCTACCTTAATTGGGTTATCAAATTTATCTAAAAAAGTAACTTTAGCATCTATATCAATTGGTAAAGTATTTCTATATACCAACCTCATTTGCAAAGATTTTAAACCATCAAAACTGTAGGAAAAATCACTTGTGTCAGCAAAAGTAAAACCACTTGCATACCCAGTAAGTGGAACTGTTACTTCAGCATCTAAAGAAATAGAACTTGTATTCTTTATAAAATTTATCGTAGAATTTGGATCACCATCTTTATTTACCAATAGTTTCCCTCCTATTTGAATTTCTTTAGTTTCAGAAGAAACTAATTTTTCAATATTAGATACAGTAGTTTTATTTATTTCTAAAGTAGATGTTACATCAGGATCTCCTAGTTTAGCTGGACATTTAATTACCAAAGGAGTATTAACTACTAACGGTAATTTTGTTTGATCTTTACGAATAACAGCAAAATTATCCATACCTAATTCAACAGGAATTCCAAAACCATTCTTAACTGTTAATTTAATTGAAGGATCAGTAATTCCAAATTTACCAGTTAAGCCTTTCAATTCATCAATTTTAATGGTATCCTTTATTTCTGGAATTGATAATTTCCCAAAATAACCTTCAATATATTCAAAATTAATGCCTGTCATTTCGACTCCTAAAACGATCTGATCAGTAGAAACAATTACCCCGGCAGTTGGAATAATGATCATTTCATCAACAGAGTATGATAATTTTTTCGTAGAGAAATTTGCTTCATAACCAGCAAGATTAACATCTAAATAAGACATACCTGGCTGATAAACAATAGAATCTTGTAACTTCTTACCGTTTTTTGTAATTTCATTAAAAGTAAACTTCAAAACCATTTTATGAGGTATCCCTTTTTTCACATTCAACCTGATTTTTCCATCTAAAAACTTTATTTTATTTATTTTAAAATCAACAGGTAAATCAGAACCCGATGAAAAATCCAAATCAAAAGATTGATTAAAATCGACTGAGGGATCAAAAAATCTTAATATCTCAATAAAGTCTTTTCTAATGCCTTGATTATTTGAAGTTATTGTATTTAATGTATTTAAATCGTTAACAGTTAATTTGCTAAATGAGTAAACAGATTGTTCTGGAAATGAATTAAAATCTGGTAATTTAACCGCATCTTCTATACTAAACCCATCTATTGATTCATTTAGTTTTAATTGTAATAAGGGACGATTAGCAGGATCCAGATATTTATCTATTGAATCTGCCTGATTCAAAATATCGTTTATGGTAAAAGTCCCATAAGCGATTGGTAATGCAAGTTTGGGATTCCAAAAAGAAGAAGAAATTTTATCAAATTCTACTTTTTTGCAAGAAAATAAAACCAAACTTAAAACGAATAATCTTAAGAAATTCATATAGGTATTTTTAATTATGCGAACAAAATTAGTTTTAATTAATCAATTAACAATAAAATAGTTGTATATTGCAATCATATTTAATCAAAAACTAATACACCTATGAAAAAAATTTTATTTTCTATTTTAACATTAGTGTTGGGAATCTCAAATTACAATGCACAGTGTAATATCACATTATCCGCAGAAAAACAAAAATTTTGCTCAGATGAAAAAACAACATTGAATGCGGTTCCTTCAGATTTGAAAAGTATTCCTGACTTCTCTGATTCAAAGAAAGTATTTGACGTAAAGGATTTAAAATTAGATCAAACAATTATAAATTTAATTAATAGTGGTTATGCATCTGGAATCAACTACCCTTTCGATGAGACAAAAGGCGAATTCAATATGAATTTACAAGGTGTTGAATTAAAAAACACGGTTATATCATCAGGTAGTCTAACGATTACACTTCAAACAGATTTAAAACAAGATTTAAAAGTAGTTTTTGAATTACCTTATTTCAAAATCAATGGTAAATCATTAAAAGATTCTATTTTGGTAACTGCTAATACAAATAGCACTGGCCTAGTTAGTTTTCCGAAAGAATTTGATTTGACAAATGCAATTGTAGATTTTTCAGCAGGTAACCCAAGTCAATTTAATATAGTAAGTTATAAAGTAAAACCTACAATAAAAATTACAACTAAAATTTTTACTGGCACAGAAGTAGGTAATTTAAAAATTGATCTAAAGAATTTAACTTTTACAGAGAATATTTCTTACAAATGGTTTTTAAACAACAATGAACTAGCTGATAAAAATACACCCAATATTGAAGTTAATAAATCAGGAACATATAAAGTAATTACAACATCTAATTGCGGTTCAGCAGAAAAAGAAATTGAAATAACAGTAGTAGAGAGACCTTCAAAAGATGTAACCATTTTGGGTGATTTAACTTTTTGCGATGGAGATTCTGTAAAATTAAAAGCTGTTGGTTTAGGGTCTTACAAATGGACAAATAATGACATCACGGATGTTACTACAATCAAGAAATCAGGAATTTATAATGTTACTGTTACCAACGATATCTGCTCTTCAATCAGTGATAACATTACAGTAAAAGTGAACGAAAATCCATTAGTTAGATTGAACCACAAAGACACAACAATCATTATTGGAAGCGAATTTATATTGAAAGCTTCGGGTGCAAAAGAATATGAATGGAATGATAAAACTAATAAAGATTTTATATCGATTAAAGATGGTGGTATATATTCTGTAATTGGAAAAAATGAATTTGGTTGTACATCGACTGCTTCAATCAAGGTAGATGTAAGAGAAAAAGGTGCTGGTTTAGCAAACTTAAACAACATTAAAGTTATAACTTACCCGAATCCAACCTCTGATGTGTTAAATATCACTATTGAAGAGTTTAAAAATAAATCAATTTCAATTATAGACTTAAAAGGAAACTTAATATTTAATCAATCATTGAATTCAATAAATACAACTATTGAGATTGATTCTTTTGCAAAAGGAACCTATATTTTAAACGTTGTTGATGGCTCAAACTCAGTTCTAAATTCTCAACGCATTGTAATTGAATAATTCATTAAAATTCTAATTAAGGGTAGGGTGTTCAGTAATGGGCACCTTATTTTTTTGTCCATGCAACAAATTCATTTTTTTTTCGTTTGAGAAGCTATGCGCTTTTATATTGCTGTTCTATTTCTATTTTTTTTTACTTTGTCTTACTCACAAAGACAGAATGTGTTATCACGTAGTGAGGTTGGAATTATCGCAGGTGGAATGTATTACATCGGTGATATAAATTCCTTTCAACATTTTCAATTGACACAACCAGCAGGAGGAATATTTTATAAGTTTAACATAAACGGACGTTTTGCATTTCGTATAGAGGGAGCATATGGTTCTGTAAAAGCTGATGACCAATTATCAAAAGATGCCACCCTTAAAAATCGTAATTTAAATTTTACGTCAACAATCAAGGAAATCGGTTTAGGGATGGAATTTAATTATTTCCCTTTCCAAATTGGTAACAAAAACTACCGAGGTACGGGCTATATGTTTGCAGAGATAGCTTATTTTCAAATGGATCCCTCTACTACTTATGAGGGTCAAGCCTATCAACTGAGAACATTAGGTACCGAAGGTCAAAACACCTCGTTAAATTCTCAAAAATATTATTCTCAAAATCAACTAGCCTTACCAATAGGAATTGGTTTTAAATATCCGATAGGCCGTAATTTTTGTATCGGGACTGAATACGGTATTCGCTATTTATTTACAGACTATTTAGATGATGTGGGTAGCGACCGATATGTCGATGCAGGTAAATTAGCAGTTGAATCAAGTAAACTTGCTGCTAAACTGTCCAATCGTTCATTAGATCAAAATCCATACGGACTTCGTGGAAATTCATCTACGAGAGATTGGTATTTTTTCTTTGGTTTAACGTTGAGTGTAAACTTGGGAAATCCTGATGAATGTTTTAAGCATTAAACTTAAAAGGTTTATTCGAATCTTTTATTCAGTAATGTAATTACTTGTTCTCTTAAAAGAGGAATATCCTTATTTACAATTCCCCAAATAATAACATTATCAACACTATCGTATGCATGAATCACCCAATTTCTTAAATCTACTATACGTCTTGCATTATTAATGTCAATTTCAGGATTTAATTTTAAAATTCTATTTGTTGCCTCCCCTACAATTTCTAATTCTCTTTCAACAGCACGTCGTAGCAATTTATTAGTTTCGTATTCATGAAAATTTCTTTCATTGCCTAAATACTCAACGATTGAATCTATTGCATTTAAAATATCATGCAAATACATTTCAATACTATGCTGCATATAACAGATATTTTGATTTTTCTATGCTTTGAATGAAATATGGATTTGATAGAGAACGTTCAGTAATTAAATCGACCTTTCGATTAAATAATTTTTCAAGTTCCTCATGTAGAATAAAATAATTATCCGTGTATTTATCAAAAGGTATTTCTTTGAAAGAAATTAAAATATCAATATCACTTGCATCTGAAAATTGACTCGAAACTGCAGAACCAAAAAGATACATCGACTTTATGTCATATTGAACACAAAGTGCATGTAATTTGTCTTTATTTTCTTCTATTAATTTCACTATCAGACTTTTTTTCAAATATACAAAAATTCAGATTAGATTTCTCACTCTCCCCTCATTCTAAAACACGTCATAAATAAAGTTCCGAACATTACGGAGGCGAATAATAAGTGGGCTGTTTGAACTAGTCCTGGCATATCGGCATAGGCTAATAAAATCCCTGAAATTAACTCGATAAGAAGAATATAAACTGAAGTATTAATTATTTTTAAATGAAATTGTTTACGATTTACCCAAAACAAGTACGACATCATTCCTAATACCAACCACGAGAAACTGCGGTGAATGAAAAACGGTATCCCTAAATTATCAATCCAATATTGACGAGAATAGCCTTGTTTTACTAATACGTCAATCGCTTCACGCACTTGTGTCCCTAAAAACATTTGGATAAACGTGATAATCATTACTGACCAAAGTGCCAAACGAACTGTTTTTGGCAGTATAAAACGTTGCTTTTGAGATGGACTTACTTCCAATAAAATTCCCATTTGTAAAGCAATAATCACCAATGCTAAAAATAGATGCAAGGTTATGGTCCATGGAACTAAATTCGTAGCAACGACAATTGAACCAAACCACGCTTGAATGACTAAAATAACCAAATTCAATGTAGCTAAAGTGACTAATTTTTTGGTTCTATATTTACGGATTACACCCACAAAAACAAATAACACACCAAAACCAGCCAATACTCCAAACAAACGATTTATGTATTCAGTCCAAGTTTTGCGTGCGTTAAAATCTTGCTCTATCAACAATGATTTATCACTACGCAGTTTTATAGCAACGTCTCCTGCTCCTACTTTATCTAAAAAGTTGGCAAATCGCTCGATTTTCTTTTCTCGTTTACTTGCATAAATATCTTTATAATCCGCAGGAAGTGTTTTTTCATCTGTTGGCGGAATGTATTGCCCGAAACATTTTGGCCAATCAGGACAGCCCATTCCACTTCCAGTAATACGAACAAAACTACCCGCAATAACCACCAAATAAATAAATATTAAGGTTAACCAATTAAGTTTAACAAAAAAGCGTGAATAGGTATTTTCCATATAAATTTATTTTTCGTTTTTCAATGAATGAACAATGGATTTTAACGGTATCATTCCCACAAATAAACCGATTATTCCAGCTAAAATTACAAAACAAGTTAATTGTAAAAACTGATTTTTTGCCATAAAAGAAAGCAAATAAGCACCTCCTAATAATCCTGTATAAATAAAAAATCGAAGCGCTTCATTCCATTTAAATTGAAATTGGATCATCTTCCAAATCGAAATCAGATAAAGCACTAAAATCATACTTTGTCCTATCAAAGTGGAAACTGCTGCTCCAAAAGAACCGTGTTTTGGTATCAAAATAAAGTTAAATACAATGTTCAATACCAATCCAACAAATGAGAAGATATTAAGTTTTTTCAAACTTCCATTAGCCGTTAAATAGGTGCCCAAAATCAAGATCATTGATGTTGGCACCACACTTAACATCAACATTCGAAAAGTAGGGACGGCTAAATCAACATCGTGGTCATAGATTGATTTTAAAATAAACCACGCAAAACCTCCACAAGTAATTGATAAAATAGAAGTAAAAACAAAAACTAATTTAGAAGAAGAAGTCAATAATGGTTTAACATCTGACTTTTCTTTAATCATTCTTGAAAAAATAGGGTATAACAAACTAGAAAACATCATTATAAACATCAAACTCGCATCCAGCATTCGATAAGATTGCGCATATAACCCTACCTGTTTGTGACCGTGAATGTGTAAACGTTCCAACATCAGCGCATCCATACGAGAATACAACATCATCAATAAAACCAATAAAGCAAAGGGAAGACTTTTTTTCAAGATGGCGTAACTCAATATTTTCCCAATGTGAAAACGGGGAACACCTACTTTCCATAAAACCAAAACAAAGGCAACCAAAACCGATAATCCGAAGGAAAATAATTGGGAATATATGAACCATTCAATCTTAAATTGATGTTTGAAATGAGGTGCATATAGTAAAATTGAAACCACTAAAATCAGTACAATTCTGTCTAAAATGGAAAGAAAAATATCCCATTTAAAAAGTAACAAGCCTGCGAAATAACTCCGCAAAAACTGCAACATACTTATCAAAAATTGATTGATTATCAACAACAAAACAAACCAATATTGTTGCGCTTTTACTCCAAAAACAAAGGCAATAAAAAGTGTAAAAACGGAATAGATGAGAAATAGGATAACTTTCAACGAAAGCATATTCCCGATGTACCGTTTCACCAATAAAGGATATTGCGCAACATATCGGGTATTGTAATTAGTAATTCCTACATCCAACAAAATATTAAACAACAACGTGAAATTCAATAAAGTGAAATACATTCCATAGGTTTCAGTCCCTACCCTATTTTGTACTTCTGCATCGATACCAAAAATGGCATACGGTTTAATCAATAAGTTAAAAAAGATGAGCCAAATTAAGTTGGAAAAGAATTTCTTTTGCATAACAACTTATTTAGGGTACGAAAGTGAAATTATGTTGTTTGTGTATTTTAGCGTCGAAAAGTGTCAGTGCATTATTTTCTAACACATATACTTGATATCCCAGACTGCGTATAAACTCAAAACATTTTACTCTATTTTCATTGTCCCACAATTCGACGTAAATAACAGGTCTGTCACGTTGAATAACTTCTTTTCCTCCTTTTAATACGAAAAATTCAAAATTTTCAACATCCATTTTGATGGCTGCTATTTTTTGATTTTTAAAAAGGTCATCCAAGGTTTCAATCTCCACTTCGTATTCTTCCCCCTCGTTCCAAAGTTCAATTGTCTCGTGTTTGATATGAGCCAAGCCTTGCATTTTAGTCTTTCCTTGTATGGGAAGTATCATTTTTGCTTTTCCAGGTGAATCACCTAATGCTTTTTGAATTAAAGTAACATTTTCTAATTGAAATTTATGACAAATTTTCGAGAGCACTTCAAAATTTATACTTTCTGGTTCAAACGAAATAATTTTTCTATTTGGATGTTTAGTAGATAGGTGCCATGTCATTATACCAATATTAGCGCCAATATCTAAAATAAGACCATCAGAATCTATTATTTGATTTAAAAAATGAAAAAAATCACGTTCATTTTTATCCCATTGTAATGTCCTGATTTTAAAAATAGAAAACAAATACAAATACCTTTTGTAACCAAAAAAAGATTGTAAAAAGTATTTAACTGTATTTTTCAAATCGACGATACTTTATTAATGTATTAAGACAAAAATAACACTTCTATTTAACCCTTTTCCATCCACGATAATATTTTATCTTTGCATAAATTTTTATCCACAGATATTATGAGTTTACTTGAACTTTCTGAACAAGAAATACAGCGAAGAGAAAAATTAACCAAATTACGTGAATTAGGAATTGAACCTTATCCAGCGGCGCTCTACCCGGTTTCAACAACTTCAAAGGCGATTCAAGACAAGTTTGTAGATGGTCAACAAGTTTGCATTGCAGGTCGTTTGATGAGCCAACGTATTATGGGAAAAGCATCTTTTGCTGAATTATTAGATAGCGAAGGAAGAATTCAAGTATATTTCAACCGTGACGAAATTTGTCCGGAAGAGGATAAAACTTTGTACAACGAGGTTTTCAAAAAGTTAATCGACCTAGGAGATTTCATTGGTGTGAAAGGATATGTGTTCAAAACACAAGTGGGTGAAATTTCAGTTCATGTACAAGAATTTACTTTACTTTCAAAATCGTTGAAACCGCTTCCATTACCAAAAACAGATGCTGATGGAAATGTGCACGATGCTTTTACTGACCCTGAATTACGATACAGACAACGTTATGTAGATTTAGTAGTAAATCCACACGTGAAAGAAACATTTATTAAAAGAACAAAGGCGATGGCTTCTATGCGTAACTTCTTCAATGAAAAAGGTTACTTAGAAGTTGAAACACCAATATTACAACCTATTCCAGGTGGTGCTTCTGCAAGACCTTTTATTTCGCACCACAATGCCTTAGACATTCCTTTATACCTACGCATCGCTAATGAACTATATTTGAAGCGTTTAATAGTAGGAGGTTTTGATGGTGTCTATGAGTTTGCCAAAGATTTCCGTAACGAAGGAATGGACAGAACCCATAATCCTGAATTTACTGTAATGGAAATTTACGTAGCCTACAAAGACTACAACTGGATGATGGATTTCACGGAGCAAATGATTGAAAAAGTCGCACTAGATGTATGTGGAGATACGGAGATAACGGTAGGTGAAAATAAAATTTCATTAAAGGCCCCTTTCAAACGTATTTCAATGCGTGATTCTATTTTAGAGTTTACAGGATTTGACATCTACGGAAAATCAGAAGAAGAATTACGTGAGGCTGCGAAAGGAATGGGCATCGAGGTGAATGAAACGATGGGGAAAGGAAAGTTAATCGATGAGATTTTTGGTGAAAAATGTGAAGGGAACTACATTCAACCTACTTTTATAACCGATTATCCAATTGAAATGTCTCCTTTATGTAAGAAACACCGCGACAATCCTGAATTGACAGAGCGTTTTGAGTTGATGATTAACGGAAAAGAGGTTGCAAATGCGTATTCAGAGTTAAACGACCCTATAGATCAACGTGAGCGTTTTGAAGAGCAATTGCGTTTGTCTGAAAAAGGAGACGACGAGGCAATGTTTATCGACCAAGATTTCTTACGTGCCCTAGAATATGGTATGCCACCAACATCAGGAATGGGTATCGGTATCGACCGTTTGGTCATGTTGTTGACCAACAACGCGTCTATTCAAGAGGTATTATTCTTTCCGCAAATGCGTCCTGAAAAATTCCAAACGGGTCCAGACTTAAAAGCGTTTCAATCTTTGGGGGTTTCTGGTTCATGGGCAGAACACATCTACAAAGCAGGATATACCACTGTTGAAGAATTATTAGAAGCAAAACCTACGGCTGTTCACCAAAAATTAAATGGTTATAGAAAGAAAAATAAATTAGAAATCCCAGCGCTATTATTAGAAGAAGTAGAAGCGTGGTATGGGAAATAGTAAGTTATTATGATATCAATCAAAAAGAGCCGCAAATTGCGGCTCTTTTTGATTGATTACAAACCCTAATGGAAAAAAAAGTAGTATATTTTCCATTATAGTAGAAAAAAAACTATGTAATTTTTCCATTAGTGAATGAATTGACAAATAAAAAAACCAATGTAGAGGAATAATGCATCGCGCCTCTACATTGGTTTTTTCATTCTAACAAACAACTTTCACCATATCTTTTACCTTTCGACCATTGACTTTTGCTTCTTCCAGCGTAGGTGCAACAATGGTAATGTGTCCCATTTTACGGAAAGATTTGGTTTCTTCTTTTCCATAGATATGAGGTTTTACTCCTGGAATAGCAACGGCTTCTGACAATCCTTCATAAACGGCACTGCCAGTAAATCCTTTTTCTCCCAAAAGATTAATCATTACCCCTGGTTGAACGATACGAGTATCTCCCAAAGGTAGATTTAACACACTGCGCATATGTTGTTCGAATTGTGAAGTAACATTACATTCAATCGTATGGTGACCACTGTTGTGCGGACGAGGTGCGATTTCATTAACCAATAATTCACCCGATTTCGTTAAGAATAATTCAACAGCTAGTATCCCAACCATTCCTAATTTATCGATAACCTCCACCGCTAGTTTCTCTGCTTTTTCTTCGATTTCAGCAGAAACATCCGCAGGAGAAAACAAAAATTCTACTAAGTTTGCTTCTGGACTGAATTCACATTCGACAGTTGGATATACTTTTGTTTGTCCATTTTCATTACGAGCAACGATAACAGACAATTCTTTTTCAAAATCAACAAATTTCTCTAATACAGAAGGTACATCAAAAGCCGTTTCTAAATCAGCGGTAGAACGAAGCGGTGTAACTCCTTTTCCATCATATCCACCCGTACGCATTTTTTGCATAAAAGGGAATTCAGGAATGTAAGCATCAATTTCCGATTTGTTGTTTACCAAATAAAACGCAGGTGTTGGAATTCCATTATCTAAATAGAATTGTTTTTGTAATCCTTTGTCTCTGATGATACGCAAAATACGTGGTTGAGGAAATACTTTCACTCCTTCACTTTCTAATTTTTCCAACGCATCTACAGAAACGTTTTCAATTTCAACAGTCAATACATCTTTGTCCTTTCCGAAATTATATACTGTATCGAAATCATTCAGCGAACCTACGGTAAAAGTGTGGGCAACATCACGACAAGGAGCATTTACATCCGGATCCAAACAGTGAACGTGAACATCATAATTGATGGTTTCTTGAATTAACATTCTTCCTAATTGACCTCCGCCTAACACACCAAGACGAAAATTTTTTCCGTATTTTTTTTGTTCTGACATTCTAACTTATCTGTTTCTGTGAAATTTGAGTTCAAAGATACTGAAAGCAATTAAAAAAATAGTGTTTAAAACTTCTGACTAATACAAAGAATTCAGTGATGTGATTTTCGATATTTGTTGTTTGGTGAAAACTAAAGTAATTAATGCTAAATCCAATCGTATGAGATTAACCTATGTATTATTTTTTATGATCACAGTAGCCATTGCTTCTTGTGTACCCTTAAAAAAATACCATGATGTAGCCGAAAAAGCACGTTTGTGTGAAGAAGAATTAAATGCGTTGAAAGACAAGGCTATTAACAATGAAAACAAAGCGAACGAATTAGAATCGCAATTAGGATTGCTAACGAAAGAGGCAACTCAATTAAGACAAGACACTACAAATCTTGGAGAGAAACTTCGTTTATTAAAAACGCAATACCAAAAAATGGTAGATCAAAACCTAATGTACGAGAAAAAATTAGAACATGATCGCCAAACAGTAGCAAAAAGTGCAGGTTCAATGCAAGCTGACATGGATGCTAAAAGCATAGAATTACAACGCAAACAAGACGAGTTAAAAGATTTAGAAGATGAATTATTCCAAAAACAAAAGTTATTAGAAGACCGCGAAAAACGTGTACAAGAACTAGAAGAAATGCTTCAACGCAAAGACGAGGCGGTAAAAATGTTAAAAAAGAAAATTGCAGATGCCCTATTAGGTTATAAAAATAAAGGACTGAGTGTAGAAGAACGAAATGGAAAAATCTATGTAAGTTTGGACGCAAAATTACTTTTCAAAACGGGAAGTACGCAAGTAGAAACAGAAGGTAAAAAAGCATTGGTAGATCTTGCTCGTGTATTAGAGAAGGAAAAAGATATGGAAATTATCGTTGAAGGACATACGGATACAGATAAATTAACAAGTCCTAATCACCCTAAAAACAATTGGGAACTTTCTGTATTGAGAGCAACCTCTGTGGTTGAAATTTTAACTGGAAATTCTACAATGAACCCAGGAATATTAATGGCAGCAGGAAGATCTGAATTTCACCCTGTAGATCCAAATGACAAAGCAAAAAATAGAAGAATCGACATTATCATTTCACCAAATCTAAACGCTTTGTTTGAGTTGATAAGTAAATAATAATTGCAACCAAAAAAGGCTTCGAGTTTCGAAGCCTTTTTTAGTTATTGTTGATACTTACTAGTAAGCTCTTACGTTTTTTCCTTGTACATAATTGATAAACGCTGTGTTTACCACTTTGTTTCCACCTGGTGTTGGATAATCACCAGTGAAATACCAATCTCCTAAATTTTTAGGACACGCAGCGTGTAAATTGTCTACTGTTTGGTAGATGATATCCACCTCTGCATTGATTGTTGGAGGAGTTAATAATTCAGCAATCTTTTTCGAAATCTGAACATCAGTGAAAGGAGCATAAATTTCTTTCACGTAATTTTTAATTTGCTCTTTCGGTAATGTTGATTGCTCTAAACATTTTTTATAAACCTCATCAATCACAGAAGATTGATTCGTTTCTTTTAATAAAGTAATTGCTGCTTCGAAGGCAATGAAATCACCCATAATCGCCATATCAATTCCATAACAATCTGGGAAACGAATTTGAGGAGCAGAAGAAACAATTACAATCTTTTTAGGACCTAAACGATCTAAAATACGAAGGATACTTTGTTTCAATGTTGTTCCACGAACGATACTATCATCAATTACAACTAAGTTATCTTTACCTCTAACAACTGAACCGTACGTAATATCATATACATTCGATACCATTTCATCACGTTGGTCATCCTGGGTGATGAACGTTCTCGCTTTTGCATCTTTGATAACAATTTTCTCAATGCGTGCACGTTGAAATACTATTTTCTTTAAATCTTCATCTGATAAATTTCCAGAATTTTCAGACAATGCTTTGTATTTTCTTTCATTCAAATGATCTTCCAACCCTTTAATCATTCCATAAAATGAAGTTTCAGCAGTATTCGGAATAAATGAAAATACCGAATTATCTAAATCATAATCAATTGATTTCAAAACTTGAGGAACTACTAAATCTCCCAGTTTTTTACGTTCTTCGTAAATTTCCACATCATTTCCACGAGAGAAATATATGCGCTCAAACGAACAACTTTTATTTACTAATGGTTTATTGATTTCAACTTCAGAAACTTTTCCGTCCTTTTTAATGATTAAAGCATGACCTGGAGTTAATTCTTGTATATTTTCTTCTTGTAAGTTAAATGCTGTTTGAATTACCGGTCTTTCAGATGCAACAACACACACCTCATCGTTTTCAAACCAATAAGCAGGACGAATACCAGAAGGATCACGTAACACAAACGCATCACCATGACCAAATAATCCTGCCATCGCATATCCACCATCCCAATTCACAGAAGCACGTTTCAATATGCGTTCAATGTTTACGTTTTTTGCAATGTAATCGTAGATAGCCTTTTTTTCGTACCCTTTAGAATTAAGTTCATTATAAATCTCATCATTTTCTTCATCCAGAAAATGACCGATTTTTTCCATTACAGTAACCGTATCAGATTTCTCTTTTGGATGCTGACCAATAGAAACTAGTACATCAAATAATTCATCTACGTTAGTTAAATTGAAGTTACCAGCTACAACTAAATTTCGAGTAATCCAATTGTTTTGTCTTAAGAAAGGGTGACAACTTTCAATACTATTTCTTCCAAAAGTACCATAACGTAAATGTCCCAAAAATAACTCACCCGTAAATCCTGCGTTTTCTTTCAGATACTTAACATCTTTCAATCTATCCGGATTTTCCTCTGCTATCGCTTTGAATCGAGCATTTATTTGATCAAATATATCTTGTGTCGGTTTGCTGTCAATCGAACGATGTCTTGAAATGTAACGTTGACCTGGTTCCATATCAAATTTGATATTTGCTACCCCTGCCCCATCTTGACCACGATTACTTTGTTTCTCCATCATTAAATGAAGTTTATTTAACCCGTAAAAGGCTGAACCATACTTTTCAAGATAAAATTCTAGGGGTTTTTTCAATCGCAAAAGTGCAATACCACATTCGTGTTTGATAGCATCACTCATAGTTATATTGAGATATTTATTGAGCTGCAAAGGTAAAGTTTTAATCGATTATTAGAACTCCTTTAATAAATAAAATACATAGGAAAAACAGTTAAATGAATCGTGAACAATCTATTAAAAATTTTGTTGTTAATCTACACTATAAAGAATAACTTTGTCAGTTAAACACTTTCACTATGAGTAAGTATCAAGCAGGCCCATATCTTTCACAAATAGAAATTCCACAAGACTTACGTAATAAGTTCACTATAGAGGATTTACCTCAAGTTTCAAATGAATTACGTCAGTATATTGTTGATGTAATTTCTGAAATTGGAAATAGCCATTTTGGAGCAAGTTTGGGAGTTGTAGAACTTACTGTTGCTTTGCATTATGTTTTTCATACACCTTACGACCAATTAGTTTGGGACGTTGGTCATCAAGCATACGGACATAAAATACTTACAGGAAGAAGAGATGTGTTTCACACAAACCGATTAAAAGGTGGTATTTCAGGTTTCCCTAAAAGAAGTGAAAGTGAATATGATACATTTGGTGTTGGACATTCTTCTACCTCTATTTCTGCAGCGCTAGGTATGGCTGTCGCTAGTAAATATAAGCAAGAAAAAAATAGACATCATATTGCCGTAATTGGAGATGGTGCTATGACTGCAGGTTTGGCTTTTGAAGGGATGAATCATGCAGGCTATGAAAAAGACGCTAACTTGTTGGTTGTCCTGAATGATAACTGTATGTCTATTGATCCGAATGTTGGAGCTTTGAAAGAATATTTAACGGATATTACTACTTCTCATACTTACAACAAAGTAAAAGACGAGGTTTGGAAAATGTTAGGTAAAATTTCCAAATTTGGTCCTGATGCACAAACCGTTGTTTCTAAAATCTCACATTCATTAAAGAGTACCTTACTAAAACAAAGTAATTTATTCGAATCATTAAACTTTAGATATTTTGGTCCAGTTGACGGGCATGATGTGGAGGGACTAGCAAAAATATTAGAGGATCTAAAAAACATTCCTGGACCCAAAATTTTACACTGTGTAACTGTCAAAGGAAAAGGATACAAATATTCGGAAGAAGGTGATCCTACAAAATGGCATGCACCTGGTATCTTTAACAAAGAAACGGGTGAAATTATTAAAATTGTTCCTAAATCACCTGAACCACCAAAATATCAGGATGTATTTGGTCATACAATAGTTGAATTGGCAGAAGAAAATGACAAAATTATGGGGGTAACTCCTGCAATGCCATCTGGAAGTTCAATGAATATTATGATGAAAGCAATGCCACATCGAGCATTTGATGTAGGAATTGCCGAACAGCATGCAGTGACATTTTCTGCAGGATTAGCAACACAAGGACTTGTACCTTTTTGTAATATCTATTCATCTTTTATGCAACGTGCCTATGACCAGGTATTACATGATGTGGCATTACAGAATTTGAACGTGGTATTTTGTCTAGATCGTGGAGGTTTTGTAGGAGCTGATGGAGCAACGCATCATGGAGTATATGACTTGGCTTATATGCGAATGATTCCGAATATGATTGTTTCTTCTCCAATGAATGAGGCTGAACTTCGCGATTTAATGTATACTGCACAGCAAGAAAATATGGGACCATTTACCATTCGTTATCCGCGTGGTAACGGAGTAATGACTGAATGGAAAACTCCTATGAAAGCAGTAAAAGTAGGTTCGGGTAGAAAACTAACAGATGGTACAGATGTTGCTTTTTTAACTTTAGGGCCAATAGGTAACTTTACACAAGAAGCTGTTAAAACCTTGAAAGAAAAAGGTATTTCCGCTGCACATTACGATATGCGCTTTGTTAAGCCATTAGACGAAGTATTATTACACGAAGTGTTTACCAAATTTGATAAAGTAATTACTGTTGAAGATGGTTGTTTAATGGGCGGAATGGGAAGTGCTATTTTAGAATTTATGGTAGACAACGGTTATTCATCGAAAGTTGTTCGTTTAGGTGTACCTGATAAATACATACATCACGGAACACAAAAAGAATTATATGCTGAAGCAGGATTTGACACCGCTTCAATGATTCATGAAGCAGAAAAATTAGTAGGGATCTCTACTCAAGTAATTTCAGAAAAAACAGGTTCATAAAAAATGGGGAATATAAAATTCCCCATTCTAACTAACCTAACCTATTTTACCAAAATAGTGTAACCTAAAATCAATAACACATGAGGTTTAAAAAAGTTCAAAAAAGATTAAACTTTTTTTATTTTGATTGATCTATTTTTCTAACCATCGTCAAAATCGTAGCAATTGCTACAGTTTCACCCGTCTCATCATATACATCAACAAGGAATTTAACAATTCCTTTTGCGATATCATCTTCACTTCTTTTCTCTTGGTCAATTTTTTCTTTAACGGTAAAACGAACACCAATTGTAGCACCAGGATAAACTGGTTTAGTAAAACGAGCCTCTTCAATTCCATAATTCAATAATACAGGCCCTTTTTTTGGATCAACGAATAATCCAGCTGCTTTTGAAAGTACAAAATAACCATGTGCTACTCGACGCTCAAAAATGGTTCCTTCTAATGAAGTTGCATCCATATGCGCGTAAAAGTTATCCCCTGAAACATTGGCAAAATTGACAATATCCGCATCTGAAACAGTATGTTTATGAGTGAAAACCGTCTCGCCTATCACTAATTCTTCGAAATGTTTTCTAAACACATGTGGATTTGCTTCTGGCATTGCTGCACCTACTTGGAATTGTTGAGTAATTGCAGTAATTGTAGTAGGATGACCTTGTATCGCTGTTCTTTGTAAATAATGTAATACCCCTCTTTTTCCACCCATTTCTTCACCACCACCAGCGCGTCCTGGACCACCATGTGTCAATAAAGGCATTGGAGAACCATGTCCAGTACTTTCTTTTGCACATTCACTATTCAGCACCAAAATACGACCATGCATACTTGCAGCACCTACAACATATTCTGTTGCCTCTTGATTATCTGGAGTAACAATAGAAGAAACCAAAGAACCTTTCCCCATACGTGCAAGTTCAATCGCATCATCTATATTTTTATAAGGCATAATGGTAGAAACAGGACCAAAAGCCTCTATTTCATGTACATCTGTTTTATGGAAAGGATCGTTATTCACAAATAAAATAGGGGAGAAAAATGCGCCACCTACACAGTTATCTCCAATCACATCTACCGATTGAGGATTACCATAAACGATTTCTTGTGTTTGCGCTAATTTCAATACATTTTCACGAACACGTTCTACTTGTGTTTGTGTAGCAAGTGCACCCATTCTAACGCCTTCCATACTCGGGTCGCCAATTTTAGTCGAAGCCAAACGAGCAGCAATTTGCTTTTGAACATCGTCTAACAAATTATCTGGAACTAGAATACGTCGCACAGCCGTACATTTTTGTCCCGCTTTGATTGTAATTTCCTTAACTGTTTCTTTGATAAACAAATCAAATTCTGGTGTGCCAGGAACAGCGTGTTTACCAAGAACCGTTGCATTTAATGAATCTGCCTCTAAATTAAACGGAATACTTTTTTGACTGAATTGAGGTAACGCTTTTAATACTTTACCAGTGTGAGCACTTCCTGTGAAAGTTACGGTATCTTCTAAATCTACATAATCTAAAATGCCACGACCCAAACCAGATACCAACTGTAAACTTCCTTCAGGTAAGATACCAGAAGCAATAATATCTTTTACAACTGCTTCCGTAACAAACGAAGTGTATTCAGATGGCTTAACCACTGCAGGTACACCAGCCATTAAATTCACTGCAATTTTTTCTAACATCCCCCAAATTGGGAAGTTGAAAGCATTAATATGTACTGCAACCCCTTGTTTAGGTACCATAATGTGATGCCCAATAAAAGTACCTCCTTTAGATAAAGGTGCCGCTACTCCATCTACATAATAAGGTAAATCAGGAAATTGACGACGAAGTGAAGCATTTGCAAATAAGTTACCAATACCACCTTCTATGTCAATCCAAGAATCGACTTTGGTAGCACCTGTTAAATGACTGATTGCATAATAACTGTCTTTTCTTTCCATTAAATAAAGAGCCAATGCTTTTAACATACGCCCTCTTTCTTGGAAAGTCATTTTACGTAATTTTTGCCCGCCAATCGATCTACCATATTGTAAAATTTCGTTGAAATCTAAACCAGCACTAGAAACCTCTCCAATTTTATCTCCTGTAAGTGCATTGTATACATTCATTTCGGAACCTTCTCCCGAAACCCATTGTCCTAAAACATAATTTTTAACTTGAAACATCTTTAATTATTTAATTAAAATAATAATCGTTTGATTAACATATAGATTAGAATAAATCCGCCGAATAAACCCAATCCTATTTTCCAATCTATTGCTCCCATTAAAATGAGTGCCAAATCTGCAATTAATACTACCAAGTAAAGTAATCTTTTTATCATCATTTATATTTTTAACGAAAATAACAATTTTGAAAGTAGGCTATTCAGAAAGCATTTGAAAATATTTAGTAAGTATTGTATTTACAGACAATCCCTCATTATTTTATTATCTTTGCCACTCATGAAATCATTCATTTATGACCAAGGAAAAATTTACCGTAACAGCCGCTTTACCCTATGCAAACGGACCCCTTCATTTAGGACACGTTGCAGGAGTTTATTTACCAGCAGATATTTTTGTTCGCTTTCTTCGTTTGAACAACCACGACGTAGCGTTTATTTGCGGTAGTGATGAACACGGTGCTGCGATTACATTAAGGGCTAAAAAAGAAGGGATTACTCCTCAAGAGATAGTAGACAAGTACAACAAAATTATCGGTAAATCCTTTGAAGATTTCGGAATTTCCTTTGATATCTTTCACCGTACTTCGGCTGAAATTCACCACAAAACAGCACAAGACTTTTTTCTAGAGTTGGAAAAGAAAGGCAAGTTTATCGAAGAAACTACAGAACAATATTTTGACGAAGAGTTTCAACAATTCCTTGCAGATAGATACATCGTTGGAGAATGTCCAAATTGTCACAATGAAAATGCCTATGGTGACCAATGTGAAAAATGTGGTTCTTCGCTAAACCCAACGGACCTTATCAATCCAGTTTCGACCTTAAGTGGCAAAAAACCTATTTTAAAATCTACTTCACACTGGTTCTTACCGATGGACAGACATGAAGATTGGTTAAAAGAATGGATTTTGGAAGGTAAAATAGACGGAGTACAGCAACACGACCCTAAAACGTGGAGAAATCAAGTGACAGGTCAATGTATGTCTTGGATTAACAATGGATTAAAACCACGTGCAATGACCCGCGATTTGGATTGGGGAGTAAAAGTTCCACTACCAAATGCCGATGGAAAAGTTTTGTATGTATGGTTGGATGCTCCAATTGGGTATATTTCTGCTACAAAACAATGGGCATTAGACAACAACAAAAACTGGGAAGATTACTGGAAAGGTGACCGCAAATTGGTTCATTTTATCGGAAAAGACAATATTGTATTCCACGCTATTATTTTTCCTATTTTATTGAAAGACCACGGAGATTTAATTTTGCCAGACAACGTACCAGCTTACGAATTTTTAAACCTAGAAGGAGATAAATTTTCAACATCACGTAACTGGGCGGTTTGGTTACACGAATATTTAGAAAAATACCCTACGAAAGTAGATGAATTAAAATATACCCTTACTGCTATTGCACCAGAAAGTAAAGACAGTGAATTTACGTGGAAAGAATACCAAGCAAGAGTTAACAACGAATTAGCAGATATTCTTGGAAATTTCGTTAATAGAGCCTTGGTGTTGACTCAAAAATACTATGAAGGAAAAGTTCCTGCATTAGGTAACGTAACACCTGAAGACCAACAAGTATTAGATGCTTTACAAGAATTCCCTGCAAAAATCGCTTCGTTGATTTATGCTTATAAATTGCGTGAAGCACAATCTGAAGTAATGAATTTAGCCCGTTTAGGCAATAAATACTTGGCGGATAACGAACCTTGGAAATTAGTGAAAACGGATGCTTTACGTGTAGAAACAATTATGCATATTGCAATCCAAATCACTGCCAAATTAAGTTTATTGTTAGAGCCTTTCTTACCAACTACTGCTGCTAAACTAAGAGGTTTCTTAAACTTAGGCTTAACAAATTGGGAGGCTATTTCTAAACAAACCATCCTTGATGCTGGACATATTACAAATACTCCAGAAATTTTATTTCAAAAAATTGAGGATTCGTTTGTAGAACAAGAAGTAGAAGCATTACAAGCAACCAAAGAAGTTCCTGCAACTAATTTCCCTCCTCAAAAACCAAATGTTTCCTTTGATGATTTCACCAAAATGGATATTCGTTTGGGAAAAATTATTGAAGCAGAAAAAGTACCAAAAGCAGACAAATTACTAAAATTAACGGTCGACACAGGAATTGATACCCGTACGATTGTTTCTGGAATTGCATCCTACTATAATCCAGAGGAAGTGGTTGGAAAAACGGTTTCTGTATTATTAAACCTAGAACCACGCAAAATACGTGGGGTTGAATCACAAGGGATGATTTTAATGGCAGAAAACGAAAACGGAGAATTAAGTTTTGTTTCTCCTGAAAAAGAATTTGGTGCTGGTGGAGAAATCCGTTAGGATGCGCATTGCAATAAATACACGCTTTTTATTACCCCATAAAATGGAAGGTTTTGGGTGGTATACCTATGAGATGGTCAAACGTCTTGTAATAAACCACCCCGAACATACCTTTCTGTTTTTCTTCGATCGTAACTACGACGAAGGTTTTCTATTTGCAGATAATATTGAACCCATTGTATTAAATCCACCCGCAAGACACCCGATTTTATTTATTTGGTGGTTTGAAATAGCAGTGAAACGTGCTTTAAAAAAACACAAAGCCGATTTGTTTTTCTCTCCTGATGGCTATTTAAGTTTAGGGAGTTCAGTGAAACAAATTCCTGTTATGCACGACTTGAATTTCGAGCATTATCCACAAGATATTCCTTGGAGTGCCAGAATGTATTATAAATACTTCTTCCCGAAGTTTGCTAAAAAAGCACACAAAATTGTAACCGTTTCAGACTATTCGAAACAAGATATTTGTAAAACCTACAACATTTCGCAAGAGAAAGTTCACGCAATATGGAATGGTGCATCGGAAAAATTCGCACCCATTTCAGCGAAAGAAAAATTAACTATTCAACAAGAATTAACTGGGGGTAAACCCTATTTTTTATTTGTTGGATCTTTACACCCACGTAAAAATGTAAAACGCTTATTAGAAGCCTATCAAGCATATAGAAAACAACACACTGATTTTGATTTAGTTGTTGTTGGCGAACCTATGTGGAAACAAAACGCATCTTATTTACAATTCGCCGATAATTCCATACATTTTACCGGTCATTTATCATTAGAACGTCTAACCAAGGTAATGGGAGCCGCTTCGATCTTTGTATTTGTTCCGTATTTCGAAGGTTTTGGTATTCCATTAGTAGAAGCAATGCGTTGTGGAACCCCAATCATTGCTGGAAACAAAACCTCTTTACCAGAAATTTTAGGTGATGCTGGTATCTTAGTTGATCCGTTTTCAGTAGAAGAAATTACCCAAACGATGATTACACTTTCAACCGATATTTCTCTTCAACAATCCTTATCCGCAAAAGGACTAGAACGCAGTCAGCAATTCTCTTGGGATAAAAGTGCCGAAAAATTGTGGGAGGTGATGATTGAAGATTGAAAGATTACAGATTAGAAAATTGCCGATTTAAAACTAACCGACTGTCATTCTGGGCTTATATATGAAAAAAAGAGGAAATTCAATTATCAACCTTATAAATTCTTGAAGAATAAGGGTGTAATTTCCATTTTCCGTTTTCAAGCAATAAAGAAATTTGTTTTCCATTAACTGTAAGTAAATATTCATTTCCTTGAACTAAACTCACATTTTCTTCTTTAAGACCAGATTGAAAATCACGAATAAAGGCCAAACAATTTTTCTGATCCCTCGCACTCAATTTACCTTCCCATTCTTCAGCACTTTCACAAATATCTTTAAATTGATCGTCTTTGTAAACACATAAATATTTCAAAACATAAATTAATTCGTTTTTTTCAATTGCTTTATAACACGATGAAAACAATTCATTTAACGTAGTTTGAGGATAAGTGTAATTATCTTCCTTTACTTTTTCAATTCGATTAAGTTTTCGTTTTTTAGGTTCTTCAAAATCTGTTTCATTCTTCTGTTTGATGTATTTAACATCAATGTTTATACAAGGGATAGAGATTAGAAGATTATCAGGTGTTGGTGTATGAGAAAACTTAAAAAGTGTATCGAGTTTATAAAATCTAATTTCATTAGAAATGTATATATCGCGCCAGGTTCCATTTTTAAAATCCCAATTTTTGTGTTTATTATTACGATATGTATCATACTCTCTTCCAATTACACACCCATTTCCATTAAAAACTCTTTTTTGTGTTACCATACCGCTATCCATATAATTTACCTTGAAAGTAAGGGTATCAGAATATTCTGTAATATTTTCATTTTCAAACCATTCAACCCCAACAAAAATCCCATTTTCAGTAAAAGGAATACGCATAGAAGAAACATCAACTGTAACCCATTCATTACCGTTCGTTCCATTTGCAATAATATTTTGAGAAGTCAACTCTTCTCCAGGTTCAATTTTGAATTTAGAACAAGCATAAAAATGGATTCGAAAGTAAGCTGTAGGTTGTCCCATTGCAAGAATAAAAACATTTACTTTTTCGATATATCCTTTCAACGATTTATCATTTGGAATCCAAACCGACTTTAAATCACCATTTGTTGCTGTGAAAATATTAAATCCAAAATCACTTTTAACTTTTCTAGGTGATGGATGATTGGTTTCTCCCAGTTTTCGAAAACCATATCTCTGTTTGTTAGCCTTGATCGTTATTTCGTTCAATACCTTCACTTTTTGTGATAAAAGAATTTCCTTACTCGGTTTGACTATAGTCTTCTTGTTATATCCATAACAAAACACGGTCAGTTTATCACTTTGCCTCCATAATGAATCAAGTGAAATCTCCCCTTTCGAATTACTGGTTTGATAAACTGTATTTCCAGGAATATATACACGTGCAAATGGAATTGGATTCTTGGTAATAGAATCTAAAATCAGTGACATATTCTTTTGACTTAAACCAAAAAGCGGTTGCAAAAACAAACAACAAAGAACCGTAAAAAGCTTCATAAAAAAAGATTGAATAACTAATTGAAACGAAGATAATTGTGATTTAGTATAAACAGATTGTAAAATTTAAAGATTACAGATTAATTTAATCATTCATTTAACTCTATATTCATTAATGCATACAGTGGTATATTGGTAACCCAAGATTCTTTTTTATAGTTTGACAAAGACATTCTATAACAGTGAATTTCAGGATTTTTTAATGCGAATGTTTTGAGAGATTTTGCTTGTAAATTTTCTGTCGCTTTTACTTCTAATGGAATGATTTTACCTTTCTTTTCAAACAAAAAATCTACCTCTGCAGAACCACTATCATTTGCCCAATAACATACATTTAGTTTTTCTTCACTTAACAGTTGTTGTAATACATATTGTTCTGTCAGTGAACCTTTAAACTCTTGAAATAAATTATCACCTAATAAAATTGTTTGTGCTTGTAAATTAGACATTGCACCTAACAGTCCCACATCGAGAATATATAATTTAAATGCTTGTAAGTCAAGATAACTTGAAATAGGTAAAGCCGCTTTTTTATTTCTAAATACTTTTTTAACTAATCCATAATCTTCCAACCAAGATAGTGCTAATTCATAGTCTTTAGCCCTAGCACCTTCTTTGATGATTCCGTAAATAAACTTTTTATTTTCTTTTGTTAATTGACTAACAATTGTATTCCAAATCATCCTAATTTTCGGAATAATTTCTGATGGAGCGTGTTTTGAAAAATCTTGCTCGTAGGCCATTAAGATATTCTCTTGAATCATTCGAACACCTTCAAAATGTTCTTTTTGTATGTAATAATTCACTGCTTCGGGCATTCCTCCAACATAATAATATTCCTTTAGTAATTGAATATATTTCTGTTTAAATTGGGTAATAAATTCCCAATCTTGTTCTCTTAATAAGTCTACTAATCTACCTTCTCCTTTTGCCTCCAAAAACTCTCTAAAATTCATTGGGTTTAGATAGAGAAAATCAACTTGTCCGACAGGGAAAGAAGTTTGTTGCTTTAAAGCAATTCCGAGTAATGAACCAGCACCAATAATATGCAATTGTGGTAATTCTTCGTTGAAATATTTCAAAGATGTGATTGCTCCTAAAGCTTCTTGAATTTCATCTAATATAACTAACGTTTTCCCGATTGTTATCGTTGAATTTGTATAAATTTCGAGTGCTTTAACGATTCGTTTTGGGTTATAATCTTGTTCAAAGATTCCACGCAAACTCACTTCTTTTTCAAAGTTAATATATAAGTAATTTTGGAAATTTTGCTCCCCAAAATTCTTCATTAACCACGTTTTTCCAACTTGACGTGCGCCGTACACTAATAAAGGTTTTCTGAATTCAGAGTCTTTCCAGACTTGTAATGCTTGTTCTGCTTGCCTTTTCATACTGTAAATGTATAAAAAAAAACAGAAGGGATCACACTTTTTCGCACGACTTTTTGTGAATTATTACATTTTTTCGTACGACTTTTTGTGAATTATCACATTTTTTAGCGGGAGTTTATTTCAAATTAATCATTCAAAATACATAAATTATAATTCATAATAAACAAAAAAGCCCCGCAACTGCGAGGCCATTAATCATTTATCATTAAAAATCAATCATTCCTTAAACGTATCTCTCATCCGCTTCCATTACATCTCCACAATTTTTACATGTTCTCAATTCTTCAGAACTGTAAAACTCCTTAAATCTCGTTAGAAAATCAGACTCGATATTGGTTAATGGGAAACGATAGTGGTGTAAAGGATGATTGCATTTATCACAGAACCAGAATAATCCATCAGATAAATCAGTACCAATACGAACTCGTTCAATCACTAAACCAATCGTGTTTTCAGGACGAACTGGATTGTGTGGAATATTCGCAGGTAACAAAAACATTTCACCTTCTTTGATCGTGATTTCCGTTTTCTTTCCATCAATTTGAGCAAATACGGTCATGTCCCCCTCTAATTGATAGAATAATTCTTCACTTTCATTGTAATGGTAATCTTTACGAGCGTTGGGTCCACCAACAATCATCACGATAAAATCACCTGCTTGCTTGTATAAATTTTTATTGTTAATTGGTGGCTTCAACAAATCTCTATTTTCTTCAATCCACTGCTGTAAGTTAAATGGCATCATCATACTCGTTCGCTTTTATTCAAATGTAATTAATACTTTTCCTTTTTCTACTACGTCTTGTAAAACCACATCAATCGATTTCACAATTCCTTCCCCATCAGACTTCAACGCATTTTCCATTTTCATGGCTTCAAGTGTTAAAAGTTCATCACCTATTGAGACATGGTCTCCTGGTTTAACGGCAACTCCAATTACCCTACCAGGCATTGGGGATTTTAACTGTTTTAGTTTTTTAATTTTTTCTTTGTCTAAACCAAGTTCTTTGATCAACGCATCTAATTTTCCCTCTTTTTCAAGTAAAAATTCACGGTGATTGATTTTCACACGAATGAAACCTTCCTCCATTCTCTCCTCGGTCACCTCGCCTAAAAATTTTTTACCTTTCCATTCCACAGTAAAAAAACGATTGTCTTCCCAATTAATTGCAGGACCTTTTGATGGAGAAACTACTTTTCCGTCTACTTTCCAAACATGTACTGACATACTCTTAATTTATTTAGCAATAATACAAAAAAAGAAACGTTTTTAGATCGTTTGTTTTTTCTAATAAGAACTATATAATGACTTTTTCTATTTTAATCTTATTATTTTTCAGTATAATGAAAACATCAAAGAATTAAATATAGTATTTTCACAATCTAAATTTTTTAATTCTAATGAAGCAATTAGTTTACCGACTTTTATCATTTATCCTTTTTATTACACTGGTTTTTTCTTGTACTTTATTAAAAAAAGAAAATAAAGATTCAGTTACCATGTCCGCACCTGAAGAAATAGGTGATACGAATGAAATTTATGAAGAAGAAATCTTTCCATATAAAGCGGCAAAAACCATACTTACAGATTTAATTCATACAAAATTAGAGATTGAACCAATTTGGAAAACAGCTGAATTAAATGGAAGAGCTACCTTAACATTAAAACCTCATTTTTATGCAACAGACAGCGTTTTCATCGATGCAAAAGGTATGGAAATCAAATCTGTAGGAAATGGGAAAGTAAATTTTCCTTACGTTTACAAAAACGATAAATTAAAAATCAAATTAGATAAATCGTATACCCGAAACGAAAAGTTCAATCTAGAAATTGCTTACATTGCTCGTCCAGAAAATTATAAAAAAGAAAAAGGGGAAGAAATCGGCAATAACAAAGGCCTTTTCTTCATTAATCCAAACAAGGTAGATTCTACGGTGATGCCTCAAATATGGACACAAGGTGAAACGGAAACGAATTCAATTTGGTTTCCTACGATTGATGCACCAAATGTAAAATCAACTCAAGAATTATTTATTACTGTAGAGGATAAATTTGTAACCCTTTCTAATGGTAAATTAATTCAACAAACGAAACATAAAAATGGTACCAGAACGGATTATTGGAAACAAGATTTACCCCACGCACCTTACTTATTTATGTTTGCTGTGGGTGAATTTAAAATCGTAAAAGATACATACACGAAACAAAATGGTCAAAAAATGGATGTCAACTATTACGTAGAACCAGAGTGGGAAGCATCTGCAAAAGCTATTTTTGGAGAAACACCCGCAATGATTAGTTACTTTTCAAAATTATTAGGCGTTGAATTTCCTTGGGACAAATACAACCAAATTGTAGTTCGTGATTACATTTCGGGAGCTATGGAAAATACCGGTGCTGTGGTATTTGGTGATTTTGTTTATAAAAATGAAAAAGAACTCCTTGATAATAACGATCAATCAATTATTGCACATGAATTGTTTCATCATTGGTTTGGGGACCTTGTTACTTGTGAGTCTTGGGCGAATTTACCTTTAAATGAATCTTTTGCAAATTATGCGGAATACCTTTGGAATGAATATAAATATGGAAAATATATAGCTGACTATGAACTAGATAAAAGTACAAATGAATATTTTCAAGAATTTGATAACGGAACCAATCATAACTTAATCTGGTATAATTACAATGTCCCTGAAAATATGTTTGATAGACACTCTTACAATAAAGGAGGACGTGTTTTACATATGTTGCGATCTTATGTTGGTGATGAAGCTTTTTTTCTAGGATTAAAACAATACCTCACTCAAAATCAATTTAAAAGTGCAGAAATAGATCAACTAAGATTAGCATTCGAAGAAGTGACAGGCGAAGATTTACATTGGTTTTTCGATCAATGGTTTTTTAATAAAGGCATTCCACAATTATCGATTGAGTATTACAATTCTCTTAAAAATAAAGAAATAGTTTTGACTGTTACCCAACAACAAGATTTAACTCAAAACCCATTGTATAAGTTACCCGTTGAAGTTGCTGTATACGACGATGCAGGTGAACATATATACAAAGGATTGGTTGATGATGTTGAAAATAAATTGGTATTTCCAGTTATTGGAAAATTAAAAGCAGTTGTTTTTGATCACAAGAAAAGTTTACTTGCTTATTATGATGATAAAAAACCTAATGAATACTATACAAATCAATATTATTTACACAAAGCATTCATAAGTAGATTCGAAGCATTACTAAATGCTCCCGAACAAGAAAGTCCTGCATATCGACAATTGATCATGGATGCTTTAACTGACCCTTTTTGGTTAATTCGTCAGACGGCCATTGAAAAAACAACGTATTTAGATGAATTAAATCGTTTTAAAGCCATGGATATCATTAAAGAAATGGCACTAAAAGACAGTAATTCGTTCGTTCGTTCGAGTGCATTACAATTTTTTATGGACCAGAATGAACGTATGACACTAAAAGAACTTCTTAAAGAATCGCTTGCAAAAGAAAAATCATACATCACTTTGCAAAAAGCAACTAACTTAGCGATTCAACTATCTCCTGAAACTGCAGAAGAGGTATTAAAACCCCTAAAAACATCAACCGACAATAAAACCATCTTAATGTTGACTGGGGTACTTGCTTTATCTCAAGATGTTACACACCTAGATTATTTTTTAAAGCTGGTAAAGGAAAATAGATTTAAAGGTTATGATGCACTGGAATTATTAAATAACTTCACCTATTTTATGTCGACTTTGCCCATAGAAAATCAAGTGAAAGCACTCGAGATTTATAAGAAATATAAAGAAGAAGGAAATTACTATTCAACTATGTATTTACCTCAAAATGTATTCTACTTGATTCAAGCAATTGAATCCAAAGAACAAACGGAAGAGATATTAGTGAAATTGAAAGAGGAATATCTAAAACAATTAAATGATTTTTACAAAACCTTAGAAATAAAAGAATAAAATGAAAAAATTAGGAATTAAAATCGGACTTATTTTAGCTCTAGCATCTTGTAGTAAACCAACAGCGATTGTAATCACACATGCAGATGTAGAACGCATAAAGGAAATAAATCCAAATGTAACAACGGAAACCATACTGGATGGTCAAAAACTTTATAACCAACATTGTTTGAAATGTCACCAATTTCATCCAACAAAATTCACTGCTAAAACTTGGATCAAATATATGCCTGAAATGGCTGGTTTAGCTAAAATTGATCAAGCAACCAGCGATAAAATATTACTTTATGTTTCTTCTTTTTCTAAAAAATAGAAAACATTAAGCAATTAATAAATAGAAGTAATTAACTTTGCACTACTTTTAATAGCGAATAGTAGATATTAACTTTAAGCGCAATTTAAACAACAAATTATTAAGAATATGAAACTTGCAGCAGCAAATAAAAAATTAGATGCAATCATTGCAAAAGTTGAAAAAGAAGGAATTTTAGCAGCAGGATTGATCGAAGAACTTAAAGAATTACGTGAATTTGCATTGAAAGAGCAAGATCCTTTAGTTACAAAAGTAATTCGTTTATCTTATGAGTATTTAACAGAAAATGAATCTTTTGATGTTCAAGCACAATACGATGAGGATGAAGACGGAAGCGAATTTCCAATCGAAATTGAAGATCAAGATAACTTATTGTATTTGTTGAATTTATTGAAAAACGCTGATCACAAAATAAACCGAGAAGAAATTAAAGATTATAGAACTGCTTTGAAAGAAGAGTTGTATTAATCATAACAATTCCAATATTTAAAAGGTGTTTGATTATCAAGCACCTTTTTTAGTTACATCAAAATCGCAGTAGCAATTTTAAATTAAATCTTCTTTGCGTTAAATAATTCGGAATAGAATACATTCTACCTGTAACATCTTGTATCCATTGATGAGATAAAACATTGTTAATTCCCATTAAATTATACACTTCAAAAGAAAGAGATGCATCCGTAAATTTAGTTGTAATTTGTTGTTGTTTTTTCTTCTGCAATAAATCATAGGAAATTCCTAAATCGACCCTAAAATAACTTTTTTGTCTTAAGGTATCTTTATAACGATTTTCACCTGGTGGCCCATAAGGTAACCTTGTCCCGAATTGCAACCCAAGTTGAGCAGTCAACATTTCATATCTTGGCATTTTATCTTGAAATAAGATAGCAAAATTCAATAGTTGGTCTGTAGGTCTTGGGATGTATTTTGGCTTAGTAACGATACTTTTAGCAACAACATTGTCTAGTGTATATCCTGATATAATCTCTTCTCCAGATTTATTGTAGTTCGTTGTATATTGATCATTTAATAAATCTTCTTTTGTACTTAACAAACCAACTTTAAAGAACGATTGAACTCCTTCTATAAATTCACCATGCACATTTAAATCTAAACCTGTTGCATATGCAATTGCATCATTATTCGCTTGATATCGTGTTCTAACATTATCAATGTTGTATGGATTTACGTCCCACAAATATTTAAAATATGATTCAACTATTAATTTAAAAGGTTGCTTTCTTTGCCACATAGCAAAATGATGTTCGTAGCCAGTTATAAAATGAAAAGACTTTTGAGATAATACATTATAGTTTAATGTTCCAGCCAAAGTTCTAAATTCTCTATAAGCAGGAGGTTGGTAATATAAACCAGTGGCAAACCGTAGCTGAGCATTTCGTCTAGTTAACTTTCCGTTGTGGTTAAAATAAAACCGAGGATAAATCACAAACGAAACTCTTGGCGTGAGGTAAAACTCATTATTTACTTCCGTGTAACCACAACGTAAACCTGTATTTAATGCATATTTTATTGAGGTATTAAAAACCGAATCAACATCCCAAACAGAATCTTTTTTAACCTTAATCAGCATTTTATCTTTTGAGTGACTCCAAGTAAAAGAATGTTGTATAAAGCCCGACAATCGGTTTGTTTTTAGAACTAAATCACTCTTTAACGTGCTATTAAGTGTTAATCCTGATTGACTTGAATTTGGATTCAATTGACTATAACCAGCAGAATCGAGGTACTTCCATTCACTAATTTTATCTTGGATTAAATCATTTTGATAAAAAACACCCCAAAATAACTTGTGTTTATCATTAAATCTAAACATCCCATTATGGTATACATTCAGTAATGTTGCATTCAAAGTATTACGCGCATGATTCAAAAAACCTCCAATTCCTACCGCTCTTACAGAATCTCCTACATTACTTTTTGATGGATCTGTTTCTAACTGATTGATAAAATATTCTGCTAAAACATCAAACCGTTCATTTTCATTGGATTTAAATACAGAGGCATAAAAATCAAGATTCAGACGAGAAGTTGGCTTATACTTTAAAGCCGTTCCTGCAGTCGTGGTTTGAAAACTCGTATGTTCTTGACCATCAAAATATATATTCAAACGATAGGCTTCATTTACAGTACCAAAGTCAGTCGCTTGTGATTCAGGAGCAAACCGAAATTGATTGGAAGAAAGATGTAGAAAATTACTCCAAGTTAGTTTTGAATTCAGTAAATAATTTGTGTAAAACTGACCATCATAGAAAACGGGGTTATAACTCCCTTTTGTTGGTAAAGAGTTTAAAAGATAACCATTTGCTCGATACCTGAAACCTGCTAAATAATTGAATTTTGAATTAACTTGTTGCGCTATATGCGACTCTATTCCCAACAAAGAAAGAGAGAGAGAACCTTGTGTTTTCTCAGGGTCAATATAACTGATATCTAATACAGAACTTAACTTATCACCAAACCGAGAATCAAAACCTCCTCCGCTAAATTTCAAATCTTTAACAAGGGAAGAATAGACAATACTCATTCCCTCTTGTTGACCTGATCTTGTTAAAAACGGACGATTAACAAGAAAACCATTGATATATACTAGATTTTCGTCATAACTTCCGCCCCGTACATTGTAATTCGAAGTTAACTCATTGTTGGAACTTGCAGAAGTAGTGTATACCAAAGTCCGCTCAGCAGAATTTAAAGGTAATTTTTGAAAATCTAAATCAGAAATTTTTTGTAAAGTTGGATCCAATTGTTCTTTGGTAATAATAATTTTGTCGGTTACTTTCAAATTGAATTTCACCTTCCCTAGATTGACTACCTCATTGTCTTTGATATGGATTAGTTCAGACTGTCTTATAGAATCATAAATAAAATAAATGCTATGATCTCCAATGGGTAATAATAATTCAAAATAACCATCTATATTGGTTTTTGTTTTGATACTATCAGTTTGTATTAAAACAAAAGGAATTGGTTTATTATTCACCGAAATACAAGACCCATATATCTTTCCTGTTTGTGCACTTAGTTGAAAACACACGATCAAGAAAGAAAAGTACAAGAATAAAAAACGCATCTTGAAAATTAACGGAAAATATGTCCTTTTAGTATTCACCATTGAATACAAAGTAAATCTTTTTCAAATGGATTGATGTTATTTTTCAATAAATCAATACAATAGAAGGGATCTTGATTTTGTAACAAACCGAAGAAATTTTCTTTTCGTTCGATCAACCCTTGATCAGGAAATACTTTTTTCAAAATGTCTTCAATTTGTTTTAGAGATACTTCATGACGTTGTTTTTTATTTTTATCGAATTTCCAAAAAATGGTATCTATTTGTTTGCCCATTTTTACGACTTCAGATTCAATATAAGAACCCAAAGATTCGTTTTCTTTTTCTTTCGTGAGAGCTCTCAATGAAGTCACTAAATTTTGATAATCATTGGAAACCTGTTCAAACTTATCACTAGATGATTCATTCCTCTCGACAAATTGTTTTTTCAAATTCAATTCATTTCCAAAAATCTCTTTAGTTTCGAATCCTAAATTTTTCCATTTCTGTATGATTTTACTATCAAAGATTTGGGCTGACACACGTACTTGAATTAAAGGATAAGGAATGTTTGCTTTTTTAAAAACATTTTTTAATTGTAACCAATAAGCCATTTCACCACCACCACCTACATATACTAAATTAGGTAAAATTGTTTCTTGATACAGTGGCCTCATTAACACATTTGGAGAAAAACGTGCTGGGTTAGCATCAATCATTTCTAGTATCTCTGTTTTACTAAAAGTACCAATTCCAGCGATAGATATTTCTCCATTTTCATTCGGGATCAAACGATTTCTTAATCCCTTTTGTGCGTAAAACAAATTAATCGGACGAGCAAAAGCTTGAGGTTTAATTCCTTGTTGTATTAAAGCGTCATTTGTTACCGCAACTTGTTTTTCAACGAAAGAATCAGTAACCTCTTTTTTCATTGTTGCTGCAAATTCGGTTTTCAAAGCCGGATGATCTGCATCTAAAACAATTAAACCATACTTCTCAAAAAGAAAATGAATTAAATTTTTCGTTGCTTTTGCTAAATTTTCTCCGTCAAAAGAATCGATAATTTCATGAACTTTTGAATCAGGTTGATTTTGAAAAAATTGATGTAATTGATTTTTTAATTCATGCCAATTTACTAAATCATATTTCCCGGTCGAGCCTCCTTGGTACTCATCCCAAAGTACTTTTTTTCCAAAGAGATAGGTATGATTTACCTCATCAAAATCATGGTCTTCAGAAGCAAGCCAATGTACTGGAACAAAATGATATTCAGGATATTCAAGATGTAGTTTTTCGGCTAAATTAATGACATTCAATACTTTTAAAACAACATATAAAGGACCTGTAAAAATATTTAATTGATGTCCTGTCGTAATGGTGAAAGTGTTTTGTTTTTTTAGTAATTGAATATTTCTAAAAACAGGACTTTTTTCATCTAAACCACTATATTGCTCTTCCAATACTTTGACAAGCGTGTTTCGTTTCTCATGATTAAAATACGTTGCTTTTTCCCCTATTTGATCTTTAAAGTTTTCAATTAAAAAAGGTCTATTTATAAACGATTCTAATTTTTCTTGATTGTAAACTAGTTGATTCGCAATATCAGTAAAGAAAGGAGTTTTATATCGAGGAACAGTAAATGTGTTCATAAGAATTTTAAATTTTCTGTAAGAATGTACCAAAATACATACTTTTGTCAAAAAAAACGAAAATGGAAGCAATAATCAAAACGAACAAAGGGGAGATGAAGGTGAAATTTTACGAACAAGATGCACCTAACACGGTAGCAAATTTCGTGAAATTAGCAAAAGAAGGGTATTACGATGGATTGAAATGGCACAGAGTAATTCCTGATTTTGTAATTCAAGGCGGATGTCCTAATTCAAGAGAGGGTGCAACAGGAATGCCTGGTACAGGTGGCCCGGGATACAAAATCGATTGTGAATTAACAGGTGAAAATCAATACCATGACAGAGGTGTGTTATCTATGGCACACGCGGGTAGAAATACGGGAGGGTCTCAATTTTTTGTATGCCACAGCAGACGTCAAACTTCTCATTTAGATAAAAATCATACGTGTTTTGGAAAAGTTTACGAAGGGTTAGATGTAATCGATGCCATACGTCAAGGAGATTCGATTGATTCTATCGAAATCGTAGATTAAAAAATTCAAATGTTAGATTAACGGGAAATTTTTAAGTTTCCCGTTTTTTGTTTCTATATGTTTGGTTGTATAACTAAAAAAAAAAAGCCACTTTTGTATACAAAATGCTTTTCGTATGAAATTAAGTTTAATTTTTGTCATTTTCTATGTATGTAGTTTTAAATCATTTGGATTTAGTTTACCGACTATACCAAATGATAATCAAATTGATGACTCTACAGATTATAATTTCTTCTCGCCAAATAATGACTCTTTAAATGATTATTTTTTTATTGAAAAAATTAACACTGGTGAAATAAGGGAAGCAAAATTTTCGGTTTTTAACCGATGGGGTGATTTAGTTTTTGAAGAATCGCCTTTTTCTAATAAATGGAATGGAAAGGGAAATCAAGTTAATGTTAAGGACGAAGATCTACCTGAAGGCGTATACGTATACCGACTAGAATATGTATTCAACGATAAAACGACTTCTTTACTAGGTAAAATCATTTTGAAACGATGAAAAAAATTCAAGCGCTTTTTTGTTTTATACTAATTAATTTGTCTGTTTTTTCTCAAAACAGACAGTTCAATCATATTTACATGTTAAATCCAGGTTTTTTTAACCCTGCTAACATGGATATTTTCACGAAATATGGTGCAACCTTCAATTATTTGAATGATTACATGAGTTCTTCTTATTCTCCTTTGAGTTTTTCAGCTTTGGGTTATTATAATCGAAGACCATTCTATGGTGTTGGTGGTTCCATAATCAATGACAATTTTGGTGCTTACAATCAATTAGAAGTATCTGGAAATGCGGTATATCGAATCCTATCAAGGAATGCTGGAGGTTATTCTCATTCTTTCGGAATAAGAGTAGGTTTCCTTCAAAAATCATTAAACGCAACGGGATTAAGATACGAATCATTGAAAACTTCGTTAACCACAGACCCTACATTAGGACTTTTAACACGTGTAAATTCAAACGGATTAAACGTAGGTTTTGGATATGCCTTTGTGACCAATAAAATTGATGTGAATGTCAGTTTCCCTTACTTTTTTGGAAATAGAATGCCTTTTTCTAAAGTAGATAGTATTCCTCAACGTAGCGCACTAGAGATGGGACTTTCTGATTTTTTTGTTACTGCAGGATATAAAATTCGTTTTGATAAAGATTGGTATGTATTTTACCCAACGATCATGCTAAAAGGAGCTAAAACGGCACCTATACACTTTGGAGCAGATTTAAATTTCTTGTTCAACCAATTACTTTGGGTGAGTGCTGGTTTTAGAAGTGACATGACCATTGCTAGCAGTATCGGAGTATTTTTAGATCAAGGATTTAGAATTGTTTATTCCTATCAAAATGCTGCCCTTACTAAACATAGCGCTACTGGATGGAACAATGAATTGTCTGTAAGTTATGCTCGTACTATTCCTGACAACCCATTTAATTACAGAAGATATACAACTGCGACTGGAGACATTAAAAAGAAAAAGATTCTTAAAATCAATATGCCAAGAATTAAATTCTTTAAAAATCTGAAAGGAAGAATGAGATACGATTAATTTTTATTTCTTTCTTTTTTAGAGAAATATGAAGTTAGCCAAACTCCAAAGAAGATCATTATCATATATCCAATTTTTTCCCAAGTAATTGTCTGAGTGTAATCATCCGATAAACCCACTGCAGCAAATAATATAGCAAAAACAATCACCAAAACAGGTTGAGTATAGATATACGAACTTGATGTGGAAGGACTTAAGTGTTTTAACCCATACATGGTACTTAAATACGTTAGGAATGTTACTCCCAATACGATGTAAGCAATCTTCCCCCAAATTTCAATAGGTATAATGCTAAAATCAACTTTCATTGTTTCGATGTAGGTATATGGAAATAATAGCATATACATTAATCCAAATGTAAAAACATAGGTAATCACTGTGAAAGGAGAATAACGCTGCATTAAAGGCTTTGCTATTACTAAATAAACAGCATAACTCAACGAGTTTATAAATAAATAAACATCTCCTAAAGTAGAGTCTCCTTCACCTGTTTTCCCAACTAATGTCAACAAAATAGCTCCAATTGCCCCAATTAGAATTCCAATCAACTTCTGCCAACTTACTTTTTCTTTAAATAAAAAATAAGCTATAATGGCTACCAAAATGGGGTTGGTAGTCATAATGATTCCTGAATTAATAGATGAAGATAAATTCAGTCCGTGAAAGAAAAACAATTGATTGATTGTCACTCCAAATAAACTACACAAAAGAAACAAACCGATGTCTTTCTTTTGTAGGGGTTCTTTTGGCAAAAACAACAGCTTTATAATCCAAAATAAAATCGTTGCACCCGCTATTCGAAAGAAGATAAATGTAGTAGGTGAAAGAAAAGCAGGCATAACACCCTTTGCGATGATATGCCCTGCTGCGTATAAGGTATTAACAAAAAGTAAAGCTAAATGAGCCCTCCAAGTAGCTGACATTAAATGCTAAATTTGATTTTAAAATCCATATGTAAATTATCATTCACAGCTATTCCCATCATCGAAGGTTTTTCTACTTTGTGCTTATCCAAACTCACATAAAAATCACCTTTTAAAGTAATTTCAGAATCGGATTTAATTTGATCTGCTTTAATTGTTATATCTCTTTTTACTCCATGAAAATTTAACTCTCCGTTAATAATCAACTCATTTCCATTATCCTTAATTGAAGAACTAACGAAAGTCACTTTTGGGTATTTAATTGCTTCCAATACCTCTAACGCGTGTGAATCTCTACTTGAATTTTTAGAATCAAACGAAGCTACGGTTGCTGCTATCGCAATTTTGTTTATTTGCTTAACAACATTATCATAATAAGCATTACAAATAAAATCCTTTGAAGTCCCAATTGATTCATGCATTGGATGAGATAAATTGTAACGTAAAAACGATTCTCCTTTATCTGCTGATACTTTTACATTATCAAACGAAAACAAACCAAACAATAAGGTTATCATCAATGTATTTAAAACTATCTTTTTCATAATTTAATTTTTTAAAATTTCATAACTACCATCGCTCCTGTGTACAAACCTGTTGTAATATAACCCGATATTTGATGAAACTTTTTAAGGTCATCGCTTTTCCCATTTTCCAAACTCGATGAACCATAAATCATTCTACCTATAATCGGAGTAGCAACCATTCCTGTGAAGTGCAAATAAGCCAAGGTTTTATGCGCTTTCATATTACTCCAACCCTTATTTTTACGAATAATCACCGGTGGCGGAGCTAAAAACTGCAATAAAAACGTTGTTCCATAGGCAATCATTGTGGTTGTAACCGCAGCATCGTGTACCGATTTTAAAGTTAGCATATCTTCTCCTGCAGTCGGACTAGTCGAATGCGATTTATTTATAAGCATCTGACCAGAGATAGAAGAAATCAACATCGTACCGACAGCAGCCATACCTAATGCTTGATGGGTTTGCAACATGCGTCTACGAATCAATATTTCTCTCTCTCTTTTTTCAGGTGTCAACTCAAAAAATGACATTTTTCTCATTACTCCATGTTCAGACCATAAAAATTGTTTTACAGGACCCATACCTTCTGGCAACAAGGACGTCACTTGTGTCTTAAAAGCAGGATCATCAGCTAACAAATCATCTTCTTCTGCCGATTTTGCTTTAATCGAATCTGTTTGTGCAAATACAGATAAGCTTGCAAATAAAATAAACAGTACACTAAAAATCTTTACCATGGTAAATATATTTAAAAATTCTAATCAAAGGACGTAAAAAAATAGCAGAATTAAATTTTTAACAGAAAAATTAACATTCAAACATTTATATTTAGACTCATTCTAATACGGGTTTGATTACCATTGAAATTTCTTCCAATCGCTTAAACGCTTGTTCAACAGTCATTACATGCGAATAAATCATACGTAACTTATCATTTTTCTCTGACATTTTACAATCTTTAGGACTCGATTGTACATACGATAAAATGCGCTGAAATGCAGGAGAATCATAAAAAGCAGATTGTGGATTAGAAATAAAACTACAGACCATAGAATTTGACTTTATCACCAATTTCTCTATACCAAGTTCTTCTGCTAACCATCGCAATTCAAACGAACGGAACAATTCTTTTACTGCTCTTGGTAATGTACCAAAACGATCTTGCAAACGAGTAGAAAATTTCTCTAATGCCTCTTTATTCTCTAAATTGTCCAACTGTTGATACAAACTCAAACGTTCTGCAACATTGTTTACATAATCATCGGGAATGCGAATTTCTAAATCGGTTTCGATCACACAATCTTTTACAAAATGTACAAAATCATCTGTATTTCGATCGGCATACAAATCTTTGAATTCTGTTTCTTTCAATTCTTCCATCGCCTCATTCAAAATTTTCTGATACATATCAAACCCAATGTCTGAAATGAAACCACTTTGTTCACCTCCTAATAAATTTCCTGCCCCTCGAATATCTAAATCCTTCATCGCAATGTTAAATCCAGAACCTAAATCAGAAAACTGAACCAACGCTTCTAATCGCTTACGTGCTTCCGAAGTCATTTCATGAAATTTAGGTGCAATCAAATAACAAAACGCTTTTTTATTCGAACGTCCTACCCTACCTCGCAACTGGTGTAAATCACTCAATCCAAAATTATTCGCATTGTTGATCAAAATCGTATTCGCATTTGGAATATCAATTCCTGATTCGATTATCGTTGTTGCTAATAACACATCATAATCCCCCTGAATGAAGCCCATCATAATTTTTTCCAACTCCTTCCCGTCCATTTGCCCGTGTCCAATAGCCACTCGCACACCAGGACACAAGCGCGCAATCATTCCGGAAACTTCTTTGATATTTTGCAAACGATTATGAACAAAATACACTTGTCCACCTCTGGAAACTTCATACGAAATAGCATCTCGAATTGCTTCTTCTTGAAATTGAATAATTTCCGTCAAAACAGGTTGTCTGTTCGGTGGTGGTGTATTAATCACACTTAAATCACGTGCACCCATTAACGAAAATTGTAAGGTTCTCGGAATTGGTGTTGCAGTTAATGTAAGTGTATCAACCGTTGTTTTTAGGGTTTTTAATTTATCTTTTACCGATACCCCAAATTTTTGTTCTTCGTCAATGATAATCAAGCCCAAATCTTTGAATTTGATTTTATCACTGATTAATTTATGTGTACCAATCAATATGTCTACTTGACCTGATGCCACTTTTTTAATGGTGTCCGTGATCTCTTTGGCAGATTTAAAACGATTCACATAATCTACCGTAACTGGAAAATCTGCTAACCGTTTTGAAAAACTTCTATAATGTTGATGTGATAAAATGGTAGTAGGAACTAACACCGCCACTTGTTTTCCGTCGGTTGCCGCTTTAAAAGCCGCACGTATTGCCACTTCGGTTTTTCCAAACCCAACATCTCCACAGACCAAACGATCCATCGGGGTTGGCGATTCCATATCTTCTTTAATCGCTTGGGTTGCTTTCAACTGGTCAGGTGTATCTTCATACATAAAAGAAGCCTCTAACTCCGTTTGCAAATACGTATCTGGATTGTAAGCAAATCCTGGTTGACTTTTGCGTTTCGCATACAACTGAATTAAATCAAAGGCTAATTCCTTGATTTTCTTCTTTGTTTTATTTTTAAGAATGGTCCACGCTTGTGTTCCTAATTTATTCATTTTAGGAACAGCGCCTTCTTTTCCTGTAAATTTCGAAATTCGGTGTAATGAGTGAATACTTACATAAAGTACATCGCCATCTTTATACACTAAACGGATAGCCTCTTGGGGTTTACCATTCACATCAATCGTTTGTAAACCAGAAAACTGACCTACACCGTGATCGATATGCGTTACATAATCTCCTTTTTGTAGGTCGTATAATTCCTTTAAGGTGA
>JACCDO010217759.1_pt1 | contig 256477 bp, 220 predicted proteins | sample 7446101 | NCBI WGS metagenome assembly JACCDO01 (sample SAMN15323440, study PRJNA562643) | freshwater metagenome | isolation source: river surface water | place: USA:Blue River Watershed | collected 2017-08-16
GTTGGCCCTGTTGCTCCTGTATCTCCTCTTGATCCTGTGTCTCCTTTTGGTCCGGTTAATCCTGTTGCCCCTTTAATTCCTGTTGGCCCTGTTGCTCCTGTATCTCCCCTTAATCCTGTGTCTCCTTTTGGTCCGGTTAATCCTGTTGCCCCTTTAATTCCTGTTGGTCCTGTTGCTCCTATATCTCCCCTTAATCCTGTGTCTCCTTTTGGTCCGGTTAGTCCTGTTGCTCCCTTAATTCCTGTTGGACCGGTTGTTCCTGTATCTCCCCTTAATCCTGTGTCTCCTTTTGGTCCGGTTAATCCTGTTGCCCCTTTAATTCCTGTTGGCCCTGTTGCTCCTATATCTCCCCTTAATCCTGTGTCTCCTTTTGGTCCGGTTAGTCCTGTTGCTCCCTTAATTCCTGTTGGACCGGTTGTTCCTGTATCTCCCCTTCCAGTTGCTCCGGTAGGACCAGTTAAACCAGTTGCTCCTTTAATTCCTGTTGGCCCTGTTGCTCCTGTATCTCCCCTTAATCCAGTATCTCCACGAGGACCAGTTAATCCTGTTGCTCCTTTAATTCCTGTTGGCCCTGTTGCTCCTGTATCTCCTCTTAAACCAGTATCTCCACGAGGACCAGTTAATCCTGTTGCTCCCTTAATTCCTGTTGGTCCCGTATCCCCTTTTCCAGTTGCTCCGGTAGGTCCTGTTAATCCAGTTGCACCTTTAATTCCTGTGGGACCAGTTGCTCCTGTATCTCCTCTTCCAGTTGCTCCGGTTGGTCCAGTTAATCCTGTTGCTCCTTTAATTCCTGTTGGCCCTGTTGCTCCTGTATCTCCTCTTGATCCTGTGTCTCCTTTTGGTCCGGTTAATCCTGTTGCTCCTTTAATTCCTGTTGGCCCTGTTGCTCCTGTATCTCCTCTCCCAGTTGCTCCGGTTGGTCCAGTTAATCCAGTTGCACCTTTAATTCCTGTTGGCCCTGTTGCTCCTGTATCTCCTCTTAATCCTGTGTCTCCACGAGGACCAGTTAATCCTGTATTTCCATAATGTCCTGTTGGTCCTGTTGCTCCTGTATCTCCTCTTAAACCAGTATCTCCACGAGGACCAGTTAAACCAGTTGAACCTTTAGGTCCAGTAGGTCCACCTGGATCTCCCCTAGGACCAGTAGGGCCAGCAACACCAGTAGGACCACCTGGATCTCCTCTTGCTCCTGTTGGTCCAGTTAAACCAGTTAAACCTCTAATGCCAGTTGGTCCAGTTTCTCCAGTAAAACCTCTTGGTCCTGTTGGGCCAGTATCACCTCTACCAGTAGGACCAGTAGGACCAGTTAAACCTGTTATTCCTCTAAGTCCAGTGTCTCCAGTTAATCCACGCATACCAGTAGGTCCAGTTACACCAGTTAAACCTATTAAACCAGTTGGTCCTATTAATCCAGTTGGTCCAGTTGGACCAGTTAATCCAGTTAAACCTCTTAAACCAGTTGGTCCTATTAATCCTGTTGCTCCAGTTGGTCCACCAAATGATGTTTCACCTTTTGCACCAGTTGGACCAGTTGCTCCAGTCATACCAAAACCAGTTGGTCCTGTTAAACCAGTTAAACCTCTTGGGCCAGTTGCTCCAGTCATACCAAAACCGGTTGGTCCTGTTAAACCAATTAATCCTTGTGGACCAGTAATACCAATTAATCCTTGAATACCTTGAACACCCTGTAATCCAATTGGTCCTTGTAATCCAATTGGTCCAGTTGGTCCAACTGGTCCTGTTGAACCATTTAAAACAGTATCACCTTTAATACCTTGTGGACCTTGAGGTCCTGGAATACCAGGAGGTCCTTGTAATCCTTGATAACCTTGTAAACCTTGTGGACCAATTGAACCAGTCGGACCGGTTGCTCCAAAACCCATTGGACCTTGTGGTCCCATTGCACCAGGTGGACCTGCTAAACCAATTTGTCCTTGAATTCCAGGAGGACCCATTGGTCCAATTGAACCCATTGGTCCTTGTTTTCCATCTAAACCAGGGGGTCCCATCGGACCCATAGGACCAATAATTGAATTTCCTGGTGGACCCATTGGACCTATTGATCCTTGTTTTCCATCTAAACCATTTCTTCCATCAATCCCATTTCTTCCATCTTGTCCAGATCTACCATCAATTCCAGGTTTACCATCAATTCCAGGTTTACCATCTCTTCCAGGAATACCTTGTAATCCAGTTGGACCTATCAAACCTTGTAATCCAGTTGGACCTATCAAACCTTGTAGTCCTGTTGGACCCATCAAACCTTGTAAACCAGTTGGACCCATCAAACCTTGTAAACCAGTTGGACCTGTTAGTCCAAATATTCTGTCTGTTGTTTTTTCTGGAACAATAAAACCAGGATATTCATCATCAAATGTTTTTGAAAGTTGAATATTTCTTTCAGTTAAATAATTATTTCCTAAACCAGTATTTTCATATAAATTATCATAGTCATCAGGTTCTGAATTGTTTTGAGTATAATAGTTATTATTGTACTGATTACTATAATCCTGATTATTATAGCCTTGATTACTATAGCCTTGATTACTATAGCCTTGATTACTATAGCCTTGATTATTATAATCCTGATTATTATAGCCTTGATTATTATAGCCTTGATTACTATAATCCTGATTACTATAGCCTTGATTACTATAGTCTTGATTATAATCTTCATCAATAATAAATTTTTCTGTAAGAGGATTAATATAATTATATATTCTATATTTTGGCATAACAAATATATAATTATATTATAAAAAAATTAAATAATAACTTCATATTGTTTCTTAAATTTATTTCTAGAATCTTCTTTTTCATTCAACTTTATTCCTTTTATTTTCTCCCATGCAAAATATGGTTCAATAATTTCTATTTCTGGCAATGCTTGCCAGTACTTTGTAATTAATTGAATATCTTGTTCTATTTTTCTTGGAAAATATTTTTCCATTGACTTCGATGTCATAATTGGTTTAAATGATGGAGGTAATAACCATGCACTTTGAATAGGTAAAACCATAAATAACTGTTGAATCGGATGAATTAGTTTTGAATGATCATTTATTTTTGGATATGTGAATTCGTATGTTTCAAATGTAGTTCTATTTGCTAAAAGCCATTCAAAAATATCTGATACAAATGGTAATCTATGGTGATTAAAAAAGAATGTGTAGTCTGCACATTTATCAAAATAATAATATGCATTCCAATATAAACCCTTAAAATATTCACCTATTGTTTTTCTAACTTCATCATAGTTACTTGAATAATAATGTGAATAATATCTTCTTTTTGATTCACTCATTTCAACTCCTTCTTTACCTAACTCAAAAAGATCAGGAATTTTAAACATTAAATTTTCCATTCTATGTATTTCTATTTTATGTGGTTCTGTATGTTCACAAGGTGCAATCCATCGTTTATACTTAGCTCTGTCTCTCCAATACATTTCCTCTTGTCCATTTAGCAAACTAAATAATTCTAATAAAAAGTCGTAATTTATTTTTATTTTTGGTTCTGTTTCAAGTAAAAATGTATATTTTTCTGTTTTTGACTTATTAATTGTTCCAAATGCTTCTTTATAAGCATCTAAAATTATGTTTAACCCATTAAGACCTTTACCTGTTATTGTTAAATTTACTGATGGAAGTCCTGGAAGGAAGTCGTTTCCTAACATAAAACCTAAAAATATATAGTCTTGAATTAACTGTTTGCGGTACTGATCTAAATTTGGAAATGTTATTACCTCTTCTAACCCATCATAACATAAATTTTCTACCATTGTATCATATATACAGGATCTCATTAAATCTATTGATACAAAACAAAAAGCATCAGATGATTTTATGTTCTGAAATTCTGTTATTTCTCTTAATAAATATATTCTTGAAGCCTGAGATGATAAACTTAAGTATAATAAATCAGCATCTAATCCATAAATAACTCGTGAAACATTTGATTCAATATTTGCTTTAATATGTTGAAGAAGTTTGTGTTCTCCCTCTCCTGGTGTATTTGCTGAAGAAAATATATATTTTACTTTATTTGAAGATTTTATTTCTCCATTTGCTCTTTTTTTAATTTGAAGCCAGTTAATAATTGCTTTTGTTAGTCTTTCCATAAATTCTGTTCCTGGGGTAATTGCTGAGTTATTCCAAGGTACAATTGGATCGACACCATGTTTAGAAAATATACTTTTTTTAATTTCATTATCTAATACTGACTTAAATCTTCTTAACCTTTGATGTTTAATTTTTGCCATTGGTGCGACTCCATCAATAGCAATATAAACAAGTTTTGAAGGATTAATATATTTGATAATATGTTCAATATATAAAATAACCTCTTTGATCATTTTATCTTCTAGTCTTCCTAAATTTGTCGTAATTAATGATTCATTTTCAGCTGCTACACGAAAGCATACAGGATGTATTAAACAATTTGTGTCTAAATAAAGTTCATCAATTGATCCAATATCAAGGCTAATCTGTGAATTTTTTTCACCCACTAAATCTAACTTTGAGAATACAAAATTAGTATTTTTGTACTTGGAATAAAGCGATGCAAAAAATCCGGGAACTCCCATTCGTTTATATTCTATATTAAAGCCAAATTTTTATATAATAAATATTTTAAAATTCAATTTTTTATTTTAATTCAAAATAAAAATTTTATCTTTAGATATTATATATATAAATGTCAAGAAGTTCTGAATCATCCATTGATATTAATTTTGAAAACTCTGAAGCATTTTCTCAAACTACCGAAATGGAATCTAAGCTTAGAAATATCTTAAATACTAAATTCGGTTCAAGTTCTATGGAAGGTGGCGCCAAAAAGAGAGGTGGAAAGAAAGCCGCCAAAAAAGCTTCCAAAGGATCTAAAGCTTCCAAGGGATCTAAAAAATCTCAAAAGGGCGGAAAGAAAGCTTCCAAGGCCTCCAAGAAATCTAAAGCTTCTAAAAAATCTAAAGCTTCCAAGGCTTCTAAGAAATCTAAGGGATCTAAGAAATCTATGAAGGGTGGAAAGAAAGCTAAGAAATCCAAGGCTTCAAAGAAATCTAAAGCTTCCAAGAAATCTAAGGGATCTAAGAAATCCCAAAAGGGAGGAAAGAAAGCTAAGAAAGCCTCTAAAGCTTCCAAAAAATCCAAAGCTTCTAAGAAATCAAAAGGATCTAAGAAATCCCAAAAGGGTGGATGTGAACCTGGTGAACCTGGTTGCTCTGAATTAGCTGGTGGCAAAAAGAAGAGAGGTGCTAAGAAAGCCTCCAAAGCTTCCAAGAAATCTAAGGGTTCTAAGAAATCTATGAAAGGCGGAAAGAAATCTAAAGCTTCTAAGAAATCTAAGGCTTCCAAGAAATCAAAGGGATCTAAAAAATCTCAAAAGGGCGGAAAGAAAGCTTCTAAGGCTTCTAAGGCTTCTAAGGCTTCTAAAAAATCAAAGGGATCCAAGAAATCTATGAAGGGTGGAAAGAAAGCTAAGAAAGCCTCTAAAGCTTCCAAGAAATCTAAAGGATCTAAGAAATCCCAAAAGGGTGGAAAGAAAGCTAAGAAAGCCTCTAAAGCTTCCAAGAAATCTAAAGGATCTAAGAAATCCCAAAAGGGTGGTGCATGCGAAGGTCCTGACTGTACTCCTGAATTAGCTGGTGGCAAGAAGAAGAGAGGTGCTAAGAAAGCCTCCAAAGCTTCCAAGAAATCTAAGGGTTCTAAGAAATCTATGAAAGGTGGAAAGAAATCTAAAGCTTCTAAGAAATCCAAGGCTTCAAAGAAATCTAAAGCCTCAAAGAAATCTAAGGGATCTAAGAAATCTATGAAGGGTGGAAAAAAAGCCAAGAAAGCCTCCAAAGCTTCTAAGAAATCAAAAGGATCTAAGAAATCCCAAAAGGGTGGATGTGAACCTGGTGAACCTGGTTGCTCTGAATTAGCTGGTGGCAAAAAGAAGAGAGGTGCTAAGAAAGCCTCTAAAGCTTCCAAGAAATCTAAAGGATCTAAAAAATCCCAAAAGGGTGGATGTGAACCTGGTGAACCTGGCTGTTCTGAATTAGCTGGTGGCAAAAAGAAGAGAGGTGCTAAGAAAGCCTCTAAAGGTTCTAAGAAGTCTAAGGGTTCTAAGAAATCTATGAAGGGTGGATGTGAAGGTGCTGACTGTCCTCCTGAATTAGAAGGCGGCAAGAAAAAAAGAGGTGCTAAAAAAGCCTCTAAAGGATCTAAGAAATCTAAGGGATCCAAGAAATCCATGAAAAGAGGTCTTAACCCTGCTCTCCAAGAATTCCGTAAAATCATTAATCACGTAGCTGCTAAGACTGGTAAAGGTGGAAAGCCTGCAATGATTATTGCAGGTAAACTTAAGAAAGCTATTGATGAAGTTCACGGAAAAGGTAAACTTTCTGCTGCTGAAACTGCCAAGAAAGCCATTGAACTTTACAACTCCAATCCTTCTAAATACACTGCTTAAATTTTTTAATAGATTAAGATAATAATATTTTAATCTATCTTAAATTTACTACCTATTTATAAATATATGATTAATATTTATTGATAAAGTTTGACAATATGGACATGATAAATTTTTATTTATTGAAAACCATTTTTCTAGTTCTTCACATAAATATGTTTGTTTACATCTTTCACACTGATAATATTTTTCTTCTTTACCTATTTTTTCTAGTGAAATGACACATTCTGAATCTTGTATTAATAGTTTGTTTATAGGTCTTTGACAAAATAACTTTTTAAAACTAAATGATATAACTGTACTTAATCCAACTAAATATAATATAAACTCATCATCTATAATTGTATTATTTCGATTTATACCAAATTCATAAACTCCATATATATTTAAAATATTTTCTTCCATTTATTTATTAGCTATATATTTTTTTTAAAATATTAAATTCGTCTTCTGATTGTTTTAATCCTAATTTTATTTCTAAAACTTGTGGAACTCTTACTGATTCATCTACTTGCATATCTCCTTCTACTAATCTATCAAATGCCTGTGATCCAGCAACATCTATTCTCCATACACTTTTGGAACAAGTTGAACTTATACCAAATTTAAGTTGTGGTGTATGTCCAACAACAATCCCATTAATATTTAAAACATCAAGTACAGGTTTAACATGTGATTCACATAATTTATTACTAGAATCAAGATCAGAAGGTAAATTTCCAAATATTCTTGGCCAAAAGGGGGAAAGTACTTTACCCCCTAAAACTTGACTTGTATATTTTTTATCTTCAATTGTGTCTAAATTAAGTAACCAATTACGAATACTTTCATTTATTTTTTCAATAGATTTTGTTTTACTAACATTAAAATTTTTTGCAGTATAGGAAATTAACTTCTCTAACACTCCTGCATGAACAAATAAATAACCATCAACTATTATTGCTGAAACTCGTGAACATGCTAAAAAATTTGCTATGTTTGTTTTTGATTTAAATAATAATCTATTTGATTTTAATCCAAATGCATCTTTTCTTCCATCTAATATATCTGCATTTTCATCTGTTCTAAATTCTTCTAAACCCTTATATGATACATATCTTAAATTTCCTAATACATTTAATAGCTCATGATTACCTAAAAGTGAATAAACAGCACAACCGGGTGAATTAATAGCTACTAAATGTAAATCATGAAAGAAAAACATAATTTTAACATCTGAAGCTTCATCATTAACTGTTTCATCTGGATCAGTACACTCATTTTTCATTGGTCTACATCTATCAACTTGGTCACCAACTTGTACTACTATTGTTGATTTTGCTATCCATTTATATATTCTTGGTTCAATTTCTTCTTTATAGTTTAAAAGTACACAAGTTTTTTCATCAAATGTTTTAACACGTTCAATTATTCCCCCAACTTCTAAAGAATTTATTGCTAAATCTAAATCACCATGAATATCACCAATAGCTATAATTCTTTTTGTTATTGATCTATCTGTATTTACAATAGATGGTAATGGAGGAAATCCGAGTTTTTCACATTTATCATCTGTTTTAAGTCCTCCACCAATAAGTACTTTATGTAGTTTATATTTTGGCATTAAATATAAACTAGATATTAAATTAATGATATTTTTTTTTCATATAGTTTTGATGCATTCATAGGTTTATATGGAATACTTTGTTTTAATTTATTTGTTTCATGTAAATATCCAAATTCACTTACATACATTGCATCTGTATTATTTTCCATTTCTTCTTCTGCATCTACTGTTATTGGTCTATGTTCAACCCAATTATAATCATATTCAATATCTATAGGTTTAATATCAGCCAATGTTGTTCCAGGAAAGAACGATTGTTTATTAGTTTTCTTTGTAGTTATATTTTCAAAACCTTCTATTCTGTCTGTATATATTAACCCAATAATTAACACAATTATTATAATGAATAATATATTCTTCATTATAATCTAAATAGATATTTTTTATTGATTGGTTTCTATCCAATTAATAACCTGATTTAAACCTTCAATTCTTGAATCTTGTTCAAATTTTTCAAATGTTGGTTTTTCTTCTAAATGTCCAAATATTGTATTTTTAGTTTCATTTGATAAATTTGATTTTTTAACCTTTCTAATTGCTAAAATTTTTGCTCTTGAAGGTATTTCTGACTTTAAAACTTTTATAATTGTTACTGCTTTTTCTTCTTCTTTTATTGATGATTTTAAAACATATTTAACTATTTTTAATATGTGGACTGAATTTAAATTATTCTCACCAATTAATCTTTGAGTCATATTAATTTTATTTTTATTATCTTTAACATTTGTATAAAGTTTATCAATAACTTCTGATGTTTTTTCAGGCTCTGATTTTATTACAATCATTCCTGAATTAAATTTATGTTTATCTGATGCTGCTGACTCCATTATTGAATTTAATAAACCTGTCTTCTGTTCTCCTGATATTTGACTAGATCCTAACATTCCATTTATCATTCCAACTTTTGCATCTGATGTTGGTTGAGATGACTCTGTTATTTTATTAATTATTCTTTCTTTGTCTTCAATTGATCTTAAACTTTGCATTAAAATAATAAGTAAAATTGCTGTTGTAAGTCCAATTGCCATATTTTTAGTTGCAGAATATGCAATAAATCCCATAAATAAAATTTTTACAATATCTGCATTAAATAACTTTAAAATATTCTTTGGAAGAGTTGGTGCAATATGTGCTGCAAATACTGTTGTTATTACAACAAAAACTGTTGTAAATGTTTTATTTGCAAATAGTTGGTCCATATGTGTTTTTAGTTGATCCATATATATTATCTTTAGATATAAAATGATAAAAAATTGATATAAAAATTAACTTGATATTTATCACTATATATTTTTTCAATGGCTGATAATTCAAATACAAATCTAAATCTAAACCCTAAACTTAAACAAAAACCTAAAACTATTCCTGCTATTATAGATAGACGTGGTTTTGTTCTTAGAAAAAAATGCGTTAGTAAAGAACTTGAATCATTAATTCAAGATGAACTTATTGTTAAACCTGAATTAACAAATGAATTTAAGGAATCTGAATACTTTAAAGTTTATAATGAAGATGATGAAAATTACTATCTACCTAAATTCTGGGCCGAAGAAAATATTGGTATTGAACCTATTATTAACTTTAAAATTAAATCTAAACAACTTGCTGGAATTAAATTTAAAGGTATGTTACAAAATACTTTGGCAAGTCCTCAAATTGAAGTTATTGAATCTATGTTAAATATATTTTACGATTCTACTAATGCTAAATTAAAACCTTATGCATCATCTATTATATCTATTAGAACTGGTGGAGGGAAAACTGTGTTAGGACTATTTATGACATGTTTTTTAGGTTTTAACACTGTGATTTTTTGTCATAATTCTTCATTATTTGACCAATGGATTGAAAGAATTAACCAATATGTTGATGGTGCAAGAATTGGATATATTAGAGGAGACAAAGTAAAAATTTCAGGTTGTAATATTGTTATTGCCATGATTCAAACTGTTATGACTGGAAAAAAAGATTACAGTAAAATTCTATCTAACTTTAACTTTGCAATTTATGATGAATGTCATCATCTGGGAGCTAAAGTATTCAGTTCTGTTATGAGACAAATTCAACCTCCTTATTCTTTAGGTTTAAGTGCTACTGTTGAACGTGATGATAAATTAGACAAAGTATTCAAATGGTCTTTAGGACAAGTTGGGTATCAAATGGAAGGATCACTTGATTATGATATCGGTATTCAAATATATAAATTTGATATTAATGACTGTGTTAAATTTAAACCTTTAATTAATCGCTTTACTAAAAAACCTAATATTACTGCTATGTCTGTTAATCTAACTGATATTCCTCAAAGAAATAATATGATTGTTGAAGTAATTAAAAAAACTTTTGAAGCCGCTCCATCTAGACAAATGGTTGTAATATCTCATTTTGTTGATCATTTAGAAAAACTGTATGAACTACTTAATCCTTTATTTCCTGATAAAGTTGGATTATATACAGGACCTATTTTAAAGAAACTTAAACCAGATCAAAAAGCAGAATTAGAAGCCAAACCAATTATTTTGGCAACGTATAAAATTATGTGTGAAGGCATTGATATTAAAACTTTGGACACAATATTTATTGTAACTCCTATGAAAAAAGTTTTACAAAGTTGTGGACGTATTCTTCGTAAACATAAACATGAATACGAACATATTCCTTTGATGATGGAAGTTTATGATCAACTTGCCGTGTATAATGGTATGCATCGGTCTAGAATGACACAATACAAATCTAAATATCTTAAACCAGAAGGTTCTTGGCTTGAGTACTATACTTGTGATTCTCAAACTAATCATGTGATCACTTTTGAGTCCAAACCAGATTTAGGTTATTTAAGAAGAGGGGATGGGAATGATGGAGATGATAAAACAACTTTTAAAAAAACTAAAAAAATATCATCTAAAGATTTAGCAGCTATGTTTGATTCTGATTCTGACTCGGAGTAAAATTATTTTGAATTCCATCTTTCTTTAACTTTTTCATTTATTTCATCTGAAGATCCTGGAACAATTGACATAAATAGTCTTGGTTGAGTAATATTTGGTTCTGAATGAATCGCTGAATTTGAAAAATCAAACTTATTGCTTTCTGGCCTATAATCAAATATTTTCATAATAATTCCTTGGTTGGGATAAGGTTGGAAAATTTGATCTCCTATTATTTCTGCTAACTCTGGACGTAATTTAATATCATTTTCCATACTTTTTATTGTGTTAAATAGCTCAAAAAATCTTTGTCTTGTTTCTACGTCTGGTTCAGATAATAAAGTACCTGCACCTCTTATTGTTAATAAAAATTTCTCTTGAGTTATCCTTCCATTTTTTGGAATGAAATATGAACCATCATGATGAAATCTTGGAATTACAAATTCATCTGATGGTAAACTTAATCTTATTATTAAAATACATGAATCCGTGCTTTTCATTTCTTCTACTAATCTAACCAATTTTAATATAATTTGTGTATATATAACACGATCCTCTTCTGTATTAGTTGTTGATAATCTGAAATACTCTAATATTCTTTCAAATGGATAATCTGAGTTTAAACCCGAATATGTGAACTGAGATGATTTAATAATATCAAGCCTTTGTATTGCCAAAATTTCTGGATACGTATATTCTATCGGAACTATTGAATATGTTTTCATTTGTTTGTATATATATATATATAATATAAAAAATTTAATTTACCAATTTTTTAATAAATTCATCATCTGACAACTTGGGTTGGGCTGTAAATTTGTGTTGGATTAATGTGCTAACTACTTGGTCTAACTGGGTTGCTGTTGCCTTTATTTGATATTTTTCGCCTGATATAATATTTAATATTTGTAAATTATATAGTCTTAAATCTGCTTTGTAGCCAAGCCAACCATAAATTGCTAACTGTAGCAAATGAATCGGTTGAATTGTCCCACTCAAACATTTAAACTCCCATATTGTATTTGTACTTGTATCCACACAATCAACAAACCCATTTATTACTCTCTCAATCGGCACCTCATAACCTGATATATCTACTGATACATTTGCATCATAATATTCCTCAAATTTTGTTTTTGTACTTGGCGATAAATTTGCATCTAGTCTTTTTACACAAAGTTTTAAATTTTCTTTTGTCACAAATTTATAATTTGATATTTGAGCTATTTTATGTATCAAATTATTTCCCATTGCTAAATATATTGCTACTAATTCAAATATATGTGATTGATCTACTTGTTTATCTTTTAACATTTTCTTTAACTCTTTGTAGCGGGAGCTAATTGTTTTATATGTTGGATTTGATTGAGTTAACCAAAAAAGTTGATCTAACCATGGAATAAAATCTATCCTTCCTGTCTTTACCCATGAATAATATACTGGAATTCCTGTACCTATTATTTCACTTACATCTTCCACACATTCAATACCCACTGAACTTACTGCTTTTGATTTTATATTTATATAAAAGTCTTCTGACGGATCTAAACCAACTCCTTCATCAGGATCATCAAATGGATTAATTAGTTTTGAATTATAACGTTTGGGAGAACTATTTAATCTAATAACTTGAATATAACTTAAAGCTTTTAAAACTACATGAGCTGGTAAATGGGACAGTAATTTTGTTACTCCAAGTTTTGGTTTTTTATTTAGTGTTTCTGGCTTCGAATGCAAGTGCATAATTTTGTTAGCAGTCAAATGTGATATTCTTGTTTCAGAACTTACATTTTCTAATAAACCAGTTGATTCAACCCGTTCAGTATAAGCATATTTATCAATATTAGTAGGATCTATAAATTCTAACCATGATTTTTTATAGTGATGAATCAGGGTCATTCGTTCAGTGCATCGAGTTAAACCCACATATATTTCATTAGGACAAACAGTTTTATCTACATCCTGTTTATAATAATAAAAATATGAACTATCAAAACCGAAAACTAACACACACTTTCTTTCAAGTCCTTTTGCCTGATGAAATGTTGCAAATACTAGTTTGTTTGTTATTAGTTCTGCATCTAGTTTATCTGTGTCTGATGTTGGAATAAATATTGGTATGTTAAAATTTGCTGATAAATTATTTGCTAGTGCCTTCACTGGGGATAGATCTGAATTAATTGATGGGGCTAACACAAATATATCATTGTACGTATAACCAAATTTAACCAAATAATGATGAGTTAGTTCTTTGATTGGAGCTGAACCAAATGCATCACAAAATATATATCGGGGTTTAACGTCTGGAATTATATTTTGGGATGATTCTGGACGGGATTTAATAAACCCAGGTTTTTTTAGCACCACATTATTTATAAAATCACAAACCTTTGATCCTAATCTATATGATGTAGACAAACCACATTCAACCCAATTAGAATTTGTTCCAAAACTAAATAATTTTGGTGCTAATGTAAGAAAACGAGAATCTGCTCCGTTAAATGTATAAATAGTTTGATGAGGGTCTCCTAACACACATATTTTTGGAACAAATTTATTTGATTTAACTATGTGGGCTACTAGTGAATAATATAATGGTGTTATATCTTGAACCTCATCTATTATTATTAAATCATATTCAAATGTAGGGCTTTCATCTAAATCTTTATCTAACACATCCAAAATAATTTGATCAGTTCCTCCTAACACATCATAGAAATTAAAACAAAATGAATGATAAGTATGGGTTTGTACAGATTTTATTTTCCAAGCTTTCAAACGTTGTTTAGTCTCATATTTTAGCTTACGATTATATGTTAAAAGTAAAATATTTGCTTCTGGACATGCTTGAGCTATCCAACATATTGTTGTTGTTTTACCTGATCCTGCTACTGCATTTACTAAAACATTTGAATTAGTTAGTAAAGTTGTAACTATTTTACTTTGTTCGTCTGATGGTATTAAATCCATTAGTTAATTTAGTTTTGGTATTATTTTACTTAAATATAACGAAAAACCGCTTAATTTATTGCCTTTTAAGACTAAAAAAAATTGAAAAAATTAATTTGTCAAAATACTATTGTACTTACTAGCGTACAGGATATTAGAAATTTAAAGATAAAAATCTCTATTCCTATACGATATTTTACTTATTTATTGTAGCCACTACTAATAAGGATTTTTTGCCACCTCTTGATAGAGGTATATTTAATCAAGGGATGATTTATCATCCTTTTAATTCAGGGATGACTTATAGCCCTTATGGAGGAAGTATGTATTCCAACTCTCCTTATGGAGGAAGCATGTATCCCAACTCTCCTTATGGAGGAAGCATGTATCCTAGTCCTTCTTATGGAGGAAGTATGTGTTCTAGTCCTTCTTATGGAGGAAGTATGTGTTCTAGTCCTTCTTATAGGAGTATGTATCCCAACTCTCCTTATGGAGGAAACATATGTCCTAGTCCTTCTTATGGAGGAAGTATGAATTCTAATACTCTCTATCAAGAGACCAAACCTCAAACAAATGTTGGTTCGATTTCTATAGATCCAGAGGTATTAGCTGTACTACGTGAAATTGGAAAGCCAGAAAACAAGGTAGAACCCTCTGGCTCCCTATCAAGAAATCACTCTAAGAACCAAAAGAATGACACTGGTTTAAATGCTAATTCAAGAAACTCAAACGAGTCTTGGAGAAAGCAAGATTCAAATGCTAATTCAAGGAACCTAAACGAGTCTTGGAGAAAGCAAGATCCCCCTTTGTCGCCTTCATTGCGTGAAGATATTTTTGCTGATTTAATTAATCAGCAAACTATTAAAAATGCATATGACACTATTAACCATGTGTTTGGAGATCTTAATTTTGATCAACTTTTCTCGAGTGATGTCAGTCTTGACCAAATTATGCCTAGCAATAGTCAAGTTACCAAATCAAGATTTGAAAATTTATTCAAAGAGACAGAAGAGACAAATAAATCTAAAAACAAAAAGCAGGAACACCGTGCTACTCAATCACAGCATCTTAGACAGTATGTTGTTAATGAGATTAATAGTAGACTTGAAACTACTTTAGGGGACAATTTTACTATTGTTGTTAACTACCCAAAAGATTCTAGTTTTTACAAGAATTGTGTCAAGCTGTCTAAAAAACGTGTGTTTAACCCGTCTTTAGCTTTGGATAACAACAAGGAAAGTATTTATGGAGAAATTCTTGAGAAAAATGCGGTTCAAGCTTTAACCTACAACTTCGACCTAAAAATTAATTCTGATTCGGTCGAACTTGCTGTTTCAAAGCGTATCCCTAAATTTCCAACTAGTCCAGCGTATCAATCTAGTTTTGACATTACTTCTAGTCTTAGCTTCCCTCCTGGTTTTGGTTTACCTCTTGGTTTTGGTCCCCCTCCTGGTCTTAGCTCCCCTCCTGGTCTTAGCTCCCCTCATGGTCTTAGCTTAGCTCCTAGTCTTTGCTCCCCTCATGGTCTTAGCTTAGCTCCTGGTCTTAGCTCCCCTCCTGGTCTTAGTTTGCCTCCTGGTCTTAGTATTTGTCACAATGAGAAACCTACTTGTGTTGATGTTGCTACACCTTCGGAAGAAGTTGCTGGTTCTCTGGAAGGCGTTGCTACACCTTCGGAAGAAGTTACTAAATCTTCGGAAGACGTTGCTAAACCTTCGGCTGGTGTTTCTAATTTTTCATTTCCGTCAAAGGAAGAAATTACTAAAATGCTTGCTAAAGCTAAGAAAGACTTGAAGGAAATGAAGAAGAAGGAGCCAAAAAATGCGAGAGTTCAAGCATTTTCCCCTTCTGTTGTTTTTAAAGCTCCATCATCATATACTAGAAAATCAATAGAGTCATGGGGTAGAAATATGGGTTTTGATATTTTAATTTTTGAAAAACAATACAATCCGGATGTAATTGCATTTTGTGTTTTTGCTAGAAATTAATAAGTTTTTTTATATTAAAGTATTAAATTCTATTATCAATATTTTTTAAATTTCTCATTTCTTTTATTTTATTTTTCGTCTTTTTTCCTATAGTTTTATTGTTAGGTGTATTTTCAAATAGGTTTATCCTATTAATTCTAGGTTTAACTTGATTTAATTTGTATTTTCTAATAAACTCATTCATATTTGTTGTTCCCCGCAGGGCAGGTTTGTTTGCTTTAGCAAGCAAACTTCCCATTGAGGAATTACAAGACTGGCAAATTGGTTTTAAATTTTCTGGTTCAAGCTCTCCACCATTAATTTCAGCAATTACATGTCCTTTATAAGAAATGCTTAGCATTTCTTATAAAGCAGCACAAGGGTCCACAATGAAAATTCATTTGTGAAATTTGAGTTACATTACAACATAAACATTTAGTCCTACCAATATCTTCGCCAATCCAGTAATCCCATACAACACGCTTTAATGAAAGAGGTATTTGTCTTTTTTTATATTTCTCAATTGGTTTTTTATTTCTCAATTTATTTTTTGTTTCACTAATTATTTCATTTACTATTTGATCTGGTGATATATTTAATGTTTGATTGATAATTAATTGTTTTTCACAAGCCTTTTTTTGTTTATGCTTTTTAAGTCCATTATATGAAGTATAACATTTACCACATTTTTCACACTTATATTTTATTTCCTCAAAATTTAAATTTCTAAAATCATCCATTAATTTATTTTTTGTATAATTTTTAAATTTTAAAATAGATTGTTCTAATTTTTCTTTACACTTATTAACATAGTTATTATGTGAAATATAATTTCCTTTATGTGAAAATATTTTTTGGCAATAAATACATTTATATGAAACCATTATAATAATTTATTGAATCATATTTTTAAATATAAATAAATGAACTTTTAACAAATATTTTAATATTTAGTTAATTATATAAATATATCTATTATTAATCTTTATTATTAAATTACACAAAAATAATTGAAAAATAATCCATTTGATCAATTAGTTAAATATATAATAAAATGGATATTTCAAAGTTATCTGCAAAGTCATTAGCACAAGTTTCTAAACTTGTAAAAAGTTTAGAATCTATTGAATCTAGAACTAAAACTGGACAAATGCTTAGTTATAATTTTAGATTTGACAATAATCAAGTTCTGTGGGCTCCTAATGTTGGACCAGAAATTACTCAGTACAAGCAAACATGTGAATCCAAACTAGCCAATCCCGAATTAGATCTTATATACAGATCTAGACACTCGAATATTTCACCTTTGTCTAATGGATTTATTAGTATTTTTGGTACTAATTCAACCCAAAGATTGGTAATGTCTGATTATATAATGTTTAACAAGCACTGCGAGCTAAATTTAGGGCTAGTAGATCGTTTTTTACCCTATTGTAAATTTAAAGTTAATGGTGAGACAAAGTATCAAATTGATGGATGGGAATATGACTGTCCAGGAATGTTTCATGTTGGATCAACCAAACCCAACTATTTGATTAAATTCTCAATGGATGGATATGATCAAATGAAGCTATTGACTTCAGAAGAAGAAAAAAGACTTGCAGTTAGAGCAATGATTAAAATTATGAATGAGTGTGATGCAGAACAAATTAACTTGGAAAATTATTATGTGATTTCTGAATGGTATTATTTGAATGACCACTTAATCAATTCATATAATTCAAACATATATCAGATAGATAATAAATTAAATACTAGTAATGCATTAACACCAAATTCTAATATGATAATTCCAATTAATAATTTAGCAACAAAACGAGAAATTGCTGAAATTTTATACTCAAATGCAATTAATGGATCAAAAGATTGTTATACTTTTTTTGGAATGAAACTAGGTGACAATTGTTTAAATAATTTAGCTCAAGTAAATTTATCCACAGAAGATCCAATTGAAAGTATCGGTATGGCTAAAATAAACATTCCGATTAATACTCAGCAAATTGATCTAACCAAATATGCAATTGCAAATGGGGTTGAACGTACTACCCAAGTAATTGAACAGATTAAACGTTTGATAAAGCATCGAATTAATTTAGATGAATGGGTTGAAATTGAATCTAACCAACCAATAAACAAATATGAGCTAATAGCAAAACTTCATAATAGATTAAAACCATATGGGATGGGTGTGTTAGCCCATGCTGAAAGGAAATTTGATCAGGCAAAAATTCGTGAAATTTTAGATCAAAATAACTATATTGATTATTTAAATGGAATTAGATTTAAATTAGATTTGTCAAATTATCCTATTTTAGATGTTAGAAGATTTGAAGATACAAATGGATCATTTGTATTGTATTTGTCAGAATTTGCAAAGTATAAATAAATAAAATTTAAACCACATAATCTATTCTTTTAAAGTACTTGGGATCAATTGGTCCAGGTGACAAAATTACTTGGTTGTCTGATATATAAAATTCTATACCATCTGCCATTGCTGCTTCCATATCTATATGTATTAATACATTAGAATTTGATCTAAAACCAGAAATTGCATCTGGTTTTGAAGCAAAATGAATATGTGTTCTTGACATTTTATTTAATCCAGACTTTTTAATTTCATTTATTGCTTTACGAGTTGTTCCATGCACACAATAATCTTGAGGTACAGTTAACTTTGTTAGTAACTTGTTCTGATCTATTAATTCTCCTGACTTAATTGAATGACCTTGGTTTGCTCTAATTAATTTACCAGTTGAATCCAAGCTAAATCTTTGCTTGTCTGATGATTTTACAACTTGAAGAATTTCATCAAGGGTAATGTTTTCTGATCTAAAGTCTCCTAAAGAAAGTAAAGAACTAATTGAAACAAAACCAGCAGAATCAATGTGCCCTGGAATTTTATCCAAGTTATGTCTTAAATACCAAGACAGCTTTTTTGACACAAAAGTTTCACGTTTAGAATCCATTTTCCTATTTGTTAATTCTATTTTTTATTAATTTAAACTAGTTAATTTATCAATTTTTTCTTACTAAAAAAATTGATTTTATTTTTATTTGTTCTTATAATTATCTTAATAAGTAAAAAGTAAATAAAATGGATATTGAAGTTGTCTATGGATTTGTTGAACAGTTTGATTCTATTCATATTAATGAAGAAGAGTTACTTGTTGATTATGGAATCAGTTTGTATTCACTTGAAGTAACACCTACTCATGCTCTTAAAGCATGTTATGGTATACATCCTGTTTTAGCTCCTGGTGTTGAAGGAAAACAAATTAATACTAATTTAAATATAGATATAAAATCTATACTACGAACAGAAGATATTGAATCTATTGAAAAATTATATTTGGCTTATAAAAAATCCCATGGAATTGATTCAAATATAAATTTATTAGGGTTTCATATTGTTTATTCCAGTCCTTTACCATTTGACTCAACACCTTATTCTTTAAGAGTTGACAATCAAACTCAAGAGTTAGAAAATTTAACTCAAAACCAAACAAAAATTATGGATCCTATGGAAAATTTATATAAACAAGCACAACTTCATATTGAAGAACAAGTTGAAAATCAAAAACGTGTGATTGAATATTTAGAAAAGTTAAGGCAAGAATCACTTTATAAATTTAAATTAACTCATAATCTACCTAAAAAAGATTTTTTATCTGAAGGAAAGATAACAATAAAATATAATTTGGAAATTTTTGAAGCTGACACTTTAATCCATCATGTCAAAATAATTTCATCAGGGTTATATTCTTTTTCAAATGGTTATGATGAGTATGAAAAACAACATGTTGTTATATCTAATTCTGAATTTCAACCTGATGATGATTTAATTGGAGAGTTTGAAAGCTGGATTTATCTATATGAAGATGAGTCTATGTTTAAAGAATTAACTCTACCATTAGAAGATTATTTGGATAGTTTGTGCTAAAAAATTGATTTTTCCTTTATTTGATATACAAAATTATATTAAAATTATTAAATCAAATGAATAATACTAAGTTGTCTGAATCTGAATTTATTGCTGCATGTGCCGAGTTGTATATGCATTTATACAATTGGGAACTTGATGGATTTGTTGATTGTGATAGATCTAAATTTGTTACAACACCTCCTTCTGTTGAAAAAACTCGTGCAAAACTTGATAAAGACTTTCTTCCAACTAAATATTATAATCCATACACTCAATTTTTTACTCAAGAACAACTTGATTCAACTGGTGTATCCTGGATTCCTTATGCATGTTATTTAGCAAATGAATATAATTTTACTCAAGTAATTGCTGCTGGTTCATGGTCTTCAGATCCTTTTCATGAATGTGGAGATCTTGATATTAAGAAAATTTGTCAAGATTTTTCTAATCCTATTGGTCAGTTTATTCTTGGAATTAAAATTTCTATTATAAATCCAACATATAAATTACCATATGATACAATTAACTGTGAATTTGAAAACTTTATTACTTCAATCGAGTTAGCAACACAAGTTTATAAGTTAATGACACATCTTGATGAATATAATCAAGCATCAAGCTATGCTGATATTTATGGACAAGATTTTATGAATGAACTTGATGCCAAACTTAAATTTACTAACTATCAAGAAGAAAGAGCTAAAGAAAAAGCTAAAAGATTAAAAGAAGAAGAAGAATATAAAGAACAACGAACCAGAGAAAAAGCAAAGCTAGAAGAAGAAAGAACTAAGAAGGAAGTTGAAAGAAAAGCTGCTGGAAATTTAAATTTGCTTGAAATAAATGATGAAATATCTCAAATTACAAAAGAGCTACAACAAATAAAGGATGAAACATTTAAACTTAAAATAGTATTTGCAGAACGCAAGGTAAAAATTTATGAAGCTTTTGAAAAAAGTTTATCAAAGGAAGAAATTAAACCTCTACTTGATGCACTTAAGAAAAAATTAAATGAAGAATTTTTAAAACTTAAAACTAAATCAGATGCACTTAATGCAAGATATACAGAAATTACTTCAATGCAAACAAATTCTATAAATAATTTAAACAGTTCTTTAAACAAACTAACTGAATCATTAAAGGCCTTAACTGATAAATCTAATTCTATGGAAGAGTTATATGCAGAAGTTTAAATAATTTATTATAAAAAATTGATTTTATTATATTTTATAAAACCAAATAAAATCAATAAAACTAAATAAAAATTAACAAAACCAAATAATGACATTGGAAATGTTTGTTAGAGGAACTGCTTTTACAGGAATGTTAGTAGTTGATGCAATTGTAGTTGTTGGATATTTGTTTCCAGTTTCACTTATAGAACTAAGTACAAATACAAATTTAGGAACATATGATACTATGAAACAATTGTATAATTTTACAGTAGAAGTTGGAACATGTGAATGTGATTAATAAATAATTGAAAAATATAAAAAAGTACAATTTGAAGAGTTCTTTGCATCTGAAAATGTGCAAAATGTTAAACTATGGTTAAATATAAAGTAATTTAATTTGATCTTAGTGTCAAGATAAGAATTTAATTTTTATCTGTCATTCCTAAAAATCTTATTTTATTTATTAATTTGTTTAATCAATTTAAACCATAGTATAAATTTGAGTTAAGTCAAATTCTGCATCAGATGGGTTAGCGATAAAAGTGAACTTCCAGGTCTGATCCAAACAATCCCATCTCACACAATAATATCTAAAAGGCCATGCAGACAGTGTGTGTAAAAGTGTGTTATCCATAGAGTCCAAATACATACACTTAGACAAATTTGTTAAATTTAATTGGTCAATAAATTTATTCGCACAACCCAATCTATCCTCAAGTGTTTTGTGTTCGAGATTAATTATTTCTGTTCCTATTGGCCACACATCAGCTGCATGAGCTTCTTTTTGATACACATAGACTAAATTTATTTTAGGGTTAATGGCTAACTCGTTGATTAACTGTCCATTAGCCCGATTTGGTTGTCAGGTGTGGGATGATGAAACTAACACATTGAGCTTTGTTTTATCAAATGTATCAAATAGATTAATTGGTGACAAATCTAGTTTGTAAAATTGGATATTAGGTACAGAATCACCTAATTTATACACACATTCAGAGGCTAAATTATTTCTCACATATACAGATATAGATTGAAATGCTGGTTCTTCTGGGTATAAATATCTTGCTCTTCTCATATGATTAACAGCTATATGAGAAGAAAAATCATTAAAACCGAATTGCTTGGCAATCAAATACTGAATTTCTTCTGAAACTCTTAACCATCCATTTGGTTCATCTGCAACTTCATCACATAATTTAATATAATCTAGACTCATTCGTTTTTGTTCTTCCAGTTCCAACATTTGGATTAACTGATATTTAGTCGGGTGATTAAACATAGGTTTGCTTGGGTTTAATTAAGTAATTTTAATTTAGTTAGTTAACTGGCAAATAAATCAATTTTTTAGCAAGGCCTAAAATAGAATGTAACTATTTTATTTGTTTATTTAAATTAAATTTTGCAACAAATTCATTCATATTAGTATTATACATTGATGAATTACATAGATGACAAATGGGTTTTAAATTATAAATTGATAATTCACCACCTTTTGATTCAGGAATAATATGCCCACATGAAAAACTGCTTTGTGTGATATAGTTGTTGTCACAACACAAACACTTAATTTTTCCTATTTCTTCGCCAATCCAATGATTCCATACTTTTGCTTTTAAAGTCGCTGGTATTTTTTGTTTCTTTGTTTTATCATTTTTCTTCTTTAACTCGTATTCAATATTTGTTAAAGTATTCATTATTTGCTCAAAATTATTTAAATCTAAACTACTTACTATTAAGTTAATTTTATTCGTAATAAGATTTTCTTTTTCTTCATTACTTAAATCTGTGTTTTCTTGTTCTATCACTTCATTAGTATCAACTATATTTATTTCATCTTCAATAACTTCGTCTGTATCAATTATAGTATTTATTTCATTATTCACATCCTCAATAAAATCAATATTTTCTTTATTAATTTTTGCTTTTTTAGTACAGACTGCATGTTTTATGTGATAATCTAAATTTTTCTTTTCTGCAAATATTTTTAAACAATCGTCACACTTATAAATTTTTCTATTTGTTTCATCTTTTTGACAAATATTTTTTTGAGTATGATATCTGTAATTTGTTATATTAGATAAGTAGATACCACATTTTTGACATTTATATTTTTCATTTTTTGGTTTCTCTTTTTTAGTTTCTGTTTCCATTTATATAATAATTGTATTAATTGTTTAAATTAATATAATTATCAATTTTTATTTGTTTAATTTTCTAATAATTGTTTAGCTTGTTTCTTTTTATTTGTTTCCACAACATTTCTATAATCATATGTTAAATCTGAGATCATATCTATATATTTCTTTTTTGTAACATCATTAGATCCATATTCTTTTATTTTTTCATTTAAATGTGCCTCTTTCTTAGGATCTAATTTAATGCCTGCTCTTGTTAAATTAGCTTTTGCAAAAAATAAATTATTAACTCCTCGATCATAAAGTAGTTCGCAAATAATAGATTTTTTAGCAGTCAACCATCTACAAACAAAATCATCATCAAAATCAAATAGTTGAACACGATTATCTCTTCTGTTAGTATTTAATATATTCATACGTTCTGGTCTGTCTGGGTTAAAATGATAGTCTTTTATAAACTTTTTAATTGCTTGTTCAGGATTGTTAGCATATTCCAAATATTTTTCCGCGGGAATATTGTAACTAGCATTTCTAAATGGTAACATCTCAACCACCTTTTCCAAATCATTTTGTGAATTAACTGAAATGATTATATTATTTTGATTTTGAATGTTTTGTTGATTTTGTATATTTTGTGTATTATTATTTTGAGTTTGGATATTAGATTGATTTTGAGTTTGTATATTATTTTGTGTTTCAATATTAGTTTGATTTTGTGGCTGTGTATTTTGAATTGGTATTTGTTCTTGATCAGTATTAATCTTATTTTTATTTTTACTCATTAATATTTTTTTGGGATCTAACTTCCTATTTTCACAAACTGCATGCTGAGTATGATAAACTAAATTTCTTTTTTCAGGAAATTCCCTTCCGCATTTTTTACACTCAAATATTTTTTCTTTCTGACAAACACCTTTATTAATATGATTCTTATAATTAGTAATATTTGACAAGCATATTCCGCATTTTTCACATTTAAATCTTTCATTTTTTATTTTATCTTTAACTTTAAATTTAAATTTTATTAATGTTAAATCTATTTTTTTACAATTATCAATTAATGTGTCAAATATTTTTGAACATTTTTTATCATCAAATATCGTATGATAATTTTCACAAATAAAACATTTGTACATATTTAAATTAATTATTAGATATTATTTAAATAATTTTTAATGCATTTTTGTAAAATTATTTTCACAAATAAATAATTATTTTACAATAAAATATTAAAACTTTATTTTTACAAAAATATATTAAATAAATAAATTTAAATATTTTTACAAAAATACATTAATAGATATAATAATCTTTATTATTTTGAAACATTATTTATTTAATATCATATTCATAGATTGAAAATTAATAGTTTTTTTTACATATTTGTATTATATTTATAATCTTTAATGGTAATTTTAAAAATATCAATTAGATTATAATAGAGATTTAATTTATTATAATTTTTTTACAAAAAAACATTAATTTTAATCTAAAGTAGTAATAGTATTTTAATTATAAAGATTAATAAAAGATTATATATTTATTAGTATTTAATAACCATTTTCATGGTCTTAACAGAATATAAATTTGTAAAAATTTTTCTCAGGGAGAGAGAGACTTTTTTTGGCCCAAAAAATAATTTTTCTGGTTTGAAAAAATCTGGCGGAAAATATTTTTAATGATTTGAGAGCATAAGAATTAATAATGGTCTTAAAAAAATATTGAAAAAATAATAAATTGGATATACTTGTATACTTGGCTATTAAAAAATCATATGGATATATTTTCACAAGATGCAAAGTTGTTAGAAATAAAAACACTATATAATTCTCCAATTGGAATATTATATAATAAATCAATAAAAACTATAGCTCAGGTAATGGATATATTAAAGTCAAAAATTTTATATTCAGTTCCTAATCTAGAAATGAGTATGGATGAATTTTATTCAAAACTATATTTATGTGATGGTCAAACAAATACAAAATTAGATTTAGAAACTAATTTACAAGATACTTCAGGTAAATTGTATTTAAGTCTAACAAAAAATAAATATTTTTTTGACAAAGGATATTTTGAAGAGTTAAAGGCAAATGAATTTCCAAAATATTTTAATACACCAAATTCAATAGCATTTTATATTAAAGATTTAGTAGGTAAAACAACAATTATACATGCAGAACTTGGTACTACAATAGAAATGTTAAAATATAAAATATATGATGAACAAGGAACTCCAATTGATCAACAACGTTTAATTTTTTCTGGACATCAACTAGAAAATAAATTTACTCTTGAAGATTATCAAGTAACTGAATGTTCTACTATTCAAATTGTTCTTAGATTAAGAGGAGGAATGTTACATGAAGTTTCAGGTAGAAATGGATATAGTCAACTTTCTGGACTAATTATTTATGATGCAATTAAAAATAAGTTTATTGATTGTTAAAATAAATAAACTTAATTTAAATAAATTATTCTATTAATATCATTTTACTAACACAACTATATAATTGTAGATTAGTATCTAGACCATCAGAAACTTTTGTATAGAATTCGGAGATAATATTAATATATTTTAATCTCATATCTTCATCAATAGCGACTTCTTTAAGCACATTAATCATAGCAAGAAGAATGTCAGTTCCACAATAACCTTCAGCTTTAAGTCCATGAATCACATCAATTGCTTTATTAATATTACGTTCTGCACACTCTTGGATTAGATTAAGTATTTTAGTTGGATTTGGTTGATATGACAACTTAACAATATTTTCACAAGTTATTTCACCAAAACCATTTGATATTGCATCTAACAAATTAATAGATGCTCTTAAATCTCCTTTACAATTAACTGATATCATATCAAGTGCATCTTTGTTATAAACTATTGATTCTTGTGTACAAATTTTTTCTAAATGTGTTGATACAACTGGAGCTTTTAATGGACTAATATATATAACTAAACATCTTGATTGAATAGATTCAATTAACTTAGAAGATTCATTACAAGTAAAAGCAAATCTTGTGTGTTTACTAAATTCTTCTATCATGTTTGCTATCATATTTTGTGCTTTATTAGTAATATTATCAGCTTCATCCATAATAATAATTTTAGGAATTAAGTTACCTTCAGCATCAACTAACTTCTTTTTACAAAAATAAATAATTGTATTATTTAAAATATCTAAACCCCTATCATCAGATGCATTTAAACTTAATACTCCTTCAGAATAATAATTACCCAACATATTTTTAGCAATCATAGTTATTAATGATGTTTTACCTGTTCCTGGAGGCCCAACAATTATCATATTAGGCATTATTTTCATATCTATTATTGTTGATATTTTTGATTGTATTACATTATTTAAAATAATGTTTTTAAATTTTTTTGGTCTATATTTATCAATAAGAGGAAGATGTTCTTTAGATATTTTATCTTTTTTCATATCTAATTCTTTAGATAGCTTGGATATCTGAGCATATTTTTCATATGTTGGTTGTGTTGCCATTACTTTATTAGTTAATTAAATATTATATCATTTAATATTTAAATAAATTAACAAATCAATTTTTTAGCAAAGCTTAAATAAATTTACTTACTAACAAATTCTTCTAGTTCTTGTAAATCTTTTAAATAATATCTATACTCAGAAAAATCATTTTCGGATCTAATCCAGTTAATCTTGTCTTTAACTTGATCTTGTGTATAAACTGATTTATCCATAAAATGAGTGAGTATTTTTTTAACAAGTTCAAGTTCAGATTTTTCACTAATTGTAAATTGTAGTAAATCCAAAAGAAACTTATCCCAAGAAATATTATCATTATCTAAACTAGATGCCCATGATTCAGTAGTTTCATATTCACCATGAGAAAGAATTAATGGATCATAAGATTCTTCATCATCTAAGTCAATAGGTTCTTCATATGCTGAATTAACATTATTTTCATTGTCATTTTCATTTAAATTTTTAGAATCACTTGGTAAATATTCTTTTCTCTTAAGTTCATCTAAAATATCATCAAAAATAAACTTAATTTTAATTGTGTTAATTGTTTTAGAATTAATATATTGAATTTGTTCATCTAAATATTGTTTTTCAGATTCTAACCATGAATTCATAACAGTTGAAAGTAAAGCTAACCAATATTCTAAATATTGATCAATACCTGTTGAGTCATAAGCAGTTTCTATATTTCTAAAAATATATCTAACTAATTGATTTCCAATAATTTTATTTTGATATAACTCACAAATAAGACTAATTAGTCCTTTCTTTTGCTTATTATGAATAATAACAAGTTCAGATTCAGAATCTTCATATTTCATATTTTTAACATCATTAATTAAATTAGAAAATCTCATTTCAAGCTGGTTAAGTAAAACTCTTCTAAAAGTAACAGGAACCATATTTTGATCATCAACAATCCAAGAACATTTTAACATAATATGTTTAATAACTTTAACATATAACTTAATAAATTGTGGTTCTGAAATACATTTATGTATTATCTTTTCAGTTAATTTTTCTAAATCATCATACATTACAATTTCTTGAGCTTCAATTTCCTTAATAATTTCGTCCGAGTTCATTTCAGTAATTTTATTTAATCCAATACAAATAATATTAATAACACTATTATCTTCCTCTTTCTTAAGTTCCCATCTATTATGATTATATTGATTATAATTAATCTTCTTTTTAGATTCTAAATACTGAGTAGATGTTTTGAACATTTCATTAATTTTATCAAATTTAACAGATAGTTCATATGAAACCATTTGCTCTTTATTAATTTTTTTAAAAGCATATATTTGTTCATCTATATATTTAATTATTGATGAAGTTGGCTTTCCCACAGTTTTTCCACCACTTGATGAAAAAATAGTTTCAGCTACAAATGCAGGTGTGGGAGTTGATACAGGTGCCTTTGTCTTCTTTTTAGAATTAGATACTGTTTGCCACTCTGATGCCATTATTATACAAATATATATTTTATTCTTTAAATGAATTAAAAAGACAATTTTTTTATCTTTACCTTATATATAATGTCAAATATAAACCTATTTATAATAGTGTATTCAATAACATTATTAATGTTACTTCTGTCTGCAACTAAATCTCATGAAATAATATTTAAAATAAATAAATTATGTTAATATATATTATATGGAAATTAAACTATCGGATATAAATACATTAAAACAGATAAATACACCAAAAAAATGGATAGAAAAAGTAATAGTAGTAGTTATGGCAATACTTTTAGGAGTAATAACATGGTATATATTAAAATCAATGTCAACAGTTTTAGTTATAAAAAAAGATAAAACTGGTAAAAAAATATGTGATTTTAATTAGAAATAAAAAATATGTTTAGAAATATTATATGGATTGGACATTAATATTGTTAATATTACTTTTAGGAATACTAATATATATGAACTATAAAAAATCAATAGATAAACTAAGTAAGAAAAATAAAATAATAAAAAGAAAAAAAGTATCTTGGTCATTAGATAAGGGTTCAAAACAATTAATTCATCATAATCCAACAATTGATTTCTTTAATGAATCCACAAATCAAAATGGAATTATAGTTGAAACAAAACCAACAGATTCTCGAATTATTAAATATTTAAATAAACAAGATGAATCTTATGGATCAAAAATTCAATCAACAAATCCAACAAAAGCATGGGGACCTGAAGATCCTGATATTATTGAAGATATTAATAATTATACTGCTCATGAAATTATTGGAACAGAAGATCCAAATAGTCGTGTAAATAATTTTAGAGAAGATCCTAATTTAATGGCAACTCAAGGAGAAACAATTGGAGAAGTATATGATAATATGGTTGATAATTATAGAGTAAAATGGGGTAAATTTGATTCATTGGGTGCATTTGATAGATCATCACATTATGGAATAGATGTAAATCCAAGTGAAAATGGTTATACAGGTTTTGCAACTTATTAATTTAATTTTTTATAAACAAAAAGGCTAGCAAGTAAAATAATAAAAATGTTAACTATAAGAAATTGGTCCATTATTATTAATAAGAAATGATATAAAAAAATTGTCTGAAGTGATTTTTATAAAAAAATTGATTAATTAATATATAAATATATGTTTGTATATATTTGTATATTTCAACCACAATGTCAAGAACAAAAGTATCAAATTCAAGTTTAGAGTTTTTAGATTCAAATCTATATTCTCAAGTGCTTGATAAAGTTTATTCATGTGTTGATTTTCAAAAGACAAGATATCAACTAGTGAATAATCGAGTTTATTTAGATGAGATAAAGTCTTCGCCACATCATATTACACCCCATTTTCAGGGATATAATTTTTTGTTTGGATTTATTAAATTAAATGGTATTAAGTATAATGTACTAGTTTTTAAAAATTTAAAATATAGAAAAGAACAAAATAACTTTCAAGATATTAAAATATATAAATTTGAAGTATGTACAAATGCAGGTTGTAATTTAGAAAATTTATATTCAGGAACATTTTTTGACGGTAAATTAATTGCTTCAGGTAATAGATCAACATATTTAATTCATGATGTATATATATTAAATGGAAGTTCAACTTGTAATTTAGTACTAACAGATAAATTAAATAAAATTAGTGATATTCTTGATAGATTTTATATACATGGATCTCATTATTTTGATTGTAAAGTTTGTAGATTATATTCATTTGACCAACTGCCAGATTTAGTTTTTAATAAAATTAAACAAACAGATTTAAAAATTAATGGTTTAATGTTTTTACCAGATCTAACAGGTAAATATTATATTTATACAAATGAATCTGAATTTGAAGAGTTAAAAGCAAAAAGTGGTCAAGTTATATCAGTAGCAAAAAAATCATCAAGTGCATCAGAAGTAGAATTTTATATGAAGAAAACATCAACACCAGATGTATATGAATTATATGAACCAGAAGGTTCAACAACAAATTTAGTGAAAGAGGGTATTGCACATATACCAAATATGTCAACATCACATTTTTTTAGAAATGTTTTTAAAGACAAGAATATGGTTAAAGTAAATTGTATTAGATCAGAAAAATTTAATAAATGGATACCTATATGTGATGAATATATTAGTTATTCAGATTCAATTTTTTAACTCCTGTTAGAAGTAAAAAGTTATGTCTATTTGAAGTATTAATAATATTAATTATTACACAATAGTTAATATCAAAAGATTCGCAAATTTTATATTTTAAATTAATATATTCTGCGATATATTTAATAACTCGATGTTTAGAATATGATGGATCATATAATTTAATTTCTGTTTTAAAATTCAGTAAATTTGAATCTGTAGAATATATATAATCTTTAGTAAATTCATCTATTAATTTAATATATTGCTGTAAATTTGTAATTGGTGTAGATGGTATAAGTATTGTATTTTCTTTTATTTTAATTATATTGATTGAATTTAACCAATCAATATTATATATAATATCAAAGGATTTAGTTATTAATTCCATTTGAAGTTATTAATAATAAACTAATAAAGTAAAAAGTTTATAAAGTCAATTTTTTAATTAAAAAATAACTATAGTTAAGTTATATGATAGATCTTCCACAATCAATATATTGGGGGTTGTTACCAGGATTTTTAACAGCTTTTGGTGGTGCATATAAAGACACAATTTTTGAACCATTTGAGCCAATTAAATTTTTTAGATCACCTATTGTTTGTTTTATTTGGTATATTATTGTTGACAAAATTTATCCTACTCAACCAGTTATCTTAAAACTAGGTCTTTCAAGTATGATGGAAAGATTAACAGTTGAAAGCTACAAAGCAATATTTAGACCAGAACCAGGAAAATTTAAAAGATGTACATGTAAAGAAAATAAATGTGTTTTAGAAAAAGACAGAGGATGGTTACTAGAAAGACTTTTTAATAAAGTTATTTAAAACCATATAACAAGCACACTAATATTGTCTTGCGATCCTTTAGCAATAGCATGTTCTCCTAATAAATTAGCAATATTTTTATTAGATCTAGTAGTACATCTAGGCCCAATTTCTAATTTATCCATAGCATAAAGTACAAAATCAACTGCATCTTGATTTGACAACACATCCCAAACACCATCACAACCCATAATAATAAATTTATCTTTACCAGGAGTAATTTCATAATCATAAACATCAGGTAAATGTGAAACATGTGGTTTAGCATCAAGATCACCAAAAGATCTAGAAACAGAAAGACCATTAATTCTAGGATCATCACCACGGTCAATAGTAATTTTACCGCCTGAACTAGTGATTCTTTTATTTTCTTCCCAACTCATAGGTTTATGATCTTTAGTAAGTGGTACAGCAATATTATCTTTATTACAAAGAACAGCTCTACAATCACCTAAATTAATAACTTTAAGTTGATTATAAACAGAATTTTTAGGATAATTAATAATAACTAAAGCAGTTGAACCACAAAATTTAGAAGGAATTTCGAAACTACAAAGTTTTGATTGTATGTATTCATATATTTTATTAATATATTTATTAAATTTAGAATGTTTAGAGGGATTAATATCAACAGAGTTAGATAAAAAGTAACTAGGTAGTTTAGATTTAAGATATTTAGAAACTTTATCACCTCCATGTCCATCAAATATAGAAAAAAAATTAAGTTGTTTCAAGGATTGATTTGAACCATCCATATTTAATATAACTTCAATTTCATCTTCATTTTTAGGTCTTGCGCCTAACAAACTTATATAATTGTAATTCATTTATATAATTTATCAGAATATTTTAATTTGTTTGACTTTGACTTTAATAAAGAAATTTGAATAGCTATTAAAGAAGCAAAATAACAAAATATTTTTTCTTTGTTTGGTTCTTTCCAGCATAAATAACTAAGAATGAGAATAAGTGTAATAAATATATGTGTATAGAATTTTTTAAACATTAAATTAATATAAGAAAAAATCTAACTCTAAAAAATTGTTTTTTTTATTACTTAGAAATAAAGAAATATATTAAATTAAATAAAAACAATGAAATCTAATTTAGAACTTTTTTTAGAAGACCCATATGGTTTTATTGAGAACGCAAATATTAAAGATTTAATTGAAATTGCTAAACAGGCTGATATTTCCTATTATAATAATGATGAACCAATTATTTCAGATCAAGAATATGATTTAATTAGAGATCGTATAATAGAAATAGATCCAACAAATCCTTATTTATCAAAACCAGCTCATCAACAAGCAAAGTTAACAAATACAGTTACAAATAAAGAGAAAATAACATTACCTTATACAATGGGTTCAATGAACAAACTTAAACCAGAAAATGTTGACCAAATTGTACAATTTAGTAATAAATATTCTGGTCCTTTGATTGTATCAGATAAACTTGATGGTGTTTCTGCATTATATATTATTGAACCAGATGGTACAAAATCATTATATACAAGAGGAGATGGTACAATAGGTACAATAATATCAAATTTAATTCCAATAATAAATATAGCAAAACCAAAAGTAAAATCAAGAATAGTAGTAAGGGGTGAATTAATAATATCTAAAAAAGCATTTGAAAAACATTCTTCAACAATGGCAAATGCACGTAATATGGTAGCAGGTATAGTGAATGCAAAAACAGTTGATAAAACAAAAGCACAAGATATTGACTTTGTTGCGTATGAAATGATTGAACCATGGAATACATATACATCTCAGTTTTCTGAACTTACAAAATTAAAATTTAATGTTGTACACCATTCTAAATTAGAAGATTTATCAGTAATAAATTTATCAGAAACCCTATCAAATAGAAAAAAGAACTCATTATATGAATGTGATGGTATAATAGTAGCATTTAATTCACCAAACACACGTATACCATTAGGGAATCCAGATTATGCATTTGCATTTAAAAATTTAGCAGAGTTAGAGACAGCAATAGTTAAAGTAATAAAAGTAGAGTGGAATGTATCAAAAGACAAGTATCTCAAACCCAAACTAATAATAACTCCAACTAAACTTTCAGGAGTAACTATTAGTAATGTAACTGCATTTAATGCGAAATATGTAGTTGACAATAGTTTGGGTCCAGGAGCAGAAATTAAATTAGTAAGATCAGGAGATGTTATACCTCATATTTTAGCAGTAACAAAAAAGGCAGTGAGTCCAGAACTTCCACCAGAAGATACATATGAATGGAATGCATCATCAGTAGATATAATAGCATTAGATGGTTCAAAACAACATATAATTAAAGAGTTAACTTATTTTTGTGTAAAACTAGACATAGCTAATTTGTCAGAAGGAAATATATCAAAGTTAATAGATGCGGGTATAGATTCAATTCCAGCACTTCTAACAGTGACAAAAGAAGAATTAGGAGAAGTAGAAGGTTTTAAGGACAAGATGATAGATAAAATCTATACACAGATTCATAAAAGAGCAAATGAGGCAAGTTTATTAGAATATATGGTAGGATCAAATAAGTTTGGTCATGGAATGGGAGAAAGAAAAATAAAAAAGATATTAGATGATATGCCAGATATAATATATCAATATATAGAAAAAAGAGATATAGAATTAATAAATAAGATAATAGAGTTAGAGGGTTTTGATAAAATAACAGCGACACAGTTTGTAAAGGGTATGGGAAATTTTTTAAAATTATTAAATGAAATTCCAAATGAAATACAACATAGATTATTACTAGAAGTACAAGTAGAAGAAGTAAAAGGTTCAAAAATGGAAGGTCTTAAAGTAGTTTTTTCAGGATTCAGAAATAAAGAATGGGAGAAGAAAATAGTTTCTTTGGGTGGAGAAGTTTCAACATCTGTTTCTAAAAACACAAAAATATTAGTAACAACTGAAGAAGATATAGCAGAAAAAACAAATTCAAAGGTGACAAAAGCATTTGAATTAGGAGTTCAAGTAATGTCTAAAGAACAGTTTGAAGCTAAATATATGAAGTAAATTTTAATCTGTAATGTAAAAAATTGAAATATTTTTTTATTCAAAAAAATATCTATATTTTGTATTATAAATGTTCAATTTACAAAAATTTAATGAAATCCTAAGGGATGATCGTGAACACATCAGACGTATAAAAAAGTATTATAAAACAAATCATGAATCATCTGATGAACCATTATTAATAGAAGAGCAAAGACTTTGTTTATATCCAATAAAACATCCAGATATATGGAAGTTATATAAAGAACAAGAGGCTTCATTTTGGACTCGTGGTGATGTAGTATTATCTAAAGATTATGTAGATTTCAAAAGATTGGACAAGGATACACAATATTTTATAAAATATATATTGGCATTTTTTGCGACATCAGATGGATCAGTATTTTTAAATTTGATGGATAATTTTAGTAAAGAAGTTAAGATATTAGAGGCACAAATATGTTATCAGTATCAAGGAGCAATGGAGGCAATACATTCGGAAATGTATTCAGAATTAATAGAATGTTTAATAAAAGATGAGAAAGAGAAAGAAGAACTGTTTAATGCAATAGAAACAATACCTTGTATAAAAAGAAAAGCAGAGTGGGCGCAAACATGGGCATCATCAAAAACAACATTTGCACAAAGACTTGTAGCATTTGCAATAGTTGAGGGTATTTTCTTTTCAGGTAGTTTTTGTGCTATTTATTGGCTTAAACAAAAAAATATAATGCCTGGTCTAATACAATCAAATGAATATATTGCTCGAGATGAAAATTCTCATACAAAATTTGCATGTTTATTATATAGTAAAATTGTTAATAGATTATCAGAAGATGTAATTCATTCAATGATAAAAGATGCTGTAAGAATTGAGAAAGAATTTATAACAGAGTCATTACCATGTAAATTAATTGGTATGAATTCTGAATTAATGAGTAAATATATTGAATTTATTGCAGACAAATTATCGGTTGATCTTGGATATTCAAAAATATATAATTCATCTAATCCATTTAATTTTATGGAAAATATAAATATAGCAGTTAAAGGTAACTTTTTTGAATCAAGGATAACATCATATCAAAAACCAGATTTAACAAATACAAGTGCGGAAATATCCGAAGATTTTTAAATAATTTTTTTTAGATATATATTATAATAATGTTATATAACAAGAAAATAAAACCTACACTTATTGATAAAAATATAATTGGTGAATATATGAAAGAAAAAATGATGTTTCAAATGAAAGAATCAGGAGTAGCTCAACAATCTGAACTCCAAAAGTTAGGGACAAAAATTTTCTATAATGTTATAAATTTTGTTTATCACTATTTTTTTATTTTATTAATTTTTATAGGAATCGGTTATTATTTATATAAAAGATATGTATGGTATCAAGAAATTAAAACAAAGACAAAAAATCCTGATAAAATTAAAAAATATTTCGATGACATAATGGATAATGCTGAAACAGTTCCTGAACAACAAACACAAATAACAAATCCTGTAAAACCTCATCCAGCTTTACATAGTTTTCCAGCAAAATTAGATATAACACCTCCAGTACAACCACAAGCATATTTTGCCCCAAGTAGAAAAATTGATAAAGTACTTTCAAGTAATAATGGATATTTAAATCATTTAAAACAAACTTTTGATACTGCAAAAGCACCAACAGCATCAATGGGGCGAATTGGGACAAATACAAAAACAGTTAGATTTGCACAAGGTGATTTTGATGCATATGGTAGAAATAATATAAATCCAAAAACTGGCGAAACATTAGTTAAAGAAATAATTGTACCTCCACCTTTTAATTTTGATGAACAAATTCAACCATATGAGACAAATAATGTGTATAGTGTGTTTTAAAAAAAATTGATTTTTAATTTTATTTAAATATAAATTGATATAATTAAATATAAATGGAAGTATCAATAAGAAAGATTAGTAAAGAGTTGTTCCCAAATCTTGGGATACAAAAAATATTTGACAAAATGGCTTTAGGTTCAACTCCAAATATGAGCTCTAATGATTATTTATTACAATTTGTAAATATTTGTGATGATATGTCAAGTTTATCTCATGAGTACTCAAGACTAGCAGCACATGTATTACATTTAAGTCAATTAAATCAAATTTCTGAATTAGATATTGATACTTTTAGTAAAAAAATTAATTATATTAATACAAATTTATCAAACTTTTTAAACTCTCAAGTAGTTGATTTTATTCAAACTAATACTGATAAACTTGATATGTTAGTTGGCTCAATAAATCCACTTCCAGATTATTTAGATCTATTTGGGTATAAAACATTACTTGGATCATATCTTATTAAAGTAAATGGTGTGATTATTGAACAACCTGTTGATATGTTAGCGCGTGTTGCTGTATCAATTCACTGCAGATCAGAAGAAAGTTTAGATATTATTTGGACTCGTATTGAGCAAACATTTAAATCAATGTATTTAGGTCAATATATTCATGCAACACCAACTTTATATAATGCAGGAACAGTGTTTGAACAAATGTCATCTTGTTATCTTTTAGGAACAGATGATTCGCTAGAGGGTATTTTTAAAACTTTTACTGATGCAGGTAAAATATCAAAATGGTCAGGTGGAATAGGAATTCATATTTCAAATATTAGAGCTTCAGGATCTCGTATTTCAAAAACTAACGGTGAATCATCTGGTATAATTCCAATGTTACGTTGTTATAATGAAATAGCATGTTATATAAATCAAGGTGGTCGTGGTAAAAAGAGACCAGGAGCTATTGCTGTTTATATTGAACCTTGGCATGCAGATATATGTGAGTTTCTTGAATTAAAATTAAATACTGGTGATGAACATCTTAGAACACGAGATTTATTTTTAGCTTTATGGATACCTGATCTTTTTATGAAACAACTTGAATCCGATGGAGATTGGTATTTAATGTGTCCTAAAGAATGTCCTAATTTACCAGATGTATATGGTGATGAATTTGAAACTTTATATTGGTCTTATGTAAGTCAAAATAAATTTAGAGAAAAAATTAAGGCTTCAGAACTACTCGTTAAAATAACTAAGTCACTTGCTGAATCTGGTGTTCCTTATATTCTATTTAAAGATCATATTAATAGAAAATCTAATCAGATGAATATTGGGACTATAAAATCCTCGAATCTTTGTAGCGAGATAACTGAGGTATCAGATGCATCAAGTTATGCGGTTTGTAATTTGGCATCAATTGCAGTAAATAAATTTTTTGATTCAACTAAACCTGGGTTTTATGATTTTGAGTCCCTATCTAAAATAGCTTATGACCTAACAATAAATTTAAATAATATAATTGACTTAAATTTTTATCCAACACCAGAAACTTCTAAATCTAATTTGTCAACAAGACCAATAGGAATAGGTATTCAAGGAATGAGTGATTTACTACTTGAACTTAGACTACCATATGAGTCAGATGCAGCAATAGAAATAGAATCAAAAGTGATGGAGACAATTTATTGGGGTGCATTAAATGCATCATGTGATTTAGCAAAAAAGTTTGGTCCATATGAGTATTTTGAAGGTTCTCCTTTTTCAGAAGGTATGTTTCAGTTCGATCTGGGATATAGCTTATCAAGAGAACTAATGTATCCATGGGACGAGTTAAGAGAAAAAATAGTTACAAATGGGACAAGAAATTCTTTACTTACCTCTTTAATGCCAACAGCATCTACATCACAAATTTTAGGAAATATGGAGTGTTTTGAACCAATAACATCAAATATATATTCAAGAAAAACATCAGTAGGAGTTTTTAAAGTAATAAACAAACATTTAGTAAAAGATTTGCAAGCTTTAAACCTGTGGAATGAATCAATGAAAAATCAAATAATTCTTTCAAATGGTTCAATTCAATCAATTGAATCAATACCTGATACAATTAAACCATTATATAAAACAGTTTGGGAAATTAAACAAAGAGCTTTAATTGACCATGCGTTAGCAAGACAACCTTTTGTAGATCAATCTCAAAGTATGAATTTATATTTTGAAAAAATAGATATAGCAAAAGTTAAAAATGCTATTTTTTATGGATGGAAACGTGGTATTAAAACTGGTTGCTATTATATGAAATCAGAAGCAGCGAGTGATACAGCTAAAGTAATATCAGTGTCTTCAAATTTAGTTGCAGAAGAACAAATAGTAGAAGAAACAGGTTGTACAATGTGTTCAGCATAGATTAAAAACTATGTTATCACAGGAATGTAGATTATTTATGTTAATTTATTTCCAATAGATATATTAATTTGTTGATATATATAGTCTTTTTCTTCATTAGTAGTGTGAATATTAAATATTTTTTCAGCAGGATATTTAATTTTTTTTAAGTATTTGATATGATATTTTCTAAGTTTATTAGCATAGAATCTTATATATTCCATAATTGAATATTTTAAATTAATAATTTTATTAATTGATTTATTAACTAATTTATTAAGATCTAATTTAGGATTTCTTAAGTAAAGTTCAAAAAACCATAAAGTCCATGCTAAACAAAAACCTCCAATATCACCGGATTTAACTTCAAGAGGATTTGATTCATTTGATAACATTTGAAAAGAGTTTTGAGTTAAATAATCACTAGGAGAATAATATTTATATCCAAGTGGTTTTAGTAATTTAGAACATTTAGCATCAAGATTTTTAAGAGAAACTTTATTTACTCTTCCATATGGTTCAAAATGTATTATTTGTTTATTAATTTTATCAATAATTAAACAATTTGCATGATCAACATTTTCATTTATAATAGTTATATAAAAAAATATAATATCTTTGCTAGATGATTTTATTGATTGAACAATATCTTTAGGAAAAACATTATTATCTTCATCATGCCAATAAATAGAAATATTTGATAGTGAAGGGTATGCATTTGCAATACTTACATAAAAATCTATTATTTTTCTAATTTCTGGATTTGATGATTTAATTTGTAGTTTTTGTCCAGATCCTATTCCAACATTATATTTTTCCATAAAATACAACAAATAAATAAATGAATCAACATCTCTTGAAACAAATAAACTATAATCTATTTTATCACCCATTATTAACTTTATATTTATATTTTCATCTTGATCTTCAATAGTAGATACACCAATTCTTGAAATTTTATTTTTAACTTTTTCAATACATTGAGATGTTGTTTTTTTTAGACATTTTAATGTTGCATTGTAAAGTTGTTGTTGTTTACCTTTTGACAATCTTGACATTTGTTTGCCTTTGAGTTGTAACTTTTTAGTTCTTTTCAAAACACCTTTAGATATTAATTCAAGCAACTCATCAACTGATGATTTATCTGTTGAAACAAAATAGTCAATAGGTTTTTCGCCAAGTTTATTTTTAATATATAAATCAATAGGTTTAGAACTTAAAATAGTTTTATACTGTTTCCAATCATCATTTAGAAACATCATATGAATAGGAGTATTTCCATTTACATTTTGAGAATTAAGATTATTTGTTGATTTTAAAATTTCAAGTTTTATTTTAGGATCAATTTTTGATTTTGCAACAAAACAATGGTGTGCTGGTAGCCATTTATTTGAGTCAAAAGTGTTTGTGTCAATAGTTTTAGTAGAGTTGATAAGAATTTTAACAATTTCATTTTGATTAGATGCTAATGCTAAAATAAGTGGGGATGTGTATGTTGAATAATTAGGATCTGCACCAGAATCAAGTAGCCAATTAATTAATTTAATATTGGACTTGCCAATAGCAGCCATAAGTGGTGAGAATTGTTTTGAATTAATTGATGATATAATTTGAGGATTAAATGTTTTTAACATAATTAAAACTTTTTCATCAAATCCATCTAAACAACAATCAATAATTGGTGATGAATTTAATTTTATTATTTGTTGTAAATTTGTTAGTTTAAGTATTTTAGATAATGTATTATAATTAGAATTATCCATAGATTTATAATGAGCAAGTAAATAAAGTTTAAGTGGATAATTTGTTTCAACAGAATCTGACCAATTAATTAAATTTTTACCACCAGCAAGATCAATTAATTCATTAATATTTTGCTCAGTTCCATAAAACATAAAATAGTATACAACAGAGTCACCATTATCTAAATTATTAGTTAAAATCCATTTAATAATATCAGTTGACTTAGTTAATTTAATAAGTTCAAGTATTAAATTTAGTTTACCTAATTTACATACATTAATAAATGTTTCATGGTTTATTTTTTTAATATTTAAAGGATCTAATTCTAATATTTCTTTTAAAACATTAATATTTCCATTAATAAATGCATAATGAATAAGATAAAAACCATTTTTAGAAATAGGTTTAGAAATAGTTTGTAAATCTATAATAATTTCAGACCAAATGTTGTTTTCAATATTTTTAATGCTTAAATCCATTTGTATTAATATTAAAAAATATTTTATTATATATTAGTATATTATTATTATGGCAAATAATGAGAATATAATATATTTGTTAAAAGATATATCTCAATGTAATTTATTATATAATAGAGTAAACAATTTATTGTGTTTTGAAGATACTCGTGACTCATATTTTATGAATATAGGAGCATTAGAAAAATCATTAGCTCCACAACCTCATACATTAACTTGTCCACCACCTACAAATAATGGTTGTTTAGTTGGTCCGGCGGGTCCAAGAGGAAAAACAGGTCCAAAAGGTGATACTGGTTTACCTGGGCTCAAAGGTGATATTGGTTTATCTGGTCCTAAAGGTGACAAAGGTGACAAAGGTGATAAAGGTGACAAAGGTGATATTGGTCCTAAAGGTGATAAAGGATCAAGAGGACCAAGAGGAAGATGTATGTGTATAGGACCTTCTAGAGAGGGCTGCTTAGGAGGACAACCAGGTGTTGGATTTAATCAAATTGTTAGTGTTCCATATTGTTCTAATTTAATGATTAATTCATCAGATTCAGATTCGGATACAGAATCAAATTCAAGTGTTTTATCTAATAGTTCAAAATCAGAGTCAGAGTCAGAATCATTATGTTCAGATATTTCTTTTCCAAAAAAATTAAATAAGAAAATGAAACAAAAAAAGAAAAAACTAATAAAATATTTAAGAGGGCCTCCTGGAGAACCTGGAATTGGTCTTCCTGGACCTAAAGGTGAAAAAGGTGATCGTGGTCCTACAGGTGATCAAGGTAATCAGGGTCCACCTGGTTCTGCTGGTCCAAGAGGTGAAACAGGTCATATGGGTTTAACTGGTGAAAGAGGACCACAAGGTGATACTGGACCAAGAGGACCACCAGGAGAAAGAGGTATACAAGGTGATCCTGGAAAAACAGGAGCACCTGGTGAAAGAGGTATACAAGGTGACCAAGGACCAAGAGGAGAACGTGGTGAAAAAGGAGAGAAAGGTGAAAGAGGAGAACAAGGATTTCAAGGTCCAAAAGGTGACAAGGGTGATAAAGGTGATACTGTTTTTGGTGGTCCACAAGGTCCAGTTGGTCCACCAGGTCAAATTGGTCCTGCAGGAATAGTAGGACCAAGAGGGGAACGTGGTGATAAAGGTGAAAAAGGTGATCGTGGTGACAAAGGTGAAAAGGGTGAAAAGGGTGATAGAGGAGAACAAGGATTAGAAGGTCCTCAAGGAGTAGAAGGTGAAAGAGGAGAAAAAGGTGATAAAGGAGAAAGGGGTGAGAAGGGTGATAAAGGTGAACAGGGTGAAAGAGGAGAAAAGGGTGATCGTGGAGAAAAAGGTGATAGAGGTGATCATGGTTTAAAGGGTGATAAGGGTGAACAAGGTTTAAAAGGTGATAAGGGTGAACAAGGTTTGAAAGGAGAAAAGGGAGAAAAAGGTGAAAAGGGAGAAAAAGGACAAGTTGGACCAGTAGGACCAAAAGGTGAATCTATTTTTGGAGGACCTCCTGGTCGCATAGGTGACAAAGGACCAAAAGGTGACAAAGGAGAAAAAGGTGAAAAAGGAGATAGAGGAGAACAAGGTGAACATGGTGAACGTGGTTATAAAGGAGATAAGGGTGAAAAAGGTGAAAAAGGTGATCAAGGTCTACAAGGTAATCAAGGAGAACGTGGTGAACGTGGATGTAAAGGTGATAAGGGAGATAAAGGGGACAAAGGTGATAAAGGTGATAAAGGTGACCAAGGAGATAAAGGTGATAAAGGTGATAAAGGTGAACAAGGATTAGTTGGTGAACGTGGTCCTAGAGGTGAACAGGGATTACAAGGTCCAAAAGGAGATTCTGGATCAAAAGGTGAACGTGGTCCTCAAGGTTTACAAGGACCACGTGGTAAAAATTTTGTTATTGACAAAGTCTTTTCTTCTTATGCAGAATTAATGGAATCTTCAGAAATTTTTAATTATGGTACTTATTCTATTATTTCTAATGGTATAGAAGAACATAAAGGTAAAGTTTTTATTTGGGATGGAAATAGATGGAATTTTATTTATAAATTTGATAATATAACAATTAATGATGCAGTAAATACAAATTGTCAATTAAACTCATGTAAAGCAATATTTTATTGTGGAAATGCTACCAAGCTTAAAAATAAATCATGTATTGACACAACTAAATTTAAAAATATTGATAATGTTGTTTCTGTTGAATTTGATAAAAAAACAGATTTTAACACAAATATTGTTGATATTATAGACAATAATGTTATAACTTTAAAAACTATTGGACTATATAAAATTACATATAATATTTCATGGCATTTAAATGAATCATGTGAATCTGATAAATATTTACAAGCAAATAAAGATGGAATTTTAGCATTTTGTCAAGAAAATACATTTAAACTTCTTTCTTATTCAATTGAAAGATCTCGTGGCAATACTTGGGATGTTAATTTAACTAATTCATTTGTATATGAAAAATTATCAGACAATAAATCACAAATACAGCTATATTTATATAAACTTTTTAAATCATACAAAGACGATCTTATTATTAATCCATCAAATACATGGATTGAAATTGAATATAATTCTTTATAAAATATTTCTTTGTTCAGGCTCTAAATAATCAAGTTTTAAAGTTGTAAATAACTGTTCTTCTGATGTTATTATTACCTGCTCACCATTAGATATTTTATAAAGACCATATTCATTTAATTTATAACCTAATTTTTTTGCTTGTGATCTCATTGCAGTATTTAATTGATATGAACCAGTAAAGTATACAAGAGCTGTAAAATAACTTTCCAATGGTACAAGTCTAATATCAATTCTATAATTTTTATCTCCATATCTACAAAATCCCATATATTTACTTATTACTTTTTCACTTGTTATATCATCTGTTATTAATTTTGCTTTTTTCAAACTACTAATAAATTTATATAATGAATTTGATTTTTCTAAATCCTCTTTAAAAAGTAAATCTATATCCATTACCAATACATCTATGTCTGATGATTGAGGAAGTCCTCTTCTATATGAACCACAAATATTTATAACTAAATTTGGATTAATTGCTCTCCCTAAATCATAAATTAAATCATAAATTCTTGTTATTGTCTTTCTTGGTATTTTTGTTTCAAATTTTCCAGCATATTTTAAACCTAATTTAATTTTGTCATTAACTTCAATTGTTTTAGCTTTAACACGAACTTTTAAATCTTCAAGTGATGTTATTCCATATTTATTTATTAAATCTGTCGCTATCGATTTACCAATTCCAACAACAGAAACTAATTGATTTATAACAGCAGTTTTTTGTGCAAGAGATGCATATTTCTTTTCAAGCTCTTTAACATCTGATAAATATCCTTTATTTAAAATTTGGTTAATACGTTCAATTGTACCTTTACCAAAACCAGGTATTCCAATTAATTGAGATGGTGATGTTATTGGTACTTTAAATTTAGCAATTGATCCCATAGATTTTTTAAAACTAGCAATTCTAAAATTATTTATTTGAATTACAGACTTGTCAGTTTGAAGAGAGTTTTCTATTTGAATTAAATTGATTAATTTTGCAAATTCATTTACAAAGATTTGATTTTTTGGATTTAACGAAGTTAAATTATCAATTTTTAAATTTTTTTTACTCATTATTTATACAATATATTTAAATAATTGTTAATTATTATTAATAATTAGTAAAAATGTCTATTAGCTATATTTACAAATATTTTCCATATATATCAAAAACAAAATATTCACAACTTAAAATTGATGATGTTGGTATGTATTCTATTTCAACTCCTAAAAATGCAGACATTATATCTAAATTAATTAGAAAAAATTTCTTTGCACAAAATATTATTATTACTGATGCTATGGCTGGTGTTGGTGGTAATACTTTATCTTTTGCATCTAATTTTTATTATGTAAATTCTATTGAACTTGATGTTAAAAGATTTAATTATTTAGTTTCAAATATTAATTTATATGATAAAGAGAATGTATTATGTCTGCAAGGAGACTATTTAAATTTAATGTATAAAGTATATCAAGATGTTATTTTTATGGATCCACCATGGGGAGGTAAATCATATAAAGATTTTGAAGAAATATCATTAGAAATTGGTGGAAGAACTTTAGAATCTATTTGTGAAGAAATTAGAATTGCTAAACTATGTAAAATGGTAATTCTTAAACTTCCACTAAATTATAATTTAGATAAATTTAGTTCAGAATTAAAAGAATATATGCAAGTTGAAGAATTAAAAAAAATGATGGTTGTTGTTTTTTTAATAAAATAAAATAAATATCTATTGAATATTTATATTATGGACGAAAATTACTATAAACTTAAATACTACAAGTATAAAGCTAAATATCATAAATTACTTGAAGCAAGTCAATTAAAACAACTTGGAGGAATGGATTTTGAACAATTTAGACAAAGATTTCCACCTGCAGAAAGTGATGGATATATTTATACTAATCCATTCGAAAGAAGAGATAGATTAACTGAAGAACAAATATATAATATGTATGTACAACAATTTTCTAAGCAATCACAATATGAATCACAACCCCAACAATATGAATCACAACCACAACATTCCCAACCACAATATTCTCCACAACCTCAACAATCCCAACCTCAACAATCCCAACCACAACAATCCCAACCTCAAAAATCACAATCTAATTCAATAGATTATGCTGCAATTTATAATCGCGCCCGTCAAGAAGAGAGATGGTAATAAAAATAATTTATTTATAAAAATTTCAATAAAATAATTTATTCATCTAATTCATAAAATAGTAAATAAGCATTAGGAGTACATAAAAAGCTTTCAGACATTTGAATAACATTTTCATCATTAAAATTAAACCATTTTTCATGAATTGATGAATATGCATAAGTATAGTAGTGTCCAAAATTTAATGATGCACCAGCATGATTAATTACAGATTTAAGTTTATAGTTAGTATTAAATTTTTCAGGATTAGACACAATTTTTTGAATATTAATAGATGTGGGAAAAGTAACAAAATTTGATCTTTTTGTTAAATTTGCACCAAATCTTTTAATATGAATACAAAGAGTTTTAGGTGGAATAATCATTTGTGTACTACTTGTACAAGAACATTTTTTACCACATCCAGAACAAGTAAAATCATCTATATGTTTTTCAGAAATATAATCATCTAAACAATCAATTAAATCATATTTAGCATTAAAATCAGAAATGAGTGCATGTTTATCTTTAATTTGTTGAACAATATTTTCATCAAGTAGTGAACACATTTGTTGTTTAGTAACTTCAGGAATTTGTATTGACGGAATTTTACAAACAATGTTAATATAGTTTGAAACAATACATTCGGAAGCAGGACCTGAAACATGGAACTGTGATTTAGTTCCTGGTTTAGGAATATCTAAACCTAAAAATAGATTAGGTTCATATATTTGAGTTTCTGCTTTACAATCTGAACAAATACGTTTAGTAACATACATTGAATGAAACATATTATAAAGAGGTGAATACTCTTTAGCCCAAAAATCCACACATGCAGTTACTAAAGGATTTGGTTCTAATACTTGTTCTAAATTTATTTTTTGTGCAATTTCCATATGCATCATTTCTATTAGAATACTAAATGCTTCATGAGCATCTTGTTGTTGAGATGATTTAAACATTGGATTTTTAAGTCCAATCTTTTTACGTAAAGTAGTTGGTTTAAGTGATTCTGAATCAATTGATCCAGTCCAAATAGTTTTTATAATTCTATAAAATTGATAAGTAGGAGAATCATATAAATTTTGTAATTTTCCTCTTAATTCAAGTCCTGAGTTTTCTAATTTATAGATTAAGTGTCTTACAAAGTCTTTATCAAGTAAAAACCTTCTAAAGTGATTAAGATTAGCTAAAGTTTGTATAATAGAATTCAAGTAACAAGTATTACCAAGGTTATCTAACCCATAAATCCCATTTATAAATGTTTCTTCTGGTTCAGCAAATATACTAGCCATTTAAAATTTATTAATATTAGTCTTATTAATAAATTTGTATAAAATTCAATTTTTTATCTTAATCTATAATCAAACACCAAATTCAAATCCTAACTTGAATGTACTTATTTTGATATTTTAAAGTAAACTTTAGTTTTTTTCAATAAAATATGATTTAGTTATTAAAGTTTCAAGTTCCATTAATTTAACTTCTTGAAACATTGTATCAGGTTTTATTTTTGTAATTAATATTTTTTTAGCAAATTCAAAATTTGGAGCTTCTATAATTATATTAGAATCTGGTGATATATTAGGTGTCCAAGCTAAATACTTCATTTACTCTATACTTATATATTAAAATAATTGAATTTTTAATATTTAAAGCTTTAATTTCTTATTCTAAACATAAATATGACTTCAAATCTAGAGTTTAATGTTTCTTATTGGTATGAAACAGATGAGAATGTAGACGAGTATGAATCCGAAGGACAACCAGGTAAGTTTAAGAATTATTCGGATCGATATGTACTAAGGCTTTTTGGCCGAACACAGGACGGAAAGAGTGTGTGTGCAAGACTTGATAATTTTACACCTCATTTCTATGTAAAAATTTTCTCTCGATGGTCTGATAGAGATATTGATAAATTTGTTTTCATTTTGAAAGAGTTTAATAAAAAATTTGCAAACTCTTTAATTGGACATGAAATTGTAACAAGATCAGATTTTCATTTTGGATTTTGTGGAAGGAAAAAGTTTAAATTTGTTAAATTAGTTTTTGATTCAGTTGTTGCATCTAAAGCATTTGCAAGATATATATCAAATAATAAAATTAAATTATCTGGAATTGAAGCAAATCCTATTCAACTGGAAACTTATGAATCTAAAATTGATCCATTTATAAGATTAATTCATTTGAAAGAACTCGATTCAGCAGGTTGGATAGTTTTACCAGCAGGCAAATACCAACCAAATCTTGTTGACAGAACAACAACTGATATTAATGTTCGGATATTTTGGAATGATGTTGAACCATTACAAGAAGTTAGAGGATTAGCACCATTTGTAATTGCATCTTATGATATTGAAACTATTAGTTGTGATAGTTCTTTCCCACAAGCAGCTCGTATTACAGATGCAATTGTTTCTATTTGTACAACATTTACTAAATATGGTTCTGATCAAATTATTAAAGCTGTTGCAATTGGATTAAAAAGTTCTAGTAAAATTTCTAATGCTGATGAACAATATATGTATGAAACAGAAGAAGAAGTACTTATTGCTTGGAAAAATTTAATTTTAAAAGAAGACCCTGATATTATTACAGGATATAATATTAAGTTTTTCGATAATAAATATCTTCATGGGAGAGCTACCCATCCTAGAATTAACTGTTTGAGAAAATTCTCTCAACTTGGTAGACTTAATGATATTCAATGTAAATTTGAAGAAAAACGTTTGTCTTCTTCTGGATTAGGTGATAATCTTATGTATCAGTTTATTATGATTGGAAGAATTGAGATAGATTTGATGAAAATGGTTCAACAAGATCATAAATTAACATCATATAAATTAGATAAAGTAGCAGAGAATTTTATGAAACAGAAAGTTAAAAAAATAACTTTGGATTCATACAATTCAGGGGAAAAGATTTACATATATAAAATTCAAACTGATGTAACAAAGTTAAAAGTTGGTAACTTTATTAAAATTGAAGAGGATGGTATTGTTGATGAAGATAAAATAGATATTAAAGCCATATATTCCGAAACTTCTGAAATAGAACTTCATTTGGAGATTGAATATTTTCTTGATTCAGATCCTTCTCACGTAAATATTTGTTTGGTTAAGGACGATATGCCAATTCAAGAACTTTTTGAATCATATCCTAAAGGCCCTGCTGAAAGAGCAAAAATTCATCAATACTGTATTCAGGATTGTGCGTTGGTGTCTAAACTATTACATAAATTAGATATTATAACCCAGAGATTTGCAATGGCTACTGTATCTTATGTGTCTGTTGACTATATTTTAATGAGAGGTCAAGGTATTAAAGCACTAAGTCTATTTGGTTATACTTGTGCAAAAGAAGGTTTTTTAATTAAAGACCTTAAACCTCCTCCTCAAGATCCACTTGATGAAAATAAAGTTGGATATGAAGGTGCAACTGTATTTGACCCTAAAAGAGGATTTTATACTAGACCTATTGCAGTACTTGACTTTAATTCACTATATCCTAATTCTGAAAGAGAAATGGATATGAGTCCAGAAAATTTAGTAAGAGACCCTCAATATGAAAATTTACCTGATTATTTATATAGAGAAGTAAATTACTCTATTAAAGAAAATGGGGTTGAAGTTGGTAAACAAAGATGTGTATTTGCAACTCATAAATCTAATTTAGATGAGAAAGGTAAACAAAAGACATATGGAATTGTTGGTACTATTTTAACTAAGTTATTAACTGAAAGAAAAATTGCTAAGAAAAATATGGAAAAAGCAACTGATCCATTTATTAAAAATATTTATGACGGTAAACAACTTGCCCTTAAAGTTACTGCTAACTCTATTTATGGACAATTTGGAGCACCAACTTCTCCAATTTATTGTAAAGATATTGCTGCTTCAACAACTGCAGTTGGAAGAATGAGATTAGAACAGGCAAAAGCATTTGTTGAAGATGAATTTACGGATATTTTAGTAAGATTATATAATAGTTGGAAATCTAATGATGAAGATACAGTTAATAAAATTTTGGATGCAGAAATGGAAGATAGAACAAATCAAGATTTTATTGATACAATTTTAAAACCGACTGTAATGGAGTTATATTCTGAATATATGACATATCCACAAGTTATTTATGGTGATACAGATTCTAATTTTTATGATTTTAGAATTACACATAATCAAACAAAGACAATGCCAACAGATCGTTGGTGTAGAAAAATGTGTATTTGTCTTGGACTAATTGCATCTAAGTTGCTTAAAACTAGGTTACCAAGTCCACAAAATATGGAATTTGAAAAGGTTTGTCATCCTCTATCTATGATGGAAAAGAAAAAATATATTTATAATAAATATGATGATAATCCAGATAAGTTTAAACGAGTTGTTATGGGTTATACTTTGAAGAGACGTGATAATGCAACTATTGTCCATCGAGTTATTGGAAAAGCTGTTGAAATTGCTATGGATGAACAGGACACAGACAAAGCAGTCAAGTTTTTAACTCAAGCACTACATGATATTTTAGATGGTAAATATCCAATTGAAGATTTTATTACAACTAAAACTTTGCGAGGTAATTACAAGGGTACTAAGCTAACAACAGATGATAAGGGAACACAAGGACAAGAAGGTTCATGGTTTTGGGATGATGTAAATTGTTCAATAGCTCATGTCAAGTTATGTCAAAGAATGAAAGCACGTGATCCAGGTGCATGTCCACAAATTAATGATAGAATTCCTTTTGTTACTGTTGCATTAGAAAATTCTAAAAAACTACTTCAAGCTGACAGAATAGAACACCCTGACTATATTATTGCAAATAATCTTAAAGTTGATTATCTATTTTACATAACAAACCAGATTATGAACCCATGTATTCAGTTTTTTGAATTGATTACTGATAAACTACCTGCTATGTTTAATGAAATCATTCAAAAGGAAACAGTTCGTAATGAAAAAATGTTTGATCAAAAAGCTAGAAAAGCAGGAATTAAAAAACTTGAAAAATATGGTATTACTATGGATCAGGCTGATAATTCTGGTGTTGATGATTGGGATCCTGATTCTAGTTTTAAAACTAAATCTAAATCTAGTTTAGAGGTTGACACAATGTTAGCAGATTGGAGTATTAACAAGTCAGTGATAGCAAAAGCAAAAAAAGAGGCAAAAGCTGCTAAAAAAACTCAAAAATCAGTAAACTATAATAAAAGAAAGAATAAAGTTCTTGATATGTTAGTTGCTGAAATGAATGAGAAAATTGAAAATATCAGTTCTACTAATTTAGATGATATTCTCTCAAAAATAAATTAAATTTCTTTATTTCTTTGATTTCTTAGATTTTTTAGATTTATCAGGTTTACCCCATGCAGGCTCATCAAAACTTAATAAATTAATATCTCTTGAACCAATTGATGATTCAGATGATAAAATGTAAACACTTGCAGATTCAGATGAATTTAAACCTGCTAATGATGCCATTGTTCTTTCATCTTTCATTGCTCTTCTTGGAATAACTAAACCAATTGATGATTCAGTTGGAGTAACTAATTTTGATGAATCTGATGAAGAAGAGGATGATGAAGATGATGAGTCAGATAATGATTCTGATGAGGATGAAGATGTTGAACTAGATGAAGAGTCATCTTTAGATTTAGGAGTTGATGATCTTCTAAGTCTTGCAACTTGAATAGGTTCTTTGCCTTCACCATCAGTAAATACATCGTCTTCATCTTTATCTTCATCATCTTCGTCATCATCTGAAAAAAGAGATTCATCTGAATCCTCATCATCTTCATCTTTATCAGAATCAGTTTCAGAATCAGATGAGGATGAATCTTCAGATTTTTTTTTATCAGATTCAGAATCAGAATTGTGTTCATTACCACCCATTTGCATAATTATATTAAGAAGTTTGTTTGAATCAAATTCAGATTCAGCAGCTCCGCCAGTTTGTTCTAAACTTCTTTTAAAAACTTCTGAAGTAATAAAAGGAGAAGATTCAGAAAATTGTAAAGATCTAGCACCACCATTTAAGCCATTAAGAGGAACAACTCTAATGTCAATTTCAGATTCAGTAAGTCCACCTCTTTGTTTAACAGAAGGTGATTCAGATTCACTTGAGCTAGAGCTAGACATTGTAGGTAAAGCTTCAAAGTCTCTTTTTTGTTGAGAGTCAACAGATGAAGTTGCTGATATAGTGTCAGAAGCTGATGATGATTTTCTAGATTTTTTTTTCTTTTCAGAACTAGATCCAACACTAATACTAATAACTTCAGGATTTGAAGATGAAGATTTAGGTTTTTCATATTGAATAAAAAGATCTGCTATATCTTTTTCAGCCTTAACTAATTCTTTATGCATAGAATCATTTAAATTTTTTTCAACTTGTTCAAGTCTAATATGTATTGATTCTGATGCAGAACTGCTTGTTAAATTTTTATCAGGAAGTTCGGATTCGGATTTACTACTTGCACTACCCATATTAATTATATAATGATAATATAGAAAATAAATTTTATTTTTTTAAATCTTAAGTAAAATATTTTTACTATATATTATTAATGATTGAAACAATTTTTATAATATTTTTGATATGTTTTATTTTACTATTTAAATATTTATACTGGAATGAAGTCTGTTACGTTGAATCTTTTGATTCTAACAACTACTTAGTCAGAAATCTTCCCGATAAAGACAAAGCTGCTCTTATGCTTGCAGAAATTAGAACAAAACTAATTGATTTTATTGACAGCCTAGTAGAACAAGCTGAAAAAGAATCTATGGGTGAAGGAGATGATGGCGACAAAGAATTAATTAATAATTACAAATATATTAAAATGATTCAAAAAAAATTACCTGACTCTATTATTAAAGAATCATCTGCTAAATCTGAATTTACATCTTATTCTGTTAATAAAGGTGAAGAACTTGTTTTTTGTTTAAGATCAAAAAAAAATAATAAATTACATGATATTAATGATTTAATGTATGTGGCTGTACACGAAATCGCTCATATTGGATGTCCTGAAATTGGACACACTCCTTTATTTAAAAAAATTAATAAATTTTTACTCGAAAGAGCTGCTCAAGCTAATTTATATAAATTTGAAAATTATAAAGCCACACAAAAAGAATATTGTGGGATTACTCTAACATCTAATATTTTAGAGGGAACCAAATTTTCTCTTTAAAAAGAGAAAATTTTGCTGCTTGGATCTTTCAGATCCAGGAACCAAATTTGCATTAGCCTAGGCTAATGCAAATATAGCTGCTTAAATTTACAAAGTAAATTTAGGAACCAAATTTTCTCTTTAAAAAGAGAAAATCTTGCTGCTTAATAAAAAATTGATTTTTTATTTAACTGATTTAATGGGATTAATAAACTCCATTAAAACAAACAAATGACTAATGTGGTTTCAAGATCTACTATGAATAATTTGCTAAAATGTGACCATAAAGGTACAACAAAATCACTATTATGTGATAATCCAGAATGCTGGGAAGCAAAAGGTATTTCATCACGTTTAATTGAAAAACATATGAAAGGAATTAAATCATTTGGCTACTTAATACTTCATCCACATGATGCAGATGATTTTTCTAGATGTGTTGAAATTGTAAATAAGCATGGATGGGGACCTAGATTAGGTGAAATGAGAGCTTATGGATATGTTTGGGCACGAATTGTTGCAAACTGGAATCAAATGGAATCTTGGTTAAATGCTGGTTCTTATGATAAAATTAATGAACTGCTTGCTGTGTTAGATGTAATTGGTGGTAGACTTAAAAGATTTGAACCTAATCCTGAAGAAATTCCTGGACTTGTCCATCACAAGGACTGGGTAATTGGTTCAACTTTAGTCCAACCTGAACATCAGTACGATGAGGCAGATGTATGTCCTTGTGTTGTACTTGAATCTTTTCCCAATACTTCTATTAAATACTATACACGAGATGGTAAAGTAAAAGGTTTTAAGACAGCTAAATATACTGCCAAGTTAAAGTTATCTGACAGTCTAGATGGCTCTAAAGAAGATAGCTCATTAGTTAGGGGTATCCTTGGTACAATGGATAGATTTGTTAGATCTAATACATCCCAATGGTTTAGTTCTAGTTTTGCTCCAGTTCATCATTATTCATTTGATGGAGCAGATACAACTTCTATGTACTTTTCTCAAGTTTACAAGTTAGATGAATCAGAAGATGTTGGTTATTGTTTAATATCTATTCCTCAATCTCATCCACTTGATCCTAGTCTTAAATCAGAAGAAGAATGGATGTGTGAATTTGGAGGTTACAAATGGGTTGTTTCGCCACTTCCAGTTAGACCTTATTCGTTATATTTAACTGATGGGTTGCTAAATGCATGTGAAGATTTGGAGTCAGACTTGGATAAAGTATTAGGATCCAATAGGTTAGAATTCGAGTCAGATGATTCAGTAGACTCACCAACTAATCCAACTGAATCAACTAGTCAAACTGAGTCAACTGATCAGAATAAGCCAACAAGTCAAACTGAACCAACTGAATCGACTAAATCAACTGAACCAACTGATAAAGCTAATAGCCTACCAACTGTATTTGCTTGTGTAACTCTTGGATAGATAAAGTTTATTTTATTAAGAAAAATAATCTGTTTATATTTTATTATGAATTCTCCTATTAAAATTATATATAAATATAAAAATGATAATAGAAAGAACCAATATCAGTACTATGTATTTGTAGGTTCTCTTTTACCTACTGGAATTCAAAAAGTACTTAAAAAAATGCAAGATTTAAATTTTTTCGACACTCTTGTTACTTTATCTGATAAAGAAATTGGATCTCTTGTTGATTTTTATGGTGAATTTTGGTATAAATACTTTTTTTTAACTGAACATCTTGGAGCATCTATTCAAGCAATTGTTAAATCTGCACAAAAACGTAATGATATTATTCAAAAATTTTCTAAAGAATGGTATACAACACATATTGAAAATATTACATATATGACCAGATCACAATATAATTATCAAACTATTTTTAAACGTGACTCTAAAATTAAAATTAAAAAACAAGATTTAGATGATGATGAAGAAGCAATGGAAGAAAATAATTATACTACTACTAATTCTATGATTATTGAATCAGCAAGTTTAACATCAATGATTGGTGGATTAAAACAAAAAAATAGATTAAAACAAAAAAAAGGTGGATCTAAAGCATCAGAAGATTCTGATGAAGATTTAGAAGAAGAAGAGGAAGAAGAAGTTGATGAAGAATCAGGATTAAAAATAGAATTTGATAAACCAGTTGATGAAGGATATGAAGGTGAGTCAATAGATGTTGATGATGCATATGATATTGAAGAGTTAGATAATATGTTTAAAGAATCTGAAGTACAAATTGACTCTAACGCTAATGCTACTAAAATTAAAGATTTAATTGACTCTGCTATTGATAAAGCAGATGAAGAAAGAGATGATAAAATGGAAAAAATGTGTCAATTTAACAAATCAAAAAATATATCACCATATGATGATTTACTAAAAAATGTGTTTACAAAGAATTATGTATTTAACCAATATATTTTTGATACAGATACAATTAAAATTATTAAACAAAAAATTTCAACAGGTATTTTAACTGACAATAAATTTAATAAATCAACTCCATGGCTTATTCCTTCTAGAATGTATTTATGGTCTGAATATGAATATCTAACAGGTTCTGGAGATAAAGAAACATATATTCGTGATAAAATTATGTTAGGACAAAAATGGATTAGAAGAAATGAGTTGTTATCAATTGATATTGAACCTAATGATTCACTTCATGTTTATGAAAAATTAAAAGGTAATCTTAAACTTCTTAAAGATAATATTAAAAAATATGGTTCTAAGATTAAAAGAGAAGATGACGAAAATAATATTTTATCAGAATATGATGGTTATTATTTAAATAATGAAATATTTATGATTGATATTTATAATGATTTAGGTGCTGGATATAAAGCAACTGTTGAAGATCAAAAAAATTTATATGATGTTTATGTACGTATATATTATTATGATATTACTCAAGATGAATTTAAACATATTATTGATTATGTGGGTTCAGATAGTGATGCAAAACGTTATGAATCAAATAAAATTTTATCAGTTTTTCAAAATGTACAAAATGATTTGTTGCTAGAAGGTGAAATAACTAGAACAATAGAAGAAGTTAAAATTGATAAACTCGATTATATGTCTTTATTAAAATCCAATTTTATTACTCAAGCAGTTATTCATGTTAATTTAGGATTTACTTCAACTCATGATACTGATAAAATTAATTTATATAGAATTTTTGATTCATTTATTGTTGATTCAACATATCCTTTTGTTCAATACCAAGCAAATGGTGATAAATTAGTATTTAAATTTAATCAAAAAGACAAAGAACTTGACAAACAATCTATTTTATCTAAATGGTTTGAAAATTCTCCTTATGGTATTAATTTCAAAATTAAAGTTAACCAAAAAGGAGGCTCTACTAATAAATATATTGCTGTCACTCTTTTTGAAACTGGTAGATTAGAATATAAAACTCAATGGAAGGAAGAAGATCAGGCAACATTAGAAGATATAAGAGCAACATATTTAAATATAAAAGAGTTAATAAATAAAATTAATTCAGAAAACTCAAAAATAAAAATTTTATCACCAGAAGATTATCAATTTAAATATGCTTTTATTAATACTATTCAACATTTTGAACTTGCTGCTAAACAATCTATTAATCATAATGATTTATCTGACTTTGCACGTTATTTTTTTCCATATGTTTCTCTTGTAACAGATCCTAGAAAACGTTTGTCAAAATCAATAGAAAAAAATGACAAGTCTAAATATGGAACTTATTTAAGATATAAAAGAATAAGTAAATATGATAATGAGGCAAAAATAGAAAATCGTATTATTCATTTTTTAAGAAACTATGAATTTATACCAAACTTATTAGCTATAGAAATTTCTAAACAATTTAATATTACTGAAAAAACAGCATTAGAGAAAATAGAAGATGTAATTAAAAAACATCCTTTACTTAAAAAATCAAGAAAAATTTTAAAGAAACTTGAAAATATACCCAAATTTAAACCTCCTGGTATTGGTATTGATATTCAAGGTAAATCTAAAGATAATTATAAAATAAGAATATCTGGTGCAAGATCACAAAAACAACTTGATCAAATACTTGAATTTATGGCTATATTATTATATTTATATACAGACACTTATTTAGTTAAAAATCCTTTAAGACTTAAAATTAGAGAAAAACTTAAAACATTAACTAACATTGCTAAAAGAAGAAACAAAGTTGATGAAGTTGTTGATATTGAAGCACCTGAAGTATCAAATATTAAAGAAATCACTAAATTAGATAAAGAACGTTTAGCTTATAAACCAGGAAAAAATGAAAACCAATGGGCACGTAATTGTCAAAAATCTGGAGACAAAAATAGAAGACCATTTTTATATACTGAAAAAACTCTTGACGAAATGATTAAAACTGGTTATGCACTTAATCCTAAAACTGGTGATTATGAAAGAAAAGTTGTTTTAACTGAAAAAGGTAAAAAGAAAGAAGTTATTATTAAAGCTGCTAAACTTCAAGGACAAACAACTGTTTTTTATACATGTAATCCAGACACAAATGGTGAATTTATGCACGTTGGATTTTTACAAAGATCTGCAAATCCTTCTGGATTGTGTGCACCATGTTGTTTCAAAAAAGACCCTGGTACTTCTAAAAATAAATCTAAAAGAGATTATCATTTACAATGTCTTGGAAAACTTAAAGACAAAGATATAACAAAAACAGTTGCAGGTGACAAACTATATTTACTTCAAGATACAAATAAAATGTTACCAGGTAGATTTGGTTATTTATCAAAGTACTTAGATTATTTTTTTAATGGAATGTTAAATAAAACTAAAATTGTTAAAAATAGTTATTTAAGTGAATCTATCACTGGATATTTTATGAAATTTGGCTCTGGTCAAGAAGAATATCCATATCTTTCTGCTGTTGCTTCATGTCTTGATTTGGAATTTGATGTTGTTAAAAATAAAGTTATTCAAGCTTTAACATCTTCTGATGATATTTTTATTTACTCTGGATCTGGTGATACTAAAACTCAGTTTCAAACAGTTGATAAATTAATTGATACATTAAATACTAATTTAGAATTAGATCATAATATTATTGATGATATTGTTTGTGCTCCTGGTGTACTTTTACCTGATGGTTTAAACATATATATTATTGAGAAAAAAGTTCATTTAAATTCAGAACAGATTGATTTTGTTTTGCTTTGTAAAAATATAGAAAACATTATATATTATCAAGACCCTCTTAGAAAAAATATTATTCTCTTTAAAGAAGATAATAACTACTATCCAATAGTAGATGTATATAAGGAAACAATTGATAAAAATATTAGACTTGTATCTTTATATAGTTTAGCACAAGACAAAATTATTCCACATCTTGCTAAATATATGGAACTTTCTTGTGAAAATGTTACATGGACTAGTTCTAAACTTTCTAATGCTAAAAATATCTATTATTTACTTGCTGGTTCAGATAAAAATATAACTATTAAATCACAAATTATTGATCTTAGAAATAAATGTAAATATTTAGTTACTAATGATGGTTTTTTAATTCCCACAAAACCTTCTGGTGTTGTTTTTGGTATTACTATTGAAAAATCTTTTTCATCATATACTAAATCTGTTGAATCAACAATAAAATTTTTAAAATCAATTGAAACAATTGTAGGCACAAAAACTCTTGGATTTATTTATTCATCTAAAACATCTAATTATTTTGTTGTTGAAGCTATTGCTATTGATAATCAAATATCTTTACCTGTTATACCTGAAAAACTTGATGAAACAACTTTAAAAAATCTTATTCCTAACTGTATTATTGAATCAAGATCACTTTATGATATTATTGATATTGAAATTGAAAAAGGTCCTAATAATATTGATCCAGATGAAAGAATTATAGAAACAAAGAAAAATGCATTTGAAACAGAACATTATGAGCTATTTAGATTTGAATTATCAAATTATTTAAATTTATATCCAAGTATAAAAAACAAAATAACTAAAGTTTTAGAATCAAAAGAATCAAATAAAGTTTCTTTAATCAAAAGTATATTACTAAAAATAACATCAGATGAACTTTTTGAAACATGGAAAAAAATAACTGAAGAAAAGGAAAATGTACAAACTGGTGGTTCTGGTGATTTTCTTGTTGTTAACCAAGAAATACCTGTACTTTCAAACTATACAGTTAAAAATAATAGAGAACTTTGTTCAAATATTAAATCAAAAACAGATTGTGCATCTAATCCTCATTGTGTATTAGTTAAATCAAAATGTATGTTTTCAGTAACACAAGAAAAACTAATTGAATTTGTTTCAAAAGTTAGTGATGAATTAGTTAATAATGAACTTAAATCAAAAGAAATACTTTCTGTTGAAAAGTATTTTGTATCAGACATTGTTAACTATAATGACTACACATATAGACCTAATCAAAAAATTATTAAAAGTGATAATTTAAATATTAATAAAATTCTCAGTGAAATTTTTGGAAAATCAAATATTCCTATTATTGGAAGAAGAAAAATTATTAAATCTTCTAAAACTATTAATGACGAAAATATTTTAAATCCTCCTGAAAGAGCTGGTAACATCTACTCACAAAAAGTTGTCAATTCAAATGTTGTATTTAGAGCATATGCAAATGCTGTATATTGGATTAAAAATTATATGTCTGATGTTTCTTTTAGAAATTTAGGTTATTATTCTATCTTACAAACAGACTTGGCAAATATTTTTAAATCATATATATATGATTGGATTTCAAATGTGTTAAATCAGGAGTTATTATATAAAGAGCTTGCAGACAACTTAATAATAAAGATGCCTTTTGAAAATTTTATTTCTGAATATAAATCAAAACTATTTACACAAAAAGAATATTATTATTTAGGTTTAGTAGATTTATATATATTAAATCAATTTCATAAAATTCCAATTGTATTAATTGATCAATATGATAAATGTTTTTTAGTAATAGATGGACATATTGTTTTTAATGATTTAATTAATCAGACAGGTGCCGAACCAGAATCTAAATATTTTGATAAAAACAATATTAAAATAAAATATATATCGCCAAAAATACATTTAAACATTACGCCAATGAATTTAATTGTTATAAATGAAATTTAATTTCTGGTTTAAATATAATGACAAGTAAGGTAAACATAAATAAAAACAAATTACTAACTGAACTCTGTCTTAAGCAGAGGAAAAAAGCAGATAAAAAATATTTTTTAGAACTTAATGACCTTATTCGCTTACTTAAAAATGTTGATGGAAATATATTTAATAAAAATGATTGTGTACTTTGGAAAGGTTATTTAACTAAATGTAATAATAATAAGTCTTGTTATGTTAATTTTTATTTAAAAAAAAGAAAATTAGCACTACATAGAATTCTTTATATTAATTTTATTGATGATCTTGATGTAAAACATTATTTAAAATTTACATGTGACAATCCTGGTAAATGTTGTAATATTAATCATATTTTAAAAGTTTGTGATGAACAAGAAGAAAACCAAGAAAATCAAGAAGTTATTCAGAATGATATTAATCCTATTAATATTCAAACTCCACCAATACCTAATCCCTTGGAATTAGTTTTAGGACAAGAACAAATACCAGAACCACAATTGACACCATCAAAAAAAGATATTTCTTCAAATATAAAAATTACAAAAATAGATTCAAACTCTAAAGTTGGAAAAATTGTTATTATTTTTGATGATTAAATTTTTATCTAATATAGTATTAAATGTTTGAACTAACAGAAACAATTGATTTCCCTGAGTTAAATGGTGGAAGTACTGAGAAAGAAACTGCTGAAGCTATTAAAGGCGGATTTCCAAGAATTAGAATATGTGATGAAGAGTTTATTAAGAAAATTAATGAAAGAAAACCAAGAGAATTTTCCAAAAAAGATATTTTACCAATTAAACAAATTATTCAATCAAAAAAATCAGAACCTCTTTTTGATTTACTCACTGACTCTCCTAATTCTACTAATATTATTGAAGGTGGGGGAAATGAAAAAAAAGATAAAATAAATGGAGTTTTAATTTCAAGTATTATTGGAAAGAATAAGTAAAAATCTATTGGATAATTTCTTTAAAAAATCCATAGGATAATTCTTACAGAAAAATAATATAGTTGTATTTTATAAATGAATTCAACTATATTAGATTCTTTAGATTACTTTTATTCTATTAAAGAAATTATTTCACAAGATATAAAGTTTACAGACAAACTACATAACTTATTACCAGTTGCATTTATAAAAGAAGGAGATATATATGTTAAGAAAGTTTATAATTTAATTGGATTATATAATAAAGAATTTATTCATGACGATCAATTTATATGGGCATGGAATACAAATATTTATAAATATTTACATACTAAAACAAATCAAATAATTCTACATGGGATTAATATGGAGGCTTTAACTATTAGTGACTTTTATATTAAAAAAATTTTAACTACTGGAAATATTAGAAAATATCACGATATAATTCCTGTTTTAGCATTAGCATGTTATTTAACTAAAGCACATGCATATACTTTTAGAAATTTTGCAAACACAAATTATGCAGAATTTTACGTTTTTTATGATATAAAAGACGTTGAAGGTCTTGAACTTAAACCTGAACTTTAAATTACTATTTAATTTACAAATAAGGATTAAATAGTAAATTCTAATGCTTATTTGAAATTACTATCCAATTTACAAATAAGGACTTGCGCTTATTCGAAATTGCTATTTAATTTACAAATAAGGAGAAGTTAGATCTGCCTTATCTAGTTCTACTAGTTTGTATGGTTTGTCTGAGAATAGTGGAGAGTTTAGTGTTACTTCATTTGGTAGAGCATAAATATCTCTTATTTTATCTTTTGGCATCATATCATCTTTAATTGTAATTTTCATATCTGATTTTCTATCATCAATTGGTATAGCATAATATTCACCCATAGATGAGCCTGGATACTTCTGTCTTCCAAATAGTTTCCAACTATCATTCTTATTTTCTGAATTTACCATATATCCAACCATTCTATATGTATCTGGTGATCCTCTTGTTGGATACCCTATTAATCCACTTGCTACTCTTGATGCTAATTGATCAAATATTGGTCTTTCTACTCTTCCTAATGGAGGATAAAGCTGATCCATTACTACAGCACGATCTCTTATATTTACTGGATCAACTGGAGGAATTAAAGAAGATGGTAGTGGAACCATTGATGGAAGGAAAAGAGGTGCTTGTTGTTGAACTTGAGTAGAAGTTGATGGTTGAGTTTGAACAGAAGCTGATGGTTGGGTTTGAACAGATGTTGGGGCAGGAGGAATATAAATAGTATCAACTGATGCATATTCTCTTTGTTGTGTTAAATCTTCTTTAAGTTTTTGTTGTCTTTGGTCAATCTTGTTAGCAATTGTTTTTTTAGATTCACCAATCATTTGGTCAAGAAGTTTAAGTTTTTTTTCATATTCATCTTGTTGTTTAGTTTTTCCACTTAAAACTATATATAATATTACGCCAAGAACAGAAATAATTGTTATAGTATTAATTTCACTGGTACAAATCATATAATGATATATCACATAAATATTTTTCACAAATAATTATATAAATGATTTTTGCACATATTGCCGGATTATCTGAACCTCTTAAAAATAAACTTAATGATTCATTTTGTGATTCTGGATACATTTTTAAAGATTTAGATTTATTGAGCTCTAAAATTACCAATGACAAAAATATGAAGTTATTTATACAAAAATATGAATATTATTGTGATAAATCTAAGTCTCTCGGTGTTACTAAACTTCAAGCTAAACAATTTTTAACTAAATCAAAAGAAATTGAAAGAAAAATGAGTATTTATTGGAAAAATAAAATGAACTACTATATACTTGATTTAATTAATTCTACTCCTCCAAATAAAAAAATTGTTCTTGTTGGATACTGTAACTTTTTTAAAAATGTACGTATTTTTATTAATATTCAAACTAACACTAAAATTTTTTACTCAATCTCTTCTGATCCAGAATTTATTAAAGATATTGTTAGAACAAATCTAGATAACCATCGTGAAGAAATTGTTAATGGTATATTTAATTTGGATTTAATTAATCCAACTATTTTAACTAAAAAAAGAGAAATTACAGCTAATCTTTATATTAAAAATGGTTATATGTTAAAACCTTTTGATGGTATTACTAAACTACTTAATTTAAATCTACAAAATTACTCTGTTCCCCAAGTCTTGTACTTTGCATCTAAAATTGAATATAATAAAAAAATATCTTTCGACAAAATTATTGCCTACTCTGATGACTGGATTGCTATTATTGCTGGATTTAAAACTAAAGGACTTGTTAAAGGTTATGAATCTGATGATCCTGATAAACCTTTTGTTCAAGAAGTTGAAGCAGGCTCTTTAAACTTATTAACACAACCTATATATTTATATGCTATTACTAACACACTTTTATTTACACCAATTATTACCAAAAATTATATATATAAATATGAAACTAATAAACCTGTTCAAATACATGAAAAAATATTAATACAAAACCCAAAACAAAAACTTAGTCAAATAGGTATTAAATTAATTGGTTTAAAAAGAAAATAACTAATTTAAATAAATCTATGCCTAAAATTTGGATTGTTAAACCTAATTTACCTGAAGACTGGACTTTTAATGGTGTCGAAATAATTGCAGGAAAAAGAACACTTGGTAGATATGTGGATGAACTAGTAAATAAAAAATTTATTCAGTGTATTAATATTTCTGACTCAGATGATGGATGTGAGTTTTTAAATGAATTATCAAAAGGTATTGAATGTATAGACTCTAATACACATGCTAATACTGTTCAAGTTTACCAACATCCAAAATATACAATTGAATGTACATATAGATCTGATTTAAATTTTCAAAACTCACAAGATTTTAATTATTTTGGAACTGTTGTAAATATTGAATCTGTTAATATGTTTGGATCTGCTGTATTTTTTAAAACATCAAATAAAAAACTTGTAGATTTAACTTTAGAAGAGTTAGTTAAACAAATTGTTAATTTTTATTATTTAGAAACTTATAAATTAACACGAGGATCATTTGAACCAATTGGAATTACTAATTTTGAACCTGAAATTACTAGAATTTTAAATGGATATAAAGTTAGAAAATTTGGTGATTGGTTTGTGTTTTCTGATGATTCTAAATCTAATTTAAATGAATTAAAACAATCTAATAATAATATTAATGAATTTAATAATTTAATCTGGCTTAAAGTTAAGACTCATATTGGAGATATTCATGAAGCTCTTGAAAGTACAAATTATGAAAAAAATAAAGATGGTGACTTAAGAGGTTTATATATGGATTTAGATCCAGAATATATTAAGGCTGTGTTTTTTTCATAAAATAGGGATTTTTTAAATAAAAATATATAGAATTATAATTTATAATGTCACAGAACCAGATGAATATTAATGATTATGTAAATATAAATTTAGATAAAAACGATATGTCAACACCTTTAAATAATTTACCTGGTAGTTATTACCAAGAACAACCTAATGTTAGTGGCACTCAAATGATGGATAATTTAATACAACAAATGGAACAAATGCCACAATCTCAACCTATGTTATTATCTGGTCAAATGCCAATGCAACAACCAATGCAACAACCAATGCAACAACCAATGCAACAACCAATGGGACAACCAATGAGTCAACCAATGGGACAACCAATGAGTCAACCAATGGGACAACCAATGGGACAACCAATGGGTCAACCAATGCAACAACCAATGGGACAACAGTTTATTCAAAACCAACCTTTTATTCCAGTTAAAAAGTCTAATGCAGAAAAAGAAAAGGCAATGAAAGAACTTGAAATATCATCTAGTGAAAGAAAAGTTTCTGAAAAAAAACAAATTATTAAAACAGAAGATTTACCTCCTAAGGAAAACACAAAAACACTTACATCTCATATTAATGAAACAGTACTTGCATTAGTATTATATGCAATTATTTCAAATCCTTTCATAACACCATTAATTGTTAAATATGTACCATTTTTTGAAACTTCACCACTTGTACTATTTGGAGTTAAAGTTGTTTTATTTGCTATTATTTATCATTTAGCTAGATGGATTATGTAATTATAAAAAATTGTCACAAGCTATTTTAAGCTTTGCAAAAAAATTGAATATTTAATATATTTAATATAGTTGAAATTATACTTTATTAAATAATGGACGTACTTATTAATAATCTAAATATTTTTAAATTTAAAGAGTCGGCAGAGAATTATCCGAACTTTATTGATAATATATTTCAATCTGATTCAAATATTCTTTCAACATATAGTTTTATTAGAAGTAACAATGTTATAGATAAATCAGAAAATATAGAATTACTAAAAAATAGATTTAAAACATATGTTGAAAGAGGTTTTCGATCAATTACTTCTGTATCATCATGTTTAAATGTGTTGAATGATGTAAATAATAAAATGGCAAGAATAAGAATGTTGTTTGGATATTTAGTTAATAGAGGAGGAGATGATATTTATTCTGAATTTTTAGATAACTATTACCAACTTGTACTTCAAAATATTAATGTATTTATTATTCATTTGTTCACACCACTAGCAAATAATTCAACTCCCACATATTTATTTACACAAGCATCAAGTGCTTTTGATCTTCTTATTTCAGGACTTGGATATTTTAATGAACAAATAGATTTAAATCAAAAATATTCTGATGACAAAAAGAAATTATTAAATGCACTGAGTCTATTATTTTTTAATAAATATGGTTCTGAATTAATTTCTGAATTTAGTAATGTTATTAAAATTTTCTTCAAATCCTATAAAACACTTAAATTTGAAGATTTAATTTCTGACTATCAACTTGTTGAAAATTTATCTGCAAATTATGAATCTAAAATTCGTAGTTGTGTAAGAGATTTAGATTATAAATCTAAATTTAAGTCTTTAATTGGAAAATTACCACTTGCAAATATTTTTGCTTCTACTGACATTTTTACTTGTGACGAAAGTTTTTATCAAATTATAGAATCTCAATTTGTCAATTCTACTGACCTACATTCTTTAAATGTATATTTAATTAAACTTATTGGTGGACTTGAAACTAATATTATTTTCACAAAAGACAAATATGCTTCTGAACAACTATTTATTGAATTAGCAAAAACATTTAAAGTATTTTCAAAACTATTAACTTATCTTAATAAATTTGATGAAATAAAAAATCTAATTGTTCAAACTATTAACTCAATGTTGTCTCAAGATGATATGTTAATTAATTATATTGTAACATCCATGACTATTTTTGTTAAAAAAATTAATATTAATAATTTTGATACTCTCAAAGATCTTGTTTCTCATGTTGCAAAATGTATCAGTTTGTCAAAAAAAGAATCACAGTTCCTCGATCTCTTTAACCAAAATTTACAATTAAATCTTATTAAAACTAGAATTAATGAAGACTTATTTTCATATCTTGCTGCAATTATAGATCATTTTGATTGTAATGAATCTAATCATATTAAAATAAATAAATTTTTACAGGAAATTGAGATTAATGTTTGTTATAATAATGAAATTAATAGTATTCCAATTAAATCAAACAAAGATTTAACTATTGATATGAAACTAGCAAACACTATTCTTATTAACAAAGATGTATGGAAATGTAGTAAAAGTGTTAAAATTAAAATTCCTGACCAAATACTTGCATATTTTAAAGTTTATGAAAAATTTTATTCAATTAAACATAACTTTAGAACTATTGAATGGTGTTATGAAAATAGTAATATTGAAATAGATATTGGTAGTTCAACAATTACTGGGTCTGTTGTTCCTATTTCTATACTTTTTGTTATTGGATCAAAACCAAATGGAATTACAAATAGTGAATTATTAAATGAATTAGGTTTAGAATCAATTGAATCTATTGGAAAAGATTTTGGTCTTCTTGTTTCTAGTGGAGTAGTTGTTGCAAATCTTGATGTTTTAACAATTGGAAAAAATTTACCTCCTATGATTAATTTGAACAAATTAGCAATATCAAAAGTTAAAGTTGTTAAAATACAAGAGGCATGTTTTGATACTGTTAACTCAACTGACTGTTACATTATTAAAGCATTAAAACCATTAAATGGTAAAGGACTTGGATTTTGTGAATTAGTTGAACAAGTTAACACATTAAATAAATATTTCAAGTCTAATAATGATTTTATTAAGGAAAGAGTTGAAACACTAATAAAAAAGAACTATTTAGTGTGTAAAGACTCTTTATACTTTTATGATGTATAAGCAAAAAAATTGAATTTAATATATTTTATTTATATGAACTCGAATAGTTACTAAAATTACTATGATATCAAATATCGTTAAATTTAGTTCTATTAGAGATGGTTCGGTTAAAGATTTATCAATTGAAGAAATTTATAAAAATTTTGGACGTGTATTAGTTTTATGTTCAAACACATCAAACAAAACAAAAGGTATTGGTCAATTTGAAGCATTGAATTATACTCTAGTCCCTATGCCTGTTAGTATTATTAAAAATACATTTATTAAAAACTTTTTACATTTGCTTGATTATGAATACCTTAATAGAGAATATAATATTGATAGGAAATTCTTTTCTTGTGTTGACCAAAAAGAACTTGTACTTAATCTTACAAATATTGATATAAAAGATTTTAACTCTTTTGATATGCAATTTAATGGTGTATGTAATTTTAAAGACTATATTGTTGCTACATTACTTGATGACTATATGTCATATTCTTCAACTAATGAAATCATCCGTACTAACCGTATTAATATGTTACAAACTATGAATGAAAGAACTTATTGGTCTTTATATTCTAATTGTCGATTAAATATTAGTTTACAGTTTATGCAACGAGGATTTAATTTACATCTTACTCAAAGACTTGAAAATGAACAGATTAAAAATATTATACAGAAAATTAATAAATATTCTATTGAAGATGATAACTATCTTAATTATTTATATAGAAAACAAACTTATGTAGATGCTGCTTCTAATTTAAAAGAAAAGGGATATAAGTTATATAGAATAACAACTAATCCGATTTGTTCATCAATGGATATTGATACATTTAATAAATTTCTCAATGAGAATATTTATATGAATGACAAAGAATATTATTTTTTAATTATGAATTTGTTAAGTTCTAAAGAGCTATGCCATCTTGTAATTAATAATCAACATCTATTATCTAAACTTAAAACTTCTGGATTTTATACTAAATATTATTATATATTTAAGTATTTGCTTGGATATGCCTGGATTACTATGTACCTTGAAGAATCTATTAAAAAGAAAAATATTGTTGGTAATGATAGATTTATTTTTGATATTGAAACTGCTTCTTTATTACCTGAAACTCCTGGAACTAAAGAAGATATTCTTAAAAGTTCATCATATTTACCAATTTTAGTTTCATCACAACTTTATAATTTAAACGATAATATTATGGGTGTTGAACCACGTGTTAGAGAACAAATTAGATATGGGGTTGCTGATAAAGATACATTTATGTTTAGACTTGGACAATTTTTAACAGGAAATAATAAGTTTGGACTATTTGAAGGTCTAGACTGGTCTAATATTGCAGTATCTGGTTCATTGATTGCATGTTGTTTACCAAATTTCAATCCTTTGATGTTAAATTTTTTAACTAAGAGTGAAATTATTTCTAAATCAGACAAATTTGTTAACTATATTAACGAATATTATCGAGATGCTGATATTGACATGTTATGTAATTTAGATGGTTCTGCTTTTATTGATAAAGTATATTATGTTGCTAATACTATTGAAGCTAATATTAAGAAATTTATTGAAATTTCTAAGATAACTGGATATGAAAAAGATTTATTAGTAACTATTAAACCTGTTAAAACTGTTGCAGTAATTATTAATGTAGACTTTATTAAAAAATATATATTAGCAGAACTTGAAGCACAAGGTATGACTTATGGTGAAATTGTTTTGGATATTAATAATATTAAAGTTAAAAAAGCTGTATATCCTCTCTATCTTAAATATAAACAACAGAAAAATTTAGAATTCTACTCGGATCCTAATAATTCAAATATTTGGACTAATGAAATTTATGCTCCTGAATTCGATATTGTTGGTGTTGAACAACTTCAAATTGTTTTTGCTAGAACCAAAAAAGATAAAGCTGACGAAGCTCAAGCTGCAAATAAAGAAAAAGAAGATGAAGACGTTGAAACTACTGATGACTTAGTTGCAGATGAAGATAAAGAATTTGATACTAAAGCTGAAACTAAAGTAGAAGATGAAGAACTACCATCACTTATTAATGAAACAAATGTTCTATTTATTATTAATGAAAATCTTAAATACAAGATTGCTTCTCCTTTTATGCCTCATTCTATTGAAGCATTTAAAATTAGATTTAATGACTATTTTGGTACTGTCGGATCTTTTCACCTACCTATTGTTAGGGGGTATTATGATGGTTCAACTGTTAAAATGACACCTTCATGTATTAGTGCATGTATGACTATGATTAACATTGATTATAAGTACTTTGCTGGATCTAAAGATCCAATTGAGATTATTAATAAATATAGATGTAGAGGTTTTGGTACTATTTTAAATGACAAAGAAAAGATTAGATTTTTTGAATATAATAATCTTGTTGATAAATGGAAGAATATTTATTCAATTAAATTAAATGATTCTCTTGCTATTAAGAAATGTCTTGGATTTAAATCTCCAGATGACTCTATGTTTAAATACTCTACTAAAGTATATGGGGATACAACAAACTATTTAGCTATTCCATCAGATGCTTCTATTTCTACTGATAGAGTTATAGAAAATATTTATGGGTGCAAAACTAGTGCTATTATTACTGGTTTTTGTAAAACCTTAAAAAATATTAATGAATATGGATATATTGAACCTCTTAAACACTATTTAATTGATATGGGTTGGAATTTATGTATAGACAGACCAAATGGTGTGGCTGGACAAATATAGATTTTTTAAAGGTAAAAAATTGTTTTTTTATTTATTTAAACAGATAAACTATTTAATTTAATAAATACACAATATGAATAAAAATGATGTTGAATCTGAAGGTTCTGACTCTAGTGGTTCAATTCCTAATTTTAGAGCAAGAGGACAAAGCTATTTAGCTGAATACTTACCACCTGTTGAAGCAATTGAACTTGAAACCCATGTGTTTAATTTTTCAAATCAATATGTTAGTTGTTATAATTTAAATACTACCCATTTAAAAAGTGTATATAACTCAAAAATTCAAGATATTTATTATAACTTGAATCCTTTAAATTCGCCAACACTTTTAATTAGAATTTTAAAAAAAGAAATACCTATTGATAAAATACCTTTTGCTTCTCCTGAAGAACTTAATCCTACTTCTTGGGAAAAAATTATTAAAAAAAGAGATTTTATTGAACACAAGAAAAATAATATGGCTACTTCTGATGCATATGAATGTAGAAAATGTAAACAACGTAAATGTAAAGTTTATTCACTCCAAACTAGATCTGCTGATGAACCCATGACTATTTTTGTCCAATGTGAAGTTTGTAATTATTCTTGGCGAATTTATGGTTAGTTTAATTAGCAATTGCCTTTAAGAACAAAATTAAATTATCAAACCATTAATTCTGTTAATGCAATTAGTTTTTTTTTAATGTTTGAATTAAAATAATTTGTTTCAAGCATTTTAATAATTTGGTTTGAACATATTTTTTTTGACTCTAAAGTTTCAGATCCTAAACATCCTATAATTTCATTTAAAACTTCATCAACATTTTTAGATTCTTTAACACACAATTCATATTCTAACTTTGAAACTAAATCTTGTAAAATAGTGTATTTAGTTTTTGGGACTTGTTTAGAATTTGAATTAAATTTATATTTTGTTTCTAAGCTTGCAAGTAAATTAATTGTTTGATCTAATGTAAATGGTTGGGACTTTGTAGGTTGAGTAATATTATATTTAGATTTTAAACTGTCAAGTTTATCATTAATTTTAGAAATATCTTCCATATAATTTTATTTAAGATAAAATTTTTATCTATTGAATTAATATTATGAGTATTCAATTATCTAGTGCTGAACTTGTTTCACGAATTATTTCTGATCCCTCTTTTGCTAATGAAATTATAAACTATATGAATAATATTAAACCAAAACTTAATTCATTAACTTCTAAAATGTATGTGATAGAACAAATTGAATCTGCACATAATGAACAAATTGATGAATACAAGAAACTTTTAAAAAAACTACATGACAAATATCTTAAATTAGAAACAAGTATTAACTCTAAACCTAAAAATGACAGTTGTAAATCTTGTGAAGTTAAAGCTCAAACTATTCAAAAACTTACTTCTGATCTTTCTGAATGTAAAGTTTGTGAATCTAAAGATAAATTAATTGAACAACTTAAAGATGAAATAGAAATTCTTAAAAAACAAGTTGGTACAATTCAACAACCAACACAATCAACTTGTAAATCATGTGAAGACAAAACTGACATTATTAAAAATATGACTCAAATGCTAACAAAACCATGTTCTAAATGCGAAACTAAAGATATTAAAATAGAAAAAATTACAAAAAAGAAAGATTTAACTATCCGCGAACTATCACATAAAATTACTCAACTTGAAAGTGATAACTCTGCTAAAAATGCTGAATTTGAAAAACTTAATAGACTTCTTAGATTAGAATTAAATAAATCAAAATCTCTACAACCTGAACAACCTAAACAACCTGAACAACCTAAACAACCTGAACAAATTAAAAAAGCTCAACAACAATTTAATCAACCCCAAGAATCTAATTCAGTTTTGGGTGAACTTTATAAACAGTTTGGTAATTTTATAAGTATAACTGAACAAAAATAAAATATTTTAATACCTTAATGATAAAAATTTATTATAGCTCTATTTATTTTAAACAAATTGCTGAAGGTTTAGGTTGGCTTATATCAAGATATAATAAAACTTTAGATTCAGATCATCAAATTATATACGAAATTACTTCTGTTATTAAATCATCTAAATCAAAGTCAACTACTTGGATTATTTTAGGATTACAAAATACACCAGTTGTTCAATTAAATAAATATATTGTTTGGAACTTTGAACAGTTTGAAGTTGAAGGTCCTGATTTTGATCAAACTTTTTGGGATAGAATGGCTAAAGCAGATGAAATTTGGGATTATTCAAAGGAAAATATTAAATGGCTTGAAACTAATAAGAATATTAGTGCTGAATTTTTTCCTTTGGGTTGGTTTCCATCTATGAAATTTTCTTTTGAAAAAAGTACTGAATGGTCAGAAAGAGCTATTGAATTTAGTTTTGTCGGATTAATGAATGAAAGAAGAAGAGATATTCTTAAACCATTACATACACTTGCAAAGTCTAAATCATGGAATATGTATTTATCTAATAAATGTTGGGGTCAAGAATTTGAATCTATTTATTCTAATACAAAATTTGGATTAAATATTCATTTCTATTCTGGAAAAACTATTTTAGAAGTACATAGAATTATACCTTTAATACTTAATAATATTTGGGTTATATCTGAAAAATCTGGTGATCCATGGTATAATGAATTATTTGAAGGACTTGTCACATGGGCAGAACCAAATACTTTTTATCAAGTACTTGAAGAAATTGAGTTAATGGATGAGACAGAAATAGTTACAGAACTTACAAATAGACAAAGAAAACTAATTCAAACTTGTGACTCTTATAAATATTTTGTTCAAAGTGATATTGATAAAAAATTGATTTTATAATTGATTGATTAATTTAGTTATTTTAATAATTAAATTAATTATTAGAATGTCAACATACCTATGTATTGCAATTGATACTACTGGATCCATGGGTTCATGGATTAACACTTTGAATAAAATGATCCCACAGTTCATCCGAATTTCTGCATTAACTGGATCATTTAAAAAAATTTGTGTAGTTTCTTATAAGGACTATGATTCAAACCCTGTGGTTACTTCAACTGGTTGGACTGATCCTAATGATCCTAGCCTTATCACATTTTCAAAGGGTTTGACAGCAACAGGTGGTGGAGGTCAGCCTGAAGCTATTAAAACTTGTTTATATCAAATTCTTGAGAATTTACCAGAGGACTTAGATAGATCTAATGATAAAATCTATCTACTACATTTAACAGATGCACCTGCTCATGAGTCTAGTTCTGGGAGATTGGATGGAGAAGGTACAAAGGAATTTGCAGCTTTAGGGGCTGAACGTTTTGATTGGAACGAACTAACTTCACAAATTTTAGTTCAACCAATTGTTTATAGCTGTTTATCCACATGTAGATTCAATTTGTATGCTTCTTTAGCTGCAACTACTGGGGGATTTTATATATCTACTTCTATTAATTCATTAGAAAATGATATTCTTCGAATTTTTAATGGTTGGTTTGGCGCTGAAGAAAATTTAATTTTTAATAACCAAGTTCTTGAACTTAAATTTCAAACTAATCCAATTGTAGACTCGGAAATAGATTTAATTAAAAACTATAAATTAGTTAGTAGACAAATCCCAATTACTCAACCTCAACTTGCTAATTGCTTGTCTAATTGTGTTCAAAAATTTGGTTCAGATCCTGTTTATACAAATATGGTTTTCTCACTGTTTGAACAAATTATTCGAGATGATATTTTAACTATTACTACTAATAAAATTTTTGGGAGAGTATGGAGAAAACTTTGTTGCATGAGAAAAGAACCTAAAAGAGATGAACTTATTCAGTTGATTGAAACTTGTAAGAAATCTTTAGCCCCTGGACCAAGAACAAAATTTGATGCCTGGTTAAAAGAATCTTATAATATGATTGAGGAGATTAAAGGAGAGTTAGAAGATTTAGTTCAAGAAGAAAAAGTTGATCTTAATGGTTGTATTGAATTTATGCGTGATATTGGTGATAACTCTGTGCCTGCAGATATGGTCGGACTGCTAAGATCACTTGGAGCTTCAGACCAAGCTGTTATTAAAAATATTTATGCAAGGGCAGTAATTAATCCTGATAAACGTTTTGATCTAACATCCACATCTTCACTTCCACTTAAAATATCTGCTGCTAGATTATTTTCATTAATTATTCATCTGGCTGCTCCAGGAACAAAGTTTTCTGGAAGAAGACTTCAAGCAATCTTAGCTATTTTAGCTTTAGGGACTATATTAGATTCACAAGCTCGAGAGTTCCTTAGTAAGTTCAAGGGTAAATGGTTAAATTTTGCAATAGATAAAGATGGTAAACCTGAAATTCCTGAGAATTTTCAAGTTAAGTTTTTATACTTGTGTATTGGTTCTGCAAAAGAATTTTTAACTGTAGAAGAGTTAGAAGCTGCTACTAGATTAACAAAGTTAAACCTATGCAATCGTATTCCTGAAATAAATGTAAATGCACTCACTGAAATCTTCACATCTATGGATGGTGTTAGACCTGATTATCATATTGATTGTTTACATTGTGACTTATCTAGACCTATATCTTTAATGTCTACAAATAAAACTTGTGGATATTGTTTTTATGGAACAAAACCTAAGGTTGAACCAACTCCCGATGCCACATTTATGGTAAGATGCTCAAATTGTGATGCTTTTTATTCACGAGACCGCGGTACTCATATTATGGGTAAGTCCCTTTGTCACGAATGCGCTAACAATCAAACTCCAATGAATCAAACTTGTAAATTATGTTTTCATAAATTTGTAACTAGAACTGGGTTATTAGGTGTTAATGGTATTTGTAAGCCTTGTGAATTAGGTCATCCTAAACTTAAACCTAGTTATAAAACTCACAAGTTAACACTTCGAGAATTACTTTCTGATACTGATGATGGTTTTAAGCTAGTAAATGGATTAATTGGTTTTGATCGAGTGGATGGTGTTAGTAATTTAATTGAAATGTTTTGTAAACTTAAACCTATTGAACCACTTGATCCTCAAAAAATAAAAGAAAATAAAATTATTTGGAATAATAAATTGGTTACTAATTGGGATCAAATTGTTGATAAAATTATTACAGTTATTAATTCACATTTTATTGAAAGAGAATGTTGTGACCTTTGCTGTGAACCTAAACCTAATTCTGATTTAGGTAAAGCATGTGGAAGATCTGGTTGTGATCAAGTTCTTTGTACAAGCTGTGGATCTGCTTGGTATTCTGAAAATAAACTTGGTCATGTTGTAAATCTTAGACATTGTGGATGTATGTTTTGCTCACGTGTTCCAGCTCCTAAAGTAATTTCACGCTGGTGGAATCCTGAAGCTAGAGCATTAGCTAGACCAGGAAGTTTACCTCAAATGGATCCAAATTTTTATTATGGATGGTGTGTTCATTGTAGATTAATTAAACCATGTGGGGATAGGGCTTGTGGTGCGGGTCAAGCACCTAGATTTGAAAATTTTGAGTGTGAAGAATGTGTTCAGGCTCGTGTTGAATTTGAAACACGTAATTCAACAACAGAAGAAATTAAATCATGTCCATCATGTAAACAGCCTACTATTAGATATGCTGGATGTAATCATATTAGTTGTCCTTGTGGAACACATTGGTGTTTTGAATGTGGGGGTAAGTTTGATTATGAAGAAATTTATAACCATATGAATAGAGTTCATGGACGAATTTATGCAAATGAAACACCTGAATTTGATGACTATGGTTATGATTCTGGGAATGAATCAGATTAATTTATTTTATATTTCTAATTTATATTTATACTTATGAGTAAATATTTGTTTTATAAATCAAAGTATTTAGAATATAAAACTAAACGTAATTCTAACTCTAATTCTAATTCCAATTCTAATTCCAATTCTAACCCTAATTCTAACCCTAATTCTAACCCTAATTATAACCCTAATTCTAACCCTAATTCTAATTCTAACTCTCCTAATTTTCCCTTTAGTCCAATTCCAAATACTAATTTTGAAAATGAATTTAGACTTTATTCTGAATATGGTAGTAATAAAAAAATAAAATCTATAAACGAAAAATTAAAATTAGAAGATTTATATGAAAAACAGTTTGGAAAAGAAGAATATCAATCTCCATTTGATTCAAATTCTGCATCTGTTTTTCCTTCAAATTCTGCATCTGTTTTTCCTTCAAATTATTCATTTGGTTTTGGTTCAAATTCTTCATCTGCATTTGGTTCAAATTCTTCATCTGGTTTTGGTTTAAATTCTTCATCTGGTTTTGGTTTAAATTCTTCATCTTCATTTGATTCAAATTCTGCATCTAGTTTACATTATGAAGAAGATGTAGAATCTTCATCTAATTCTAAAAGTAAGATAAAAACTTTAAGAGATGTTGGTAGTATATTTAAAAAATCACATTTAGCAATACCAATTACTGAAGAACAATTAGAAAAGAAAGAACTAATTAGTAAAGAACCAATTAGTGAAGAACCAATAAGAAAATCTGAAAGAATTGAAGGAATTAAAATGAAACAATCTTTAATAACTCCTAATAGTAAAAAAACTAGTTCAAAATATGGTGATATAATATATTATAACACACCTATGTTATTTACACCTTCAACTTATGCTAAAATATTCTCAAAAATTAAAAAAGATGATGAGAAAATACAAAAATTAATTAAACAAGATGAGGAAAAAGATAAAGAATATTTTAATTATGAAAAAAATTATGGAAAATTAGTTGAAACATGGTATGCAGATAATTTTAGATGTCCTTGTTGTAAAATAGGTTCTTTAAGACGTTATTATTCAGATATTTTTCCTGTAATAGATTTAGTATGTACTAATCCAGATCATAATATACAAGAACATGGAGTTAGGTACTTTCAAGTTAAAGCATCAAATGGCGCAGAATTTGCAGGAGAAAAATATTTTAGTATTGAAAGTGATGTTGGTGGTGGTGCTGCACAAACTGAAAACTATATTTATACTGGTTCAAGAAGATTTGGAGAGCCAATTCATGCAATATCACCAAATAGTTCGTTTGAGGATAAAGAGTTTTTAATTGGTTATATTTGTATAATAATAGAATATTTTGATCCAGATGATGATGATATTGAAGATATTAATGTAACATCTATCAATTATATTTTACCAAAAGTAAATAATACAACTGATACATATTATTCATATGTTGAAAGTAAATATGATAAACCAAAAATAACTTGGAAGACAAACAATTTTAGTATAACTTCAATTACTCATGATGAGAGTGGAGAAAGATATAAAATACCACGTGATTATTTGTTAACACAATTTTATGAAGTTGGGGAAAATCCTCTGTCTAAAAAATAAGGGTTTTGACTATAAAAAATGCATTTTTAGACCATAAGAAGATATTATTTTTTTATGATTTATTAAAAAGATGTAATTTTACATAATGTTTTATATAAAATAATTTTTTTAGTTTTAAAAAAAAGAAAGATCATTTTAGCAAAAATAATTTTTTCACAGATGTTTTTGAGATTTTGGCTATTTGGAAAAAATTTTTGCCCAGTCGTAAAAAAATCTCTCTCTCTCTGAGAAAAATTCTTTGTCCGTTTTTTAGTAAATTAAGATATAAATTATATTTTTCACTATTTTAAGTCTATAAATAAGATTATTATATTTTATTTTAAAATGTGATTTTTTGGTACTTTTTTTAGTAAATGAATGCAATTAAACAAAAAATCTTTGGTACTTTTTTTAGTAAATTGGTACTTTTTTTAGTAAATTGGGTATTTTTTAGTTCCCTTAAGTAATTTACGCTTTTGGTACTTTTTTTAGTAAAAAATTATTTAAATATTATAAATTATAAATTAATAATGAGTATTTGTGTGTTTTGTAATTTTTCACATGGTAAAAAAGAAATTTGTGGTGATTATAGATCTAGTGAACTACTATCAAAATATTTAAGTGATTATTTGCTCTTAAATGTGAAAGATCTGATGGATGAAATAAAGATAATAAGGAAGTCATTTAAGTGTGATAATTGTGATAAAACATTTAATTCAAAACATCACTTACAATATCATATTAATAATAAAGTATGTAAAAAAGAAATAGCATATAAATGTGATAAATGTGGCAAAACATTTGCTAAAGGAAAAAATTTAAAATATCATCAAGCAAATTCAGTTTGTGAAAAAAATAATGTATCTAGCACAACTAATATAACTAATAATACTTCTAATACTTCCAATACTTCTAATACTTCTAATACTTCCAATATATGCAACACAACTAACAATCAACAGAATATCCAAACACAAAATATAAATAATAATATACAAATAAATGTTAATGCGGGGTTGCCTGATAACAAACCAATTGATATGATCCCTTTTAGAGATGCAAGTTATAAAATATCTACTAAAAAGTATTTGGAATACGCGAACAATCCCGAACAGGCAATTAAAAAGTTTGTTAAAGATGAACATTTGAATCCTGAAAAACCAGATCGTATGAATATATTAAACACTAATCCAAGATCTAATCGTGTACAGCTATTTGATTATGATGATGATTTTATTTGTCGATGGCAGACCAAAGACAAGACAGATGTGGCTGAACTGTTATATGATCGCGGGGTTAATATATTATTTTTTGCTAAAACTATGTTATCAGCAGCGGGTATCAAGTTGGATCCCAAAAAGGAGACCCAACTAAATGCCAAAATAAAAGAATATGAAAATGACGATAAAATAAAAAAGAAATATGTAAATATGATCACAGATTTAACATATGATTATAGAGACATTGTAAGTTCAAATAAAAAAAATATAGAAGAATATAATAATTATATATTAGAAAATTAGTGTTTTATCTTTACATTAAAGGAAAGTAGAACTTGCTTTAATCAAAATACTAAATTTATCTTTACATTAAAGGAAAGTAGAACTTGCTTTGATGAAAATACTATGTATTTTACATTAAAGGAGCAGCTACACATTGTCTAAAATAAACAGTAATTCCAGAATTTACAGATGGTCTTTCAATTCTTATAATTTGTCCAGGTTTTAGATTATAGTATCTAGCAATAGGATCAGATTCTTTTATAATACCGATTTCAATTCTTTTAAATCCGTATTCTTTTCTTATTTGATCTTGTTCTTCCTGAGTTAATAAAATATGTTTGGGTACAAATATATGATCAATTTTATTAACAAGTAAATCATCATCAAAAAATACTTCAAGATTATTATATTCAATAAATTGTTTATAAGCTTTAGGAGTAATTTTAGAAACAATAATAAATCTATAATGATCTTTATACTTATCTAAAAATTCTTCAATATCTTCTATTTTTCTAATTGTGGTGATTTTTCTAAAAAGAAGTTTAACTGCGATTTTGTCATCACCAGATCTATACCAAGTAGTATCGTTGTCATAGTTAGCTTTGAACTGTTCAAATATAGGTTTGTAATCTATAGATTTTCTGCTAGCAATCATTTTAGCAGTATTTTCAAATACAAGAGTTTTAATACCATCTTCATTATATTCGGCCTGAAATATTGTGTTTGACATTTTAATATATAATAATATAAATTATTTAAATAGATTAAAATTCAATTTTTCATATTATATATTATAACATTTAATGACTTTAACAAATTAATCAATAAATTAAGGAAAAAATTGATTTATTAATTAACTTGATTAACTAACTAATTAGTTAATTAAATTCAATGTATAGAATATCTAAGTTACCAAATACACAAGATGCACAATACAACTCTGTTTACTTGTACAAAACAGATGCAAAATGCAAATACATTAAAATATTAAATGATGACCAACTTTATGGTCCATTTAAAACTGCTAAATCATCTTTTATGCTTAAGGATGATATTGGTATTGGATCTTATTTTAGAGATTATTTGGAAGTAGATAGTCCTGATGTTGACACTTTTATTTGTACAATACCTCTTGAAGATCCTGAAATTATTACTTTGAGTACTATAACCTTTGTTATAGAAACTTGTTCTTCACAGAACAAAAAACAGACTATAACTGTTAATGAAGAATTACTTGATGAGATTAAAACTAATTTTTTTGATATACCTATGTTAAATTCATGTGGATTTTCACATAAAAATAAATATAAGTTAACTCCTTCATTTGAAGAACTTGGTGATCAAGACACACATGAATATATTTACTTGATAGGTCCTTCAACTTCAATTAATTTTGTAACTAAAGCAAATTATACATTAGAAATTGATTTACCTAATAGTTCAACAAATATATTTAAGTCTAATTTTAATTTTGAAGAGATAGGAATTGGTGGGTTGGACAAGCAGTTTGAAATAATATTTAGGCGTGCATTTGCATCCAGACTTTTACCAAAAAAGTTAGTGACAGATTTAGGAATAAATCATGTACGAGGAATTATTTTACATGGACCTCCTGGAACAGGTAAAACTTTAATTGCTAGACAAATTGGGAAAATTCTTAACTGTAAAGAACCTAAAATTGTAAATGGACCTAGTCTGCTAAATAAATATGTTGGTGAATCTGAAGAAAATGTTCGCAAATTATTTGCGGATGCAATTGAAGATACATCTGGATCTAAACTTCATTTGATTATTTGTGATGAATTTGATGCTCTAGCAAGAAAAAGAGGTTCAGGATCTTCTGTAAGTTCAGATGTAAATGATAAAATGGTTAATCAGTTTCTATCTATGATTGATGGACCAAATGCATTGAATAATATATTGTTAATTTGTATGACTAATCGAATTGATTTGATTGATGAAGCACTACTTCGACCTGGAAGATTAGAATTGCAAATAGAAATTAATTTACCAGATGAGCCAGGTAGACTTCAAATTCTTCAAATTCATACTAAAAAGATGGGTGCATTAGGTTATTTAAATGGTGTTGAACTTGAATCAATAGCAGCACAAACAAAGAACTTTACAGGTGCAGAACTTGAAGCAGTTGTTAGATCAGCAGTTTCATTTAGTATATCCAAAGAGTTAGATCCATCTAATTTAACAAATGTAGGTAAAGTTAAACCAGTACTAACTCAAGGAGATTTTATAAGGTCAGCTAGAGAAATTAAACCTCAATTTGGAGCATTATCAGAACAAATAGAAATTATTACATCTAGACCATTTGAACTTTACTCGGAAGAATATACTCAAGTATACAATGAACTGGTTGAAAATATTAAGTCACTTGTTCCAGGTAATTTATTATCAGCAGTAATAACAGGACCTGGTTATATTGGTAAAACAACCCTGGCTTGTCAAATTGCTAAGGCTTCAGGTTATTCTTGTGTTAAACTAATTAATTCAGAACTACTTATTAATTCAATATGTAAAGATATAGAATTATATGATAAATTTAAATCAGCATATAATTCTGATAATCTCATTATAATTTTGGATTCAGTTGAAAGATTAATTGAGTATTCAAAACTAGGTAATGCATGTGCATTTAATAATAAGATTCTTCAAGTAATATATATGTTAATGGATAAGGTTGTGAATCCACAGAAAAAAATGGTAGTGTTGCTTACATCATCTAAACATTCAGTAATGGATGATTTAGATATAATAAATATGTGTACATATTCTTATACTTTAGATGATACAAATGGTATATCAAGTGAGTTTAAGGCAAAAAAATTAACACATTGAAAAAATAAAAATCTAAAAATAGTATATAATATTTTTTTATGGCTGAGTTAGATAAAGCCCTAGAAATTTTTGGTTTGGACAAAATAATGTTTAACCAAATGAAAAAATCAGATTTAAAAGTATTTATTCAACTAGCAGTTGGGGATGAAACTAAGCCACTAAAGGAATCGAATTTAGAATTAAAGTATGCTTATGGACAATTATTATTGAATGCAAAAACAAATTTAAAAAAAGTAAGAATTAATGCCCCTACTGAAAGCACAAAATCATTTTTAAATAAACAAAGTCGTAAAAGATCCCAAACAATAAGTACAAGCATAGATTATTGTGGTCCAACAAGTGCATCAATAGATGTTTTATTTAACTCACTATTATGTTCTAATAGTTCACATAGTGAAGTTACTACTTTTATTTAATAAATTCGTTAAAAATAACTTAAAGAAAAAAATATATTATTTAATAAAGTACTATGCAATCAAATAAAAAATCCACTAAAACAACAAAAACAACTACTAAACAGCTTAAACCAACTGTAAAAATGGAAGATTTAAATCTTCCTCCAATGCCAAAAGATTTAGTTAAAAACCTAGCAAAATATAAAAAGGTAACAAAACGTTCTTTAATGAATGATTATTTTAATAGTTTAAATCCTTTAACAGGAAGATTAGCAAGAAGTAGATATTTTGAAGAGATGTTAAATGATTCAGATTATTCAACATATTCAAGTAAGCCAACAGCAGCAATAAAAAAGATGGATTTAAGGAATTTGGATTATTTATTATGTTTACATGAACCTAAAAAACCTAGACCCCAATATATTCCTGGTCAGGGTTATAGAGTTGGTAAACCAAATGGTTCAGGTGGAACAAATAGTTCATCAAGTTCAACATTTACAACATCAAATTTGTCTGATATATTTGGATCATCAAATCCTTTTGATATATTTTCAAAATTTCCTCAATTTAATCAAGGAGCAAGTTCAGGTTACACAGGATCAGAACCAGATGTTCAAACTAATGTGACAACATCAAAGGATGCAAATGGAAATGTAACTACAGTAACAAACACGACAAGAACTGCAAATTATAATATTAATTTATTGCCCTTTGTTCCAATTAAATTAAAAACAAAACCAGGTGAAAAACCAAGATATTATGCACATAAATTAGTAGATGAGACACCAGGAGAGATAAATATTTACTATTATTATATAAGAGATTATAAGTATTTAATTTGTGAGAAGGCAAAATTTCCGTTTTATGGAATGACATTACAAGAAAAAGAGACATTATATAATACAATAATTGATTCAGCTGCCTTAGGAATAGATCAAATGATATTAAATGACACACATGAATATACAGCAGAAGATGATATAATGATAGAAGAGCTAAAAGTAGGAGAACTAATTCAGTTTTCTTAAAATAATTGAATAAATAAATAATTGGAGTAAATAAATATAAATAATAACACAAAAATGTTATTTATATTTATAATAATATTGTTATTTGTAAGAAATACATGTTCTTATGAGACAATTTCGCCAAGTTGTCATACATGTAAATGGTTTTTACAAGGTAAAAATATGGACTTAAGTTATTGTAAAATGTTTCAAGAAAAAGTAAATAACAAAGTGATAAATAATTTTGCAGTACCTTTACGCTGCTTAATAGAAAATGAAACATTTTCTATTAAGGTACACTGTAGAAATAATGAAGATATGTGTGGTAAAACAGGAATATTTTATGAGCCAAGTCAAAAATTAACCTATAGTGACTTTTTTACTCCTGAAGAAAATAAATATTATTTAAATTATTTAAATAATATAGCTAAGAAAAATATAAGAAGAAACTAACTATTATAGTTTTTTGAATAAAAATCTTTAAATGGAATTAAAGCACAGTCATTATTAATTAAATTATTATTAGTTAAATTATTATTAGTTAAATTATTATAAGTAGAATTATAATTTGTTTTATTGTAATTTTCATAAATGCTTAAAATATTTTTAACAATTTCACTTCTTTCAATATCATTGTGTGAAAAATTAATAATTTTAATACTATTAAAAGTTTGATTATATTTATTTATTTTATATAAAAAATCATCAAGTCCATTTGTTTTTAATATATCAACTTGAGCTAAATCACCAGTTACAACTAATTTAGTATCGGAACCAATTCTTGTTAATAACATTTTCATTTGTAAAGGAGAACTATTTTGCATTTCATCAGCAATTATAAAACTATTTTTAAATGTCCTACCTCTCATAAACATAAGAGGACAAATTTCAATTTGATTATTGTTAATTAATAGATTTAATTCATTTTGTGAGTAGTATTCAAGAAAAATATCAAAAATAGGTTTAGTCCATGGATCCATTTTTTTAACTAGATTTCCAGGTAAAAAACCAATGTCTTCTTCAACAGAAACAACAGGTCTAGTAATAATAATTTTATTTATTTGTTGATTTTTTAGTCTAGCAATAGCTTCTTGACAAGCAAATAGAGTTTTACCTGTACCAGCAGGTCCAAGTGAAAATATTAATTTAATTGTATCATTACTTAAAGATTTAAAATAATCATTTTGATTATCATTATTAGGTTTATAAAAATATTCTTGATAGGTATTTTTATTTTTTTTAGCATTAAGTATTGTATTTAAATTGTTCTTTGTTGGTATTTTAAAGCAGCTATTTAAAGAGACTAAATAAAAAATAGTGAAGAAAGACAAAAGTTTAAACATTATTATATATATTTACAAACAAATACTTAAATAGTAAAAAATTGAATTTTTAATATTATAACAAAGTATAATAAATAATATATAAATTATACAATATAAAATGAGTAGATCAAATACGAATGCAAGACAGCAATATATGCAAAATTTAGCATATAATACTCGTTATTCTCGAGCGGCTTCAGTTGGGCCACAATTTCCTTCTGCACCTGTAGCAGGAGATGGCAATTGTTATATTCGTCAAAATGGTAGAGTTGTTGGTGTACAACAAGTTTCACCACCTAATTTTTGGGAATCGCAACCAATAGAACGACAGCAGCAACAATTACCAGTGGAAGCTTCTATTCCATCTGTTGAATCAATTAATTTGTCAGGAATTTCATCAACTGAACATGTTGATGAAATTAATGATGAAGTTCCAGAAGAGTTTTTATGTCCAATTACTATGTGTATTATGAAAGATCCAGTTATATGTGAAGATGGATATACATATGAAAGAGTAGCAATAATGGGGATTTCAAATTCATTATCACCAATGACACGTCAACCAATTAATAAGAGCAATTTAATACCTAACCGTGCCCTTAAACAATATATTGAAAAATTTACTTCTGGGTTAAACATTCCATTAACACCAGAACAAATTCAGGCTAAAAAATTGGCTGAACTTGAACGGGAAAAACTTAAAAAACTAGCAGAATTTCAACAAGAACAGATAAAGAAAAAGGAGGAAGAACGCCAAGCTAGATTAGAAGCTATTAGAAAAGAAAGAGAAGAAAAGGCAAAGAGAGAGGCAGAAGCAAGAGTTCAAGAACAAAAAGGTAGGCAGGAACAAAGTGAGTTACAAATGATTTATCATATGGTTTCAGGAAAATTGCCAGAACTTGAAACCGGATATTCTTATGGCTGTCCTAGTGGAAGTGGTCATAATTGTTTTTATTCTACTGTTTCAAAATGCAAACTGTCAATAGATACTTTAGAAAAAATTAAACGTGGGGATATTAACGTAGTTAAAAAAATATATCAAAAAATAAAGTCAGATATTGAATGGATTGAAAAGTATGGAGTGGGTAGTGAAGAATTTAATCCATATGTTGATTATGTTTTTGATCATTTTATTGATTCAAATCAAATTGATGATATGATTGATAAAAAAGAAAAAGAGATTAAATCACGTGACTCTACAAATTCATGGAATTGTAATCAGTATTTTAATGAAAAGGCACATAATGAATTAATATTAAATGACTACAAAGCTATTAAAGCACAATTTACTAGATCTCGTGAATATTATTATGTAAATGGTACAGGAATTGAACAATTAAACTGGACACAAATTGGATATAATAATTGTCCTCCATCTAAACCATATCAAAAATGGCAATATGATCAAGAAAGTATGATAAGAGGATTTTTAACAGATTTTGAATCTACATTTATTTCAAATAATTTTATTATGGTTGATAATATGTGGGGAGGTGGTGGAAAAACACAAATTAATCCATTAGAAGGACATAAGGCACTAATTAGATATAGACATCAAATTAATGGATTTGGACAAAATAAAGATCAGTTTAGTAGTTTTTTCACTAAATCAGATTATAAAAAACTCTTAGAGCTGGGAAATATTTATACAGAGTTAATAGAGCTAGTTAGACCAGAAGTTACTTTGTAAAACTATATTTGATCTTACAAAAAATTGAAATTTTTATTTATGTTAGTATATTTAATATAATATATAAATTATTTTTAAACAAATATAGTTTTACAAGTTAAAATGAATGTAATTCAAAAATTACAAAAAATATATGTTGATTATTTATATAAAAGTTATAATTTAATCACATGTTGTTATAATTTTTTATTAGAATGTTGGAAGTTTATTACAAAATGTTGGAAGTTTATTACAAAATGTTGGAATTTTCTTGTTAAATGTTGGAAATTTATTTTAGTTTGCAAAGATTTTATTATAGAATGTTGGAAATTTTTTGTGTATTTTTGGAATTCAATTTTATATTATTGGAATTCAATTCCTTATTTTTCTAAATCTTCAAGTATTTTAAAAGAACAACAAAAAAATACTGAAATATTATATGATATACCTGAAGATTTTTTATGTCCAATCACAAGGGAAATAATGGAGGAACCTGTAGTTTGTGAAGATGGTTATACATATGATAAAGCAGCAATTATAAGTATATCAAATTCATTATCACCAATAACATGTAAACCAATTAACAAAAATAAATTAATACCCAATCGTATGCTTAAACAGTTAATTGAAAAATTTATTAAGATGTCATCAAAAAAAATAATATTAAAAGAACCTTTAATAAAAAAACAAGTTCAACCTAATAAAATTAATAATATTAATGAAAAATTACTTGAACCTTTTATTTTTATATGTATTTTAGTTGTAGTTATAACTTGTATTAATCAGATGTTTTTAAGTGCACACAAAAAACTATTTTAAAAAATTGAATTTTTTATTTTATATTTAACTATACAATATAATATATAAATTATAAAAGATGAGTATATTAAATACAAAATCAACAGGAGTACATACACAACCTATTAATAATTCAAGTATTTCATCAACAGCTAATATTGATGAAATTCCAGAAGAGTTTTTATGTCCAATTACATTAGATATTATGAAAGATCCAGTTATATGTGAAGATGGATATACATATGAAAGAGTAGCAATAATGGGGATTTCAAATTCATTATCACCAATAACACGTCAACCAATTAATAAGAGCAATTTAATACCTAATAGAGCACTTAAACAATTTATTGAAAGATTTACTACTGGTAACTTGACTAAATTAATAATAGCAGAACAAAATAATAAACAGGACTTAGAACAACAATTAAGATTAAAAGAAGAACAACGAGAAAGATTAAGAAAAGAAGAACAGGTAACAAGATTAAAAGAAGAACAACGAGAAAGAGCAAGAAAAGAAGAACAGAGGGAAATATATGAATTAGAATGTCGAATGAGATTAAAAGAAAAAAATATTAAATACTCAGCTTTTTGTCAAAATGTTTTGAAAGAAGAAGAAAGAAAAATACAAGAAATGTTATTAGGCGAACCAGAACCAATGCGTAAAGCAAGATTTTTTGGAGAACTAATGCGTACAGGAAAAATATCAGGAGTTGAATGTGAAATTGAATGGCAAAAAAAAATAACAAAAGAAAAAGAAGAAAAAGCTCAAAGATTAAAAGAACAAGAAGAAGAACAACGAGAAAGAGCAAGAAAAGAAGCATGGAAAAATAAGATGAGTAAGATGAGTAAATCTGAAAAGGAATATTATGCAAGGAAGGGAATATATTAAAAAAATTGCATTTTTTTTAAATTGATTTAAAGAGATAATAAATAAGCATATATATCTAAATGTCAACAAAAGGAGAAGCTATTGGAATTGATTTAGGAACTACTTACTCTTGTGTAGGTGTTTGGCAGAATGATCGTGTTGAGATTATTGCAAATGACCAAGGCAATAGAACTACACCTTCATATGTTGCATTTACTTCTACTGAAAGATTGATTGGAGATGCAGCAAAGAATCAAGCAGCAATGAATCCATCAAATACTATTTTTGATGCTAAAAGATTAATTGGAAGAAAGTTTACTGATGCTACTGTTCAATCTGATATGAAGTTATGGCCTTTTAAGGTAATCCCTGGAACTGCAGGCAAACCAATTATTCAAGCCGAGTACATGGGAGAAGTAAAGGATTTTAGTGCTGAAGAGATTTCATCAATGGTTTTGATCAAGATGAAGGAAACTGCAGAGGCTTATTTAGGTCGTGCAGTAACTGATGCAGTTATTACTGTACCCGCTTACTTCAATGATGCACAAAGACAAGCAACTAAAGATGCTGGTGCAATTGCTGGTCTAAATGTACTAAGAATTATTAACGAGCCAACAGCTGCAGCAGTAGCTTATGGGTTAGATCAAAAATCAGCAAAAGAAAAAACTGTACTGATTTATGATCTAGGTGGTGGAACTTTTGATGTTTCTGTACTGACCATTGAAGACGGAATTTTTGAAGTTAAAGCAACTGGAGGAGATACACACTTGGGTTAAATTTTTCGGCTCAAGTATAAAAGAGGGTGAACTGTCTGGAACAGCCTAATCGAAATTTAAATACAATAACAAATTCGGACTAATTGTTAAACAATTAGGAGCCAATAGAACCACAACGTGACTGGTAACAGTGAGCGTGAAGGTTTGAAAATCTATTGGATTGGCCAATCAGCAGCGAAGCAGCCAAGAAATTGGTTGAACGTTCAACGACTAGATAAAGTATTCTAAGTTTGTGTTTGTAACTTTCCACTACAAACTATAGCAAATATGAAGAAATATCCACGAGCGCCCTCCATTAGTTAGCAAGCGGATTTAATTATAAATCCATGGAAACTTGTATTAACTAATGAAGATATAGTCTGAACTTGTATGAAAGTACAAGAAGCTACATTAGGAAATGACCTAATGATTTGATTTTTAATTAATAAAAAAATCAAATGGATAAAGAGCCTAGCGATAACATATTGGGAGAAGACTTCGATAACAGATTAGTACAACACTGTGTTGAAGAAATTAAAAAGAAATTTAGAAAAGATATCTCAGATTCTCAAAGAGCTTTAAGAAGACTAAGAACTGCTTGTGAAAGAGCAAAAAGAACATTATCTTCATCATCTCAAGCTCAAATTGAGATTGATTCACTGTACGAAGGATTAGATTATAATACTAGTATTTCAAGAGCAAAGTTTGAAGATTTAAACATGGACTATTTTAGAAAATGTATGGAACCTGTTGAACAAGTTCTTCGTGATGCTAAAATATCTAAAGCACAAGTTGATGAAGTTGTATTAGTTGGTGGTTCTACTAGAATTCCTAAAATTCAATCTATGTTATCCGAGTACTTTAATGGAAAGGAATTAAATAGATCAATTAATCCTGATGAAGCAGTTGCATATGGTGCAGCAGTTCAAGCAGCAATTTTATCTGGAACTCATAAATCAGAAAAGTTAGATTCTATGATTTTATTAGATGTAACTCCTTTATCTCTTGGATTAGAGACAGCAGGAGGAGTTATGACACCATTAATTAAACGTAATACTACAGTTCCAGTTAAAAAGTCACAAACTTTTTCAACTTATGCAGATAATCAACCTGGAGTGCTAATTCAAGTATTTGAGGGTGAAAGAGGTATGACTAGAGACTGTAATTTATTAGGTAAATTTCAACTTGAAGGAATTCCTCCAATGCCCCGAGGAGTTCCTCAAATTGAAGTATCATTTGATGTAGATGCAAATGGAATTCTTAATGTAATTGCAGTAGAGAAATCAACAGGTAAGGAACAAAAAATTCAAATTAAGAATGACAAGGCTAAATTATCAGATGAAGAAATTGAAAGATTAGTTCAAGAGGCTGAAAGATATAAGGCTCAAGATGATGCATTAAAAGCAAATATTGAAGCAAAGAATGGATTAGAAAATTATTTATATCAAATGAAACAATCAGTTGGATCAGAAGAAATGAAGACAATGGATCAATCAACTAAAGATACAATTCTTGAATTAGTAAAAGAAGGTATGGATTGGTTAAATTCAAATCAATCAGGATCTAAAGAAGAATTTGAGGCTAAACAAAAAGAACTTGAAAGTAAGATTCTTCCTTTGTTACAAAAAGCAGGAAGAGGAGCACCTGAATCAAATGAAGGATTTGGTGGTTCAACTCAATCAGGTCCTGCAGAGGCAGCAGATGCTGGTCCTAAGATAGAGGAGATTGATTAAATAACTATAATTTAATTTATAAAAAATTGATTAATTAATTTATTGGATTTAAATCCAATAAATTAATTTAATACAAAAAAGCATGTCATCATTTACTGAAACTACTGAATCTGTCAATCCTAACAATTTTGTCCCTCAGTTAACTAAGTATGTTAATTGGGTATTAGTTGTTTTAGCAACTGATTCTTCAATTGATCATCGAAATTATAATAACTATGAGAATAAATCTAAGCTATATGATTTATTCAAAACAAACTCAGATTTGAGTTTATCTATTAGTATTGTTTGTGACGAACTAAATTCAGATGAAGAATTTACTTATCAAGTCCAGACCATTATGGATTTAATTGGTCTTGAACAAGCACAAAAAAATCAAGAATCCGAACAAGACGATGAAGACCCAGAAGATGATTTATATGAAGCAAGAGAAGAACTATTTAACTATATGCATAATTTTGTTGGATTAAACGAGATTCAAAGTTTACATGGAGATTCACAAGATAAATTTAAGGAGAAATTTTTTGAGGTTGTTCTAGGAATTTAATTATAAAATTATTTTATATATACAAATGAATAAAATAATTTTAGTAACAGGTGGGTGTGGATTTATTGGATCTAATTTAATTGGGAAGTTACTTGAAGATATTAGCTCCACAGTTTTATGTGTGGACAACTTAATTACAGGTTCAGAATCAAATATTCAGGAATTTATTGCAAGATCAAATTTTAGATATATGCGCTGGGATATTTGTGATCCAATAGATGGGTTAGTTAAATTTATAGGGCCAAATCTAACTCAGATATACCACTTAGCTTCTTTGGCCAGCCCGGTCAAATACCAACAATACCCTATTGAGACATTACTTACCTCAATTAATGGAACTCAAAGAGTACTAGAACTTTGTATAAAGTATAGATGTTCTATGTTATTCACATCAACTTCTGAAATATATGGGGATCCACTAGTACATCCCCAACCAGAAGAATACTGGGGTAATGTCAATACCCTGGGTCCTAGATCATGTTATGATGAGGGTAAAAGAGTGTGTGAAACACTAATTTATGAGTATGTGAGGGCATATGGGTTAGATTGCAAAATTGTTCGTTTATTTAACACCTATGGGCCTAAAATGGCATTGGATGATGGTAGGGTAATAACAAACTGGATAGGAAAGATATTAGATGGACTTCCAGTTCAGATTTATGGATCTGGACACCAAACCCGATCATTTTGTTATATAACAGATATGTTAGAAGGGTTGGTATCTATGATGGGAAGTCAAGAACTCGGACCAATAAATTTAGGTAATGATACATGTGAGTTTACTTTGAATGAACTGGTTGGGGTATTTGAAAGAGTGTTAGGAAGGGAAGTTAGGGTTGAGTATTTGGATGGAACACCAGATGATCCTAAAGTACGCAAACCAGTGTTAGACAAAGCGCGTGAGAGATTAAGTTTTAAATGTGTGATTGGGTTGGATGAAGGAATAAAAGAAACATGTAATTGGTTTATATTAACTTAACAATATTTTTTTATAAAATATTTAACTATATTTTGTATACCTTCATGCATATCTGTTGTTGGTTTCCATTCTAAATCATTAAATGCTTGTAAATTTTCACCAAGAGTATATTTATCAACTTCATCTATTAATCTATCATAATTAAACTTAAGCTCTCCATTATTTAGATTTGAATATTTATCCCAAAAGTTTGTTGCAGAATTATATTGTGGATTTATATTTTTTTTCATAATTAAGCTAATTATTTTATAAATGTCATTAACAGAATATGTTATATTTGATGATGCATTATAAATTTTAGAGTATGATATTTTATTGTTTATTATTTTAATAATTAAATTAATTAAATCATCAATATAAACATAATCTCTTTTTTGTTCACCTGTTGAATGTAATATTGGAGTATTATTATTGTTTAATTCTTTTATTATATAAGGAATTAATGGTGGAATAGCTCTAAAATAATCATTTTTTGGTCCATACACATTAAAAAATCTAATTATTGTATAATTTAAATTATAGTTTTTAGAATATGATTTACATAGTTCTTCACATTGTTTTTTACCTAAAGAATATAATAAGTATGGTTGTTCAAAATAGTCAGATTCATTTAATGGAAATATATTACTATTTTCATATACTGCACTTGTTGATGCAAAAATAAAATGTTGTACACCCTTAATTCTAGCAGCATCTAATAAATTTAATGTTCCCATTAAGTTATTTTGATAAGAATTAATTGCATTTGATTGATTTTCTGCTAAAGATGAAATTGCTGCTAAATGTACAATTATATCATCTTTATTTATATAATTAATTATATTTTGATCATTTATATCATATTCAATAAAATTATTTGAAAAATCATATATATATTCTTTATATCCATATGAAAAATTATCAATTCCAATAAAAGGAATATTTAATTTTTGCAAATATTCACATAAACTAGAACCAATAAATCCTGCAGCACCAGTTACAATAATTTTCATTAATATATATATATAATATTAATATTAGTTTAAATAAAATAAAAATATTAATTATATATTTTATATGAAATACATAATTCTTTGTGGGGGAATAGGAAAAAGAAATAATAACTACTCTTTACCAAAACCATTAAATTATATTAATGGTAGACATTTAATTGAATATATTATTGAAAGTATACCCTCTGATGAAATTTATATTATTTATAATATTGCATTAATACAATATAATTTTGTTGAAATAATAATAAATAAATTTAAGAATAAAAAATTTTATTTTTCACAAGTTGATTTTTTAACAAGAGGTGCAGTTGAAACTGCATATATTGGTATACAAAAATTAAATATAAATGGTGATAATATATTATTTATTGATAATGATAATTACCATGAAATTTCAAATTTTCAAAAATTTGAAAATAATTTTATCGGTTATGGATTAGATTATAGTAAAACAAATTTTTCATTTATAACTATTAAAGATGGTATAGTAACAAATATTGAGGAAAAAAATAAAATTTCAGATAATTATTGTTGTGGACTGTATGGTTTTGTTAATAAAGAAGTTTTTTTAAAGTTAGCCAAAGAGATAATTTATACAAATAATAAAACAAAAAATGAATTTTATTTTTCTCAACTTTATAAATTGTTAATATCTAAAAATGAAAAAATAGTTCCAATTAAAATTAACTCAACAACACATTTAGGAACATTTGAAGAAATGCTTAATAATAAAAATAATTTAAAAGTTAAAAAACTTCGTATTTGTTTTGATTTAGACAATACTTTAGTGACATATCCTACAGTTCCTGGTGATTATTCAACAGTAAAACCAATAGATAAAAATATAAATCTACTAAACTATTTGAAAACACAAGGACATGAAATTATAATTTATACAGCAAGACGTATGCAAACTCATAATTCTAATGTTGGCAAAGTTCTTAAAGATATTGCAATGATTACATTACAAAGCTTGGAAGATTTAAATATACAATATGATGAAATAATTTTTGGAAAACCAATAGCAGATATTTATATAGATGATCGTGCATTAAATCCATACTATAATTCCAGTTCTTTATTTGGAATATTTTTTGAACAGGATGATTTTATTGTAAATAAAATAGACAATAATAAATATAATAAAATTTCTAAAAATGATAATGTAATAATTAAAATAGGACCATATAATTTTATTAAAGGAGAACTTTATATGTATCAAAATATTCCAGATGAAGTACATATATATTTTCCAAAATTATTAGATTTTAATAAAAATAATGATATGATGGAATTAAAATTAGAATATATAAATGCAATACCATTATATTATTTATATAAATCAAAAACGTTAACAACCAAAATAATTGATGATCTTTTTGATATATTAAATATGTTTCATTCATTAGATTTAAAAATAAATATAACTACTAGTAATATTAAAGCTAATTATATTGATAAGTTAAGAAACAGATTTAATACAAATGACTATTATTTTAATGACGCTGAAATAATATTTGAAAAAATAATTCAAGATATTAGTAATAATTTTAGTCCAAAATTAGTTTCATTTATACATGGAGATTTTTGGTTTTCAAATATAATGTTAACTTATACTGATGAATATAAGTTTTTAGATATGAAAGGTCAGGTTGATAATATTTTAACAACTAATGGAGATACATATTATGATTTTGGAAAGTTATATCAATCAATTTTAGGTTATGATTTAGTTTTACATGGTGATCAAATAGATAAAGAATATATACAAAGAAATAAAAATTATTTTATATCCAAATGTAAAGAAAATAATTTAAATATAGAATATTTAACAGCAATTACAAAATCATTGATTTTTGGTGTTTTACATTCATTAAAACCATCAGATCCAAAAGATGAAATTTGGAAATTTATTAAAAGTATTTAAAAATAATATTATATTATATATATATAATATGAGCTTAGAAGAATTACTTGATAACAAATATAGTGATAAAAATAGATGTAATAAAGATGGACATTCATATGGTAAAACTTATTCTGAATTATTACAACCAATTAGAGATACAGCAAAGAACGTAATGGAAATAGGAATTGCACATGGAGGTAGTATTAAATTATGGTATGATTATTTTTTAAATGCGACTATTTATGGTTTAGATATATTAAATTATCATCCAGATTGGGAACAAACTAAAATAATTAATAATTCAAGAATAAAATTATTAACAAATACAGATGCATATAATACTCAGTTTATTACTAATTATTTTTCAAATATTAAATTTGATATGATTTTAGATGATGGACCACATACATTAGAATCTATGATATTTTCTGCTAAATATTATTCAAATTTATTAACAGATAACGGAATATTAATAATTGAAGATGTTCAATCAATTGATTGGATAAAAAATATTTATAATGCAGTTCCTGATAATTTAAAACAATATTGTAAAACTTATGATTTGAGAAATAATTATGGAAGATATGATGATATTGTTTTTGTTTTAAATAAAAATATATAAATTAAAAAAAATCATATTATATTATATAATATGATTTTTTTTAAAGGAACAATTATTATAGTTGCTATATATATAAATAATAATTTAGATAATTATAATTATTTAATAAAATGTTTAAAACAATTAAGATATATATATAAAGATAGTAATATAATTACTGTTGATAATAATTCACTAAATAAAGAATGGTATAATATTGCTAAAGAACTTGAAATGATTTTATTAGAGAATAATTCTGAAAAATATAGATATGATATAGGTGCATATAAATTTGCATTAAATAGTTATCGTGCAAATAAATATATATTTATTCAAGGAACGATATTTATAAATGAAAAAATAGATTTATCATTTTTAGATATTAATAAACCTAATGTAGTTGCTTTTAGTATAGTATCAAATGGTTTAAATTGGACTAATAATGGTTTATTGCTAATAAATGAAATGTTAAATTCAATAAATATGGATAGTTGGAATAATGAACCAATTGTTTTATGGAACTGTTTTTGTGCAAATAATTTATTTATTGAAAATATGTTAAACGATAAGATATTTGATATAGAATGTAGTTGCAAAAATCATGCATGTGCATTTGAAAGAATTTTAGGATGTTATTTTAGTAGAAAAAATAGAAAAATAGATGTAATAAATGAAAAATATTTTTTAAAAATATTTTTAAATCAAGAACCACATCAAAATTTATAAATTATTACCATATTTGTGTAATTTTATTTTTACATGGTGCAACAATACCATATATTCCTATTTTTTCATCCCATAAAATTAATTTTTTTGTTTTAAATAAATTTGGAAAATAATCTTCAACTGGAAAATTTATATTAATTTTCATAAATTCAAATGTATTTATTATATTTAATTTAAATTCATTAAAAAAATTAAATGGAATTGCATAAAAACAAGTCATTATATTTTTTCCAGGTGCATGTGAAGAATCTTTAAATGTAGGTATATGTTGGTCAATTAAATTATAATTAAAATCAGATTGGGGATAGTATCTTCCTGACAATTTATAACAAATATTGAATTTAATATTATTATTTTTTATAAATTCAATTCCTTTTAATGTGATATATGTATCGCCTAGCGATTTATGTCCATAAATACAATAATTTATTGTATTATTTTCTTTTGATATATCATAATAATAATCACACATAGTTTTAATTATATTTTTATAGATATCATCACAACTACTAGCTTCAATAAATAATATTTTTGTATTTTCCATATATTTTTTAACACATTCAATAGTATTTAATGTTTGTTGAAATCTTTCTTCTAATGAAAAAACATTGTCGCAATATTTAGTATCTAAACAACTAGTTATTATAATTAAATTATTTTGTTCCATATAGTTTATATATTATATAAACTATATATTATATAAATGAAAATAGCCATATGTTTTTATGGACAACCTAGACTATATAAACAAGGATATAATATAATTAAAGAATTTATAGATTATAATAATGAACATAGTTTTGATATATTTTTTCATACATGGTATGATGAAAAATTAGTTGGACAATATTATCAATGTGCACCATGGAGAAATATTCCAGAAAATGAATTATTAATAGAAACAAATCTTATTGATAATTTAATTGAATTATATAAACCAAAAAAATATTTATATGAATCACCAAAAGATTTTGATATATCACATATTAAATGTAGTAAAATGTATAAAGATTCTTCTAATGACTTAAAAACAAATGCAAATAATACATTATCATGTATATATTCTAAATATATGGTTTTTAAAATACTAGAAGATTATGTTAATAATACTAATGAAAAATATAATCTATGTATATCAATAAGATTTGATTTTTTAAATAAATTAAATTTTAAAATAGAAGAGATGCTAAATAGTAAAATTAATGTTATGAATGTTTCACCAAGATTATATATTGCTGATAATTGTGTTATAACAAATTATGATCTTTTTATGCAATACTCAAGTACATATATAAATTTAGATAAAATTTTAGAAAATACAAATTGGAAGATATATTTAGATAATATTAAATGTGGATATAATTTTATAGGTGAAACACTTGTTACAGCAAATTTATTAATATATTATTTGGATTTACATTCTGTAATTTATTTACATAATAAAATTCCTAATTTTATTTAAGCAATAAATGAAATTTTACATCCTCCAAAAGTTTTGTAAAAAACTATTAAATTATCAGGAATTAAAGTATTTGGTTTAATTATATTAAAATTAAATTCTTCACAATCCCATGATATTTTTGTAATGTTAATTATATTTTCATCAGACATATTTAATTTTTTGAAATTATCAAATGAAATTATAAATACATGATCATTTAAATATGAATATTTTTTATGCAGTTGCCAATATATTGGAAAAGTATATATACTATTATTTAATATTTTATTAGAATCTTTTATAGAAAATTGAACATCATTTCTTGTTTTAACAACATAATCAAAATTAAGATTATTTTCAATAATAAATTTTTTAATGTATTGTAGTTGATAAATATATAATGGCATATGTCCATTTTTTAATTTTTCAACATTACTAAATTCTAAATTTTCCAATATTAAAAAATGATCAATATAACTTTTTAATTTGTCTATAAGATCAATTTTATCATAATTATAATAATAATTTATTCCACATGACATATATATTTTATTTGTTGGTTCCCAAGTACAAAAAATAGTTGTTATTTTTGCAAAACTAAAATTATTTTTAGTTTCTACTATTGTTTTAATAATATCTTCAAAACTATTTCTTATTGCACCAAGAAAAATTATACATATTTTAGTCATAATATAATATATAAAAATATATTATTTAAATATATAAAATGGAACAAAAAATTGTAGGGTTTTTATCTAACAAATTAACACTTAGAGGAACAGAGGTAGCTATGTATGATTATGCACATTTTAACGAGACTATTTTAGGAAACAAAAGTATTGTTATTACAAGAAATTACAATAATATTAAAGATCAGTTAGATGTTAGTTTAGATGCATATTTAAAATTTAAAAAAAGATTTCAAGTTGATTACTATTTAACACAACAAGAAATTGATAACATTGTTATTAAAAATAAAATCACACATTTGTATATTATTAAAGGTGGTAATAATGATGGATTAATAACAACCAAATGTATTAATTTAATTCATTGTGTATTTGATTCAAGGCAACCACATGGTCAAATTTATTCTGTAATATCTGATGATGTTAATAGAACTAATGGAACAAACTATCCAGTTGTGCCTCATATGATATATAATTATAAAACAACTGAAAATTTAAGGACAGAATTATCAATTCCATCTGATGCAATTGTTTTTGGTAGATATGGGGGTCTAGAAACATTTGATATTGAATTTGTCCATCAAGCAATCAAAGATATACTTAAATCAAGAAAAGACGTTTGGTTTATTTTTATGAATACAAATGAATTTTATCAACATTCTAATATAATTTATTTAAAAGGAACAAGTAATATGGAATATAAACGTAAATTTATTAATACATCAGATGCTATGATACATGCAAGATCTCAGGGAGAGTCATTTGGAATAACATGTGGTGAATTTGCAATTGAATTTAAACCAGTTATTACTTGGAATGGTTCTAAAGAAAGAAATCACATAAATATATTAGGTAATCAGGCAATTTTATATTCAGACTATGAATCAATATATAAAATATTAAACGAATTTGAAAAAAATAAATATTCAATGGAATCAAATGGTTATTTAAGATACAATCCAGAAAATGTTATGGATATTTTTAATAAGATTTATTTAACGTATTGAAGTATTATATAATCCAATTTCAGAACCTTGATATACTAAAGTTGGCTCTGTCCAAAAAATTTTTAGTCCATATTTTTTACACATATCATCAAACCAATTATCTATTGGTTTTCTAATTTGATCTTCCTTATCAATAATTTCAAGTATTTTTTTGGCTGATTTTTTATTTACCATATATAAACATGTTCCCCTTGCCCCATATGTTTGGTAAAAATAATTATTAGGTACTGAATATACATGTTGATTGCAACATTCTCCCGGAAAAATAATATCCCATTCTTTTGGTAAATTTTTTAAATATAGTTCTATTTTTTCCATAAATTTATCTACTAAAACAGCATCATCTTCCAAAATAAAAATAATTTCTTCTGTTGCTTTTTTATAAATTTCTAAATTTTTATAAAATAATGATATTTCCGATAGTTTTATATTTGAAAATTTATTACAATCAACTAAATTTATATCTTCACGATCATAGTTTTCAATAAACTCAAAATTAGTAATATTATGTTTTTTAAATTGTTCTAATAAATTTATTTTTCTTTCTTTTAATGGTGTATAATGTGGAATGTAAAATTTTATCATTTTAATTAATATATAAATAATATATTATTATTTTTAAATATATTTAAAAATAACTTATAAATACTTATTAATGATATTGATAACAGAATATAATTCAAAAAATTTAGAAAAAAATTTAAATTCTGGGTTATTTAAATCAATTTATGTAAAAACAGATGAAAATTTTACAATTGATTCTAATATAATTAAAAAAGTTCCAAAAAATACTCCAGATATGAATATAGTTAATTCACTAATAGATGAAATATTTATAGTATCATCAAAATCAATATATTTTAAGGAATTGGTGACTGATTATAATTCAATTGATTTCACATATTTTTATCGTGTTAATATTGATAGTGAAAACTTTTACTACATTTTAAAATCTCCAATTAAATACCAAAAATTACAAATACATAATAATATTTTTAAACTTGAAATTATAGATGATATTGATTATTACATATATTTAAATGGTTTTTGGAATGGATTTAAGGAGGAGTCAGACGGTATTAATTTTAAGCACATTAAAAATATTTTAAGAGAAACAAAAATAAAAAAATTTAAATTAACAGATGATATTGAATCTGCAAATGTTTTAATTGAATCATTGTTTGACACAACAAAATGTAATTATAAAAAATGGGATTATAAAATTCATTTTTCAGGAGAATCAAGAAATAATAATTATTGTGATTATGATTTAATATTATCATCAAATGATGATGATGAAAAAAATGTTAATATACCTTTATTTTTTTCATATTTATATTGTAATAATTTTTATAATAAATTATTTAACAGAAAACAAATGGAATTTATTCCAAAACATTTTTGTTGTTTTATAGTATCAAATGGTAATTGTTTTGCCAGAAATAAAATATTTGAAATTATAAATTCATATAAAAAAGTACATTCATATGGAAAATTTAAAAATAATATGAATATGAATATTAAATTTAACTATTGGGATGAAAATTATTTAAGAATATTATCAAATTATAAATTCGTAATATGTTTTGAAAATTCGGATAAAAATAATTATATAACTGAAAAAATTATAAATGCATATTTGGTAAATTCAATTCCAATATATTGGGGATCAAACAAAATTTTTAATTTTTTTACAGAAAATTCAATGTTATATTTAGAAGACCAAAATAGCGACGAGGCATATCAAAAAATATTAGACAGAGTAATTGAACTAGATAGTGATGATAATAAATATCTTTCATTTGTAAACTCAAAAATTATCAAAGATATTAACAAATTTAATGATTATAGTGATAGTAATTTAGCAAAAAAAATAGATTTAATTATTTAAATATATAAATATAATATTATTTATATAATGAAATTAACAACAGTTATATCTTCAGTTAATTCAAATCCTGATTATTATAATTTTTTACCATATCAAATAATTTTTTGGAATAAATTTGGAATTAAATTTATTTGTGTTTACGTTGGTGAAAAAATACCAGATGAGCTGGAACAATATAAAGAACATATTATTTTATGGGATAAAAATCAAGATCTACATTCTGCTTATGTTGCACAAAATATTAGAATTTATTATGCTGGACTAATAGATTTACCAGAAGATGAATATATAATGTTAACAGATATGGATATGTTACCTTGTTCTGAATCATATTATAAAAATGGATTGGAAAAATACACAAAAGAAGATTTTATTTATTATCGTTATATTGATTCAGTTGACAAACATATTTATATTTGTTATAACTCAGCACATCCATCATTATGGGCTAATATATTTAATATTGGGTCAACAGATGATATTGAAAAAGAGTTAAATTTAAACTACTGCAATGGTTATAATGGAATACCAGGAGATCATCCTGGATCTGTTGGATGGTGTACAGATCAAGATTTATTAACAAAGAAATTACAAAATTACAATAAATTACATATTTTAAATAGACCAATAAAAAGATTAGAAGTTAGAGATTATATTCGTTATTTACAAAATGGTACTAATGATTTTTTACATTTATATGATGATGTACATTTTCACAGAAGTTTTTCAAAAAATAAGCAATTAATTGAACATGCAGTTGTACAACTAAACAATTATAATAATTTTATTTCTGGGTATGAGTTTCACAAAATTTGTAAATGGTCTTTATGTCCAAGATATCCAGTTAAATTTGAACCAAATGCAATCCAGTCAAATGATATGGTATTTTTAAATTTTGATCATTTTACTCAACTAATCCAAATGTTAAAACAAACTCCTCCATCTAACAAATTTATTTTGCTAACACATAATTCAGATCAAAAATTTACTTCAACACATCTTGAAACAATTAGACCATATGTTTCCCATATTTATGCAATTAATTGTGGGGTTCAAGATCCTTTAATTACTCCGATTCCTTTGGGATTTGTTGACTCCAAATATAAACCCCATGCAAAATTTGAGGAAATTAAATTAAAAAATTTAGAAAAAACAATTTTATGTTATATGAATTTTGCAATAAATACTAATCCAGTTAAAAGACAGGAATGTTGGGATTCATTTGTTAACAAAGACTGGGTTACTTACCAATCTAATATACCTCCTGAAGAGTTTTATACTCAAGTTGCTAGATCAAAATATGTGTTGTCACCAGAAGGTACAGGGATTGACTGTCATAGAATTTATGAATCAATTTATCTTGGTTCTATCCCCATTCTAAAAACATCAGAGCTAGATTATTTTTATAAATCACTCCCAGTGCTAATAGTAGATAGCTGGGAACAGATAACTGAAGAATTTTTAGAAGAGAAATATTTGGAAAACAAATCTAAATTAAACCAATGGGTTCAAACAAATCCTGAATGGGTTAGAGCTAAGTATTGGCTAAGAGAAAAAAATAGTTGTGGAAGTTGTGGATATCTATGTGGTGGGATGAAGTGTGGAAAATGTATGGGAGTTACATACTGCAATAGAACATGTCAACTTGCACATTGGACAAAACATAAAAATGAGTGCAATGGAACATTAATATGTTCATTTACACAAACATATTCAAATAATAGAAGTGAATTATTTACATACCACAATAAAGACAATACTGATATTTATTTTAGAAATAAATTAAATAAAAACTACTATGTATTTCATAATTCAGAACAAAATTACATTAAAGAAATATGTAATGGTAAGTATTTAAAATCACTTAATAAAACTGAAATTATTACTTATAACAATATTTCATATACAGAAACACTTTTAAAAACACTTAAAAAATGTAAGATGGATGGCGTAAAATATCTTTTCTTTTTACAAGATGATGTTTTTTGCGCAGTCAAAAATAAAATTATTGATGAATTATTAGATTTTATAAAATACAATAAATTTGATATGTTAAATATAGAAGCTGACAATATTAATCCAGAAGCAAAAATATTATATTCATCAGATAATTTAAAAATTTATGACACAACAAGTGATGATTTTAAAAATAAAAAATTGTGGGCTTTTGATGATGGTCCATATGTTGCAAATGTTGATTTTTTACTTAATATTTTGTATGATAAAATGTATTTTTCAAAAAATGACATTTGGAGTGCTGAACAATATCTAAATGATAAAATTACAAATAATAAAATACAAAGATTAACATGTAATGTTAGTTTATTTAAAAGAATTGGGATTGTTGGACCTAATGCATGGAATAGAGTTAATGAATTAAAATTATTAAATGAAATGTTTATTTAAAAGGATTTGATTATATAATTAATATATATAATGAAAGTAATATCTTTTTGTGTTTATGGTTCAAGTGATAAATACTGCAAAGGATTAGATGAAAATCTTAAGTTAATACAAAGTAGTCTTTCGGACTATAATGCATTTGTATATGTGGGAGATAGTGTTCCTGGCCATTGGATTGAACAATATCAAAGCTATCCATTTGTCAAATTAATTCAAACAAATATAGTTGGGATGTATAATAGATGTCAAAGATTTTTAGCAATAGATGATCCAAATGTTGAATTAATGGTCGTACGAGATACAGATTCAAGATTACATGAACGTGATATTTGGTGTATTAAACACTGGGAACAATCTGAACATTTATTTCATGCAATTAGAGATCATCCAGAACATGGTGCTTTAATCCTAGCTGGGCTTTGGGGTATTAAAAAATCAAATTTAAATATAGAATTATTACTAAAACAATATTTAAATAAAAATAATGACATAAATTATGTTCAATATGATCAGTATTTTCTCCGTGATATAGTCTACCCTTTAGTTTGCTCTAATGCAATTGTATATGTGTTTAATGAACGAATGCGAATGACAAATCAAGAACATATTTGTAAAATACCACTAGAAGTGCTTGATAATAACTTTTGTGGACTAGCAATTAGATATGATGAATTAGGCCAAGAAATTAAAGAATATAAATGGGCATATGGTTTTGAGTGTGACAGATGTAAAAGATTTTGTGGGCCAACTAAATGTGGTAAATGCGGGTTAGTTGTTTATTGTTCACGAGAATGTCAAGTTGCATCTTGGTCAACACATAAATTAGTTTGTGGTAAAATTTAAATTAATTAAATTGTAATCTAGTTCTTTAGTTTTTTCTTTTAATACAACTGCTGAGTACAACGTTTTATTATTAGCTAATATTGAAATTTTTTTTACAATATTTTCATCATATTGTATGAATGAACCAGGTACTATATAATCTGTAATATTAGGAGCTCCATCATACACAGCAACTGATCCAGATGCAAATACATTAAATATTTTTTCGGTAACATATCCAGGAGTTTTTGAGTTTTCAAAACATATAATAAATTTATATTGGGCATAAATTGAAATTAGTTCAGGAGAATTATAACATGATTTTGATTTTAAAATGCTATCATACTTATCCAAAAAGTCAATTTGACCTAGTTGAGATAGTTGATTTAGAACTACTTGTTTGTTAGAATTTAAACCATTACGTGAAGTAAATAAACAGAACTTTTTATTTTCAAATGAAATTGAATTTCTAATTGATTCGAACTGTGGGTAAATTGAGTTAAAGTATTTGACTCTACTGTACACAGCTGGAATTATGGAATCAATAGGATGGGCTATATCATTGTATATATATGTTGAAATTAATGGATTTCCAGATCTACCAAATTTATTCCAGTGTTTGTAATGAGTTCTTCCAACAGAAAAGTTTTCTACAGATAAAAATATATTATACTCATTAGGTCTAAGTAGGGAATTATCTGTATGCTGGATCCCAACAATACAAATGTCTGCTGGCTCGGATTCATCCACTATTTTGTATGAATAGTTAGATGGTAGGAATATTTCTAAACATTGTGTATCAAGTAGTTCATAATAATTAGTTTGAGTTTTTTTAGATACAATTAATTGTTTCTCTTTTTCAACAAATCTTACTCTTAACATTTATATTTAAATAATAAAGATAATTATTTAAATACTTTTAGTTTGAAACATATTTATTAATATAAGAACAACATATTTTCCATTCATAGTCACCAAGTTCTATCACTTGATTATCAATTAATATAAATCTAGGTCCACTATGTTTTCTATTTGATTGTTCCATTGTATAAGTACAAACATTTTTAGGTGCAACTACAAATTGAAAATTATTACATGCAACAAAACAAACTGCGCAGTCCATATGGGTAAAACATACTGTTTCTGGCCATCCTTTTATTTTTTTAAAAGATTCAGTATCCAATAACATAACATCTCCTGCTTTTTGACCTAACTTAATAGGTGTTAGATTATCTTGAAAACATCTTTCATTGCATAAATGTGTAATATTTTTTTTACAGTTTTCTAATATAATATCTATCTCATTTTTATCTGTATATAAATTAGATATATTTAGTTCTTTTGTTGAAAAAGTTGCAAATCTATAAAATGTTTTTAATTTAATTTCATTTTTGATATAAACAAAAAAATCTTCAGAAAAAACCTGATCAGCTGATGTCATACAGCAAAATAATCCATTTGCAAACTTTAAACATTCATTTTTTCCATATGCTTCTATTAAATTAAAATTATATGGATTTGGATAATTTTGCTTTAATTCAATAACTTTAACATTTTTATATGATAATAATTTATTTCCAATTAAAAATTTATTTTTCTCATTAATTTGTTCACATATTAATATCTCATATGTGATATTATACATTTCACAATATTTTTCAATACACAAAATATATAAATTTATTCTGTCTAATAACCATTCGTAAGTTTCACAAATTTTAATTGTTGTAATAAATGAAATATGACACATTATTATATATTTAAATAATATTAGTTTATTGTTTAAATATCTTTTTACCAATAACAAGATCCCTCAACATTTGCATGGTTTGCAGGTTTTTCAAATTCTTTTGGCCTTGACCAATATTTATTTAAATAAAGTCTTAGAATATCTGGTCTTTCTCTGATCCATCTTTGACCATTAATTCCAAAATACATCTGCAAGACTCCGCCAACGTAAATTGCTGATTTTTCAGTCTTGTATATATGTGAACAAATTAAGTTTCCATAACCTCCTGCTGATACTAGAGCAATATCATATGTTTCCTTTATTGCATCTAATTTAGTAAAAAACTTGCCAAGTTCAGCATCAAATTCTTCTGATGGTTCTGCACCCTGAGTTTGTGGTGGTTTGATTGTTAGGATTTCACAGTCAGGAAACAAATCTATACCATAGATTTCTTTACGGATCGGTATCTTTTCCTTAATTGATTCTTCAAATGCTGATATAATTAGAACTCTTTTACCTCTTAATGCATGGGTCCAAGGGAGTGTTTTGATATAATGATATATATCTAAGGCAAATGCCCAGAGCGGGGTTTTACTCGAGTACTTATTTCTAATGTAATCGTGGGACTTAACTATATATTTATACACATCTCCATGAGGCTCCCAACATGTATACATTTCGCATTGGTCAAACGATTCCATATACATTTGTGAGTATTTGAACACAGAGTCTAACCCGGATAGTTTAATACCTGCATTATTTTTCATCACTCCTATTGTTTTGCTCATATAATCTGAAAATTCTGGTGTGACATTCATAGATTTATATGCAATATCACCTTCAACCGCATAATTATTTTCTATTCCTGCTATTCTTGGAATAATAAAATTTTTACCCTGAGAAAATTTTGTTACAATATAGTTATACAATTTATAATTATCCTCAAATCTTATTTGGGATAAATTGTTTGTTAGAGAAGCCACATGCCTTAAATCAATTCCAATAGAAGGTTGAATTGCATTAATATCCACATTCGCAGGAATAATTGCTCCCCATGGTTTGTGTATATAATCTGATTGTGTGTAGTTTCTTTCTTCCGAATGATGTACATGATATGTTTTAATAAACATAGGATCATTTATCACTTCATATCCTAATATATTTAACAAATATATAGCTTTGTTATCACATCCAGGTTTACCAAACTCAAAATTAAATACTCGCTGTTCTTGTTGGTCTGGATTAAAGTTTGAATGAATAATCCAAGTATCTTGAGAATCAAATCTTGGACCAAAAATTTTAGATTCTTCTAAATTATGTGCATATTCATATCTTAGCAAAGCCATAGCTTGTTTTTTCACATGCATTTGAGAGTATTTGAGGTTTTCAATTGTTGTATCCAAGAATATATCTGCATTAATTATCACATTATAACCCACGATGCTACTCTCATTAATAAACTTAAACACATCTGCAAATTTTAACCGGGTTTTAACATCAATTTGAACTATTTTATCAGACTTAATACCAAGTTCAGTTTCTGTATAAATTTTTTCATTGAGCAAATAGATCTTATCAATATGAGGATTTTGCACATTGAACTTTAAACATTTTTTAATTTCATTATTCCTTCTCTTAACTTTATGAATAAAGAATTGATAAAATAAATTAATTGGTTGACTAGATGATTCAGAATCTTTTATTACTGACGGAGAAATATTAATTATTTTCATATTAAATATAATATGTTTATTATATTTAAATCATTTTTCTTTAAATAATATATAGAATGATAAATTTGTTGGTTACTGGTGGTTGTGGTTTTATTGGATCAAATTTTATTAATTGGATTGCAAAAACAGACAAATATAAAATAACAAATCTTGATGCAATGTATTATTGTGCAAGTGAAACAAATATTGATCAAATAATTCGTGATTCTTCATCCTATCAATTTATTAAAGCTAATTTAACAGACAAAAATTTTATTGATTGGATTGTTAGATCAAATAAAATTACCCATGTTGTACATTTTGCGGCACAATCACATGTACAAAACTCATTTGAAGATTCACTACAATTTACTATGGATAATGTGTTAGGAACTCATACTTTACTTGAAGTTTGTAGAAAATATGGACAAATTGAAAAATTTATTCATGTTTCAACAGATGAAGTTTATGGTGAATCTATGTTAGATGTTGATGAGCAGAAGAAAACTGAACATTCAATTTTATGCCCAACTAATCCTTATGCAGCTACTAAAGCTGGAGCTGAACTACTTGCTCAAAGTTATGCTCATTCATTTAAAATGCCAATTATTATAACTCGTGGAAATAATGTCTATGGTCCTAATCAATATCCTGAAAAACTCATTCCAAAATTTATCAAACAGCTAAAAGAATCTAGTCCAGTAACTATTCAAGGAGATGGATCTGCTGTTAGGGGATTTTTACATGTGGATGATACTGTTAAAGCATTTGAGGCAATTTTGGATAAAGGAACAATTGGCGAAATATATAATATTGGATGTGATGATCATATGGAATATTCTGTTCTTCAAATAGCACATATGCTTATCCAGCTAATTAAACCTAATGATCCACCAAACGAATGGATCACATGGATTCAAGACAGACCATTTAATGATTCAAGATATTATATATCTAATTGTAAGCTAAAGGCTTTAGGTTGGAGTCCATCAATTGATTTGCTTGAAGGACTAAAAAAAATGATATAAAGACAAACTAATTCAATTAATAATATGAAGGTATTAGTTTATGGGGCAAAAGGTTGGATTGGTCAGCAAGTGATTGAAGAGCTAAAAAAACAATCTATTGATTTTGTTGAAGGATTGGAAAGAGCAGAAAATATAGACGAGTTAGAATCTGAAATTATTAATATAAATCCAACACATATTATGTCATTTATTGGTAGGACTCATGGACCAGGATTTACAACAATTGATTATTTGGAACAACCTGGTAAAATAAAGGATAATGTTCGGGATAATTTATTTTCACCCTTAACACTTGCAATTCTATCACAAAAACATTTGATTCATTACACATATTTAGGTACAGGATGTATATTTGAGTATTCAGATAGTAAAACTATTTTTACTGAAGAAGATGTACCTAATTTTTTTGGTTCATCATATTCTGTTGTAAAAGGTTATACAGATAGACTAATGCATTTGTTTGATAATGTGTTAAATGTAAGAATAAGGATGCCAATAACAAATGTAGATAGTTCAAGAAATTTTATTTCAAAAATAATATCATATGAAAAGATATGTTCGATCGCAAATTCAATGACAGTACTACCTGAATTAATCCCAGTAATAATAGATATGGCAAAGAACAATCAAACAGGAACTAAAAATTTAACTAATCCAGGAACTATTACACATAATGAAATTTTAGAAATGTATAAAGAAATAGTTAATCCTAACTTTACTTGGGTAAATTTTACAATTGAAGAGCAAAATCAAATATTAGCATCAAAAAGATCAAACAATCATTTGGACACGACTAGACTACTTGAGTTATATCCAGATACTTTACCAATTGATAAGGCTGTAAGAAAATGTTTGGAGAGCTGGGTTACGAACAAATAATTGTAAAATTTAATTATTAGTATTATTTATTTATTTAATTCTAATAATTAAACTAAACTATGAGATTCCAGTTATTTTCAGATTTACATATAGAGCTATCTAAAGCATGGCCTAAGATTCCCAAGTTGACAGATGTGTTAGTTTTAGCAGGGGATATAGGTAAGATTGATACACACACTTGGAAAGAATTTGTTAAATACTGTGATGAAACTTGGCCTCATACTTTTTATGTGTTAGGTAATCATGAATTTTATCATCATAACAAACCTTATGACAAGTTACTTAATGAGTATAAATCCTGGATTGGGACTCACTGCCCTAATGTTCATCTGTTAGATAACTCTAGTTTTGAGCTAGATGGATATGTATTTTATGGATTTGTTGGTTGGACTAGATCTTGTCAAGAATACACCTATGAAATTAATGATTATTACCAAATATGGGCCAAACCCAAGCTTAATATCACACCCCCATTTATTAATGGACTGGCAAATGACTCAGTAACTCAATTTAAAAACTGGATGGGTTCAAGATCTGAGGAATCCAAAGCCAAGAAACTAATAGTTTTAACTCATTTCCCTCCAATTAGAGCAGGAACATCTAACCCTAAGTATTTAACAGGTGTGAACTCTAACCGAGTTGTTAACAAATACTTTGCTTGGGACCATATGGTTGAATCCGAGTCAATTGATAAATCACAAATTAAATTATGGATATCAGGACATACACACTGGTCTTATGATTTTATTGGATTGGATGGAATAAGGTATTTATCAAATCAAGCAGGTTATAAACCAGAATTAGTTGCAGGAGAAACTGGTTTTGATCATTCTAAAGTTTGTGAACCATAAATATATCCGGCGTCAGTATTTTTTTTAAGAAATCCAATTTTCTCTTGTAAATTAGATTGAAATAAAACTAAAAACCCAGTTAAAAGTCCACCAGAAGTAACTTCTTTAACTTTAAGATGATTAAAACCATATAATTTGTCTAATGGGAAAGGTATCATTTGTATTAAATTTCTACCTATATATGATACTATACCAGTAATTGAAACTTGAATTAGTATATGAAATATTATTTTTTGTTTTGAATGTTTTTTTTTATTTAATTTACCTAAAAATTTATCAAAAAATTTATCTAATATTCTTGCACCAACATATCCAGAAAAAAAATATAAACATGTTATAAAAGCAATATCAATAATTTTAATTAATCTTATTTTTATATCATTACTTATTTCCATATATATTTATATTAGAAAATATTTGTACGAATAGAGATATACACGTTGCACACTAACTTTAACAACTAGTTTATTAAGATAATTGTATTGATTGCTAGGAAAAATTGTATTTTTATTTATTTGTTTGTTAGATAAGATACTAATTAATAAATAATTATGTCTATGTATCAAACTTTTGAGATTAATTTTAGTAACTATACTGTATGTGTATCTTTAAATGAACGAACGATTTATTTTAAGATAATTGATACAATTAATTTTACAATGTATGAATCAAATACAGATTCCAAAGAGTTAAGAGTTAGTTCAAAGTTATCAGATATTTACCAAATTATAACAAAATGTTTTGAAGAGGAAGATGGTTATAATGTTAAAATATTAATTAATTCAGGAGTATGCAAGTTGTTATTTAGTGCAATAGTTGGTGGATTTTTTGAGGTTAATTTTGAAGTTTTACTAAGAGAAAAATTAATGTCAAATGATAGCCAGCTAACATTAAATTTTAATAAGTTAGAACAAAAATTAAATGCTGGAATCGCAAAACTTAATCAAGAAATATCTACACTTGAAAATAGAATTATTCAATTACAAGAAGATAATTCTAATTTAACTAATAGGTTAAGTGGTGCACATCTATATCTTGGACATTCTGGATATCCTCTACCACAGCATTTTGTTTCAATGGGTACAACTGTACTAGAAAATATTCAACTGACTAATGATCAGAATAGTTATAAATGTGACTATATTAAAGATTTGTATGTATTAGAAAAACTTTCAACAAACTATTTTAGATATTCCAATATTAAAAATTCTAATCTTGAAAGTACGACATTAAAGGAACTATCAATACAGTGCCATGGAGAAGGTAATTTAACAAGTTTAGAAGGAATTGATAGACTACCAAATTTAAAAATATTGATAGTACTTCAAGCACCAGCACTACAAAATATACCAACTATACTAAGTTCGTATCAACATAAAATTAAAAGCATTACTATTCGAAGTTGTGGACAAGTTAATGTGATTGAGTTACAAACTTATTGTCAAAAAAATAAAATTGCTCTTAATATTTCATAAAAAATTGCCATGGGCTATTTTTACCTTGCTGTAAAAAATTGAATTTACTTTATATTTGAATATTAAATTATATTTATTAATAAAATATAATGGACCAAACTTTTGAGACTAAATTTGGAAATTATTCTTTGCTTTTATCTTTAAATGAACGAACAATTTATTTCAAGATAATTGATAGTATTAATTTTACAATGTATGAGGGTAATACAGATTCCAAAGAGATAAGACTAAATTTTAATCTTGAGGATACTTATCAAATTATTACAAAATGTTTTAAAGGTGAGACTGGGTATAGTGTGAAGACATCGATTAATTCGGGGGTATGCAAGTTGGCATTTGGTGCAATAGTTGGAGGATTTTTAAAAGTAAATTTTGAAGTTATGTTAAGAGAGAAGATAATGTCCAATGACTCTCAACTAACATTAAATTTTAACAAGCTGGAGCAAAAACTAAATGCTGGGTTAGCAAATCTACAAACTCGAATTGATGAGTTGGAATCAAGTATTAAAACTAAAAATTCACAAATAGATGATTTAACAAATAAATTATCTGTTGGACATATTTGTCTTTGTTCTAATACTAATGGTAATCCAATTACATCACATTTTGTACCATTAAATTCAACAAGCTTGCAAATAGATACTCCAGGATCTTACAATTTAAGTTTACTATCATATTTATACAAATTGACAAGTCTAACAATAAATAACTATACAATCCCACATATACAATTTAGTAGTCCAAGTTTAACATATTTATCACTTAATTTACAAGCTCCACAAGGACAAGGCTTGGTAAGTATAGGTGGAATAACACAACTACCTAATTTACAAAATTTGGTAATAATGAATGGTCAAAGACTACGAGATATTCCTTCTGCAATAAGTTCATATCAACATAAAATTAAAAGCATTACAATCCAAACTTGTCCACAAGTTAATGTAGTTGAGTTACAAACTTATTGTCAAAAGAACAATATTGCTCTTAACATTTCATAAAAAAATTGAATTTACTTTATGTTTAAATACTAACAATTGTGTATTTATTAAATAAATATGTCACATAGTTTTAAGCAGAAATTTAATAAAGGTCAAAAAGTGTGGTATTGTAATAAAATATTACCATGCGAAGTAGTTAAGATTATTAAATATCATCCCAATGAAAATGATTATACTATTAAATTTTCAAATGGATTAGAAAAACAAACTTTAGAAAACTATTTATTTTTAGAAAATCCTAATAATTCTAAATTAGAAACAATATCAATACCTAAAGATAATATTAATATTTGTTTTGTTGGAGGAGTTTCAACTGGTAAATCAACAATTTTAAATGCTATATTTTGTGAACAGTTAACCCAATGTAAAATTAAACGTACAACAATGGTTCCAACTGTTTATATTGAAAATTCTTCAATTGAATCTTTTGACCCAACTAATATTTATAAAACTATTGAAGAGAAAAATCAATCTATTATTAAATTGACTGAATCTGCCCATGGTGCCAAGTTATCTAAAGATTTATATAATGAACTTGTTTTTAATGTTGGAAAGCTAGATATTAATATTTTACCTGATTCTTTTGTTAATGTATATGATATTCCTGGATTAAATGATGCACGAACTAAAGATGTATATTATGAGTACTTAGAAACAAATTTTCATAAATTTAATCTTGTTGTGTTCCTAGTTGATATTCATTCTGGGTTAAACACATCAGATGAAATTGATATTGTTAATTTTATTACCACAAATATTCAATATCAACTTGACTCTAATAATAGAAAAATTTATAGTTTGGTTATTGTAAATAAAGCAGATGATATGCAGTTAGATGAAGAATCACCCAATCCAGATAAGTTAGTTTTAACAGGTGAGTTGGCAGAAATGTATGAACAAGTTGAAAATACTATTAATGCGGAATTTGCCCGTAAGGATCTATCAGAACATTTGATAGGAATTATCCCTTTGTGTGCTGTTGATGCTTATTTATATCGAATGGTTAAGAAACATGGACAGGGCTTTAAACTTAGTCCTGAACAAATTTTAAAGATTGGAATAAATGAGAATGGTAAAAAGTTTAGTACATTAAAACCATCTGTTCAGGAAGCCAAAGTATATGAAATTTTAAATGATTCTAATTTTATTGAAACTATGATTAAGTTATCTGGTTTTAGTTCATTAGAAAAGATTTTACATAACTTTTTATCTCAAGGTAATACAGGAAAACAAATTAGAATTGATAACCTGTTGTATGATTTAAGATTTCTTCCTTCGATTGATTCACTTCAAGATAGTTCTGGATGGTTTGATATTAATATTTTAACTACTACAGTAGAAAAATACAACATAATTTACTCGACAATTAAGTTAATAGATTTGCAAATGTACAATGAATATATGGGTACAATGGCTAAATCTATTGAAGAACTACTTAAAACTTATATATTAAAATCAACATTTGCTAAAGAGCAATTACTGGACTTGTATTTTAATTTTGTTGAACAAATAATTTATAAATACTTTAAAGAATTTATTAAAACAGATAAATTTCCTGATTACTTAACAGATAAATTAATTGAAATGGTGTCACAAGAACTAAATCAAACTCAAACTATTAAAACTATTTGTAAAACTTTTGAGTTTGTAAAGAAAATAGATAAATTTAATTCTCAAACTGTAAATTTATTGCTAAAAGTAGTAATTGAAAATATTTATCAAGATAAAACAATTGATTTTTCTTCAGGAAATACTAAACAATTAATTGAATTAGTAAATAATTTTATTAGTCTTGGTATTCTAGTTTCTCAATTTCTAAGATTTTTACTTATTAATCAAATTGCTTCAATTAGATATACAGATGATATTTTAATGAAAAAGTTAATGATATATCAAAAATATGGTGAAATACCTATTTATAATTATATCAATAGTCAAATTGATTTTAGACAAGTAAATTTAAAATACTATATTGAAGGGCTAACTGAAAATATTCTTACAAGTTCTGCACATGAACTAGATCTATTTTATTTGAATTATGAAAAAATAATATTTGGATTAAATTTTAAAATATAAATATAATCTATTTCAAGCAACATACAAGCCCACATGCCAGCTCACACAAATAAACACAACAATTTGTTTTTAATTTTGTTTTATCATTTGAGTTTAATAAATTAGATTTATTTGTTGGATTAGTTTGATCAATTGAATCATCAAGATCAATATAATTAGTAGAGCAAGATGGATTAATTGAATAAGATCGTTCCATTGAAATTTAATATTATTTAATATAATTGTTTTTATTCAAGTAATTTAATAAATCAATTTTTACCTATAAGGGTTAAATATCCTATGGATATTTTTATTTAAAGGTTTGATTAATTATATTAAACAAACATATCATAATGGTTAAAGTTGGATTTATTACAGGGATTACTGGACAAGATGGTTCTTATCTTGCTGAACTGCTTCTTGAAAAAGAATATATTGTTTATGGGATGATTAGAAGATCTTCAAGTATTAATACTAAAAGAATTGACCATATTTTTTCTAAACTCAAGTTAGTTTATGGAGATTTAACTGATTCAACTAATATCAATCATATTCTAGCCAAAATTAAATCATCACATCCTGATATGAGTAGATTGGAAATTTATAATCTTGGAGCCCAATCACACGTTCAAATCTCTTTTGAGATGGCTGAGTATACAGCCCAAGTAGATGCAGTTGGTACACTAAGACTCTTGGAGGGTATACGAGCTAATGGGCTAGAAGGAATTGCACGATTTTATCAGGCATCAACCTCTGAACTTTATGGGTTAGTTCAAGAAGTTCCACAAAAAGAGACCACTCCTTTTTACCCTCGAAGTCCCTATGGTGTAGCAAAGATGTATAGTTACTGGATAGTTAAAAATTATAGAGAAAGTTACGATATGTTTGCCTGTTCAGGAATACTCTTTAATCATGAGTCAAGACGAAGAGGACATAATTTTGTAACCAGAAAGATTACAATTGGTCTTGGTAAAATTTTACGTGGAGAAACTGATAAATTAATAATGGGAAATATTGACAGTCAACGTGATTGGGGATTTGCTGGAGACTATGTTAAAGCAATGTATTTAATGTTACAAGCAGATAAACCAAAAGAATATGTTATTGCAACAGGTAAAATGTATTCAGTTCGACATTTTATAGAGCATTCATTTGGTCTAAAAGGTTTTAACATCAAATGGAAGGGTGAACGAGGAACAGTAAATGAAATTGGATATGATGAAAATACTGGTCAAGAACTAATTTTTATTGATCCAAAATATTTTAGACCTGCTGAAGTCGAATTATTAATCGGAGATGCATCTCTTGCAAAACAAGAACTTGGATGGTCTCCAGAAATGACTTTTGAAGAACTAGTAAAGGATATGGTAGAAGCAGATTGTCCTTAAATAATTTTTAATTAATAGAATTAAATTTATTAATTAAAAAAACTAAACAACATTGTTGAAATATTTTTTATATTTAATGTCACTAATAAATTCTGTCCATTTATTATATATTTCTTCATTTAACATTATATTTGTTTTGTTTTTATAATTATTTTGTTGTGTGCTTATCTATTCACCTAATTGTCTGGTCTGTATATTTATATTTTTTTGACATGGTCTTTTATTATTTATATATTTAATAATTTGATTAAATGAGTCAATCCATGTATCTTCTTTACTTTGTAAATATTTTTTATATTTATCATCATTTATAAAATTAGACCATTTCTTATAAATTTCTTCATTTTTCATTATTTCTATTTTTTTTTTATATTTCTGTTTTTGTGTGCCAATCCATAATCCTAATTGTTTAATTTCAATATCATGATCAACTCCTGATGGTTTTTTATTATTTTTATTTATATATTCAATAACTTTATTGTAAGAATCATTCCATTTGTCTTCATTACTTTTAAAATATTCATTATATTTATTGTCATTTATAAATTCAGACCATTTATTATAAATTTGTTCATTTTTCATCATATTTTTTTTGGTTTTATAACTATTTTGTTGATAATTAGTCCATAATCCTAGTTCTTTAATATATGTATTTTTATCTGTTTCTGATGGTTTTTTATTATTTATATTTATATGTTCAACCAATTTATTAAACATATTAATCCATTTTTCCTCATTTGAAATAAAATATTTGTTATATTTCTCATTATTGATAAAATTAGACCACTTATTATAAATTATTTTGTTTTTCATTATATTTGTTTTGTTTTTATAATTTTTTTTTTGTGTAGATGACCATTCAGCTAATTCTTTTATTTGTGTATTTTTATTTATTTTTGATGGTCTTTTATTATTTGTATCAATATATTTAACAAGTTGATTTAAAAAATCATACCATTTAATATATTTACTTTGAAAATATTTATGATATTTATCATTACTAATAAAATTGATCCATTGATTACATATAATTTCATCTTTCATTATATTTTCTTTTCTACTATAATTTGTTTGTTGATGATGTATCCATTTACCTAATTGTTTAATTTTATTATCTTTATCATGACTTGATGGTCTTTTACCATTATCATCTATATATTTTTTAACTTCTTCTAATCTTGTCATCCATATTTCTTGTCCATTAACTATTATACCCATACTATTATATATCATATTATACTTAAATTCAATTGAGTCATTTTCTTCTTCATTATCAACTCCTTCAATAGATATATATCCACCTAATTTTTTACTTTCAAATGATTTTTTTACCCTTGAATCATTCTTGGCCATTACTTTTAAAAAATTACATATGTTGTTTCCATCTTGATCTAATGAATATGGTAGAATTATATTTGCAATTGTTTTGGTTGGATGTAATCTTAATGCCCGACCTATAATTTGAATTAATGTTGTCTTATTTGTTGGTAAATGTAAAAAACAAACTCCTTTAGTTATAGGAGCATCAAATCCTTCAACTAATATTCTAACATTTACTAAAAACGGTAGTTCACCATTTTTATATTTATCAATTATACTATTTCTAAGTTTTTTTTGTGTATTACAATCTATATATTCTGAACTATTTGGTTGTAACTCATTCATTAATTTATTTATTTGTTGGCCTTCTTTTTGTGAATTACAATAAATAATTATACTTCTGTAACTTGCCAACAAGTGCTCACAAATATTTTTGTTTGTTGGATCATCTGAAAATATTGGAATGTGAATCTGATAGTCAGACAAATAATCCATATCTATCATTGTTCTTATGTCTTTGGAAAAGTACTCGAAATTATCACTTTGATCAATTGTTGCTGATAAATACACATTATTCTCATACTTAAACAAATCTTTTATTATTTGAATATAATTCTTTGTATTAATAACTTCATCTTCATCAAATTCTAAATTCAAATATTTGTTCATATCATTTTTTAAATTTTCTGAAATCTCACAAAATAACTCATCAAATAATCTTTTCTTTGTATAACTATTATATTTTTTAATTTCATCATAATATTCTAAATTATCTCCATCATTTAAATCTTCTTCTGTATCTCCATCATTTAAATCTTCTTCTGTATCTCCATCATTATCTTCATAATAAATTGCTGGTTTATTAATATGATGTGCTTCGTCAATATATATTTTATTAAAGTTTAAGCAATAATTTTCTACAATATGAACTGAATTAAAAACACAAATTGTAATTAATTTGTCTTGATTAAATGTGTTACTTGTATCACCAATTAGCTGAATATTGTTTTTCATATGTGGTTTATGTTTTATAATTTCTTGTTTAAGTTGTTCCATTAGTATTATTCGAGGAACTAAAATTAAATATTTTTTATCATCTTCCATCGAGTAAATAATAACTGAATTCTTACCAGTTCCAGTTGGTAAATTTATAATTGTGTTTTTTGATTGTTTAATTAGTTCAATTGCTTCTATTTGATAATCTCGTAGCTTAAAGTTTTCATTAAATGTAGGGTATTTTGGAGGATTTGCAATTAGATCTTCACAAAATTCAATTAACCTATTTTTAGAATAAGGTCTATCAATAAATAGCTTAAAGTTATAACGTTCTAATAAATTTTCAGATAATTCACAATCACTATTTCTAGCAATAATTAAATTATCCCATCTAACAATTGTTTTACCAAGTTCTTGGCTAAAAATATTTTGGCTCCCAAAAAATGTTCCACATTCACCCCACGTTAAAGTTTTGCTTCTTAACTTGCACTGAACAATAGTGTTCAATAAATCACAACAATCTATTCCTGTATCATTACGAGACATTTTATTTTGCTCTTTAAATGTTGGATCAATATCATTATATTCATAAAAAAGTTTATTGTACTCTTCAGATAATTTAATACAAGTATAATACTCAAATATTTTACACAAATCATAATTATCTAATTCCTGTTTATTTGATTTTTTTAGATCTGAATACCTTTCAAAAATATTAATTAAATAATTATTTATATGTTTATCAAATTCTTGTGTCATTTATATAATTTATTATTAATTGTTTATATAAATTAAAAATAATTCAATTATTTAATAGTAAATACAAATTGTGGAGAATTTTACAACACGATAAACCTGTTGACTATGTGCTCTCATCTAATGAATGTCATAGTGTGAGAGAATTTATAGAGATTGCTTTCAAGTCAAGGGGATTTGATATTGGATGGAAAGGTCAAGGAGTCCATGAAATAGGTTATGATAAGGTTTCAGGACGCGAGTTAATTTTTATTGATCCCAAATACTTTAGACCTGCAGAAGTAGAACGTCTTTTAGGAGATTCAACAAAAGCAAGAAATGAGTTAGGATGGAAACCTGAGATTTCATTTAAAGAGTTAGTTAAAAGGATGGTAGATGCAGATTGTAATTAATTAAATAAATTTGTGCTTAAAAGTAATGCCAAGTTTAATAAAAAAATATCTATATTTAATATATATATTTAATATGGATAAATCATTTATATTATTAATTGTGTGTTTGGTTGTTATATTTGTGTTAAGTGGAAATGTAACTGAAACTCTTGCTGAAACTTTTGTACCAAATGATCCTAAAGGTTTTGTTGACGGATGTAATGTTCTAATTAAGGAAAAAGCCAATGTTGACAAATTAATTAGTGTTGCAGGATGTACAGATGGAATCAATCCTCTTGATTTTATGCTACCTTTTAGAGATGGAATTAACAAGAAAAGAATTTGCAAAGATTTAACTGATAAAAAAATTATGTTAGCATCTGAACAACCTTCTTGGTGTGATAGAGTTGGGCAAGCAGATAAAGCAGGACTTGTTGATCAAAATAACTATGTACCTCCAACTATTTTAGATGGACCTGATTATATGGAAACTCAATATTCTAAAGTATTTGGAAATTTAGCTCCTAATGATATTGGTTCAACAAATTTAATGTCATTTGTTGATATGGAAACACCTATTTCAAATGGTTCCCTTGCCCCTACACTTAAATAGGCTTAAAACTATTTAAATATAATATTTAGTATATTTAAATATCATGTGTGGAATTATTGGATATTTAGGAGCAAATAGCTTTATTGATTATGTAATATCTGGACTTAAGTTGGTCCAAAATCGAGGATATGATTCTGTTGGAGTGGGAACCATATCTAAAAATAATTTGTATTTATTAGATAGGCAGCCAGAGGAAACCATATCTAAAAATACAAATAAAATTCAGATAATAAAATATGCATCAACAAATACATTTAATTCATTAGAACAAGTTGAAAAAACTATAGAGACTAATCCTGAGTTCACTAATTCAAATATTGGAATAGGACATACTCGTTGGGCTACACATGGAGGTAAAACAGATATTAATGCTCATCCCCATATGGATACTAAAAATCGTATTGCACTAGTTCATAATGGAATTATTGAAAACTTTTCTGAACTAAAAACAAAACTAATTACCCAGGGCTATCAATTCAAATCATCAACTGATACTGAAGTAATTGCTGTACAAATAGGATATTGGTTAGATCAAGGATTTAGTACAGGAGAATCAATTAAAAAAACAGTTAAAATGTTAAGAGGAACTTGGGCTTTGGCAATAATTGATGCATCAAACCCATGCAAGCTTTGGATTACACGAAATGGTTCTCCTTTACTTTTAGGATTAGATGAATCATTTGTTATGGTTGTTTCTGAACAAATTGCATTTGGTTCTTATATTAATAGATATGTTGTATTAGATAACCATGATTTAATTGAAATAACATATAATAATTTAAGTTCAAGTGTTTCATTTTCTAAAGATATAAATACTTATGACATTAAAACAAAAGCTGAACAAACTATCCAATTAACCCCAGAACCTTATAGATTTTGGATGGAAAAAGAAATAAGAGAACAACCAGATGCAGTAACTAGAGCATTAAATAATGGTGGGAGAATAGAATCATCTTGTACAGTTAAGTTAGGTGGACTAGATGGGGCCAAGTCTAGATTAATAGAGCTAGACCATTTAATTTTATTAGGTTGTGGTACTTCGTATAATGCAGGCCTTTGGGCTTTACCGCTATTTAAGAGTTTGGATATATTTGACACAGTAGGAATTTATGATGGTGCTGAGTTCAGCGTTGGAGATATACCCAAGCGAGGAAAAACAGGACTTGTATTATTATCTCAATCGGGCGAAACAAAAGATTTGCACAGATGTTTACAAATAGCAAAGGACTATAGTTTAATAACAATTGGGGTTGTAAATGTTGTTGATTCGATGATACCAAGGGAAACAACTTGTGGAGTTTATTTAAATGCAGGAAGAGAAGTTGGTGTTGCATCAACTAAATCATTTACTTCTCAAACAGTTGTTTTATCATTAATTGCAATATGGTTTTCTCAGTCTAAAGGCACATGTTTGGAGAAACGTAGAAAAATAATATCAGACTTGAGAAATTTATCTTGGCAAATAGACAATGTGATATCCCAATGGGATAAATTAAATCCTTTGGCTCAGTTAATAAAATTAAATAATTCAAATATAAATTCATGTTTTGTTCTAGCTAAAGGTCCGGATGAAGCAATAGCCAGAGAATCAGCTCTTAAACTTAAAGAGATTGCATATATACATGCAGAAGGATTTAGTTCATCTGCATTAAAACATGGACCTTTTGCTTTGATAACTCCTGGACTCCCAATCTTTATCCTAGATACAAACCCAGAATTCCATGATAAGAACTCAAATGCGCATCAAGAAGTTAAAGCCCGTGAAGCCCATACGATACTAATAGGTTCGGGAGAATCATGTGACCTTGTTACAGATTATTCTAAAACATTTGGTGGAGTGCTTGCCAACATATACCTACAAATCCTATCATTTGAACTAGGATTAGCTTGTGGATCTAACCCAGATTATCCAAGAAATTTAGCAAAAGTTGTAACAGTTGAATAAAATTACTTTAAATAAATTAGTTATTAATTTATTTAATACATAAAATTAGGTTTAGTTAGCTATTTAAGTTGATTTAGTGTATAAATGACTCCATGTAGAATTAGTTGCACGGGCATATACAGCAACAGCTCCAGCAGAAACACCAGTTAAAGCAGTTGTTGCATACCCAACATTTGAATTAAATGCACTATTGTTTGTAGTAGCAGCTCCCTTGTTTTCAACTACAACAAATGCAGCGTTTTTAGTTCTGGAGTCAGTATCAAGAACAATAGAAGAGCCAGAGTTATCAAGAGCAACATATTGGACAAATGGAAGACCAGCAAAGTTAATTGTGCTATTAGCAGATAAAGAGTTAGTGTATACAGAATCATTAAAAGTTGCAGCAGTTGAGTAAACATTAACAGTTAATGCAGATGAACCACTAATAGCTTTAGAACCAGTCATAGAGTAGTTAGCTCTAACATTAGTAGATACTTGACCAGCAGTTGATCTTCCCTTGAAAGTAATAGGAACAATTACAGCATTTCCATATAATAAATCACCTACAGTTGGTAAAGTAAATGATCCAGCATTAGCAACATCAGGTGCTCCTGCAGTATTAACAAGAGATAGAGAACCAGAAGTAGCAGCTAATAAGACTCTGAATTTACCAGATAAAGGTTTATTTGAACTAATGTCTTGAGGTCCCCAGCCAGCAATAGTAATTTCACTTCCAGCTTTGTTCTTTTGAATGTTTTTAACAGTTAATTGAAGAGATGATTGAGTATTAATGAGAACGTTAGGAGTTACTGCAATTGATGCTTGAATATTAGGTCTAGGAACAACAACCATACGGAGAACATTAGGAGTAACTGATAGACCATCAACATTCTTAGTTAAATATTTAATATCAATAGTACCTACGAATTTCTTCATGTCAATCCAAGAATAAGTTGATCTTGCAAAAGTAGTAGTTATATTATTTGCACCCATTCCTTTGATATTTGTTGATGCATTATAAGCATTAGTATTATTTGATGTCCAGTTTCCATTGAATTGAACATAAAGGTTAGGAGTTTCACCATTAGTAACACCAGTTGATCCAACTGCATCAATTCTAAACCCAGATGCATCAAGGATTTGGTTATCTCCAATAAATTCAGGTCTAGCAAGATTTAAGCAATAAGAGTTAAGAGGAGTTCCAAAAAGCCATGTGAAAGTATTGAAAGTATCCATTGGATTAAGAGTCATTTGAGTTAATGAAGGAACAGTGTCAAGAACATATTTGGCATCATTGAAAACAATAATAGTATTCTGTTTACCACCTGGATTAGTTGCAGTAGATCCAAAAGTTCCAGGATAATAGAAAGCTACGGTTTTAGTAGCGTCAGGATAAGAGTTTCCTTGAGCATCTCCAAGAGCAATATCAAGGGTGAAGAGAGTTTCAGTTTTAACAGAGTTAAATGAAAGATCAACATAGAAACCAGTGCCATTTGAAACATCAGAAAGATTAGTGAAAGTTGCAGGAACATTTGGTAAAAGTTTGGATTGTTTAGTAGCATTACCACAAATATCCATTGATTTAACAACACCTTTAGGATCATTAATAGTGAAGGTAAGACTTGGTCCTACTAAATCCCAAAGTGGTAAAGCAAGGTTGCAAGAAAGATCAATACCAGCATCAATACTCTTAACAACATATCCAGAAAGATCAGTTAAAGAAGTGTTAATATCTAATGTATCAGTAATGTTAACAATCTTATTAAGATCAGCAGCAGTGAATGCATTAGCAGTATCAAAGGAAATATTAAGGATTGGTGATTTGGCATTAATAATAGATACAGGAGTTGATGCAGTGTATAAGTAGTTTTTGGAGTCACGTTGAATATAAGCTACCATGTAAATCTTATCTGTTTTTAATGAGAGTTTAGGACCAGTAAAGGTAGCATTGAAGTTAGAATCCATTTGTACATTAAAGCCTCCATTAGCGACACTGTATACATTGGTTTGAGAGTCCATTGTGAAATTACCTGCAGATGCGGTTGCACTTACACCACCAGCATTAATACATTTAGCATCTTTAAATACTTTAACAATATAAGATGCACCATCTAATGGACCATTAAGGTCAGTTAAAGAAAGACTGTAAGTACCATCTTTATTATCAACTAGATTAACATTTGCAGAATAAGTAGTTGCAACATTAACACTTCCAATATTAGCAGTTTGTACTTTAACACCATTTGTGTCAGCACCTACTTGACCATTAGGAAGCCAATCTAAGTAAAGATTAAAAGCTCTTGAAGGAAGATTAAAATCATTTGAACTTGCATCAATAGTAATATTTTTTGAAACATCATTTACTTTAAAAGGTAATCCTTCAGAGTTTAAGGAAATGTCACCAACATTAAATTTAAGAGAAAGGTTGTTATTTGAAAGATCAGCAAATGTTAAAGTATTTAATGAAAGATCATTTGCAATAAAGTTAGTTGAGTTGTCATTAAAACCACTAATAATTAAACCAGCTTTTAAGTTATTAACAGTAACATCACCAGGTGCTCTAGGGTCAACAGCATTAATTCTTGGGTAAACAAGCATACCTCTAGTTAAGTTATTGCAAATATCAAGAGTAAAGGCAGAATCAGGAAGTTTGAACTGGAATTTAGCAGCTTGACCTAAACCAGGAACTAAAGTGCTTGAAGTAGTAGGATCTAGAGTAATAACAGGTGCGCCGAATGAAGGTTGAACATTAAGAGTAATACTAATAACAGATGACTTCATGTTTCCATCAACAACCCATGCTTCCCAAATCCAAGAGCCAGATGATCCTGCAGGAATTGTAATAGGAATTGAAACATTTTGTCTTCCTGACTTGGTGAAAGCAGTAGTTTTAGGAACTATATTCATAAACTCGACATTAGGTTGAAGTTTTGCAGTTTGTGATGCAAGAATTCCTTGACCAGATGTATCAAAGTTAAGAACAGTTGATGTACTAAGAACATTAACAGAAAGATCAATTGTTGCAATTTGATCAACTGTGCTTGAGAATTTAGTAACTGTTTGACTTAAAGAACCCATACCGAATTGATGCATTTTAATAATAAGTTTGTTAGAAATATCAGTCTTGGCAATTGAATAAGTTGAAAGTTGGAAACCAGTGTTTAAGTTAAGACAAATATCATATTGAACAGGGTTGTAAGTAGTAGATGCTCTGAAACCACTGAGATCAATAGTGATCTTGTTGTTAGAGTTATCAGTTCCAGTAAAAGCAAAGTTACCGGTAGATGCAATACTACCATTATCCTTGTCTTTAATAGTAGGGGCTCCAAATTGAGTAGTTAAAGAAATATCAACAGAAGCATTTTGTAAACTGATAGGAATATTGGCTTTGTATGAAGTATAATAAGGAGTACCATTTTGATCAGTAAAAAGTTTGTCAATAACACTGAAAGTTGGTAAACTGAATTTGTGGAATGAATTAGTAACTTTAGTTAAAGTTCTAAGACCATTTTCATTTGAGACATAGAAAGCAAGAGGGAAATCTGCTCCAGAAATATCAGTACCAGAAACATCTAAGTTATAGAGTATACCATTAGTATCTCTCCAGACATTTAAATTATTACCATCAACGTCTTTAAGTCTGGTAAGATTATTTTTGGCATCATTGGCATTTAAACTAACAGTAGAACTTCCAGATAAATCAACAATAATAGCATTACTGTCAGATGCCCAAACATATTCTAAGATTTGGGGAGTTGTAGTGGCTTTAGGCTTTAAGAAGGCAACACTTTTTGACATTATATATAACATAAATATACATTTTTTTTTTGAAAAATTGTGTATGAAAATATTTTTAATTAAATATTTTCTATACTAAAGTTTTTAATTTATTTATTATATAATTCTGTTCATCTAATGTAATCTCGCCATAACAAGGTAGATTGAAAATTTTGTCGCATACACTGGTTGTAAAATTTAATCCAGTTGAGTTAACCCCAGAAAAACATTCTTGAGTTGATAAAGGTACAGGGTAAAATATAGCAACATTAACTCCACAAGCTTTTAAACCTGCAACTATTGAATCTCTTTGAAATTTATCTTTAGCAAGAATACTATATTGAGCCCACACATGAGAACAATTAGATGGGACTTCAGGTAAAACTAAATCTAGACCTTGAAGTTCTTTTGTATAGTGCTCAGCACAAGCTCTTCTTGCATCTAACACTTGGTCTAGCCAGCCCATTTTAACTTGAAGAACTGCTGCTTGAATTGTGTCAAGACGTGAATTCATACCAATATATTTATGAACAAATCTTTCTAGTCCTCCATGTGATTTAATTGCTCTAATTTTTTTAGCAAGTTCTCCATCCCTAACAAACACAGCCCCTCCATCACCATAACATCCTAAAGGTTTAGTTGGAAAAAATGATGTGGTTGCAATATCAGACCAAGTACAAGAACAACTTTTCCATCCATCACGTGCAGCACCAAAACTTTGTGCTGCATCTTCAATAACAGCCAAGTTATACTTCTTTGCAATTAAATAAATTTGTTCTAAATCAGGTACCAACCCATACAAACTAACAGGGAGAATTGCCTTTGTTCTTGGAGTAATTTTTTCTTCAATTAATTTCCAATCCATACAAAATGTTGTTGGATCAATATCAACCCAAACAGGACTAGCCCCAGTCATAGCAATAGTTTCTGCAGATGATATCCAAGTGTGAGCAACAGTTAAAACTTCATCTCCAGGACCAATACCTAAACCTAGTAATGCAATAAAAATAGCATCTGTGCCATTGGCGCAAGTGATCACATGGGGTGCACTGGTATAAGTTGCAAGTTGGGCTTCAAGTTCACCAACTTGTTTTCCTCCAATAAAGTTACCCACAGTTAGCACTGAATCAATTGCAGCTCTATACTCAGACTCGTGGGCTGCAAAGTCTCTAGTGGGATCATACATTTGAATAGGAAGTCTAACTAGTTGGTTAGACAAACCTGTTTCACAGGGGAATTTAACTAGTGAATTTTCTGTCATATTTATAATTAAATGATTTTATATTTTTTTAATTCCAGACTTAAAAAAAACACTTAAACAAAAGAAAATAACATTTATTTATATGAGCAACAACATTCATATTTGTGTCTTAGGATCTACGGGCTATTGGGGGAAATTTATATCAAAAACAATCTGTGAAATAAATACAACAAAAATAACAATGTGTGACATTAATGAAAATGCATTAAAAGAATTACAAAGTAAATATCCTTTTATTTCAATAACAACTGATTTTGATTATGTTTTATCCAATAAAGAAATTACTGCAGTTATTATTGCACTTCCAGCTGAAATGCATTATTCATTTGCAAAGAAAGCTTTGCTAGCTGGAAAGGATGTCTATGTTGAAAAACCAATGACTTTAAATATTAATGAGGCACAAGAACTAGTTGATTTAGCTAAAGAAAAAAATTTAATTTTAATGGTGGGTCATCTTTTAAACTATCATATTGGTATTGAAAAAATTAAATCTATTGTTAAATCTGGACAAATTGGAAAAATTCTTAATATTGTATCTAATAGATTTAATTTAGGTATTTTTAGAATACATGAAAGTGTAACATTGTCTTTTGGATGTCATGATATTTCAGTAATTTTATCTTTATGTGGTGATAAAATACCAGAAAAAGTTTATAGTTTTGGTAGTTCTAATTTAACAAATGGTGTTTATGATACTACTAATACGGTATTTCAGATAGATCATACATATGTTAATATGAATTTGTCGTGGTTACATCCATTCAAAGAGCAGAAGCTAACAATTATTGGAGAAAAAGGTATGATAGTTTTTGATGACATGGAGCCAATTAATAAATTAAAACTATTTTCAAATTATATCAATTGGACAGGATCATCAAATCCAGTACCTATAGCAAATAAAACAGAAGGGGAAGTTATACCATTGGATTTGTCCAAATCACCTCTAACACGTGAATGTGAACATTTTATTCATTGTTGTGAAAACAGATCCCAACCAATCACACCAGGAGAAGAAGGGGTTCGAGTTCTTCAAGTGCTTCAAATGTGCACAGATGCACTGAACCAGTCTGGACCAAAACATGAACCCAAACCTAAACTAAATTATTTTGTTCATGAATCATCTATAGTAGACCAAGGAGCTCAAATAGACTCAGGAGCCAAAGTATGGCATTGGTCTCATATCACATCATCAGCCCAAATTGGTTCAGGATGTAATATTGGACAGAACTGTTATATTGCGGGTAAATTAGGCCCTGGATGTAAAGTACAAAATAATGTATCTGTGTATCAGGGAATTACATGCGAGTCCAATGTGTTTTTAGGCCCATCATGCGTTCTAACCAATGATAAAAACCCTAGATGCGGGGCTCCAAAGGGAGGACATTGGGTTGATACATTAATTCAAACAGGAGCAACAATAGGAGCAAATGCAACAATAGTTTGTGGTGTAACTATTGGTCCTCATGCGCTAATAGGTGCTGGTGCAGTAGTAACAAAAGATGTACCTGCTCATGCTATAATGGTTGGTAATCCAGCCAAACAAATAGGAACTATTGATGAACTAGGTAATAGAACATTATTTTAATTATATGTTTGATGCCAAAATCTATTCCAATCACGTTTATTAATAGAACAACTTATAAATTGTTGTGTTGGATAATAAATATTAATTTTATCATATAATATATTTTTAGAATTACAATCACCTGATGTTGTTCCTGAAAATCCTTTTAATACTAATTGATTACTAGTAATATAACCTAATTTTATAGTTTGATTAAAAGATTTTTGATTATATCTAATTATTTTATCGGCAAATGCATAAATTAAATATGTTATAAAAAACCATGCTGCACTACCATTTTTTTTATTCATATGTAAATATATTTTACCTGTATATTTAGTTTCATAATTAGGTATAAAATCTAAATTTAATTCTTGAACAACATTATAATTATTAATACCAGCCTCATCTTCTTTCCAACAGTCCCATTCAAAGTCTTTTTTATTTGTTAATTTTTTTATTATATTTTTCATCCATTTTTCTTTTTTACCAGTCAAACATCTTAAAATTAAATGTGCCGGAACATTATCTCCACCACCATTATTATCAAGATGGAAATGTATAGTTTTATATTTATCTCTATTTTTGAATAATCTCATCATTTCATTTTTAAGTTGTAATTTATTAGATTTAACATTAAATGATTTAAAATAAAAATGATTTTCTTTATCTATTTTGTCACCAATTTTATCATACCATGTAAAATAATAATTTGGGCTAGATGTGTATTTAATATTAATAGTAAGTGTATTTTCTTTATTAGTTATAATTAGTTTAGTAATTCTTAATTCATCAATATAATTATATGTATGTAATAAAATTAAAAATTTATTTTCATTTATATATGGATTATACGCAACATTAAGTAAAAAAACATAAAATAATAAATATTCATTGAATGAATATGTTTTTGTTGTTATAACTTTTAATATTATATAATTTTTATATTCATTGTTTAATATTTTACCATTTATATCAAATTGAAATGGTAAATAATTATTATAATCCTGACTTAATATATCAAAATGTGATAAATTATATAATCTATTTAAATCTATATCCATCGGATAATATTTTTTAAGATTTTTTTTTATTTCTCTTATTACATTTTTTAATAATACCATTATATTAAATTAATATTTATAAAAAATTTTATGAATTAAAAATTATCACATTTTAAATAGTTCATCTTGTTTAAATAAATATTTATCTATTTAATATATATATCTAATGTCGGGAGTTTTAAGTGAACAGATAAATATTTTTGATTTAATTGGTGGAAAATTTATTATATCAGAGCAACAAATAAATATATGTATTAGAAATATTCAAGAGTTCAACACACCAGTTTCATATGATATTACAAAATTTAATTTAAATAGTACAACAACTGATGATATTTTAGAACATATCAATAACTCACTTGTAGTAACTTGGGGTACAACTACATCATCTCATGGTCTAATTTATACACAACCATTAGAAATTGATGCTTCAACAAAATATTTATTAATTCAATATAAAATAGACGGTTCAGTAAATATAATTCCATATATTAGAGATATGTCTGATAATGTTCTTTTTTGGAGAAATGTAAGAACAAATTTAATGTATAAAAAAATAGATAGAGAAACAAAAACCCATACATATTTAATAAAAATACCAGATGATCCAGAAACCCAAATAGAGCAATTTAAACTGTATTTGTTAGGTGATAGAATATTTGAAGGTGGGGAATCGATTATCACAGACTTAGAAATAACATTAGTTAGTAAACTACCTAAAATAACAATTAATATTACAATTTAAAATATTCATATAATATATATATAATATGAATAACTTATTAGCATATGCTGATTCAACATCATATTTTCCTGGAGACAAAGTAAGTCTATTTATTAATTCACCTGCAAAGTTTGGTTTTGAAGAAACAATCCAGTTTTTTAAAACAAATCAAAATGTTAAAATTGATAAAACTAATATACAAGGTGATTTAACTCTTAAATGTACAATTAATCAATTAGGTTCAACTCCTGGAATAGTTATTACGCAGAAAGTAGATTCATCAATAGTAAAAATATGTTGGGATATATTAACCTCAAATTCTGGATTTGTTGTAAATCCTCATATTGTTGATATTTCAGGTAAAAAAATTTATGGAGTTGATTTTTTGTCAAATGTTTTAGAAACAGGATTAAACTATGTTACTTTACAACTACCTTTAGGTGTTACTCGACTAAAAATATTTTTTTTATGTAGAGGAAAATTTATTCCAGGTGATAGTTTTAATTTAATGAATTTTTATATTTTCAATGTTGTAAATCGTGGATCAATGGATACAACAATTCAGTTATTTGATATTAACAAAAAAATAGTACTTCAATATATTGAACCTAATTGTATAGATCAAGAATTTATCAAAGATTCATTTGCTGAAGGGTGTAAATGGAAAGTTACTTCATCATTTATTCTACCTGAAACACTTGAATCTGGTTATTATTTTATTAAAGTTAATTATGGATCATTTTTTTATCTGCCTATTATAATTAAATCTAAAACCCCAGAAACTGTCCCAGTACTTTTACTTGCTAATTCTAACACATGGAATGCTTACAACGCATGGGCTGGACCAGAAGGTTCTATGTCTGCATATAGTTGGGCTCCAAGTCCAACCTATTCAGAAAATATTAAATATAAAACAAAAGATACATCAACATTTGTTTCAAATAGACTTTCATTTAATAGACCAGATTCTAGATTAAATTCAGAAATAACAAATTATATAAGAAATAATATAAATGAAACATTATTTTTATCACATTTATTATATGCGGAGTTATATTTACTATTATATTTAAAACAGTTAGGAATAAAATTTAGTGTAATATGTGATATGGATTTACATAAAGCAACAACAGTAGATATATTAAAATATTCATCAGTAAAATTGTTTGGAATTCAGGTACATCCTGAGTATTGGACAGAGTTGATGATACGTAATTATAATATAATATATTCACAAATGAAAACAAATTTAATGTATTTGGGAGGAAATGCAATGTATTGGAAAGTTGTAATAAATACAAAAGATAGAGTAATGGAAGTAAGAAAAGATGGATCAACACATTTGCTTGATGGAACACCAGGAGGTTTATATATTAAACTATCAAGATCAGGATATTATAAATTAAAACCAAATATGTTAATGATAGAAGATATGTTAAAAATTTATTATGAACACACATATTCTCGAGTAACAGGAACATTTAATCATCCTTTTATTATTAAAAAACCAAATTCACCTATTTTTTCAGGAATTCAAGGAGCAGTTCAAGGTCTAAAAATATGTTTTATTAACCGTAATTCTGATTTAATTAGTTCAGGTGCTTCAGGTTGGGAAGTAGATAAATCAAATATACTTGCCAATGCAAAATACGTGATAGCATCAAATTCAGATGGATTTTCAGATATTGTTTATGTTGATGATTTACCAATAAAAATTTTATCAGTTGGATCAATAACATTTACAGGATCAATTTTGTATGATATAAATTCTTATTTAATCCTTAATAATTATTTTAAACTTGTTGGATTAATAAATTAAAAATTTCAACAACTTCATTTTTTTGTGGATAATAAAGTTTAATTCCATGAGTTATATTAATTTCATTAGTTACTTTAAATTCTGTCCAACTTAAAGTTTCAAATTTATAAATTTTACAGTATTTATTAGAAATAATACTTAGTCCAACATTAGGATTAATACTTAATTCTCCATAACCATTTGTATTTCCTATAAATTTAAGTATATAATTGCCAGGTGAAAGTTTTGTATTCCAAGAAAAATAATGTTCTGAAGTACATATAGATTTACTTGGTACTTGTAAAACTTTATTTGTTTCAATTTGTTTTATTAATTTTGTTTGGGGAAAAGTAAACCATCCGACTAAATTTTTTTCAAATATTCGGTTAGAATTTCTTTCAAGATAATATTTTGAAGGAGAAAGTTTTTCATATTGATCAGATGTAACAAGATTATAAGTATTTTGTATAGTCCATACAATATGAATAGGATCAACTGTTGTTTGTATTGAGTATTCCATTTGATGATTAAAAATAAATGGTTTTCCAAGTATCATTGTTTCTATTCCTGTCATTGGTTCTCCATCATGTAAAGTAATTCTTAGTGAACAAAATTTATCTTTCATAAATTCAGTAAAGTTATCAATTGTTTGACTATAATAAATAATATTAGATGAGAAATTTTCTGGTTTAACTCCAAAACCTTCTTCAAAACCTCCATATTTATAAAAATGAAAAGTATAATCTGGTAATTTACGAGCAACTTCAACAATTGTTTGGTGACAATACCATTCTAAATTATCTCCAAAATAGCATCCAATAGATTTATTTGTAGTGATATCATATTTAATATTATAATTTGGTAAAATACCAAGACCAACAGGTAAAGAAATAATTTGTGAGTCTAATCCATGAGATAGTTTAATTTCTGTTTGATTTCTTTTATTTAGGGCTCCTAATATATATTTATTATTAGAAAGTTCTTCACAAATAATTTGTTTAAGTTCTTTAGATATTTTAGTATTATTAAGTTGTAAAATATCAGTACCAGTAAAAATAATCATAACAAATTTAAATTTATCAAAAAGTGGTTTATAAATTTTTTCCCAATGGTGTGGTGAGTATAAACCAAGTAAAACTAATACTTCGCAGTCAAGAATATTTTTGTCTTTAGTCCATGTTTTTTTTAATATTTGGTCTTTAGAAATCATAACTCCACCAAATGTATTATATAATTTATTAAGTTCTCCAAAACAAGAAATAGAACCAAAAGCTATTTTTTTATTAAATTGAATATCTAAATGAGATATTTGACAATAGTCAAGTTTATTTGTTAAAGGTACAAGTTCGATTTGTTTAAATTCAATATTATTAATTTGAAATGATTTATTTTCAGAAGGATTTGTAATTAAAATATAAAGAGTGTAAGAATCTTTAGTGTCTATTTTAAAATTTCCACAAACTATACTTTCTAAATTATCAGAATTAATAACAGAATCTTCATTTACAGATATTTGATTATTTGAACTAGAAAAACAAAAAATACTTGAAGTTAAATTGTCACAAGTTGAATAATTAAATGAAAGTATATAATTACCTGGTTCAAGTAAAAGTGTTTGTTTAATTCCAGGTGTTGATTTGCTTTGTTGTAGTGTAATAGTATAGGATAAATTATTTTGATTTATAATAACTTTTTGATTTGGGAGCCAGTCATTTAATTTTTTATAATTTAATATTTTATGTATTTTAGGTGATGGAGTTATTGTATTAAGTATTTTTTTAGTTTCTAAATATTCAAAATTTGAGTCAAGACTATTAATTACATTATCTTTTATTTCTAATATTTTTTTAATAAACATATTATAATTATAAGTAGAAGCAATTCTTTTAATTTGATTAGCCATATATATGAGTAGTTGTGGGTTTGACAAATAATATTGAATAATTCTAAGAATTTCATAGTCTGACATATTAGTGTCAATTTCAATAATATTATCTCCAAAAATGGATTTACCCTGTGCATTAATATTTCCACAAGGTATAGAACCACAAGCTCCAATTTCAAAATATTTTCTAACTAAATATGAAAAATTTGATACACAAGTAATACAAATCCAACTTTGAGAAATTAATTCTGCTAAATCATTTTCTATTGGCATTTTTCTAATATCTGAAGTTCTCTCTATTACATGAACTTTAAATCTATTTGATTCAACTAATAATTTTTTTAATCTAGTTCTAAATGGATAAACAATATCAGAATTAGACCAACCATAGATTAAAATGTCATATTTTTTAGGTAATATTCTAGGATAAAATATTTCTTGTGGGATATGGTGTGATAAAATAAAAAACTTTTTAATTTGGTCAGAATAATACTTATGCATAAGATCAAATTCTTCACAGTCACAAACAGTGATAATATTTTGTATATTGTTTTGTTTTAAAAATTGTTTAATATTTTCTTTTTGTGAAGTAAACTCTTGAATAGGACCAAGTTCACGTGTTAACATTTCTTTTGCTGGTTGACAAGCAAGATCAAAATCAAAAGAATAGTCATGAATATCATGAGCAAGAAGTACTTTAGGAATATTTTTAATTTTATTAAGTAGAGAATAAAGTGTTGCTTTATCTAACTTGGTTGTTCTAGTATTTAAAGCAATACCATCAATAAAGATTAGTTTGTAATTAAAAAGTTTAATTGATTCTAAATTCCTAATATCAACAATATCAAAATAAGGACCTAAAACTTTTTCCATATAATAAGAATTTAACATAACAGGATTTGATCTTTTAAGACCTTCATCAAGTAATGTGACAAATAAATATAAATTTATTGATATAGATGTTTCTTGAAATCTAAAAGTTGTCTCAAGCTCATATAAATTAGTTGAATACATAATTTTTAATAAACCAGGATCTGAAATAATTTCATGTGAATTATGATCTGATTTAAGTAAATTACTCATTGGTGTTATCATATCAGTTTTTTCTTTAAAACTAAAGGTGAAACATTTGGGTAAATCAAGTGCTTTGAAAACAGCTAATGACTTAATCATTTCTTTTGATGCCCCATCAATTCCAGAATTACGATCTAAAGGGAATATTTGCCATCCAAGATTGTCAAGTAGATCATATTTAAATGCTCTACCACATCCAACAACTCTTTTAGGATCATTATATTTAAATTTGTAAAGTAACATAGATGCGAGATCACCGACATACCAAAAATTACATCCAAGATAATTACAAGTACCAGATGAAAATGAATCATAAACACATTTAGAGTAGTTAAGAGATAAAAAATCGTCAGAACCATTAATAACAATACCTTTTGGATAAAATATTTTACTAAATTCGGCCCCAAATTGAAATTTTTTTGAAAGTGGTTTATTAGCAACTTCAATAGAATATAAGTTAGGTATTTTACTTTCAAGTTTTAGAGCAAACTCTTTATCTTCTTCATTTGAATATATTAAAATAATTTTTGTTTTAGTGTATATTTGATTTGAAAGCAAATGAATATTTTTTTCAGTTGTTCCATGTCTATACCACATAGGAACAAATATACAAATATTTTCTCTCCTATCTTGTGATAAACATTTGTCAACTGATTCACTTATTATATTTCTTAACCCCCAAAAATTTTTATTTATATATTCTATTTTTTCAACAATTAAATTCAATGATTCTTCCGGATTTGACTCATCCCAAGACCATGGAACTGAATTAGGCAATAAACCATTATGTAAAACAGGTAGACCTAATAGACCCATTTCTTGTACAGTGTTAGCATTACCATCATTTTCACAAAGACGTATACCCATAAAACACTGTTGATAAATAGAAATCATTTGTTCATTAGGAATATTAATTTGAGAACTAAGAATAAACTCATATTTAGATTTAAGTGTATTAACTATTTTGTCAACAAGTTTTTGATTGTAAATAATTTGGTTTGATGTTTTTTTACCATTATAAATATATATTTTTTTTGGTTGTGGTAAAGTATAATTAATAGCAGATGGATTAAAAATTTCTTGATTAACAAGTGAAAAAGAAATTAAAGTTGATTTAATACCTAAAGTTTCTAGTCTTTGATATATTGATTGAGATATTGCAAAATGATTAATTCCTTTTAATCCTTTAACTTTGTCAATAATATTTTTTGTATTTGGAAGTCTAACATCAACATCAGAACCACCCCAAATAATATATTTAATACCAGTATGTGACATTAATTCAGAAAAATCAGCAACACTATACATACCAAAAAAGAGTGCTGGATCTGTTTTTCTTATGATATCTGTCAAATTATATATTTTTTTAATTTTTGGTTTAAAAAATTCGAGGTCTTTAGAAACATAAACTTGTTTAATACCTTTGTTATTAAAAAAAACATTTGTATAGTCATTAATTGTATTTTCAATAATATTAATAATAGATTTTGAATATATTTTAGTTGAATAAATATTTGGATTTAAGATGTCAGATGTAGAAATTTTATAGATTGATGAGTTTAGTAAAAATGATATTTTAGCAGATTGTAAAATACAATATGTGTTTGATAATTCATATATATTTTCATTTTTTTGAAAATCAAAAATTTTATATTCAATTGATTCTAAAAAATTAATTGTAAAACATCTACAAAAAATGTTTGTTTGTGTATCAGTTATTTTACAATAGTTTAAATATAAATTTTTCAATTGGGGGTTATATGATAAAAAATTTTTACTACCAACAATATCATTGTCTGTTGTTTTTAATAAATCAATACAATTTTTAATATAGTCTGATTTAATTATAAAATTTATATTTAATTCTAAAACATAACTATATTTATTTTTATTTGATTTAATATGATTATATGCTAGCTGGATTTTTTTTGATAAAAATTTTTCATCCCCACACATAATAACAGTTCCATAATTTGAGAAACAATGTATATATTCATAAGTGTCAAGCAAAAATATTAATGATATATTTTGTGTTTTGTCTTTTAAAAGACTATTTATTTGTTTGACAACAAGATTTTTGTTTTCGACATAAATTATTATTCCACATGTCATTTTAGTTTACTATAAGTTAAGAAATTTATAATTTTAATTAAAACGACCTGAAAAATTTTTATACCAATAAATATATAAATATATAGTATAATAAATGAATTTACAAGTTGGAATTATTGGACTTGGTTTTGTTGGCTCGGCTATGGAAAAATCTTTTGGACTACTTGGAGTTAATTCTATTGGATATGATAAATTTAAAAATGGCGGAATTGGAACTTTTGAACAAGTAATTCAAACACAAACTCTATTTCTATGTTTACCGACACCATACGATTCTAAATCACATTCATATGATAAATCTGCTATATATGAAACTTGTGAAGCTCTGGCTAAACTTCAATACAAAGGTTTGGTTGTAATTAAATCTACAATTGAAATTGGTACAATAGAATTTTTAGAAAAATCTTGGCCCTTGTATTATATTCATAATCCTGAATTTTTAACTGCCAGAACTGCATTTGAAGACTTTCATAATCAAACTCATATTGTTCTTGGTCGTGGTTCATTAGTTCCAGATGATCAATATAATAAATTAGTTGAATTCTATTCTCAAACATATCCAAGAGCAAAAATATCTCAGTGCAAAGCTGGAGAATCTGAATCAATGAAACTATTTTGTAATTGTTTTTATTCAGTTAAAATCCAATTTTTTAATGAGTTATATTTGTTATGTGGGAAATTGGGAATAGACTATTCAAATGTTAGAGACTTAATGTTAGCAAATAATTGGATTAATCCTATGCATACAACTGTTCCTGGTCCTGATGGTCAACTATCATATGGAGGTTTATGTTTCCCTAAGGATACAAATGCATTAAATGAATTAATGAAATTATTAGGAACACCAAATGCAGTAATGGATGCAGTTATTCAAGAAAGAAATTTAATGAGATCTGATCATGATAATTGTAAGTAATTAAAAAAATTAATTTATTAAATTAATTTTTTTTAATAAGTAAAATATTTAACACCTATATATTCAAATCCATTAAATCTAATCCAGTATTTAGAAGATTTTTCAGGCCATGCAATTTGTTTAGAATTGGTTAGTATATAATCTTTATCAAGTTCTATAAACCATTCCATTTGATCTTTATTTGCTGGATCAAAATCTAAACCATCTGGATTAGTTGCTAGTAAATTAACAATTTGTTCATATTTAGAATCAAATAAATTTAAATTAGATTTGTTGCTTAACAATCCAATCCATCTTTTTGTATCTTTAATTGTATCACTATTAAATTCCACAAATCCACCATTTATTATTTTATTTTTTGAAGATTTCTTTTCTACTATCATTTGAACTATTTCTTGAGACCCAAATATATAAATATTTGAGCTTTCTAATGTATTAATATAATCAATCACATGTGTTGTATATGTTTGTCTAGATTCTTCTGCTAATCTTGAAAATCTTAATGCACTTTGTCCACCTTTTTTATGCCTTTTAACTAAATTTCCATTTATTTGTTTTATTTTTTTAAATGTACCTACTGATGTATCAAATGAATAAATTATTGTTTCTTCACCACTTGCAAATATAATTGAACCATCTATTTCTAACATATATTTTGAAACAAATGATGTATCAAATTTATTTGAACAATTATAAACAAAAATATCACAGCGAATAACTGGGTTGATTGTTTTATAAATAAATTCACCATATTCATCTATTCCTGCAAAAATAAATACACCTAAACTAGATGGAATATAATTTTCAGAAATTTTTCCTAGAACTGTAAGCACATTATGACGATTAACACGTGATTTAATATTTCGTGCAGTAGAAATCTCCTTGTCTATGAATTGGCTAAAAACAGTAATTGGATGGAATAGCGAAGGTAACTAAAGAAGAGACAGAAAGGCCTTTTTTCAAGTTTAACTCGTCAAGCAAATTAATCCAACTTAAATCCATTTATAATATAGTATATATAATTTTTCTTTATGTATTTTATATTGATGAAAAACGCTGGCATAATAGGTAATTTACTTATGGGAATTTTTGTTGTCGCACAACTTTTTGAAACAAATAAAACACCAGAAACAAGTATGCTATTTTTAGTTATTTTTTTAGGATTAGCTTATAATGCTCTTGCATATGAAATTAAATTTGTTAAAGATCATAAATTTTCTTATGGACATATGGCAATAGCATTAATATATTTAATAAATACATTTTGGTGTCCAGTGTTAGAACCAAAATTGGCATTAAGTTTAATGATAGTTTCATATCATTTGTTTTTAACTAAAAAATCATATTCTTTTAATATGTTTGGATATTTACTTGGAGTAATTGTTTATTTATATGAGGGATATGAAGTTATAAAAGAGAATGATAAAACTTTTATAACCTGGATTAAATTATTAGCTTGTATACTATTTGTAGTTTATTATATTTCACATTTAAAAGAAGAACATAATGAAGACAAAAAACATTAAGATTGTGTTTCATTATATAATCCTAAAATTTCACCAACACCTTTAGTAGTACCATCTCTAAAAAATATTGGTGCGCCAATTTCTATATATTCAGGATAATAAATAAATTCAAATATAACTTCTGTTTCATCTCCACCTCTAACAGTAGAATTTGTATTTAAAATTTCAGTAATTTTTGCTGCTTGTCTAATAGTTCTACAATGGACTACAGGAGTATAACCTGCTTTAATAGTTGTTTTATAATTTAAAATCTTGATTTTAGCTTTAAATTTTAAAGCTACATTTGAGACAATAGATTGATTTGATGTAACAATAAGTCCTTTTCTTAGTTGATTTTTTTCAAACTGTTCTTTAATAAATTTAATACTAATACAATAATTTTCTCCAGGATTAGTTTGATTAGTTAAATTTCTATAATTATCATGCATAGATCTAATTTTAATTGGTACAAAATAAGGACTTGTTGTCCCAAAAGGACCAAGAAACAGATTTTGTCCTACAATCATTGGTTCTTTACCAATATGTGTTCCTGTAATAACAGTTCCAACTCCTTTAACATTATAAACAGCTTCAACATAGCTTAATGGAGTAGGTATAGAAGATGGTGCAGATGTAAGTGGTAATTCTTGTAAAGCTTTTTGTTCAACATTTGGAAGAATTTCAAGCAAATGATTTAGTTTATCTATATTTTTACCAGTTTTACAAGATGTAGTAATAATAGGAATAAGTGAATTAATATTTTCAGGAGTTGAACATAGTTTTTCAAATTGTGAAAAATCATTATCTGTGTCAAGAAATAAAGGTGATTTACCAAAAAGTGGGAGTTTAAGTATTTTTTTAAGACGTTGACGAGTGTTTTCATAAACATCTGGAGGACAAATATCTTCTTTTGTAAGAACAACAATAATTGGGACTTTTAAATATAACAGTATACCCAGATGTTCTTTTGTCATTTTACTAACTCCCATATTTGAACCTATAATTACAACCCCATAATCAATAAATAAACCAGTAATCCCATATAAAGTAGTTTTTAAATATTTTTCATGTCCTGCAAGATCAATTAAAGTAACATCTCGTGAATTATATTTAATATAATTAAAAGATATATTTGAAGTTCTTCCTGATTCCTTTTCATGTTTTGTTCTTAAAATACTGGATCTTGCAGATCCTCTTCCATCATCTAATTTTCCAGATGTTAGTACACCGATAAAGGAACTTTTTCCAGAATCAACACTTCCGCAAATTGCTAGCTTTAAATGTTTAACCATTAACTTAATAATTAATTATAATTATTAGTTTAAATAGTTTAATTATTCACCTCTTACTTTTTTCAGTAATTTTTTTCCACCTTCTTTAGCTTTTGAACCAGCTGCTTTTGATGCTTTTTTAGCACTTGAAGCTGCTTTTGATGCTACTTTTGATGCTTTTTTAGCTTTAACTGGTTTAGGTGCTTCAGAACTATCAGTTTCAGAAGCAACAGTTGAAACTGTTTTGGCAGCAGCTAATTTTTTAGCGTCAGACTTAGCATCTCTAATTCTTTCTTCTTTAGTACCATTTCTTTTACCCCACATATAACCAATAACGAGGAGTACAAAGAAACCAATGTAAAATAAAAAACTAGAGTTAAATTTCATGCAATTTGCAGGACCAGAGTTAATATTTGCTGATGACATTTATATAATATTGTTATATATTATTTTTTTTATTTTTTTCAAGTTCTAATATTTTTTTTAATAGTTTTTTATTGTCTTTTTTAAGCTGAGCTACTTCATCCTCTAATTCCTTAATAATATTTTCATAATCATCTTTTATTTCATCTATAGTCATTTTTCTATATAGTATAGATGTGTCTGTTTGTACAGTCCAAGTTATTTTACCATTTGATAAAATTATATATTTATCTGCATTATCTTTATTATGAAGCTGACCACCAAGTCTAAATGCTTTTTTTATTTCCCCACTATCTTTATCTGGTACTAAAGTATAATATCTTATATGTGTACCTATTGGAACTTTTTTAATATCTTCTACTTCTAAATAATCAGCTAACTTCTCTTCTATCTCTTCTTCTGTCATTTTGTCTTGAATAGTATGTTTTGGTCTTGTATATCCATCTTTTGATATTTTCTGCATTTTGTTTATAATTATTAATATATATAAACATTTTTTTATATATATTTATTTTTTTGAATTATCTAATGATTCCAATAAAGCTTTAAAAACATTGCGTTTTGAACTAGATTTAGTTTTAGATTTATTTTTAGATTTAGGTTTATTGTTAGGTTCTAATTCTAATTTAGGTTCATTATTAGTTTCATTTTCTAATTCTAGATTAGGTTCGGGTTCAGGTTTTGATTTAATTTTTGGCTTAGATTTGTCTTTTATAACTATATTCATAATAGTTGAATCTGAATTAGATTCGGAAATTTGATTTGTAGTAGTATTAACAGTAGATTCAAGTAAATGTTCAAGTCTAAAATTTTTAATAGTTTTAACAACTTTAGATTCATGTATAGGTTTTTTATAAAATATCCAGTAATAATAAGGATATATTTTATACATAAGATTTGATTTGAGTATAATATATGTTTTTGTTCTATCTATTTTTTCTGAATATTTAATTAAAAACCCGCCAGACTTAACATTTTCGTTTCTATCAATGAATTTAACATGAGAACCAAGAGGAATAGAGCTTAATTGGTTAAACTCAACATAAGTATAGTCAACTAAAGACTCAGATATTTGAGGTTGGGTAAGTATTTGATTAATAATTGACATTTTGCTAATATATTTATATTTATCCTATATTTAAAATAATTGAATTTTTTTCTATTTAAATATAAGTTTTATATATTAGTATAATCATGGAGGAGAATAAGATTTGGGCTAATTTAAACGATTCTTATAATCTTGACATTATTCTTGTCGAAAATCAAAATCTTAAAAACTATGTTCCAAAAAGGGACTATGTTAAAAAAGATGTTAAAAGATCAGAAAATAATACAAATTCAAGTATGGAAGAAGTTGTTAATGGAATTTTGTCTGCAGACTATAAATCAGACAATATACTTCATATAATGGCAAAACAAAATAATGTTGCAGGATATCTTCTAAAAACATTTAGATCATCTAAATCTGAAGATATTGTTTGGTCAAAATTTAGACCTGGATTAAACTGGTTACTTGAATCATCAAAACATATTATTGGAAAAACATCAACTTTTATTCAGTTATTTAAAACAGACAAGATATATAGAAGTTCATATAAATTTTGTAACAAGAAGGATGAATGTGATGCATTATACTCACATATAACAAAACCAGGAACATGTTCTCATGCAAAATGTAATGGAGATCATTATGTACATAATAAATTAGTTAGTGATTTAACATGTTTAATAACAGTATTAGATGAAAGAAAGGATGAATCAGTAGCAAATGATTTAAGAATTTGTTTGGATACAGTTAATTTTGTAATTAACCATATGTATCAAGAGTTAAACAATTTTAATATTTATTATTCAAAACAACCAGGATTTGATATAAATAAGTTTTATGTTACATCAATAGCAAAGAGATCCGCAAAAGTTTAAATCATTTCAACTTGAGATATAAGTGTGTAGTCATTTTTTTTATTTAAATTTGTTAAACATTTTTTATACAAATTTATAATTACAGAACCAAAAACAGCTATAGTTGGCAATAAAAATATAACTAACAAAATGCTAGTAATAATTCTATTAGAAGGATATTCTACACATTCAGCTGAATGTGTAAAGTAGTCAATAGATTTTGTATTCAAGTAAATGTAATATGTATTTGAAAGTTTATAATATTTTTCTGACTTGGATATTAAACAAGATGTTGTATTTGAGTATAAATCATAAATTGAAAATGTAGTTTGGTATATTGTTGTTTTTGTTTCAAAAAAAGTGTCATCTGTATAAATATTTTGTTTAAGTGATTGTGTTACAAGACCTTTTAATTTTATAAATCTTGAATATCCCGGAATAAATGATAAATAGTATATTATTTGCACACATGGAATTGTAAATAAAACCATTACTAACAATGCTGCACATATATTTACAGTTAACTCATCAGTTTTTTTAAAATTCATTTTTGTTATTTAGTTTAATTAATTAACAAAAATTAAATTATTCAATTATTTACTTAAAATCCAACAAATAAATTTCTTTTTCTATTAATTTCTAAATACGAATCATCTGAATCTGATGTATTTGTTCCATCTTCTTGATTAGCTTTAACTTCTTGATTAACAACAAAATTTTTATTACCCCAATTATCATTATCAAAAATATTATCAAATGCAGTTGCAAAATTCTTTTTCTTTTCTGGTTTGTGTTTGATATATTCTTTAAATGCATCGTCTGATGATTCTAAATCAAGCATATTTTCAGCCTCCATTCCTGAAAATATTTTAAATTCCTCAACAAATAACTCTGGTAACTTGTCTGGATGTCTTTCACCATCTTCTATCTCCTTTTTAATTCTAAAATATATATCTCTGTCTATTTTAAATTTTGCTTTTGTCTTGTCATAATATTCCTTCTTTTGCTCTAATTTTTGTTTAATTGTTTCAGTTTTTATTTTTTCTAAAAACACTTGTTCTTCTTTTGATTTAATATTTTCTTTAATTTTATCTAATGAATTCTTTTCATTTTGCTTCATTGCATCTAATAATGCTATTTTTTCTTGAAGCTCTTTTAACTCTTTACTAACTTCACTAGCAGAAAAGTTTGATTTAACTTCTGACTTAGATGTTTCCGACTGAGTACTTGTTATTGAATTATTTTGTTCATCAATACTTTTTTGATTTGTTTGAACTTGTTGAACTTGTATATTTGTTCTATTATCTTGACTAGGATGATTTTGTTCAACACGTGGTTGTACAATATTTTTTATCTCTGTCTCTGTAAAATTTATTGGAATAAATAAACTTAAATCATTTGCATCTATATTTAATCTTGATCCAATTTCAAGTTTTGAAATAAAATCAATAATTGATGGTTTAGTAAAATTAAGTTGTTTTAAATTAATATCAACAAGATTAAAATTAGAATTTAAATTATACAAATTTATTACTGAATTATCTTCATATTGAATTATTTGAAAATTTGATATTATTGTTTTAACTGAACAACTAGATCCAGTAATTATTTTATGGTATCTTTGAAGATTATATAAAAACTGCAAAAGATGATTATATGCAGTATCAATTGATGTGTAGATACCAAAAATTTCATTTGAATCTCTCAGTAAATAATGACTATTGCTCATATTAAAATTATATATATTATATATTTATTCCTTTAAACTAATTAAAAAAATTGATTTTATTAATTATTAAAGATTAATACTAATAAAATGATAAAAATATGAGTATTAAAAACAATGATGATTTAAAAGGAGGAAGTAATTCTTCAAACCAAAATACAAATAACAAGTCTAATCTAAATAACCAAACTGGTACAAATGGTAGAAGAAGAAACAATTCTAGACGTTACCAACAGTCTGGTAATTTTAATTATTATGACCAAATAGATAATCAAAGGAATAGTTTTAATAATTCTAACTATAATAACAATTCTAACTATAATAACAATTCTAACTATAATAACAATTCAAACTATAATAACAATTTTAACTACAATAACAATTCAAATTATAAAGGTAGAAATTATGATCAAAATTATAGAAGTAGAAATCAAAGAAATAATTATTATAATAATCCAAATCGTGAAATTTCAAATCAAATACCAAAAGAAAAATGTGATGACGAAATTTTTCAGTCAATGTTGTCAGAAATAATTAAAGAAATTACATCTGATAATAAATATAAATCATCAAATGGAGAAACACCTATTATTAAAAATATAACAATTAAAAAAGTTAATCCAAATGCAAATGATTATAATATGTTTTCTAGCTTCATGGGACCAACTATTTTTAATCCAAATGCTATGGACTTTAGACCACAAACTCAAATTAAATCTGAAACACATCCAACTCAACTAGTTAAACAAGTTGATGAATTTGTTTTAGATCCAACTAAAGAATATGATGAATTAGATTTAAAACTTGATTCATTACAAGCTTTAATAGATTTAGGTAAATTATATGATGAGAAAACAGCATCAAAATATTCAATCAACTTGAAGAGAATACACTCTCTTGCACCTATTCTAACAAAACTTCAACAAACTGTTGGTATGGAAAGTGTAAAAACCTCAATTATTAATCAAATTGTGTATTTTATGAGTTCTTTTGAATCTAATGACAATATGTTACATACAGTTATTACTGGACCTCCTGGAACTGGTAAAACTATGTTAGGTAAAATTATTGGTGAAATATATTATAAACTTGGAATTATTAAAGGTAGAGAAGATGATGGATCAACAAATCCATATCCTTTTAAAATTGCTAGAAGATCAGATTTAATTGGTCAGTACTTAGGACAAACAGCAATTAAAACACAAAAGGCAATTGATGAAGCAGAAGGAGGTGTTCTATTTATTGATGAAGCATATTCACTTGGTTCAGGATCATCAGAAAAATCAGATATTTATTCAAAAGAATGTATTGATACAATCAATTTAAATTTAACTGAGAAAAAGAAAAATTTTGTTTGTATTATTGCAGGATATCCAGATAGTTTAGAAAGAGATTTTTTTTCTGTTAATCCTGGATTAAAAAGAAGATTTCCTTTCACATATTCTATTGATAAATATACTGCAAGTGAATTAGCTGATATTTTTACTTTGATGATGCTAGAAGGTTCATGGTCTTATGAAACTCCTGATGTTTTAACAAATTTTAAAAAGTTTTTAGATAAGTCATATGACAGTTTTCCACATTTTGGTGGAGATATGGAAACTCTTTTATTCAATGTTAAGATTGCACATGCTCTTAGGGTAGTTGGTAAACATCCATTGAAAAGAAAGAAAATTACTTTTCAAGATATTGAAAATGGTTTTAAATTCTATGAATTAAATAAGACAAAAAAGACAAAAGAAATTCCTACTTATTTACAGGGGATGTATGTATAAATAATTTCTTAGGCTATATAATATGGTTTATTAGAATCATAAATTAGATTACCTTGTGCATCATAAACATATGGACCAAAAACATAACCGTAAGGTACAAGTCCACCAAAAATATGAGATCTATAAACTATATTAGGATCACCTCTTATATCATAATAAAGTTTTGGGTATCTTGTTGGTTGATTCCATATAAACCATGGTCTTGTCCATTGAGGATAAGCATATGGAAAATTTTCAACTATACTAGAATTATTAGATAGAAAATATGCTATTGCTATAAATAAAACTATAAACCAAATATTACTCATATAATATACTTGAAGATAAAAGAAATTCTTAATTATAACTTTTTTATTGAAAAAACACACTTATTATTAACATTATACTTATTTTATATACTATTATAATAGTCTTAAAATGGTCTAAAAATGCTTAAAATAACATAAAAATATAGTAAAAAACCTTAAAAATAGTAAAAAAAATTGATTTTTTAACATTTTAAAGAAATAACAATATATATAAATATACAATAAAAAGATGACCAAGCCTGATTATATTAACATGAATGAAGACCAATACGAGAAGCTCTCCCAAGAGCAACTCTATGAGTGCTACACCGAGTTTGTTAATGTTCTTGGTGAATATGTTATGAGAATGAATGCTATTGATGCTAAAAGAAATAAAGTAATTAAAATTCTTAAACAAAGATCTGGTGAAGAACTTGAGAAACAAAATGTTTCTGATTCTGATGATTCTGAACCTGAATATGATGAACCTACCAAATCAAAAACTAAGACTTCTAAGACATCAACTAAGGCAACTAAGAAGGCAGCAACTAAAGCTAAACCCGAACCTGAAGAAGAAGAAGAGGAGGAAGAAGTTGCTCCTGTAAAGGCAACTAAGAAGGCAACTAAGAAGGCAGCAACTAAAGCTAAATCCGAACCTGAAGAGGAAGAGGAGGAAGAAGAAGTTGCTCCTGCTAAAGCAACTAAGAAGGCAACTAAGAAGGCAGCAACTAAAGCTAAACCCGAACCAGAAGAGGAAGAAGAAGTTGCTCCTGTTGCTAAATCAACTAAGAAGGCAACTAAGAAGACAGCAACTAAAGCTAAACCCGAACCTGAAGAAGAGGAGGAAGAAGAAGTTGCTCCTGTTGCTAAATCAACTAAGAAGGCAACTAAGAAAGCTGTTGCAAAACCTGAACCTGAAGAGGAAGAAGAAGAGGAGGAAGAACTTCCCAAAAGTGCTAAAAAGACCACTAAGAAAAGTGTTAAAAAGTAAATGTTTTCATTACACAAATGGTTTGAAAAAAAATACAGAAGAAGAAACGGAAAAAAAAGAAGATTTACCTGATAATTATAGAAGAGCGAAATTTAAAACATTTGACGAGTTTAAAGAGGCATATTATAAGAAAAAAGGCAAACAAAAAATTTGGTTAGGTGTTAGAAAAAAAAATGATATTGATTTATTATAAAAAATGTTAAATACTATTAATATTACAAGTAAAAAAAAATGAAATTATTTTTAATTAGACATATAGTTATATATCTAATTATAAATAAAAGATGAATAATACAATTGACTTGAGTTATGATATAAGTGATGTGTTAGAAAAATTTAATGAGGAAAATTTAAAGGCAATGATGTTAGAAATATCACGTTTTAGAGCATATGATTTAGAAAGATTATCAAGTACAGATATACATATATGTCAGAATACAAACCCACATCCTTGTAATAAGAATGCAATATATTCTGATAAAAAAGATAATGGTAAATTGTTATGTTGGTATCATGCATTGCTTATAACAAAAAATCCATAAAATATTGAAATTATAACATATTTATATTTTGTTTATTTATAGTTAATAAAAATGTTAGCAAGATGTTATTATACAAATAATAAATTATCATATGTTGATGATTATGTCCTAAGGTTGCCTAAAGTAAAAACTAAAAACCTTATTGTAATATACCATAATATACCAGATATGAAAGAACTTGATTTTTACTATGGGAGTATACCTAATTTTTTTGAATATAAAACTATTTATACATCAGAACCAAGTACTATTCATTATAGTCCATTAGACAAAAATAAAATTTGTAATTCAACTTTTAATATTAATAATATTAATAAAATTTTAGAAATAGCATGTCCACATCTAGATATTTTATATGTTGTACTTGTTATAACACCAAATATTGTAGAATTACCTAAACCAAACAATTCATTAATTCAATTAATAAATTTAAATCAGAATGAACAAGATTTTGATGAAGATTTATTAAAACTAAAAATTAAAATTAAAGACACAAATATTAGTAGAGAATTAATTGGTTCAGTTCATGATTTTCAAGATGAACAGGTAATAATATTTATAAGATCATCTAAATTAACAAATTTTTCAAACTGGATAAAGTATAGTTTTGATGGATTTGGTGAGTTAGAAATTTTTCAAGATCTCATTTTATTAACAGATCCAGATATTGAAGGTCAAGTTATAGGATTGAAAAATTTATTAGATGAAATAGTGACAAAAGAAGATTTTAATAATATTAGGAAAAAATTTTTACATACATTAAACTATTATAGATCATTTTTAAGTCATGATGAGAAAAATAGATTGCTTGAATTAATATCATCTGCAAATATGTTATTTAATATAACACAAAATAATTTTATGTGTGACGAGTTATCAAATACAAATAATGCAGACAACTTATTTTCTAAATCAATTAAAACTATTCCTAACTTCATTAGTTTAAAACAATCTAAAACTTTTATGTCGAATAAAATTAAAATAAGTAGAAATAATAAACAAATTAATTCAATTGATGAATTAATAAAATCTGATCCACTTTTTAATAAATCACTAGACCAATATATGTCTCAAATATCTTTATCAAACTGGTATGAAGAGTATGAAAATAATTCTTGTTTAGGATTACTAGTTAATGTGCAAACAGATTTTTCTGATAGAATGGGATGGACAACAGATACAATAAATGTAAAAATAACAAACACTCTAATTGCTCGAGACCAAATTTATGATGGTCATGATTATTTTTGGAGTCAAAATAATTGTCTAGACACAGGAAAAATGCAAACAAATCTAATTTCAGGATCAGGAATAGGTTCTGGAAATTCATTAATCCCACTTTATATAAATAAGTTTCATTGGGAAGTTGCGAAAAAATATGTTGAAGAACAAATTAGTATTAGCATAACACAAAATCCATATCTATTTAAACCAATTATGTTAGGTATATATTTCCATATATTAATTAAAATTATTTCAGAAACAATTATATCTGGATGTCCAAATCCTTTAATTAAATCATTAATTTGGGTTTTACTTACTATTAAAAAATTAAATATTAACTTTAATTCTCTTCATACCCAAGATATTCGAATTCAATTGTCTGATTTTTTTCTTAAATGGCTTGATAACCCTAGTTTATATACAATGGAACAAACTGAAATATTTAAAATATATGAGAACATAACTAGGTATAATATGAAAAAGGAATATAAAACAAAAAAAGACATAGGATTTTTGTCTGTAGTAGATATTTTAAATAATTCTATTAATAAACCAAATATAAGTGATTTTGAAAATTTTGTTGTTTTTACTAAACTACCAATAAATACTCAAATAAATAAATTGCTAAAACAAGCTGATGAATCTTATGGATTTATAGATGACTACTCTCCAGACCTTATTGAATTAAAAAACACAATAAAGTTAAATGAAAAATTTTTTAAAATACAAAATATGTTTGAAAAACTCGAGTTTGCTCAGGCAATTCAAGCTTTCACATATCAGTGTTTTCTATCAAGAACACCTAAATTAAAATCTCGATTAGAATCTACAATAGGACTATTAGATTTTACTTCACAAGACTTGAATGATCAAATGATATCAGATCATCTAATCAAGCTAAACAGAATTATAGGTTAATTTAATTAACCCAAATAATTTAACAAGCTGTATATATTCATTTGCATTTTCATTTAAATAATAATCTGCTTTTGATATTTCGGAAATTACAATTGCTTTTTCTTTATCTGAAATATTTGATTCTAAAACTTTTACAAACAATCCCTCTAATAAATTTAGTGATGAATATGACAAATTTTTAAACATTACTGTATATTTAATTATATTTCCCATTGGAATTGTTGCATCTGTTAAATACATCCAGATCTTATCTATAAATTCATTTGATATTTGACCAGATACTTCATTTAAAGTTGTAACAGATAAATTCGGATCAATAAATGCAACACGCTCTAACAAATTAATTGACTCTCTTAAATCACCCTTTGTTATTTGATTTAATCTTGTTACAAAATTTTCATTAACATTTATTTTTTCTCTATCACATATTCTACGAACAATTAAATCTAATGATTCTGTTGATATACTTTGAAATCTTAATTTCATACATCTTGATGCTAATGGTGGAATAATTTTTGTAACATAATTACAAATTAATATAAATCTCGTTGAATCTGTATACTTTTCTATTATTCTTCTTAGTGCAAATTGTGAATCTGATGTTAATGCATCTGCTTCATCTAATATTATTATTTTAAAATTTGCTATACCCTCATAATCAATAACTGAACTCATTGCAAAACTTTTTATTTTATCTCTTACTACCTTTATCTTATTATCATCTGATGCATTTAACTCTAAAACCCTTTCTTTCATTATTTTCTCATTTAATATTTCATAGGGTTTAGTTGTTTTAATTTTAGAATATTGAGTTTCACTTAAATGGAAGAAATATCTTGATATTGTTAAAGCAGTAGTTGTTTTCCCAGTACCAGGTGGTCCATATAAGAGCATATGTGTTAATGTTTTAGTTTTGAATGCATGGGCTAATAAACTTTTAATTTCATTCTGTTGCACAATAGAATCAATTGTTTTTGGTCTATATTTTTCAACCCATGTTTTCTGTATTTTCTCTTTTTTATTCATGAATTCAACAGTTAAATATTATTATTTATAAACCCTTAAATAATTAAAATTTCAACTATTTGATAAAAGAAAAAATTGAATTTTTTAATATTTTATATTTATTGTTAATAACTATTAATAATAATGACTGATATTGTAATCAAATCTATTAATTTAAGAGGATCATGGAGCCTTGATACTATTAATGATGAATGTCCTATTTGTAGAAATTCTGTATTAGAACCATGTGTTGAATGTTCTGGATCTTCTGCGGAATGTGTTAGTGTTATGGGTGTTTGTTCACATATTTATCATTTACACTGTATTGAAAAATGGACTAAAACAAAAAATAAGTGTCCACTCGATAATACTGTTTGGGGATATAAAAAACCAGATATTTGTCAAATAATTAATCCTAAACCAGGTCAATCAGCTCAACCAGCTCAATCAGCTCAACCAGCTCAATCAGCTCAATCAGCTCAATCAGCTCAACCAGCTCAACCAGCTCAACCAGTTCAATCAGCTCAACCAGTTCTTACTGGTCCTATTGGTCCTATTGGTCCTATTGGTCTTACTGGTTCTACTGGTCTTACTGGTCCTACTGGTCCTACTGGTCCTACTGATTCTATTTATGCCTTTGGAATTAGTCCACATAATTATCAGCCAGGTTTAAATGGACCAGCAGGACCACAAAATAATTCAACTCCAATTGTGTTAGTTGATGAAGATGATGAAGATGATGATAGTGATTATGATGAAGAAAGTGATGATGATGATAATGACAATGATAATGATGATAATGATGAAGATGAAGATGAAGATGAAGATGAAGATGATAATTAGAAAAAATTGATTTTTTTATGTTTAGAAAATAATATAGTAAAATAGTAACAATATTTGTTATGCCGAATGAACAAATTTTAATTCAATATCCAGTGAAAATTCATTTGGCTGGATGTGAATGCTCATATTACAAAAAAAAATCAACCAAAAATACAGAGATCATTGTAGCTCCATATAAAATTGAGGAATATAAAAAAAGATATTATATTTATGAAAATGAAGACTGTTTAAGAAAAGACATAGAGCTATTTGCTGATCAATGTTTATGTACGCATAACAAATGTTTATGTTTAAACGGAGGAGTTGTACTTTTATCAAAATTTGGAATTTCTGACTTAAAATTTGTTGATACTGATGAAATGGTGAATTTTAGATTTTATAAAATTAGATCAACACTTGGATTTTCAGATAATTCTAAATTAATTGATAACTTTTATAACTGGGTTAGTGAAAATAGTCCTGAAATTCTTGATTGGATGGTACTTGTTGGTAAAACTGTTGGAACTTATAATTATTCTTTTCCAAAGGGTAAAATAAAATATGGTGAAACATCTGAAGAGTGTGCTTATAGAGAGTTTGAGGAAGAGACAGGTGTTGAAATTCCCCCAAGTTTAACACAAGGAAAGTTTCAAATTGCACAACGTGAAAAATTAAATATAGAATTACCACTTGAAATAAAATTTAACAATTTTTTAATTAAGATAATTATAATCTAATCAATTATTAATGTACAACAAATCAACATTTGATACAAAAGACGAATGTGAAAAAACAACATACCAATCTAATCCAAAATATAAATCATTTAAACAGGTTGTATATACTTGTGGGGATAAGTTGGACCTTAAAAATCATATTATCTATCCACGAAGAAAATCTAAATTAACTAAATCAGAAGAGTTATATTTAACTCCATCATCACAAATATTTGAACCTGTTAAAAAAGTTTTTAATAGTTTACCATACCATATTAAATCAAGAGAACAGGCTTTTAGAAACTCTTTAAAATATCTTTTTTTTAAAATTAAATTTGGTATCTATGTACAAATTAAATCAAATAAATTAAGTATGTTTGTACCTTTTAATAACCAAAATTTTAAAAACAATTGGTCAAATTTAATAAAACTACCACCTAATACAACATGGTCTCAATATAATAAAAATAAAGCTCAAGACATTCAATCTAAATATATTAATTGGGAAGCTGATTCTACTAAATGGGAAATAGATAATTGTGTGCTTGATACTCGAGCATCACGTAACTATAAACTAATTAATGCTTCTTATTATATTGATATGCTAGAACAAACACTTGAAAACTATCAAGTTGCTGATGTTGAATTCTTTATATCTCATAGAGATTTTCCTGTTCTAAAATCTGATTATACACAACCATATGATCAATTGTACTCAAGTAATAACGAACCACTCGAACCTAAATATGCCAATAAACAATTTCTTCCTATATGTGGTATGAGTGGATCAGATGGATTTCAAGATATAATGTTACCAACAATTGATGATTGGGAGATAGGAAGTCAAAAAATATTTTATGGTATGTGTAGAGATCAGTATAAAGGGTTTGAGGATCAAATAGAAACTAAATGGTCAAATAAAATAGACAAAGTAATATTTAGGGGTGCGACAACAGATTGTGGATACGATGAAAAAACATCAGTAAGGTACTTAGCTCACAAGTTATCTGCTCAAGGAGATATACCTGAACTTGATGCTGGAATTACAAAGTTATGGTTTAATGATATTCAGTTAGCAAATTCTGATTTGTCATATCCTCAAAGAATTGATACTGTTAAACCAATACCATTTGTTCAAATGTCAAAATATAAATATATATTAAATATAGATGGATCTGTAACTGCATTTAGATTATCAGCAGAACTAGCATTTGGCTCAGTTATTTTAAAAGTAGATTCTAAATATAAAATATGGTATTTACATTTACTAGAACCATGGGTTCATTACATTCCTATTAAATCAGATTTATCAGATTTAAAAGAAAAGATTGAATGGTGTAAATTGAATCAATCAACATGTAAAGAAATAGGAGCAAGTGCAAGAAGATTTTATTTTCAATATATATCAAAAGAAAAAATGATGGATTATGTACATCAAACTTTAAATTTAATTAGCGCTAAAATTAATTAAATAAATATATTTAGATTTATTTAATGGAACAAATAAATACATCAATTATTCTAAAATATTACAACAATAATATAACAGTTAGTAAAAATATTTTTTATATTAAACTACTTGGATATTTTGAAGATAATGATTTTATTCAATACATAAATTTTAAGAAAGAAAGTAAACTAAAATGGTATTTTTTAATACTTATAGTATTATTTATATCAAAATGTTCAGATAATTTTATTAACAAATTTATTAACGAGTACTATTTATTATTTCCTTTAGATGAAAGAATTCAAGTACTCAATAGTCTTGATTATTATTTAATGCGTGCCTATTCTTCAAGTGTAATAAAGTTAATTAAAAAACTTAGTTTTTATGAACAAAAACAGTTTATTAAAAAATGGTTAAAGAAAGAATGTTCACCAACAGATTTAATTATTAATAAACTTGTAAGTTTGAATGATATAATTGAATATATAAATAAAAATGAAAGTTTAGTTTGTGCAATAAATTTATACAAATCTAAATATATTGATAAAAAAATAGTTGTACAACTAATAAATAAAACATTTGAATCAAATATATCTTTTAACACTAACCATAAAGAATGGATACAATTAATAGATATATCATCTGATATAAACTTTAAACTTAATCTTATTGTTTTAAACTTATTAAATTGTCATTCTCTTTATCCATTTAAAAAAATGATAGGAAAAATGCCAGTAAATACTATAAATTTAATTGTATCAAATAAAAAACTTTGTTATAGATTTATTAATTCACTATTAGAATTTTATGATGATGACAGAATGATATCAATAATAAAAATTATAGGTAAAAAACTTAATCCAACAATTGAACAAAAAGAAGTAATAATTGATTCTTTAATAAAAATTTATAATAATACATCATATGATGAAAAATTTAGTTGTTTTATAAAATTTTTTAAACTAACTCCAGAAGATGTTAAAGTTATTTTTAAAAATATATCATCAAATATATGTACTGATGGAATAATTAGATCTTATTTTGTATATTTAAAAGAATTTGTAATAGATCCAAATGAATATTTTAATTCTGAATTAAGAGTTGATTTATTTAAAAAATTAATTAAATTTAAATTACTTGACCAAACTGAAATTAAAAATTTTATATTAGATAATGCAGAACATTTTAAATATTATTATATTAGAAAATACATAAAAAATTTTAAACAAGATTACTATGAAGCGCTTGTAACAAATAAATATACACCAAATTCTTTATGGATTCTTCATTTTAAATTTAAAATTTCAAATTTAGAAATGGTTGAAAAAATATTTGAAACACTTAAAACAGATGAACAAGATTGGGTTAGTTATGATTTAATAAAAAGTTTAATTAAAAAATTTAGCTTAGAAAAAATACAAAATGTTTTTTTAAAAATACTTGAACAGTTAACTACTAAAAAACATTCTTTGTCTTGGTTATTTATTGATATTTTAAGATTATGTTTAATAGAAAATAAAATAGATAAAATAACTCAAGAAAAAAAAGAAGTAATTAATAAATTAGTTAATATTTATAAAAAAACATATTCAGAAATATTTGAATTAAAATATTTATACTTAAATTAATCTTTATACTCTTGATTAATAACTTTGCAACTTAAATTTTTACCTAAAACTTCAGAATAACAAGGGGTTTGAGGACGAATAACTATACCCTCACCTGGTTTAGATCCATAAGTTATTTTATTTGCCATTTCTTGAAAGTCTTGAATTGTCATTGTTGGATTACATATAAACTTATCTAAAACTGGAACCATTTGAAGTTCATTAATTAACACAAAATGTTCTAATTCATCTAATGAATAATATTTATTTGTTGTTAAATCTTTTATATTAAAAATGTAAAACTCAAAAGTTTTTAAATTTATTTTATTGCCATTTACTTTAGGTCCACAATATTCTCCTTGAATTGCAATATTTGTTAGTTCCATATTTTCTATTGTAGTTTTTAGTTTAGAATCATAAAATTGATACATTGCATGACTAGAATTAACAATTAAATTTCTTGAACATATTAAAATATCACATCCTGATCTTTTAATTATTGTCATTGATGATCCATCCATTTTTTTTGTAATATAAATAGGTTTTCCAATTAACTCTTGTAAACAATCTTTTTTTGATCTTAAATTATCTTCATCTGTTTTATCAATAATAAAACTAGGAAATGGATAAGTATTATTAGAATCAGAAGTATCAGGAAGGTCTTTTGAAAATTTAGTTACTCCAATATGTTCAGAAACATCAAGACCAATAGTTAGATTTGACTTAATTATTTCTTGAACTGATGGATCAAAATCTTTAAATCCCATAACTAAACCTTGAGAATAAACACCTCGAATTTTTTTAGTATTTACTCTTACTAAAGCATTTGGACTATTTTTAGATGCAAATCTTTCAAAACCTTTAATTACTGGATTAATTTGTGTATCAATAGGGATATAAATACATAAATCCCCAATTTTATAATCACCTTTTGAAACAACAACATTCCATCCTTGTACTTCAACTAATTCTATTAAATCTGCACCTAAAATAGGCTTGATCCCAACAATTTGTTCAATAGTTGCTAATTTCATATTTATAAGTATAAATATGTAATTAACTAAATGACAAATAAATAATAAATGCAATTTTTTTAAAAATCTTCATTAATAGGTTCTAGTAGTAAAATTGATGTTTTAATAGTTTCTAAATCAGTTCCACTAATAGTAAATTTATCTTTACAATATAATGTAGGAAGTTTACTAATTGTAATAAGTTCAACAAAATCAGAATCTAATTCATAAGATTCAAAATCAATATCAAGTAAAACAGTATTTGTTAAGTTTAATTTAGTTATCCATGGATTTATTTCTTGTTTAAATTTAGCACAAGAAATACACCAAGAAGCTCCAAATCTTAGAATAACATTTTTAAATTTAGATTGAAAGTCAAGAAATTCATTAAATGTAGTTATTGAAAAAATTTGAACCATATTAATATAATAATGAAAAAGTTTTTTATTTTTCAAAAAATTCCTTAATTGCTTTAGAAAATAAAAGTGGGTTTTTAGGATTATATATTTTTTTAAGCTTAAGTTCAATTAAAACAATTTCAACAACAGACTTTTTAATTCTATTTTTTATTTCTTGGTCAAAATTAGCTGTTGGTATATTTAAAAATTCACTATATTTTTCTGTTAATTTATTAACAATATTTTCAGAACTTATATTTTCTGTTTGATCAGGAATTTCAAGCACCTCTGTAATATATTCTTTAATTTGTGTTATACCTATATCATCTTTTTTCTCTCCATCTAAAACACCAATCACAGTGTCAATTTCTTGAATACCATTTTTTATTTCTTCTTCAGCAACATCTTTTATTTTCCCATAAATAAGAGGGATTGCATTTTTTTCTATTTTACTTTTAAAATCATTTATTATTTGTGGAATTACTATAAAATAACCACTACCACAAGTTTCTGCATCAGAAAGTAAACTATATGATGGTAATCTGGACGGAACTATTTTTTCAATCAAGCTAATTATGAACTCAATAATTTTTTTTTTTAACATTAACATATTTGGTAGTTTAGGTCTATTATTAATTTCATCTAATTCTGCCTTAAAAATTTGCGTAAATCTTGTTTGATAACCTTGACATGTAAATGGTTTGTTTAGTAAAATACTGTCAACAACCTTTTCTATTACTTTTTGGATTTGATCAAATAAAACATTAAACTTATTTGCACCTTCAGAATTTTTTTTATAACTATTTGCTTGATCTTGTTTAACATTTATATATTTAATATAAAATTCAGATAACTCTTTAAAAAGCTCATCAGGTAGATCATAATATTCTGACATTAAATTATATAAATATTAAAATTTTTCTATATATATTATAAATGAATACTGATAAATTATCATATTTATATAATTTAACAACTGAACAAATTAATATACACCAAAACTATTTGAATTTTTCAACAGATGAATATTGTTGTTTTCATAATCCCGAACCTTTTGTACAAACTGAATTAAATGAATATAGTAAACCTATTGAATTTATGGCAAAATATTATTTACATGTAAATAGAGATCAGTTTTTAGGAGATGTTTTATCCGAAGCAAAAAAAATAGATGGAAAGAGTTTAATAAAATATTCAGATTCATCTTATCCAAATTTTGAGCTAAGAGATCAAGTTATACTTCAATATATAACAAATAGACCAAAAACTTTTATTCTTACAGTTTGGCCAGTTTCAGCAGAATTTATTGATCAAATTATAAATTTTTTGCAACAAAATGGAATAGTTAGTGTTTGTAGGGAAATAAATTTATCTTGGCTTGGATCTCAAAATTTAGTTTCACATTTGTACAATAAAATATTACTAACAAAGACATCAATTGATAGAAAGCTAAAATTTATTAATTCAAAACTTGCATATACTAAATTTGATTCATCAAAAACCAATAAATTTTATGTAATTGTATTTGAAAATATATATAATTTACCAATTTCTGGAACTGGATCTATATTCAAAACACAAATTCGTGAATTTATTAAATCACTAGTTTTGTCAAAATATCCAATAGCAAATATTGAGTTACCAGATACAGTTCATATTAATGATTTTTTTTATGAATCAATTGAATATGCTCAAACTTATTTTCATAGTCAAACATTAATTAATTTACAGAAAAAGATTTTAACAAATTGGTTAGATCCAACATTCTATCCATCATATTTAAGATTAAATGCATTAAAGAATTGGCAAATTAAAAATTTGAGTTCAATTGAAAGCCAAAGATTAATTTTACTTACTGGTTCATGTTTTTTAACAACTGGAATAAGAAAATCTGGTGATATTGATTCTATATTTATTAATATTAAATCAAATGAATCAAGGGAAGAAGAACTTGTTAAACTAATATACAAGGATTTTTATAATGAACAAACAAAAATTCCATTTATAGATTCTGGTATGCCAGATACAATTGCATGGAAAAAATCATGGTCTGATTCAAATAATGAATTTTATAAATTATTTAAAGATGGTATAGATGATTTTGTTATTGCATTAGATCCAAGAATGTATTATTATTGGAATGGACTTAAAATAATGAAACTTGATTTAACAATTAAATTTAAAATACACCGATATATACCATCAGATTATGTTGATTTTATTATTTTAAATGAACTCTATCCAAATATAACAGATGTTGAAATTACTATATCAAAAGACGATATATGGTCTAATAAACCAAATAGATCAAAAGAAAAAATTAATCAATTAATTATCAAAAGTTTTGATAGGTATTTGATTAATGATAAAAGAAAAATTAATATTAATAAATATTTACTTAAATAAAAGAAAAGTGTTCAGTCTTTGCCATTCCTTTTACTGAATCAGAACTGTTAGATCTTCTGTGTTTTCTGTCTTTTTTATGTTTACCTTCATGTTTTCCATGTTTACCTTCTTTGGATCTTTTACCTTCCTTGGATCTTTTACCTTCCTTGGATCTTTTACCTTCCTTAGATCTTTTGCCTTCCTTGTGTTTTCTATCTCTCATTCCATGGGCACCTACAGCACCAACACCAACACCTACAGCACCAGCAGCAAGTAAACTACCATCAGAATGACCAGGTTGGTGGGCAGGTTGGTGAACACCAGTATGGTAACCAGGTGCAGCACGTCTTCCTTCAGATTCTGTTTCACTATGTCTAGATCTACGTCTAGATGATTGTCTAGATTCGGAATCACTGCATTCATCAGCTTGTGATCCAATACCATGGAAGAGTGATTTACCCTTTGAGCGGTTTCTCATCATTCTAAACATAAGTAAGATAAAGACAGGGACAATTAAACAGATTTTAAGTTTATCATTATCAAGAGGATGTAACATAGAAGCAGCAATGAAGAAAAGAATAAAGTATCTCATTAAATATGATTTTTCAAGTCTTTTCTTTAACATTGAAGGAACAGGCATTACAGTGTAGCCTGCATAAACAGTTGCAAGAACAAAAATAAAAATACGGACATAGTTGTTCTTAAGTAAATAATTAACACCGTTGGTAGTACTGTTAGTTAGACTGTCAAAACTTGCATTAGCATAGGATTGAGAGGCACTATAAGATTGTGAAGCAGCAGGAGAATTGGTATAACCGTAGTTAGATTGATTGTATTGCATTGTATATATATATTATTATTACATAAAAAATATTTTTCTATATATTTTTTATCCAAACTCTAAAAAAATCTTTTATGAACTATTTATATGTAAAAGTACTAATAAAAAATTGATTTTTATATATATTTATTTATTATGTTATTTCCTTTAATCATAAATATGAATATAGGTACTTCTAAACGTAAAAATTTTGAGATTGTATTCACAATTTTTATTTTAATACATTTAATAATATTTTTTAGTATTAAAAATAATAAATTTGAAAATATTAACACTAATTTTTTAAAACAACCATCCAGTAATTTAAATATAACAACTGGATTACCATTTTCTGTTAACCAACCAAAGAGTACAACTACTGATGTTTCTAATTGGTTAAAATATATATCTACTAATTCTGAAAATTTTAATATTATAAATAAATCTAATTTTAACTTTTCTAATATTGGTGGTTATAATAAAATTAAATTAGAATTAGCACAATGTTTAGACTTATTGTTAAATTTTAATAAATATTCAGAGTATAATGTACGAATACCAAAGGGTATTATTCTTGAAGGACCTCCTGGAAATGGTAAAACTTTAATAGCAAAAGCATTTGCTGGTGAAACAAAATCAGCATTTATATCAACATCTGGCTCTGAATTTGTTGAAAAATATGTTGGTGTTGGTGCTTCTCGTGTACGCGAACTTTTTGAACTTGCTGCTTTTAATAGTCCTTGTATTATTTTTATTGATGAAATTGATGCAATCGGCAAATCTAGAAGCTATAATACATATAGTAATTCTGAACGTGACACAACTCTTAATGAATTATTAGTTCAACTTGATGGTTTTGATTCAACTTCTGGAATATTTGTTATTGCTGCTACAAATAGAATTGATATGTTAGATTCTGCATTAACAAGACCAGGAAGAATAGATAAAAAAATACATATACCAAATCCTGATAAAGAAACAAGAAAAGAAATTATTAATATACATTTAAAATCAAAACCGTATGATTCATCTGTTAATATAGATTTATTAGTTGAACTAACATCTGGACTTTCTGGAGCACAAATAGAAAATGTTTTAAATGAGGGTATGTTAAAAGCTTTAAGAGACTCAAGAAAATTAATAAATATAGAAGATATAAATGAGACAATAAATAGAGAAATTGGAGGATATCAAATGTCTGAACATAATTTTACTTCTAATACTATTGATAAAATTGCTATTCATGAAATGGGTCATGCTATTGTTGGACTTAACTCTCCTAATAATTATCCTGTTACTAAAGTAGTATTGAACTGGAATTCACCCACATCTCCAGGTTATACTATTTTTGACACTAAAACTGATTCAATTCCATCTAGAGAAATGTTACAAGAACATCTTGCTACATTACTTGGAGGAAGGGCTGCAGAAGAAATATTTTTTAATAAATCTGTTACAATTGGAGCTATTAATGATTTAGAAAGAGCACATGAAACAGCTAAAAATATGCTTACAAAATATGGTTTAGGATCAAAACTTGTATATCCTCTTAATTCTGCAGAATACAAATTTGAACTAGACAAAGAAATAGAAAAAATAATTACAGATGCATATACTTATGCATCAGAAATAATTAAAAAAAATAAACAACTTGTGAGAATATGTGCAGACAGACTGATTCAAGATAAAATTTTATATCCTGAACAAATTAATGAGATGTTGTTAGGAGTTATTTAAAAAGGAAACCAACTGTCATCAACATAATCTTTAATTTCTCCAGCTGTTCTTTTAACTGCTAATTCATTTCTTTTATTACCAAAATATAAATATAACCAACCAAGAATAAAGAAAAAAATTAAAATTCTTAAATAATGTCTTTCTATACAAGCTTCTAGATATAACATTTTATATACCAATATATTAGATATTATTTTTTTTTCTTCTTGGTTTTTTTTCTTCTTTTTCTTTACTATTCTCTTTTGAAATAGTTGCTGAATAAACTGCTAACTCATCTGCTTTTGCATTACCATACCAAATTTTATACTCTGCAGAGTTTACATCATCTGGAGCCGTTTGATGTGCCTTCACATGTTTATAAAATATTTTTGCATTTGATTCTGTTATTAAATTATATATTTGTTCAATTAATTCATTATTTTCAACTGGTTTACCATCTGGTTTTTTCCAACTATCTGCAATCCATTTCTTTATCCAACTTGTATAAATATTTATAATATACATTGAATCAGTATACACATATATTAAATCTTTTGTTTTTGCTGTAATTGGAAGAACTATTTCCAACCCATGTTTTAGTGCCATTAATTCAGCAACTTGATTAGTTATTTTATCCCCTTCTAAAGGCTCTGAAAATACTTGTTCCTTTCCATCTGAAAATAAAATATATCCACCATATCCTCCATATGAACAACCCTTTTTTGCACCTTGATTATTCAATGTAGAACCATCTGTAAATAGTTTTGTTATTGGCATATATAATAAAACTATTTATAAAAAAATTGAAATTTTAAATTTATATATTTTCCATTTTGGATTTATCCTCTGCCCCCCCATAGGCAACTTATATAAAAAATATGGGTGTTTGTGTTAACTATTAAAAATATATTTTAATTATTCCACTTGCCACTAAGTTGCTATTTAAGATTTGCTTAAATAGATATACTTTATATAGTAAAAAAATTGAAATTTATTTTTAATAGTAAACATAATATATTTCCTAGTATTTAATCGAAATGACTGGTACTAAGACTTTTTGCACACATCAAGCTTCAACAAAAAATTCCCAAAATAGGGATTATTGGAATAGTCAGGGTTCTGACTCCAAACAAACCAATTCTGGATCAGGTTCTAGCTCAAGTTCAAGTTCAAGGTGGGGAATCGGCTCTGGTTGGAGTTCATCTTCTTCATCTTATTCAACTTCTTCATCATCCGAATCTTCAAAAATAAGTCCTGCACTGAAAAATGTTCATTTTGCTAATGTTGAAGGATTAAAAGGTTGGTAATGTTTTTGTTACATTATAAAAAAAGGCAAACAATGTTAAACCTGATAAAATCTCAGAATTTGACAACCCAATCACCGCGTCTTGTATATATGACCTGGTCATAATTTCTTTTATTTGGTCACATGTTTTTGACGCAACCAAACCATAATATCCTCCTAATAAATTTATTGGGGCATATATTGTGTTATTTTTATTTACATAATTTAAATTTTTTGACATCCATTTAATATATTCTTCCATATTTTTAATTTTTTCATCATTTGATAAAGTAACATCTTGAATTAATAAGTCGACTGATTCTTTTGTCCAATTCGAAAAATCCATTTCCATTATTAAATATTAATTAATAACATTTTTTTAAATAAAAAAATTGCACTTTTTATTTAATTAATAAGTTTTTATTTAATTTTTCAATATATCCAGATGAACACTGTTATTGATTTTGTTAAATCAAATCTTATTATTAGAAAAGAATCATTTTCTAATCCAAATCTATTCAATGCTATTGTTTTTTCTAAATCAATTAATTCTTATAATTTAGAAATGTTAAAAGAAATTAGTTCTAAATCTATTGTTGATTCTAGCACTAATACTATTATAAACAGACTTGAAGGACTTGAATGTTTACTTAACGGTAAAAATTTTATTACAAAGGAAAAATTTAAACACTTCAATTCGGTTACACATGCACATCCATTTATTATTGGATGCTATATACTTGCTGGACAAATTTTTTCTGATGGAAATCATAGGGTTGTGTTAGAATATTTACAATCTACTGGTCTTTCTTTTTTAAAATCAGTTAAATATATTGAAATGATTGATCATGCAAGAAGAAATAAAAATTTATCATGGGAAAATATACACGAATTTATTGAAATACTTATTTCAAATATTTTTGTTGTTAAGGGCGAAATTGAACTTAATAAAAAAATTGAAAATATGTTTATTTGATTTGATTTAATTTATTACCAATATATTACAAATGTATTCTTATGAATTGTTTGAAAAACTGTCTAAAGTAAAATTTTTACCTTGTGAGCTTGATTCAAATAAAATTACTGAGTATTTAAATCAAGTTAATCAATCATATTGTACCAAACCATATATTGAACTTATATTAAAACAAACACAACGAATTCCAACTGATTTATTATGTGGTCATATAAGATTAATGGCTCAAGAATATTTATCAAATCCATTAAATCCCAAACCTCAGTACATATTTTTACCAGAAAAAATTGGTTCTGAACAATATTTCTTTTCACAGGTCTATGATTTGTTTCCTGAAATATCTATTCCACATAATATTATTAATGATTCAACTCCATTAAACAATTTGGAAGAAATCAATGTATTAATTGTTGATGATGCATCATTTTCTGGAAATAATACTTTATCAAAATTAGATAATCTTACATATGATAATAAAAAAACAAAATTTAATTTTATTATTCTAATTGGATGTCAACTTGAACCATTTGATTATCTAGTTAGAAAACAAAAATTTCACATATCTCAAGCATCAAGAATGAATGTGATAAATATCCCGGGCTTTATCACACCTCCAACTATTGAATTAGATTATAAAATTTTCAAAAACGAAAGTCAGACTGTATCAACATGTTTTTTTGATCATAAAGTTCCAAATAATTTTGGTTCTTGGCCACAAATTTATTTAAATGGTGAGTTATTTGATCCAAAAAATAAAAAAAGTTTTGGAAATTTATTTGTTGGAGACCAAATACCAACCAAACAACCTATTTTAGATGTTTTTCAATAATTAAATTTATCGTTCTAGTATAATCTGAACTCCATGTGTAAATATCCAAAAAAGTTGTTGGGATTGATTGAATTAATTTATATAAATCAGATATATCAATACCACTTGATTTTAGAAGACTGGCATATGGTAAATAAGTCAAATTAATTGTTTCAAGCATTTGATTTATATCTGTATCATCCTTAGATAAATCCATATTTTTAAATGATGACATATTCTTAGTCCATTCCATAAAAGGTTGATAATTATTATTTATATAATTTCTGTATAAATACATTTCCATATTAGGCAGTTTTTTTAATTTATTTATTGACCAATTGATTATTTTTTGTTCTAATCCATTAATATTTTCCCCATAAATACATTTTATTGTTTCTAAATCTAAATCGTTTAGAATTATATCTAATTTAATAATTTGATTTATTTTATAATCAATCAATGGAAAATTTTTAGTTAGATCAACCATACAAGACCCTTCTTTGTCATCCATAAAATTATATGTTATTAATGTGTTAAATGTATATTTTTCCGAATACAGAGAATTAAAATACTGTTCAAGAATGTCATTTGACATTCCTGTATATATTCCAGAAATTAATAGTTTAGAATTACCCATTACTAATTTATTTATTGTGTCCAATGGTTTAGTTTTTTCTTCATTAATTATATATTTATTGTCAATCCAGTCATAAAAATCTAATGCTTCATTTATATAAATACATGTTAATCTTTCTGTTTTAAAAACTTTAAATAGTCCATCAGAACTTGATGAATTTATGTCCTCTTCAATTGGTAGTAATTGAGTTAATAAATAGGGTGATTCAAATTTAGGATCAATATTAATCAAACAAAATGTTTTATTCAAATTTCTAAACTCAGTTTCTAACCATGGAGGGAATTGTTGCATATTTTCTGGTTTGGAATCTCTTATACAAGCAGAACCAATTCCTATATATGTAATATCTGGAATTTGGTTAATTTGAAAATATCTTTCTAAATGTATCATTTGTATTAAATTAACTAAATTAATTAAATCAATTAATTTAATTAATCAATTATTTTTATTTACTTAGTAATTTTCTTCTATATATTTTGTTATATCTGGATAATCTAGTCTAGTTTCTGGACTTATTGATAACATATTTTCTAGCAAATATATCATTTTTTCACTACATTCAATTTCAACGTCTTCTTTAAATATTTTTTCTAATGGATGAAGTTCTGGTTTTTTTTCTTTAAATTTACCAGATTGGTAAAAGAATTCAGTTGAATTTCTTGATTTACTAATTAGTGATTTAGGTATATCTCCAAGTAGCTCCATTATCCAAAAAATATGGTGAAAATCTGTTGAGTATTTAGAATCTTTTTCAGGATCAAAAAGTGGTTCACCTGTTAGTAGCTCATAAGCACAACAAGCAAGTGACCATATATCTGCTTTATGATTATAGCCACACATCATAATTACTTCTGGTGCACGATAATATCTTGTTTGAATATCATCTGAATATTTAGTTTTATCAAAAGGTTTTATTGTTCCAAAATCAGCAATTACAACTTGAATATCAGTGTTTTCATTAATATCAATAAATTTTAAATTATTTTCAAGTCCATATGTTTGTTCTATTTGTTCATTTATAGATTTATTAATATTTGTAATAATTTTTTTTGCTAGTTCTGCTTTAATTTTAGAATATTTAGACTTGTGTTTTTTATTTGCAAGTTTAAAATTATTGTCATAAACTATTTTCTCACATAAAACTTTGAATTTTGAATGGAAATTCTCTTGTATAAATAAATCTTGAAATATTTTTAAACGAGTATCTGTCCCTTTAATAAGAATATTTTCTGGTTTTATATCTGTGTGACATGCATTAAGTCTATTTCTTATAACATTTAATGCTATTGATATTTGTTTTATTATTTTTGCAACTATTACTTCAGGTAAACCATTTTCATATTTACCTCTTTTAATTAATTGATAACTTGATCCAACTAGTAGATCAAAAACCATACAAACATGTGGGGTTTTAATTTTTGATCCAGGGGGTAAATATGTAAATGACTCGTACATATATATAATATAAGGACAGTTAAGAGCTTTAAGTTTTTCTAGATACTGTGATTCTTTAAGTCCATCTTCATAGTCTTCTTGATGTTGAACTTTAATTGCATAAAAATTTTTACCAGATGGGTCATCAAATTTATATGCAAGCCAAACTGCAGAAAACGTTCCATAACCTATTTTTTCAATTAGTACATATCTTCCATTTAAAATAACTCCTAAATTTTGGTTTCCTTTAGTTTTATCAATATATTCAGATTCACTAGATTCTTCGCATGAACAACTTGAACTAGATTTACTGGATGTTTCATCATTATCCTTAAAATTAGACATTATAAGTATAATTTAATATACTTTAAATATTAAGTATATTTTAACGTAAAAAAAATTGAAAAATTAAATGTATGTTAAAGATACAATATCTCTAATGTCACAAATACACAATTGTGACGATATTATTCTGAACTGTTGCAATGAGCTCAATTCAAGAAACTTTTGCCGAATCTGAATCTAATTCAGGTTTTACTACTGTTGGACGAAAGAAAAACAGTAAACAAATATATCAAAAGAAAATGGCTGACACCAAAAAACCACTTTATGGAAGTATAGCTTCTGAAAGTCTTTTCTCTGGAACTAAAGCTAATATAACTTCTGATCCTATTAAGCCTTCAGTACTACAATCTGAAGGTATGGTTATTTCTTTGGAATTGCAACCTAGCATAAATAGTTGCAAGCCCGCAGGGGTAAACACACTTATCAAACAGATACAACCTAATAATTCATCACAATCATCAGTAATTTCAACTTCAGCTGCTTCTGATGATGGATCTACTGAGTCGAAACCGCTTGCCGGAGGTGCTCGAAGTCGCAATCCTGAAGGGATAGACTTACCGCGTGTTCGCAAACCTCCTTCTGGAATTTTTGTTAATCTCGGACCTGAATGGAAAAAATTCGTTCGTGATCTAATTCCAAACAAAGCTGCTAGAACATCAGATGACACGGTTATGAATGAGATATCAAAAGTTAAATCTAATTCAACAATTTCAAACTTTGAATTTAAAAAAATTGTTTGTATGATGTTTCACCAGGCACTTAAGACTGACCGTAATTCTTTGGTTGACAAGATTATTAACTGCTGGACAAGATCTGGTTATAATATTGTCGAACTTATTGATTCAACTTTTGACGGATGCAAACCAATGACACAGGCTTGTTGGTCTGGATCTATTTCATGCATTAAAAGTTTAATTGCTGCCGATTCATCAGGGTCTGTTCTACACACTATTCATCCGACAAAAAATGAGACTATTCTAGATACTTTAATGCTTGGTAGAAATTTTGCGATTAGTAAGGACCCAGACAATTCTATATTTGCCGCCGAACGTTTTAACAACTGTGAAAAGTTTATTAAGACAGCAATGGCGAGACAAGAAGCAGCTAAAGTTGAAATTACTGCTGAATCAAGTAATTCAATTAGTCCCGAACTAAAAGAAAGTATTGACAAGATTGTTGAAGAAGGATCTGGATCGAATGATTCAATCATTAACTTGCTTGTACTCAAGCTAGCTGAATTGTACTTAGAAAATGAAGAAAAATCAACCGCTTGCGCTAGGTCGCTATCCCAAAGGGATAGACTTACTGAGTACTTTGAAGCTGTGAAAATGACTGTTGAACCGGAAATTTTTAGTCAAATTGATTCTAGACTAAAAGATGAAGGAATTGAATTAGTTATAAAATAAATATAACGTCATTACCCCATGAGTTCATTTGCATATTTAATAAATGGTTGAAGGGTTCGTCTTCTGATGGTTCTGATTTGAACGAATATTTCTTTATTCTTGTTCCATTTAAATCTATTAATATAATATTTACATCACCACATATAATTAAATTTGTAATATTTGAAGGCATTATTTGATTTGTTAATTTACAATTAATATTAACTTGTTTTGAACAAAATTCTTTTATTATAATATCTGGATTTTTAAAATTATCTTTATTTACTAATAATAAATCATTTACAGCTTGATCCATTAACTCTTTACAAAGTAATCTCTCATAAGATTTAAGCCAATGAATATTTACTGCTTGAATAAATTTATTATAATCAACTTGTTCAAATAAGTTATAATATTTTTCTTTAAATCCAATTTTTAAATTTGAAAATATATTTATTAATTGATTTGTATCAAAATATACATTTTTTGGTACTATTCTTAATATATCTATAAGTACTTGGTCAAATTGTATTTTTCTTTCATAAATAATGTCGATAATATTATGTATTTGTTCAAATGTTAAATTTGGATATTTATTTGCTAATGCAAGAACTCCATACATTTGAGTATAAGATCCTGATGTAAAACTATAATTTAATAAATATATATAATCATATTGAGTTACATCATTTTCAAAATGATATTTTTCAAGCGAAACTAAATTTGAATATGCACAAATTGATTTTAAATGTAAATTATAGAGATTTATTTCAGGAATATATACACCACGATTTGTATATGTTAATCCTCTTTTTTTAGATTTTTTCTCGTGAGATAAAACTAATGAATTAAAAACTTGTATTGAACTTATTTTATTAAACATATTTGTGAATGTAACTAAACCATGAGTTGAATTATTTGGTTTTAATATAATTTTTTCTTGTTTTGGTTCAAGTGAAAAATTAATAAAATCATCTATTTCAAATATTTTAGAATTTTGTGGACAAAATATTGATCCAATAAACATTTCTTTTAATTCATTTTTTAAGTAAATATATAAATCTTCATCACATTCTTGTAAACATAAGTTTATTTTATATTTAAGAATATGCCAAGGATTTATTGCTGATTTTATTATTAGTCCAATAACATAACTTTTAAATTTACCAAACAAAATTTTAAACTCTTCATACAAATACTTTATACCTTTACTCACACATGCTTCTTCTAATTTTAATAATTTTTTAAAAAACTCATCAAGTGTATCTACATTCCATGTCATTGTAATTTGTTTATTTGTTCCAATTAATCCAATTAGTCTATGTCCACATGTGAAAAATTTTTTAAATTCATAAGAAAATATTTGATAATTGAAACCAAAAGTATACAATATTCTTTGTAAAGTTAAAAAATTTGGATGAACAAACTGTTTTGTAAAAAAATCAAATCTATAAATATTTGTTTTATTAAATTGATTATTTTTATTATCTAATGTTAAACTAGTTATACATTCCGGACCTAAAATAAATCCAATAGTCCTTAGTTTTGATATAATGTTTGAAAGATAAATTTTATATTCTGGTGTTACTATCCATTTATCGAAATCTTCTAAATTTGAAAAATCTATTTTATTAGATAAATTTGTTTCTTGAACTGGTAGAGCTAAAGTTTTTGATTTTTTTTCTTGCTCTAATTTAAAATTTAAGTATTTTTTAATATATTCTTCTAAAATACTTTCTGGGTCTATATCTGCTATTTTTAATAAATCTTCTGATAGCCTAACAGTTTTTAAATATTCATTTAAAGCTACATCTTTAACCATAAGTTTTAATATATAATTTTGCGATATGTTTTATATCTTTTTTCTTCTTAGAATCTAAATTATTCAAATTTTTAACTTGAATTGCCGTTGAATATATTGACTTTAAAAGTATTGAATTATCCGAAACAAAATTATAATATAATGCATTCCATACATCTTCCCAAGAATACTCTTCTAATCCTAATCTTATATTCTCTGATTTAAAATCACTCATTCTTTTTATATATGCTGAAGACGAAAAATATGGTCTTGTCATCATCTGAATTGTTTCTAATGAATACTGCCCCATTCCCATAACATTTGGAACCATAACCCATTCATATGAATCTAAAAAACATATCATAAACCATTTATAAACTTGTTTTGGATCTATTTGCATTAAAAGAAATAAATTACTAATATACATTAATCTTTCAATATGATGTAAATATCCGTAGGTCCAAGCTTTAGATATTAGTCCATCAATAAAATCAAATCCTGTTTTTGGATTTGAACTATACCATCCAGATGGTACTTTAGCCTTATGTCCTAGCAAATTTTCATTTATCATTTCTTCTCCATGAAATTCATATACAAATCTAACATATGACCTCCAACCTATTATTTGTCTTATAAATGCTTCTACTTGTTGAATATATTTTCCTTTAGTTAATTTATGGAATTTAATAATTTGAGTTAAAATATAATCAGGAGTAATTAGTCCAACATTTAGACTAACAGATAATAATGAATGTGAACCTGATATTATTTCAGAACTAACAGCATCTTCATATGTTCCAAAAGTTTTAAGACAGTTAGAAATAAATTTTTTTAAATGAGATTTATTTTGTTCAAATGTTAAAGGGAAAAGACAATAATCTAATATAGTACCAAAATTATTTGGAAATGTTTTATTAATATATTTTGTTGCTTCATCCCAATATTCATTTGACCATTTAGAAGGTTTTGTTGGTTTAAATTTTGAATCAAATGGTTTTCTATTTAGCTTGTCAAAAGACCATTGATCTTTTTCTGGTTTTCCCTGAGAATCAACTAATATACCAAGTCTTTTTCTCTGCCATTTATAAAATGATGCATCATGAAAATATTTTTTAGAATTTGTTTGAGTTTGTTGATAAATATATAAATCTTCTATTGATTCAAGAAAACTTGGAGAATTAATTAATATTATTTCTGAATTTAGTTTGTATAAAAAAGCTCTTAATCCATGGTCAACTGGATCATATGAATATATTTTATCGTCTTTTTTAACCCATGAATATTTATTAGACTGAGTTGAATTTATGTATTTACATTTAAATTCTTTTGAAACTAAATAGTCAAAATAATATTTCATTGTTGCACGATGAAATGTCAGTTTTGATTTGTGAAATGGAAAACTAGTAAAATATTTATCTTCTTCTATTAAATATATTTGATCTGGTTCAATTGATTTAATTACTTCAATATTTTGAAACAAATGTATAGGAAATATAATAAAATATTTCATAAATTATTATATTAAGATTAGACATTATTATTATTATATTCTTCAATTGTCATTTTATCACCAGATTTATTTTCAGTTGTTGAACATTCTTTATCTTCAGAATCTGTATATGAAAATGGAATATTAGATACAATTATATTATCAAATTTAGGAATTTGTGATATTAAGTGTGGAGGCAAAATAGGGGCTTCATTATCAACTTTATTAAATAAAGTACTAATATCAGGTATCATTTTTTCATATGGAGCATTTAATCCTAATCTATTTAAATTTAATTGTACTTCAATTAAATTTTTAATTTTAAGATATGAATTTGATGAACTTAAATGTTCAAATCTTTTATTTGAATATCTAAAATATTCTTTAGTTACTAACATAACTGATGAAATTAAATTTAAACATCCTGTTGTTATACCAAAATATTTTGATCCAGACTCAAATCCAAGTGAAATATAAGATAATGATCCAGACACTCCAACACAAACTATTGTTGGTATTATAAATAGTGTGTCTAATTTTAAATAATGATCAGATGCTGCTCTATGTAATTCCTCCATTTTTTGTGCTTTATTATACCAATTTTTAAGGAGATCATCAGCATTTTTTTTCATTGCTATAGTTTTATATATCATGAGCCAAGATAAAAAATATCTAACTATGTTTTATATATTATGGAAACTTTAAATATAAATGAAATTGAAGATTTTTTCATGATGTTGGATTCACAACTCTCACTTTATTCATATGAGTTAAGAGAAAATTTTAAATTACTACAAATGTTATTGTCGACATATAATACTGAACTTAATAAAAGACTTATTTTGTCAAGAAAACTAGATTTAATTGAATTTTTTTCTGGAGTTGAAAGAAAAGCACTTTATTTTTCACATATTTTTTTAAAAGTTAAAAATCAAAACATAAAAAACAAATTAGATTTTTATATTCAAAAAATTAGAATGGTTAATAAATCAAATATTGTAAAATTTATTTAAGTTTATTTTTTAAACCATGAACATGCAAATAATAAAAGAATCATTACAAATAAATATAAATTTTCATTTGATTTTGATTTACTTGAACTTGACTTTACACGTGAATATTTTTTTACACTATTTGAAGGTTTACATACATCTTTACATCCTGATTCTTCAAAACCTTCAAATAAATTTAGATTGCTTGAACTTTTACGAAATGTTTTTTTCCCAACTAATTTATCATTTGCCATTGTGTTTAAATCAACCTTAGACTTTGATTTAGATTTAGTTTTAGTTTTAGTTTTAGTTTTTGTTTCATCAGGCATAACAGTCATTGAAGTTTTAGGAATATCCATTTCAGCTGCATTTGATCCAAGAATTTCTTTTTGAACATTTGAATATGCTTGTGCTAATAATTCATTTACAGTATTAATTACTTGTTTTTCTTTTTTATTTGAATTAATAACATTTGGTGTTAATAAATAGTCATTTGTTAGTCCTTGATGCTCAGAATATTTTCCCTCATAACCACGAATTAAAGCCTCTGGTGGAACTGCTACTGGTGCTGGTGCAGATACTATTTTACTTGGTGATTGTGGTCTAGTTGGTGATTGTGGTTTAGCAGAAAGTAATGGTTGAGTTAATTGATTTCCACCGATAATAAAAGGTGAATTTGTTGAATTAACATCAATACAAAAACATTGTTTTCCAGTCAAGTTAACATTTTCATCTATAAAAGAGTATCTAGACATTATTTAATTATAAATTATGTTTAGAATATTTTTTTGTCCAACAATTAAAAAATAATTAATTTAACAATCATCAGAATCTGATTCAGAATCACAATCAGAATCATTTGATTTCTTTGATTTTTTAGACTTTTTTGATTTACAAACAATCTTACTTTCATTAAATAAATTACTTTCAACAAGTTGTTCAGTCTTAATCTTTTGAATAATTGTTCTGTGAGTATTTTCAATAGATAAAATAATACCATCTAAACGTTCAATAACATCTGCAAGTTGATGAGTTCTAATTGATGGATCAGTATCATAATTAATAATATCTTCTAAAGCATCAAATGCAAAATCTGATGAATTAAATCCATATAAACACTCTCTGCAATTAATTAATGCAAGTTCTGGAGTCATGTTTCTAACAAAAGACTCAGATGATTTAGGTCTAAAAGATTTAATATAAGTCTTTTCAAAAGATAAATTATTATATGATACTGATTTAGGATAAACAAATTTAACTTGAAGTTGGTAATTGTCCTTTAAGTAAAGAAGGACAGATGGAATATTTGCAATTAAAGTTTCAATTGCACCATTATTATTTGAAAATATAATATTAGTTGCTGGTAAAACTTGCATATCATCTATTGTCTTTCCTGTTTGAGTTGGGGGAACTTCAAAATTAATTAAAATAAAATGGTCTGATTCCATCTTCTTTCTTAAAGAAATGGCAACATTTGAAATTAAGTTATTAAGTAAAACCATATATTCATATTTTAATGAATTTAAATCATTTCCAGAAACATCATTTCTAATTTTTTGTTGAAGTTTAGTGCAATCTTTAATAAAATTGTAAATTCCTGCTTGAAAACCAAAAAATGCACTTCTTGCCTCAGTTAATTTGTCTAAAACTAGCTGATAATCTGTGCATTTATTTTTACTGCGATCATCAAATAAATCGTCGTATGAAATGGGTTTAAGATAATCAAATTTACAGTTTTTTTTTGACATATATAATATTATATTATATATATTTTTTTTTTAACGTGTAAATTTATAAAACATTTTGGATAAGGTTTTATAAAAATTTAAACCACTCAAATTATGGGTTTATTATATTTGTTAATGGTTCATCTGCTTCTAAAATAGGTCTATGCAATAATGTCTCAGTGTTTATTTGTCTTACTATTTGATCCATTTGTTCTATTTGAATTTCCTTTAAAACATCTTCTGGAACATTAATATTTCTTTCTTCTAAATATTTTTTAAATTCATGTCTTTTTATATCTAATTCACTAACTATTTCTGGCTGATTTTCTTCAACCAACTCTGGTACATCTTCTTTTTGTGGAACAAAACCACTTATTTGACTTACTATTTGATCCATTTGTTCTATCTGAATCTCTTTTAAAATATCTTCTGATATTTGAATATTTCTCTCGTCTAAATATTTTTTAAACTCTTTTCTTCTTAAACTTAATTCATCCATTTCTTCTACTAAATCTGGAATATCTTCTATTAAGTCTGGAATATCTTCTTTTTTAACATTTATACTTTGTTCAGCATTAAGTTTTTCACCTAGTTCCTTTAAATAGTCAAGCATATATTTATCTTTCATCTTAAAAAATTTTTGAACCTTAATATTTGTGTCTTTTCCTTGATTAAGAAATTGGTCTTTTTCAACAGTATTTTTATTGTGTGCTATACATAACATCACTTTATGTGGATCTAATTGAACCATCGGCTCTGAAAAATTATTTGTAAAATGAGCTTCTTCTGCTTGAGTTTTATCATCTAAATATGAATGTGTCTTTAAATATTTTTTTGTATATGCCATTGTTCCATTTGTTCCATGATATGGTGCATATGGTCCAAATTGAAAAATTTTATTTAATTTTGGATAATATATATGGATTATTGATGATCCTGCTATTTGACATTTAGAACTTTGTAATTTTATTACTGCATGTGCTACACGTTCTTGAGAATAAAAATCATCATCATCAAAACATACTATAATATCTCCTGTTGCCATTGAATTTATTAAATTTCTCTTTTTACCTAAAATTAACTTTTCTTTTAAATGAGTGTATTTTATATTTGCTTGAGATGGAATTATATCTGCATTTGATTCTGGAGAATCATCTAAAATAATTAATTCCATATATTCTTGAGGATAAGTTTGATAATTAAATTGATGTATTAAATTTGGCAAAAATTGTCTACGATTATATGTTGGACATATTACTGAAACAAATGGCCTTAATGTTCCTCTTTTTGGCTGTGTTGGAACAGCTGGAGGTTGAACTTTTGCTGATTGAACATTTGCTGATTTTTTACCCATTTATTTATATGTAAATTATACAAATATTCTTTTAAATAATTCTATTCTATTATTTTTTGTAAATTATTTATTAATTGAATATAATTCATACATTTTACCTTTATTGAATTTATTGTTTCTAAATTATGGTTAAAACATTTTGTTAACACTTCATGAAAAGTAAATTCATTCATTTTATTTATATGTGTTCCTATCCAATTAATACTTACTGGTTTTATTTGTGAATCATATTCAACTATTTTTATAATTCCATCTTTTGAATATAGTATTCTAAATGAATTTATGTGAACTAATGTGTTTGAATAATTTATTGTTAGCCCTGGTAGTGGTATTTCTTCAGAAGTATAAGAAAGTAAATATATTGATTCTAATGATGTATTGAAAAGCATTTGAATATTTAAATAACAAGTTTCTATTGATTTTAATAAAACCTTTTTAATATTTGGTATGTTTTCATAAAAATTATACACACCATCATTAAATTTTAAAATTAATGTTTGAATCTCATCAATAAAATCAATTATTTTTTTAAAAACTACTATTATCATATGTAACATTTTTATTATATTTTTTATTTTATCTATTTTTGTTTTATTCTCATCATACATTATTATACAATGTTTATTTGACATTTATTATAATTTAACAAAAAAAATCGCTTAAAATAATAATAATTATAATAATAATTATAATAACAATGGATGAAAACCCCCTTAATAATACTGCTGGACTCGTCAATTTTGGTAATACATGTTTTATGAATGCATCTATTCAACTACTTATGTGTGCACGTGTACTTGGCGCATTTATACAATTTTCTAATAAATATCTTTCAAACTCTGATATTGGAAAATATGCAATGACTTGGACAGATTATATGAATCCTGAAACTAAAGTTTTAGGTCCTAGAATTATTTATCATAGATATATGGTTTTAAATAAAAATTATATTGGATTTTCTCAAGAAGACTCGCATGAATTTTTAACTTTTACACTTGATGATATTTCTGAACAAATTAAAAAAGGTATTGGATTAACATCAGTTATTACAAATAAAGATGAAGTTATAGATGAATTAAATAAAATTTATAGAATAAAATTCTTACAAACTGTTTTATATACAGATCAATCACATCCTGAATATTTAAAGCCATCAAAATCTACTATTTATGAAAATATTTTAACACTACCTATTAGTCAAACTTCTGAAACACTTGAAGATTGTATTAACTTGTATATAAATCAAGAAGAAGAAGGATTTAAAATTAATTATCAAATTGTTGATCCGCCTAAATATATATTTGTTGGACTTAAAAGATTTAGAAGCTCACAAGTTCATATTGAAAAAAACATAAAACCTATCAATATTCCATTTGAAACTAATTTATTTGATTCTAATCAAAAATATGTTTTAAAAGGTTTTGTTATACATGTTGGTGGGATTTTTGGAGGTCATTATTATTCTTATGGATCAAGAAAAATTAACAATCAAACCAAATGGTTTTGTTTTAATGACTCATCTGTTAGTGAGGTTGAAATAGGTCAGGTTGAAAAAGAAGCAACAAATGGTTATGTATTTTTATATAGTAGAAAATAGGAATTCTTTGCAAAAAAATTGCCAGGGGCTATTTTCCCTTGCGGGAAAAAATTGATTTTATATTTATTTGTTAAATTTTAATTTAGTTTAACAAAATGCAAGATGTTTATGATTTGGCGCTTTATGAGTCTTTTGGATATCAGACTCTAAAACCCTTGCAAAAACAAATTATTAAAGCAGTTGTAGAAGATAAAAGGGATGTTATGGCTGTGCTAGCAACTGGTTATGGTAAATCTATTTGTTATCAACTTCCTTTTATTGTTCTTGAACAAACTAAATCTATTATTGTTGTCTCACCACTTATTGCTTTAATGGAAGACCAAAGTTCTGCACTTGAAGAAAAAAACATTCCCGTTATTTGTATGAATTCAAATATGGGATCAAGAGTTAAAGAATATGAAAAAGACCAAATTCTTGATAAAAAACAAAATAAAATTATATATATGACTCCTGAATATCTTGTCAATTGTGAAGATTTTATTACTGATTTATGGAATTCTGATTTACTCGCTTTTGTCGCTATTGATGAATCTCATTGTGTCTCTTCTTGGGGTAGTGATTTTAGACCAGAATATAAGGCACTTGGATGTCTTAAACGTTGGTTACCATCTTTAAATATTATGGCACTTACAGCTACTGCAACTTCAAAAGTTAGATCTGATATTTCTACTTGTTTGGGTCTTTTTAATCCTTTAGAAATTGTTTCGTCTTTTGATAGACCTAACTTATTTATTGAATGTGGAACAAAAACATCAGATATAAAATTTGACTTAGAACCAGTTATAAAATTAACTCAACAAGATTTAAACTTGTATGAAAATCCAATATATGGAATTGTTTATGTAAGAACTAGGGAAATGACTGAAAAGGTGGCTAAAGTACTTAGAGAACTTGGTTGTTCAGTTGGAGTTTACCATGCTGGTTTAGATTTACAAACACGCAAAACAACTCAACAAGCTTTTTCTTCAGGACAAATTAAATGGATTATTGCAACTGTGGCTTTTGGAATGGGTATTGATCAAAATGTTAACTTTGTTATTCATTATGGTTCTCCTGGTGACATGGAATCTTATTATCAAGAAATTGGTAGAGCTGGACGTGATGGTAGTAAGTCTACATGTAGACTATTTTATGAAAAAGATGATATGGTTATTAATAGGGTGTTACTTAAAGATATTAAAGATCCTTCCTATAAAAGATTTAGAGAAGGACAAATTAGACAGATGGAAAAATTTTTAAAATCTGATATTTGCAGGCGTGCAACTATTTTAAGTTATTTTGGTGAGACATGGACTAAATCTAATTGTTCAATGTGTGATAATTGTGTGCGGGTACAAAAATCAACAGAACATATTCAATCTGAAATTCAGTATCCAACATATTTACTACTTAAATTTATTATTGAATCAAAAATAAATTCTGGATTTAAAAAAATTGCAAGTATTTTAATGGGTAAAAAAGATGCTACTACAAAACAATTTCAAAGTTCTAATTTTTTTGGATTAGGTAGGAATTTTTCGATGGATTTTTGGAAACATATTCTTAATATTTCTATTTATAATGATTTACTTCAAGAACAAACTATTCCTTCTGGCTTTGGTACTGTTATTAAATTTACTGCTAAAACACTTGAATGGCATAAAAATACTAAACAAATTCTTCAAACACATAAAATTAAATCTGACGATTATGAAAGAGTTGTTTTTGTTTTGGATGATATTAAAATAAGACTCGGAATACCAAGAGATTCACTTGAAATACAAAATTTAATTAAAACAAGAAATATTTCAGGAATTGAAGAAATCTTAGATGAATTTTAATTTACTTTAAAAATATTTTCTTTTAATTTATTATATATAAATGCAAAACTTAGAGTTCTCTGAAGAATACTATAAAATGAAATACTTTAAATATAGAGCTAAATATGAACAACTTAAAGAAATTGCTGAAGCACAATCTAATGGACAATCTGGTGGTATGAGTTATTTCACAGGTAATTCTAATAGTTCTAAAAAAAAAACACAACCTGTACAACCCACTACCACATTAAATCCTAATGCACCTCCATATGTTCCTGGACAACCTTATCCTCCTGTACCTCCTACAAATCAAGAAGTACAACAACCACAACAACCACCTTCTAATAATTATAGTATTTCATCAGCACTTAAGGCAGTTGGTTTAGACAAAGAATCTAGACAAGCAAGTGCTCAAAAAAGACAAGAACAAAAAGAAGCTACATCTGCTGAAATACAACAACTTCTTACTGACATTTATGATTTCTCTTCTGCAAATCTTACCGAAGAAAAAAAGAAAATAAGACTAAGGGCTAAACTAGAAAGTTCTTCTTCACCAGCTGATTTAATTAAAATTATTAATAGAGCTCCTATGTCAAAATCAAAACAATATACACTTGAAGAAGCTTCTAAATTAATAAATAAACACCAAGAAACTCAAGGTAATTTAATTGATCAAGTTAATAGATTATGTAAAACTACTTTAGGAGGTTTAAATACTGAATGTAGAATGTCTGATGAAGATGATATTGAAGAAAATAATAAACAAACTCAAGAACAAATACAAAATGGTGGCTATACTTTAACTCCTGAATCACTTGATGATATTAATACTGAATTTTAAACTTTAGCTAAATTTATCACTGATATCATTGTTATTTCTGGATCTATATCTAACTTATTTACTTGTTTGATATAATTTGCATATTCTACTTCATTTAATACTAAACGATATTTATAAAGGTTTTCGGTCTGTTCAACTAATTTTAAATTTAGTACAATTAATCCAAGTTCTTCTTCAATTTCTCTTATTGCTGCTTCTAAAGGCGTCTCTCCATCTTCAATACTACCACCTGGATCTTTAAGCCTTGGACTCCCATCTTTATTTTCATTTGCATATGATACAACTTGAATTTTTCTTGATTTTGGAACCAAAACTTCAATTGATACTTTAGATTTTGATTTAGTTTCACTTGGTTCCTCCATTAAATATTTCTTCATTATTATTTTTGAAATTTGTTTAAGTTCTTCATCTGTATCAACATCAATTTGGTTTGTATTTCTACATATTTTTTTTAACATTGACTTTGAAAATAAAACATCTGCTAAATCATATGATCCAAAACGTTCAGGACACCCAAAGTCATCAACTGTTTCACAGTCTGCAAGTTTTTTAATTAAACCACATTTTATCATCTCTCCCAATACCGGTTTACACCGGGACAAGTAAAGAATTGGAAATTTTTTGTAATCAAATAGTACTGTTTGAGTATTAGAAAGACCAAAAAATTCAAAAAGGGCTTTAAACATTTATTAATATATATAAATTATAATTTAAATATATTAATATGTTATTTTTTCAATAATTACAATAAAAATTATCTTACTTATTATTAAGTCATTTATTCAAATGCAAGCAAATGAATGGGGTCCCTCTGCATGGAAATTTTTACACACTGTTACTTTCGCATATCCTAATGAACCTGATGAAGAAACTAAAAATAATTTTAAAAATTTATTTTCTAATCTTAGATATACTCTTCCATGTTCATTTTGTAGAAATTATTATAAACAAATATATGAATATATTATTATTGATCCTTATTTAGAATCTAGAAATGGTTTAACTTTCTGGTTATTTATTGTTCATAATATTGTTAATCGTAAGTTAAATAGAGATTTAGCAAATTTTGAAGATGTTGTTGTTGAATATGAAAATTGTAGAGCAAGATGTGGCTCTATGGATAATATTGAAAAATACACTAAATGTAAAACTATGTCTAAACCATTTGTTTCTAACGATTTTTCTTCTAAAGTATTTGACACTTATTCTAAATTTAAAGATTTAGCTAAAACTCAAATTGAAAATCTTTACAAATCTGAACAAATTATTGATCCACATTTTACTAAATGTTCTTTGAAATAAATTAAATTTATATGTTTATATATATTTAATTAAAATAAATTAAAATACAAAATGTTTATACTGCATTAGTATTTCCACCCCTTCCTTGTCTTGAACCTCTTCCACCTTGTCTTTGTCCACCACGTCCACCTTGGCCTTGGTTTCTTTGTTGTCCACCTTGACCTTGGTTTCTTTGTTGTCCACCTTGACCTTGGTTTCTTTGTTGTCCACCTTGACCTTGGTTTCTTTGTTGTCCACCTTGACCTTGGTTTCTTTGTTGTCCACCTTGAACAGGTGCTTGGTTTTGAACTCTTTGTCCTCTTCCTCTAACAACTTGATTCCATTGTTCACCTTGAGCAGGTGCTTGTGCGTCACCTTGTTCTCTTCTAGGTCTTACTCTCTTGGGATCAAAATGGAAAAATCTTAAACTATCAGTTGATGCAGCCTTAACACTTTGATAGTCAGTTAGAAGATCTACTACAACCTTTCCAGTATGTAGATTGTCATCTACTCTAGAATAAGTTACATGAGCATCAGGAACAAGAGCTAATACTTGGGAGTTTAATGACTCGACAGTCATTTCTTCTTGAGATTTGACAAAGAGAGAATATGTAAGATAAGCAGCCTTTACAGAAGAATCCTTAAGCTCTTGATAAGCTTGCATAGCATCTTCAACAGATGCAAATACTAAAAATCTTCTTCCATTTTCTGCTTGAGTCACCCCATGGTTAACGGATACATTATAGTCTCCTTCATGAGTTACTCTAATAGTTCTACTAGGAGTAGGGGCGTTAGTTACGGTTTCTTGTACAGGTTCCATTTATGTTATATAACATAGATATAACTTTAAATATCCAATTAATTATAATTTCAATTTTTTCACAAAAAATTGAAATTAACTTGTATTATTCTTATTGTATTCTTATCTATAATTAGAATGGAACATATAATACCGTTTAACTATGATCTAAATTTTGATGCAACAAATCCTGAAAATCAAATAATTTTATGGAAGATAGAAAACTATAATTCTTATCTAACGGATTTTTCTTCAAATCCAAAAGATAAGTATATACAATTTAAATATAATTTAAATGGGAAAGATGTTATTTTCACATATTATATTGAAGAAAAATTCTTTAATGTTGAAAATCTTGATAACCAACAATTAGCTAGTCAACTTGACCCTATTTATGAATGTGTTGATATCACTATTTATGAACTTCTTACTAAAATTGAAACTTGTATTGAAAATATGCCTGAAGAAACAGAAGAAGGTGAAGAAGAAGAGGTAGAGGAAAATCTAGTTTATCCTAAAAATGTTGTTACAAGTTATTCAAATACACAAGTTAAGGCTGGAAAACTTGTAACTGAACTTAATAATAAAATGGGACTAAGTATATTTGATACAACTATATATGATGACTTTGAGAAACAAGATTATATATACAAACCAGAAATTAAATATACTCCACTTCAAGAAGTTGATGAATTAATTACTTCTGACACTTTGGAACTTTCGGACAATATATTATCTATAACTTCAAATAATTCTACTAGTGAAATTTCTAGTACTAAAATTTCTGAATATGTTGGGAAACTTGAATCTGAATATACAAATGTAAATGTTGAAAATGATTTAAGTGATATTTTTATTTCTACTATTCAAACTAATACCGAAAATGGTGAGTCTTTCCTTTCAGGATTGCAACCCAGCGTACATTTAACAAAGGAGGACCCATATTCCTCACTTGTACTTTCTGATTCTGATTTTTTAACATTTTATGAAAATTTAAATGTCGCTACTTCTTCAAATGCACTTGATGAAAAACAAATTTTAAATACTTGTCTTCAAATATTAAAATCTGAAACACCTATTACTGATGAACAAATGAAAAAATATGCATTTAATGAAACTTCTATTATTAAAATGTTAATTAAAGAAGTTATGAAAGCAAATTCAAATGAAAAAATATCTATTAAAATTTCTAATAACAATATATTTGTCTTAAATGTTTGTCTTAAAAAAGAAAACTGGACAAATCCTGTTCTTAACGGTTTAGATGTTGAACTTGAAGTTATTTTTCCTAAACTTTACTATCCATATGCTCCTCCAAAAATAAATATAATAAGTCCAAAATTTACTGATATATTTTTATTTTCTGTTGAGTCACTTGATTATTTAAAACAAGAATTTTGGAATCCTTCAAATACTCTTATTTATACATTATTAGGACTTGTACAAATTATTAATCAATATGGTGAAATTGACACTGCTAACTTAAATGTTAATACAAATATTAATAATGAAGTTATTCAATTGTGGTCAGAACTTGATATTAAATCTAGTGTTATTGACTTTAAAATTGATTTTACTAAATTATCTTCTGACAATATTTCTAATGGCAAACAAGCTCTAGCAGCTGGCACAGGTTATGGTAATGAATCTTGTAATAAATGGGATATTAAAAAATTTATAAGTGAAAGAAAAAATAAAACTGGACAAATTATTAATTTACTTCAAAATATTGTTGATAAAATTAATATTGAAAAACTAACTCCCGATTTTGTTCAAGTTAAACTTAATTCTATTCTTCACTATTATCTTTATGATGTTAATGTACTTGAAATTACTAATAAGCTTGCTGAATATACTTTAATAATTAAAATTCTTCAAATAATTAAATCAACTATTGGAACCTTTGGGGAATTAGAAAAACTTGTTTTACAAGTTCGTTCTACTGTTGGTGAGTATGTTAAAATTGCTAGTTTTGATAAAGAAATTTTTGAACTCTATGATCAAATTCTTAAATTAACTCCAGATTTAGAACCAATTGTTCAAGAACAAAATACTCAAAACAAAATTCTCACATCATATAATGATTTACAATCAATGCAGTTTGAAAATATACCTATTAACAATTTTACTTCTAAAATTAAACTTGAAACTTTAACTGGTGATTCAAGAAGGAGGATTATGAGAGAATTATCATCATTACAAAAATCTTTACCATTTAATTATGAAACTTCTGTATTTTTTAGATTTGATGAATCACAAATGAATAAAATTAAATTTTTAATAACTGGACCTAAAGATACTCCTTATCAAGATGGATGCTATATTTTTGATATGGTTTTACCTTCTACATATCCTAAATCATGTCCTAAAGTAGAATTTATGACAACAGGAAAAGGTTCTGTACGTTTTAATCCTAATTTATATTCATGTGGTAAAGTTTGTCTTAGTCTTCTTGGAACATGGTCAGGCAGACCAGAAGAAGCATGGAATGAAAATTCAACTATGTTACAGCTTTTTGTTTCAATTCAAAGTTTAATTTTAATTGACCATCCATATTTTAATGAACCAGGATATCAATCATCTTATGGTTCTCCTTCTGGGATGGCTGCTTCTGCTAAATACAATGGAGAGGTTAAACTTAATAATATTAAATGGGCAATTATTGATACTATTAATAATCCAGACCCATGTTTTGCAGATGTTATTAAAGCACATTTTGCCTTTAAAAAAGACCAAATACTTAATATGGCTTTAGAATGGAGTAAAACATCTCCTTCTATTGCAGCACAACTTGATACATTAAAGGCTGTTCTTGCAAAAGTTTAAAAAATTTAAAATTATTTTATATATGCGTGGAAAACGTTTTAATACAATAACTATTTTATTCCATTCATTTTTAACTTCTTGTATTTGTTCATACCCAACTATTTGATTTTGTGATTTATATATTTGATTGTTTAAAAACATTATTAAATAATATCCATGTGTTAAAATTCTTATTAACTGATTTTTAAAATATCCTACACTAAAAACTCCTAGTTTTGATTCATTCAATCCTACTAACCATCTATTATATATTTGTGAAAATCTATCATATAATCTTGTTTTATCTTTTAAAAAATATAAATTAAAATAATTAATATCATATAATTTAATTACTTCTCTTTTTAATAAAAAAACAAGTTGTGTTGTTTGAACTAATAGTTTGAACGATAAATTTGAACTTTTAAAATGAAATTTTATTTTTTCAAGAAGTTTTTTTAAATAAAGTGCATCATACATTGAATAATCTCTTAACTCTGGAGATAAATTAGTTATATCTATTGTTTTTTTCCAAAATTCTCCTAATTTTGATTCATTCAACTTTAATAATTTAAGTTGTTTTTCTGTTATTACTTTGTGTTTTTCTAATAACCAATATATATTACATAGCTTTTCTTTTGTTATTACATTTTCATATTCACATAAAAATCTTGTGTCAAACAGATTTAAAGTAAATAACCAAATTTTTTCTTCTGATCCCAAATATGAATATATTGCTGGAACATCTAATGAATCTGTACCATGACCTATTTTATATATATTAGGAGCTGTTAGTAGCTCAATAAATAATTGATTGGTTGTGTTAGATACAATATTAGGATTGTAAAATATTATTATTACTTTTTTTTTTAAATAAAATGCTATCTGAAATATTCCTATTGTTCTTTTCCCTTTTGAACCTGGTGGTGTATTGAATTCTAAATCAAAACCAATCACACGTTTCGATTTATTAGATTTAAGATATTTTTTTAAAAAACTTGATGCATTAACCTCAGAAATTGAATCTTTTACTATTAATAATTTACATTCAATATTACCAAGTGATTCATCTATAAATTCTTTATCAAACATTAAATTAATAAAGAAATTATTTTAAAAAGATTTTATAACTGATATAATTGCTCCTAACTGAATTGATGAATTTACATTTCCTGACAAATGAAATTCTATTTCTCCCAGTGCTGATAAAATTCTTGCCTTTTTAATTGGTGTAAATACTTTATGTGTCAATATGTACTGAACTAAATCTCCTAATATATCATTTAATGATAATGACTTCTCTAATTCTATTTTCTTCACATATGTATATGCACTTGCTAAATCTAGTGTTAAAATTTTATTTATTATTTCCCTCTTCTCTTCTGGTAATGGATAACCTATGTTTCTATACAAACCACTCATATTTATACTTTCCTCTCCACATGTCATATATAAACTTTGTAAAACATTTAATGACTTTCTCATATCTCCATCTGATAATCTAATTATTTCTTTTATTACATCTAATTCTACATTCATTGATTCTAATTTAACTATTTTTTCTATATGGGATATATGTTCTTCAACTGGTATTGGTGAAAATCTAAAAGTTATACATCTTGATTGTAATGAAGGAATTATTTTTGTTGAATAATTACAAATTAAACAAAATCTTGTTGTACTTGTATATGTTTCTATCACTCGCCTCAACGCAAATTGTGCATCATATGTCATTGAATCTGCCTCATCTAAAATTACCAACTTGTGATTTTGTTTATTCACATTAAATATTTCATTTGAAAATAAATCACTCTGAGAAAAATCTTTTATCTGCTCTCTTACCACATTTATACCACGATCATCTGATCCATTTAGTTCTAATACCATATTTGAATATGATGGTCCAAACATATGTTTTGCACACGCTAAAATTGTTGTTGTCTTTCCCGTTCCAGGTGGACCGTATAGAATAACATGTGGAAAATTATTTTTATCCATTAATGTTTTTAATGTGTTTAATATTTCTTTGTGAGATATAATATTTTCAATTTGGTCTGGACGATATTTTTCTACCCAGGGAAGATTGCTTGTCTTGGCAATCAAACTAGCCTTTTCAGGAAGATTGCTTGTCTTGGCAATCAAACTAGCCTTTTCAGGAAGATTGCTTGTCTTGCCAACTAATTCAGGATTGTGTAGATGATTATTTTTTTTATTCATTTGTTTACTTATTAATTTAATATATCCATCCTGTCTTTAAATTACTAAATATTTCAAATTTTTACTTCAACTATTTATTCAATATTTATACTATTTTTATTAGACCATTATTTTGTCTAATAGTATTTTTTTGGTCTTAATTACTTTGATATAAAATAAAAATTGAATTTTTAATTTTTTTAACTTAAAAAGATATTAATATAATAATTAAAAATGACAACAGCTATCTATTCGAAGGAAGATGCATTTAAAAAATTCAAACAGTCTAAAAGCAATGTTAAATTGTTTCAAGAGGATTATCCCAGTAAAAGTTCTGGACAAGCTGGAAAGTCAACTTCTAATCCTAAAAGATTTTATGTACTAGATCCAAATATTATTTGGAATAAAATGGTAACAAATAGAAGATCTTGTTTTTATGAATTTTGGAGTGACAGTATGAAAATTCAATTTGCTCTTGATTTAGATATGAAAGGTGTCAGTACTTATCAAGAATCTATTGAAATTGTCAAGTCAAATATTTGTAAAATTAGAAAGGGTATTAAAGATTATTATGGATATAGTTATCCTGTTAATAAAATTATTGTACTTGAATCTGATTCTAGATATTCTGTTAAAGAATCTTCAAAATATTCTTATAGAGTTATTTTTCGTGGAGTTAACTTTGAAAATCATTTAGTTGCAAAAGATTTCTATCAACGTGTACATTCTGATTATAATATTGAATATTCTGACTCTTCTATTTACAATATGACTTGTTTAAGGTTGTGTTATTCTGCAAAGTACGGTAAAAATGCTATTATGATTCCTATTGAACTAAAAATTAATGGTAAACCAACTATGACAGATATGAATTGTGGTTTAGAACCTTATTCTTTTTGGCTTAGAACTATGATAACTCATACACAATCATCATCTCCACTTGTCACTACTAAACAAATGAAAACACCTGTTTCTAAAATGAAAATTAATGTTGAACTTGGTACTGCTGGTTCATTAAATGTAAATGTCTCTAATATTAATCTTGAAGAAATATTATTTCAATTGCCTTCTGATTACTATGATGATTATGATAAATGGATTAAAGTTGGTATGTGCTTATCTAGTTTAGATACAAAAGATAGCGGCTCTATATATTTTGAACTTTGGGATAGATGGTCTAGACAAAGTGGTAAATATGATGGCAAGATAATGATTAAAACATGGGAAGGATTTAAAAGACCATCAAGTGTTAAAAAACTTGGTATTGGTAGCCTTATCAAATGGTGTAAAGATGAAGGTATTGTTAATATTTTCAAATCTAAATCTGCTTTTAGTGAAATAATAGAATCGTATCCTGTCAAACCAATTGAACTTGACTTAAATTCAATTCCTAAATCTAGATTACTTGAACTATCACAAGAAAAACTTGTTCCAGAAATATATAAACCTTATTTAAATAAACGACTTATTTGTGTTCAATCTGAAAAAGGTACTGGTAAAACATCTAATCTTTTTGATGCATTATTTAGTGATGATTCAAGTTCTCCAATTACTCCTGAAACAACAATGCTATTTGTTAGTTCAAGAAGAACTTTTGGAGTTAAACTACTTGGTGATTTACAACGTTTTGGATTTAAACTTTATTCTGATATTACTGAACCTGATATTTATGCTAAAAGAATAATTTGTCAAGTTGATTCACTAACTAGACTATCACGTGATTCTTATGACTATGTTATTATTGATGAATGTGAAAGTTTAGCTAGATATATTACTTCTTCACATTTTACTAAAAATCCTAAAGCAAATATTACTGTCTCTAATCTTGAAATGAGAATTGAAGACGCTAAAAAAATTATTGTTATGGATGCTGACTTTTCTGATAGATGTTTTACATACTATAAAAATATTTTAGGTAATGATGTAAATTTAGACTATCAAGTAATTATCAATCACTATAAACCATTTAAAGATTATACTATTGTATCTTTAACATATAATGATTGGGTACGTAAAGTTTTAGAAGCTATAGAACAAGACAAAAAAATAGTTATTCCAATGGCATCAAATAATAAAGCAAAAGATTTAAAAACAAAAATAGAACAAGATTTCCCTGATAAAAAAATTTTATTAATACATAAAGAAACTGATGATCATGAAAAAGTTAAAAATTTACTTAATGTAAACAATACATGGGGTCTGTACGATGTTGTAATATATACACCTTCTGTTTGTATGGGTGTATCTTATGATATTCCTAATGTTTTTGATTCTATTTATGCTTATGGATGTGAAAATTCACTTGGTGCTCAAGAATTCTGTCAAATGTTACATCGTGTACGTGAACCTATTAACAAAATAATATATGCTTCTATGAATTTATATAAAGAATTTGATTCTACTGAAGATACTATGAACTACGAATCTGTTGAACAGATTTTATGTTCTGATTATTATTTAACACACTTTGAACTTCATAACAATCTTGTCCCTATTAAAGTTAAAATTGATAAGACTGATGGTTGTAATGAAAGGGTACTCCATTATCCTTATAAATCAGATCCAAACTATGATTTATTTGTTAGAAATTCATGGGAAAATATAGAAAACAAGTTAAATTTCTCAGCTGTATTCTATGGATATGCAAAATTTAAAGAGTATAAAATGGAACACTTTAAATATGAAGAAAAAGACACTCAAATTGCTGCTTCTATGAAAGAAATTAAGCAAACTAGAGAATCCGCCGAAAAAGAAGCTTCTGTACAAGGTATTTTAGATGCACCTGATATTACTAAAGAAGAATTTGTTGGTTTACTTAAACAAAAAGATGAATATCTTGAAGATAAAGATGTACAAGCTATTAATAGATTTAGATTTAGAAACTGTTATAAATTGTCCGAAACAACTGATCTCACTCATGAACTTGTTGAAGAATTTAATACAAAGGATAAAATGAAATGGTATTATAATTTATCTAATATTGTTGCTACTGAAAATCAAACTTCTGAAGAAAAACTCGATATTATTAAATTTAATATTATGTCTGACAAATGGATTAATTCATGTTATATGGATTTCACTACTAGAAATACTTATACAAATCATTTGTATGCACTTAATACTATTAAACTATGTGGATTTGACATTAATAGTTTAGAAATTCAACAAAATCAATCAGAACTTGATGTTAAAGTCATTAGTTGTATTAATTATATTGATGCTAATAAAAAAGAAATTGCCTATAAATTTAATCTCAAAACATTTAATAAAAATATTGTTGATCTTGAATTTAAAGACCAACTTAAAATTGTTAACAGCATTATTAATAGTCAATATGGGCTGAAAATTAAAAAGATTTCCAAGACTAAAAAAGATCAAGCCCCCGATCAAATTATTTATGCTATGATTGATGATAAATTATGGGATAGTTTACCCAAAGACAATAAAATTGAAGGTATTGAATTATATGATGAAACTGGATGTGTTGAAGAAAAAAGACAATATAATTTAGCATTATTAGACTTTTTAAATGATGATGAAAACAAAGATGATGAAGAAGATATTTTACCTTGTGAAGGTGAAGATGATTATACTAAGAAAAACCAACAAAGTGTTGAAGAACTTGAAGATTGCTAAATAGACATATTTACTTTATTAACTGTTATATAAAAAAATTGAATTATTTATTTTATATGAAACCTACTAATCTTGTCTGATGACACATAAATATAAATGTGTTGATATATAACATCTAATTCTGTAATGAATACTATGTTAAACTTTTTGCCCACTTCTCTTGATAAAACCAGTGTTGGTTGTGTCAAAATTGATTCTAACCGTATCCGTGAATTTTTAGCCATTAATATGTACCGTATTATGAGCAACATTAGACAACATCTTCTGGATGGCAATCTTGTGGATGGCTGCGACTATTTTGGACGCGTACAAATGCAACCTCCTTTGTCACCAACGCGTGTTGCAGAGGTTATTTGTAAAACTCTGGTTACAACCCCAAGTGGCCAATTGTGCGAACTATACCGTTGCTTCGATTTTTATGACCTTTGCGATATAATTGATATGTTTGGTTGCGAGTACTACAAAAGCTACTATGCAGTTCTTGCACTGAGGATCAAACAAATGATCTCTTTTAACGAATACTATGATCTGTTTGATTGCTTTGGAATCCAGAATTGTAAAAGTTTGATTAATTGTCGCGATGTGTTCAATCAAACTCTTAGTTGGGCTGTCCCTTCTTCCAAGGCGATACAGGAAATTTGCAATTTTGCTGCTGGCGAACTAATCCTTGAGGTTGGCGCTGGTATCTGTTTCTGGGCATTTCTTATTAGAAAAGCCGGAAATTGTATTATTGCAAGCGACAACTTATCATCTCATGGTTCAACTAGAGACAATTCTTTCATTCCTGAAATGTTTGTAATGGATGGAGTTCAAGCTGTGCAAACACACAAAACTAATGTCTTGTTTATGTGCTGGCCTGGTTTTGAAGACCCAATGGCTGTTGATTCCCTTCGAGCCTTTACTGGAGACAAATTCATATACATTGGTGAAGACCGTGGCGGATGTACTGCAAATGACGAGTTTTTTGATCTTTTAGATAAAGATTGGTCAAAAGTCGCCAACATAGATATTCCATCATGGTTTGGAATCTACGATTCACTCTCATTTTATGTTCGGAAACCTAAGCAGGCGTCTGTTCCAGAAGATGAACCAAACTCTGTTCCAGTAGAAGAGGAATCTTGGACAGTCCCCAAGACAAAAAAGACTGTTAAGACTGTTAAGACTGTTAAAGTAGTTTCTAATACGGGAAACACAAAATCTTCTAACAGATTTAGTTCTTTACAGGATGAGTAATGTTATTGTATCATCACACAAAACATAATTTAATTTATTTAGTTAAATAAATTAAATAATTACTTTCATTTTATTAAAAGTAAAAAAAAATTGAAAAAATAATTCAATCAAATAGCCATTTAATGTATATTCATGCTTGTCCGTACAGGGGCTGCTGTCTATAAATAAAGACATTCAAGATATTTATATTATTTAAATATCCTACCTGTATATATATTCTTTTTAGTTACTGTACCTACCGAACAAAAAGGATCTTTTGCACCCAAGGCTGGGGTTAATATAGCCAACAACCGTTTTGACGATGAGTCTAGCGGTTTAATTGGTCTTGATAATAATCAAACCAATACTCTAGATTTTTTAAATAGTCCCTCCCAAGGTTCTAATTCTAGTGCTAATATGTTTGAAGTTGAAGTTACTATCTCTTCGGGTTCTGCTAATGTCGATACTAGTTCTACGGGTGTTAATACTAGTTCTGCTAATATCGATACTAGTTCTGCGGGTGTCAATACTATTTCTGCTGAAACGGAAGAACTTTGCGATTATGTAGTAAGAATGTTTGGAAGAGAGATTGGTTCAGCAGAGAAAGATAGAGGTAATAATATTTCTATTAGAATTGGCTACCCAAACCTTGGAAGCGATTCCGATGTAATTTCTCCAAGCTGCGCACCGGAAGACTCTGACTCACTGGCGAAGCTTAAGAAGTGTAAGACTCTTTTAAGTAATTCTGAAGCAATATCAAGAATTTATTCAGGAATTGCAACGGAAAACTCTGAGTTAGCATCTAACCACTCATTCCGAATAATAGCTTTTGGTGACTTTGTAGAAATTTCTGTTCGTCAGCATTCTTATTATTATCGTTTGAATAGATACATTAACTCCGAGTTCAAGTCTTCACTTGCCAATTCAGAAATAGGTTCTGACGGAACACTTAGAATAGAATTTCCTTATCCTGACCCTTCTATTTACGATGGTTGTGTAAAACACTCGAGTAGTAATTTTGATTCTAAAGCTGCTCTAACTAACAGGAGTGTAATTAATCTCATCCATTCGAAAATTGAAAGCAATAATAAGAAACTTGCTGAAGATCACTCTTTTAAAATAGAAGCTGGCGAAGATTCAATCTGTATTCTTGTTCGTCGTATAGCTGTTGCCAATAGTGCGGTTGGTGCTAGTAATCCTGAGAGACCAACACATAACATTCAAACTATTGATGATAATCTTCGTATAGGTATTGCCAGAAAACTCGCAGAAGCTACACTTAAACTCGAAAAACAGAAGGAAAAGGAGAAGAAAAAAGAAAATCCTAATCTCAAACTCCTCAGTTTTGTCCCTTCGATTATCCTAACTTTTCGAAGAGGGTCGTCGGCTATTTCCAAGTTATCTAAAGAATTATTTGGTTATAAAATTATGAGACTAGAAAAAAATCCTGATGGTGAAACAGATCCAAATCTTGTGTACGTGCGGCTTTTTTCTTGTGATAATGAGCAAAAAAAAAACACAACCAGTGCTTTTACCCATGAAGCTTATGAAGAAGCACTAATTGAGTCTCATTTAACTGAAGATAATCATGATTCTGATTCTGAAGATAATAGACGCAGTAGTACTAAGATAGGCGGAGGTAATTCTAACACCAAGATAGGCGGGAGTAATTCTAACACTAGGAGAGATGGCGACAATTCTAAGAGAGGTGGAGGTAATTCTAACACTAAGAGAGGCGGCGGTGGACTAGCTTAGAAAATCTAACATGGTCTTAGACAGGACCTTGCGTTGCTTAATTTAGCAGCTAAAAATTGTTACTGAAGATTCATCTTTGGGGGTTTCTGCTTGTATTTTAAACAAGTGGCGACCTATAATCCCACTTAAATTTTTTTAAAAACAAAAATAAAAAACAAGCAAAAACCTTGTTTGTTTGATTTTTATCCATTTAAACAAATATTTACTTATACTATTATAATAGTATGACAATTATTAGTGAATGGGGAGGTTATACACTTGATCACATGACTGGATCTAAAACTAGAGGAAAAAGATCTAGATCTGGATTTGACTTTAATAGACCAAGTTCTAAAAAACAAAAAAAACCCGAACCTGATTCTGATTCAAGTTCAGCAGATGGTGATGATGGAGATTTAGGTGATATTATGAATTTGTTAGGAAAGAAATCAAAAGCACCTAATGATAATTTCTATTCAATGAATAATAATATTTATTTTCAGGATGAAATTTCATTAGAAACTGCTGATTATCTTAAAAAAGAACTTAGAGAAATGGAAGAACATTTACTTCATATTGCTTCTAAGTACTCAATGAATCCTCCTCCTATTAGACTTCATATTACTTCAGGTGGTGGTTCAGTTATTGCAGCATATTCTATTATTGACTGTATGGGTGAATTAAAAGTACCTGTACATACTATTGTAGATGGTTATGCAGCATCAGCAGCAACTTTAATATCAGTTCATGGGTCTAAGAGATTTATTAAAAAGAATGCATCAATGTTAATTCATCAAGTTAGATCAGGAATGTGGGGTAAAATGGCTGAAATTGAAGATGATTATAAGAATATTAAAAAGATTCATGAACGTATCAAGGATATTTATGAGGAGAAAACAAATTTAAAAAGAAATGAATTAGTTAAGATTTTAAAACATGATTTAGATTGGGATGCTGAAGAATGTTTAGAAAGAGGATTAGTTGATGAAATAATTTAATTTTTTATTTATAGAATTATATTTTTTTTAACCAAGTTATAACAAATATAATATTAATTAATATTAATCAAATGGAAACTAACCATAGTAATACAGTACTTAGTATATTAGCAAATTATAAAACTGCACAAGAACATTTTATAGTCTATAATGATATAATTGCAAAACTTCATAATACACATTCAGTCTTATTAAATAAAAATACATATAATTTTTGCAATTATTCATTAAACTTAGATTTACTATATTTTAATAAACAAGTTGTTGAAAAAGAATATGAATATTATATCACATATAGAAAAAACTGTTTGTCTAAACTTTATCAAGACTTATATATTTTACTTAAACAACTTATTAAATCTTTATATGAAATTGAACGTTCAGATGTTGAATCTGAAAAAGATTATATGAAGAAAAAACTTAGAGATATTACTGCTCCATCATCTTTAACTTTAGATATTGATCCTGACACAATTATTGGATGTATTAATTTAATTAAAGATTATTTTGAAAATTATAAAATTCAAATTGAAAATTTTCATAATTTTATTGAAGCTAATTGTACAAATAAACAAAATTTTGATATTAAAAATGTTATAGTTAATTTAAACACTCAACATAAAAAACTATTAATAGAATATGAAGGATTAAGTAATCTTTTCTTAGAAATTTTACAATCACACCATATGATTTCAAATAGATTTATTTCTAAATTAGAATTTTGTGTTAAAGTTTTACATGAGTCAAATTATGGAGAATTGTCTAAAATTTAAAATCTAATATAATAAATATAAATGGATTTAAATTCACACGTCATAGATATGAATAATAATAAATTATCTAATATTGTTCATAAAAGAAAATGGAAAAGAGAAGAAGAACAAATTTTAAAAGAATGGGCTGATAAAGCTGTCTGTTATAAATGGCTTCATCTTAAATCATATGAAAGTTACAGATTTTTTAATGCTGTCTTCACTATCCCTGTTATTATTTTATCAACTCTCACAGGTACTGCTAACTTTGCACAAGATCGTGTACCTCCTCAATATATTAGTTTATATGTCATGACTGTCGGTGGTCTTAATTTAATTGCTGGTATTATTTCTACTATTCATCAATATCTTAAAATTGCACAAATCACTGAAGCACATAGAGTCGCATATATTGCATGGGAAAAATTCTCTAGAAACATTAAAATTGAACTTGCCAAAAATCCTAAAGAAAGAATTAGTGTTAGTGAAATGCTTAAAACTTGTGCTGAAGAATATGATAGATTAGAAGAAACTGCTCCTTCTATTAATGATGATGTTGTCAAATTATTTAAAACTACTTTTGGTGATATTCACGGACTTTTTAAACCTGATATTTTAGGCAAAATTAACCCAACTATTATTTATGATAGAGATGAACATAAAGATGACGATGAAGAAGATGATGAAATTAAAAAGATTGTCAATGAAAACTCTTATCTTCAACTTGAAAAGAAACGTTTAGAAAAAGACAAAGAACTTGAAAATCTTAAAAACACTTTCTTACAAACCAAAGGTAGACTACCTAGTCCTGAAGAAATTGATGAACACTTTTTTGACAAATCTTAAATACTTAAGTTGGTTTTGGGTTGCAATTAGTTGCACAAAACCAACTTAAGTATTTAAGCTAAATTTGGATTTACTTGGTTTTATCAATCTTTTTGAGTAGTAATACTTGGGCTTAATATCTAATCTCACATGTAAATAGTAAACACCTAAACCGTGAGTATTTATATACACAGTATCAACCACTTGAAGTAGTTCCTTAACTCGTTTTGCCACATGTTTCCAAAATGCTATTTGTTGTTTTTGTGGCGCATTATCAATAAAATCTTTAATTGTTGTATAATTAAATGTTTTATTTGCCTTCTTAGAATCGCGTGGCGGGACTGGAACCACTAATAAAGAACTTTTACCTAGGCTTAAAAATGATGTCACATACTTATTTTTTGGTTTGACAAAATGTTCTGCAAATGGATCATAATCCTGGGTTATTTTTTCTAATCTGTCTGATTCTATATATTTTTCCTCGTAATCTGTATCCATATCTCGTGTTATTGGAGAAGTTTGATAAAAGAATCTCTTTTTTATATCAGGAGGATATGTTTGTAGAATTCCTTGTTCCCATTGTGCTATCTTTTCTTTCCATTTCATCCTATAAATAATTGAATAGATTTTTATTTAAGGGTTGCAACTAGTTGCACAAAAGTTGATATTTCTTGATACTTTTATATATAAAAATTGATTTTTTTAATTCTTATAATATATTAGAATTAAGTTACTATATATGACACTAATTTATCCAACTTTATTATTTAGTGCCAATAATACTAATTCTTTTTCTTGGTTTGACATTAAAACAAGGAAAAACTTCTCTCACAATAAAAGAAGAAAAAAAACTCCCATTAATTCTACCTATAATGATACATTTAAAATTGTTCTTAATCTTAATTCAAGACAAAAAACGATTATTAATTCTTGGCTTAATGACTGTATTTGTGTTTTTAATATTACTAACGATTTTATTAAAATGAAATTAACTCAGGATAATGTTAAAGATATTATTAATTTTTATAAATTAAGATCTACATTATCTACACATATACACGAAATTTGTTCCTTACATTATTTAAATAGACATACTGCGGATTATATGGTCAAACATTGTGTTGAAATGTATAAATCAGCTTTATCTAATCATCATTTTATTGATCGATTTAATATTCGGAATTTATTATACAGTAGACGTAGAAAAAACCTAATAATTGAACCTGCTTGTGTCAGTTCTAAATTTAATTCTATATTTGTTAAACAATTAGGAAAAATTAAGTCTAATTTAAATTTAAATTTAATTGGAAGGAATTCTATTCTGCAATATGACTCGTATAAAAATAGTTATGTAATAATAGTTCCTATTGAAAAACAGATAAATACAATACATAAAAGGTATGATAAATGTGGAATTGATATTGGTGTGCGTACATTTATAACTACATATTCAAAAGATTCTAGTTTAGAAATAGGAACAAATTGTTGTAAAATAATAGATCGATATAATAAACGTTTAGATGGAATACGGAGTTCAAAAGATCAAAAAATAATATCAGACACAAAAATGAGAAAATTATATTCAAAATATTCTGATAAATTAAAAAATAAAATATCAGATATGCATAATAAAGTATCAAAATTATTGTTGTTAAATTATTCAGAGATTATTATTGGGAAGATAAGTATCAAGAAAATGATCTCGAATCTAACATCGAACTTGAAAGAGATAACAAAAAGACGTTTAATAGCTTTATCACATTATAGATTTAGAATGAAACTAAAATCAATGGCCAGTAAATATGGAAATAAAATAGTAGAAGTAGATGAGTATTTAACGTCAAAAACATGTTCAGAATGTGGAAAAATAAACAAAAATTTAGGCAGCAATAAAGTATTTGAATGTGATTTATGTAAATTAAGAGTAGATCGAGACATAAATGCATCAATAAATATCTACAAAAATGAGAATTTACGAAAGTAAAAAACAAGTTTAGGATTCTTTACCCGTTCTTATCCTTAAAAATTAGTTGATCAAAATATATATCAAGGAATATCAACTTTTAAGTAACGGTTAGGTATTATATATTATTAAACAAATGGAAGGAAATGAATTTTTGCTATTTAATAGAGAATTTGAAGAACAAATTATTAAATTTAAATCTTATGACAAAGATAAATTAATTGAAGAAACATTATTCTTTAAATTTAGGTCTGATTGTAAAAAATCAAAAAACAAAAAAAGAAAATGTGAGTTCTGTGATAAAATCTTATCATCAACTGCAAATTATAAAAAACACATTAAATCAGGTATATGTACAAAAGTCGATGACCCTAATAAACATAAATGTGAGTCTTGTAATGCTATTTTTGCATCAAAACAAAATCTACAATATCATATTACAAATGAAGTTTGTAAAAAAATACAAAATAAAGCAATAGTAGATGAACAAGTACAAAATGTTAGTACCAAAAATCCAGAACAAAATGTTAATAAAAATGTTGAAACAAATGTTAGTACCAAAAATCCAGAACAAAATGTTAATAAAAATGTTGAAACAAATGTTAGTACCAAAAATCCAGACGGGTATGTATATTTATTGCAATTAACAGACACAAATACAAATGAACATTTTTATAAAATTGGTAAAACTAATAGAACTGATCCTTTCTCAAGAATAGGCGAATATACTCCCGGATATAAAATGTTATTTATAAAGTATTCAACTAATCCATCTGTCACTGAAAATAAATTTCTTGACATTCTTAGAAGAGATGATCAAATTGAAAAATATAATTATGGTAAGGAATATTTTATATCGTCAACTCCTGAATATATATTTAATTTGCTGGTTGGTGTAAATTAATATATTTGTAAGATTGGGTTAATATTTTGTGACCTAAAATTGTAAAAATATTTTTTCCCCAGATTTTCCAGACCAGAAAAAATTCTCCCGAGGGCCCCAAAAAATCTCTCTCTCTCGCTGAAAAAATTTGTTAAATAATATAATTAATAAGATTTATATATTGTTTAACAAAAAATTAAAAGATTATTTTAAGATGTAAAAAAATATTGTTAAAAAATACAATAAATTGTTAAAATGAATAAGATATTTGTTAAATAATATAATAAATTGTTAAATAATATAATAAATTGTTAAATAATATAATAAATTGTATAAAAATATAATATTAGTATATTACATTGTATATTAGATTAAAATTATTATATTATTTAATTATTAGATTAAGTTATTTTTATTAAGTTAGAATAATTAATAATCTATTTAAATTTATATATATTATAATTTAATTATAATTAATGGAAATAAATTGTCCAATTTGTGCAAATAAACATAATATAGAAAAACTATTAATTTGTGACAATATTTTTACTGGTGTAATAACAAAATATTTAAAAGAACCAGATAATTATATTTTTAATAATTCACAAGTCCAAAATACTGTTTTAAATAAAATATTTAAATGTTTTCATTGTGATAAAATATTATCATCTAAACAAAATCTTGACAACCATATTAATAGTGGTATTTGTGTAAAATCAAATGGACCAAATGAATTTAAATGTAGCAAATGTGATAAAAAATTTTCTACCAAGCAAAGATTAAATTATCATTTGTCAAATAATGTTTGTAGTTTAATAAATTCAAAAAATAAAAATACTGATTTAATTCAACAAAACAATACAACAAATAATTCTAATAATACAACAACTAACACATCTAATACTACTAATATTGGGACCTTGAATAATCAAAATAATGTTGTTATTAATGTAAATCCTATTCAAGAAACAGTTGATATGTTACCTTTTAGAGATGTGTGTTATAAAATTCCAACTAAAAAGTATTTGGAATACGCAAACAATCCAGATCAGGCAATCAAACAGTTTGTAAAAGATTACCATTTAAATCCAGATAAGCCAGAGCGTATGAATATATTAAATACTAATAGAAGAGATAACAGAGTACAGTTATTTGATTTTGATGAAGATTTTATTTGTAGATGGCAGACTAAAGATAAATCTAAAGTACTTGAACTATTATGTGATCGTGGGGTTAATGCACTATTCTTTGCAAAGACTATGTTAACTGCCGCGGGTATTAAACTTGATCCCGATAAAGAAACAAAGTTAAATGCCAAAATAAAAGAATATGAATCATCAGACAAAGTTAAAAAGAAATACGTGGATATGATAGGAGATTTAACTTATGATTATAGAGACATGGTTGAGTCAAATAAAAAGAAATATTCTAATTTGATAAAAAACTAATAAAAAAATTGATATTTTTATGATTTAAAGTGAAAACTTAAATATTATTTATTATAATTCCAATGAATAATATTAAAGCAGATGCGGCAAGAATTGAACAACCTAAAAATCTTAAGATTAAATTGAAAGAACATCAAAAAAGTTCTATTCATGCAATGTTGGAACTAGAGACAAAAGGAGAAATCAAACTAAAAATAAATTCTTCAGTAACAACAAAAGGAGCTATTAATTTACCAGATAATGCGATTTCTGAAGAAGCAAACATTTTTGGAAATAACTATTGGTATCATTCATGGTATTATAGAAACAATGGTGAATTTAAAGAGATAGAATATTTAATTAATACTAATTTTGGTGTATTAGCTGATAAAGTAGGTGCAGGTAAAACTTTAACTGTTGTAGGGATGATTGTATCTTCTTTAATACCACCAAATAATCCTAAGATTATTAATTCAACTCAATTTACTTCAATTAAATATTTAGATGCAGTTGAACCAATTAAGACAAATTTAATTTTGATTCCTCATAATTTATCATCTCAATGGTATAAAACATTTATTGAAAATACTAAATTAAGAGTAAAACTAATTCATAGACATAGTGTATTAGATAGTTTTAAATCAGTTTATACTATTTCAGATGATAGTGAGACAGCAAAAGAACTAGATATATTACCAGAACAGTGTTTAGAACATTATGATGTGGTGATAGTGACGTCATCAATGGCACAAGATTTTTTTGAAAAATATAAAGAGGTTAAATGGTCAAGAATTATTATTGATGAAGTGTTATCAATTAAACTACCATCAGATATTCCTTGGCAAGCAAATTTTATCTGGTTTATTACAGCAACGCCTTCAGGTTTGGCTTATATTAAAAAATTATATATTAGAGAAATTTTTTCAAATTTACAAAAGATTGTATTTAATTTTTTAATTGTTAAAAATAATGATGAGTATGTTTCAAATTCTATGAATTTACCAGCTTTAAATCAAATATTAATCCATTGTTTAACACCAAAGGCAGTTGGTATGATAAAAGAATTTGTAAATGAAGAAGTAATGAATATGATTAATGCAGGAAATGTTGTTGAAGCAGTTGGTAAAATTAATTGTAATGCAGACACAGATGACAATATTTTTAGAGCAATTACAACAAAGTTAGAAAAGGAAATACATAATAAAAAGGCAGAGTTAAAATATCAATCAGAGAGAATAGCAGATGATGCAAAGGCCCATGAAGATCTTTTAAAAAGACTTGGAGAAAAGGTTAAATCTTTGGAAGAGAAGTTAAAGTCAATAGAAGAGAAAATAAAGTCATATGCATCTGAATCCTGTCCAGTGTGTTTAATGGATTTTACAAATCCTGCAGTAATGAAATGTTGTAGTAATTTGTTTTGTGTACCTTGTTTAACAATGATTAATGGTTTATGTCCAATGTGTAGAGCACCATTTGACTTAAAAGACATACATGTGATTGTAAAAGATGAAGAAAAGAAGGGTAAGAAAGGGAAAAAAGTAGAAGCACCTAAAGAGCTATTATCAAAAAATGATAACTTGATTAATATAATTAATAAGAAACCAACAGGTAAGTTTTTAATTTTCTCTTGTTATGAAAATACAAATGATTCAATTGGTAGATTACTTAAAGAGCATGGAATAACTTTTGCTAAACTGTCTGGTTCATGTGGAGCTGTTAATAATACAATTGACAAATTTAATAAAAGAGAAGTAAAAGTACTTTTACTAAATGCTCAATATTATGGTTCAGGTCTTAATCTTCAGATGGCATCTGATATTATTATTTATCATGAAATGAATAAAGAACTTGAAACTCAAATTATTGGACGAGCACAAAGAATAGGAAGAACAGAGCCATTAAATGTTTATTATTTATTAAATGAGAATGAAAAACATAATGTGACAAATCCATCATTAGACATATCAATTTATGATCCAAATGACAAACAACTTTTAAGTTTTATTGCAGGTAATAATTATGATAATAAAGTAGATACAAAAGCAGAAGTTGGTGAGTTTTGGGATTCTGATGAAGAGATAGCATTTAAAAAAGCAGAAGCAAAAAGACAAAAGGCTTTAGAAAAGAAATTAAAAGAATTAGCACCTAAGAAAACAAGAAAGACAACCAAAAAGACAACAAAAAAAGTAGTTGGTGATGAAAATGAAGTTTAGATTAAAAATAATTTTGTAAAGTTAAAAAAATATTAATAATTTAGTAATTTAATTTATTATCTAATATTTATTTATATAAATATGGATTTCGAATCGATTATTTCTATTGTTGTAATAGTTGGAATTATTGGATGGATTTTATGCAATTGTTCAAAGTCAAAGAAAGAAAAATTCCAAAATGAAGTTGACATAAAAAATTTTTCTCAAGACATTGATATTAGTGGTGTAGAATATGTTATATATAAAGAAGGTGAAGAAGTTGATTTTAGTAAAATTTCTAAAAAGAATCGTATATTATTTGCATTATATGGGAGTACACAAAAAGCCCAGACAAATGTATTTCATGTAACAACTGTTGTTAGAAATGCTTATAATGATTATAAAGATAAGCAAAAGATTTTAAAAGTAAATAATTCAAATCTTGGAGGTCCAGATGGAGAAGATCCTTCAACTGGTAATAAAAAATATTTACGTATTTGGTATATACCTGATAGTACATATCCAGCCCCAGTTTAATTTTATTTATAATTTATATATTTTAAAAATAATATATAAAGTATATATATAAATATGGATATAAATTTTGAACAGATAATATCAATAGCAATTATTTTAGCAACAATATTTTTAATTTATAGTACATCTAAAAAATCAGTTGAAAAATTTGATGTAAATCAACTTATTTTTGAAAAAGATGAAAAAATAGATTTTGCAGAATTTAATAACAGACCTATTATAAATGCATCTTATGGTGCTTTTGATGAAAATAATAGACCAATTGTAGAAGATGGTGATAGATTAGTTGATGATGTTACAGAAGTAATTGTTGATGCCCAAAGAAACAATAAAAAGATAAAAGTAAAGAACAGTGATTTAACAGATGGTGTTGATCCAGCAAAAAATCATACTAAGAAATTAATAGTTTATTTTGAAACTCCAGTAAATTTTACTTGGTCAAATGCAAAATTAGCCAAATCAGCAACTCACCCACAATATACTATTGTTAGAGTTAGTAAAAGTTTATGTAATGCTTCTGGTGCTTGTCGAAATGATCAAGAATGTTATCAATTAAATAAAGATGGTGTTGGTGTTGATAATAGATTTTTCTGTTTTGACAAAAATCCAGTTGGAGATTTTACAGTTAATATTTAATTAGTTAATTAAAATATTTTATAATAAATATTTTAATATTGGAAACATTAAACATACATTGTCTAAAGCAATCTATTTTAATATGTCTAAACATACATTGTGTTTTTAACATAATCTTTAATATCTGAATTTTTAGATTTTATTTCTTTATTTACCCTATAAATTTTAAGAGCATTATCTAGATCTTCAGATGTTATTTTTCTTTTATGTTCAGATGGTAAACAAAAAACTCTAATACCATGTTGTATTTTAACACTGAGTAAAAAACTTTCAACATCACCTCCAAAATTAGGAAATAGATTATAATTTTTTTTAAAGAATTCATATAATTTTGGTTGTGTAATATCAACAGACCAAGAACTGTCTGGATTTGTATTTATTTCTTTAACCATTTTACAAAATATTTGTCCAAGTTCTTCATGTGTATATGCATCAATTGTATATCTAAAAGGAAATCTTCTATTTAATCCTTCATTAACTGCAAAAAAACATTCTTCTAAAGCATCTTCATAACCTGCAATAATAACAAGAATTTGGTTTTTCTTTTCAGTTAAATTTTGATTAATTGTATCAATACATTCCTTTGCATATGAATCACCACCATTTGGATTACCAAGTGAATATGCCTCGTCTATAAATAAAACACCTCCTAACGCCTCGTCTATTACTTCTTGTGTTTTAGGTGCAGTTTGACCAAGGTATTTTGCAATTAAATCAGATCTTTTAGCTATCTTAAATTTCAATTCAGGAGTTTTTGAAGAATTTCTAGTATTTTTAGAAGGGGGTCCATTATTTAATGATTTAATTAATTTTTTAAGATGTGAATTATATTTTTTTGGATTATAATCTTCATCATCGTCATCATCAATAAATTCGTCATCATCATCAATAAAATCGTCGTCATCATAATTATTATATGAGTTATATGTATTTTTTTGTTTAGGAGGATTAGTTATTTTATTAGGGTCTTGTATAATATCGAGGTGCCAATAAATTTCACCGATAATATGTCCTAACATAGTTTTACCAACACCAGGAGGTCCCTGAATAACAGTATGTAACATATCTTCATTTTTATCTTGAAAATCTTGTAAAAAATATATAATTTGTCCAACAATAGATTTTTTTACTCCAGCCATTCCAATAGTATTTTGAAGTTTTTTAAGTACTGGAACAATTTTATTTAATTTTTCTAAATTAATATTATATTTTTTATTTGAATTGTATGATAGGCCAAGTTCAATTAAGTCATCAAGAGTTTTGATTTCTTTATTGATAATAATAATTTCAGTACTTGATTTAGCTTTTTTATCAGCATGTTCATCAATTGATAAAGATGAATTAGCTCGTTTTCTCACAGGTTTGGACATTGACTATTTATTATTAAATATGTTTATATATTTAAATCAAGTGGTTGAAAAAATTATAAAAAATTATTTTGTAATAAATAATTCAGTAACTCCATTAATAGGTAAATGACATAGAACTTCACAAACATCCCCAATACATTTTTTTTCACAATACCATTCATTAACTTCTGCATATTTTACTAATCCATGAATTCCAATACCTATTGCAAATAAAAATAAATAAAACAAAATATTCTTTCTATTTGCATAAAATACATTTGTTTGTTTAATTTCATCACAACCATATGAATAAACTATTTTATGAATTATAAGACCAGCTATTATACTAATAACTCCAATTATTAAACTTTCACTTAAAGATAAAGTAAACATCTATAATATACTATGAGTGAAAAAAAATGGTACAATTATATTATTTTTGATAAATCACCTAGCACTAAAACTTATGTTGGTTCAACTGTTAACCCAACAAGAAGATTTAGACAACATAATGGTCAAATAAAAGGAGGGGCTAAATATACACGTGGGGGAAATTGGACTCCATATATAGTTTTATATGATATAACTCACACTAAATCATCTGCTTTAAGTTACGAATGGCATTTAAAACATTCAAGTAGAAAAATACTTGGATCATCTAAATATAAAAGAAAATGTGGATTAGAAAAATTTGTAACTTCAAAACTCATTTCTAGTTCAAAAAATAATTATTCCCATGTTTTATTTGTTAATTCAGCACACAAATCCATCACACCTATACTCCCATCCCAAGTAGCAATAATATATTTAAATAAATGTGAGTTTACAACTCAAATACTTGAAAATTGGGTTGAAAAAATAAAAACAGTAAATAGTATTCGTATAAATATCTAAACTTGTGTATAAGGTTTTTCTTTAAAGCTAAAGGCAACAACATTTTCAACAGATTTATTAATATTTATTTGTGAAATACTTGTATTATTTTTAATATAGTTTGCTTTATTATTCATTGTAATTATAGGTTGATCTAAATATGATACGGAATTATTTTTAGTTGTATTAATTTGATTAATTAAAAAAATATCAACACTTGAATCAATACTCTCAACAGGTGCATACATTGGTGCATTAGTAATCCCAATAATTTCAGAAGTTAAACTAGGTGCAGGAGAAGGGCCAGCAACAATTTGAGATGTAATAGGATTGTCAACAAAATTTGTTTTAATAAAATCTCTTCCTTTAATTTCATTATTATCAATAGTTTGTAGCTTTTTTGCAACAGAGGAAAATTGATTAGCAAAATTATCTTCTACATTAGGATCTGTTGTATATGCACTGATTAAATGAATTGGTTCAGCATTAGAAACTATTTTTTTTTCAACTTGACTAGTTAAATTTTTGACAGTATTAATTATATATTCTTGTTTATCTAAATCTGGATTTGTTTTAGTTGATTTAGTTGATTTGGTTGATTTAGTTGATTTGGTTGATTTAGTTGATTTGGTTGATTTAGTTGATTTGGTTGATTTAGTTGATTTGGTTGATTTGGTTGATTTTTTAGATTTATATTTTTGAATATGTTTGTTGTCAGTATAAATATTAATAAAAACAAGTAAGATAATAACAATAGAAATAATATTATGCATTATATTATAGTGTAGGATTTAATTTTTTATTAACATTATTATAATATGAATTTAAATATTATACTTGTGTTTTTAGTATTTTTCTTAATATATTTTTTATCTACAAAACAATCAAATTTAGAAATGTTTAGTGACATTCAAAATTTAAAGACTATTGCAAATTCTAAGATATTCACATCAATTCCAACAAATTTAGATAAATATTTTTCACCTGTTAATTATAAACTTTTTAAAAGTCAAGATATAAAAACTGATGGAAAAATATTTTTATCAGTAGCCTCATATAGAGATCCTCAATGTCCTTTAACAGTTTTAGATGCAATAACAAAAGCAGATAAACCTGAAAATTTAGTGATTGTGGTATGTCAACAAAATGACGAGTTAACAGATGCTCAATGTACTAATTTGTCAATTCCTAAACTTTCAAAGTCTAGTCCAACAATTAAATGGATAAAAATACCTCATACAGATGCAAAAGGACCTTGTTGGGCACGTTTTGCAATTCAACAAATGTATTCAGGAGAACAATATTATTTGCAGGTTGATTCACATACAAGATTTGTAGATTCATGGGATACTAAATGTATTGATTGTCTTAAACAAGCTCAGAGTTCTAAAGGTGATGAATTAGTGTGTTTAACAAATTATGTATCAACTTTTAATATTCAAACAGAACAAATAGAAATAAATCCTTTAAGAGGTCCAATGTTTATTGAGTCAGTAGATCAAACAGATGGTTTTGATAGGTATAATTCAAAGTATTCGGGACCAATGATTAAACCAATTGAATCAAAAGGATGGTCAGGATGTTTTGCATTTAGTACTGGACAAATGATAGTAGACGCACCTTATGATCCATATACTCCATTTTTATTTTTTGGAGAAGAAATGGATATGTTTGCTCGTTTATATACACGTGGATGGTTAATGTATATTCCACATGTTCCAATATGTTTTACAATATTTGATAGATCATATAGAAAAACATTTTGGGAACATCCAGATCAAGGAGCAATTGTCCCATGGTCAAAAATAAGACTATATGAAAGATTTGGTATATTGTCTGATGATTTTGTTAAAAAAATCCCAGCCCAAGTACTTCAAGATAACCAAGTATTTGGTATGGGTTCAGTAAAGACATTTGATGAATTTATGAAATATTGTTCAAGTTAATTATTAATTAATTTAAGTAAATTTTTATATTCTTTTATATTTTTACTATCTAAACAAATTTAAAAAACTGCTACATCCAAACATTTGTTGAATTTTTTCTAAACTTTCAATAGCAATAATAATATTATTTTTATCAGTTGTTTGTAAATCTTCATTGGTTTTAAGTTTTTTAAATTTTGTAATTATTCTATTTATTTTAGTACAATCTTCAGATGTTAATTTGTAACTAGAATAATTTTTAGTTAATTTATTTTGTATAAACATAAGATATTTTGCAACTGCAATTACTTTTAAGCTAGTTTCTTTATATATTTCTAATATATTGTAACATTTATCTATTATTTTTTTAAATTCTTCAACTGATATTATATCCTTCCTACTTAATACCATTAAATCAAAATCACTAATTAGTGTGCCTTCAGCAGCTCCATACATTGAATTTCGCAGGTTTAAATATTTTTCTTTATATTTTAAATACTTTTCTTCCATATCAATTTATATAATATAAATAAATATATATATTTTTATCCTACTTGATTAAATATTAACAAATATATAATAAATGCTTGACAAACTCTTTAAATTTGTTCAACAAACTTGTTCTAAATATTCTATAGACGAATCTCATGGTCTGTCTCATTCAATTCAAGTTTATAGATATTGTATTAAAATATATAATCAAGTTCTAAAATCTAATCCTCAAATAGAAGAACTTGTCCAAGTAATAACTTGTGCGTGTATATTACATGACATGTGTGATTATAAGTATATGGATGAAAAGGTAGGTGTTGAAAGAATTGTAGGGCTACTAAGCGAGTTAGGTTTAAGTAAAACTCATATTAACTTAATTGTCCAAATAATAACAACTATGTCTTACACTAAAATAAAAGCACATGGATTTCCTACATTTAATAGCCCAACATCAACCCTTGCATTTAATATTGTACGAGAAGCAGATTTATTAGCTGCATATGATTTTGACAGGTCAGTGGTTTATGCAATGGAATGTAAAGGTGTAACATGGGAAGAAGCAAATAAAGAAACTTACATATACTTTAAATCTCGTGTATTAACACAAATCTCAGACGGGTTATTTACTATTGAATCGGCATTAGAGATAGCTTTAGATTTAGATCAATTAGCTCGTGTTAAATTATCCCAAATTAATTTGTGATTTACAAAATTCTTTTAATGTAATATCAACATCACCGTCCTTAATAGTTTTATTGTCTCTAATAATAACTCGATAGACAGTTTCTTCAAAAACCGAAGGTAAAAGTAAAGATACCATTTTCTTTTTAATTTTAAATTTTGTATTTGGTTCAGAAATTGAATAAAAATAAATTTCATCAACAGGATTTTTATTTTTAAGATTAAAGTTAATATTAAATTTTGTTAGAATTACATCAAGGACTAATCCCTTTTGTCCAATAACATTTTTAAATCCTTCTATTTGTTGAAGTACATCTTCATTCTTACCATCAAAAATAATTTCTCCAACAAAATGATATAAGTCTCGTGTGTCAATTCGTTCTAGTAACTTTTTAACATTAGGATTCATTGTTGTATACTTAATTCTATCTATTAAACAATCTGTATAAGAAACAAATTTATCAATATCAGTTATATTTGCAGATATTCCAAATTCTTCATCAACTTGATCAAGCACATCTAGAATCATAAAATCTAATTGATTAATAACAGGATGTTGATAAATTTGTTTGTGCATTTTAAATCTTGAATGAAATAATTCATAAATATTATAAACTTCTTTGTCTGGGTAGCATATTGTATCTTGAATTACTCGGGCTTGAGAAAATAATCTATTATATTCAAAAGATGAACCTAATCCAATATTTTTTGTATCACGCAACAAATAATCTATTTTATCACAGTCTAATCCGGATTTGCCATTTGAAACAACTTCATACATAAATTCAGGTCTTCTAATTCTGTGTTTAGGTAGTTTTTTAGGTCTACGTTTAGAATTAATTAGTTCACAAATAAAATCTATTTCATCTTCAGTATATGCGAGTTTGTATTTAGAAATAATGTGTTTAAGAAGGACTTCTGATCTGTACTCATGATGAATCCATTGTTCAGAAGGAGTACCAGTTAATTTAGATTTAAGAAAATAATCATCAAAAAAGTGTGAATAACATGCATGACCTAAATCATGACAAAGACCAGCAATTTTAACTAAGACAATATCTCGATCAGATATATATAGCTCAGGTTGTTTCTTTTTAATATTTTCCATTAAAAGTCCACAGAGATAAGCAACACCAATAGAATGTTCAAATCTATTATGTGAAGCTCCAATAAAAACATGATATGCTACTCCTAGCTGTTTTATGTTTCTCAAACGCTGAAATTCAGGAGTATCAATAATTTGAATTAACTCTCGGTCAATTTCAATATGATTATGTACTGGATCGAAAATTAGTTTTTTCATATTAATTAATTCCTTAATTATTATAAACAAACATATATAAAATTCAATTTTTTACTCAAGTCCCAACATATGAACATAATATCTAACATAAGAATTTGATAAACATTTTTTAATTTGTTCTTCACTCAATCCAGGAGTACTTAATGTTTTCGTAATATATTGATTATATGTTTCTAATGCTCCTAATTTATTGTTTAATATTGTTATAGGATCATCTATTTTTGCATTAGGAAAGGAACTAGTTGCTAAATTATATAATTCCATATCTTGAGCTTTAACTCTTGGATCATCAAGTAATCTAAACATAATATCATCATTTAATTTATTGGTTTTTTTGCTTTTTCCTTGATTAGCAGATTTATTTTTTTTAGAAAAACTTCCCATTTATAATTATATTATTGTATTTATGTATTTAAATACTTTAAAACTTAAAATATTTAAAAATAATTTTATACTATTATTATATATACGAATGCACAGACTCCACCTACTTAATAGAATTAATAGACAAATTGCAGAACAACAATCTAAAACAGTTCAAGAACCAACACCTGTACCAGTTCAAGAACCAACACCTGTACCAGTTCAAGAACCAACTCCTGCACCAGTTCAAGAACCAACACCTGTACCAGTTCAAGAACCAACACCTGTACCAGTTCAAGAACCAACACCTGTACCAGTTCAAGAACCAACACCTGTACCAGTAGAAGAACCAACTCCTGCACCAGTAGAAGAACAAACTCCTGCACCAGTAGAAGAACCAACTCCTGAGACAGTTTCTGAACAAGTAGAAGAATTAAATCAAGAAGATGAAGAAGTTATACAAGAAGAAGGAAGTGAACAAGTTCAAGAAAAGCCAAAGAAAGGTAGAAAGAAGAGAAATTAAATTTAAATAAAGAATTGATTAATAAGAGCATTATCATTAGAGTCAATATTTCGAGGAATAATAGCAGAAGAGTGAGCAGAAGTTTTAGAGCCAATGGGTGCTTCTGAATATGTTTGATTAATTAAATTGTTAGAGTTAGGAGTGACAATTTGAGTATATAAATTTTGCCAATAATTTTTTTCATCAATGAGGTCAATGTATTTTTTAGCAAGTTCTTTATATTCGACAGTTTTATGAATATTTATTTTTGGAAGCCAAAGGTATGTGAATAAAAAAATAAATATAATCATAAGCAGAAGTTGTACAACATTTATTTCAATATGTTTCATATTAAAATAAATTTAGATAAAATATTTTTCCGTGTTATATTAAATGGCCGAATATAAAAATTATTTATTAACAAAAGAAATTGACAAACATATAGATAAAATTATTGATAGTATATTTACAAGACTAGTTATTGGTCATAAAAATTATATCAAATTATTTACAAAAATATTAATCGACACAATAGGTTGTAAATTAAATTTTACACCTAAAACAGCAAGTGGATTTTTCCAACAACTAACACAAAATGATTCAAGAGATATTATTTCAATAATGTATTTAATTTTACCATATATAAATGATGCAAATAATTATGAATTATACAAACAAATTGTAACACTTGAAGATATTACATGTAAGAAAAAATCTAATGATACTGAATCAAATAATTATGTAATTTCAAATTATCAGTTTTCAAGATATTTTCCGGAAGACATTGATAAAAACTATGCAGAGATATCAAAAAGAAAAAACATAATAAAAAAAATGGATTCATATTATGAATATAAATATTCATTAATAGATTTAGAAACATCATTTAAACTTGTCTTAGCAACTGTTGACCAAATAGCTTCAAGACTTTATGTTAATTGGATAAATATCATACCATTAACACTAGAAGACTATAAAGAGTCTGAAAAGTATAAACAAAGTATGTATTGGGATAGTGAAATAAAAAAGTTTATTTGTCCAGGACTAATAGAGCCATATCTATTTGATTTTTGGGATTTAAATATAAATAATGAATTAAGATCATATGGTGGTATAACAGCAGGTGACGTATTTAATACAATATGTGTTTTTCTATTTGGAGATATTTATAAATCAGGTGTTAAATGGTTATTATATGAAAAACAATTACAAACAGATTTATCATCAAGACCTAAAATGTATATTGAAATGTTAGATGAAATAATATCAATAGATTATTTATGTACAAATACAATATATGACATGATTGAATTTAAAAATAGAAAAGAAACAGAACAAAATTGGATAAGAATAATTAATGAAGTGATGAGTAATCCAAATTCTGTTTATAGTAATTTTATTAAAACAGCAGTTTTAAAATTTGACACTCAGTTCTGTACAGATGAAATATCTGATACATATTCATATGATTATACAAGTTTATATGGAAAACTTGAAAAGAAAAGAATAATAGAAATAAATGTTGCTGAAGAAAATTTTTTAGAGGATGAAGAAAATAGAATGGTTTTAGATTTAAAAAAATTAGAATTTGGAGAAGATCTATATTCAGAGTATATTAGTAAGTTAATTAATTTTAAAAAAATTCCATTTGAATTAGTATATGATTTTTTAGTAACTCAGATTCAAAAATTTAAATTAACATGGTATGGTAAAAATATTATTAAGTATAAAAACAATAAATATATAATTGACGCCGAAGTTAAATTTTCTTCAGATCCTACTTTAAATTCTACCCAAATTGGAAATAGGACTTACTATCCAACATATAAAAACATATATAATTATGCAAAATCAGTGTCAATAAAATTCATAGAAATAGAGAAAGGAGTTCAAATAACAGATGCAAGATGTTTAGATTCAGAACAAAAAAAACTATTTATTGAAATAATAAATAGAGATTATAAAATAAATTTTAATATATCAAATGTATTAAGAAAAACATATGGACCTGGGATACCTGTTGACCAAATTCAAGAATTTATTGTTGAATACTTTTTATCTAACCTTAAAGATCTTGTATTTACAAGTTGGATACAATTAGGTCTTTTAAATAGATTTGAAATAGATCCAAGTGTAACAGATGATATATTATTAGGAAGTTCTGAAACGTCAAGAAAGGAAAATATAAAGAAGAAATTAAATAAGAAGTTTTCATCTCCAGAATTAAAGACTAAATTATTAAATACATATTATTATTTAACAGGTGATAAATATTCAAATTTAGAAATTTATAATAAGAAAGGTAAACAAATAGATTGGTTTGAAGCAACATTTCAAGAAAATGAACCATGGTATTATGCTTTTGCAATGAATTGGGTTTCACAAATTAATTTTATGCATCATTTTATTAATAATAGAGTAATATTTGTAACTGGTGCAACAGGTCAAGGTAAATCAACAGAAGTACCGAAATTGTTGTATTATGCAGCAAAGGCAGTAAATTTAAATTTTTCAGCCCGTGTAGTTTCAACACAACCAACAGTAATACCAACAATAAAAAATGCAAAAATTATATCAATAAATCTAGGTGTTCCAATTGAAATAAATGGTTATAGTACTTCAACGCCTTATTTACAATATTCAACTCAAGACAAAAAACATTTAATATCAGGGTCTCAAACATTTATAAAAGAAGTAACAGATCGTACATTATTTGAAGAAATTATAAAAAATCCATATTTAAAAAGAATAAAAGATGAAAAGAAGAAAACATTTTCAAATGAGAATATGTATGATGTAGTAATTATAGATGAGGCACATATGCATAATATTAATATGGATTTAATTTTAACATTTATGAGAAATGTTGTACATATAAATAATCAAATAAAATTAATTATTACATCTGCAACTATGGATGATGATGAATATATTTACAGACGTTACTATAAAATTCTTGATGAAAATTATGGCTATCCAATATCACCTATTTTTACAAAACTTGATATTACTAGTGAATCGGATGAATTACACGTACTTGATAAAATAGTTGTTGACAGACGATATCATATTTCTCCACCTGGTTTAACGACAAAATATAAGGTTGAAGATATATATTTAAGTAAAGATACAAAAAATTATGAAGAAGCTGAAGATGCTGGTTTAAAAATTTTAAATGATATTTTAAAAAAGAATACAACAGGAGATATATTATTTTTTACAACTACAGAGCCAGCAATTAATAAATTAGTTGATCAAATAAATAGTACGTCTCCAGCATATGCAATAGCTTTACCTTTATATGGTGCATTAAAAAATAAACCAGGTAATTGGTTTGATTTAATTGAAAACATAGATAAAAATTTGTCAACATTAACATATTCTAAGAGTGAAATTTTAGATGTGATTGATGGGAATATAAAATATCCAAGTAAAGTAGTTCCAGGTACTTATACAATGGCAATTATAGTTGCAACAAATATAGTAGAAGCATCAGTAACAATTCCAACACTTCGATTTGTAATTGACACGGGGTATTTTAATTCTGTTGTATTTGATGATGAAATAAATGATGAAAGTGTTTCAATTGATAAAATTCCTGAGGCTTCAAGACTTCAAAGAAGAGGACGTGTGGGACGCGTTGCACCAGGTAAAGTTTACTATACATATGCAAAAGATGCACGTGCAAATATAAAACCACGTTATGGAATAGTAATTCAAGATGTAACTTATGATTTATTTAAGATTCTTCATGTAGATACATCTGATAATTTATTTAATTCAAAACCAATATATAATAGTGAAACACATCCAATAAACTATGATTATTTAAGAGATGGAACATTTAATGATTTTATATCAAAAGAACAAAATTTAACAACTCGAAATATTTATAGAAACCAATATTCAGAAGTAATAGTAAATACTTATATAAATCCAGTTCAAGATATGGAACAATCACATACACTTAGCTCACCATATTTTGATGGATATACAATGGTTGAATTACTTGATTATTATGGTGATTTTTATATAATTCATCCAGATGAAAATAAACTTACAAGAAATGTTATAACTGGTTCAATACAAATGTTTAAAGAAAAAAGAAATGTAATAGAAAAAACATATTCTTCAAAAAAATTGATAAATTCGTTAGAAAAATTATTAAATTTTAAATATTTATATCTTGAGAAACCGATTAATCTTTCAGCAAAAGAAGATTATAAATTTATAAAAAAACTACCATATTATAAATTAATTGATGAAGTGCTGACTAAAGAAAAAGAGACTTTAGGATTTTTAATGAAAAAATTTGATGAAGACAAAATTCTTAAAATATTTAAAACATTTTTATGTTCTTATGCATATGGATGTGAAGAAGAAGTTCTTAAAATAATTTCATTAATGTATTCAATTGAATCCTATAGAAAATTTGTTGGAAAACAAAAATTAAAACCAAAGTATAATGATTATGATGGTTTCATAGGAATGTGGGAAGATTCACAATCAGAACTTTTTTCATATTTATCAATAATGAATTTTTTTATTAATTCAAATACTAAAAATGAAGATAAAATAAAAGAAAAAATTACAGAAACATTCGTTAGTAAATCTTTCTCAACATTTAGTGATTTACTTAAAAAATATGGAAATAAAATATATTTAAAAGACAAGATAGATGAATTAAAATTAAATGGAATTGAAGATTTTGAATTAGTGAATTATACTAAATATAAGAATAATAATTACAATTTTAAAAAAATATATGAAGACTATTCTTTAAAGAAAAGAGATAAATATAGATTTGATCCAAAAAATTTTGATTATGCTTCATATTGTAAAGCATTTTATATAAATCCTGAGACAATAAAATCAGCATTAAAACTTTATGATACTTTTAAAAAAATAATTATTAAGGATAATTTTATAAAAGCAAAAGAAGAATTTAAAAAAACATATCCAGTAATAAGATCAATTGAATTGAAAAATAAAGAGAATATAATAAAATGTTTTTTAGAATCATATTTATCAAATTTATGTTTAGTTTCAAAAGGGAAAATAACAAGTATAATTACAGATGGTGAAATACAAGGACCAAAATTATCTTTAACAAAACTTACAAGTAAATATATATTTTATGGTTTGAAAACAAGAGATGAATTTCTTGGACTTACAAATATTTCAAGAGAACTTTTTGATCAAGTGATGCCTATTAATATTTTTGATGATGCAATAAAAATTTTTGATGAAGAACCTCAAAACATATTAAATATAACTAGAAAATATAATTATGTTCCAAGTGAAAATATAGAACCAAGTAAAAAAAACAAAGAAGATGAAAAAAAGTCAAAAATAATAAATATACTAATAGATAATCAAATAAAATCAGTTAAAATTAGAAGATATAGATTAAGTAAAAATATAGAAAATTAAAAAAATTGATATTTAGATTTATTGTATAAGAAGTATAAGGAATATAATTAAACTTATGTTACTTGCACGAGTTAAAAGAATAAGTGGAATAGTAAGACTAAGATTATTAGTTCCAGAATTTGAGACAAATTCATTTAGTGATCAATATGTTTATTCAGGAGGTGTTTGTTTAGAAATACAAGGTGAGAAAAATGTTTGTACAAATTATATTCCTGGAATAATTAGTGGCGAATTTTATACATACAAAGAAATTAATTCACCTAATGAAATTATTAATGAAACTTTATTAGAAAAAATTAATTGGTCTAATGCACACAAATTGTCTGTTTCATCAATGTCTAAACAATGGGATTATGTTAAATTTAATTTGTTAGATCTGTCTTTACTTAAACAGGATCTTATTAGTTTTCCTAAAATTAATAAGATTGCTGGAGAATTTTCTCCATCAAAATCCTATAGTTTATTTGGATCTTACAATAATAGATTTATTATTAATGAAACAATAAAAACAAATTTAGTCCATGACTCATTTGCATCTCAAATATATTATCTTGGTGAACAAACTGAGTCTTATTCAGGGTCATTAATATATACAATATGTGAGACATCAGGAAGTTATTATTTAGAGGTATTAGGTTTTACATCAAATGATTATGATAGTAAAAGTCGAATTGTGCCATTAGAATATCTTGAATACAAAGATTTAATTATTAATTCAGATACATTTGAATATAGTCCAACATTAAATGATTTAATGCAAATTCCAATTGTAAAAGTAACACAATATCCAAAATTTATAAAAAATTTTTCGAATATAAAGAAGGATGATATAGTTATTATTGTAAATGGATTGAATATAATAAATATGGAAATATATAATTTAAAATATCATTTTAAACAAACATTAGATGAGTATTTAACATATTTATTTCAAAAACAAAATGAATGTTTATTAGTAATAGTAAGAAAAGGTAAAATTATAGAAGTAAAAATAGATATACAAACATTTATATTTAATATGATAAATCCTATATATATGGATATTAATGATTTATATTCAGTTGAAAATAAAATAAAATTTTCTACAGATATATGTGATTCAATGTTACAATATGATGTTTATAATAAAGAGGTTGTAAAATATCTTAATGATCCAACATATAAAGTAGAAAAAATAGCATAAACATCATCATTTTGTTTCAAAAAAATTAGTATGAAGAAAAAAAATTTATATCTATAATAAATATAATTACAATGATTAATTTAAATCCTAAAATTTGGGGACCACATGCTTGGTTTTTTATTGAATCTATTGCAATTTCATTGCCTGATACAATTACTTTAGAAACACAAAATGAATTAAAACATTTTTTTATTTCTATCAGTTTTTTACTACCATGTGAAACATGTAGAAACCATTTTTCAGAATATATTAAAAAGACAGATATAATGAACATTGATTTTTCAACTAAAACAAAAGTTTTAACATGGATAAATAATATTCATAATGAAGTAAGAAAAAGAAATAAATGTAAGACAATTCCAATTGACAAAACTGTAAAATATTATAATGAAAAATATAATATTGAAACAAAAAGTTCATATGTTGATATTTTCTTTGTTGGATTATTTATTATCGGATTACTTATTTTAATTAAATATTTATTTTTTAATAATACTCCTAATCCTATTCCTAATCCTATAACTAATCCTATACCTAATCCTATAACTAATCCTATACCTAATCCTATACCTAATCCTATAACTAATCCTATACCAAGTCCTATATTTAATCCAGCTCCAACTAATGGAATTATTAAACCAATAACAAGCCAAACAAATTTAGTGTTACCAAGTAATTTAGCATTTACAAGATCTCCAACAAATTTATAGACTTGCAATTTGAGCAGTTATAATTTTTTCGAGTTCTTTTGATTTTGTTTCATTAATATTTTCATTAATAATATCATTAATATCAAGATTAAGTTCATTTAAGATTTTGTCTCTAAAGTTTTCAAGTAAACTATTAACATAGGATCTAATTAAATTTTTAAAGGAGATATTTTTTGTTTTAATGTTAATAATTAATTTATTAACAAGAATTTTAGGATGAATAAGATATTTTAATCTTTGTTCAAGATACCATAAACACCATCCAACACAAAATCCTCCAGGATCACCAATTCTTTTCATTTTTTTATTTTCAACCATTTCAAGAGTTTGAAAACCAATTAGAGGCAAATAATCTTTTGGTTCTAAATATTTGTAATTAGGGAAAAAATTTTCAAGATAAGTTTTAATTTTAAAATCTAATAAGTTCTTATTGTAATTAAAATCAACAGGTTCATCTGAACCACTTGGTTCAAATCTTTCAATAAGTTTAAGTTCTTTATCAATAATAATAACATTAGCATGAGATCCATTTTCAAGGTCAATTCCAATTGGTATTGCAAATATTTTTTTATCTGAATTTATAAATTCCTTTATTGACTTTTTAATATTTGTTGGCCATATGTCTTTTTGAAATATCCAAAAAAGTTCAAAATTTAAATAATCTCCAGTTAGTTCTTTAACTATACCTATTTTTTTATAGTAAGATGATACATTTTGATTATCAATATAGTCAGTAGTAATTGAAGTACTTAATGTATTATATTTTTTAACTAAAACAATATAAGATGTAATAATGTCTAAAATAATACCAGTAAAAGTAGTGATTGAATTATTTTTAGGATTCTCAATATCAATACAATAATTTTTCCTTTTAAGAGGAATTGATACTTTATTTTCATTAATATGTTTTTTAATTTGGGCAATACATTTTTCTTTATTTGAATCTGGTTTTGAACAAATTTTCTCCCAGTCAATACTCCATATATCTGGAGTTTTTGATTTTAGACTATTTAAATAACTTAAAACAATGATATTAATTAGTTGTTCTAATTCTTCTTTAGTACATTTAGATAAAGCCAAGTCATATGGAGTTTTATTTTTTTTGTCAATAATAAAAATATTATTTGTTTTTAATGCAAGTTTAGGTCCAAAACTTAAAAATAATTTAGTACCAATAATATAATGCCAGCAAGTTTTACCATCATTATTTTGAATATTTAAATTTGTATTTTTAATTAAATAATTAAGTGGATAGTTTGATATATTTATTTGTTCATGAAATATTTTTTCTAAAACTATATGAAGAGGTGTATTTCCCTCTAGGTTGCATATATTTAAATTTAATGACATTTCTTTTTTTATTATTTTATTTATTATTTCAAAATTATTATCTATAATTGCAAGATGTAAAGCAGTATTACCTTCATAATCTTGTAAATTTAAATCAAGACTATTAGATTTATCTAAAATATAATTGATTGCTTGACTATTATTATTTAATGTACAAATCATTAATGGTGTAAGACCTCCTGATTTTTCCTTTATATTAACATTACAACCTAGATCAATAAATTTTTCAATAAAATAATTAAGATCATAAATAGAAGCAATATGTAATGGTGTTTCATTAGTGTTATTGGTGAGATTAATATTAAAATTGTTATCAAGAGGAATTTTTAAAAATTTGGGGTCTTTATTTTTTGTGATAAGATGAAGAATAGAATTTTTGTTTTTATCAAAAATAAAAAGATTATTTTTTTGTGAAAGAATAGTAAAAATTTCGAAGTTTTTAAAAAATAATGCGTAATGAAGTGGAAAATTTCCATATGCATCTTTAATATTAATAATTGATATACCAATTTTTTGTTCATCATATTTAAGTAATAATTTAATAATATCAATATATCCATATTTAATAGGTAAATATAAAATGGTTCTACCTTCATTGTCAATCCAATCAAGTGTAACATTATATTTTAAAATTTTTTCAAGAATTTTAGAATTATTATAGAGAATGATATATTGAATTAAATAATTTGAATGTTCGTCTTTAATATCAAAATCAATATTTTCATTTAAACTTTTTTCAAATTCATCCCATTTTTGTTTTTTTATATATTCAAATAATTTATTTACCTGGTCCATTGGTATTTAAATTACATTATATTTTATTTTTATATTTTTACAAATAAATGTGACATTGATGATAATAAAGACATTGAATAAAATCCTATTGTCACATATTTTGTTTTTGCTTCTGTCATTTCAAACATTGCATAATATGCAATTATAATTATTCCAATAAATAAAAGAATTTTTTTCATCTTATAATACTTTACATAAAAATTAATTTATCCATTTAATAAATTAATTTTTTTATTTACTTGATTCTAACCACATTATATTATATGCAATAAATTTTATTATATCATTTACTAACTTTTTCTTCTCTAAATGATATGGTCTTATTAAATTCATTACTCTGTCATATTTAAACCATCCCACATTTTCAACCTCTATATGTTGTTCTGGTGTTGTTACTACATTTAAATTCCTATTACTTTCTACTATTGATAAATAATAAACATGTTTGTATTCAATATTATTAGTTCCTTTCAATTGTTCAACAATTGGATATATTCTATCTAAAACCCCCATTTCAGACATGTCAAGTGATGTCTCTTCTTGACATTCACGTGTTGCACATGCAATATCTTTTTCTGAAATGTTTCTCCTACCTTTTGGAAATCCCCATTCTGGTATTGGATACTTTGGCTTCAAGTTTTCAATTTCTTTTTGATGTAATTGTTTTAATATATTAAATTTTTCTTGTGCTGCTAAAAATTCCTTCTCATAATTCTTATTTCTTGCTGTCTTTTTCCATAAATCACACCATAGAACATCAAAATCTTCTGTCATTAATATATTTCTTATCTCCATTTCTGTCATTTGATCTATTAAATATTTTACTGATTCTAAATTATTTGGTTCATATCTACCTCTAATAAATTCTATATATCCTAATGAATTTTTTCTTGATATCATTAAAAAAAATAATGAATCTTTTAACTTTTCAACCAATTCATCACATGACTTGTCTATATTTTTATTATTAAACCAATATAAATTTATTTTATTAACATCTGGATTATAGTCTTTAATAATATATTTATTTTTAAATATTGAATTATATTTTTCAAATTCACCAGTTAATTTAAAATTAATAATACCGAAAGATGTGATTGGTTGAGAACATGATGATATAGAATGAAATTTTTTCCCACAATTTATACAGAATACTTTTTTTTCTTCAAACATTTTTCTTAAAAACTAATTAGTAATATTTACTTTTTTTTAAATAGTTTTTAGTAAATCATAAACAGCTTTTTCTCTTGGATGTTCATAATCAAATGAGTTAACAGGTTTATAAAATGTATCTGCTATTGTTTGTGGATTTAAATATTTATAATTTGATACATATATTTCACCATTTAATTCATATATCCATTCATCTGTGTCTGGATTTGATCTATATGGAATATTTGAATCAATATATTTAATATATGGTTTAAAACCATTTGTTTCAAGATAAATATTAAAGTCTTCTGGATATAATTTTTGATAAACATGTAATTTTTCATGTAGTAATGTGTCAATAAAATTATAGGATGAATTAATTATTGACTGATTAATTACAATTGTATCATACCTTGTATGTGGTAGACCTAAATCAATTGAATTTGTATTTATTATTATAAATTTCCATGGAATATTTTTTAGTTTGTTACAATCAATCCATTCAACATTAATTTTATCTATTAAAACATTTACTTGATTAATTCCTTTTATTATTATTTTTTGTTGTTCTTCATTCGGAATTATAACTGCGTTTCTCCATAAATCTAAATATGTGTTTGTTGATGAAATATTTCTAGCTATATAATCAAGATTATTAAATCTAGAAACATATCCATCTGGGTCTGATTTAATAAAATTATATGCTTGAGTTTGATTAAGAAATATAATATTATTATCATTATCAAAATTTTCATTTGAATTAAAATAAAAAAAATTAAACATAAGTACAAGTATTAATATAGTAATAAATATAAATAAAATTTTATATTCCATTTATATTTGGTTCAGATTAAATTTCAGAAATATTTGTTTTTATTTCAATACCACTTTTTTTATTTTCCATTTCATTATTATAATCTGCATCTTCATTAAATTCTACTTGAACTTGATTATTTGTTTGAACTAAACTATTTCCATCTTCTTCCTTTACACCATAAGTAAAAAATTGCTCTATTTCTTCTTGATTTGCAATATCTAATACACGACCCATAACACCAATTTTATCATCACCAGGACTAAATTTTTTGCCATCAATTACAACTTTAATATAATCGCCTCGTTCTAAATTTTTATTTAAACTTTCAATCCAGATAGTACCATCTGGTTTAACAGTAAAAACATGTGGATTCATATCAGTAATTTTAATAATAGCATTAATAGGTCCATTTTTTCCTAGTAAAAGTCTTTTATTAAAGTCATCGACACAAGCAACAATTACAGTTTTAACAATTGGAATAGAAATATTGGCAATATATTGAATATTATATACGGCATTTCCTGAAAAATTTTCAGGATTTATTATATTTTCAGAATAATCCTCAATTCTTATTATTTTATGCACAAAACCATATTTATTACATTTACCTTCAAGAGTATTTTTTAAATTCTTCTTTAGGTTTAAATAAAGTTCCGAATCCATTTGATGAGGATATAGTTCTACACGAGTAGCCAATTTTTTAATTACAAAAGGATTGACAAGTTCTTCTTCCATTACTTATTTAATATATACTATATCTTTATATTAAATTAATTAAAAAAACAATTTTTTATTTAATATTTTCATATATTATAGATAATGTCAGAACAAGAATGTGGAATTAAAAAATATGAAGAAGGACCACGTTTAAAACTTGCAAAACAAATTGCAACACAAGTTGATACACTAATTACAACAGGTGCTAAAGATTTGCCAATTGCAAAGTTATATCAAGTTGTTAAAATAGGTGTTACTATAGCAAATGGTTTACATAATTACAAATCAGAAAAATTAAAAAAAATGATGCAAGTTGTAATTGTTAGATTATTAAAAATTTTTAATGTTTATTTTTTTATTTTAAAAGTAAAAATATTAGCTGCTAAAAAACAATCTCAATATAATAATGACCCAAAAAGAAAAAAACATTTGCAAAAAATTTATAAATTAGATATGAAAGAAATTGATAATGTACTTACTGAATTTAATAATTTAAATAACAGTAACCCACCTTCTTCTTTTTTTTCAAAAGTAAATCCTGATGATATAAGTCGTAAGTTTTCAGATATTACTGAAAGACTAACAAGAGTTGTTAATGATTCATTAAACCATCTTACAACATTGTTAGGTGTAACAAGATATGTTAGTGATTTAAATTATGAAGACACAGTAGAATTTGATGCAATGAATTCTCCAATAATATCTGAAAATTGTGGGGAAATGGATTTTGCAAAAATATTTGAAGATTTATCTAGTAAAATAGAAACATTACAACAAGAACTCTCAACTAATCAAACTCTTGCAGAAGAATTCTTAAATGAGAAAAAAAGAGATGAACATATCTCTAAACATATGGGTTGTACTTCAAATGAAGAACTTGTTTATGTTGATACATGGGGTGCACCTGTTCCAATGTGTGTTAAAAAAAAAGAACAAACTATTGAAACACCATCAATCACTACACCAACAACATCTCAAATACAAACAACTTCACCAACAACTACAACTCAAACAATAACTCAACCAATAACTCAACCAACAACTTCACCAACAACTCAAACAACTACTAAACCCAAAAGAAGTTTTTTAAGTTCTATATTTGGTACTTCTAAAAGTAAATCTAAGTATTTAAAATATAAGCAAAAATATTTAGACATAAAAAATAATTAAATTTTATTTCTATTATATAAGTATATAATGGATACTAAATCTGTAGAAAAAGAAATGAAGAGAGCAAACGGTATTTTTACTGATGATGATAGAAGTGAAGAATTAAAAAAAACCATGCTGCTCTATACAAAAGGTTTAACACGTGGTGAAATATTTGAAGAATATATAAAACCGGGTAAAGTAACTACATTAAATCCTTTTACTTTTCCATCTTTATTTAATTCTGATGGCACAAATAAACTATTTAAACCTGATCCTACAAATAATGTGTCAAGTTCAAGAGCAGGTGAATTAGCAAGAGCAGGTGAATTAGCAAGAGAAGGTGAATTAGCAAGAGAAGGTGAATTATCAAGAGCAGGTGAATTACCAAGAGCAGGTGAATTACCAAGAGCAGGTGAATTACCAAGAGCAGGTGAATCATCAATACCACCATCATTAAAAAAAGTAATAACACTTAAAGATAGAGATAAAATGATAATTGAAATTAATGATAATATAAATCCAAAAGTTACTTTTAACAAATATTTACATATTATAACCGTACCAACAGTTATTTGTGATGCTATAAGGAAAGATTGGGCAAGTGGAGTTTTAAAACAAACTAGTAATCCAAATTATAGATTTTTAACAGATTGGTTAAAAGATGCTTTAGGTAATAAACCATTACAAATACTTGAACAAAATATTAGATTTATAGATAATGAAGATGTTCAAGCTCGTGGAAGCTTAACTACACAACAATATCACCGTGATTTACATGATCAAGAATCAATTTCACTATCAGTTAACCCATATAAACGAAGAGAGTTAGGTTCACACCAATGTTTATTATATTTAGACATTGAAGGTCGAAGTGGTCCCGATATGGTTTATTACGATAGAGAACTTGGTCAAGCTGTTGAATTTAATATTCCAATTCAAAAAAATGAAATGGTAATATTTCAAGATTGTTATTTTTTACATAAAACTCCAAATCCAACTCAAACAAATTTTAGAACATTAATATATCGTATATCAGTTATTCAAGAAAATGAAAAATGGGAACCATGTCCAGTAGAGTTATATGGTTTTTTAAAACCAGGTATGGAAGAAACAATTAAATATAATACAGACTTAGTTAGAGATTATTACAAAACTAATTATAGATTTGGATCTAAGTATTTAAAATATAAACAAAAATATTTAGATATAAAAAATAATTAAATTTATTCAATAGTTTTTGTCCATGTGTTATTATTAAATATAAATCCAAGTTTAACAAATGTATCTTTATGAATATCCCATTCAGGTTTTGATTTAATTGCAAGTTCATATTTTACAAATCTATCATCCCTTACATCCTCAAATATACCCCCCTTTTTCTGTTTAATATCTATTCCTAAATTTCCTGGAATTTTTTGAGATAAAATTGTTTTAACCCATTCAATTCTATCTTCTAAATTAAGTGGAAATGGATATTTAGGGTGATTAGAAGGAATTATTGTGTAAGTTTTTTTGTTTGATTCTTTTTCTGTTGAATATTTCTCTAAATATAAAAGTCTTAATCTAATAGCATTACAAATTTCAGTACGAGTGTCTGTTGGGAAATCTTCTAATCCAATCTTTTTAGCTATTTTAATTAAATATTTTTTATCTTTGGATGAGAAACAAACTGCACCTTTTAATGAAGGAATACCCGTACCTCTTTTTTTATCCAAAACTTTACCTCTTGAATGTCTTATTTTAAATACATCCTCTAAATCAACTGAAACCGTTTTTTTTCTTGCAACTGGTTTATCAATAATACCAACATATTCTGCTTCATCTTTTTTATCATAATACTCAAATACATCTGTGAAATTATATTCATTAACTTGAGTAACAGATTTAATAGTTTCAGTATCAACACCAAGAGATTCAAGTAGTTGAGTGTCTAAAGTATTTTTAAAATATTGATATAGTGACAACTGAGTTACCAAATCTGTATGATAATTATTTCTATAAAACATAGGTACATCTTCATTCTGATTAAATGGTTGGAAAATATAATATTTAGATCTATAAATTAAATAACCAGGAACACTAAATTTATCAAAAATATTGTCATGAAAGTTATTCAAATCATTTTCTGATAATGGAATAAGTTCATCAAGTGCTTGATAAACAAAAAAAGGTTCAAATAAATCTAATTTTTCACCAGTAAAAGAGTTTTTAACAGTTTCTAAAATTTCATTAATTTGATAAACATATCTATAACGATATAGTTCTTTAATTTTTTCTTTACAAAACTCAATTTCATTTCTAGCAAGTTTATTTGTAAATGTTGAAAAGTCTATTTTTTCTTTAGAAATTTTTTTATAGAACTTTGTTGTGTTATCATAATACTTCAAATTAAGCTTTTTATCAGTACATTCATATGCACATGTTTTAAAATCACATGTTAAAGGACATTGAGTAAATTTCTTTTTATCTTCTAAAGAAAGTTTCTCATACTCTAATGGACTAACACAATCTTCATATGTTTTAACTTCATCATCAAAAATATTACCATTATAATTTAATGCACAATCAACAGCAGATTCTTTCATTAATCTTTCTGTTTCTTTTACTAACAAATACTTACGTTCAGCTTTTTGATATAAAACTTCTTCAGTTGAAAGTTCACCGCCAGATGTTGTAACAACATATCTAAAAACTTGAACTTCTGGGTATGGATTATCTTCTGTGGCAACTGAATTGTGAACACAAAATCTAATTCCTCTACCAATTACTTGCATTAATTGTCCCAAGTGATAAGCAGTATCTAATATATGAATTTGTTTAATTTGTTTAATTGTAATACCTTCTGTCATAACTCTAGAACCTAAAACAAATTTAATATATTTACCATCAACATTATCTAAACTTGAAAAAACATTATCAAGAATTTTCTTCTTTTCTTCTGGTATTTGATCTGCACCTTCTTCTGATCCACCTGTTACTGTAATATATGTTGAAGGGTAAAATTTTCTATTAATATCAGCTTGAGAAAAATCTTTAAAAGTCAACCCTGTTAAACAATCTCTAGTTTCTGGAGTAATAGAATAAGAACCATCTTCTCTGTACTCAAGAAAACCATTTGCAAGTAGTACTTGTTCAAAAATTTCAATTCCAACCTTTACTAAATTAGAATAAATAAAAGCTGTTCCAGAACCAATAGGATTAGTAATTCCTTCTAAACTAGAGAAACTTGTTTTATTTTTAGATTCAAGAGGATTAACAAGATTTAATAAATTGGTTAAACATGCATCAAATTTTGAAGAGAAGAATTTTAAAAAAGGCTGAGAGAAAATTTTGCCTCCTAGTGATTTAGTTTTATCATACTCTGTGATAATTTCTGAACTATCAAATCCATCCATTGAAAATTTTTTTGAAACTGTTGATAAAAGTTTTTCTTTATTTGTTTTTAACATATTACGTAAAGATGATAAACCTTCTCTTCCAAATACTCCTATTACTGTCTTTGTATCTAATGAATATGATGGAAAAACAAAGTTTGCAACAGCTGCAGATCTTCTATCAAGAGTATCATCAGAATTAGCAATAACTTCATTGTATATTCCAAGTTGAAATTCATTCATAGGACATTGAACAAGTGGGGTAAATAGAATACCAGGGGGAACTTTACCCATGTCTATTTGTTTAGCATAAACATATGGACTTGCTCCTCTGTAATATGATATATATCCTTGAATCATTCTACTAAAATATTCTCTTCCACCTGGCTTAAACTCCATTAAATGATTCTTTTGATTTGTAAATACTAAATCTCTATCAATTGGATCTTCTGGTGGTCTTAAATAATTAATTAATTCAATAACATCGTCAGCTAAATTTTTCATAGGTGTTGCAGTACATAAAACAACTCTTAAATTTTTTGAATTAGCAATAATTTTTTGTACAGCTAATCCCCAATCATTACCAGTCAAGTGATGTGCTTCATCAATAATTAACACTGTATTATCTAAACTTTCAATTTTATCAACAGCAATATCTCTTTCATATTCACCTTCTTCGTTTTTTCTATAAACTTTTTGAATATCGCCATCACCTTTAACGTGTTCAGTAATTTTTAATCCAAGTGCTTTTTTGGCAAAGCCTCTATAAGACATGATTCTATAGTATTGCATAGCAAGTGCTTTAGCTTGTTTCATAGCACGATCTTTTTCTGTTTTATCAATATATCCCATTGTTTGAGAAAAATCTTTTAAATATGTTTCTTTTGTACCTTTAATAATTTCGTCTTTCCAAGATTCTTTAAGTAAAGGACCTGGAACTAGCACATAAATTTTCGTTCCGTATTTAACAGCCATGTCTTTAAAATTTTCAGCAATTGAAACTGCAGCAATTGTTTTACCTGAACCTAATCCATGGAAAATTAAAACCCCTCTATATGGAGTCTGTGGATTTATAAAATTTGCTAATAAACTTTGATGAGATTGTAAATTTACATTAACAGAACAAATTTCATCTCTAACTTTTTTAAGTTCAGGATATGTTTTAACTTGGTTAGGTTTAGGTATTTTATGGTAATAAAATTCTCTCTTTTCATAAATCTTTTTCTGAAAATCATCTGCATTAGTATCCGGATATGAAAAATCCTTTTTTAATAGTTTTATAGTGTCCATTATTATTAATAAAGATTTTAAATTGAGTTAAAAATCAAATAATTTAGTTATAAATATATATTAATAATGAATAGTGAAAATTTAGATTCATTTGTTATTTCTGATCCAACGGATATTGAAGGAACAACATTTACTAATTCTGATGTACCTTTGGTAGATGGAACAACAAATTCTAAAAAAACATACAATTTGTCTTTAAGAAAAAAAATTGCTGAACGTGTTGAAAGTCTTAAATCTAAAAAACACTTTAAACATATTTTTAAACTTATTCATAATTCATGTCCTAACTCTTATACTAGAGATTCTACTGGTGTTTATATTAATTTTGAAGTTATCCCAAATGAAGCAATTGAACAAGTTGAAAAATACTTAAATGAAGTATCTCCTAAAACTAGTTTAATACCTTTACCTTCAAAATATACACCATATTTTTCTGATGAATTCAATCCAAAAGACTCAGGAATTAAATTATCAAATCATGAAAAAAACTTTCTTAAATATATTGGTAATGAAACAGAAATTAAAGAACAAAATAATACAGGATTAACAATAGATACTGAATCAAGTATGCGTGTTACATCTGAATCAAATAATCAAAAAACAAAAATAATAATTAAACCTTTTACTTTTGAATAGACTTAAATATATATCAATTATATTTAAATATATATGGAAAAATTTATAAATTATTTAAAATCAGATACAAATGCATCAAATCAATTTATTAAGGGTATTATGAAACAAAATTGGTCAAATGAAAGTTACTGGGAAGAAATTATTCCTATGTTAGATTTTTCAGACTCACGTGTTGAAAAATATGTTGAAGACAATATCAATGATTTTAGAACTGATTACTTAATTAAATATTCTCATTGTGCAACTACTAAAATTATTGATATAATTATTAGTCACATTGAATTACTTGAAGATAATGATTTAGAAAATTTAGTTCAATTTCAAAAACTTACACATAAACAGCTTGAAGAAATTATTGAATTTAGTGGTAAATCAAAAGAGCAATACTTATCTTTAATTAATTTAGCCCAAGAATTCCAACAATTAACTCCAGAATTTATTGAAAAATATAAATCTGATTTAAATTGGGATTTAATTTCTGAAAATCAATTTATGGATTTAAAGTTTCTTTTAAAATATAAAAAAAATTTAAACTGGGAATTAGTTGCATTAAATCAACATCTTCAACCAATATTTAATGAAAGTTTTCTCAAACTATTTGAAGATACAAATATTTGGGATGGAATTGGATTTATGGAACAGATAACAAGTGAGATAATAGAAAAGTATAAAAACAAGTTAACAGAGAAATCATATAAATCAATATCTTTAAGAGAGATAAACTAATAAATAATTGATTTATTTTATTTTTGATATAAAAATATATAACTATTTTATATTAAAATAAATGGGTATTAAAGGTTTAAACAAATTTTTAGAAACATATGCTCCTGGTTCGGTAAAGGAAATTTCAACTACAACTTTAACAAATAAAGTAGTTGCAATAGATGCATCAATATTTATCTATCAATTTGCATCAGCTATAAAATCATCTGTTGAAGATTTAAAAACTTCAGAAGGAAAAATAACAACCCATATTCATGGAATTCTCACTAAAACTCTTAGTATTCTTAAAAAAAAAATTAAACCTATTTTTGTTTTTGATGGTAAAGCTCCTAGTCTTAAAAGAGATGTATTAGACTCAAGAAAATCAAATAAAACATCCGCTGAAAAATCTGCTAAAAAAATTAAAAAAGAACTAAAACAAGTTCAACGCGATCTTGAACCTATGCCTGAAACAATGGAACAAATTCAATCTCAACTTAAAAATATTGCAAAAGCGAAAGAGCTACAAGAAACTTTAACAAAATTACAAAAAAGAGCAGTAAGTGTAACTCATACTCAGATGGAAGAATGTAAAGAAATTGTTAAACTACTTGGTATACCCATTATTGAAGCACTTGAAGAAGCTGACTCTCAACTATCACAATTAGTTAAAGATGGAATTGCAGATTTTGTTGCTTCTGAAGATATGGATTTATTAACTTTTGGAACTCCAAAATTAATTAGAAAGTTGTCATCAAAAGGAACAGTTACAGAGTATTCAATAGATCAAGTTCTTAAAGAACTAAACTTAACACAGACACAATTTATAGATTTATGTATATTACTGGGATGTGATTATACAGGGACAATAGGAAGAGTTGGTCCTTCAAAAGCGTATGAGCTAATAAAAACCTATGGTTCAATAGATGAAATGTTAGCATTAGATCCAAATTTTAGTCCATCAAATCCCAAACCCAAATATATTTTACCAGAAAATTTTATATACAGTGAATCAAGAGCATATTTTTTAAATCCCCCAGTCAAAAAAATAAGTAAAGAAATGATAACTTGGAATCCTCCAAATTATCCAGCAGTTCAAGAATTACTAAAAACAAAATATGAATATTCAGATGAAAATATTCAAAAATTGTTTGGGGTACTACAAGGAGGATATTATTCAGTAATTTCAGGAGAAAAAACATTAGCCCAATACAATAAATCTAAAGCAGAATATATTAAACAATTAAGATCAAATATTAATTTTGATTCTGATTCAGATTAAATTTTAATTACTTTTGTTTTTTTAAGAATTCTATTAGCAATAACAAAAGTTCCAATTAACATAATAAGGACAAAACAAAACATCCAATAAAGTAAAAACCATGAAAAGTTTGCCCAGCCTTTGATACATAACCAGTTAAGAACCCAGGTTACAATATAAATTACAGCTAATCTTAAAACAGTGTTAGATAATGAAAATTTACCAGCAACAATCATTTTAGCAATTAAAAATACAAACATCCATGCTGAAAACATAAAATATATATGTGCAGGACCACAAAGAGAATTTACCCATTGAACAGCATCTTTAAACATAATTATATAATATATTTATATAATTTTTTTCTTTATTTTTCATTTAAAAATTTACTTATTGCATTTACAAATGTATATGGTTGGTTACCTTTAAAAAGATTTAATTCTAACGCAACTATCTTTCCTATAATTTTTTTTATTTTTCTCTGATCTTGTTTTGCTAATTGAACATAAGGATTTGAATCAAGTGATAATCTATTAAAATCTCTGTATTTTCTTTTTAATTTATTTAATATACTAATTTGATCAGGATGTTCATTTAAGATTGCTGAATTAAAAATATCATCTGAACCAAGTTTTTGTGAAGTTAAATAAACATATACAGACTCAACTTTTTTATTTGGTATTATATTTGGTTCTTCTTTTTTAGGTTCAGGTTTTTTTCCATTAAATCCATATAATTTATCAATTTCATTAAAAATCCAATCAAGTATTCTTTCAATTAATGACTTGGATTTATTAGAATTATCATCTCCTCCTTCTTGTGTTTTTGATAAAAATTGAGTTAACCCCGTCATTATAATTGTACCTATTATTGCTGTACTTATTGATGGAATTGGAAGATTTGATGATGTTGATTTATAACTAATATAATCTTGAGCTAATGAACTAATTTTTGGAAATAAACTTCTTGCAGTATAAATAGTTAATCCAGTACCAACTGAACCAATAAATAGTTTGAGTTTAGATTTAAAATCATTTTCCTCATATAAAGCTAATGAACTTGATTCATTGGTTGAGTCAGAACCAAGCAACTTATCAACAGCAAGATATGCACCTGCTGTTGCAAAACCAATACCAGCAGTTATTGCTACTGTTTTAGCAGTTTCAGCGATTTCTTTGGCTTTAGCAATTGCATCAACAGGAACTTCTGTAAAACCCATTGCGAGTGCTGTGCTTTGAAGTTTAGCATTAACTGTTGAAGTAATTGCATCAGTTGCTGCTTCAGTTACTTGGGCAGTTACATTCTTTACTAATGCTGAAGATTTTGATAAACTTTCTAAAATTGAATATAGTTCTTGTTCAGATGCATATGTCATATCTGAAGACTTTCCAGTTGCAAAAAATATTTTAATTTGTTCATTAGATTTTAAATATTCAGCTTCATTAATTAGATTAATAATTATATTTGATTTACAAGTAGTAATGTCTTCACAAATTCCATGTTTCATATTATCTAATGTTTGTAGTACTTGTTTTTTTTGTTTAGATATATTTTCTTCAACAAATGCTTCAAACATTTTATATATTGGTTCGTATTGCTCTTCTAGAACCTGGACTTCAGCTTTGTTTTCTGGTACTTCCGCATACAATTCTCTAAGAGATTTTTGATCTGTTTCTGGTTTAATGGGATTTATCTTATCATCATACAATACATCAATTCCTTTTTCTTTTAAAAAATCTAAAACATTGACAGGGAATAAATTCTCATCAGCTACTTCTTTTAAAATATCATATAATTGGGATATATAATATGGATCTGTTTTTAGTTTTTCCCATTTCTTTTCTAAAAAGAAGTTTAGCTTATCACTTGAAGATTTATTAACTTCTTTTAAATTAAAATTATTTCTAACTATGATATTTTTAAGAGTATCAAATATTTTTTTGTTATATTTATTTAAATTTAATTGTTTAACAATTTTTTCAATTGTTTTGATTGAAACAATTAGAGAATCAAAATTAAAATATGAATAAATTTTAAAACAAGTAAATTTGTATTGTGAATCTGAATTATCATCTTCTTTAACAAAATTTTCAACTTTAATTTTTTCAAAAACATAGTTTTTAAATCCACTAATACTTATTGGTTCTTTTTTCCCTACTATTTTTTCTGTTGCCCAACCTAAATATGAACTTGTTGGTAATAAATTTAAAACATGAGGCATACCCTTGTCATAAAGATATCCTCTTATCAAAGACATAATGTTCCAATTTATTTTTTCTGGAGAAAGTGCAGCAAGTAAATAGTACAAAGATTTTTGTTGTTTATCTGTCGGTGTTGTTTTAAGTAAATTTAATTCTGTTAGTAAAAATGGATCAATTATTTTCTTTAGTTCAATAACTTGAATTAATGTGTAAATTTGTTTTGGTGGACAAGTTCCTAAACTAAGTTTGTCAAGAATTGGTTTTAATTTTTTCCAACTAATTAATCTTGATGAATTAGTTTCTTTTGTATTTAATGTTAAATAAAAATGAATTAGTTTGTTTTTATCTTTGTTCTCAGCAGCTGTTTTACAATCCACAATATGAATTAATAGTTTGATCCCAGAGATTTTATCTTTGTTAATTGTCTTATCAACTACACATTGATCTAAAAGAGATTTTGGAATTGAGTTAAATGATAAATCTGAATTTGTTTTAAGATGGGCAAATTCTGGATTATTAAATTTTGCCAAATATTCTAAATCAATTTTAGATAAAATTTGTAAAAGTTTATCATAATTAATATTAGTAAAATCAGTAAGACCGCTTGGAAATTTATTGTTTAAAGATTTATTATAAAGTACAAAATTATTTACTTTTTTTTGCTCTTCTGGTGTTATAACTTGAATATACAACTTTAAAAATAAACTTTCTAAATCTTCTGTTTTAATTTGATCAGTTCTAAACGTATTTACATAATTAACAAATTTTTCAAGATTATTAGGAAGATCATTAACAGTTAATTTTCCATTAACTAAATTTATAATAAAAGTTGGATACTTAGCTCTAATCTCTGGAAATTTTAAATATTTTGGATCTAAATATGTTTTAATATTACCTTCTGGAACCTTAAAATTTTCTAAATATTTTTTATAAGATAAATTAATATTTTCTTTTAAGAATATTTCATTACTATTTAATTTCATAACTAAATCATTTAAATTATTAGTTGGTAGTTCAAGATATTTAAATATTTCTTCAAGGCTAGAATCAACAAAAAATTCATTTAAATCATGGTTTTGATTACTAAAAATTTTAGGATAAAATTCATGTTTTTCTAATTTTGGTTTATAAACTATTAATGCTTTATATACTGTATCTATTTCTTGTAATACTTCTAATTCTGCATTTTGTTCCGCTTCAGATTTTTCATAAAAATTATTTACATAATTATACAAAGTAAAAAATTTATTTGAACCAGATTGTTGTTCGTTTAAAATATTAATTAAATGGGGGAAAATTTCTTTCACAAGTTCTAAATTGTTTTTTAAAAATAGATCTTGAAGATTTAAAACAAAATTATCATTGTCAAAATATGTATCTTTGTTTAGAAGTAAATAATATTCCTTTATTTTTTCAATGTAACTATCTGCTAATTTATTAGTTTTGTTTGTTTCAATAAATTTATTAAAACTATTTGCAACTTTAATTAAAAAGTTATAGATCTCAAATGCTTTAGTTTCTTCTTTTATTTCAAGCTGATCTTTTATTAAAGTTTTTATATATGCTGAATTATTATCAATAAATTCTTGTATTGTTTTCACATAGATTGAATTTTTCTCCCTAAGTCTTAAATTTTTCTCCCCAAGTCTTAAATTTTCTAGAGATTCAAGAAGTTCTTTATTTTCAGAATATAAACTGTTTACACCATAGTCAATAAAATAATTTTCAGCTATACTTAGTTTACATAGTAATATATTTATTTTATCTGTATCTTTGATATACAATAAGTTGTTTTTATATAGGTTACATAGTATAGTATATGATTCATAAGCATTTTCAGGTGAAAAATTAAGTATTTTAGGAACTGATGTTACTTTTGAACTGTTATTTAAATATTTATGTATAAAATTATTAAGTAGATTAAGTTTATCTAAAGCATTATTAATTTCATTAGAAATTTCTTCAATTTGTTCTTGTCTTAGTGTTTTACTTGATACAATAAAATGGTAATAAAATTCTTGAACAGGTGTTATTTCTTTATCTAATCCAAGATATTCATTAATTTTTGGTCCTGGACATTCTCTAAATTGGTTAGCTTGATATAATCTTTTAAATCCAAAATCCATACCCCCGCTCTGTATATTTATATATTCTGTATTATTGTTATCCATTAATTTAATATTAGATTATAAAATAAAAATATCACATTAAATTAAATGGGAATTCCTGGATTTTTTAATGCTATTTCAAAAAATTATCAAATTGGCGTTTCAAGTTCTAAAATTATAAAATCACCTGCAGTACATATTGATTTTAATTCTTTAGTTTATACTGCTAAGTACAGTGTTGCAAATATTCTTGGTCAACATATTAAAGCCAAACTTGGTTTTAATTCATATGATCCTGTACCAGAACTAGAAGACAAGATTAGCTTGACAAATCCTTCATCTATATCTACAGTACGTGATTCAATGATATTTGACACTATCAAAGTGTTAGTATCTAATATTCTAGTCCAAACCTCTAATCCAACTGTTTATATTTATTTAGATGGTGTTCCATTTATTGGTAAAATGATTGAACAAAGAAAACGTTCTTTACTTGGTTCATTAATAGAAAAAGGTAAAGAGCTAATTGCTTCAAATACATATATTGATCCACTTGAACAAAAGTTTAGAAAGTTTGAATCCTATATTAACCTAGACAAAATGCAAATTAAACCAGGTACTGAATTTATGAATAAATTAGGCTTATGGTTATCACGTACATATTCTAAATTAGGTTATAAAATTAATGGATTTGATGAATCTGGTGAAGCAGAACATAAAATTATGCAATATATAATTTCTAATCCAAATTCAAGTCAAGATCTATTAGTATATTCTCCAGATGCAGATATGATAGTATTACTTTTGCCTTTATGTTTGTCAAATCAAATATATTTAGTGAGAGATTCAGTTGACAAATCTGTATATGATTTAAATATTTTAATTCAAGACATAAGTAAATTTTTTAGTTGTACAGATAATACAAGCAAACAAAGAATAATATATGATATATGTTTTATTTATAATATTTTTGGAAATGATTTTTTGCCAAAATTCGATTTTATAAATATTTATGATAAGAAAACAATAGGAATAGTTTTAAGTTTGTATTTAAAATATTTATCTAAATATCCAGAAAAATATCTAATAAGTGAATCACAAAAAATTAATTGGTATTCTTATGCTACCTGGCTTGAAATTCTTAATAAAGAATTTTCAAATATAAAAAGAGATAAAGTAATGGAAATAGATAATAGTTTAGATCCAAAAAAATTTACAGACCAAATATATTCATTAAATAATTTTGGAAAAGGATTTTATGGAAAAACATATGATAAATATGTTTGGACAAAAACATTTTATACAAATTCAGTTTATTTTGAAATAGATCATTCAATTGAATCAATTGTTTGTGATTATTGTGTTGGTATGTTAATGGTTGAACTTTTATATACTAAAATTTATACAAACAAACTCACTAAAGAAGAGTTGAGATTAGTTGAACTTTTTCATTATCCACATCATAAAGCACCACTTATTCCTGATATTTATAAATGGATTAATTTAGCCTTAAAAAGTAATACATTAAATTCTCAACTTGAAACTCATATAAAAAAAAGATTAGATCTTTATCCAAAATTGTTTAAACCAGATTATAAGTTTCAACTTTATTATATAACACCTTTATATAGTGATTTTTTAACTTTAACTAATCAATCTAAACCAAGCAAAGAATATCCAAAACTTCCCCAACATGATTTATATGAAAAATATATTGATCAGTTAATATGGGATCCATTAACAAATAAATTAAATATAGTTAGTTTAATAGATTGTAATGCTCAAAGATTTATTGATAAATGTATACCATTACTTGCAACTAATATAGAAAATCAATGGGTTAATTTAACATTTGATCCAATAGACTGGATTAAGAATTAGACTTAAAATTTAATCCAAAAAACTTGAATATGAAAATATTGATTAACAGAAGGTTTTGGATTTATATACCATGCAAAATCAAAATTATTTGTTTTTGCATTGTGTTCGTATAAAAATGAATATAATATTTCATTAATTTCTGATGAGTCTGGCTTCCATTTCATATCAAATTCTGTATTCCATAAAATCCAGTGATTTGTTGTCTCTGGAATATTATATCTAAAATTTGTTGGTTTAAATATCCATCCAGATTTATTATCAAACATATATTTCTCTAAATCTAAATGAGCTGTTGAATTTAATAATACTTTTTTTTCAACAAGTTGTTCATGTGTTGGTCTACATGTGGAACTGTTAGGTAACCATGGATGTAATATATATAGTTCATCTAATGTATATGGACTAATTTGTGTTTGTAGCATTATTTATAATTTATTAATATTTAAATATACAAACAAACAAATTAAAAAATCAATTTTTTCGAACATGAATTTTATTAAAAAGTAAACTTTTTTAATGTGCCACAAGGGAAATAGCCCTTTTATGCAATTTTTATTGTCTACTTTCTAATATCTGGATAGTTTAATTTAAACCAATCAACTGTTAATTTAATACCTTGTTCTATTGATATAAAATTATATTCTGGATCTAGTGATCTAAATAAACTATTAGATGCAGTTTTTCTATACTGTCCATCTGATTTTGTATCATCATATGTTAACATATGGATATAATCAAATTCTTTAGCAATTAGTTCTGCAACATATGCTATTGACACTTCATTTTCCTTTTTAGAACAACTGTCTGGACTAATTATTATAGTTGGAGGTAGAGATGGAAGACTTAATAAATTTAATATACATCGAGCTAAATCATGTGAATGTATAAATTGACGTAAAGGTTTACCAGTCCCACAAACAACAAATGGTAAATTATTAGTTTTAGCAATCCAACATTTGTGAATTAATCCAGGAATAACATGTGAATCTTCTAAATTAAAATTATCATTTGGACCATAAATATTTGTTGGAATAACACAAATATACTCACGTAAGTACTGTGTTGAATAAGCTGAACATCCAACTTCTAATATTCTTTTAGAATATGCATATGCTGCATTTGATGGATGTGGAGGTCCCAAATGTAACATTGACTCGTCAATTGGAATACCATTTTGAGCTAAATTATCTGGAAAAATACATGTGCTTAAAATTCCTATTAATTTATTTACATTTGCTTCATGCGCTGCTTTTAAAACATTTGAATTTATTAATAAATTATGTTCTAACATTTGAACAGGTTGAGACATATTTTTGTATAATCCACCAACATTTGCTGCTAAATGAATTATTATATCTGGTTTTATGTTTTTAAAGCTAGTTAAAACAAGTTCATAATCTAATAAATTAACATCACAACTTGAAATAAACACAAAATTATAATCTTGATAATTACTTTCTAAATCTTTAAATGCGGAACCAACAAGACCAGAGGATCCAGTAACCAATATAGTTTTCATATATATACTATATGTATTTATTTTTTATATTACTAATTATATCATCATCATCTATATTTGTGTTTTTAGATGTTTCAAGTAACTCTTTTACTTTTGAAACATTACCTTGAATATGTGCAGAAATAATATTATTTATTGTTTCAGTGTCATTATATAGTTCAGAATCATCAGAGTTAGTATCAGAGTTATTATCTTTTGAATTATGTGTATTAAAACAAATATCTTCAAGTTCATTAATTTGTTCAAGTAAATCAAATGGTCTACCAAAAGTTTCTAAAAAATCAGTTAATGTATCAAATGTATTATCAGTTGATTTAATAATTTGATATTTTAAATTTGTATTATTAATTTCTAAACCAGAATCTAATATTATTGATTCAAGAGAAGAAACCCATGATTCAAATATTTCTAACTCTTCTAAATCAAATTGATAGTATGTTTTAATCCATCCATATGTGGTATTTAATTCAATTTCTAAAATAAATTTTTCACAATCCATTAATAATTTATTATTAATAATTTATTTCCAAAGTTTAACGCGTTGATTATCTGGAATAAACATTGGATGTGATGAATCTAATGAATATATTTCAATAAATTTAGGAATATTTGAAAGAATTTGATTAGTTCTATATCTACCAGGTGCATGAGGGTCTGTTTTTAATCTTTTAATTAATTCTTCTTTACGAATTTTTTGTTTCCAAATATTTGCATATGATTTGAACATTTGAATGAATTGTGAATTTGTTGCATTATTAAGTTCTAATACATGAGTGCAAATTGTGACAGCAGTGTAGTCAGCAATATTTTCACCAAGAGTTAGTTTTCCAGAAACATTAAATCCAAGTATTTTAATTGAATCAAATTGTTTAATTAAAGGTTGTACACGTAGTTCATAGTTAGAAGTGTCAGATTTAGTCCACCATTCATCTAATTGTCCTTTTAAATTAAATTTTCTTCCTTGATCATCAAATCCATGTGATATTTCATGTGCTATAACAGATCCGATTCCACCTAAATTTTGTTCAAATGAGTTTTTTAAAGAAAAAAATGGTTCTTGTAAAATACCTGCTGGAAAAACTATTTGATTCATAATTGGATTATAATATGCATTTACATCATAACCATTCATATGCCATTCTTTAGGATCAGATTTTTTACCTAATTTATCTAAATGTACTTTTGAATAGAACACTGTCCAGTTTAAAATTAATGTAATCAAGTTAGTTGTATTATTATTATATAAAGGACTATAATCTTTATAAACTTTTGTATGACCTACTAATACATCCATACAATTTATTTTATTAATAGCCTTTAATTTAGTTTTTTGTTCCATCCATCCACAACTACTAATTAATGCACATGATGAATATTTAATTTTTTCTATCATTTTTATTACATATTCTGATATTTTTGGATCATAATATTGTTTTAAATATTCTTTTTCTATTAACTCTCCTACTATTTCACTCATTATTTCCACTGTTTTTATTTCTACTAATTTTTGTTTTTGTGTTCCTGCTATTGTTCTTTCAAAAAAATCAAATATCATTTCTTCAATTTCTTCTGATAAAAATTTACCTAATTTTATAAAAACATAATACTTCAAATAACTCTTTATAAATTCTAAATCTGTCTTATTTATTAAATTTGTTAAAACCTCAAAATAACTAAAATTATATGAATTAATTTTATATAAATACTTATCTAAATCTGGTTTTAAGATTTTAAGTTGTTCAAAGATTTTATCTAAATCTAATCCAATAAGTGATTGAATATATTTATACATAACAATATTATAAACATTTTCAACATTTCTTCTTTCAACATTTGAAAGAATTGCATCTGCAATAGTTTTTTCAAAATTAAATATTGATTCTGATGTTATATTTTTAAGACCAAGATTATTAATACACTTATCAATAAATTTTAAATATTTATTTCTTATATCAGTATAAGCAGAATCAGAATAATATTCTTTTGATGGTAAAATACAATTAGGTTCAGTTATATTAATTAAATATATGTCTCTGTCTTTTAAATCTTGGCATGTTTGAATACAAAGAAGTGGATTAAGATCAAGTACTGTTAAAGCTCCTAATACTTTAGATAGTTTTGAAATAGAGTTTATAGAGTCAATTAAATTAATTAGTGGATTTAAAGGTGTTATTGCAAGATTATTTCGTGTTGAATAATCTGTTAGTTTAGTGTATAAGTCAACAATAAGTTTTTGTTCAGAATTTAATTGAGAAGAATTGATAGAATTAAGTGATTTAAGAATTTGTACAAGTTCATTATTAATTTTAGTAGAAATAATATGAAAAGTGGAGTATCTTGAATATTCATCAGGTAAAGTAAAATTTTTAAGCCAATCAGAATTAGTATGACTATAATAATCTGAAAAACAGTTAATATTTGATTGTAAACAGGTTTTATTTGTCATTTTATATATATTCAAGATATTAAAAAAAAATTGAAAAAATAAATTATTGTAATACAAGTATATGTTTATATTAAATTAAAAATGGGAAAGAATTTACACGGCGGCAATAAGCAAAAAGGCAAAAAGAATAGCGCACCGAAGCAAAAATCGGTACCTATAAATGAGATTACACCAGACAACAAAAATAAGTTTGTGGCTCATGTAGTAAAGAATTTAGGTTCATATCGTGTTGATGTAGAGGCATATCCTACAAATGACCCCTATAATGCACTTATTCCTGGATCTTTTAGAAATAGAGTTTGGATTAATACAGGTGACTATGTATTAATCGAAGTCTCAACTGAAATTACTGGTAACAACTGTTACATCATTCATAAATATGACTCTAATGAAATCGAAGAACTAATTGCTCTTGGTCTTTTTTCAATCAAGACAAAGGATGATGATATGGGTGTTAATTTTCAGTTTGGCGAAACTAAAGATGATGAGGAATTTGATATTAATGAACTATAGATTCAATATATTTTATCAACAAGATTTGATATAATCTTGCAAGTATTTTTTTTATTAACAAATCTTTGAGATGGAATTTTTTCACATTTAGTAATTTCTTTAGTTGTAACTAAGTTAACTAATTTTTCAAGTTCGTCATTTCCACCAATAAATATTGGATCTTTTTTTTTTCTTAAATAGAGAATTTTAGGATATGTTGAATAATCAATTGGGATATATTTAGAGTCAGGATCGTTCATAAAGTTATTTTCATCCTCACAATTAATTTTATCAGATTCATTTGATAAATTATATTTATTTATTATTTCTAAAGATTTTTTAGAATAACCGCATTGAGATAAATAAAATATTTTAAACATTAAATTATAATTTAAATAAACATTTTATTTATCTAAATACATTATATAATGACATCATTAACTAGCTATTTGCTTGTAATTCTAATTGTTTTAATTATATTGTTAACAATTACATATACAACAGACTATATTACTATCCCAGAACTTCCTAAATTTTTTGACAAAGAAGATTCTTCATCTTCTGATATAGAACATGAAAAAAAACTAATTAAACAAAAACCCCCACAATCTAATTCTATTCAACAACAAATAAAATCTAATCCACAAATACAATCTAATAACAATTATATTCCCAATAATGAAACAACTGATTTTAGTAGTTTTTTAATTGAAACAAATGAATCTGACAACATAAATAATAAACTATTTTCTGGTATTGATGATTTCCAAATGACTGAAACAACAGGTAATGCAATAGCAGATGCATTACAAAATATTTAATATATAAATATTATATTTGAATACAATTAATACTTGGAATTTCTTGACTATAGTTTTTATTATAAAGATATGAATATGAAGAACCACCACATCCCATATCATTGATACAAGAGATTCTAACAAAATTAGTACAAAGTTTTGTATCATATGATATATTAATAAGTACAGGATTTGAAGATAAAATAACAAAATCCTTGTATTTTTTATTTTTATTACTCATAATATTTGATTGATAAACAATATTATCAAGAGCTGTTGAAGAATTTTCTATTGACAACTTATCTATATTAATATAAAAATACATATTCTTATAATTAACAAATAATTTTTCTATATTTTTATAATATGGCACATCATCTTCAATTGAAAATTCACTTGTTAATTTTTCCATTGATTTCTTTGACATTGGTGAATTACAAAGATGAGCTTCATTTGTTTCATTAAAAAGAAAAGATCCATTAATAATAATATTATCGTCTGATTTAGTTGATTGATACAAACGATAAAATTTTTTTGGAAAATAGTTTAAACTTAGTAGTGGTGAAGAAGACAGAGTTAGTTTGTCATATTCTATATCAATAAATGACATTTATTCTATAATACTGTATAATATTATTTTTATGGTTAAATTTTTTCATCCACTTTTAAACTAAACTATAATCTAGTACTTCTTGGATATTATCTACTAAAACTATTTTAATACCATTTTTTATTTCATCCGATAATTTTTCATAGTCTTGTTCATTTTCCTTTGGTACTAATACTAATGTACATCCTGCTTCTATTGCTCCTGCTATTTTTGCATCTAATCCACCTATTGCCTTAACATTACCTATTAAATCTACTTCTCCTGTCATTGCAATATAATTTTTAATTTGACGAGATGTTAATACTGAATAAATTGCAGTTGTTATTGCTATTCCTGCTGATGGACCATCTTTAGGTGTTGCACATTCTGGGCAGTGAATATGAAATCCAAATGACCCACCTGGACTTTCCATTTCATCTCTAACAGATTGTTTTTCATGATTTGTAAGTAGATTCCAAGCTAATGTTTTTGCACAAACCATTGATTCTTTCATTACATCACCCTGTTGTCCAGTTAGTTCTAAACCTAATTTTTTATCTGACCAAGTTTTAATTACTTGAATAACTGTTATTCCACCAATTCCAACTGTTGTTGCATACAATCCATTAATTAAACCTATTTGTGGAGATTTATGTATTTGTTTATGTGTAATTTTATTATGTGACTTTAAAATTCTATCTATTAACTCTTGGTTAATATCAATTATATTATTTGCTTTTCTGCTATTAAATAATTCAATTTGTTCATAATTGCAAACTCTAAATATTTCTTTTAACTTTTCAATACATTTTCTCATTCCTGCTTCAAATGTATATGTTGATATTAAATATTTTATTGATGATTCTGAAAATATTATTGTTGACTTATCTATACCTACACTTTCACATATTTGTGGAACTGTATAATCTGCCACTATTTTAATCTTTTCTTCAAGTTTTAGTGGTTTAACTTTTATTTCTGTAATTCTATCACGAAGTACACGATCTATTAATTGAGGATCATTATATGAAAATATAAATAGACATTTTGAAAAATCTAATTCTACTCCTGCAAAATATTTGTCATATATTTCCTTATTTTGTGTTGGATCTGTTAAATGGATTAATATATTTATTATATCTTGTCCATGAGGTGTTGTTGACACTTTATCTACCTCATCAAAAAATATTATCGGATTCATACATTTTGAATCCATTAGTAAATCTACTAATTTACCCCATTGAGATCCTAAATATGTATAATTATGACCCTCTAATACTGTTCCATCACGTGCTCCTCCTAAAGGAACAAAACAAAATGGTCTTGTTGATCCATCTTTATCTTTAATACATTTTGCAATACCTTCTCTAGCAATTTGAGTTTTTCCAGTTCCAGGAGGACCTTGTAATCCAATAACAGCACCTTCACTTTTTCCATTCATCCATTGTGCAATAATAACTTCTATTTGTTTTTTAACTTCTAATTGTCCATATATTGCTGCATCTAATGTATCTTTAACTGACTGTAAATAATCATATTTTTCTTCAGATGATCTTATTATTGAATCATGTAAATCGATTGTTAATTTTTTAATTTCTTCTAAAGCTATTTCAGATGTTTTAGAATAAAGTCCAGATTCAATATATATTTCAATTACTTCTAAAAGATGTGATATTTTTTTTATATTTGGTAAAATATCCAAGTTACTTTTAGAAATTATTTTAAAATCATGTGCAAGTTCTGAGGGTATTGATTTTAATGAATTTATTAAATTAACTAAACTACAAAATTTATTTTTAAGAATTAAATTTAAATTAAAAATATACTCTTCTTTATAAACTCCAAAAGGTATTTTAAAAAACCCATTTAAATATGTTTCTGCTTTTGACGCAGATTCTCTTGATGAATTTAGTTCTTTTACTTTTGCAATTGCTTTTGATTTATTTTTTTCACTTGTCTTTAATATTATTAATTTCTCTTCATTTGTCATTTCATTCGGTTCTAAACATAATAATTTTCTTCTTGCCACAATTTTTTGATTTGATGATTCTATTAATAATTTTCTTATTGACCAATGAAATGTATCTCTCATTTCTTTTGATCTTACTGTTTCAAATAAAACATTTGCTGCAATATTATCTTCTTCTTTTGATAGTAATAACAAAATAATTATTTTTCTCTGTTTAGATGTCTCATACCTTGTAAAATCTGTGACTAAATTACTAATAAGAGTTTTTGATATTTTTTTAAGTTCAGAATAATCTGAATCAATCATTTCTATTATTTTCTCTGGTTTTTTAGTTACAAAATCAGCATATGTTAGTTGTTGTAAATATCCATGTTTAAATTTATATGGAATATTTAGCAAATTTACACCTTTATATAGTTTTGTATGTTTAGATTCAAATAGTTTTTCTCTAAATAAAGAATTAAGTGGATCTGATCTAAAATAACCATCTATTTTAAATTTATATGGTCCTATTTGAACTTCCATAGTTGTACAACCTAGTTGATATGTGAGTGAAGGTGTAATAATTGGATCAGAATTTTCTTTAAAATTTATTAGAAATTCTTGTTCACAATCTCCTTTGTCACATTCTATTTTATTTATTGTAAAATATTTATCAATAAATTCAATATCAGACTCTATGATTGACTTGTATTTTTCAAAGTTATATGTGTCCATACAAAGTCTAAAAATCTCATAAATTTGATTATATCCTATTGTTAGAACAATTCTTTTTAGTCTTTCACGAATTTCAAGCAAATCAGAATTATAAGTTTTAAATTGTTCTGAACTTATAAAATAGTCTTCCTCAATTCTAAACTGAGCAAGTTTAATAACTGAAAATATGTCTTCCAATATTTCAAGTATATCTATTAAAGACTCATCTTTAACTATTTGATCTTTTTTAAGTTGAGAAATATGATAACCAAGATTTTTATAAATACTAATGTTATCATCTAAATCGGACATCAGAACACTTTTGAATAAATCTTTTTTATCTTCCATTATTAATGAACTATAGTATAATAGAACAATGGGTTTAAAAAATTTCAACCACAAATTTTGGTTTTGTGGATGTGATTTAATAAATAACTTTGATTTCCAAGTTATTTATCGTTATTTATCAAGTGGGTTAGTTTAGTAGTTTAACCACTAAATATCCCGAAGGTTAGTTTGCTTAAGCAAACTTCCAGTCCTTATCAACTTCAAATGCCCAGAAAAATTTCTCTTTTAAAGTTGTTGAGAATATTTTTTCAACTGGAATATCATGTGTTTTTAAAAATGCTACTGTAATTCTTGGATCTATATAATTTGTTTTTGAAGTACCCAAAGAAATATTTTTAAGTTCTAGTTTTAAGTCTTTTTTATGTTTTTGTGACTTTAAATGTTCTTTAAGTTTTTTAATTTTCTTTTTTTGAGAATCAGAAGGCGAATCAATTGCTTCTAGTTCTACTAGTTTTTGTTTATATTCTTTAATTTTATCATTTATTTTACCAACAGATTCTTCAAAACCTTTTGATACATTTTTTTGGTGATTACATAACATTGCTACTTTGGCATTAGCTTTATTAAACATTGTTAGTAACATATTTAATTTATCAGACTTATCATATGATTTGTATTTTGCAGTGATTGATTTTAACTCTTGTTCAAATACATATGATGCATTAAATGTTCTAAATACTTTGGCTGTTAAATCATCATCAAATGTTTTTAAATACTCATTTAAATCTGCTGATGTTAATGTTTCAAATAAATCATCACCCTTTGTCTTACCTTTAAGAAACTTTTCTATATTTGAATATATTTGGGGATCAACTTCTATCTCATTTACATATCTTACTGAATCTTTTCCCAAAAAATCTAACTTAACTTTATTTGGTGGTTTAGCTGTCACATGTTCATATCTTAAAGATGTTACTCCTACTGTATCTGCTTGATCATCTCCTTTTTCATTCCCTACTCTTAAAGCTAGTTTATCAATAAAGTACAATGCAGTAGCGAGTTGGGAAATATGGGTGTCAGATGATTCTAAATTAGTTGTATTAGTTTTTCTTATCTTGTCAATTAGTTTGACTAATTTACGTGCTTTATCAAATTTTTCTTCATCTGATTTTGCTTTAAAGTCAGATTTAGCACCTAACCAAACATATTTAGTTTTCCCTGTGATTGTATCTTTCCATGCTGCTAACCATTCTGCTCTATTATCATGAACTATTTTTTTCCATTTAGATCCAGCATACATTGATGGCATAGGAGGAACAGGTGCATCTTTAGATAAATTTAAAATAACATCTTTTGGTTCAATTCTTGTTTTAATTGTACCTAATTTAGGATGACATCCTCTTCCTATAAAAATACCAGGGGGTTCCATTTTATAATTTCCTACTGGCTGTGGTTTTCCATCTACTAAAGCAGTTTTAAATTTATCTTCATTAGATGTGTCAGTTGGCTTTGCCTTAGCTTGTAACTTTTTCTTCTCTTTTTGTTTTTCTAAATAAGAAGCAATAAGAGAAAAATTACATAATTCTAAAGATTCAATAGGTACTGATAAATTTTTAATAGTTGGCTTCCAACATTTAAAAAAGTTTTTATTAAATGTTTTAGATTTAACATATTCGGTGTTTAAGTATTTGGCATACAAAGTAGCATATTCTTCTGCAAGAGGTGGAAGCTGAACTTTAATACCATTATATTCTATAGGTATCCCATGAGGTACATATAGATCTGGAAACATTACACCTGAGTGTATAAAGCTAGACCATTTTTTATCACCTTTGGCGCCACCAAATTGTTGAAATAGAAAATATCTACATAATATTTTTGTATTGGACGGGTTCATTATTTTATAATTAGATATTTTAAAAAATTGTAAAATTTGTTTATTTAAAAAAATAAATATTATATTATATAAGAATTTAAATATGGCTAAACAACCAACACCAGTATGTCAAAGAAGATTAACAAAAGAATTTGAAGAACTTATAGTTACACCTTTGCCAAATATAAAAATAGCCCATAGTCCAGATAATATTTTAGATTGGTATTGTATGATTTATGGATTAGAAGAACCTGGATTTAAAGAAGGTGAATATATATTTAATATTAGGATGTCACCAAATTATCCTTTTGATCCTCCTGAATTTTATTTCTTAACACCTAATGGTAGATTTGATGTTGATAAAAAACTTTGTTTTTCAAATTCTTCTTATCATAAAGAATCATGGTCACCAATGTGGACTATTAAAACTATAATTTTAGGATTTCTTTCTTTCTTTTTAGAAAAAACATCATCTGGAATTGGTCATTTAACAACAAGTGTTGAAGAAAAAAATAAATATGCTTTAACATCTGCAAATTATAATAAAACTAAGATTTCAAAAATTTTAGGTTTATTCAATAAATAAATTATTTATTAAGTAGTTTTGGATGATTCAAATTTATATTATAAATATAACTTTGTATTGAATATTTAATCCATGGATTTGTTTTTATTGTTTCGTTTATTTGTTTTTGTTCTTGTGGATTTAATAATTTAATCCATTGATCCCAGTCTATTAGCAAAGGTCCTAATGGAGTCATATTTACTTTCCATCTTAATGCTCTTAATAACTGTATTTGTTGAGCTATAATTAAATTAGTGATACTAGATTTATTAGATTTAATTATACTTAGGGTATATTCTGGGGATTTTACTAATTCAGTAAATTCAAGTTGTTGTACAAAATTATTTGATTTAAATTTTTTAATTATTTGTTTTAAAGATATTTCAGATCTGTCTGTTTGGTAATACCATTCAGTTAATATTGAACTGACTTTATCTATTATAAATTTTACTGAATTTGATAAATTAAATTTATTACCACCTCCAGCAAACGGTTTTTTTAATCCAATTAATTCAAATAAATAATTAATAAATTTACTTACTGTATCAATAATTGGCTCATCTGGTGATACTAATTCTGAAATTATAATTGATAAAACTCCTATTGACCAAAATAAATCTTTATCATCTGAACTTGATTCTTCATTTTTTGACATAAAATATATTATTAATAATGTTATTAATAATCCTGTAGCTGGTTTTAATCCATATTTTACAATTACTTTATTTGACAATGAACTTGATGATGAACTAAATGATGAACTTGATGGTGAACTTGATGATGATCTTGGTGGTGAATCAAATGATGGACTATAATTTGGTATTGGAATATCAAGAAATGGAATATTATTTAAATTTTCTTTAAAATATACTAGTAGAACCCAATTAGATTTATTGTATACATCGTTAACTGGATTTTTAGCAGAACTTATTTTTGCCCCACAATCATTAAACTCATACCATTTGGAATCATGTTTAAAATAACATGTATAATGACCACCAGATGCACCCCCACCATGTACAACTATTGAATATAGTTCAAACGGACCATAATTATCTGCAATATTATATTCTGTTTCATCTTTTTTACCAAGTTGTTGGAATCTTTTATTATATACTGAAAAATATTTTGGATTATAAATATATTGAACAAGTTTTTTTTTAAATAAAAAATGTCTTGAGTTTGAATCATAAGTTGTAATTTGTTTTCCATCAACTACAATTGCTCCTGTTCCTTCTGTTACATCTAGTTTATTTTCTTCAATAACAATTGAATTAATATTTTGACGATATTCAATTATAATATTTGAATGATGTGTAAACATTGGAAATACTGATTTTATTATTGGCTCATCTGTTTTTTTACCAATAAAATTATTTGTTTCTATGTTATAATAACAATTTATTGAATATGTTACATTTGAATTATTTGGTGAAACTATATTAGTATCATTAGTTGGAAGATAGTTTTCTAAAGATGACTCAAGAGGAGGTGTGTTGTTATATATTATATTATCAAACTGATTATTAATGGTATTAATAAGTTCGGATGTATCCTGTTGTCCTATACTATTAAATTTAAAAGCCCATTCTAAAAAATTTCTAAATCTACTTAAATCTTGTTGAAATTTACTTCTTGAGCTATCTGAATCTAATGTATGTGCGTTTAAATAATATTGATTTAAATAATTAATAAGTGTGATTTTATTTTGATCTCTATTCAAATTTCTGTCAAGTTGTTCTAATATACTTTCCATTACGGGATTTTCCGGTTTATGTAAAAAGGCCCATAATCCTGCAAAATAACATGAATTACTTGAATTTCTATATCTTGAATATGATGTTGGTGTAATAGCTGGGTTATATATATATGATGGATTAAAATAGTTAATTAGATATTCTGAACTTGCAGTTTGGGCACGATAAGCTACTTCACCCAAGTCATTATCTCTCATCGTGTTTATTCCAAATATATATATATCTTCATAAGTAAATGGATCTCTTTGAATAGTTAAATCTTCCCTATTAAATTTTGTAATTATATCAGGTGCTATATTTGATTCATTTGATTCCCATAAATGTATATTATTTAGTTCTGGTAAAGAACCAGTATTTTTTCCAACCAAACCAAACATAATTCTACGGCTGTATTTATTTACAAGTTTTTTAATACAATAAGTTATTGTTTGTATTAGTTCTTTAACATCACTAGTAATACCCAATATATGATAGTGGACAACATTGTTAATCTCTATTAAAGCATGTTGATTACGAAAAAATAAATCTGATGTTTGATCTAAATAATCTTTATTTATATTATCTTTGGAGTCTACATGAAACCCTGGAATTATTATTGTTGCATCTAAATTTGATTGCATCCATCTATCTAGCTGACTAAATCTATTTGCCGTTCTAGTAGTGACTTGATAATAGACAAAATTTGAATTATCCATTTTATTAAATTAAATTAAGATAATAAAATTAAGAAAATATATTCTTATCAATATTAGGTTCAATTACTCCAATTCTAAAAACTAAAGTATTTTGAAATTTTTGATAATATGGATGTCTAAAATATGTACAAACACAACCATAATTTCTTACAAAATAGCCATTTGTATCTGTTGTACATGTACAAGTTTTGGTTGGATTAATATTTGTGTCAATATAGTTTTCTTGAGAATTCTTTAAAACTGTTCCATTTGAATTTGCTATTGAAATTGTCATTTGATTTAGTTGACCAAGTAGAGCAAAACGATACATTTTATCTATAAATCCTGATGATGTATATAAAATATCTCCGTTTGTCCCATCTGGAAACATTACACTAAATGATTTACCTACTGCATCATTTGTTGAATTTTCATTTGGTGAATTTAATTCATCTACGTATAGCAATGTATATTTATCATACACTAAACTATATGCCATTAATTTATACCTTGCAATATAATTATTTGCTGTATATGTTGGGGTAAATGGATTCTCTGTAAAATTAAATATAAATTCATATACTGTATCTACTTGCAATGGATATTCTGTTTGAATTCCAAATCTTATATATCGGGTCTTTGTTGTTGTTCCAGATACATCTGTTACATCTATAACTGCAAAAGTACCTGATACATCTGGGGATGCTAAAATAAATGTTGAGTTTTTAGGATTAGATGTTAAATTTAAATTTTTAACAGTATTAAAATCAGATGAATTTAGTGATGTATCCTGTTTTACATAATAGTACTTAGCAGGAATTATTCCTGTGTCTAACTTTATATATTTTACATAATCAAATTTTCTCATTATGTTTGCATCTGGTGTTCCTGGTAGTCCATTAAACTTCACTCTATAAGAAAATGGATTTGGATACTTTGCAATATCTCTATCTGATGAATCTATTACTATTGTATATTCTTGAAGTGTTTCTGCATATACATTTTTAGATATATTATTATGAATTAAATTTGTTGGTTTTTCATATTCTCCTAACATTTGGTGTTTTGGATTTATTGATCCTGTATCATACACTTGACCATTTAAAACTATTCCAGAACCTAATCTTTCTAAACGATCTGGGGTTATGTTATTTGAAAAAATATTATTTATATCTTTTTCTAAAAGATCAATTTGTGAGAGTGAAGATATTGGTGGATTAGTTGCAGGCACAAAAGTTGTAATTGGATTCATTTGAGTAAATTGATGAGCATGAATTGGTATAGATTGTTGATTTTCATGTGTTTGTTGCATTTGTTGAATTTGTGGATTTGGCATTAACATAAAATTTTGATTAGGTAAATTAACTGGATTAGATGGATTGAATTGATTAGGCTGATTAGCTTGATTAGCTTGATTTAATTGATTAGACTGATTAGGTCCAGTGAGTTTTGAATTAAAATTTCTATATATGTCCGCAGGATTGGGTAAATTAGATTGTATATTTAAATTTGTTCTTCTATAATTTTCTATTCCCGAATTCATTATAAAATTAGTAAATATTTTTATTATCAAGAAAAAATTGCAATTTTCATTTGTTGAGGTGAATTAAAGAATTATTATATTACAACAAGATGAAATCAGGAACTATAATTAATAAAATTATTTCTCAAATTGACTCACATGCTGAAGCTATGAAAGGACTACTTGGTGAACTTGAAGAATCTCTTGAAAAAGAAAATTGTAAACTTAAAGAAGACCTTGCTAAAAAAATAGCAACTAGCTTTAATCTTGATCTTGAACAAGTATTAAAAAAGATTATAAAAAGAAAGAAGAAGGGCTTAGGTACTAATAGTTCTGGTGAAGACTTAGAGACGATTGATATTGAAGCAGAAGATAGTAAAGATTTTATTCCAGTTTATAAAAAAATAACACATGAGGAAAAAGAATATTATTATGATGATAAACCAGATGGGGTAGTTTTTACAACAAATCAAGAAACTCAAGAGACTAAAATAGTCGGTTATTTTGATACTAATACAAAAAGTATTAAATTTATGTAAGTGAAATTTTATTTTATATAAATATATATTAATATAATGGGAAAATCTTTTATACCCAAAGATGAAGATAAAAAATGTGCTCCAAGTAAAACTCATTCACATGACTCTTGTTTTACTTTAGAATCCCTTAGAAGAATGTGCGAGGCCTGGAATACAAAAGTTAGAGAAAAGAAATTTAAAGGTAAACTTATTGAAATCAAACAAGACAAAAAACATCTTGTTGCTCAACTTACTGATCGTTTATCAGATGTGTGTGATGATCAAATATGTTGGTTGAAACAAGATTTTATTAAAGAAATTAATGATTTAGACGCTCAAGAAAACACTTTCAGACCACAAGGACCTCAAGGTCGTTTCACTTGGCTTAATACCACTAATATTAATGAAATTATGGAACAATATCAACATAAATATAAAGACTTTAAATTTTATGGAGCAGTTCCAATTGATTTTGATAAACTTGAAGCTTATGGAATTAGAAATATTAATTTTGATAAACTTGTTGAATCTGGTATTAGAAGAATTGGATTTGTTTTTAATTTTGATGAACATTGGCAAAGTGGATCACATTGGGTTGCTATGTTTGCTGATATAGTTAAAGGACAAGTTTATTATTTTGACTCTTATGGTACTAGACCTAAAAAACGCATTAGAGATCTTGTTAATAGAATTGGTAAATGGTATTATGACAGAAACATTGAAGGTGTTAAACCAGGTGCAGACACTGAATCAATGACTGAAGCTTCTTTTATGAATCCAACAAAACCTAATTATATTGAAAAAAAAGTTAAGACTATTAAGTTCAACCAATCTAGACATCAATTTAAAAATTCTGAATGTGGGGTTTATTCAGTTAATTTTATTTTAAGACTTTTAAAAGGCGAAACTTTTGAATATATTTGTGATAATATTACATCAGATGATGAAGTAAATAAATGTAGAGAAGAATATTTTAGATTTGTATAAAATTGGATTTAAACATTTATTTATTCTAATAATTAAATGTATAAAGTAAATTTTAAAGTTTCGCTGTATCCCGAAGATACTTCAGAAGTAAATAATGATGAAACATTTCAAAAATATTTGTGCAATGATTATGAATCTGATTTTGTAATCTCGCATTTACATACTGTGCACAAAAATAATTCAATAGCACATAGTTTAATTTTAAATCTAGAATATACTGCTGATAATGGCTTTACATGTGAAGTTACAGGTCTTTTTATTACTAAGGACAATAAAAACACATTAATAAAACAAATTTTATGGCCTTATCAAATAGACAATAAATATTTAATTTATATTGATGAAGGATTTTATAGTGTGCATTTGAAAATAGAAAGCATCGAGTTACAAGATAATTCAAATATATGTGAGTTTTGTGATGAAAATGATGTAGAACACACATGTACTGATTGTGGAACTAAAATATGTTATCCTTGTCGTGATAGATGTTTTGATTGCATGGAAACATTATGTCCTGATTGTTCAACTGATGAAGGATTATGTAGTGGATGTGTAGAGGATGAGGATGAGGATGAGGATGAGGATGAGGATGAGGATGAGGATGAGGATGAGGATGAGGATGAGGATGAGGATGAGGATGAGGATGAGGATGAGGATGAGGATGAGGATGA